>ERZ857480.22742-NODE-34915-length-411875-cov-16.0322_pt1 | contig 411875 bp, 277 predicted proteins | sample MGYA00519767_ERZ857480 | MGnify/ENA primary metagenome ERZ857480 (study PRJEB31778, sample SAMEA3449210) | human gut metagenome | biome: human gut; feature: human-associated habitat; material: faeces | place: United Kingdom | collected 2010/2012 ...
CACGGCCGGGTGCATCGGCTTCATGATGCTCAAGTACAGCTGGGGCAAGATCGGCCGCTCGCACTGGTTCAAGGCGTTCCCGTTCGTGATCGTGGCCATCAACATCCTGATCGCGGTCGCGAGCGATTTCGAGAGCGCCATCATGGCATGGGGTTCGAGCTTCGTGTCGAGCGAGGGCGTCGTCCTCAACGGCGGCTGGCATAACGTGCTCAACGGCACGGCCGGCATCCTCAACATCCTGTGCATGACCGGCTGGTTCGGCATCTACATCTCCAAGAAGCGCCAGGACATGCTGTGGCCCGACATGACGTGGGTCTTCATCATCTCCTACGACCTGTGGAACTTCTGCTACACCTACAACTGCCTGCCGACTCACTCCTGGTACTGTGGCATCGCGCTTCTCGTCGCCCCGACGATCGCGGGCCTCATCTGGAACAAGGGCGGTTGGATCCAGAACCGCGCGTTCACGCTTGCCATCTGGTGCATGTTCGCGCAGATGGTCCCCATGTTCGCCAACGATTCCATCTTCGCCGTGCAGTCGGTCAACAATCCGGACGTCAACCTCGTCGTCTCGATCATCGCGCTCACGGCCAACGTCTTGGCTCTCGGATACGTCATCTATCGTTCCAAGAAGATGCACGTCAATCCGTACACTCACGAGATCTGGGTTGGCACCAAGGAGTATCGTGAGGCCATGGCACGTCGTGCTTCCGTCGACTACTTGCTCGAGACCGAGCCCAAGAGCGCCACACCGGCCGAGATCGAGGAGCTCGTCGCCTATCACGAGATGCCGATTCTTCCAGATCCCACCAAGTCCGACGTCGAGATAGACGTCATAGAGTACAAACGCAGGGAGTGACCCAACGGGCCCCTATTCCCCTCTTTCTGGGAAGCCGGCATCAGCGTTGATGCCGGCTTCCTTTTCTTCTGCCCCTGTTTGTTGAAAATGAGACAGTTACTCAGAGACGTTGTCTCATTTTTTGGCTACGAGACTGCCTGCTTGACGCTCGCCCTGCTGGTCAGGTAGGTGATGAGCATGTAGCCGCCGTATATGGCGACGACGAGACATGCCGCCATGACGATGGAGGGGAACAGGTCTCGTCCGAGCGCCGCGAAAAGCGATTCGGAGAGAACGGCGATGGCGCATGCGGAGTGGCAGACGGCCAGGGCCAGCGGTGCGACGAAGTAGATCACGACCTGTTCGAAGAGCGAGCGGGTGAGCATGGACGTGTCGCACCCGAGTTTCGAGAGCAAGCGATAGCGGTCGAGCGAGTCGATGGTGAGCGAGAGCAGCTGGATCGCGAGCACGGCGGCGGTTGCGACGAGTAGCACGAGACCGATGTAGATCGCGAGGTAGGTGATCATGACGCGCAAGCCGCTTGCCTGGCCCACCATCTGCGCGCGCGTGATGACGGTCGACACGCCCGGCGCATCGACGGCATCGACGGCGTCGACGAACGCTTCTTCAGCATTTGAGCGAGACTCGTACATGATGTTCACGTACACCGAATCGGGGGTCTCCATCTGGGCCAACGTGGTGATGACGTCATCGGGGACCACCATCGTGAGGGCGTTGCTGAGCATGTCGAAGTCGTTGAGCTGGACCTTTTCGACGTGACTGGCTGGCGTGAGGTCACCGGCTGGCGTGGGAAGCGGCATATGCTGCGCCACGACCGCATCGGCGATTTTCTCGGATGCCGACATGCTGTTGGTGACGAGGTATTCGCCAGATGACAGCGTGACAGGCTGCTTGTCGCTTAGGGCGAGCATGTCGTTGAACTGCGTGAGGCCGACGACCTGCACGCTTTGGTTTAGCGTCGAAGTGTTGCTCATGGAATCCGCAAGGTACGTGTTGACGGCGTCCATGAGCTTGCCATAGGTCATGTCGGGAAGCCCGTAGAAGTCGAGCTGCGCGCTGGCGGCGACAAGCGTGTCCCAATTGGCGACGTGCTGCTGCAGATATGCGTTCGTCTGGCTGATATCGACGTCGACGGGTCTCTTGGTGCCCTTGCCGTTCTCGTATACGACTTCCTCGTCGTATGCGATGACGCTCGCGTCATAGGGATTCGCCTCGTCGATGTCGCCGGTAAACGCGTCTATGAGACCCAGACCGGTGGCAAAGGTGGTGATGGCGAAGAAGAGCAGCACGCACACCACCCAGATGGAGACGAACGAGGTATTGAACTTCGAGGCGACCTGGCGCGTGGTGAAGGGGCGCAGGCGCTTGAGGTAGACGCCGCGCAGGCGCGTGAGCACGGCGATGACGAAGCCGGAAAGCGAGAAGAAGAACAGTAGCGAGCCCACCAGCATGAGGACGGTCGCGCGCTGAAATTCGGTATCGAACATGAGCGTCATGCCGTTAATGTCGAGCTGCCAGTAGGCGAGGCCGATGAGAACCAGCGAGATGGCGAAGAGCACGAGGCATACCCAGGGATTGCGGATGACGATCTTCTGTCGCTTGGCCTTGGCTCCGATGAGGTCGATGAGCTTGCAGCGGCGCACGGTGATGACGTTGAAGATGGCGACAACGATGAAGATGGCGATGAAACAGGCCAGCGTCGCGATGCAAGCTCCCGGCGAGAAGCTGAACTGGTATTGCGGCATGGCGACGCCAAAGAGCGCCGCGGTGGCAAACGAGAGCAGCTGCGAGATGAGAATGCCAAGGCCCAGGCCGAGAACGAGCGATCCCAAGCCGATGAAGACCGTTTCGTACAGCAGGATGCGCGATACCTGCCCTGGCCTCATGCCAAGCACGAGGTAGATGCCGAATTCCCGCTTGCGTCGGGTGATGAGCAGCTGGTTCGCATAGATGACCAGAAATCCCAGCACGAGGGCGACGATGACGGAGAAGATGTTCATCATGTAGCCGGTGAACTCAATGACGTTTGCGTTATTGGATGCCGCGATGTCGTGCATGACCTGCTGGTCGCCCACGGAGTTGAACGCGTAGAACACGGTGACGGCGATGAGGAGCGTGACGAAGTATATCGCGTAGTCACGCAACGATCGCCGCATGTTGCGCACGGCGAGTTTAAGCAGCATGGTATGCCTCCCCGCCAAGGAAGGTCACGACCTCCATGATGCGGGCGAAGTACTCCTCGCGCGAAAGCGAACCCTGACGGATTTCGTTGAAGAGCTTACCATCGGACAGGAAGAGCACGCGGTCGGAGAACGATGCCGCATACGCATCATGGGTGACCATGAGTATGGTCGCGTTGAGGGACTTGTTGAGCATCTCGAGGGTCTCGAGCATGATCGTCGCGTTGCGCGAGTCGAGCGCGCCGGTGGGCTCGTCGGCAAGGATGAGGGAAGGGTCGGCCACGATGGCGCGTGCCGCGGCGATGCGCTGCTTTTGGCCACCGGACATCTGGCTGGGATACTGCTTGAGCGATTCCGTGACATTGAGCGTGCGCGCTATATCCTCGATGCGGGAGGTGATGCTCGCGGGACGCGCGTTCTTGATGGTAAGGGCAAGCGCGATGTTCTCCATGCCGGTCAGGGTGTCAAGCAAGTTGGAGTCCTGGAAGATGAAACCGAGCTCATCACGGCGAAAGGTGCTGAGCTTGTTCTTTGACATGGTGGTGATGTCGCTGCCGTTGATGAGTATGCGGCCCGCGGAGGGCCGGTCGATGGTGGATATGCAATTGAGTAGCGTCGTCTTGCCCGAGCCCGATGGCCCCATGATGGCGACGAATTCGCCGCGCGCGACGTCGAAGCTCACGCCGGCAAGCGCGTACATGAGGTTCTGGCGGCCGCCGAACACCTTCTCGATATTGCGCACGCAGAGGATGGGGGAGGACGCAGAGCGGGACGATCCCGTCACGCTGGCAGGTGGCGTTGCGATGACCTCAGACATGGATGCTCCTTCCCGTGCGCGGCACCTTGACGGAGGCGTAGGCGAGCATGCCGGCGACGATCGCCGCCGCAACGAGCGTGACGGCTCCCACGCCCTTCGTCACCGTTGATAATACCTTTGATGCCTTCATAGGACTAACCTTTCGTGTGTGGATTATCGGGCAGCATCCATGGTGATGCGCGAAGATTGCGGTTGCCATCGAAGCGGCTTACCCGTGACTTACGAATTCGTAAGGGTGAGAAGTTGGCAGCGCACTCGTCGGACTTGCCAGTCGATTGCAACCGAAGCGGCGAAAACGCTCGGCTGCGTGCGGCGACGCGAAGCTAGTCCCTTTAGGGAAACTCGCGCGCAAAGCCGGCGCGCTCAAACAGTCCTCGCAAGATCGCCTCGCGTTTTCGCCGCTTCTGCAATCGGGGCTTCGCCCGGCGAGTGCGCTGCCAACCAAATTACAGCACGACTTTCGTCACAATGACAGGCGCATGCGGCGACGGTCGTGGGGAAAGCTGATCTGTACGCGCGTTCCCGTCCCCTCCTCGCTCGCGAGCATGATGCCGAGTCCCATCTGCGTGCACATGCGGGCGACGAGGAAGAGCCCCATGCCGGTCGCCGATCCGTGCGCGCGCCCCACTTCTCCCGTGAAGCCGCGGTCGAAGACGCGTGGCACATCGGCTGCCGGGATCCCGCAACCGTTGTCGCGCACCTCGAGCATCGTGCAGGCATGCGGCCCCTCCTCGTCGTTTTCGCAGGCTTCGAAGGTGATGGTTTCGGCATCGTATTTTGCGGCGTTGATGATGAGCTGGGTGAGGATGAACGCAAGCCAGGCCTTGTCAGCCACGACCGTGGTCTGCGGATCGATGCGGATGTCGATGGCGACGCCGCATGATGTGAGGTAGCGCATGTTCGCCTTACACGCTTCGCCCACCGCATCACCGAGCGCGATTTCGCGAATGACGTAATCGTTTACGAGCGTGTCGGAGCGCGCGGTGAAAAGCGCCTGTTCGACAAGATGCTCGACGCGTTCGAGTTCAAGCTTGAGTATGCTCGCATCCTCGCCGTGCATCTTGTCGAGGAGGAGCCGCGCGGCGGCAAGTGGCGTCTTGACCTCGTGTACCCAGAGCTCCGTGTACTGGGCACGATCGTGGCTCTGCATTCTGAGCTCGTTGCCTTCGCGCATCGCCTGCTCTGCGATCGAACGCGCCATGGCGAGTGCGATTCGTCCCTCCAAAAACGCGGGTTCGTGGACGATTTCGTCGAAATAGCGCGTCTTGTCGAGCGACTCCAGCGCCTCTCCGATGCTCTTCCAGAACAGTGCGCGTCGTCGGTATTCCAGGATAAACGCCAGGATCAGAACCGCCACGAGCGTGAAGTCGATGAGAAGGATCGCGTCGGTGGTCATGCCGAGCACGACGAGCATGAAGGAGACGAAGGCGATGACAGCGCAGGTAAGCGCAAGAATCGGCGCCTTGTCCCGCAGGAAGGCTCGCATCGTGAACCGTGGCATGTCATGCGCGTCCATGGGCCCCTCACGCCATGATCACATAGCCGAGCGATCGGCGTGTCTGCAGGAAGTCGTCTGCGATGCCGATGCTTGCGAGCGTCTTGCGCAGGCGATTTATGTTGACCGTGAGCGTGTTGTCATCGACGAAGGCGTCGGACTCCCAGAGGTCGCACATGATTTCCTGACGCGAGATGATGGTTCCGGCATTGCGCATGAGCAGGGCGAGAATGCGCTGCTCGTTGCGCGTCAGCTCGGCAGACCTGCCCCGATAGCGCACTTCGGACACGCTCAAATCGAGTGTGACCTCCCCGTGCGTGATGGTGCTGGCCTCGGCCGACGCCGTCGCATGACGTTTGACGAGCGATGCGATGCGCGCGAGCAGCACCGCGGGACGATAGGGTTTGGCCACGAAGTCGTGAGCACCCAGGTTGAGGGACATGACCTCGGTGAATTCGTCGTTCTTTGCCGTGAGGACGATGATGGGGACATCGCTTTGCCTGCGCACGTCGCGACAGATGGACTGCCCATCCGCTCCGGGAAGGCCAAGGTCCAAGATGACGCAATCGGGATTGACGTCGACGATGTCATGTGCGGCGGTTTCGAAGTCATCGCAGGCACGTGTCTCGTATCCGTTGAGCTCGAGCAGGTGCGCGAGCTCGTCGCGCAGGGTCGCGTCATCTTCGACGATGTAGACGATGGCCATGATGGAGTCCCGTTCGCTTGGATATGCTGGTTCCATTTTAGCTGCACGTGGGCGTGAAAGACGGCAAGGAGCGGAATCTTACGCAGGTGTAAGAAAGCGTTGGAAAATGCAAGCGAGACATCGGGCTGCTCTATGAGAATGTGCGAATAGTCTGCGAAAAAGATAACCAACCGGCGTATCATGGAAGATGCGCGAAGGAGGTGGGTGACATGCTGCGCAAGATCGACAAGCTTGAGCTTCTGAAGCATATCGTCTTCATCATCTGCGTCGGCATCGTGTCGGCCTTCACGTCCATCGTCCTATGCCTCTGCGTCAACTTCGCCTACCATGTCAACCAGACCTTTGCCTGGACGCTCTTCTTTCTGCCGCTACTGGGCGTCTTATCCCTTGCCCTCTACAAGGCCTTCAAGCTGCCTTACGACTATTCGACAGATACGCTCGTCGAGCAGATGCGCAATAACGACGTGGTTTCGCCTGCGCTCGCGCCGGGCATCATCGTGGGTACCTGTCTCACGATCCTGGGCGGCGGTGCCGTCGGCAAGGAGTCGAGCGCCTTTCAGGCGGGCGCGTCGGTGAGCGAGACCTTGGGGCGGGCGTTCAAGCTCAAGAATTGCCTTGTCGATAAGCAGGGTAGGGAGCTGTACGGATATGCGGCGCTCATGGGCATGAGCGCGACGTTTTCCGCCCTGTTCTTCGCTCCGCTGGGAGCCGTGTTCATGGTGCTCGAACTGACGCGTTTCAAGAACCTCAGCTTGCCGCGCTTCATTGCCATGATTGCCTCGGCCGCCATTGCCGCTTCCATCGCCTATCCTTTCGGTATCGGCGACATCATCCCGCGGGTCGCCATTCCTGCCATGACCGGCGAGCTCGTGCTCTACACCATCATCGCCGGCATGGCATGTGGCGTACTCGGCGGTATCTTCGGGCGGGCGCTGCGCTTCACGCGCAAGCTCCTCAAGACGCATTTCGATAGGCCCTATCTCACGGTCATCGTCTCGGGCCTCGTCATCGTCTGCCTCGTGTATTTTCTCGACCTACGCGTTTTCGAGGGCTCGGGAATGAACCTGCTCAAGCACGCACTTGACGGATCCATCGGCACCTATGACTTCGCGATCAAGGCCGGTCTCGTGTTTCTCGCGCTGGCCTTTGGCTTCAAGGGCGGCGAAATCATGCCGACGCTTGCCATCGGCGGTCTGCTCGGCTGCACGCTCGGTCAGCTCATGGGCATCGATCCCGCCTTCATGAGCGCACTCGGCGTCATCGGCTTCTACGTGGGCATGTCGCGCTGTCCCATCGCCGGGTTCTTCCTCGGTTGCGAGGTCTTCGGCTGGGCCATCGCGCCTTTCCTCGCGATCATCGTGATATGTGCCGTCATGGGTAACTGGGATTACGGCTACTACGGACATGGCCTCATCTACGAGATGCGTAAGGAACTCGCGCAGAGGCACGCGAACGCGGCAGGCGCAAAGGCAGCCTCCGCAAACGCGTCGACTGAGACTGCGAACGGTCAAGAAAAGAATGCAAAACAGCGTTCATCGGAAAATTAGAACCGCTTGCGTCAAAAAACTTTTCAAAAACAGAAAAATATGCTGTTGACTTCTATCCGCAGTGGAGTAGATTGTACGCGTAGGATATACACGTATCGGAATAGGGGAGTTTTCCGCATATCCACGTGTGTTGAGGAGGATGCCATGGCGGCTCCGAGGAAGGATGACGAGCGAGCACGTCTCTATGCCGCGGCCCTGCGTCTGTTTGGCGAGAAGGGCTATATCGCGACGTCCTACATGGACATCGCCGTTGCATGCCATACGAGCAAATCCGTCGTACAACACTACTATCCCCGCAAGGAGATGCTGCTCGCCCACTACATTGACGACCATTTCTCGTGGGTGATCAAGAAGGCGCAGGATCTCTGCCCGCCCCAATGCGATGTCTTGGAGCTGCTGTGCATGATGGGCTTCATTCATCTGGGGATGCTCATCAAGGACGAGGAAGCGTCCCCGCTCGTGCAGGATTTTCTGAGGCATCCGGCCCTTCTCGACGAAATGATCATCCGCGAGCGCGACTGGCTCGCCGACCGATGCCCGGACGACCTTGACAGGGGCTTTGTCGGTGATTGTCTCGTCGTCGGCTTGAGCGGGGCCTACGGGCTCTTATCGGTCACCTTGGAGGAAGGTCGCAGGGTGACCCCCGAATACCTCATGCAGATCACTTTCGTTCCCTTTGCCATTTCGATCGGAGGCAAGCTCGAGCGGGTGGAGGAAATCATCGAGGAATGTAGCTTGCTGCAGGAAACACAGTAGGAGGAGCATCATGAGACCAATGGAATTTGCCAAGCGGACGGCGGCCAACAAGGCCATCGATTACTTTATGGAGGATCCCGTCCCGCGCATCGAGAGCATGATGGCCACCGTCAACAAGATGTTGCCCGATGCGCTCTTTCCGTCGCAACGCAAGGCCTTCAACAAGGCCATCGAGGAGCGCAACAACTGGTATCAGCTCATCTGTCGCGTTGCCGACCTTGACCCGGATGTCGCCACGGGCTTGCTCAAGTGCTTTTTGACCGAGGCGAACCTCGTTGCCTGGGACAAGCAGGAGAAGTCGCGCGAGAAATACCAGTGCAACATTCCCTGGGCCGTGCTGCTCGATCCCACGAGCGCCTGCAACCTGCATTGCACGGGTTGCTGGGCGGCAGAGTACGGTCACAAGCTCAACCTGAGCTATGACGACATCGACTCCATCATCAACCAGGCAAACGAGCTCGGCACGCACGTCTTCATCTACACGGGCGGCGAGCCGCTCGTGCGCAAAGTTGACCTCATCAGGCTCTGCGAGGCGCACCCGGACTCCGCTTTCCTCTGCTTCACCAACGCCACCCTCATCGACCAGGCGTTCGTCGAGGAGGTCGCCCGCGTGAAGAATTTCGTGCCGATCATCTCGGCAGAGGGCAACGAGCAGACCACCGACGCCCGCCGTGGCGAGGGAACCTACCAGAAGATCGACAGTGCCATGGACCTACTCAAGGCGCGGGGCGTCCCCTTCGGGGTCTCCATTTGCTACACGAGTCAAAACGCGGAGGCGGTCTGCACCGAGGAGTATTACGACTGGCTCATCGACAAGGGCGCCTTCTTCGCATGGATTTTCACCTACATGCCCGTTGGCAAGGATTCGCCCGCCGAGCTCATGCCCACGCCCGAGCAGCGCGAGATGCTTTACGACTTCAATCACAGGATGCGCCATGAAAAGCCGCTCCTGACGCTCGATTTCCAGAACGATGGCGAATTCGTCGGCGGATGCATCGCCGGCGGCAGGCGCTATCTGCACATCAACGCCAACGGAGACGTGGAGCCCTGCGTGTTCATTCACTATTCCAATGTCAACATCCATGACGTGAGCCTGCTCGATGCACTGCGGTCACCGTTGTTCATGGGCTACTACCACGGCCAGCCCTTCAACGACAATCACCTGCGTCCTTGTCCGATGCTCGAGAATCCCGAATGCATCGAGAAGCTCGTCGAGGAATCGGGTGCGCATTCGACGGACCTGGTCCAGGAGGAGTCGGTCTACGAGCTCACCGCGAAGACGCGCCCCATGGCACGTAAATGGGCACCGGTCGCCGAGCGCATCTGGACCGACGAGAACGACGAGCGCGCTTCCGAACGGCATCGGGACGATTTGGGGCAGGCGACGTCGGACCTGAGGAAGTTCGAGCGCGACGGACGCGTCGTCCGCAGCGCCTTTGACGAGGAGCGCGACTTGCGCAGTGTCGCCGAGCGCGATGAGGAAATGGATCGCAAGCTACACGAAATCACCGAGTCCGAGAAGGTGCTCGTCTAGCGAGGCAGATCGAGACACCATGTCAGCGTAACGCTGAGAGAGGAGGGGCACATGAGCGAGAGGAACCTGAGTCGTCGGTCGTTTCTAGCCGGCACGGCAGTCACTGCGACGGCTGCGTGTCTGGGCATGAACGCTGCCGTGCCTGCGGCAAAGGCCCTGGCGGAGAACGTCGATCCCGCCGGCGAATGGGTGAGGACCACCTGTTCGCCCAATTGCACGGGGGCGTGCGGTCTCAAGGGATTCGTTCACGAGGGCCAGATCAAGATGATCTCGCAGGCGTCCGACTATCCGTTCGAGCAATACAATCCACGGGGATGCCTCAAAGGCCTGTCCGTCAACACGATGCTCTACGGCCCACACAGGCTCACGACGCCGCTCGTCAAGAACGACGATACGGGCAAGATGGAGGAGGCCGACTGGGACACGGCGCTCGACGCGGCGGCCACCAAGCTTCGCGCCGTCATGGACAAGTACGGTTCGGAGTCCGTGGGCGTGATATGGCAGGTGCAGGGCACCGGTCACATCCAGAAGGGGTCGATCATCCGCCTATCCAACATGATGGGCTGGTCGGCCATTGGCTGTTACGAGATGAACGGCGACCTTCCCATGTTCTGGCCCGAGACCTTTGGCGTGCAGAGCGAGGAGCTCGAGTCGTACTGTTGGGAAGACTCCATGTACACCATGATCTTTGGCTCGAACGTCATGGTCACCCGTCTGCCCGATGCGCACTTTCTCAACATCTCGCGCGAAAACGGCGGCAAGGTCGTTAACTTCGACCCCAACTACTCGGCCACGTCCGAGAAATCGACCGAGTGGGTGCGTCTCAAGCCCGACACCGACGCGGCCTTCGCGCTGGCAGTCGCCAAGATCATCATCGACGATGGCCTCTACGACGAGGCGTTCTGCAAGAACTTCACCGATATGCCGCTGCTCGTTGACACGGCTACGGGCAAGCGCATCGAGGCCGCCAACGTGGTCGGGCTCTCGGCGTTTTCCGCGCCGGCATACCGCAGCACCTATGTGGCCATCAATGCCGCGGGCGCTCCCTTCGCGGTTAATCCCGAGCGGCTGGGCGGTATGGAGGACTGCACGCTCGAGTATACGGGCGACATACGGCTCAAGGACGGCACGACCGTGCATGCCAAGAGCGGCTTCAGGTTGCTGCGCGAAAGCCTCGTGGGCAAGACGGCATCGTGGGCGAGTGATACCACGAGCATTCCCGTCGAGACCATCGAGCGCATCCCGCACGAGTGCGCGACCATCAAACCCATGCACATCATCTTCGGCGGTGCCGGGACGCAGTGGTATCACGGCGATCTCAAGGGGCGCTCGCTCGCGCTCATCGCGGCGCTCACGGGCAACATCGGCCAGCTCGGCGGCGGCATCTCGACCTACGTCGGCCAGTACAAGACGCGTTTCATTCCCGCTTCGTGGTTCAACCCGCCGCGCATGAACAAGCACTCCATGTCCTTCCAGTACGCCGTCACCGGACGCACCGAGACGATGCAGCAAAACGCGTTTCCCCCCAATGGCCTCAAGGCGCTCGTCGTGGGCTGGGGCAATCCGATGGATCAGCACAACGTGGCCAACTGGCTGCGAAGCGCGAAGGAGAGCGGCGAGCTCGAATGCCTTGTCACGCTCGACTTCCAGCGCACTACCACCGTCGACATGAGCGACGTTGCCCTGCCGGCACCCAGCTGGTACGAGAAGCTCGAGCTCACCACGACGCCGTTGCATCCCTGGGTGCAGCTCCAACAGCAGATGGTCGATCCGCCAGGCGAGGCACGGCCCGAGATATGGATTTGCAAGGAGCTCGCCACGCATATCGATCCCTCGTATGCGGACCAGTGGCCGGTCTTTGACGAATCACAGGCCGAGCAGGTCGCTGACGAGGTGCTGCGCACGCTTCTGGCCAACGGCGGTCCCTATGTCAACCAGCTCACGGCCGAGCAGCTGCGCGAGGGTCCGGGCAAGCTCTGGCACGCCAATCCCGGCGAGAAGCGCATTCCGTTCTGGAGCCAGATTCACGAGGGCACGCCGTTTCCCAGTCAGTCGCTCCCCAACGCAATCGACGTGACGGCGCCCTTCGTTAGGTCCGGGCGCATCCAGTTCTACCGTGACGAAGACGAGTTCCTCGAGCTCGGGGAGCAGCTTCCGTGCTACAAGCCCGCCTTCGAGGACACGGAGTACAAGGACGATCCCGAGGCACGTACCAAGTACCCGCTCGCGTTCATCACGCGTAACAGCACGTATCGCGTGCACTCCACGTACGTGAATAACCCCTTCATGCTCGAGCTGCAGAACAGCATGCCCAAGATCTTCATGAATCCCGACGATGCCAAGGAGCGTGGCCTGGAGGCAGGCGATTTGGTCGAGGCCTACAACGGACGCGGCAAGTGCCAGGGCGGCCTCGTGCTCGATCCGGGCATGTATCCCGGACAGGCGATCTTCGACCAGGGGTGGTGGAGCGAGTACATGGATGGCGACAGCTACAACTCGCTCATCTATCCGTGGATCAACCCCACCAATGAGGTGTATTACCTCTCGGGCGTATGGTCGCCCAACATGGCGTGGAACGAGTGCGCATGCAATGTCCGTCTACTGCAAAAGGGCGGTGCGCGTAAGGAGGTCATGCAATGAGATACGCAATGGCCATCGACCTTGACCGCTGCATAGGATGCAGGACCTGCGCGGTCATCTGCAAGGATCATAACGCCGAGCCCCGTGGCATCTGGTGGAACCGCGTCTTCGCGCCGGGCGCGCCCGAATATGGCACGTCGGTGATCGTGGACGGCATGCCGCGTATGGAGTTTCTGCCCATCAGCTGTCAGCACTGCGAGAACGCGCCGTGCCAGCAAGTATGCCCGACGGGTGCCACCTATACCGATGACACGGGTACCGTGCTCGTCGACTACGAGAAGTGCATCGGCTGTCGCTACTGCATCACGGCTTGTCCCTACGAGGTGCGCCAGTTCAACTGGAGCAAGCCCGAGGGCATCGAGGGCGTGGACGGCGAGTACCGTTGGGGCTATCCCGAGGATTACCGCCAGGACGGACGGCTCGTCTACACGCCGGTGCGTCCCGAGGGTGTAGTCGAGAAGTGCACGTTTTGCGTCCAGTACACCAATCAGGGCGGCATCCCGGCCTGTTGCACGGGTTGCCCGGCAAACGCCCGCATATTCGGCGACATCGAGGATTCCGAGTCCGAGGTCTCGCAGTATCTTTCCGGGCGCGAGTGGTTCGTCATCGGCGAATCGCACGGCACCAACCCGAAGGTGTATTACCTGCCTTCCAAGCGCGGAGAGGGGGAGCAATCATGACGGAGCAAACTCGTAAATCACGCAAGTGGCCCATCATCGTGGCCGTCGTCTTCGTGGCGATAGGTTGCGCGGCGTGGATTTGCCAGCTCACGATGGGCCTGCTCGTGGGGTCGGGCATGAGCAACACGTTCGCATGGGGCCTCATGATTGCGGTCTTCGCATTCCTCGTCGGCTTTGGCGCGGGCAGCCAGTTCGTCGCGTCCTATATCGTGCTCGCCAATCGCAAGGACCTCATGCCCTACGCCAAGACCGCGCAGGCCATCGCGCTTGCCGGCGCCATCGGGGCGGGCGTGGCGATTCTGATCGACCTGGGACATCCGGCGCATATCATATCGATGATCACGGCGCCCAATCCAACCTCGGCTCTCACGTGGGACATGATCGCGCTTTCGGTATTCATCGTCATCGCGGTCATCAACGTCATCGCCATCGCGCGCAAGAGCAAATCGCTCAAGTTCTGGATGGCCCTTGGCCTCGTGAGCGCGTTTGCGCTGCAGCTCGTCGAAGGGTTGCTCTTCGCCCTCATGGAGACGCGCGTATGGTGGCATAGCGTCATCATGCCCGTCGACTTCATCGTGGTCGCCCTCGTATGCGGCCTGGCGATCGCCGTCATCGTCTGCGCACTGCAGAAAGACGAATACAATCCCGAGGCCCTTCATGACCTAAGCTTCTTGCTCGTCGTCGCCATCATCATCCACCTCGTGCTCGCTGTCATCGAGCTTGCCCTCGTGTGTCTTGGGGGCAGCGCCGCCGATGCGGGAGCGCTCACGGCAATCGGGGGCACGTGGCTGCTCTACGTGCTCGAGCTCGGCTTGCCGCTCGTCGCCGTGTTCGTGTTGTTGCGGGGCAAGAAGGATCCGGCCAAGAGCATGCTCATCGGCGGCGGTCTGGTTGTCGTGGGCATGTTCTGCCATAGGCTCATGCTGCTCTATCCGGCTTTCGGCAGCCCCGCGCTCTACGTTCCGCTATCCAATGAGCCTTCGCCAAGCTGGCCCCTGCCTGCCTCGACGGGCCTGTACGACCATACGGGCAACGCATTCGAGATCGCACAGGGCTATGTTCCCAACTTCTTCGAATGGGCGAGCATGCTGCTGCCGCTTGGAATCGCGCTCATGGTCTTTCTCGTCGCGATGTGGTTCATCGGCAAGATAGATAAACCCGCTCCGACGGCGAATAACCGGACGGCCGTCGCGTCACACGTCGTCGCATCCGATGAAGCCATTGTGGCCGATGAGATTGGTGACGAGCCGATCGACGGAGGTATTGTCGACGAGGTCGCCGTCAAGGAGGCCGTCGCCACTGACAAGAAGGAGAAGTCCCGATGAGGTCAATGAAGAGAACACTCACGTTGTTGCTAAGCGCCGTGCTCGTGGTTTGCGCAGCGCTATGCGTTGCCGGATGCGGGGGACAGCAGGCGTCGTCGTCTGCAACAAGCTCGGCGGCCTCGTCGAGCGCAGCCTCCGAAGCGGGCAAGACGCTCGTGGTCTATTTCTCGGCTACCGGCAACACCGAAGCCGTCGTCCAGGATATCGTCGACGAGACCGGTGCAACGAGCTTTGCCATCCAGCCGGCGCAGCCCTATACGAGCGAGGACCTCGACTACAACGATCCGGACAGCCGCGTCTCGAAGGAGCATGCGGACCCGTCCTTGCAGGACGTTGCGCTTGCCCAGGACACGCCTGACGACTGGGCTTCCTACAATACCGTCCTCATCGGATATCCCATCTGGTGGGGCGAGGCGGCATATCCCGTGGCGAGCTTCGCGAAGGCCAATGACTTCACCGGCAAGACCGTCATCCCGTTTTGCACGTCGGCGTCATCTGGCCTGGGGCAGAGCGCAGAGCATCTTTCTGAGCTCGCGAACGGTGGAGAGTGGATGGGTGGCATGCGCTTTCCCTCGGGCGTGAACGGCGACGAGGTGCGCCAGTGGGTTGACGACCTTGGTCTCGAGAAGCAGAACCTGTAACGGGAATGTCGATGAAGGGAGCGTGTCATGATCGAGATTCTGAAGACCCACGATGGCACGCTCAGGCGTCTTGACGCGGTCGAGTCGGGCTGCTGGGTAAACGTGTGCGCCCCTAGCGATGAGGAGACCAGATGGCTCGCCGATAGCCTGGGCATAGGTGACGATTTCATCGATGCCATGCTCGATCGTGACGAAATCTCGCGTATCGACAAGGACGAAGAGGCCAAGCAGGCCCTTGTCGTTGTCGACTTTCCCGCAGCCGAGACCATGGGTGACAAGGTGAATCCGGGCCTCGAGCAGTTCGATACCCAGCCCATTTCCATTCTCCTGCTCGAAAAGCCAGGCGTCGTGGTGACCTTGACCAATGCGCCGTGCTCCATCATGGAAAGGTTCAAGAGCGACAAGGCATCATCCATCGTCACGAGCAAGCGCACGCGTCTTTTGCTCGAGGTTCTCCTGGAGGTTTCCCAGGGCTACATCGACGCCCTGCGCGTCCTCGAGAAGCAGACCATGGCCCTCGAACGCAAGATGCGAAAGAAGCAGAACAACGAGGGGCTCATGAGCATGCTGGGCATCGAGAAGTCGCTGCTCTACATGTCGACGTCGCTCAAGAGCTCCGCTCCGACGCTCCAGGCCATCAAGAACGGGCAGTTCGTGAAGCTCTTCGAGGAGGACGAAGAACTGCTCAATGACGTGATCGTCGAGTATCGGCAGGCATCCGAGATGTGCTCGATCTACACGGATGTCATCACCAGGGCGATGGATGCCTTCTCGGGAGTCGTCAGCAACAACGTCAATGCCTCTATGGGCGTGCTCACCACCATCACGCTTCTGCTGTCGATTCCGACCGTGGTGTTCAGCTTCTACGGTATGAACACCAACCTTTTGCCCATGAGTGATTCGTGGGTGTTTCCCATGCTGCTTTCGGTCGCCTTGGCGGCCGTTGCCGTCGTCGCGCTGCTGCGCTGGAGAAGATAGCGCAGGGTCGAAGCGCTTGGGACGAAGGACGTCGCAGCTGCGCTCATAGTCCTGTGCTCGCACGAAAGCGCCACCGGCGCTTCCGGCTCGTGCGGAAATCGCGAAGCTGCGACGTCCTTCGTCCATGTCCTAGCGTTTCGATCCTCCGAAGAAATACGGGGACTGGGGCAAATAACCGTCCCCTTGTCTCCACCGCGGGCCTGTTCGAGACGCCCGGCCGATCGCCTGCTCTGCGCCGGTGAAGTAATTACCGTTTCGATCCTCCGAAGAAGTACGTGAACGGCGTGTCGGCCATCATGTCGACATCGAACGCGTCTTGCCAATCGAGTGCGGCTTCTTGCGCGGGAAGCAGGTCGCTCGTGACATTTGCCGGCACGTTCGCATGGTGCGCGTTAAGTGTCGCGCGACTCATGCCGTGCGCGACGAGGAATCTTCCACCAGATGCAAGTAGGGATGAGGTCGCCCTGGCAAGCGCTTCCTTGTCGAGGATATGGGGATAGGCATTGTAGATGACCACGACGTCGAAGGGCTCGTCGCTTGTGAAGTCGAGGATGTCGCGACACTCGAAGCGCAGACGCCTGGGATCGACATCCGCGAAACTGGTGCGTGCGCAGGCAAGCATCTCCTCCGAGAGGTCGAGGGCGACGATCGTCTGCGCCCCCAAATCGAGATAGGCGCGCTCCATGATGCCCGTGCCGCAGCCGACATCGAGCACGCGCGATCCCTCGTGCACGCCGGCGAGCTGTGCGACCATGAGGTGCTTGGGTCCGGCAGGTTCGGCCTGCTCGTTCCAGTCTGCGGCGCGTTCGTCGAAGTAGGCGCCTATCGTGCCAATGCTCATCACGGGTCCTTTCTAATCAAACGAGCCAATGAGGCAGTTGCTCAGAGCAACTGCCTCATTGGCTTTTCTTTGGCACTACGAGGAAACCGTCCTCATAGGCAATGAGATCGATGGAGACGTCGTAGACGTCTTCGATGGTCTCCTTGGTCACGACCTCGCGCCCTCCGCTTGCGCGTACCAGCCCGTCCTTGAGCATGAGGAAGCGATCGCAGTAGCGTAAGGCAAGGTTGATATCGTGCAAGACGGCCGCGCAGGCGATGCCGTGCTCGTGGGCAGCCCCGCTTATCAGCTCCATGACCTCGATTTGGTTTGCCATGTCGAGGTTGTTCGTGGGCTCGTCAAGAAGCAGCACGTCGGTCTCCTGCACGAGCGCGCGGCCGATCACGACCTTCTGGTGCTCACCGCCGGAGAGCTCGTCGAGGTAGCGTAGGGCGAGCGGCCCAAGGCCCAGCTCGTCGATGACGCGATCGACGATGGCGAAGTCCTCGTCGGTGGGCGCGGCCTTGATATAGGGCTTTCTGCCAAGCAGGAGCGCGTCGTAGACGGTGACGCCGTGCGCATGGGAATGCTGGGCAACGAGCGCGATTTGCCGTGCCCGCTCCTCGCGCGTGTAGGCGGCGATGTCCTTGCCAGCGAGCGTGACCACACCCCGTTGGGGACGGATGATGTCATCGAGGCAGGAGAGCAACGTCGACTTGCCGCAGCCGTTGACGCCGAGGATGGCCAGGAAGGAACCTGGCATGATCTGTGCGCTCACCTTTTCGAGGACCTGTCCCGCTCCGCGGTACGCATAGGCGACGTCACGGGCTTCGAGGATGGTTCCGGGGACTTGCTCGCGGGCATGGTTCATCGATGTGCTCCTCGCATGAGCAGGTACAGGAAGAGGGGTGCACCCACGAATGACGTGATCGCGCTGATCGGCAATACGACGGAGGCAACTGCCATGCGCGCAATTACGTCGGAGAGGAGCAGGATGACCGCGCCCGCGAGCGCGGATGCCGGGAGGAGATACCGGTAATCGTTACCGATGAAGCGGCGCATGATATGCGGAGCGACCAGGCCGATGAAGTTGATCGTTCCGCAAAAGGCGATGACCGCCGAGGAGGCGAATGCCCCGACGATCATGTTGAGCAGACGCGTTCGCTTGACGTTGAGCCCGAGTCCATGCGCGGTACCCTCGCCGGATTCCATGGCGTTGAAGCTCCAGCGGTTGAGGTGGAAGAAGGCGAATGCCGCCAGCGTGACGATGGTCATGATCGCGATTTCGCGATAGGACGTGCGCCCGAGGTCGCCAAAGGTCCAGAACACGACGGCGGCGACCTGCGTATCCGTCGCGAAATACTGGATGAGGGCGGTCGCGCCCGTGAAGAGTGCGGATAACGCGACGCCCGCGAGCACGATGCTCTCGGGTGTCATGTCGCGAAAGCGCGAGAGTGCGAGGATGATGAGCGTCGAGGCGATGGCCCCGGCAAACGCGCAGATGACGGTGAGGTAGGGGTTGCTCGTCCCCAGGCCCTCGTAGGCTGCGGCGGACGAGCCCATTCCCAAGACGATGATGGCGATCGACGCGCCGAATGCGGCTCCCTGCGATATGCCTAGGGTGCTTGCCGAGGCAAGTGGATTGCGCAGCACGCTCTGAAACGCGCAGCCGGCAAGCGCGAGCGCGATGCCGCCCACGATTGCGGTGAGCACGCGTGGCATGCGCAGGTTCCACACCACGATCAGATCATGCATGCTTCCCTGGCCCACGAGTGCCGCGAGCACGTCGAGGGGCGAGAGATCGGCCGTACCGAGCGTGATAGAGACGATGACGAGAACGAGAAGGAGCAGGGCGAACAGGAAGATTATCAGGCGCTTGTGCCTGATATAGCCGTGATATTGCTCCTTGTACGAGGTCGGCACCTGTGCGGCGTGGGCCGTTCTCATGTCCTCGGGGTTCATCTTCCGTGTCCTTCGAGCCGGATTCTCAGTGTCTAGAAGGAGATTTTGCCGAAGTCGAGACCCGCGGCATGAAGCTGGTCGTAGCAATCCACGCCGAGCATCGTCTCCAGGATCTCACGATACGTGCTCGCGAGGTCAACGTCCGAGAACGCGTCGGGATATACGGTTGCGCCGTTGAAGTAGGCATCGCAGATGGCGATCTCGATGTTGGTGCCGTTCATGTTGTACGAAGGCTGGGTGTAGAGGTTGCCGGCCTGGAATGCCTTGAGATTGTCGAAGAACGCCTGGTTGGAAGCGTAATCCTTCTGCATCAACTCCATGTTGCCCGCATTGAGGAACATGTAGTCGGGGTTCCACTCGCCGAGCTGCTCGAGCGTGACCTCGATGGACCCGGATTGCGCGGCACTATCGGCGACGTTGTCGATATGCACGGCCGTGAAGGGCGGATACTGCACATAGGTGCCGCCGAAGCTCTTCGCGCCCTTGTAGTTCACGGCACCGGCATAGCAGGTGGGCCTGTCTTCCTGCGGGATGCCGGCAGTGCGGCTGTCGAGGTCGGCCTGCCAGCCGTTCATCTTGTCGATGACCTGCTGTGCGTGCTCGGTGGTTCCGAGCACGTCTCCGACGACTTCGATGGACTTGAAGACATCTTCGGTGAACATCTGGTCCTGATAGGAGATGCCGATGACGGGGATGCCGATCTGGTCCTGCAGATCGTCACATTCCCGCGCGGAGCGGCTCGAGATGATCACATCGGGTGCGAGCTCGAGCATTGCCTCGCCATCGACGCTCGTCTCCATGAGGTGATTGCCGTTCGAGGTGGTGGGAAGACTCGCGAAGACCTGCTCGCAGGCGACGGTATAGGGGCGTGCAGGCGTGGCGGGCTTGTCCATCTCCGTCACGGCAACGAGCTTGTCAGCGCCCCCGGCGTAGACGACGAAACGCACGGCGCTCCCGACCGTGGCGCAGGTCTGGACGTCGGCGGGAATCGTCACCGTACGGCCATAGACATCGGTGACCTCTCGTGTGTCACCGTTGCCCTGCGTGTCCGATGCGCAGCCCGCCAGTGCGAGTGCCAGAAGGCAAAATGCCAGGATGGCAACGAGTGTCCTTTTCATGTGCATCCCTCTCATCCAATTCCAGTGTTACGAATTGCGAATTGAGGTTACCATAAGCACGACTTGAGTGTTACGAATTGATAATACGTCACATTATAAACGGTGAGCGCGGCCAATCATGAGTTGAGCGGTCATTTAAGGACAGAAAAGCGCAAAAGCCTAAATAGTGTTCAAAAACTAATAAAAATCTGTTAATTTGAACATATGCTGAGACGACGACGCTCGTGGCATTACGTTGCGACGGGTATGAAGAATAGAAGGGCAGTATGGATTCGAGTACGGCAAACGCGGGCGCACTGGGCAAGAACCAGTTCGTCGTGCTGCTCAGGTTGCTGCACGAGCCGGGGCTTTCCCAACGGACGATCGCCGAGCGCACGGGCCTTTCGGTGGGTACGGTCAACTCCTCGGTTCGCCAGCTCGTCGAGCGCGGCGACCTCGAGAAGGACGCGTCCGGAAATCTTTGCGTGACCGATCTGGGCGTTCGTTCCCTCGAGCCGTATCGGGTCGACAACGCGATCATCCTCGCAGCTGGGCTCTCCACGCGCTTTGTCCCGATTTCCTACGAGAAGCCCAAGGGGCTCTTGCGCGTACGAGACGAGGTCCTCATCGAACGTCAGATTCGCCAGCTCAAGGAGGCGGGCATCGACGATATCACCGTCGTCGTGGGCTACAAGAAGGAGTACTTCTTCTATCTGGAGGAGCTCTTTGGCGTTGATATCGTCGTGAACGAGCACTACGCGACGAGGAACAACCACTCGTCTCTCATGGTCGTGCTCGATAGGCTCAAACGCACCTACATCTGTTCGTCGGATAACTACTTCGTCGACAATCCGTTCGATTCCCACGAGCACGGCGCCTATTACGCGACGCAGTACGCGAAGGACGCGACTGACGAATGGTGCGTGCGCCTGGGGAGCGGCGGCCGCATCGTGGGCGTGACCATCGGCGGGGCCGATTCGCAGATCATGCTCGGCCACGTCTTCTTCGACGAGCCTTTCTCCCGGCGCATGGCCCAGATCATCCGCGACGAATGGGACCTGCCCGTGACGAGGGACAAGCTGTGGGAGAACCTGTTCATCGACCATATCGACGAGCTGCACATGGTTGCCCGGCCCTATCCCGCCGAGATGATTCACGAATTCGACGCTCTCGACGATTTGCGCGAATTCGACCCTACCTTCATCGAGAACGTCGACTCGCTCGCCTTTGACAACATCGTGTCCGCTCTCGGCTGCGAGAAGGCCGACATTCGCGACGTGTATCCGCTCAAGCAGGGCCTGACGAACCTTTCGTGCCACGTGCGCGTGGGCGATGGGGAGTACGTGTACCGTCATCCCGGCGTGGGGACCGAGAACCTCATCGACCGTGACGCGGAGCTTGCCGGACTCAACATCGCGCGCGAGCTCGGCCTCGACAACACGTTCATCACCGGGGATCCGAAGACGGGGTGGAAGCTCTCGCATTTCGTGCCCGATTGCACGCAGCTCGACCCACACGAGAGCGGGCAGACCCGACGCGCCATGGAAATGGCGCGTGCCCTGCACGAGGCGGATGCGACGCTCGAGCGCAGCTTCGACTTCTATGCCGAATCCAAGCGCTACGAGGCGCTATTGCGCGAGCGCTGCGGTGTCATCGACGTCCCCGGCTTCGAGGATATGGCCGCGCGCATGGAGCGGCTGCACGATTTCGCGATGACTGACGAAACGTACACATGCCTGTGCCATAACGACTTCTTCCATTTGAACTTTCTGGTGGGAAAGGATGACAGCATCTCGCTCATCGACTGGGAATACGCGGGCATGTCGGACTACGCGAACGACTTTGGCACCTATACCGTCTGCTGCGAGCTCTCGACCGAGGAGGCCGAGGAGGCGCTGTCGTTCTACTTCGGGCGCACGCCCACGTTCGAGGAACTGCGTCACAACTTCGCGTACGTGGCATTCGCCGGTTGGTGTTGGTACGTCTGGTCGCTCATGAAGGAAGCCGAGGGCGACGTGGTGGGCGAATGGCTCTACATCTACTATCGCTATGCCAAGCGGTACCTGAACATGGTTTTGCCCTGGTACGAGCAGGGAAGGCGCGTCTAGGCGCCGGTGACTTCGATGGTGTCAAGCGCTCCGGTCGCAACGGACAGCGAAGGCGGGGCGAGCACGAGGAGGATGCGAAATGGGTGCGTTCGGTAAGGTCAAATACGGTCTCACGAGCGGTGTGCTATGGGGACTCGACACGGTCATCCTGGGCATTGCGCTCACGATGTCTCCCTATATCGGCACGCTCGAGGCGTTCGCGTTTGCCGCAATCGCGTCGTCGGCGCTGCATGACATCTTCTGCGCCTTGTGGCTTGCGCTCTACATGGGCGTGCGCGGGCGTCTCAAGGACACGTGGGCTGCGCTGCGCACCCGTAGCGGCAAGGTGGTCGTGCTCGGCGCGTTGCTGGGTGGCCCGGTTGGCATGACCGGTTACGTCATCGCCATCAACAACATCGGTGCGGGGTACACGGCCATCATCTCGGCGTTCTATCCGGCCGTGGGCGCAATCCTCTCCTTCATCATTCTCAAGGAACGCATGAACGTAAAGCAGCTCGTTGCGTTTGCCTGCGCGCTCGGTGGCATCGTCGCCATGGGCGTGCTTTCCCTCACCGATGCCGAGACGGTGGGAGATCCCGTCATCGGCCTCGTGGGCGCGGCTGCCTGCGTGCTTGGCTGGGGAAGCGAGGCCGTGCTCTGCGGATGGGGCATGCGCGATGACGCGGTCGACAACGAGACGGCGCTGCAGATCCGCGAGACCACGAGCGCGCTCGTCTACGCCATCGTCGTGCTTCCGGCATTCGGCGCATGGGCGTTCACGGCAAGCGCCTTCCCGTCGCTGGCGACGGGCGTCGTCGCGCTGGCCGCGCTGGCGGGCACGACGTCATACCTCTTCTACTACAAGTCCATCAGCTCGCCTCTGGGCGCGGCGAAGTCCATGGCGCTCAACATCAGCTATTCGGCATGGGCGGTGCTCTTCGCGTTCGTGCTGCAGGGCACGGTGCCGACGCTCGCCTCGGTCGTGTGTTGCGTCGTCATCCTGGCAGGCACGATTCTCGCCGCAAGCGACTGGAACGAGCTCTTCAGCCGCGGTTCGCGGCAGGTCGACGAGGCATAGGTTGTGGAGTTGCTGCCGGGATGAGACAGTTGCTCAGGGACGCTGTCTCATTTTCAAATGAGACAGCGTCCCTGAGCAACTGTCTCATCCCATCCCCTATGCCTCATTCGGGCGCGATACGGTTTGCCAGGTTAGTCACCGCGCTCGCGGCGGCGCCGAGCGAGCCGTCCGTGTTTTCCGATAGGGCCTTGACGAAGGAGCGTGCCGCGGAAACGAGGATCTTGCGCGTGGGGCGATCGATCTTGCGCGACGCTTCGAGTATGAGCGACAGACCCCTGGGACCTCCGTTGAGGATGTCGATGGGGTTTTGCGCGTGCGAGACCTCGATGGCCTGGAAGAACGCGTCGACGATTTCCTCGCGCTCGGCGTCATCGTATCCCGAGAGCCATGCGTGCAATGTCCTGGCGGTTGCCTTCGTCGCCTCGGGGAGATTGGGCAGATAGACGAAATCCGCAAGCTCCTCGTCAACCTCCCAGGTGAACGCGCTGTGTTGGTCAAGACCGCTTGCGCTGCTCATCGCGACGTAGACGGGCGCCTCCGATTCGAGCATGATGCCGACAAGCGACTCCTCGGGCACGACCTTGACGAGCTTGCCTTTCAGCGGAGCGTAATCGTCGGCCGTGAAGGTGCCGGCCTTGAATCCGGGGCCGTCGAGGTTGTAGACGCGCTCGATACGCTCCTGGACGGCGGGCGAGCAGCGAAGCGCCGCGTATTCGGCGAGGTTACCGCCCTTGGAGTGACCGACGACGTAGAGCCTTTCGGGTAGGTACGTCTGGTTGGCGACGGTTTCGAGGTACTCCACCGCAAGGTCCTGTGCGGGGACGGGCATCGTGAAGGCCATGTTGAAGTCCTCGCGCCAACCGATGGTCGAGGTGTCGGTTCCGCGAAATGACACGCAAGTGAACATGTCTTTGTAGACGAAGGTCATGGCTCCGAATTGGGTCTGTCGTATCGTGTCGAAGACGGCGTGGTAGTTGAGGGCCGTCATATCGCGAAAACGCGGACTCGCCGCTATGCCGAGCAGTGCGCCCGCGGCCTTTGCCGGATCGAGCAGGTTGGAGAACATGACCGGGTAATGTTCGGCCTGGAGCATCCGCGAGAAGATGACGCCACGCGTGCGTGGCTTGAGCAACGCGTGCAGGCCCCGCTGGTTGGCGTCGCCCGGAAGCAGCGGCACGACGTCCTTGGCATGAATCATGGCGATTTGGGAGAGCACGGTGGCGTCGAGCGTGCAGAAGGGCATGCGCTCGAACGGTGCGAACTGCTCTGCGAGGTAGTCTGTCATGTACGGCATGGGCGTGATCTTTTCCTAGGCGGGATTGACGTGAATCATGACGTGCTTGACCTCGGGAAACGCATGCTCGATATCATCATGGACGCGTTCGGCGATGGCGTGGGCGTCCGTCAGCTGCATCGAGCCGTCGATTGCGATTTCCATGTCGATGTAGACCTTGTCCCCGAACATGCGCGTGCGCAGCATGTCGATGCGTTCGACCTGGTTTTCGGCATCGACGAGCTGGCGAACCTCCTTTTCGAACTGCTCCCCGCAGGAGGTGTCGAGCATCTTCTTCAGGGCGTCGTAGATGATCGAGATGCCCTGCTTGAGGATGAACAGGCAGATGACGACGCTGGCGATGGGATCGAGCACGGGATAGCCGAGCATCGAGCCGCCGACTCCGACGAGCGCGCCGATTGAGCTCATCGCGTCGGAGCGATGGTGCCAGGCGTCCGCCTCGAATGCCGACGAGCGAATGACGCGCGCCCAGTGGCGCGTGTACCAGAACATGCCCTCCTTGACGGCGATGGAGACGATGGCTGCGACGAGCGCGATCATGCCGGGGATGGGCAGACTCTCGTAGTTGCCCGCGAGGATCTTCTCGAGGCCGACCCAGCCGATGCCGACGCCCGTCACCAGCAGGATGAGGCCGAGCACGATGGCGGCGAGGCTCTCGATGCGCTCGTGTCCGTAGGGATGGGACGCGTCGGCCTCGCGCCGGCCGAACCTGACGCCAAGGAAGGCGATGAAGGTCGCGAAGACGTCCGAGAGGGAGTGGACGGCGTCGGAGACCATGGCGCTCGAGTTGCCCATGATGCCCGCGATAAACTTGAACGCCGACAGGAAGACGTTGCCGATGATGCCCACGAGCGAGAGCTTGCGGATGACTGCTGTCTCGTCGGGCTTCGTGTCTTTCTCGTTCGCCTTCATGTCTCCCGATACCTTGCGTGTCGCATTAACGTGAACCCCCGGCCAGTTTTGCTGCCCGGGGGTTCAATGATACCGCTCTTACTCGTCAGTTGGCGGTTCCTTGCCCGTTTTGCCCTTGCGTGCCATTCCGTATTGGATGACGAAGACGGCGACGATAATCGCGATGCCGATCACGTCCGTGATTGATTCGGGAACCATGAGCGCGAGGCCGCCGGCTATGAGGACGATGCGCAGGAGCATGGGTATTCGCTCGAAGAGATTGCCGTTGAGGCCGGCTGCGATGCCGAAGAGGCCCACAAGCGAGGTGATGATCGGGATGATGATTTCCCACCAATTGCTCATTCCGTCGAGCAGCATGATCGGATTGAAGGCGAAGATGTAGGGCACGATGAACGCGGCGATGGCGATCTTGCTTGCCGTGAAGGCCGTCTTCATCGGATTTGACTTAGCGATGGCGCTGCCCGCGTACGCCGCCAGCGCGACAGGCGGCGTGATGTCTGCCACGATGCCGAAGTAGAAGACGAAGAAGTGCGCGGCAACGGCCGGGATCCCGAGCTGGATGAGAATCGGGGCGCAGGTGGAGGCCATGATGCAGTAGTTCGCCGTGGTGGGGACGCCCATGCCCAGGATGATGCAGCACAGCATGGTGAGCACGAGGCCGATCATGGTCGCGTCGCCGGCGAAGTTGACGATGGCGTTGATGAGCGTGCCGGCCAGGCCCGTGACGGTGATGCAACCGGCGATGAGGCCGGCCATGGCGCAGGCGACGGCCACGGAAACGCAGCTGCGGGCACCGGCGATGAGGGCGTCGTAGCCCGTGGCCAGCGCCACCTTGAGCGAGTCGACGAAGACGTTGCCGACGGTCTGACCCTCGGAGCGCTCCTTGACGCCAGTCACGAAGAAGTTGATGAAGCCGATGACGAAGGCGCCCAGGATAGAGATGGCAGCCGATACGGCCATGGTGCGCGCGCCCGAGGCGACGAGCCAGACGAGCAACACGAGCGGGATGACGAGGTAGCAGTTCTTGCCGAGGTAGCTCCATTTGGGAAGCTCGGCACGCGGGATGCCCTCGAGCTGGAGCTTCTTCGCCTCGAGATGCACCGCGAGGAAGATGCCCGTGAAGTAGAGCAACGCGGGGATGATGGCCTTGGCGGCGACCTCGATGTAGGGGATGCCCATGTACTCGGCCATCAAGAAGGCGGCGGCGCCCATGATGGGCGGCATGATCTGGCCACCCGTCGAAGACGCGGCCTCGACGGCTCCGGCGAACTCGGGCTTGTATCCCGTCTTCTTCATCATGGGGATGGTGACCGATCCGGTCGTGACGGTGTTGCCGACCGATGAGCCGCTCACCATGCCGCACAGGGCACTCGAGATGACGGCGACCTTCGCGGCGCCGCCGCTCGACCAGCCGGCGATGCGGTTGGCGAACGAGATGAAGAAGCCGGCGATGCCCGTGCGCTCGAGGAAGGCGCCGAAGATGATGAAGAGGACGATGTAGGTGTAGCAGACGTTGATGGGGGTTCCGATGATGCCGTTGGTGGTGTAGAACATGCGATAGACGACGGTACGCAGGGCGAGCATGAGGTCCATGCCTCGGTCGACCACGAAGAAGTAGAAGGCGTAGACGAGCAGGGCGGCCACCACGAAGATGATGGGCAAGCCGACGCTGCGACGGCAGAGCTCGGCCACGACGAGAATGCCGACGATGCCGATGACGATCATCACCTCGTCAATGCGCGTGCCCAGCTTGATGATGGGCAACGCGTTGAACGCGAAGTAGAAGAAGCAGGCGGCTCCGATGATCATGAGCAGGATGTCGTACCAGGGAATGTAGTTGGTGCGGACCTTCTTCTTGTTGGCGGGATATACCAGAAAGCCGATGATGACGATGCATCCGAGGAAGAGCGTGAGCCTGACCTCGGGCAAAGCCGTGCTGAACAGCGTCATGCCGATGCAGTAGACGGAGAAGACGGCCATGATGGCCCTGACGATGATCTTGGGGACGCCTTCCCAGATGCGCGTGTTGGACTCGCGGTCGAACTTGCGCAGGATCTGCTCGGCCTCGTCGGTCTCGACGGGAGCGGCGGCCTTGTCCATGATGATGTCCGCGCCCTCTTCGGTCGCGATACCCGTCTCGATTTCCTCGCCGACGAGGTCGGAATCCTCGATGGCCTCGAGGGTCTGCTTTGTGGTCTGGTCCGGTGCGCCGGGGTGGGGCGGAAGGTCGACGACGGTCTCGCGCACGTCGACGTCCTGTTGCGCGGTGGGCGCGACGCCGGTCTTCTTTCTCCTGACCCTGTTGTTGATTCTGCTTTCCCTAGCCCTGTGGACCATACGGTTCTCCCTCAAAACGCATCGAAGCCATGATGGAAGGCAGGTGCGCCCCTCGCGTCATGGCTTCGACTTAGATCAAAACGCTTGATGGTCTAGATGACCATCACCTCAAGACTACTTCGTGGGAACGGTGATGTTCTTTTCCGCGAAGTACTTGGCGGCACCGGGATGATACGGGACGCTCGCGACGGACGCACCCTTCTCGAGGCTGATTTCGGCGTACTTGGCATGATTCTCGATGAGGTCGGGCGCATTGTCAAAGATGTCGGCCGTGATGGCGTAGACGTCTTCCTCGGAGACTGCGTTGTCGACGATGATGACGGCGTCAACGCCGACGGTCACCACGTCGGAATCCTGGCCGGAGTAGGTGCCGGCAGGGATGACCGCCTCGGAGTAGAAGTTGTTCTCGGCGATCAGCTGCTGGATGTGAGCCTGGTCGAGCGAGATCAGGTAGGCCTGCTTGGTGGTGGACAGGTCGGTGATGGCCGTGGTGGGAGCACCGGCGACGATGAAGGCAGCGTCGATCTTGCCGTCCTTGAGCGCGTCGGCAGAATCACCGAAGCTCTGGTAGGTCGGGTTGATGTCGCTCTCGCTCAGGCCATAGGCACCCAGGATGTCGATGGCGTTGAAGTACACGCCCGATCCGGCGGCGCCGATGGAGACGTTCTTGCCCGCGAGGTCGGCAACGGACTTGATGTTGGGATCGCAGGTCACGATCTGCACCTGCTCCTGATACAGTGCGCCGAGCGTGGAGAAGGTGGTGACGGGCTTGCCCTCGAACAGGTTGGTGCCGTCGTAGGCGTAGGCCATGACGTCAGATTGGGCAAAGCCGAGCTCGGCGGTGCCGTCCTCGAGCTCCTGGATGTTGGCCTGCGAGCCACCGCTCGAGGCGGCCGTGATGCTCACGTCGGTGTTGTTGGTCGCATGCTGCGCGATGACGGAACCGAAGGCGTAGTAGGTACCGGACTCGCCGCCGGTCACGAAGCGCAGGCTACCGCCGTTGTCGGCGCTGGAGCTGCTGCTCGAGCTGCCGCCGCCGCAGCCGACCAGGGCGAAGGAAAGCGCCAGGGCCAGGGCGATGACGCCCGCGACTGAGGCGAACCTCTTCTTGTTCATTTTCACGATGATCTCTCCTCTTCACGTGGAAACAAAGCCATGCATGTTTTGAGTATGCACGGAAAACTCTATGCATTATATCTGCAAATTATTGCGTCAATTGTTTCATTAAAGAAACAGATTACGGTTTGGTGGCATTCGGGTGTCCGATTTGCCGTACGGACACGAAAGACTTTATCGCTTTTGGCGTATAATCATGGCGCTAGGGAACGTCGCGGTTGGTTTCGAGACGGGAGGCCGTCATGTCCAAGAACATTCTGCTCGTCCATGCGAGTCCGCGTTCGGGCGGAAACTCGAGCATTCTCGCCGACTGGTTCGAGCGTGGGGCGCTCGAGGCGGGCAACGAGGTCACGCGCGTCGAGGTGGGACATGCGAACATTTCCGGCTGCATGGCCTGCGAGTACTGCTTTTCGCACGATGGCGCATGCGTCCAGGATGACGACATGCAAAAGTTCTATCCGCTGCTGCACGAGGCGGACGTGATCGTGTACGCGACGCCCATGTACTTCTACAACTTTCCCGCGCAGCTGCGCGCCTTCCAGGATCGCATGTTCTGCGGTGTCACAAAGCCCTTCGGCATTACGGCCACCGCCTTGCTGCTGTGCTTCGAGGACAAGGACGTCTCGACGTGCGATCCTGTCGTCGACAGCTACCGCGTGGCGGCCAATTATTGCAAGCAGGAGAATCTCGGCGAGGTCATCATCAACAACGTCTACGAGAAGGGCGCCATCGAGGGCAACCCCGGGCTGCAGAAGGCCTACGAGCTCGGCCTGAGCATCAAGTAGACGGGGAGAAGACGATGGACGACATGCCCGCATCGATCCTGGTCGTGGCCAATCCGGCCGCCGGCAATGGCACGGGTACGCAGGCAGCACGCCGGGCCGTCGGCGAGTTCGAGGCGGCGATTGCCGGCGGGAGGGCAGCCCCGTTTCTCGCCGGTGTCGAAGTGGACGCCGCTTTCCTGAGCTCGGCCGACCAGACGCGCTCTCTCATAGAGGGCTCCGCCGATCGGCGGGCCATCGTCGCCGTGGGCGGTGACGGGCTCGTGCATCTGGTGGCGAACGCCCTCATGGCGATCGCGCCGGAGCGACGACCGGCTCTCGCGGTGGTGCCCGCCGGGACGGGCAACGACTATGCCCGCGCGCTTGGCCTGCCACTCGACCTGAAACGCTCCGTGCACGTCATTTTGCAAGCTAGCCCGCGCCCCGTTGACCTGGGACTGTGCAACGGCGAGTATTTCGCCGAGACCCTCTCGTTCGGTCTCGATGCCGCCATCGCGCTCGATACCGTGCGTCGGCGCGAGGAGACCGGGCGCTCGGATGCGGGCGTGTACTTCGCGAGTGGCATCGACCAGTTGACGCATAACCTGGTGTCGCGGAATTACCACGGCAATCTGGACGGGCATCCCATAGAGGGCACGAGTGTCACCTTTGCCGTGCAGGTCGGGCCGTACTATGGCGGCGGGTTCAAGATTTGCCCGGAGGCAAAGATAGACGACGGCGTGCTCGATCTGTGCATTTCGCACCCGCCGGTAAGTGTCGCCCGGGCAATCTACATCTTCATGCGCGCGAAGAACGGCAAGCACGTGCATATGAAGCCCATGGAATTCGCACGTGCGCGGCATGCCCTCATCGAGTTCGACGAGGAGCCGCCTTGCCAGATCGACGGCGAGCCGCTGCACGCCACGCGCTTCGACATCACCTGCGAGCACCAGGCACTGCGCGTGCTGGCTTGAGGTGATGAGACAGTTGCTCAGGGACGTTGTCTCATCTCGCCACTACAGCAGCGTTGCGTTCAACAGCACGGGGTTGTGGTCGGTGAACTCGAAGTCCGCGTCGATGGTCTCGAGCGTGTCGATGCGTACGTTATCCGAGACGATGAATCCGTCGATCATGTAGAACTGGAAGTTGGCCGATCCGTCATAGGGACGGTCGAGCGAGCGGCAAGTGGGCGTCGCGTTGTCCATCACCGCCGTAAGGCCGTCACCCAGCGAACTCACGTCGATGTAACCGCATTGCCACAGGTCGTCGTCTTGTAGCGGATACATGGACGTGTCCACGTTCGAGAAGCTTTGGTTGAAGTCGCCGCCGGCGATGACGTAGTTGCCCCTCGCGCGCTCTTCCTGCAGCAGCTGGGCGAGCTGCGCCGTCTGCGCCGCCTTGCCCTCGCCGTCGTCATAAGCCTCGAGGTGCAGGTTCACGAGCACGAGCTCGGCGGTGCCGCCCTGTATGGGCACGCGTTCGACGAGCAAGCAGCGTTTGAGGTTGCCCAAGCGCACGGGCCAGGAGAACGGGCAGGGGAGCTGCACGCGTTCGGCGCTGCTCGGCTGCATGCGCGAGAGCGTCATAATGCCACTTTCGACGGCGCCGATGGGCGGCAGGGGATAGGGGACGTAGGCCACGTCGTAGTTGAGGGCGTAGGCCGATGCGTACGCGGGGGCAAACGCCGTGGCGATGCGCGCCCGTTCGTTGATGCCATGCGTGCGCTCGGAATCCTGATCGACCTCCTGGAGGAAGATGAAGTCGGGATCGAGGGCGGCGAGTTCGTCTTCGATGCCGGCGAGGTTCGCCAGGACGCCATCATGCGAGACGGTACGCACACCATCGCCGCCATCCATGAAGAAGCCTGCTTGCCTGGAGAGGCCGCCATAGCCCGCGTTCCAGGTGACGACGCTGACGCTTTGCCCGGGCTCGAGCGTTTCCCGTGCCACGCCATGAATCTCGATTTCCTGCGTGGCGGGCGGATTGTATTCCGTGACGGTGAGGAAGGCGACCAATGCGAGGATGAAGACGACGAGTATCGCGACGATGATGCCGATGACCTTTCCCGTCTTGCGGGCGATGGATGCTGCCATGGATGGTCCGCCTTTCGTGTGTTGTGCGCGTTTGCTCATTCTATACTGTGCAAGATTAGCTTGCATTGTTCTGTCATTTCGACCGGAGGCGCATGGCGCCGTAGCGGAGAAACCTATGACGAGAGGAAAATGAGACAGTTACTCTGAGCAACTGTCTCATTCCCAAGGTCAGAGTAGGAGAGAGTAGATCATGAGCATACAGACCACGCTGTGCTACATAGATGACGGAAGCGCCTACCTCATGTTGCATCGCGTGAAGAAGGAACATGACGTCAACAAGGGCAAGTGGATCGGCATCGGCGGCAAGTTCGAGCCCGACGAAAGCCCCGAGGAATGCATGATGCGCGAGGTGCACGAGGAGACGGGCCTGGCGCCGCGCGCATGGCGCTACCGTGGTATCGTCACTTTCGTCTCTGGCCGCTGGGTGACCGAGTACATGCACCTCTTTACGATCACGGACTGGACCGGCACGGTACGGAGCTGTAACGAGGGCATATTAGAATGGGTGCCCAAAGACGAGCTCCTGGATTTACCGCATTGGAAGGGCGACGAGGCGTTTCTCAAGCTCATTGCCGACCCCGAGCAGCCCTTCTTCTCGCTCAAGCTCGTCTACGACGCAAATGACGAACTCGTCGAGGCAAGCCTGGACGGCGAGCCCCTCGACCTCGTAGATTGGAACTGGGCATGAACGTCATCGACATGAAGCGCGACCACGTGGTTCGCGCCACCGCAGCCAACGGGACCATCCGCGCCTTCGCCGTGTACTCGCGCGGGCTCGTGGAGGACGCGCGACGCATGCACGAGCTGTCACGTACGGCCACGGCCGCCCTGGGTCGCACGCTCACGGCCGCCGCCATGATGGGGACCATGATGAAGGGCGACAAGGACGCGCTCTCCATCGTCTTCAATGGCGATGGGTCGTTGGGTAACATCACCGTGACGGCGAAGTCGGATGGTAGCGTCAAGGGCTATGTGGGCAATCCGCAAGCCTCGCTTCCCTCCAAGGTGGGCGAGAAACTCCGCGTGGGCGAGGTCGTGGGCAAGGGCACGCTGCGCATCATCTACGACCTGGCGATGCGCGAGCCCTATAGCGGCGTCGTCGAGATTCAGTCCGGCGAGATCGCCGACGACATCGCGTACTACCTCACGTCGAGTGACCAGATTCCCTCGGCGGTCTCGTTAGGCGTGCTGTTCAACGACGATAGCTCCGTGCGCGAGGCCGGTGGCTTCATCGTCCAGCTCATGGATGGGGCGACCGACGAGACAGCCGCGCTGCTCGAGGAACGTATCGCGTCTCTGCCGAGCGTCACGACGATGCTCTCCGAGGGAGAGACGCCCGAGAGCATCCTGGAACGGATCTTGGGCGACATGGACTTGCAGATTCTCGAGGACGGTCCCGTGGCGTTTCGCTGCGACTGCACGCGCGAGCGCACGCTCAAGCTGCTCTCGCTCGTGAGTGCCGACGAGCTGCAGGACATGGTCGACGAGGGCGAGGACGTGGAGATGGTCTGCGCGTTCTGCAACAGCAAGTACCAGTATTCGCCCGATGAGATTGCTGCGCTGATCGAGGAATAGGGGGAGCGTAGGGGGAGGTCTAATCCTGGATTTCTCTGGATCGAATCGCTCGCTACTCCCCAAATAGCGGGGTGGAGAAATAGCGCTCGCCGGTGTCGGTGAGGACGGTCACGACGGTGGCATCCGGCCCCAGCTCGTAGCCGAGCATCATCGCCGCGACGACGTTTGTGCCGCTCGAGATGCCGCACAACAGCCCCTCCTCGCGTGCGAGACGCTGGGCCATGGTGATGGCCTCGTCATCGCTCACCACGCAGGTCGCGTCGATGACGCTGCGGTCGAGGATGGCGGGAATGACGCCATCGCCGATGCCCATCTGCAGGTGCGTGCCGATGTTGCCGCCGGCGAGCATCGCCGCGTTCTCGGGCTCGGCCGCCCAGACGATGGTATCGGGGTTGGCCAGCTTGAGCGCGCTGCCGATGCCCGTGATGGAACCGCCGGTGCCAAAGCCGCAGGCGAAGCCGTCGATGACGATGCCGGACTCGTTGGCGTCATCGAGGATTTCCACGGCCGTCTGCGCACGTTGGATGGCGACGTTGTCGACGTTCGAGAACTGGTCGGGCATGAAGGCGTTGGGGTCTGCCGCCGTCTGTTCGCGCGCGAGCTCCGCGCACGTCGCGATGGCCTTGCCGATGTCGCCGTCGTCATGGACGAGCTCGATCTGCGCACCGTAGGCCTCGCAGATCTTGCGGCGCTCGACCGAGACCGAATCGGGCATGATGATGCGCACGTCGTAGCCGCGTACCGCGCCCACGAGGGCCAGGCCAATGCCCTGGTTGCCGCTCGTCGGCTCGATGATGGTGGTCTTGCCGGGTGCGATCTCTCCGCGTCGCTCGGCTTGGAGGATCATGTTGTACGCCGTGCGCGTCTTGATCGAACCGCCGACGTTGAGTGCCTCGAACTTCACGAGAATCTGCGCGCAGTTCTCGTCGGGAATGTGCCGCAGACGGATGAGGGGCGTGTGGCCCATCGCCTCGAGCACGTTGTCGTAAACCATGACTTCCTCTTACATCATGCTGCCGCGCAGGCGGCTTGCCATGCGAATATCTCCGGAAATTATACGCGAACACCGTCTGGTTGCCGTGAGGCTCCGCTTCCGTTTCCCAACCGTTTTTCTTGGCGATGACGACCATCTTGATTGCCCTGGTCAGTCAAGTTCGCATGGCGACCGTGATACCATATCGAGTTACCGCGCTGGGGAGAGCGCGCCGGACAAGCGAGGGACGTTATGGCAAAACGAGATAGGTTTTCGAGCAACATCGGCTTTCTGCTGGTAAGCGCGGGTTGCGCAATCGGCCTGGGCAACGTCTGGCGTTTCCCCTACATCACGGGCGAGTACGGTGGTGCGGCCTTCATCCTCATGTACCTCTTCTTCCTCGTGGTGTTCGGGCTGCCCATGCTTTCGATGGAGTTCACGGTCGGACGCGCCAGCCAAAGGTCCATCTCGCGTGCATTCGACGTGCTCGAGCCCGAGGGCACCAAATGGCATTTCATGCGCTGGGTGGGATTCATCGGCAACTTCCTGCTCATGATGTTCTATACCTGCGTCGCGGGTTGGATGCTCAACTACTTCATCAAGATGTCGACGGGCACCTTCGAGGGGCTAAACGTCGCGCAGACCGGCGCCGTGTTCGATGCCATGCTCGCCAATCCCGGCGAGGTCGTGGGCTGGACCATCGCCGTGTGCGTCATCGGCATGCTCGTCTGCGCGCTCGGCCTGAACAAGGGCGTCGAGCGCGTCACCAAGTACATGATGAGCGCCCTGTTCGTCATCCTCGTCATTCTCATCATACGTGCCGTCACGCTTCCCGGTGCAGAGGACGGATTGGCCTTCTACCTCATGCCCGATTTCTCGAAGATGTTCGCGAACGGAGCCGCGGGCTTCGGCGATGCCGTCTATGCGGCAATGGGGCAGAGCTTCTTCACGCTGTCCATCGGTATCGGCTCCATGGAGATCTTCGGTAGCTATCTGGGCAAGGAGCGCCGCATCTTTGGGCAGGCGCTTTCCGTCGGCGTGCTCGATACCGTCATCGCGCTCATGGCCGGCCTCATCATTTTTCCCGTCTGCTTTGCCTTCGGCGTCGATCCGGGGAGCGGTCCGGGCCTCGTGTTCGTGACCTTGCCCAACGTCTTTTCGCAGATGTGGCTCGGACAGCTCTGGGGCGCGCTTTTCTTCCTGTTCATGTCGTTTGCGGCACTCTCCACGGTGATCGCCGTCTTCGAGAACATCATCCGCATGTTCATGGACTACAAGGGATGGGATCGCCGCAAGGCCGTCTACATCTCGCTCGTCGCCATCGTGATTCTGTCGCTTCCCTGCGCGCTGGGATTCAACGTGCTCTCGTTCGTCTCGATTCCGGGAATCGGCGATATCCAGGGCATCGAGGACTTCATCGTGTCGAGCAATATGCTTCCGCTGGGATCGCTCGTGTTTCTGCTCTTCTGCACGAGAAAGTACGGCTGGGGATGGAAGAACTTCATCGCCGAGGTCGACACCGGCGAGGGAATGAAGTTCCCGAGCTGGATGCGTGGATGGGTCACCTATGGCGTCCCCGTGCTCTTCGTGATCGTGTTCGTTATGGGCTGGGCACCGCTCATCGGTGGTTGGCTGGGCATCTAGCGCGATGAAGTCCCGTCGCTACGTGTTGTTGCCGTGGTGGCGGATGATGTCGACGATGATCCACAGCGTGAGGCCGATGCCGACGCAGTAGCCCGTAAACGACAGCACGGGCAACCCGGCGATCGTCGGCTCTGTGATTGTGCTCACGAGGGCTGCGCTCACGAGCGTGCCAGCCGTGATCATGCCGAGCGTGAGGCGGTTGACGATGCGCGAGATCTTGCTCATGGGCTCCTCGCTGCCCAACATCTCCATGTTGATCTTGAGCTGGCCGCGGCTCAGCATGTGCGTTACGTCGCCGATGTACTCGGTGGCACGTGCCAGGCCACGGGCCGACCGGTCCAGGCTGATGATGAGGTCGCGCGTGATCTGCTTGAACTCCTCGATGGGCGTCTTCTGGCGGCTCAGGTGCCCGTTGATGACATCGACCATGTTGAAACTACCCACGAAGTTGATGAGCGTGCCCTCGAGCGTGACCAGTCCGCGCGCGACTGCCGTCAGGCAACTTGGCAATTCGAGCTTGCATTCGCGCATGGCGTTGGTGATGTCGGTGAGAAAGGCGCCGATGTCGATCTCGTCCATCTCGGCCGAGGCGTAGCGATCGATGATGCGGTCGAGTATCCCGAGTAGCCGTGGATGGTCGATGGCGTTGACGTCGCCGCCTACCGAGAAGCCGATAAGGGCGTCCTCGAGCATGGTCGAGCTCTCGTGGCCGACGGCGACGATGACGCGCGTGAAGCCCGCGCGCTCCTCCGGCGTGAGGCGGCCCATGTTGCCGAGGTCAAGATAGACGATGCAGCCGTCCATGATCTCGATGTTGCCGGGATGCGGATCGGCGTGAAAGAAGCCGTAATCGAGAATCTGCGTGGCGTAGTTGTCGAGCAGCTTCTCGCCGATTTCGGCAAGGTCATAGCCGTTGTCGACGAGCTTCTGCGTATCACGGATCGAAATGCCGTCGACGTACTCCATGACGAGGACTTCCTCGGTACAGTACTGTGGGTACGGCTTGAGGCAGTGGAGGAATGCGACATCCTTGTTGAGTTCGGCGAATTCGGCGAGGTTCTGGGCTTCCTTATCGAAGTCGGTCTCCTCGAGGAAGGTCTGCCAGAGCTCTTCGACCACATCGCGCAAGTCGACGATCTGGTTGTCCTTCATGAAGCGCTGCGCGTACTTTGCCAGTGAACGCATCATGTCGATGTCCTGCGCCATGGTGATGCGCACACCCGGGCGCTGGACTTTGATGGCGACCTCTTCGCCGCTCTCGCGCAGGACCGCACGATGCACCTGCGCAAGCGAGGCGCTACCGAGTGGCTTGGAGTCGATTTCGGAGAAGATCCGCTCGCGGCGCTCCTTGCCGTATATGGTGTCGAGCGTGGCGAGAACCTCGTCGAAGGGGAGCGGGTCGACGTCCGTCTGGAGATGCGAGAGCTCCTCGCAGTATTCGGGCGGGAGAATCTCGGAGCGCGTCGAAAGCGTCTGGCCGATCTTGATGAAGCTCGGGCCGAGCTCCTCGAGCATGGAACGCAGCTCGATGGGGGTTATGCCCTTGAGGGCATGATAGCGGCGCACGATGCTCAGGAGCTCGCGCAGGCGCGCGAAGCGGGAGCGGCGCGTCAGCCCGAACTGCTTTTGCGGACTGACGCCCGATGGCGTGTCGAAGACGCGCTTGAACAGGTTGTTACCGCTCGTCGGCATGAATCGCTATTCGTCCTTGAGGCGGTCACTCGGGTCGAGGTCGTTGCCTCCGTAGGTGCCGTCGGGGTTGATGACGACATCGCCGGGATCGGCCGTGCCGGCCGAGGGCTCCGCGTGGGCCTCGACGTCGAGATGGTCGACGGGATCGACGTCGTTGCCGACGTAGACGCCGTCTGCGCCGATGACGACATCATCATCGGCTACTTCCTCTGCCTCGACGACGACGTCATCGTTTCCGTCCTGCTCCATCTCGCGCGCGATCTGGGCCATCTGCTCCGCGAAGGCCACGCGCTCCTCCGGAGACAGCGAGCGCACGTAGGCGCGGATGGACTCCTCGCGCAGCTTGCCCGCGCCCTCCTCGGCCTTGTGCTTGAGCTCCTCGTTTATCTTGCGCCCCTGGTCGACGGTGACCTGACCGCGCTCGACGAGGTCGTCGATGACTGCCTTGGCCTTCTCGCCGCCAATGGACAGGGCGCCGACGCCGGCGAGGAAGATGTTCTGGAAGGTCTCGGTGAGGTTGTTCGCAATGTTGTTCGCCATGATGCTCTCCTTTGCAAAGGTGAATACCGAACACATTCATTTTAGCGCAGGATGATGCCGCGTACTGCATGACCTTTCTGCTTGTTTGGGCTATTCTAGCGACCATGCTTATAGACCAACTACAACGAATTCTCTTCTCCGCGGATACCCTCCAGCCCGTGCTTGGCAAGCTCGAGGCGGGCGATGACGCGTCGCTAGGCGTCGTCGCATCGGTGCGTCCCTTCGTCGTGGCATCGCTGTTCACGCGCGAACCGCGTACGGTCTTTGTCGTCGTGAGCGGCAATGACGCGGCCGAGCGCTTTGCCAACGATGTCGCCGCCTACATCGGACGCGCGCATGTCTGTGTGTATCCGGAGCGCATGGACATGCCGTGGCAGGACGTGCGCCCGGATCACAAGGTCATCGGTGCGCGCACGCGCGCCATCGGGTTGCTCGCGCTGGGACGTCCCATGGTGATCGTCGCGTCGGCACGCGCGCTGCTGCGCAAGGTTGCCCCGGCATCGGGAAACGTCTTCTCGCCGCTCGTCATCACGCGTGAGGACGGCGTCGTCGATGCGGCCACGGGCGAGCCCATAGCCTATGAGGATGTCGCCGCACAGCTCGTGAGCCGCGGCTACGAGCGCCTCGGTGAGCTTGACGGTCCCGGGACCTTCACGCAGCAAGGCGACACCATCGACGTATTCGGGTCGGGCATGACCGCGCCCGTGCGCGTCGAGTTCTTTGGCGATGACGTTGACGGCCTGCGTCGCGTGGTCGCGAGTACGGGGCAGACCGTCGGCGAGATTGACCGGGCGGAAATCTGGCCCGCGCGCGAGTTCGCAGTGAGCGCCGGAGGCATCAAGCGGCTCAAGGAGGCCCTGCGCGCCGAGCTCGCGAGTAACCGCGAGACGGTCGACAAGGTCGCCATGCTCGAGCAGGGGGTTCCCTTCGGTGACATGGACCGTTTCGCGCCCTATCTTTACAAGGAACTCGACCAGCCCATCCAGTACGCATCCAAGGGCACACTCGTCGTCATCGCGGAGCCACGCTCCCTGTTCGATGACGCGGCCCATCGTTTCGACGAGATAAGCGCGATGGCGACCGAGGCGGGACTGAAGCCCGACGAGCTCGAGCGGCTGTTCGCGCCACCTGCCAAGATGGACTTCGGCACGCGCCAGCGCCTTACGTTGCAGTCCATCATGCGCATCGGGGGAGCGGTCGATGCCGAGCTGGCCATCCAGCGCCCCAACGTCGCCGGGCGTGAGGAGAAGCTCTACGCGGCGATCAGGTCCCAGATCAAGGCGGGCATGACAACGCTGTTCTCTGTTCCCGACAGGCGGGCGCGCGAGGACTTCGAGCTCGCCTTCGGTGACTGCTCCATCCCCTTCGTGGAATGTCTCGACAAGGGTGACAAACCCCTTGACCGGCGCTATCTCAATATCGTCGATGTCGACGTTCCCAATGGGTTCGTGATTCCCGATGCGTATCTGGCGATGATCTCGATTGCGGACCTTTCGCGTCGGGGCGGTTCGCGCAACACGGGGCGGAGCATCGACATCACCGAGGTCACCTTTCCGTACCAACCCGGCGACTACGTCGTCCACGCGTCGCACGGCATCGCGTTGTTTTCGGGTATGGTGCGTCAGGAAGCCGCGGGGATGGAGCGCGACTACCTGCTGCTCTCCTATGCCGAAGGTGACAAGCTCTACGTGCCCGTCGAGCAGATCGACCGCGTCACGCGCTATGTGGGTCCCGATGGCTCGGCACCGCGTCTCACGCGACTGCACACGGCCGACTGGAGCCGTGCGATGGGCAAGGCGCGCAAGTCGGCAAAGAAGCTCGCGTTCGATTTGGTCGACCTCTACGCGCGCCGCTCCTCGGTCAAGGGATTCTCGTATTCGTCGGACACCGTCTGGCAGGAGGAGATGGAGCAGATCTTCCCCTATGAGGAGACGCCCGACCAACTCAAGGCCATCGCCGACGTGAAGGCCGACATGGAATCCGATCGTCCCATGGATCGCCTCATCTGCGGCGACGTGGGTTTTGGCAAGACTGAGGTCGCCTTGCGTGCCGCCTTCAAGGCCGTGAGCGACGGGCGACAGGTCATGATTTTGTGCCCGACGACGATTCTGGCGCAGCAGCATTACACGACCTTCAACGACCGCTTTTCCCCCTTTGACATTCGCGTCGAGGTGCTGAGCCGCTTTCGCACGAGCGCACAGCAGAAAAAGGCGCTCGAGGGCTTTGCCGATGGCACGGTCGACGTGCTCGTGGGCACGCATCGCCTGCTCAGCCGCGACGTCAATCCCAAGAACCTAGGACTCGTCATCATCGACGAGGAGCAGCGCTTTGGCGTCGGTCACAAGGAGCAACTCAAGAACCTGCGCGAAAGCGTCGACGTGCTCACGCTTTCGGCCACGCCCATCCCGCGTACCCTGCAGATGTCGCTGTCCGGCGTGCGTGACATGTCGCTCATCCGCACCCCGCCGCCCAACCGCCGTCCCGTCGTCGTGCATGTGGGCGAGTGGGATGAGGATATCGTGAGCGGTGCCATCCGTCGCGAGATGGAGCGTGGCGGCCAGGTCTACTACGTGAGCAACCGGGTGCGCACCATCGACGACGCGCTCGATCGCGTGGTCGCCGCCGCGCCCGAGGCGCGCGTGGGCGTCGCGCACGGCAAGATGGGCCCCAAGCAGATCGAGGCCGTGATGGAGCAGTTCTCTGCTGGCGAGATCGACGTGCTCGTCGCGACGACCATCGTGGAGAGTGGCCTGGACAACCCGCATACCAACACGCTCATCATCGAGGACTCGCAACGGCTCGGTCTCGCGCAGCTCTACCAGCTCAAGGGCCGCGTCGGGCGCTCGGGGCAGCAGGCTTACGCGTACTTCCTCTTCCCGCCCGAAAAGCCGCTCACCGAGGAGGCGACCGAGCGTTTGCAGGCCATCGGCGAGTTCACCGACTTGGGAAGCGGCATGAAGGTGGCGATGAAGGACCTCGAGATTCGCGGTGCGGGCAGCATCCTGGGCGCCGAGCAGAGCGGCAACATGAGCGCCGTGGGCTTCGACCTGTTCGCGTCGATGCTCGCCCAGGCCGTCTCGGACGCGCGCGGCGAAGAGCAGATAGCGCACGAGGACATCCAGATCGACTTGGCAGCCGACTTCTTCATTCCCGAGGAGTTCATGCCCGCGACCGACGAGCGCGTCCTGTTCTACCGACGCATCGCCGCCGCGCAGAGCGTGGAGGACGTGGATAGGATCGCCGAGAGCATGCAGTCGAAATACGGCGCGCTGTCCGAACCCGCACGCAACATGCTCGATCGCGCCAAGCTCAAGGCGCTGGCTGCCGAATGCGGGGTCACGTCGGTCACGCAATCGGGTGGCAAGGTCGTGATCGCGCCGGTGTCGGCGTCACTCAAGAGCGCGGCGATGAAGAACGATGACGCACGCGCGACGCTCGAGCGACTGCGGGCGCTGTACTTCGCGAAGTCCGATAAGTACACGGTGCCCTGCGCCAAGGGCGAGTCGCCGCTTGCGCCCGCCATGGAGCTTCTCGAGGCGCTCTACGAAGTGGCGGAGGACAACAGGTAGCGCGAACACGCGTCTATGTCTGTCATCCTGAGCGGAAGGGGCGGATGTGCCCGGAGCCGAAGAATCTCACTTTGAATCACCACTCACCGCGAGGTTCTTCGACTCCGCTCGCGTGCGCTCGCTTCGCTCAGAACGACGGTGACTCTGGCTCGCCATGCTCGGAGCAACGAGAGGCTATGCCCTATGTTTGGTTTTATCGCCTCTAGTCTGTGGGCAGCAGGCCACGCAGGAAGCGCGCGGTGTGGCAAAGCGGAGAGCTTCGTATTCTGTATCTATCCGTAATCTGGACACACCAGCCTGATTGTCCACCCGATTAGAACATCGCTGCTCATCGTCTGTTGGTTTGCCGCATGCCCCCTTCATAAGATGGCAATGTCAGCTAATTGACGCCCAGATCTTAAGGAGGAGCCAATGGCAACGCAGGCCGCACGATTATGTACAAGAGACGAGGACTACCGCAAATACGGAATTGAAAAAGGGAACCCGCAGCCATTCGAAGACGACATGCACACGCCGGGAGGAAAGGGAACCTTCGAGTGGTGGTACACGGATGCTAATTTCGATGATGGAACCACGGTCGTCGCAATTTGGTTCACCAAAAACTACTTCGATGTCCCAGGTCCCGCATGGCCAACGGTCGATCTCGAAATAACAGAAAAGGACGGTACGCGCATTAACCATGTTGTGCGCGGTCCGAAGGGCACGCCCGTGAAGAAAGCTGGGGGGCCTTGCGATGTCCAGATTAAGAATTGCCATATCAAGTACGTCGATGGCAAGTACCAGCTGTACTTTAATGATGGCAAGATTATCTACGAGGCGACCATGACGCCCACGACGCCCATGTGGCGCCCGGATACTGGTATATGGAATTTCGGCGAAGGCGCAGAAGCGCTAGAGTACGGCTGGTTCGTCGCCGCTCCCACAGCCGACGTCGAGGGCAGACTCGTCATCGATGGCAAGGAGCGCAAGCTCAAGGGCAAAGGGTATCATGACCACAACTGGGGCTATACCGGTCTCGAGAACATGATGAACCACTGGTATTGGGGAAGAGCCAAGGTCGGCGATTACACGGTCATCGCGTGTGACATCATCGCCGAAGAGAAGTACGGCAACAAGCGTCTCCCTGTCTTCTTCATCGCCAAAGACGGCAAGATTCTGAATGACGACGCGTCCATAACCAAAATCGAGAGGGCGAACACCCACATCAACGACTTCACTAAGAAGTTCATGGATGACACGCTCGTCTATACGCAAACGGTGAGCCCTGACGAGGAATACATCATCACGTTCGAGCGCAAACGTGACATCATGCCGCGGAGCCTTCTCGAGGTCGTTACACCCATCAAGCGCTTCTTAGGCAAGCTCGTCGGCATGAATCCAACGTACATGCGTGTTATGGGCGACGTCACCGTAGACGTGAGACGCAATGGCGAGCAGGAGAAGATAACAGAGACGGGTTTGTGGGAGCAGTACTTCCTGGGCAACAACAAGGAGGCGACCATCGAGGGGGTGCGTTATCCCGTCGAGGCCTAGCTGGGTATTGCTGGCTGCAATGGCCGCTTACGCAAGAATGCGGGGGAGCATTCCCAGATGGCGTCGAGCACGACCTCGAACGACCATTCCAGGCCTGTTTTGCACCACTGCAAGAAGACGTCGACTATGCCATAGAGGTACACATCGATCTTGAGTTTGAGCAGAAGCTGCTCGTCTGGCGGCAAAGACGGATCGATGTGCTCCTCATAGCTCGCCTCTTGCAGCCAGCTTACGATGGTGTCCCGGAAGTTGTTTTGCCCTGCATGGTCTGGCAGTTGGCTGAAGAAGCCCTTGTGGTGCTGGGCGTAGACGAAGGCATGGCGTATGTTCTCGATTGCGTTGATAGGCACTCCGCCTGTGGTCAGATAATGGATGGGAATGAAGCTCACGAGGTCGTTAATGTCGCGGAAGTTGTTATAGAAGGTCTGACGAGCGGTGCCCGTCTCCTTTATGAGCGAGGTTACCGTAATCTTGCCGAGGCGCTGCGTCTCGCACATCCGAAGCAGCGCCTCGCAATACAGCTCTTTCGAGTTGGCCATGGCTATTTGCGGTATACGCCCGGAACAATCTTGAGCTGGGCTTGCTCGAGAAAGTAATCCTGCACACTGTCGAGCATGGGCATCGTCTGCTTGATGGATATCGAGCCTTCGGGGCAGCGCGAACGGCAATACCCGCATCCAAGGCAGACTTCTTGATTGACCACCATCTTGCCGTCGCTCTCACGGAAGTGAATGGCATCTTGCGGGCAATAGCTATCCAGGCAATGTCCGCATCCTGTGCAACGGTCATGGTCGACCACGGCCGTCCAGCCACTGGGAATGAAGCCGCGCTTTATGTTGCGCGGACCATTCTTGGAGAGGTTCATGCCCACGCAGCAGCACGGGCAGCAGAAGCAAATTTCAAGGAAAGCGTCCATCTGGTCGTTCTTGAAGCCCCAGATGAGTTGCTCGACTTGAACCCAGAGCGACTGGCAGGTGAGACCGAGGGCAGCGGCTTTCTCCACGCGCTCATATGCCTCCTCCTTTGTGAGCTCCACCGCCATGCCATGGTCGACGACGACGCGGCCGCCAAGGTTGAGGAACAGGCACGCCAGATCATGCGGGTAATCCTGGCAATCGCGCCCCGCGCGACATAGGCACTCCTTCATGCCGCCGATGTACTCGGCCTCGTCAATTGCCTTCTTTACGAGGTCGATGGGCAGCGTCACTGTCGCCGTATCACGGTCGACATCATCGCTTATGCGCTTGTTGATCTCGATTGTCTTGGCCTTTGCCGATTTGCCATCGGGTTCGTCATGCTTGCATGCGAAGGCTTGCTTTGCCGGATCCGTGTTTTTGTGCACGATATAGTCGTTGTAGTGTGCGGTGCCGGGTCTATCCTCGGGAACGTCAACGTTAAGGTTAAAAGCGAAGCCCGCCGAATAGGACTGCTCAGGCGGATCGAACATCATGGCTTTGCGATAGATTCTGTCGCCGAGGGAGCCGGGCTTCTTTAGCACCTTGGACATGTTGAGTATCCAAGCGAATACCTTGAGGACGACCTTCCAGTTCCATTGCCGCGCCGAGGTGTGCGTGACGATGAAGTTCTTGATGCCGAGGCCGTTGGGCTTGTTCTTGTAGATTGGCCTGGGTCCCGGTCCTGCCGTCTTGCGCCCGAGCCTCTCCGCATCGAGGAATAGCACGTTTCCCTGCTCGTCGATGTTTGCATAGAAGGAGGGGAGCTCCCCGTCTGCGGGAACTGTTCCATCGAAGTTGCGTACGCGGTCGGTGGTGGATGCAGCAGAGTTGGGCGTTGTTCTTATTTGCTCGTCAATGTCGAGCGTGACGCCATTTGCATTTTCCATGTCAGCCTCGTTTCTGTTGGGTCTTTTCTTTGATTTGCAGAGTTAGCGCAAGGCTCCTGCTCGCCTTTCCTGCGCCCGCTTGCAAGCGAGTTTGCCCATCTTCGATGCCATCTTGTGCATCATGAAGTTAGAGGGAAGCCCCCATTGCAGTGTCAGCCGAGCTATGGTGAGCTTCGAGGTTTCCTCGGGCCACCACGCCTGCAGGTAGCTGATGAAATGCGTGCCCTCTCCACCGTTCGTCGGCTGCAAGATGAAGTTCCACGTCCAGGCAAAGCCCTTCATCCATTTAGGCCTCCAGGCAACGGCGAGTTCCTGCGTTGGCTTGAAGCGCGTGTCCGAGTAGGTGAGGATGTATTCGTTGGGCTTGACGTCTACGACTCCCGTACCCATGCCGTTTTGGTGGTAATACATCCAATCGCCGGGTTGCACGGGCTGCCATTCGGGGCGCACGAAGTAATCGTTGCGAATGTGAAACCCGAAAAGACGCTCGAGCACCTGGAAGCTATAGAAGCCGGCCTTGGTGAGGTTCATTTGGGCAAGGTACGGATAAAGGTCTTGCGGCGCGCAATCGAAATCGAACGACTGACCACCCGTGAGTCGGATATCTTCAGGCGAGAGGATGTCATGGCCCGGCAGCGCCTCCTCGCATAGCCTCACTTCTTCCTCCGAGCAGGCGTGCTTCATGCCGTAGCCTGCGAGCACGCCGAAGCCAATCACGAATACCACGATGCAGCCGACAAGCGTCTGAATCCACCCGAAGTGAATCCAGCAAGTGGTGATTATCGCAACGAGGATGACCACGCAGAGCCAGAACTGCGGCCAGACACGTGCCCGCATGCGTTTGAGGTGCTCGGCATCCTTTTTGGTTGCCGGAATATAGGGATTTACGTTTTCCATTGACACTCCTTGATAGGCGCTTGTTGCTCGAGCTTTCTTATGCGATGCCCAGAATCCTGTTTGCCGCGTAAATGCCGGAGATGGCTGCCGGTTCGACCCCAAGCCCGTTCACATCGCAAGCGATGTAGCAATTGTCGTCCCAATCTTGCCTGAGGATGCTGTCGCCATACGTGAATAGCGCCTCAGGCCAAACGCGGTACTTGATGACCTCGTATTGGTCAAAATGCTCACCTAGGTCGATTTCATCGCGGCTAAAGACATTGAAAAGGCCATCATCGCGTTGCGCTATGGCGATCGTGTCAAATTCGTCGCTATAGTAGTGCGCCTTCGCCTCAGCAATTTGCGCGTTCGGGGTTCCCTTGACGAGGTAGCTCACGAGCTTTGTTGGCTGCCTGATTTCCTCGACGCCCAAGAGGCGCTGCGTTGTGAGGCCGGTGGTGGCGACAACGAGATTCTCACAGGTGCGCTCAAGGCCGTCGCTTGTCGTGACCTTCCAGCTGCCTTGGATCTTCTCCACACCCGTGACCGTTGCAATCTCGACTTTGCCATCAAGCAATGCGATGAACTTGTCTGCATCGAAGGTGAAGTTGAAGAGCTTTATTACGACGCCTTGTGCGACATTGAGAAAGTCGAGCGCGTTAAGTTCGTTGATGCGGGAGCCCGTGCATGCGTAGGCGAACTTCGATATGAAGTTGTCAGCAATCTTCTGGATGCCGAGTTCCTCGATGAGCGTGCTTGCTTTCATGTGGTAGAAGCGCTTGATTTTGGGATGGGCATCGAGGGCCTTTGCCGCGGGCATCGTCTCGCAATCTTTCTTATAACGAGAGTACTCAGGGATGAAGTCCTTGTTCATGAAAGAACGAAACTTCAGAAGCTGGGGCAGGCTCGAGATCATGGTGAGGCTCGTGCCCTTGAACTTCTTCGTTGGCGTGCTGTGCAGCATGAGGCTGCCGAGCGCGACTTCGAGATATCCATCCTTGTCGACGATTTTGAAGGCATTATCGTAGTTTTCCATGCAAAAGACAGCGCCGAAGTTATTGTGCAGCTCGGGGTCGTAGCAAACTCGGCCGCCAAGCTCGTCTGTGATGAGCAGCACGTCGCGGCCATTGTCCTTGAGCTTGCGTGCGCAGCTCATGCCGGCGATGCCGCCGCCCACCACTATGGTTTCTGCATCCATCATTTTCCTCCCCATCGTGCTTCCAAGATGGGGAACATCCTACGCGCGCCTGATATGTCGAATAGACAAACGAGGGCATATCGTCTAGGCGAGGCTTCGCGAACGGCATGATGAGCGTGATATACTCGCTGGGCTCGATTGTTGCGCAAAGAGCACGCCAGATGAGGTCTTGGGATTAGTTCGCACTGAATTGGTGGAGGGCATATGCCAGACGCAAATCTCACGAAGAAACTCTACTGCGATGCGCTTTTGAGCCTCTGCGAAAGCCGCAAGCTATCAGATGTCACTGTCACCGCCCTCGTTGCCCAGGCTGGCACTGCCAGACAAACGTTTTACAACCATTTCAATGACGTCAACGATCTCATTGGGTATCTGACGACGAACATTCTGGAGACGTACGTACGACCAGCCTATTTCGCGGAGACCGTTTTCGAGGCATATTCGTTTGCTGTCGAGCACAAGGGCTTCTTCTGCCAGCTGCCCTTTCACGAGGGTCAGAATAACTTTCGCGAGACCTTTATCTCGTTCATGAGAGAGCTCTTGCGTGAGGAGTTCATCGATGAGGACATGGCCGAGGCGGAGACGCTTTACCGCATCATTGCCATTGACCAGGCGATAATCGGGGTTACCGACACGTTCTTGGAATGGTGTCGCAACCAGATGCAGTGGCCCATCGAAATGCTCGTGCGCGTTCAATATGATTCCACGCCCGGCTTCATACGGGAAAGTCAGGTGCTGCCCCCACGCCTGTGCAGGGCGTTGGACGGAGCCCAGCTTCCAAAAAGAGGCTAGCGCGTAGTCGTGCGCCTCCGCTAAGCAGGCAGCAGGCCACGCAGGAAGCGCGCGGTGTGGCTCTCCTCGACCTTCGCGACCTTCTCGGGCGTGCCGTAGGCAACGACCGTGCCACCACCATCGCCGCCTTCCGGCCCCAAGTCGATGATGCGGTCGGCTGCCTTGATGATGTCGAGGTTGTGCTCGATGACGAGCACGGTGTTGCCCGCGTCGACCAAGCGCTCGAGCACTTCGAGCAGCTGGCGCACGTCCTCGAAATGCAGGCCGGTCGTCGGCTCGTCGAGGATGTAGAAGGTCTTGCCCGTCTGCACCTTTTGCAGCTCGCTCGACAGCTTGACGCGCTGCGCCTCGCCGCCCGAGAGCGTCGTGGCCGGTTGGCCGAGCGTGATGTAGCCCAGCCCGACGTCGTTGAGGGTCTGGAGCTTGCGCTTGATGCCCGGGATGTTCTCGAAGAACTGGCAGGCCTCGGCAACGGTCATGTCGAGCAGGTCTGCAATCGATTTGCCGCGGTACGTGACCTGCAGCGTCTCGCGATTGTAGCGCGCGCCGCCGCACACCTCGCACGGGACGTAGATGTCGGGCAGGAAGTGCATCTCGATCTTGAGCTGGCCATCACCCTTGCATGCCTCGCAGCGGCCGCCGGCGACGTTGAACGAGAAGCGCCCGGCCGAGAAGCCGCGCGCGCGGCTCTCGGGCAGGCTCGCGTAGAGCTTGCGGATGTCATCCCACACGCCCACGTACGTGGCCGGGTTGCTGCGCGGGGTGCGCCCGATGGGGGACTGGTCGATGTTGACGACCTTGTCGATGAGATCGACGCCCTCGAGCGAGCGGAACTTGCCGACGCGCTTGCGCGTGCGCATGACCTGGTTGGAAAGTGCCGGGGCCAAGGTATCCGTTACCAGCGAGCTCTTACCCGATCCGCTCACGCCCGTCACGACCGTGAGCGTGCCGATCTCGACTTGCACGTTGATGTTCTTGAGGTTGTTGGCGCGTGCGCCCTTGAGCTTGATGGCTCCGCGCTTGGGCTTGCGACGCTTGGCCGGCACGGGGACGATGCGCTCGCCCGAGAGGTACTGGCCGGTGATCGACTCCGGGCATGCGGCGATATCGGCTGGCGAGCCGGCCACGACGATCTCTCCGCCGGCAACGCCGGCGCCGGGCCCGATGTCGACGACGTAGTCGGCGCTGCGTATCGTGTCCTCGTCATGCTCGACGACGATGACGGTGTTACCGAGGTCGCGCAGGTGGCGCAACGTCTCGATGAGACGCTCGTTATCGCGCTGGTGCAGGCCGATAGAGGGCTCGTCGAGGATGTAGAGCACGCCCATGAGGCCGGCGCCGATCTGCGTGGCCAGACGGATGCGCTGGGCTTCGCCGCCCGAGAGCGTTGCCGTGGGCCGGTCGAGCGTGAGGTAGTCGAGGCCGACGTCGACGAGGAACCTGAGACGCGTGCAAATCTCCTTGATGATGGGCTTGCCGATGATGGCCTGTATCTCGGTCATCTCGATGTTCTCGAAGAAGTCGAGCGCCTGCACGGCGGAAAGCTGCGTGGCCTCGAAGATGTTCTTGTTGGAGATCGTGACGGCGAGCACCTCGGGCTTGAGGCGGCTGCCGTTACAGGTATGGCAGGGGTTGATCGCCATGAACTCCTCGAGGCGCGCACGCGTGCGCTCGCTGTCGCTCTCGTCGTGCTTGCGCATGATAGCGGCGAGCACGCCTTCCCAGCGCGTGAACCAGTAGGTGTCGCGTCCGTCGCGCGTGACGTAGTCGATGCGGATCTTCTCGTCGCCGAGGCCGTAGAGCAGCGCGTCGCGCGTCTTTTGGGGCAGGTCCTTCCACGGCGTGGACATGTCGCCGCCCACGTGTTCGCACACGGCGGCGTACATCTGCGGATAGTAGTTGCTCGAGGGGCTGAACAACGCGATCGCGCCCTCTTCGAGCGAGAGGTTCTTGTCGGGAACGACGAGCTCCGGGTCGACTTCCTGACGCGCGCCCAGACCCAGGCAGTCGGGGCAGGCACCATAGGGGGCGTTGAAGCTGAAGTCGCGCGGGTTGAGTTCGTCGAGCGAGTAGTCGTGCTCGGGGCAGGCAAGCGCCATGTTGAAGAGGTATTCGCCCTCGACACCGGCGGCGGCCAGCGCACCCGAGGAGTGCTCGACGCGGCCTTCGCCCTCGTCGTCCTTGGGCAGCACCTTGATGAGCACGGTGCCCTTGGTGAGCGTCGTGGCCGTCTCGATGGCCTCGACCAGGCGCGGCAGCGCGCTGTCCTTCAGCACGATACGGTCGATGATGACCTCGATGTCGTGCTTGTACTTCTTGTCGAGCTTGAGGCCCTCGTCCAGGCGGTGCATCTCTCCGTCGATGCGCACGCGAGAGAAGCCCTCCTTCACCAGGTCTTCGAAGAACTTGGCAAACTCGCCCTTGCGGCCGCGCACGACGGGCGCCATGACGATGATGCGATCGCCCGGCTCGCTGTGGGCCATGATGCGGTCCGCAATCTGGTCGGCGGTCTGCTTCTCGATGACGCGCCCGCATATGGGGCAGTGCGGGATGCCGATGCGCGCGTAGAGCAGGCGCAGGTAATCGTATATTTCCGTCGTGGTGCCGACCGTCGAACGCGGGTTCTTGGACGTGGTCTTCTGGTCGATCGAAACGGCGGGGGAGAGGCCGTCGATCGAGTCGATGTCGGGCTTCTCCATCTGGCCGAGGAACTGGCGGGCGTAGGAGGAAAGCGACTCGACGTAGCGGCGCTGGCCCTCGGCGTAGATGGTGTCGAAGGCGAGCGAGGACTTGCCCGAGCCCGAAAGGCCGGTGAAGACGATGAGCTCGTCACGGGGAATCGTGAGGTCTATGTCCTTGAGGTTATGCTGGCGTGCGCCTTTGATGACGATGTTTTCGGAAGCCATGAACCCGCCCTTGATTAATTGTATGCAAACATATGTTCGAAACAGTCTAAGGCAATTCGGGAGATTTGGGAAGAACTGGCAACCAAAAGTTACCAAGGTGAAGCGTGAAGGTTTCGTAACAAACTATTCTATCGCGAATATATTGTTTATGGATGCGCATATAATACGAAGCGTACGAATTACTGGATGAACGGAGGACCCAAAATGGTTCAGCATGCAACTTCAGCAGACTTCGACGAGGTCGTCCTCGGTGCGCAGGAGCCCGTGCTCGTAGATTTCTTCGCGACGTGGTGCGGCCCGTGCAACATGCTCGCGCCCACCATCGAGGAGGTCGCCGACGAGATGCAGGGCAAGGCGCACGTCTTCAAGGTCGACATCGACGAGAGTCGCGACATCGCCGCGCGCTATCACATCAGCTCGGTGCCGACCCTGATGCTCTTCAAGAACGGCGAGCCGGTCAAGAAGAACGTGGGCGCCGTGCCCAAGCACGCCGTCCTCGCCATGTTCGACTAATCGCGCAGTCGGTCGAAAGGTCCTGAAATGGCTAGCGATACGCCAACGTCGACGTATGACACCCTGATCGTCGGGGCGGGCCCGGCGGGGCTCACCGCCGCGATGTACTGCGCACGTGCGGGCCTCACATGCGCGATCATCGAGCGACTCGCTCCCGGTGGTCAGATGGCGCTCACGGAGCATGTCGAGAACTACCCCGGCTTCAACCAATCGACGAGTGGCTACGAGCTCTCCGAGATCATGGCATCCCAGGCGACGAGCTTCGGCGCTCAGATCATTTACGACGACGTGCTCTCCGTCGATTTCGCGGCATGCCCCAAGAAGCTCTCGCTCGCCTCGGGCAAGGACGTCTTCGCGCGCACCGTCATCATCGCCACGGGCGTGCGCCCCGCCAAGCTGGGCGTGCCGGGCGAGGATGAATTCGTCGGCTCGGGCGTCTCGTATTGCGCGACTTGCGACGGCAACTTCTTCCGCGACAAGGACGTGTGCGTCGTCGGTGGCGGCAACACCGCCGTGGCAGATGCCATCTACCTTTCGAGGATATGCCACAAGGTCAGCATCATCGTGCGTCGCGACGTGCTGCGCGCGACGGCGATCTACAACATCAAGCTCAGGGAGTTCGATAACGTCGAGATCATCTGGAACACGACAGTCGAAGAGGTCATTGGCAGCGACTTCGTCGTGACGGGTATCAAGGTCAAGAACGCCATAACGGGTGAAGAGCACACCATCGATTGCGCGGCCCTCTTCGTCGCCATCGGCACTGTGCCCAACGTCGAGTTTCTGGGCGATGCTGTGGAGCGCGACGCCACGGGCCACATCGTCACCAACAGCGTGGGCGAGACGAGCGTGCCCGGCGTTTACGCCGCCGGCGACATCCGCTCCAAGAAGCTGCGGCAGATCACGACGGCCGTCGCCGACGGTGCCAATGCCGCCGAGGATGCGGCCGAGTACCTCATCCAGCACGAATAGGCAATCATGCTGCGCGTTTTTTGCGTTTTCCTAGCGCTTGAAAGAGGGCAAGGAAAGTTTTTTACGTTTTCCTAGCGTATATGCTGCCTGAACCCTAGGAAAACGTCGAAAACGTGCAGCGGCATGGCCCGTCGGCTAGGAAAATGGCGAAAACGTGCATCGGCCTGGTTCGCTGGTTAGAAAAACGAAAATAACGTGCAGATGTGGGACGGATAGAAGGCGAGCAGCTGCCGCCCCGCGGGATGCTCCCATCTTCAAATCGTTAAAACACTCGAAACATAATGGCTATATCGTGAATCTTGTTCACGTGCGATACACTACTGCCCAATACCGACGAAGCCCGAGGGAGAAGCACATGGCCGAGGAAATCAGCAAGATCTACGGAAGCATGGTGTTCAACGACAAGGTCATGCACGACCGGCTGCCCAAGCCGGTGTACAAGAGTCTGCACGAGACCATCCAGAACGGCACCGCGCTTGACGAGGATTCGGCCAACGCTGTGGCGCATGCCATGAAGGAGTGGGCCATCGAGAATGGATGCACGCACTACACGCATTGGTTCCAACCGCTTTCCGGCATCACCTCCGAGAAGCATGACGCCTTCATCGACCCGTTGGGTGACGGCATGGCCATCACGTCGTTTTCGGGCAAGGAGCTCATCCAGGGCGAGCCGGACGCGTCGTCGTTCCCGAGCGGCGGCTTGCGTGGTACGGCCGAGGCGCGTGGCTATACGGCCTGGGATCCCACGAGCTTCGCGTTCATCAAGGACGAGGTGCTCTGCATTCCCACGGCGTTCATCTCCTACACCGGCGAATCCCTCGACAAGAAGACGCCGCTGCTGCGCAGCATGAAGGCGATCTCCGACCAGGCAAAGCGTGTGCTTTCCTGCTTTGGAGTTGACGACGTTCCGCAGGTCATCACGACGGTCGGTGCCGAGCAAGAGTACTTCCTCGTCAAGGAGGAGGACTACCGGCGTCGCCCCGACCTCATCATGTGCGGGCGAACCCTCTTTGGCGCCCACCCCACGAAGGGCCAGGAGCTCGAGGAGCACTACTTCGGCGCCATTCGCGAGGTCGTGAGCGACTTCATGAAAGAGGTCGATGGCACGCTATGGCGCATGGGCGTGGATGCCAAGACCAAGCATAACGAGGTCGCTCCATGTCAGCACGAAATCGCGCCCATCTTCTCGCGCGCAAACGTCGCCATCGACAATAACCTTCTGACGATGGAGGTCCTGCGCGAGGCAGCACCCCACCACGGCCTTGCCTGCCTGCTCAACGAGAAGCCCTTCAAGGGCATCAACGGTTCGGGCAAGCATAACAACTGGTCCATCGCCGCACCCGGTCTCAACATGCTCAACCCGGGCGATGATCCTGCGCACAACTACATCTTCCTGCTTTCGTTGGCCGCCGTCATCCAGGCCGTCGATGACTATCAGGAGCTATTGCGTGCCACGGTCGCGTCTGCAGGCAACGATCACCGCCTCGGCGCGAACGAGGCTCCGCCCGCCATCGTGTCGATCTTCCTGGGCGACGAGCTCACGAGCATCGTCGACGCCATCGCGGCGGGCGAGGACGCCGTCTCGCACAAGATGGGGCGCATGGACCTGGGCAGCGAGGTGCTTCCCTCGCTCGAGCAGGACAACACCGACCGCAATCGCACGTCGCCGTTTGCCTTTACCGGCAACCGCTTCGAGTTCCGCATGCCGGGAAGCGAGCTCAACCTGTCGTCTCCCAACACGGTGCTCAACGCCGCCGTGGCTAAGAGCTTCAAGGAATATGCCGATCGTCTCGAGGCTGCCACGGATGTCGAGGCCGAGGCGCTCGCCATTTGCCGCGAGGTCTTCAACGACCACAAGCGCATCATCTTCAACGGCAACGGGTATTCGGAGGAGTGGCCCATCGAGGCCGAACGTCGCGGCCTTGCCAACAACCGCACGACGCCCGATGCCCTGCAGGCCTACATCAAGCCCGAGAGCATCGAGCTCATGGACAGCTTCGGCATCCTCGACGAGGCCGAGATGCGCGCCCGCTACGGCGTCGACATGGAGCATTACGCCAAGGTGAAGAACATCGAGGCGATGTGCATGCTCGATATCGCGAATCGCATCATCACGCCAGCCGTCATCAAGTACAGCAAGGTCGTCGCCGACGAGATCATCGCGAAGAAGGCCGTCAACCCCGACCTTTCGGCCGAGACCGAGGAGAAGCTGCTCGAGCGCCTGTCGGATTGCCTGCATGAAATGGGTCTCAAGACGCATGCGCTGCACATGCTGCACGAGGAGGCCTACGACAAGGAAACGTGGCCCGAGCGCGCGGCCGCCTACGTCGAGCTCGTCGTGCCCGCCATGGATAACCTGCGCGCCGTCGCCGACCGTCTCGAAGAGCTCACCGACCGCGCATATTGGCCGCTGCCCACGTACAACGACATGCTGTTCTACGTCTAGACGCCCTGCCCGTCCGTTTGCGATACAATTTCCGGATGTGTGTTTTCGGAATTTGTATCGCGGGAGCGGGAGGCGGCATGGCTCGACTGTTTGGCACGGATGGCGTTCGCGGCGTCGCGGGTGAGGAGCTTGACCGCGACCTGGCGGTTGCTTTGGGACGTGCGGCGGTCCGCAAGATCGGCAAGCGCATCTTCATCGGCAGGGATAGCCGCGAGTCGGGCCCCATGCTCGAGCAGGCGCTCATCGATGGCATATGCGCCGAAGGCGGTCAGCCCGCCGTCGTGGGCATCGTGCCGACGCCTGCCATCGCCCTCATCACGCGCGAGATGGGAGCCAATTGCGGCATCGTCATCTCGGCGAGCCACAATCCGCCCGAATATAACGGCATCAAGTTCTTCGACGGTGAGGGCTACAAGCTCCCCGATGCAGTCGAGGACGAGATGCAGGCGATTGTCGAGGAGATCCGCGGCGAACAGGTCGAGACCGGCCAGGCCCGCCCCGTACCCAACGCCGCCCTCTACTACGCCAATCATGCGGCCGCGGTGCTGCAGGAGCGCGGCGTCGATTTGTCCGGCATGAAGATCGCCGTCGATTGTGCCCACGGCGCATCGTGCGAGACGACGCCGGCCACCTTGCGCGCACTAGGCGCCGAGGTCTTCGTCATCAACGGCGATCCGGATGGCAGCGAGATCAACGTGGGCTGTGGGTCGACGCATCTCGAACCAGTGAAGTTCCTCATGGAAAGCCGCGGTGCCGATATCGCGATCGCCCATGACGGCGATGCCGACCGCATGCTTGCGCTTGCGCCCGACGGTACGGTCATCGATGGCGATTTCCTGCTCGCCATCTGCGCCAAGGACCTCAAGGAACGCGGTCTGCTCGACAACAACCTCGTCGTGTCGACGGTCATGGCCAACTTGGGCTTCCAGCTCGCGATGAAGCGCGAGGGCATCGATGTCATCACCACGAAGGTGGGCGATCGCTACGTGCTCGAGGCCATGCGCGAACATGGTGCCGTGCTCGGCGGCGAGCAGTCCGGCCACATCATCTTCGGCAAGCGCAACACGACGGGCGATGGTCTCGTGTCCGCGCTCGAGCTGCTGGGCGTCATCGCTGCAAGTGGCAAGACGGCCACGGAGCTCATGAGCGTCATGGAGAAGTTCCCGCAGGCGCTCGTGAACGTTCGCGTCACCGATCGCACGCTCTACGATGGCAACGAGGCCATCGCCGCTGCCGAGGCTGCCGCCGAGGCGGAGCTGGGCGACGAGGGACGCCTGCTCGTGCGCCCGTCGGGCACCGAACCGCTCATCCGCGTGATGGTCGAGGCGCATACGCAGCAGCAGGCTGACGAAATCGCCAACCGCGTGGCCGATGTCGTGATAGAGCAAATTGGCGCATAGCTCGAGGGGAGCTTTGCGTATAATCGCATGTGTTTATCTGAACGGATGTTTGGGGAATTGAGCAATGACACAGGAAGTCAAGGAGAGCACGACTCGTGCGACATGGTCCGGTAAGTGGGCGTTCATTCTGGCCGCGGCGGCATCGGCCGTCGGCCTCGGAAACCTCTGGCGTTTTCCGTATCTTGCGGCGAAGTACGGTGGCGGTATGTTCCTGCTCACCTATCTGGTGCTCGTCCTGACCTTCGGCGTTTCGCTGCTGCTGCTCGAGACCGCGCTGGGGCGCAAGACGCGCCTCTCGGTCATCGGCGCTTTCAGGCATTTCGGTGCCAAGTTCACCTTCATCGGCGTGCTCGCGGCGGCCGTGCCGTTCATCATCACGCCGTACTACTGCATCATCGGCGGCTGGGTCACCAAGTACATGGTGAGCTACGTCACGGCGGGGCCGGCGGCCCTGGCTGACGGTGGTGACTTCTTCGGCGGCTTCATCAGCAGCAATACCGAGAGCTTCCTGTTCATGCTCGTCTTCATGGCCATCGTCTTCATCATCGTCGCGCTCGGCGTGCAGAAGGGCATCGAGAAGGCCAACCTCGTCATGATGCCGGCGCTTATCATCATGGCCGTGGCAATCGCGGCTTTCGTGCTCACGATGCCCGGCGCGCTCGAGGGCGCCGCGTACTATCTGGTGCCCGACTTCAGCAAGTTCTCGCCCGAACTCGTCATCAACGCGTTGGGGCAGATGTTCTACTCGCTATCGCTGGCCATGGGCATCATGGTCACGTATGGCAGCTACATGCGCAAGCAGGATAGCCTGACGTCCTCGGTCACGCGCATCGCCGGCTTCGACTTCGGCGTCTCGTTCTTCGCCGGCCTCATGATCGTCCCGGCGGCATTCGTCGCTATGGGCTCGGCCGAGGCCGTCGCCGCGAAATCCGGCCCGTCGCTCATGTTCATCACCCTGCCCGAGGTGTTCAACACGATGGACGTCACCTTGGCGACCGTCATCGGCTTCGTGTTCTTCCTGCTCGTGTTCTTCGCGGCGCTGACAAGTGCCATCAGCCTGACCGAGGCGCTCGTGTCGATCGTGTCCGATGGTACGCACTTGTCGCGCACCAAGTCGCTCATCATCGTGATGATCTTTATCGTGGCGGTCGGGTTCGTCGTCAACGCGGGCTATAACTCGCTTTCGTTCATCCAGCCCATCGGCGAGGGCTCGACGTTACTCGACTTCTTCGACTTCATATCGAACTCGGTACTCATGCCCATCGTCGCGATTCTGACGTGCGTGTTCGTCGGCTGGATCATCAAGCCCAAGACGCTTGTCGAGGAGATCGAGATCTCGAGCGAGTTCAAGGCCGAGAAGGCCTGGGTCGTGATGATCAAGTACATCGCCCCGATTCTCGTCGCGGTGATCCTGATCACGAACATACTTCCGTTCATCACGGGATAACGATAACGATTGCGCAGACGACCGGACATGTTCCGGTCGTCGCGATAGAGGAGGCGCGTCATGGCAAAGGGCAAGAAGAAGGACAAGGACAAGAAGCGCAAGGCGAAGGACAAGGCCGCAAAGCGCGAGCTCGAGGCCGTTGCCGTCGACGAGCCCGAGGTCGAGGCGGATGCGCAGGCTCCGGTCAAGACGACGGGCGAGCTCGTGGGCAAGCACGCGATCCGCAGGGACCGCCCCTCGTTCACGATGCCCGAGGAGAACATGCTGTACGGCCTGTCCAACTTGTTCAAGATATTTGCCGATCCCACGCGTCTCAAGATCCTCTTCTCCCTCGTGGAGGGGCCGAAGTGCGTCGCCGACATCTCTGCCGCGGCGGGTGTCACCCAAGGTGCCACATCCCATCAGCTCAGGAACATGAAGCAGGAGAGCGTGGTCGATTTCGTGCGCGATGGCAAGCAGGTCATCTACTCGCTGGCCGATGACCGCGTGCAGGCGCTGCTCGCGCAGGGGCTTTCCTACATCGACGAATAGCGGACAGTGGGACACATTGGACAGGTACATCTGTCTCATTCATGGTTGAATGAGACAGATGTACCTGTCCAATGTGTCCCACCGCCTGTCTCTAGCAGTAGTCGAATTCCGATTGGTCTATGGGCGCATCCGGCCCGTTCTCGATGGCCTGCTGCGCGGCTTCGCATATCGCCTCGGTATGGCCGGCAAGCGCCGCGAACGGGGAAAACTGGGCTGCCCGCTGCTCCATGGACATGGGCAGATGCACACTCGACACGTGATGCGGCAAATCGATGATGTCGGCGTACTTGCTCGGTGCGTCGCTCATGCCTGGTGGCCTCCGATCTGTCTGTTGCGTTGCGTCTGCGTGGCACCGTCTTGCAAGTTGGTTGCCTTGAGCACGGCGTTTTTGCCAAAGCGCTTGCGAGCGGCGAGTATCGCCTGCTGGCGACGGCGCTCCTCCTCGAGGTCGTGGTCCTTTGCCCGAGCCTCGCGCTCGAGCGCCTCGTAGTCGACGAGAAGGTCGAGCTGACCTGCCTGACACGCGGTTTGCGTCGCACTCTCGCTCGCGGAGGTGATGTCGCAAGCCGTGATGTTGAGGCGCCGGGACAGCAGGCGCCTGTCGACGATGTCATCGAAGAGCGCGAGCGCGGTATCGACGATCAGGCGCGTCGACGAGGTGCGATGGGGCAGGCAGGCGGTGCCGTGGGCGTGCTTGGGAACCTTGCGGCCGTAGTGGTCGGTGGTCATCTCTCCGTCATAGCCTTCCGCGATCTTTGGATCGGCAAGGTTTTCCATGTCATAGCCGACGGTTATGACTACCTGGTTTGTCGTCAGTCCCTTTTCGACCAGGTCGAGGCTCAGCTGCTCGGCCATCTCACGCATCACGAGGCGCGTTTTCTCGAAGGGGTAGGGGCAATGCAGTACCTGTCCCGAGCCGAGGCTGCTGGATTCGGGACGATAGGCCTTGACGTCGGCTATGGTGCAGGGCTCCCAGCCCCAGGCATGGTCTATGAGCAGCTCGGCATTCACCCCGAACAGGTTGTAGAGCAAGTCTTCGTTCTTGCGGGCGTCACGTGCGCCGAGCGAGCAACGCGCGATGTCTCCCATCGTGCCCAGACCCGCCTGGTCGAGCTTGCGGGCCGTCGCGCGGCCCACACGCCAGAAGTCGGTAAGGGGACGATGGTCCCAGAGCAGATGCCGGTAGCTCATCTCGTCGAGCTCGGCGATGCGCGTCCCGTCCTCGTCGGCCGCCATGTGCTTCGCGACGATGTCCATCGCCACCTTTGCGAGGTAGAGGTTGGTGCCCAGCCCGACGGTTGCCGTGATTCCCGTTTGCGCGAACACGTCGCGGGCGAGCATCGCGGCGAATTCGTGCGCCGTCATGCCTGCCGTGCGCAAGTATCCCGTCACGTCGATGAAGACCTCATCGATGGAATAGACGTGGATGTCCTCCGGTGCGACGTGGCGCAGGTATATCTCGTAGATTTGGGTGCTGCGCTCGAGGTAGAGGGCCATGCGTGGCGGGGCGATGACGTAGTCGAGGGCGAGTTCGGGATGCGCGCTGAGCTCGTCGGCGTTACTCGACGAACCGACGAGCCTGCGCTCGGGAGCCTTTGCCCGGCGTTTGGCGTTGATCTTCCTGACCGCCTGGATGACCTCGAAGAGGCGCGCGCGTCCCGAGATGCCGTGCGCCTTGAGGGAGGGAGAGACGGCGAGGCAGATGGTCTTCTCGGTGCGACGGGTATCTGCCACGACGAGATTGGTCGTGAGCGCATCGAGACCACGCTCGGCGCACTCGACCGAGGCGTAGAACGACTTGAGGTCGATGGCGACGTACGACCGTTGCTTTTCGCTGCGCTCTTCCATGGCACGAAAGTATAGGGGATAGGTGAGACACGAACAAGCGTTCGTATTTCGGAACATGTGGATCCGTGTGGGCAGGCTGTGAAGCGGGGGCGCCGGGCAGGTCGTCTCGCCTCGATGGTCGCTCCCCGACGGCTCACTTCGTGATCCTTTCGGCTCGCTCCCTTAGACCTCGGCGTGACGGCCTGCCCGGCGTTGTTATTTAATAGTACATTCCGCTAAATGCGCCTGACTCTCTGACGCATTTAATGAAATTGAACCATCAGGCTGGTTTATTGTGATATTCTGCAAAAATGAACCTCGTGACCAGTAAATTGAACTTATGGAGCAGAAAATGAACTCAACGGTGTTTGCGAGCAGACTCAAGGAAGCGATGAAGGCAAGCGGGCTCAAGCAGGTCGACTTGCTGCGACAGGCCGAAATCCAGGGATTCAAGTTGGGAAAGAGCCAGCTGAGCCAGTACGTGAGCGGCAAGACCACACCGCGCAAGGCCACGTTGAACTTTCTCGCGCAGGCACTCGACGTCGATTCCGAATGGCTCAATCCGGAAACGGACGAGCAGGAGGGACAGCACGCTTCCGGGGCTGCACCGTCGGCAACGAAGGTGGCCGACCAGGGACCTGCCCCCGTACGCGAGTTCAAGAAGTCCTCGAAGCTCGACAACGTTCTCTATGACGTGCGCGGTCCCGTGCTCGATGAGGCAAACCGCATGGAGCAGGCGGGCATGCACGTGCTCAAGTTGAACATCGGCAATCCGGCGACCTTTGGCTTTCGAGCTGTCGACGAGGTCGTGCATGACATGTCCCTGCAGCTCGCCGATTGCGAGGGATACTCGGATTCCAAGGGCCTGTGGTCTGCTCGTAAGGCCATCATGCAGTACTACCAGCTCAAGGGCTTGCCCAACGTCCAGATGGAGGACATCTACACGGGCAACGGTGTTTCGGAGCTCATCAACATCTGCATGTCGGCGCTCCTCGATGATGGCGACGAGATTCTGCTGCCCATGCCCGACTACCCCCTGTGGACCGCGTGTGCGACGCTCGCGGGCGGGCATCCCGTCCACTACGTCTGCGACGAGGAGGCGGAGTGGTATCCGGACCTCGATGACATCCGTGCCAAGGTCACCCCGCGCACCAAGGCCATCGTCATCATCAACCCCAACAATCCCACCGGCGCTCTGTATCCGCGCGAGGTCCTGCAGGGCATCGTCGACATAGCCCGCGAGCACCAGCTCATGATCTTCTCTGACGAAATCTACGACCGTCTCGTCATGGAAGGAGAAGGCGAGCACATCTCCATCGCCTCGCTCGCCCCCGACCTGTTCTGCATCACGTTTTCGGGCCTGTCGAAATCTCACATGGTCGCCGGTTACCGCATTGGCTGGATGGCATTGTCGGGCAACAAGCGCCTGGGCAGGGATTACATCGAGGGGCTCAACATGCTCACGAACATGCGCCTGTGCTCGAACGTGCCGGCGCAGTCCATCGTGCAGACGGCGCTCTGGGGACACCAGAGCGTGCGGAACTACGTCGTGCCCGGTGGCCGCGTGTACGAACAGCGCAACTTCGTCTACGAGCGGCTCTGCGAGATGCCCGGCGTGAGTGTCGTCAAACCCAAGGCGGCGTTCTACATCTTTCCCAAGCTCGACAAGAAGCGCTTCAACATCACCAACGACGAACAGTTCGCACTCGACTTGCTCAAGGACAAGAAGGTGCTCATTGTCCAGGGTACCGGCTTCAACTGCGATGACACCGATCATTTTCGCATCGTCTACCTGCCGCGTCGCCGCACGCTTGGCGAGGCGATGGACGCCATCGAAGACTTCCTGACCTACTACCGGCAGTAGACGCGCATGACAAGGCTGGAGATCTACTGCGACGGCGGCTGCCGTGGCAACCAGAGCGATGCGAACCTGGGCGGCTGGGGCGTCTATCTCGTCTGGGGCGAACACGAGAGGGAGCTTTACGGTGGCGAGCGCGATACCACCAACAACAAGATGGAGCTGACGGCCGCCATCGAGGGGCTGCGCGCCATCAGGAACAAGAGGGTGCCCACCGACGTCTACCTCGACAGCGCCTACGTCCTCAACGGGATCACGTCATGGATAGACGGGTGGAGGCAGAAGGGGTGGGTCAACTCAAAAAAGCAATCCGTTGCCAACAAGGAGCTGTGGCTCGCGCTCGACGAAGAGCGGCACAAGTTTGCCGACATCAGCTTTCACAAGGTCAAGGGACATGCGGATAACGCCGGCAACATACGGGCCGACGAGCTTGCCAACCGTGCGATGGACGAACTCGAAGCGGGCTAGTTCGTGAACTTGGTGCGGGCGGCGAATACGGTCTCGCCGCCTTCGTCGACGCCCTTGGTCAGAATCACGTCTTCGCCGCGACTGGTGTAGATGCAGAGCGGCTCGCCCGTGCGCACCTCGTGCCTGAAGTCGATCTGGAAGCTCTCGATGCCGTGGTCCTTGCCCGGTTTGATGGCGTCGAAGGGATAATCGGCGTACACGGTATTGTTGACGTGCCCGTTGATGTCGGCCGCCGTGTAGGGCGGGACGACCACGAATGGCTTGTCGCCTGCCGTGTCGAAGTCTTGTATCTTGCGTGGCTTCTTCGCGAAGTTCTTTTCGTCGAGCAGATAGTCGGGTGGTTCGTACACGCTGTCGAGATTGACGAACGAGCGTGTCTCCAAGCTCATGAGAACCCATTCCGACGTACCGCGCAAGAGCATTTCGCCATCAAGTGACGTGACGATGTAGTCGCGTTGGAACGAGAAGCGCGAGGGGGAATGGGGCCACGTGCGTACCTGCACGCTGGTGTAGAGCTGCGGCTGCTGGATGACCTCGTAGTACGTGCGGATGACGGCCCAGAACACGCCGCGTCGCTCCATCGCGTCGTGGCCGATGTCCATGACGCCGGCCTGCACGGTGGCGGCCTCCTGGAATAGCGAGAGCACGGCGGATGGCTTGAGCCGCCCGTAGCGATCGAAGTCGGTGACCCGCAAGGGAACGGTCACCTTGAGGTCCACTGTCAGTTCGGTGTCAATCATTCGCTGTCCCGTCATTTGGCAATGTCAGCCATTATACTCGCGGCAGACACTTTGACCTGCGAAATGAGACAGTTTGGTCAGACCAACTTGTCTCATTCGAAAGGAGGGACCGGCAATGCATGATCATGAACATGACCACGACCATGACGGGCACGGAAGCATGCCCGTGTACCAGTTTCTCGGAAACATCCTCGGGTATCCGCTCGACGAGACGCTGCTCTTCAACGTGAGCGATCCGGCGTTTTGGGCTGGTCTGCGCGAGAGCCTCGAAAACGAGCGCACTCACGACGCACTCGATCACATCGAGGCCGCGGTTGCCAAGTTGGCCGACATTTCCGAGGACCATCGCAAGATGGCCATGGATGCCGAATACGCGCGCGCCTTTCTGCTTCCGGAAGCGCCCATGCCGCCACTCGAGAGCGCATACGGCCTCGATGAAGGCGCCGTCTATGACGTGGCGCGCGAGCTGGGCGTCGAGACGAGCATCCAGCGCTTCTTGCCGGATGACCATATCGCGAACGAACTGTTCATGCTCGTACCGCTCGATTATCTCCAACAGCCCAGCGACGAGCAGCTCAGGACGCTTGCGGCCTTCTTCGAGCGGCATCCGCTTGCGTTACTGCGACACATGCTCGATAACGAGCAAGCCGCGCAGGATGATTCCGGGTTCTACCGCGCCATCGTCGAGCTTGCCGCCGCATGGTTGCAATGGGACCTCGATGCGTTCGAAGGGAATTAGGCAAACGGTCTAAAAATAGAAACCACATAATACGCCGTAGACGCGCCGACCGACTCCGTTGAGGGGTCGGTCGGTCTTTTTTCGATTCTTTCTTCGCAAAATTATATGTCAAATCGAAATATATGAGATATACTATGCACGCCTAATGCACTACTAATAGACATATATATTAAACAAACGTAGCCAAAGGCAAGAACAATGATGAAGTCGACGACCATACGCATGGACGACGATCTGAAGAAGGAGGCCAGCGCAAAGCTCGAGGCGCTCGGACTGAACTTCAACACCTATGTCGTCATGGCAACAAAGCAACTTGTTGCCCAGAACCGTATCCCGTTTGACCTCGTCGTTCCCGACGCCCGGTCGGAGAGCGAGGACAAGCGGGAAGAGGCATGCTAGGAAGCCGGCTCCATCGGGAAATACAGGGCGGGAACGGATAGCAGTACAAGGGTGGTTTAAATGTGGATTTCCAGGCTGTTCAATCGTGACGAAAACGCAATCTATATCCGTCGGCACTGGATCTTCAACAGGAGAAGCTCCGGCGTCGTAGCCTACGGCCGTCGTTACAGCTAGACCAAGAGGCTGCAACGTTAGGTTCGGACGTTCCGCTGGACGTCCGGTATAGAAAGCCCACCTGTCGCCCCGTTGCGGGCGAGGGGCGGGCTTTCCGCATTTTCGGGGAGGGATGCGACGACGTTTCGCGCGCCTTCCGGTCATCGTGTCAGGGACAAGCCCCTTGGCGCATGCGTTGGCTGGTTAGGAGCGATGGCTGCCGTGGATGGCGTCGTACGCGGTGAGCCACTTCTGGGCGTGTGTGGGCGTTCCCTTGGCGTCCGCGGGCATCTTCGTCTCGGAGTACTCGCGGGCGAGTTCGACCGTGTACGCATGGACGTTGCGCTGCTTGCACCAGGCGAACCAGCCGTCGGCGCCAAAGTTGTACCCCTGGATGACGAGCTGTATCTCGGTCGCGTCATTGGGGGTGATGGTTCCCAGATACCCTTCCCAGAGCTGGAGGTTCTGCTTGAACTCCATGACGCCGGCGTAGATCGAGGCCTCGGTCGACTCGGCGGCGATGCCGCGCTCGGGCCAGCCGTTCATGACGATCCAGCCGTAGGCGCCCTCGGCGGCTTGCATGATATCGCCCTCGACGTTGAGGACGCTCCTGACGTTCTTGTCGCCTCCCGACTCGACGACCATCGCCGCGAGCAGGCAATCGGTCCAGTCCGTGTCGAGGCCGCAGTCCTTGCACGCCTGCTGCACGACGGGACGGTACTGCTCGCATGTGGCGTACTTTGCCGTGTCGGTTTGGGAGAGGACGGCGGCAGCTCCCGCGCCGATGATGATGACGCACAACGCGACGACGAATACGATGCGCGGCGCCCTATGCGGTGTTTTCACGCGCTTGAGGTTGCGGCTGTTGACGGCTCCCCTGCGGTTGACCTGGCGCTGGGCGACGGCCTTGACCGACCCGCGCTTGCCCTTGACGGGAGGACGGCTCGAACGGGAACGGCCGGAACCGGCACGACCCGAACCGGCACGACCCGAACGGCTGCGGTCCAGGCGATTGCTGCCCGTGTTCGTGCGACGTGCTCGATTGGGACGCTGGCTCATGGGCTAGGGGACTGCGCGCTTCTACTCTTGGGGTTGTTCCTGGGCGGAGCCCTCGCCCGCCGGCTGGGCTGCCGGCGAGGCCATGACGACGTCGGTGAGCGCGTCGATGATCTCGTTTGAGCTGCACCTGGTCATGATGGCGGCGCCGTATTCGTCGCCCATGGAGAACGAGTACGTGTCATCGCCATTGTCTATGACGGCAAAGGCGATGGAGCTGCCCGTCGTCTCGTCGGTGATGGTCAGCTTGTTGTCCTCGCCGACCGTCGCCGGCCCGATGAAGATAGCGGACGTGTTGGACTCGGGGACGATGAGAACGAAGATGGCCCCGGCGCCGTCGGCGCCGCCGGCATAGTAGAGCTGCTCGCCCACGGGCGTGCTGCCCTTGTAGAACTCGCTCATAGTCGCGATGGTCTGTTCGAAGACGCTGCGGACGTCGTCGCGTGACATGCCCGATGCCGACGCGTCGTCCGGGTTGGCGGTGTCGGCGCCATTCGCGCCGTTTGCATCCGAGGATGCCGCCGAGCTCGAGGCCGATCCGCTCGGGGAGTTGGATGCTCCGCCGCAGGCGGTCATGGCGAACAGGGCGATTGCGAGTGCGCATGCGCAGGAAATGACGAGTATGAGCGAGCGCTTCATGGTGGCTCCTTTGGCATTGTCGAGACGTTGTGCAAACGATACCACATGCTCCATTCATGTAAGATGGTTCACGGCAAATAAGCCACGAGATAATTGGAGGCCTGGGAATGGTTTCTCGCGTCTATGTCGAAAAGAAGCCCGAGTTCGATGTCGAGTCACGGCAGTTGGAAGACGAGCTGCGTACGTTGCTCGGAATCGATGGACTCGAGAGCCTGCGCACCATCCATCGCTATGATGTCGAGGGCATTGACGATGAGCTCTTCGAGCGCTGCGTGCCCACTGTCTTCAGTGAGCCACAGGTCGATATGGCGCACCGTCGTCTACCGACCCTTGCGGACGATTCCGTCCTCTTTGGCGTTGAGTACCTGCCCGGTCAGTTTGACCAGCGGGCTGATTCGGCAAGCGAGTGCATCCAGTTCGTTTCGTGTGGCGAGCGTCCCGAGGTGCGCAGCGCGACGCTATATCTGCTCGAGGGCGATTTGAGCGATGAGGACGTCGCTGCCATCAAGCGCTACGTCATCAATCCCGTCGAGGCGCGCGAGGCGTCGCTCGACGAGGTCGAGACGCTCAAGACCGAGTATCCCGAGCCGGATAACGTCGAGGTCATCGAGCATTTCATCGACTATGACGATGAGATCCTGGAGATCTTCATCCGCGAGCGCGGCCTGGCGATGGACCTTGCCGACATCAAGGTCTTCCAGGACTACTTCGCCAACGTCGAGCATCGCGATCCGACCATCACCGAGGTGAAGATGGTCGATACGTATTGGTCCGATCATTGCCGTCACACGACCTTCGGTACCGAACTCACCGACATCGAGATCGATGACGAGATCGTGCAGGCCGCCTTCGATGCATACTTGGACATGCGTCACGAGCTCGGGCGCGACGAGAAGCCCGTCTGCCTCATGGACATGGGCACCATTGGTGCGAAGTATCTCAAGAAGCAGGGGATCCTCACGGGTCTCGACGAGAGCGAGGAGATCAACGCCTGTACCGTCAAGGTCAAGGTCGACGTGAACGGCGAGGACGAGGATTGGCTGTTCCTCTTCAAGAACGAGACGCACAATCACCCCACCGAGGTCGAGCCCTTCGGCGGCGCGGCGACCTGCATCGGCGGCTGCATCCGCGACCCGCTGTCCGGCCGCTCGTACGTGTATCAGGCCATGCGCGTCACCGGTGCCGCCGACCCGCATACGCCCATCGACGAGACCCTCGCGGGCAAGTTGCCGCAGCGCAAGATCGTGACGACGGCTGCCCACGGTTACTCGAGCTATGGCAACCAGATCGGCCTTGCCACGGGTCAGGTCAACGAGCTGTACCATCCGGGCTATGCGGCAAAGCGCATGGAAATCGGCGCCGTGGTGGGGGCGACACCCGCCGACCACGTGCGGCGCGAGACGCCGATTGCGGGCGATAAGATCATCTTGCTCGGCGGACGCACGGGCCGCGATGGCATCGGCGGAGCGACCGGCTCCTCCAAGGCCCACAACGTATCGAGCATCGAGACCTGCGGTGCCGAGGTGCAAAAGGGCAATGCGCCGGTCGAACGCAAGTTGCAGCGCCTCTTCCGCCGCAAGGACGCCTGTCGGCTCATTAAGCGCTGCAACGACTTTGGCGCTGGCGGCGTGAGCGTGGCCACGGGCGAGATCGCCGATGGCCTGCTCATCGACTTGGATTGCGTCCCCAAGAAGTACGATGGTCTCGATGGCACCGAGCTCGCCATCTCGGAGAGCCAAGAGCGCATGGCGTGTGCCGTTGCTGCCGAGGATGTCGATGAATTCCTCTCGTATGCGAACGAGGAGAACGTCGAGGCGGTCGTCATCGCGACCGTCACCGAGGAGCCACGTGTCGTCATGACCTGGCGTGGCGATACGATCGTCGACGTGAGCCGTGAGTTCCTCAACTCGAATGGTGCGTCCAAGCAGATGAACGTGCATATCGCAGCTGGCGAGGACTATGCGCCGCGCTGGGAGGGCGAGAGCTTCGCAGAGCGCATGAGAAGCGTCGTCACCGACCTCAACGTCGCGTCGAACAAGGGCCTCGTCGAGATGTTCGACTCCACTATCGGTGCCAATACGGTGCTCATGCCCTTTGGCGGCGCACGGCAGCTTACGGCCCCCATGGCAATGATCGCCAAGCTTCCCGTCCTGGGCGAGACCACCACGACGAGCGGCATGTCCTGGGGCTTTAACCCGTATCTGTCGTCAGCCAACCAGTTCAAGGGCGCGTACCTCGCGGTTGTCGAGAGCGTGGCCAAGCTCGTGGCCGCGGGCTTCTCGCGCAAGGACGCGTACCTGACATTCCAAGAGTATTTCGGTTCGCTGCGCGACGTCCCCGAGCGCTGGGGTAAGCCCGCCGCGTCGCTGCTCGGCGCGCTCATGGCCCAGGTCGACCTGGGCGTGGGCTCCATTGGCGGCAAGGACTCCATGTCGGGCAGCTTCGAGGATCTCGACGTTCCGCCTACGCTCGTGAGCTTCGCGACGGCTGTCGGTACGGTCGACCATGCGATGAGCCCCGAGTTCAAGGGCGCCGGGCACATGGTGCTGTGCATCCATCCGTTCTACGAAGCCGATGGACTCATGCCCGAGAAGGCCGGTCTGCTCGAATGCCTCGACACGATCGAGCGTCTCATCGACACCGGTCAGGTGCTCGCGGTTGGCACGCCTGGCTTTGGCGGAGACGCCGAGCTGCTCTTCAAGATGTGTCTGGGCAACGGTATCGGCCTGCGCATCAACGACGAGGTCGACCTCGATACGCTGTTCGTCAACGCGTACGGATCTTTCGCCGTCGAGATGGCGCCCGGAGCGGAGCTTCCGGAATCGACGGAGAACATGCACGTGGTCGAGCTTGGCGAGACCATCGACGAGTATGCGATTATCGCTGGAGGCGAGACCGTGCGTCTTGCCGTGCTGCAGGAAGCATGGGAACACGAGCTCGAGGATGTGTTCCCGTATCGCGAGGATGGCGGTGGCGTCGACATGATCAGCGACGCGAGCAACATCCCGCTCACGTACTGTGGCAACCTCGCCAAGCCGCGCGTCATCATTCCGGTCTTTCCGGGTAATAATTGCGAGTACGATACGGCGCTCGCCTTCGAGCGCGCCGGCGCCGTGCCCGAGACTTTCATCATCAACAACCTGACGCCGGACGCGGTCGCAGAGAGCACGAAGGCCTTTGTCGAGAAGATCGACAACAGCCAGATCATCATGATTCCCGGCGGCTTTTCCGGTGGCGACGAACCCGACGGCAGTGCCAAGTTCATCACGGCGTTCTTCCGCAATCCCAACGTGACGGATGCCGTGCGCCGCCTACTCAACGATCGCGATGGCCTCATGCTGGGCATTTGCAACGGATTCCAGGCGCTCGTCAAGCTCGGATTGGTCCCGTATGGCGATATCGTCACGATGGATGCAGGCTGCCCGACGCTCACCTTCAACACGATCGGCCGGCACCAGAGCCGCATCGTGCGCACGCGCGTGGCATCCAACCTGTCACCGTGGCTCTCGCGCTGCGAGGTGGGTGACATCCATACCGTCGCCATCAGCCATGGCGAGGGGCGCTTTGTGGCCAACGACGACACGCTCGAGCAGCTTATCGAGAGCGGGCAGATCGCGACGCAGTACGTCGGTCTGGATGGCATGCCGTCTATGGATCTCGACGTGAACCCCAATGGCTCGGTGCTCGCCATCGAGGGCATCACGAGCCCGGACGGACGCGTGCTCGGCAAGATGGGGCACACCGAGCGTTGGAGCGCGGGCGTATACCAGAACATCCCGGACCTGAGCTACCAGCCGCTCATCGAAGGCGGCGTGGGGTATTTCACGGACTAGGGCGACGGGGCGAGCCCTTGACGGGCTGTCGCTCATACCGAAACTGCGAAAAGCCAAAGCAGCTGCGGAACTCGGAAGGCGGCCACATCGTGGTCGCCTTCCTCAGACAGTCCTCGCTTCCCGCTTTGGCTTTTCTTGTTTCATTCGCGGGCCTCGTCAAGGGCTCGCCCCGCAGCTTGTTACTTATGCGTTCTTGAGGAACACCTCGTAGCCCTTGCGGGCCTCATTGGGGCAACACTCTCCTTGTCGGTGTATACTGTATACACAGAAAAGGAGGGCATCATGCAAACTGCGGTTGTCTCGGGCCGAGTTGACCAAACCATAAAGGAGCGCGCAGATCGCGTCATACGCGCATCGGGCCTTACGGTGGCCGATGTGATTAAGGCCATGTGGTTCTCGATTGCCCAGACGGGGGAGTTACCCGAGGCCCTGACCGCGTCTGCCAGCAAGCCGGCGCCAAGTGCCCAGTTCTCTCGCTTCGTCGAGTTCGTTGAGACGCTTCCACCAGCACCCGAGGCGTTTGCAGGCATGTCAGATGCGCAGATGAAAGACCTTCTGGGTGAGCGCGATGTATAGGATCTTGCTCGACACCAATATTCTCCTGGATAGCGTCATCCCCAATCGTCCCCAGCATGACGAGGCGCTGGCGTTGCTGAAGTGGTGTAACGGCAGCGGTGATTATGGCTTTGCCGCGGCGACTTCCTTCAACGACGCTTACTACGTTTTGTGTCGGGCCTACGACGAGGTGATTGCGCGCGAAGCGCTCGAGAACCTTTTGGGCCTGGTGGCGGTTGCTCCCGTTTCCGCAGAGGAATGCGACCGTTCCCTTCGGAGCAACGAACCCGACTTCGAAGACGGGCTCGTCCGTGCGTGCGCAGAGCTGAGTGGGGCTGATTTCATCATCACACGTGATGAGGACGCCTTTGCGGGCAGCAAGGTGAAGAGCGTTACGGCTAAGGAGTTCCTCTTCACGGTTGACCATGAAGACAAGGAGCTGATGGCTGCACTCCTGGATGCGCGATGAGACAGTTGCTCAGAGCAACTGTCTCATTAGACAAGTCTGTTTTTCCCAAGAGCGCCAAGGGGGGCGAAGGCGGGCAGCCTACGCGTTCTTCAGGAACGCCTCGTAACCCTTGCGGGCCTCGTAGATGTCGGCCTTGCTCGTGATCTCCCAGGGAGCGTGCATCGAGAGCACGGCCACGCCGCTGTCGATGACGTCCATGTCGTACTTGGCCGGGATGTAGGCGATTGTGCCGCCGCCGCCGATGTCGACGCGACCGAGCTCGGCGGTCTGGAACGCGACGCCGGCATCGTCCATGACCTTGCGTACCTCGGCGACAAACTCGGCAGACGTGTCGTTGCTGCCGCTCTTGCCACGTGCGCCCGTGTACTTGTTGAAGACGAGGCCTCGGCCCATGTAGGCGGCGTTCTTGGGCTCGAAGACGCTCGCATAGCAGGGGTCGAGCGCGGCGGAGACGTCGGAGGACAGCATCTTGCATGCGCCGAGCGCGCGACGCAGCTTGAGCTGCCCGCCCTCTCCGGCGAGCTCCATGATCTCGGCGATGGTGTTCTCGAAGAACAGCGACTCCATGCCCGTAGCGCCCACGGAACCGATCTCCTCCTTGTCGACCAGCACGGTGACGGCGGTGCGCTTGGGATTCTCGATGGCGAGCTGGGCGACGAGCGACGTGTAGGCGCAGACGCGGTCGTCCTGGCCGTAGCCGATCACCATGGAGCGGTCGAAGCCCATCTCGCGCGCGCGGCCAGCCGGCACTATCTCGAGTTCGGCGGAGAGGAAGTCCTCCTCCTCGATGCCGTAGTACTCGGCGAGGTACTTAAGTACGGAAGCTTTGACCGGCTCCTTCTCGGCGACCTTCTCCCATGCGGGCGAATCGTCATTGAGCTTGTCCTTCTCGAACAGAAGCGGCCTGCTGCCTACGATTACGTCGAGGTCCTCGGCGTCGATGACCTCCTTGGCGTTCTTCTCCATCTGCTTCTGGCCCAGATGGGGGAGGAGGTCCGAGATGCAGAACACGGGGTCGGACGGATCCTCGCCCACACGAACCTCGATGGACCTGCCTGCCTTGAGGGCGATGACGCCGTGGATGGCCAGCGGGAGCGTGACCCACTGGTACTTCTTGATGCCACCGTAGTAATGCGTGTCAAGTAGCGCGATATCGGTGTTCTCGTAGAGCGGGTTTTGCTTGGCGTCGAGACGCGGCGAGTCGATGTGGGCTCCCAGGATGTTGAAGCCGTCCTCGAGCGGGTCGGTGCCGAGCACCGCCAAGATGAGGGCCTTGCCGTGCGTCTGGGCGTAGACCTTGTCACCGGCCTTGAGCTTGCGCTGCTTCTTGATGGCCTTGGCGAGCGGTTTGTACCCGGCCTTTTCTGCCATGGTGATCGAAGCGTTCACGCACTCGCGCTCGGTCTTGTTCTCCGATATGAACTCGATGTAGTCGCTGCTGAGTTTTTCGAGTTTGTCGAGGTCCTTGTCGCTATAGCTCTTCCATGCGTTCTCGCGTTCCATGAACACCCTCCTATATGGTGGTCGATGCAGTATGCTTAGGACGTCAATATACTACGAGCGCGAGGCGAAAGGCGGGTTTGTCATGAGCCTGATAGAAATCGGCAGGCAGTTCGACGATGCGGCGCTGGCGCTTTTGCGCTCGTGCATCGGCCGTGAGCTCGTCGCCTACGAGGGCTACTGCCTCGATGGCGAGAGCGACCACATATACAAGACTGCGCGGCTCGTCTTCGACGGTTTCGCGGTCGATCTCGTAAACGAGCACGAGACGCTTGCGCTGGGGCCGGATTTCGTCGAGGAGGAGGTTGCGATTTTGCGCGTCGAGCCCGCGAAGGGGGAGCTGTGGACGCCGCCGGGCAAGCACGTGACGCGTGTGGAATGTGGTTTCCAGGTGGCCGACGTGCTCGTGGTGGTGGACACGGCGCTGCTTTCCAAGGGATCGCGTCGCCTCATCGACTTCAAGTGGGCGCAGGCCGTGATCGTCGAGAGCGAGGACGGTGGACTGCTCACCTTCGACCGCGACATATGGAGTGACGAGTACCTGACGGTGAACCGCGGGGAAAGTGTCTCGACCACGACGCGTGACTTCAGGGCCGATTGGGTAGCCGAGCCGCCCTACGGCTACGAGTTTGGCCGCAACATCTTGCGGCTCACGAACCCGGCGGTGTAGGGGGAGAATCTATGAGACAGCGTCTCTGAGCAACTGTCTCATTTTCCTGTCTCGCTTAGAATCTCCTTAAATTTCGGCGACGAGCATCGCGGGAACGAGGCGAATTGCTATCATTGTCTCCCCTTTGGAGATGGGGCCTGTAGGGCGCCTCGAGTTAGGACTGACGATGAAGAGCAAATCGCCACTTCACAAGATTCGCGCCCTCAAGGGCATGCGCTCCCGCGATGACGGGGGCTCTTCCTCCACGCCGGCAGATGTCATGCATCTCGATACCATCGTCACGCGCTGTGACCCCAAGGCCATCGACGGCACGTATCGTCATGCTCCCGCGGCGCTGCACGTTCCCCGGCAGATCGATGCCTGTCCGGGCATCTCGTTCTTCGGACGTCGCGTCAAGTCGCTCGTCTTCTCGACGGATCTGGCCATCATCTGCAACTGCGATGCAGATGCCGTGTTCGCCGTGTATCCCTTCACCTGCCAGCCCATCATCACGCAGGGGCTCGTGACGGCTTCGGGTCGTCCGGTCTTCACGGGCGTCGCCGGCACGACCACGGCGGGCGCTCGCTCGAAGACGATGGCCGTCCAGTCCGAGATGCAGGGCGCCTATGGCGTCGTCGTCAATTCGCCCACGAGCATCGAGGACGTGCGCGAGATTTCCACGAGCATCGACATCCCTGTCGTTCTCACGGTCGTGACCTTCGACGAGCTCGTCGCCACCAAGATCATGGCCGGCGCCAAGGTGGTCAACGTCGCCGCCGGCAAGGACACGCCGGCGGTCGTCGGGAAAGTGCGCGAGCGCTTCCCGGAGATTCCCATCATCGCGAGTGGCGGCAAGGACGCCTCCTCCATCAGGAGCACAATCGACGCCGGCGCGGATGCCATCACCTGGGTACCGCCCACGATGCAGCAGCTCCAACGCGAGCTCATGGACGTGAACCGGGCCGAAGGTCAACCGACCGAACCGGACGCCGTGGCCTAGGGCTTTTTCGTGGGATTCGTCGAGATATTTCTCATTGGCGTCGGTCTGTCGATGGATGCGTTTGCGGTGTCCGTCTGCAAGGGCCTGGGCATGCATCGCGTCAACTACGCCCATGCACTCGTCATCGCGCTGTTCTTCGGCGTCTTCCAGGGCCTCATGCCGGTCATCGGCTGGTTGGTGGGAAGCGCGTTCGCGGTCTACGTCACGGCGGTCGACCATTGGATCGCCTTCGCCCTGCTCGCCTTCGTCGGCGGAAAGATGCTCTGGGATGCCTTCCATGACGAAGGCGAGGAAGAGGACGACGAAACCTCCACGCAGAAGCTCGATTTGCGCGAGCTCTTCATGCTCGCCATCGCCACGAGCATCGACGCGCTGGCCGTCGGCATCAGCTTCTCGTTTCTGCAGATCGACATCGTGGCTGCCGCGCTGATCATCGGCTGCACGACCTTCGTCCTCTCGCTCGTCGGCGTCGTCGTGGGCAATCGCTTCGGCGCGCGCTTCGAGAAGCCGTCGCAGATTGCGGGCGGTGTCGTTCTCATCGCCATCGGCCTCAAGATACTCCTCGAACATCTGGGCCTCATCGCGTTTTAGCCCCGTTTGAGCGCGTCATTGGCCTGACGCTGCGGTATGATGTGTCACTGTTTTATCTGACGCACGTATCTGACGGCACATCGGAGGTTGGCCATGCACGAGGCGTATGATCCGCATTCCATCGAACCCAAATGGCAGAAGTACTGGGCGGAACATGAGCTTTTCAAGCTTGACGAGGCATCCGAGCGCCCTGCGAAGTACGTGCTCGAGATGTTCCCGTACCCGAGCGGCGACATCCACATGGGTCATGTGCGCAACTACACCATCGGTGACGTCTACGCGCGTTACCTGCACATGAACGGCTACGACGTGCTGCATCCCATCGGATGGGACGCCTTTGGCCTGCCGGCCGAAAACGCCGCCATCAAGCATCATAGCCATCCGGCCACCTGGACCTTCGAGAACATCGACACCCAGATGGCGAGCTTCAAGCGCATGGGCCTTTCCTACGATTGGGACCGCACGGTCATCACGTGCAAGGAGGACTACTATCGCTGGGGCCAGTGGTTCTTCCTCAAGATGTACGAGAAGGGCCTGGCATATCGCAAGTCCAATCCCGTCAACTGGTGCCCCGACTGCAAGACCGTGCTCGCCAACGAGCAGGTCGAGCAGGGCACGTGCTGGCGCTGCCATTCCACCGTCGAGCGCCGCGAGCTCGACCAGTGGTACCTCAAGATTACCGATTACGCCCAGGAGCTGCTTGATGACCTCGACAAGCTGCCCGGCTGGCCCGAGCGCGTCAAGCAGATGCAGGCCAACTGGATCGGCCGCAGCGAGGGCGCCGAGGTGAAGTTCACGCTCTGCGACGAGGCGGGCGAGCCCACCGACGAGACCATCACCGTGTTCACGACGCGCCCCGACACGCTCTTCGGCTGCACCTTCTTTATGCTCGCGCCCGAGCACAAGCTCGTCGAGCGCCTGATCGTGGGCACCGAATACGAGGCCGAGGTGCGCGAGGTGCAAAAGGTTGCCGCTGCCGCCACGGCCGTCGAGCGTACGATGGGTGACCGCGAGAAGCACGGCGCGTTCACGGGCCGCTATGTCATCAACCCCGTCAACGGTGCCAAGGTGCCGGTCTGGGTTTCCGATTACGTGCTGACCGACTACGGCACCGGTGCCGTCATGGCCGCGCCCTGTGGCGACCAGCGCGACTTCGAGTTCGCGCGCAAGTACGGCCTGCCCATCCCGCCGGTCGTGGTGCCGGCAGATAGCCCGCTTGCCACCGAGCTCGCCGACGTGCGCGACCTCGAGGTGACCGACGTGGACTGGGATGAGGCCTTCAACGGCGATGGCGTCATGGTGCAATCCGGGCAGTTCACCGGTATGCCCGGCGGTCATGACTCGCAGGGCATGCAGGCGGTCATCGACTGGCTCGCCGAACGTGGCCTGGGTCAGGGGGTCGTGAACTTCCGCCTGCGCGACTGGCTCATCAGCCGCCAGCGCTACTGGGGCAATCCCATCCCGATGATCTATTGCGACGAGTGCGGCCTGGTTCCCGTCCCCGAACAGGACCTGCCGGTCATCCTTCCCATGGACATCGACATCGCCGCGGGCGAAACGCTCAAGGATTCCAAGGAGTTCTACGAGTGCACCTGCCCGGTGTGCGGCAAACCCGCGCATCGCGAGACCGACACTATGGACACCTTCACGTGTAGCTCGTGGTACTACCTGCGCTACACCGACCCGCATAACACCGAGCTTCCCTTCGCCAAGGACAAGGCGGATCGCTTCATGCCCGTCGACCAGTACATCGGCGGTATCGAGCACGCCATCTTGCACCTGCTGTACTCGCGCTTCTGGACCAAGGTCGCGCGCGACGCCGGCATGCTCGACTTCGACGAGCCGTTCACCAACCTGCTGTGCCAGGGCATGGTCAAGGACTCCAAGGGCGAGACGATGTCCAAGTCTAAGGGCAACGTCGTGTCGCCCGAGTCGCTCATCGACGAGTACGGCGTCGACGCCGCCCGCGCCTGCATCCTGTTCATGGCTCCGCCCGACAAGGACCTGCAGTGGGACGACAAGAGCTGCGCGGCCATGGCGCGCTTCCTCAAGCGCGTGTGGGGGCAGGTGTGGTCGCTGGCCGATGCCGCCGGCTCGGCTGATGACGGGCAACTTGCCAAGGAGCTCAACCGCCAGATGCACGCGACCATCAAGAAGGTGGGCGCCGACATCGAGCGCTTCAACTTCAACACGGCGCTCGCGTCGATCATGGAGCTCTCCAATACGACGGCCGATTATCTCAACGCCACGGCGGAGGATGCACGCGACAGGGAGCTGTGCCGTGCGGTCGCCACGACGCTCGTGCTGCTGCTCGCCCCCTATGCGCCGCATTGGGCCGACGAGCTGTGGACCGAGGCACTCGGCAACGAGGGCAGCGCCTATGACGTCGCCTGGCCGAGCTTCGACGAGGAGGCCACGAAGGCCGACGAGGTGGAGCGCGCCGTCATGATCGGCGGCAAGGTGCGTGGCCACATCACGACGGCTGCCGATGCGAGCGAGGACGAGATCGTTGATGCGGCGCTTGCCGCTGTCGCCGATCGCATCGAGGGGCTCACCGTGCGCAAGACGATCGTCGCCCCGACCGTCGTCAACGTGGTGGCGAACTAGAGGGATTGCTTGCTGGCTGAAACGCGGGACATGGGTACACCAGAGCTCCGAGACCCAGTCGCTCTGGTCGCACCCATGTCCCGCTATGCAGCCGAGCAGCGCGACGCGCCTAGCGACTCCTTGACGCAGCAATCGCCCCGCAGTTGCCGCAGTCGGAGCTTTTGGGAAAAGGGAAAAGATCGGGCAGCGCGACCCGCGCCTGGCGACCCTCCTGACGCATGTTGACTCCACGACGAATCCGAGTAAAATAGGGTAGCTTGTCAAAGCGCCCGTTTTGCGTGCTTTGAGGCTGCTCGCAGCCACGGTACGGCTTTCTACGCCGCCGTTAAGTCAGAGAAGTCGAGGAGAAAGTGGGATTTGCCCCGCTTTCTTTGTTTGTAAGGAGACAGTAGGTGAACAGGGAAGACAGGCTGATAGAGGCGCTCGAGCCGCTCGCGAGCGAGCATGGACTCGATCTCGTGACGGTCGAGGTGGCCGGCACGCGCAAGCGCCCCATCCTGCGCGTGTTCCTTGACACACCGGCCGGTGGCGTCACGCTCGACGAGCTCGTCGACGCCCAGGAGTGGGTGGATGCGACGATCGAGGAAGTCGATCCCTTCATCGAATCGTACGATCTCGAGGTCTCGTCTCCCGGCATCGACCGACCGCTGCGCAAACGCACCGACTTCGACCGCTTCGCGGGCGAGATGACGGTCATTTACCTCAAGCCAGGGGCGCCGCGCAGCAAGTACACGGGTATTTCGCATGGGCTCGATGGTGACGAGCTCGTGCTCGAAATGGAAGACGGCACGATGGAGCGCATCGCCTTCGATCGCATCAAGAGGGCGCACATCATCGGCCAGATTGACTTTGGCGGGCGTAATTTCGATGACGAAGACGCTCCGCTTGGCCAGGACAACTAAATAGGGAGGAACCATGTCATCAGAACTCATCAGCGCACTCACCGATCTTGCCACCGAGCGCGGCATCGACCAGCTTGCCGTTCTCGAGCGCCTCGAGCAGGATCTCGCACGCAGCTATAAGGGCATCCTCGACCTCGATTGGGATGCACAGGTCACCATCGACCGTGAAAGTGGCCGCATCTTCGTCTACGAGATGGTCGGTATCGGCGAGGAGGATCCCGAGACCGGCGAGTACGAGGACTACGAGCCGCGCGACGTCACGCCGGACAACGTGTCGCGCATCGCCGCCCAGAACGCCAAGCGCGTCATCAACGAGATCGTCCGTGACGCGGCCCGTGCGAGCATCTACAAGGAATTCGCCGATCGCAAGGGCGAGCTCATCACCGGCACCGTGCTCCAGACCACGCCCGACTTCACCATCATCAAGATTCGCGATGGCGTCGAGGCCGAGCTGCCGCACTTTGACAGGCGCCGCAACGAAAACGAGCGCAACGAGCGCCCCAGCAACGAGTACTACCGGCATAACCAGCGTATCAAGGCACTCATCATCGACGTGCGCGATCCCAGCCAGCAGGCCCAGGGCGCCACGCGCACGCGCGACGGCGGCAACCGTCCGAGCATCATCGTGAGCCGCACGCATCCCGACCTCATCCGTCGCCTGCTCGAGCTCGAGGTCCCCGAGATCTACGACGGTGTCGTCGAGGTCAAGTCCGTCGCGCGCGAGGCCGGTGCCCGTTCCAAGATCGCCGTGCACTCCCGCGAGTCCAACCTCGATCCGGTCGGCGCTTGCGTCGGTCCCAAGGGCTCGCGCATCCGCATGGTCGTGGGCGAGCTGCGCGGCGAGCGCATTGACGTCATCCAGTGGAGCGGGGACCCGGTGACCTTCGTGGCCAATGCGCTTTCGCCGGCCAAGGTATCCAACGTGCTCATCGACGAGGATTCGCATTATGCGACGGTCGTCGTGCCCGATGACCAGCTCTCGCTTGCCATCGGCAAGGAGGGGCAGAACGCCCGCCTCGCCGCGCGCCTGACCGGTTGGCACATCGACATCAAGTCGGCGAGCCTCGTCGCGGCCGATGGCGGATCGCTGTCGTCCATGACCTCGCTCATCGACGAGGAGGATGACCTGCCCGAGGAGCCGGTGGATCTGCGCTGCGAGTACGTGAGCCCCGAAGGCGTGCGTTGCCGCAACCATGCCCGTCCCGGCTCGCATTTCTGTGGCATCCACTCCGACGGCCAGGTACCCGACGAGGAAGAGGAGTCCCTCATCTAATGACGAAAAGGGCTCCCATACGCACCTGCATCGCCTGCGGCGCAAGCTCGGACAAGCACGCGCTCGTGCGCTTCGTCCGCAAGGCGGACGGCACGGTCGCGCTCGATGCGAGCGGCAAGGCGGCGGGGCGTGGGGCCTACGTGTGTGCGAAAAGCGCATGCTTCGAGAGGGCATGCGAGAAGCGCCTGCTGGGCGGTCGCTTGCGCACCAAGGTGGGAAACGATGACTACGAACGGCTTCGGGCCGACTTTGACGTCTACATGAGCGCGTTGGGCGCGGCGTCAGCAGGGGATAGGTGATAGTAAACATGGCAGGAATGCGCGTACATGAACTCGCCAAGGAGTTCGGGATGACCTCCAAGGAGCTCGTCGAGAGGCTCAAGGAGATGAAGATTCCCGTCAAGAATCACGCGTCCACGCTTGTCGACGCGTACGTCGACAAGATTCGCAAGGAGCTCGGCCCCGAGCTCGAGAAGCGTGGCGAGCAGGCTCGGGAAGACGCCGCGAAGGACGCTGCGGAGGAGCAGGCCAGTGCCGAGGAAGAGGAGCGCAAGCGCCTCGAGGAAGAGCATAAGAAGGCCGCCCAGGCTGAGATGAAGCGTCGTCAGAAGGAGCAAAAGCGACGCGAGGCCGCCGAGGCGGAGGCGAAGGCCGCCAGCCAGCAGGACGCCGAGGCCGCCGAGGAGGAGGAAGCTAAGGCCAAGCCAGCCAGGTCCTCGGTCTTCGACGGGCTCCTCTCCCAGATCGCGGCCGAGAGCAATCGCCTGACGCAGGAGAAGCGCGAGGCAGCCGAGGCGAGAAATGCCGAGGCCGAGCAGACGGCTTCCGAGCCGGCGCAGGCCGAGTCGCCCTATCGCGAGAAGGGCGCCAAGAAGAAAAAGAAGGGCCGCCAGCAGGTCGAGGTCGATTCCGAGTCCGAGGACGACCGCTATCGTCAGATGGCGCAGGTCGCCGAGCAGCTCCAGCGCGACAAGGTCCTCGAGGAGGCACGTGCCGCGGTTGCCGAGGCCGAGAAGCAGTCGACCGGCCGCCGCAAGAAGCGTAAGGAGCGCCGTGCCGCCGAGGCGGCCAAGAAGGCCGAGGAAGAGGCGCAGCGCAAGGCGGAGATCACCGGTGTCCCCGTCGGCGTCGTGCAGGTTACGAGCGGCATCACGGTCGGCGAGCTCGCCGACGCGCTCGAGGTGCCCGGCAACGAGGTCGTGAAGAGGCTCTTTCTGCTGGGTACGCCGCTCACGCTCACGCAGTCGATGAGCGATGACCTGGTCGAACTCATCGCCGGCGATATCGGCCGCGAGGTCAAGATCATCTCGCCGGAAGAGGAGATGTCGTTCACCTTCCATGACGACGAGAAGGACCTCAAGCCGCGTCCGCCCGTCGTTACCGTCATGGGCCACGTTGACCACGGCAAGACCTCGTTGCTTGACGCCATTCGCCATTCGGGTGTGCAGCAGGCCGAGGCCGGCGGCATCACGCAGGCAATCGGCGCGTCCGTGGTCTGGATCAACGGCAACCAGATCACCTTCATCGACACGCCGGGTCACGAGGCGTTCACCGCCATGCGCGCACGCGGTGCCCAGGTCACCGACATCATCGTCCTGGTCGTCGCCGCCGATGACGGCGTCATGCCGCAGACCATCGAGGCCATCGACCACGCCAAGGCCGCCGACGTACCCATCGTCGTGGCCATCAACAAGATCGACAAGCCGGGCGCCAACCCCGAGCGCGTGAAGACCGAGCTCGCCGAGCGCGGCGTCATTCCCGAGGAATGGGGTGGCAACAACATGTTCGTCGAGGTCTCCGCCCGACAGAACCTCAACATCGACGAACTGCTCGAGACGATCATCCTCCAGGCCGAGGTGCTGGAGCTCAAGGCCAACCCCGATACGACCGCGAGCGGCTTCGTCATCGAGGCCAACCTCGACAAAGGTCGTGGCCCCGTGGCGACGGTCATCGTGCAACGCGGTACCCTGCACGTGGGCGACGCCCTCGTCGCGGGCGTGTGCTTCGGCCACGTGCGCGCCCTCGTCGACCCCAAGGGCAACTCCGTCAAGGAGGCAAAACCCGCCGACCCGGTCGAGATCCTGGGCCTGTCCTCGGTTCCGAGCGCCGGCGACGAGTTCGCCGTCTTCGAGAACGAGTCCGAGGCGCGTAGCCTGGCCGCCGAGCGTGAGCTCAAGCAGCGCCTGGCCGCCCAGGAGGCTCCGCGTCACATGAACCTCGACGACCTATTCGCCCGCATCGAGGCCAACAAGCACGCCGAGCTCAACCTCATCGTCAAGGCCGACACGCAAGGCTCCATCGAGGCGCTGCGCGGTGCCCTGGAGAAGATGGACCAGTCCGAGGTGCGCATCAACGTCATCCGCGCGGCGGTTGGCGGCGTCACCGAGACCGACGTCAACTTCGCCGCGGCTTCCGATGCCATCATCATCGGATTCGGCGTGCGACCGCAGGCCGGTGTGCGCCAGGTCGCCGAGCGCGAGAAGGTCGACATCCGCCTGTATCGCGTCATCTACCAGGCCATCGAGGACATCAACGCCGCACGCGTCGGCTTGCTCGCTCCCGAGGAAGTCGAGGTCGACACCGGTTCGGCAACCGTGCGCGAGACCTTCAAGATGCCCAAGGTCGGCGTCATCGCCGGTTGCATCGTCACCGAGGGCGAGATCGCGAACACCGACCGCGTGCGCATCGTGCGCGACGGCGTCATCGTCCATGATGGCGCCATCATGTCCATGCGCCATTACCGCGATGACGTATCGTCCGTGCGCGCCGGCACGGAATGCGGCATTGGCATCGAGGATTTCCAGGACATCAAGGAAGGCGATGTCATCGAGGGCTATCGCATCGAGCAAGTCGCCCGTAAGGAATAGGCATGAAGCAGACACCCACATCCCGCCGCGTCAACGAGGAGCTTCGCGAGAAGATCGCCAACGTGCTGCTGTTCCAGATCGCCGATCCGCGACTGGAGCTCGTGACGGTCACCGACGTCGAGGTCTCCAAGGATCGCGAGGTCGCCAATGTCTACGTGAGCGCCGAGGCGAGTCGCTATGACGAGGTCATGGAAGGACTCGAGGCTGCCAAGGGACGCATTCGGTCGCTCGTCGGCAAGAGTCTCGGGTGGCGTGTCACGCCCGAGCTGCGCTTCTTCATCGACCCGTCGGTCGATGCTGCCGAGCGCATCGCCTCGCTGTTCTCCGACGAGGGCTAGCGACGCCTCCTCACGCATGCTCAGGGCACCTGGACAAGGAAACGAACATGATGAAGCTCGATTACACGCAGGGCATCGAACTGCTCGACGGGGCGCATAGCATCGCCATATGCGGGCACGTCAATCCGGATGGCGACTGCCTCGGAAGCGTCCTCGCGCTCACGCTGGGGCTGCGTAGCCTCGGCTACGAGGTCACGCCGTTGCTCGCGACGCGCGAGCAACCCAAGCTCTATGACTTCCTGGAGTGCTATGCGGACTTCGTGCCCGCCTGCGAGTACCATGCACGGCCGGATGTCTTCATCCTGGTCGACGTGCCGAGCGTCTCGCGCTCTGGTGACGGCGAGTACGTGTTCAAGCGGGCAAAGAGGACGCTCGTGATCGACCACCACCAGGGCGATGCGTCGTTTGCCGACGTCGGCTACGTGGACAGTTCGGCCGCGGCGGCCGGCATGCTCGTCTGGGACTTTCTCGAGCAGGCCGGTGTCGAGATGACCCCGCAAATCGCGACGTGCTGCTACACCGCCCTCGTCACGGACACGGGCAGGTTCCAGTTCCAGAACGCGGACTCGCGCGCGCTCATGGCCGCGGCGGACATGGCGGCGGCAGGCGCGATTCCCTCCGAGGTCGCGCGCTACGTCTACCAGCGTCGCAGTTGGGCTGCCCTGCAGCTCGAGTCGCTCGTCGTGCGTCGGCTCGAGCTTCTCTTCGATGGCAGGCTGGCCCTGTCATGGGCATGCGAATCCGACTTCGAGGAGCTGGGCGCGAGCAAGGAGGACGGCGACTCGCTCATCGACGCCATACGCCAGCTCGACGGGGTGGAGATCGCCGTCATGTTGCGTGAGCAAGGTCCCATCGTACGCGGCTCGATTCGCTCGAAGACCGACCGTGACGTTGCCGCCATCGCGGCGAAGATGAACGGAGGCGGCCACAAGGCGGCGGCTGGCTTCACCATCCACGGCAAGTTGCCCGAGGCGCGTGCCATCGTCGAGGAGCTTGTCGCGGCCTCGTTTGCCGAGCAGCCAAGCGCTCCGATGACGACGGACGCCGAGGTTACCAGCACGACGGCGTTCACGAAGATCCGCAAGGACATGCTATGAGACAGCGCCGTGGCGTCAGCGGGCTATGCGGCGTGCTCGCCCTCGACAAGCCCTACGGGATGACCTCGCACGACGTGGTCAATCGCGTACGGCAGATTACGGGCGAGCGGCGCGTCGGGCATGCCGGGACGCTCGATCCGGCGGCTACCGGCCTCATGCTCGTGGGCGTGGGGGCAGCGACGCGCCTTTCCGAGTATCTCACCGGGCATGACAAGGGCTATGACGCGCGCATCGTCTTCGGCGTCTCCACCGATACCGATGACGCGCAGGGACGCGTGCTGACAAGCGCCGATGATGCCGAGCTCGCCCGCGTCATGCGCACGGCCGATGCCCAGGCCGTACTCGACGAGTTCACGGGGCGGCTCGAACAGTTGCCTCCCGCGTATTCGGCCATCAAGAAGAACGGCGTCGTCGCCTACAAGGCGGCACGCGAGGGAAGCTGCATAGACCTCGAGCCGCGCCCTGTCACCGTGCATGCGGCACGTCTTGTCGCGACGGGCGTGCAGGACGTCGAGCTCGCCCGTCCCGACGGCGACTCGTTTGCCCGCGTCCTTCCGTATTGGAATGTCCACTTTCACGTGAGCAAGGGCACCTACATCCGCGCCCTGGCGCGCGACATCGGCGCCTACCTCGGCTGCGGTGCCCACCTCGGCTCGCTGCGCCGCACATGCGTCGCCGATACGGGCGTTGACGAGGCCTGTTCCATCGACGAGCTCTCGACCTGCATGGAGCGGGGAGGTGCGCTTCCCTGGTGCGATCCGGCGAAGCTCCTGGGCTTTCCCGTCATCGAGCTCGGCGAGCAGCAGGTCAAGTGCGTGGAAAACGGACGCAAGCTGGTGGGGCTTGACGCGTGCGCGGGCATGGTGTCGTGCATCCGCGATGATCGCCTACTCGCGGTCTACAGCTACGATGACGGGGCATATCGCCCTGCGACGGTCATTCCCGGAGGTGTCATCGGCGTTGGCTAGGGCGGGTGACATCATGTGCTGCGACCCGATGGGCGCCATGCCCGCTGGATTGGGTGACGCCGTGCTCGTCATCGGCATCTTCGATGGCATGCACATCGGGCATCGGGCGATTTTCGCCCAGGCGCGCCAGCAGGCCCGCGAGCTCGGCGTTCCGCTCGTTGCCGTGACCTTCGAGCGCGATCCCGACGAGATATTCCGCGCCGATGACCCGACGTTTGGCAAACTGCTCTCGAACTCCGAGCGCCTCGCGATGATCGCGGAACAGGCCGAGGGCGGTGCACTCGTCTTACCGGCGAGTCGCGAGGTCTTTTCGATGTCGCCGGATGCCTTCCTCGACTTCCTGGGAGGCGTCGTGCGACCACGCGCCATCTTCACGGGGTCGGATTTTCGCTTCGGGGTGCGGGCGAGCGGTACGGCGGCCGACATCGAGCGATGGGCCCTCGCGCACGGCTGCGCGTACGTGCCCTGCGAGCTCGTCGAGGAGGACGGCGAGGTCATCTCGGCGACACGCATACGCGGCGAGCTGCGCGAGGGTGCGGTCGCGCAGGCAAAGCGCCTGCTTGCGGGCAGGCCACATGCCATCGTCGGCTCGGTCGTGCACGGACGCGGCGCGGGCGACGGATTCGGCTTCGCGACGGCCAACCTCGACCTCTTGGATTGCGAGGTCATGCTGCCCCGCGAGGGGGTGTACGGCGCCTACGGCATCGTCGATGGCGTGCGCTATGCCGCTGCCGTCAACGTGGGTGTTGCCAGGAGCTTTGCCGAGGCAACGGCTCCGGTCGAGGCGCATCTGCTCGACTTTGACGGCGACCTCTACGGCAGGGAGATTCGCATCGAGTTCGAGGAGTGGCTGCGCGGTCCGCGCGTGTTCGAGACGAAAGACGAGCTCATCGAGACCGTGATGGGCAATATCACATGGGTACGCGAGCATCTGGGAGGCAAGTGACGCATGGCACGCATCTCCGATGACGATATCCGCCGCGTGCGCGAGGCGACCGACCTGGTCTCGCTCGTGAACGAGCGTGTGGTCCTCACCCAGAAGGGGCGTCTGTTCTGGGGGTGCTGTCCGTTCCACGACGAGAAGACGCCCTCATTCAAGATCGACCCCGACCTGCAGAACTGGCACTGCTTCGGCTGCGGCAAGAGCGGTGACGTTTTTGGCTACCTCATGGAAAGCGAGCATCTAGAGTTTCCCGAGGCGGTGCGCGCGCTGGCCGATCGCGCCAACATCGAGATCACCGAGGTCGGCGGAAGTGGCATCCCGCGCAGTCTCAAGGAGCGCATGATGCAGGCATGCGCCGAGGCCGAGGAGTTCTACCATATGCAGCTCATGCGCTCGCGTGATGCCGGTCCCTCGCAGGCACGCGCCTACCTGCATGATCGCGGTTTCGGGTCGGAATGCGCGCGCGGCTGGCACCTCGGCTATGCGCCCGGGCACGGCAAGCTCGTCGCCCATCTCCAGTCACGGGGCTTCACGCGTGACGAAATCGTCGGTGCCAACCTCGCCTACGTGAACAAGGGTGGCCGCCTCGTCGACCGCTTCTTCGAACGCGTGATGTTTCCGGTGCATGACCTGCAGGGGCGCAGCATCGCGTTTGGCGGGCGCATCATGGGTGCCGGCGAGCCCAAGTACCTCAACACCTCGGAGACGCCCATCTTCCACAAGTCGTCGAACATGTTTGGCATCGACATCGCGAAAAGCGCGATCGTGTCGAGTGGCGAGGCCATCGTCGTGGAAGGCTACACCGACGTCATCGCCATGCACCAGGCCGGTATCGCCAACGTCGTCGCCACGCTCGGAACGTCGCTCACGGCCCAGCACGTCAAGCTCATCAGTCGCTTCGCCACGCGTATCGTCTACCTCTTCGATGGCGACGCGGCCGGGCAGAAGGCCGCCGACCGCGCGAGCGAGTTCATCGACTGGCAATCGGCGGTCGAGAGCCGACGCGACCCGATCGACCTGCGCGTTGCCGTGTTGCCCGATGGCAAGGACCCTGCCGAGTTTCTCGCCGCCTATGATGCCGCAGCGATGCGCGATGCCATCGCTGCCGCCGAGCCCCTGCTCGCGTTTTCGATCAACCGCTGCATCGAACGCTACGACCTGAGGCGTCCGGAGAACAAGGCGCGCGCCATGACCGAGGCGCTGCAGATTCTCTATCCCATCAAGGATTCCGTCTCGGCAACGGATTACGTCAACATCATCGCCGACCGCCTGAATGTGGAGTATACTGCCGTATTCAAGGCTCTCAAGGAGACCAAGGCCCCTATGGCTGCCCGCCATCAAAACGATCAGGCCGTCTCGGAGCCCCAACCGAATGCGGTAAATCCTGTTGCCGAGCAGATCATCGAGGCGGACCAACAATCCGCCCGCATGGAATATGGGCTCATCGCGCTCGTTGTGACCGACGCTCATCTCCTCGATTACATCGAGAAGGACTTGGTGCGCATCAGGTGGATGGACCAAGCGGCCGAGAGCATGGCAGATGCCCTGATGACGATTGACCACGAGGCATCTGCCGCGCAAGCGCTGGCGTCAGTCCAGGGGGCGTGTCCCGACGCCTCGACCTTGCTCGCGCAGGCCATGATCGAAACGGAGGACGGCGAGGAGAGGCTGTTCCAGGCACGGCTCATGATTCGCACCTTGCGAGAGCGCGATCTCGAGCGGAGCATCCGCGATGCGAAGGCGCGCATGCGGACGGAAAGCGGACTTTCGGCTGACGAGCTCGATCGGCTCTTCGAGCAGACCGTGTCGATGCAAAAGGAGCTCGTGAGGCTGCGCAGCAACGCACCTGACGACCTGAAGGACTAGAAAAGGGGTTTTGACGTGGCAAAGACTTCCACCACGAAGAAGAGCGCGACCAAGATGGCCAAGACCGCGGCCAAGAAGACGGGGGCGAAGACGGCTGCCGTCAAGCAGGCCGAGGCCGAAGAGGGCGTCCTCGACAACGAGCTCATCGCGCGGCTCGACGACTTCATCAAGGAGTCGGGCAAGAAGGTCGAGCGCGGCGTCGTCGAGAGCAGCTTCGCCGACGACGACCTTTCGGGCAAGCAGATGACCGCCGTCTTCGAGTACCTGACGGCCAACGGCATCAAGCTCACGGGCAAGAGCATGCAGGCCGTCGAGGTCGACGACGATGACGACATAGACGTCGCCATGAGCGACGAGGAAATCATGGAGGGCATCCCGGAAGACGAGCTAGGTGCCCCGAGCGAGGCCATGAGCATCAAGCAGGCAGAGGAGGCCGTCGAGGCCGAGGCGGCCGAGGCTAAGAAGGCCGCCGCGATTGACGCCGACGAGAAGCCGGCGGATGCCAAGAAGCGCCGTGCCGAGGCGCGCAAGGCCCGCATCGAGGCGAGCTCGGTCGTCATGCTCACGGGAGACCCGGTGCGCATGTACCTGAAGGAGATCGGTAAGGTCGACCTGCTCACCGCCTCCGAGGAAGTCGACCTGGCCATGAAGATCGAGGCCGGCCTCAAGGCGACCGAGGAACTCGAGCGTGCCGAAGAGGAGGGCGTCGAGCTCACCCGTCGCGAGCGTCGTCGCCTCACGCGCGTCGAGCAGGTCGGCTTGGACGCCAAAGACCAGCTCATCGAGGCAAACCTGCGCCTCGTCGTCTCCATCGCCAAGCGCTATGTCGGGCGCGGCATGCTCTTCCTCGACCTCATCCAGGAGGGCAACCTCGGACTCATTCGCGCCGTCGAGAAGTTCGACTACACCAAGGGCTTCAAGTTCTCGACATACGCCACCTGGTGGATTCGCCAGGCCATCACGCGCGCCATCGCCGACCAGGCCCGCACCATCCGCATCCCGGTGCACATGGTCGAGACCATCAACAAGCTCGTGCGCATTCAGCGCCAGCTCCTCCAGGAGCTCGGCCGCGAGCCAACGCCCGAGGAGATCGGCGAGCAGATGGACATGACCGCCGAGCGCGTGCGCGAGATCCAGAAGATCAACCAGGAGCCGGTCAGCCTCGAGACGCCCATCGGCGAGGAAGAGGATTCCCAGCTTGGCGACTTCATCGAGGACCACGAGGCCGTGCGTCCCGACGATGCCGCCGGATTCTCGATGCTCCAGGAGCAGCTGCAGATGGTGCTCGACGGGCTCGCCGAGCGCGAGCGCAAGGTGATCGAGCTCAGGTTTGGCCTCAAGGACGGCCATCCCCGCACGCTCGAGGAGGTCGGGCGCGAGTTTGGCGTCACGCGCGAGCGCATTCGCCAGATCGAGAGCAAGACGCTCGCCAAGCTGCGCCATCCGAGCCGCTCGAGCAAGCTCAAGGATTATCTGGAGGACTAACGGGCCAAACGGTATAATGGCCGTCACTTGGCCCCATGGCGCAACGGTTAGCGCGATCGACTCATAATCGACAGGTTCCAGGTTCGAATCCTGGTGGGGCCACCAAAAAAGCAAGGGCCGGGGTTACCCGGCCCTTTTCATGTGCTGGAGGCGACGACCGGATTCGAACCGGTGGTGAGGGCTTTGCAGGCCCCTGCCTTACCACTTGGCCACGTCGCCATCTGAGTAAAAGAGCCGACTGGAAAGCCGGCTCTTGACTTAGCATGGAGCGGAAGACGGGGCTCGAACCCGCGACCCCAACCTTGGCAAGGTTGTGCTCTACCAACTGAGCCACTTCCGCGCGCAGGGCGATATTCTAGGGAAACTTCCGGCAAAGCGCAAGAGAAACTTGCAAAATTCATGCTTGCGATGATGCGCCATTCTGTTAGACTACTTTGCCACGGGCGTTTGGCGCAGCGGGAGCGCGTTTCCCTGACACGGAAAAGGCCACTGGTTCGATCCCAGTAACGCCCACCAGGCATATGAAGGGGGCCGGGGCATTCGCCTCGGCCCCTTTTTCATGCCCGGGGTATGACGTTTCGCCGCGTTAGTTGCCGTTTCGTAACTGGTACGTCCCCAGACCTTGCATTACCATGAATCCGTCTTTACACGAGAGAAGTTCCGGAAGATGACCGGAACGGTTTAGGGAGACTAGACATGGCTGAGTGCAATTCGAATTGCTCCGCCTGCGGCGACAGCTCGTGCTCCGATCGCACGGCCCCGCAGACGCTGCAGCTTCACGAAGGTACGAAGATCAAGAACGTTATCGCCGTGGCCAGCGGCAAGGGAGGCGTCGGCAAGTCGCTCACGGCGGCGATGCTCGCCTGCGAGCTACGTCGTCGCGGTCACGAGGTCGGCATCCTCGACGGCGACATCACCGGTCCTTCCATCCCGCGCTCCTTTGGCATCCACGAGCCCCCCGCGGTCGACGAGGACGGCATGCTCAGACCAGCCGAGACCAAGACCGGCATCAAGGTCGTCTCCACCAACATGCTCACGGCCGACGAGGCGACGCCCTTCCTCTGGCGCGGGCCCGTCCTCAACGGCATCCTCACCCAGTTCTACAGTGACATCAACTGGGGCGAGCTCGACTACCTGATCGTCGACATGCCCCCGGGAACGGGTGACATCCCCATGACGGTGTTCCAGCAGTTCCCCCTCAAGGGCGTCGTCATCGCGACCGCCCCGCAGGTGCTCGTCAACATGATCGTCGAGAAGGCCATCCGCATGACCGAGCACATGAACGTGCCGGTGCTGGGCCTGGTCGAGAACATGTCGTACTACGAGTGCCCGGATTGCGGCGCGCGTCACGAGATCTTCGGCAAGTCCGAGGTCGAGGCAATCGCCAAGAGCAAGGGCATCGATGCGTGGGCCTGCGTCCCCATGGATCCCAAGATTTCCGCCGAAGTCGACTCGGGCAACGTCGAGGACATCAAGGGCGATTGGCTCGATCCGATCGTTGACAAGATCGAGTCGCTCTAATACTCGAAACGCGGGGTAGCGCATCTCGATGATGCGCACGTATAGCGCGGAGCGGGGGATTTTGCCGAAGGCGGCGCAAATGCGCTCGCAGGCGAAATCCCCCTTTTCATAGCTTCACATAACCTTCATCCCGTGATTTAATACGGAAGTTAGACGTTAGACGTCGGCATCGCCATGTCCACTCGTTGAGCGGCCACGAAGGTGCAGGCCATAGCGTCGACATGCGAAGATGGAGGCATCTTCGTAGGAGGTGTTCCGCATGACTGCATGGTCTGCGGAAAGCAGGTAATGCAAACATGTGGCAAGAGAGAATGAAGGAGGAGGCAGAGTGAGAGACTATTCATCGACGAAATGGTTGGATGAAATCCACGCAGAAGGCGTGGAGGTCAAGAAGTCATGCTGCTATTTCTGCCATCAGAACTGCGGCGTTCTGGCTTACGTCAAGGACGGCAAGCTCATCTACGCCGAAGGCGATCCGGACCATCCCACCAACGCCGGTGGCCTGTGCACTCGCGGTAACCAGGCCTACACGTTCGTGGACAATCCGTCGCGCATCAACTACCCGATGAAGCGCGCGGGCGAGAAGGGCGAGAACAAGTGGGAGCGCGTCTCTTGGGATCAGGCCCTGACCGAGATTGCCGCCAAGATCAACCAGATCAAGGAAGAGTCCGGTGCAGAGGCAGTCGCCGCCGCCGCCGGTACCCTGCGTACCGATGACTGGGCGAGGCGCCGCTTCCTCAACCTGTTCGGAACGCCCAATGGCTTCCACAACGCCCTGCTGTGCTGGATCCCGACCTTCATGGTCGAGACCGCCATCAACGGCTGGTCCCCGTTCGAGACTGACCTCGGCGCGTCCAAGTGCGTCATCCTGTGGGGCTTCAATCCCGGTGCGTCGTCCATGCCCGGCATGCACGGCTACACCGATCTGCAGCGCGCAAATGGCCTGAAGCTCATCGTCGTCGACCCGCGTTACTCCGAGACCGCCGCGCACGCGGATCTCTGGCTGCCGCTGCGTCCGGGTTCCGACACGGCCCTGTCCATGGCCATGATCAACGTCATCATGAACGAGTTCATCTATGACATGGACTTCGTCGACCAGTGGTGCGAGGGCTTTGACGAGCTCCGCGACTACATCGAGCCCTACACGCCGGAGTGGGCTGCGCCCCTCACCTGGCTCGATCCCGAGCTCATCCGTCAGGCCGCCCGCATGTACGCGACCAACCGTCCCGGCAACATCCAGTGGGGTTGCACCTGGGATCAGCTCGGCCGCACGGCAGGTGCCGGCATGCATGCCCGTTCGATCCTGCGTGCCATCTGCGGCAACCTCGATTGCCCCGGTGGCGACGGCATGCCCGGTCCCGCGGCTTACGTCACCGACGAGGAGCTCGAGGCCAACGACCGTCTGCCCGTCGAGATGCGTGCCAAGCAGATCGGCTCCGACAAGTACAAGATGACCTCCTGGCCCGGTTACGAGCGTCTCTCCCAGATCTCCAAGGACAAGTGGGGCAAGGCGTTCACTGCCGAGTGGATGTGCGAGGCCCATGGCCCGTCCGTCTTCAAGGCCATCCTCACGGGCGACCCGTATCAGGTCCGCGCGCTGTTCGTCAGCGGCTCCAATCCGCTTTCTTCCTATGGCGACGCGAAGATGACCTTCGAGGCCTGCAAGCAGGTCGAGTTCCTGGTCGTCCTCGAGTACTTCATGACCCCGACGGCCCTCATGGCCGACTTCGTGCTGCCGGTTGCCGGTGCCATGGAGCGCCCGATGGTTCACACCAACTACGGTGTCACCGACTCCATCGTTTGCTCCGAGCGCGCCATCTGGCCGATGTACGAGCGCAAGACCGACTACAACATCTGGAAGGACCTGGGCCTTGCCTGCGGTCAGACCGAAGAGGACTGGCCCTGGCCGGAGCTCGAGGACGCGTACTTCCACGTTCTCTCGCCGCTCGGTCTTCCCATCACGAGCTATAACGACTTCGTCGAGCGCTTCCGCATGTACTATCCGCCGCTGCAGTACCAGAAGTACCTGCAGAAGGGTCAGTTCTGCACCGCTTCGGGCAAGGTCGAGCTCAAGTGCTCGGTCTTCGAGGAGTTCGGTCTGCCGGCGTTCCCGAAGTACATCGGTCCCGCCGAGAACGAGATCGATGATCCCGAGGTCGCAGCCGAGTACCCCATCGTGCTCACCACGGGCGGCGGCTTCATGCCGTTCCATCACTCGGAGCACTTCAACAACCCGATCATCCGCTACATCAAGCCCGATCCGTACTTCACCATTCACCCCGACCTCGCTGTCACGCTGGGTATTGAGATGGGCGATTGGTGCTGGATCGAGACCCGTCGCGGCCGCATCAAGATGCGCGCCAACGTCGAGCCGGGCATCGATCCGCGCGCGGTCTACACGCAGCGCGGCTGGTGGTTCCCCGAGCGTAGCCCCGAAGGCCCCGAGCCCTTCGGCTGCCTCGAGTCCAACACCAACGTGCTCACGTCCGTCGATGACGAGCACTGCGATCCGCTGACCGGCTGCTGGGCGAACCGTGGCCTGATGTGCAAGGTGTACAAGTGCACCGACATCGACTACCAGTTCACCGAGCGCGACTGCGAGTTCTCCATCCCCGGCTCCGCGTTTGCCACCGAGGGCCCCGGCGTGCATGCCATGCCGAGCACCCAGAAGATGGCTCTCGAGTTTGCCGAGCCCGTCTTCGCGCAACCCGACTTCGAGGTTCCCGAGGGTCTCACCTGGGATTACCGCAAGCGCGCTTGCTACGACGAGAACGGCCGTCGCTACGACCAGGCCTCCGGTTGGATGGTCGACGACGCCACGGGCACCTTCTACCAGATGGGCACGGGTTACAGGTACGTCTCCCACAACGGTGACTTCCTGCTCGACGAGGCCACGGGCACGTTCTATGACTTCTCGATGCAGCCTTCCGAGGGCCCGCAGGCCGACTTCGAGTTGCCTGCTGGCACGACGTGGAACCCCATCACGCTCAAGGCCGAGGATGACAAGGGTCGCTATTACGATACCGGCAGTGGCTGGATGATCGATCCGACCACCTCCATCCACTATCAGGCAGGCACGGGCTATCGCTTCGTCCAGTATGGTCAGGGCAACTACCTGGTCGACGAGGCGAACAACGCATGGTACGACTTCTCCATGCAACCTGTTGATGCCCCCTGCAGCCTGGCTGACTTGAACAAATAAGGAGAGGAGGACTGAAATGACCCGTTACGCAATGGTTATGGATCAGCGTCGTTGCATTGGTTGCTCCTCATGCACCATCGCATGCCGCACCTGGAACGAGCTGCCCATTGACATCATCTACAATCCCGTTGTTTCCAACGGAGCAGAGGGCGTGTGGCCTCATGTCCACATGACCTTCCAACCGCTCATCTGCATGCATTGCGACAAGCCCGCCTGCGTGCCTGCTTGCCCGACCGGTGCCTCGCGTCAGGATGACGACGGCATCGTGTGGGTTGAGCCTTCCCAGTGCATGGGCTGCAAGGTCTGCGCGAATGCCTGCCCCTATGGTGCTCGCGACATGAACGAGCATGAGGGCTACATCCGCAAGTGCACCTTCTGCAAGGATCGCGTCCGCGAGGGCGAGCAGCCCTTCTGCGTCATGACGTGCCATCAGAAGGCCCGTACCTTCGGCGATCTTGACGATCCCAACAGCGAGGTCTCGAAGCTCGTCAACTCGTACTACACCGAGCAGGTCTATCCTGAGGTTGGTACCGAGCCCATGATCTACTACATTCCCGACTTAGGAGGTACGGTACAGTGAAGCAGTTCTGGATTTGGCCGATTGCCCTCTACCTCTTCCTGGGCGGCCTTGGTGGCGGCATGATGGCGACCGCCGCCGTTGTCGGATTGATCATCGCGCCATCCGCTCTGACGAGCGGTGCCCTCGTGTGGGGCGTCTTCATCGCCTTCCTCATCCTGGGTATCGGCACCGGCCTGCTCGTCTTCGAGCTTGGTCAGCCGTGGATTTTCTACCGTGCCTTCGTGACGAGGACCTCGGTCATCAAGTGGGGTGCTGTGTTCCTCTCCATCTCGATGATCGCAGGCGTGCTCTTCATCTTCTGGGAGCTCTCCTGGCTCACGGGCCTGCCCTTCATCCCGTATGAGGGTTTTGCACAGGTGCTGCTCGGCATTGCCGGCATCTTCGGCCTGTGCGTCACGATCTACACGGGCGTCCTGCTTTCCAGCATGAAGTCCCGTCCGTTCTGGAACACGCCGGTTCTGCCCGTGCTCTTCATGGTGTCCGGCTGCTCCACCGGTGCGGCCCTGCTCTCCATGTGCATCGGCGTGTGGCCCTTCCCGGCCGAGTGGCTGCAGGTCAACCTGTCCACGCCGCTTGCCGCCCTGCTCACCGAGGAGCTGCGTCACATCCTGCACGTCGCCGACGCGATTCTCATCTCGCTCGAGCTCGTCGTGCTGCTCCTCTACGTGATGCTGCAGTTCTGCGCTTCCAACGAGACCGCCAAGGCCCATGCCGAGCGCTGGGTCCGCGGCGAATGGGCCGGCTACTTCTGGGGCCTGATGGTCTGCTGCGGTCTGGTCATCCCGCTGCTGCTCAACGTCACCAACGTGGGTGGTTACGCATCCGCACTCATCGCCCTCATGGGTGGCTGCCTGCTGCGCTTCATGATCATCTGGAGCTACCAGCGTCGTGTCACCCCGGCCGAGCTCAAGTACTACACCCGCCTGCCCCAGAGCCATCAGGACTTCATGGACTACTGGGAGGCCGGCAGGGAGTACTGGACGTGGGTCACGCCCACCGGCGATGTTGCCGATGAGGCTCCTGCCGACGGTCCGGACGAGGTCTACCAGACTTCCGGTCCCAACCCTGCCATGACTGGCGCTCAGTAGGAGCGAATGCCGTCTGGCGTGAATGAACCGCAAGGTTTCTCGAAACCCCCGTTCCCTCGATGGGAGCGGGGGTCTCTTTTTGCTGATGCAGCACAAGAGGCCTTGTCCCCGCGCATAGATTCGCGATACGTGCGCTTATGCGCACGCTGAGTCTCTCTCTTGCAAGAAAATCACGTTTTCCTAGGCTGGGATGCGGTCAAATGTTGGTTTTTGACGTTTCCCTAGTGCAATTTTCTAAAAACCCTAGGAAAACGAAATAAACCGACACGAAAGTCGGGATCGAGACTAGGAAAACGTCAAAAACCAACATGGGGGCTTCTCGAATCCTAGGAAAACGCAGTTTCCGTGCAAGCGAATTCTTCGGACGGTGCTTGCATGTGGGTTTGCAGTCGCATGAGCGTATAATCGGGCGCAGACACGATGCGAGAGAGGATCCGACATGCATCATCCGCTGGAAGACGTGCAAGACTTTTCCGACAGCTGCATCCGTTGCGGTCTGTGTGCCCAGACTGATTGCGGCAACTTCTCGAATGGCGAGCCTAATCTCGGCGAGCTGTGCGAGTCTATCCTCAACGGCGAGGAGACCTGGGATTATGCACCCTTCACATGTGCGTTGTGCAATCGCTGCACGATTAACTGCCCGGTCGATCTGGTCGCCTCTCGTGCCAACAAACCGCTTAGGGCGTTACTGCTCGAGAAGAAGCCCGAGCTGAAGCCTCTGTATCGCAAGTTCAGGACGGATCTCAAGTACAACGTCTTCTCGGCATTGCGCGCCCGCGATACGGGGGACATCACCAACGTCACCTATATCCAGGGCGAGGCGAATCTGGGTGGTGCCGCCGATCGCACCGCGTTTTTCCCGGGTTGCGCGCTGTACGCATATGCACCCGAACTTACCGCCAAGGTCTCGCAGTGGCTGCGTGATGAGGGCATTGCTGCCTATACGCTGCTCATCTGCTGCGGTGCGACCTTTTACGATGTCGGCTTCTATGCCGAATACGACGCCTATCGCGAGCGCGTGCAGGCTTTCCTGCGCGAGAGGGATATTGAGCGCCTGGTCGTGACCTGTCCGCACTGCGACCATCTGCTACCCCAGCTCGTCGAGGGCATGGGCATCGAGATTGTGCGTCTGCCCGACCTGCTCGTCGAGCATGGCATGACGTCGGAGAGCGAGGAGACGATCACGTTTCACGATGCTTGCTACGACCGCTCTTCGGGCTTCTTTGGCGATGCGGCACGAAAGCTGTTCGGAAACGCCACGCTCGAGAGCATGCCGCACGAAGGGCGCGACAGCTTGTGCTGCGGCGGCGGCGGCATGGTGAGCGTGTACGCTCCCGATTACTGTGCGTACCGTCGCAACCTGCGCCTTGCCGAAATCGACGGAGTCGATGCGGACCGTGTGCTGTCGACCTGCTTCTCGTGCGTCAACTCGCTGCAGCGCGGCGTGGGAAGCACGCCCGTGCAGCATTATCTCGAGCAGATATTTGATTGCCCCGTCGATTGGGGTCAGGTGTACGCGAACGTCGACGCGCTCTTTGCCGACCCGGCATATGCGGAGCTTTCGGAGGGCGAGGATCTCACGCTCGTCGACTAACGATCGCGAGCGGGGCAACTGTCTCATTCCTGTAACCGGGATGTGCGTGTGCATATCTGATGCATGCAGTACAATCATGGGTCATGACTACTGAGACTCGTAAAACCAATTGCCATTACTGCGGCTATCTGTGCGCGTTCGACGCGACGGTTGAAGATGGCCGCGTAATCGACTTCACGCCCGATGCGACGCGATACCCCTACGATGCGAGCGTATCTGCTCGCTGTCCTCGTTGGCGGCTCAACCTCGAGAAGCTCTATGACGAGGACACGCGCGTCAACTATCCCCTGAAGCGCATAGGGCCGCGTGGCGGCGGCGGTTTTATCCGCGTGAGCTGGGACGAAGCACTTGACGACATCGCGACGCGTCTGCGCCTGCTCATCGACGCTCATGGGCCGTGGACGGTGGCGAGCGCCATCGGCGGTCCGCATGCGGTCTACTGGCCGCTGCACCGCTTCATGAGCTTCATCGACAGTCCCAACAACATGGGCATTGGGCCCATCTGTTGGAACCCGCGCATCTGGATGGACACGATGACCTACGGCTGGTCGGTCGAGTGCGACTTCCGGCCCGATCTGACCGAGTGTCTCATGCTCTGGGGCACCAATCCGGCCGAGTCGGACAACTCGCTGTTCTGGCGCAACATCGCCGATTACGCTCGCAATGGCGGCAAGCTCATCGTCGTGGACACGCGCCTTTCCATGACGGCGGCCAAGGCGACGCTGTGGCTCGCGCCGTTTCCCGGTACCGATCTTGTTCTCGCGTACGCGCTCGCGCGCGTCATCATCGAGGAGGATCTCTACGATCACGACTTCGTCGAGGAGTGGTGCCATGGCTTCGACGAGTTCAAGGCCGCTGCCTTCGAGCGTACGCTCGACGAGGCGGCCGTCGTCACCCAGGTGCCCGTCGAGCAGATTCGCGAAGTCGCCCGCATGTATGCGACGAGCAAACCGGCCGGCCTACTCTCGGGGCGTGGCGTCGACCAGATCGGCCCCAACACCGCCCCGCTGCATCGCGTCATCGCTGCATTGCGTGCTATCACGGGCAACGTCGACGTGCCCGGCGGCAACGTTCTCAACGAGGCACCGAGCTTCATGAGCGAGCTCGAGCTCGAGGACAGCGCGCAGTTGTCCGCCGAGGCCCGTGCCCACGGCCTCAACGAGCCCGATTGCGGCCTCCAGAGCTATGCCGGCTGGGAGCTCGCCGACGAGCGTACCGGCAAGCTGGGGCGTCACCTGCCCATGCGATACCTCACCTCGGCTTTGCCGCAGCGCGTATGGGAGGCTGCCATCACCGGCAAGCCCTATCGCGTGAGCGCGCTCATCGTCGATGGGGCCAATCCGCTGGTTACCTATGCCGATACGCAGCTCGTCATGGATGCCCTCAGCGCCATGGACCTCGTCGTCGTGCTCGAGTTCATCATGACGCCCACGGCCCTCATGGCCGACTACGTCCTGCCCGCGGCTGCCGCCGTCGAGCATCCCTGCTTCCAGGCGATGGGAGGAGTCTCGGATTTCTGCTATGGCGGGCCGGCGGCGGTTGAGCCGCAGTTCGAGCGTCGCGAGGACTATGTCATCCTGCGTGACCTTGCCCTGCGCATGGGCTGCGACGAGGCGCTGTGGCCGGCCCGGGACCTGACCGAGGAGCTCGCCCGCACCATCGAGCCAACGAGCATGAGCTGGGAGGACTTCACCATCACGGGCATCTGCGGTGGGGGAGCGTACTACCTCAAGCATCTCGAGATTGACGAGACGACGGGTAAGCCGCGGGGTTTCGCGACCGAAAGCGGCAAGGTCGAGCTCGCCATTCCCTTCTTGCAGCGTCGTGGTGCCGACCTGGTCGCGCGCTTCACGCCCGTGCCCGGCGTGCACGGGGACGTGTGCCGTGAGGGCGACTGCGCGATCCTCATCACCGGCGCACGCAAGCAGCCGTACTGGGCCTCCTCGTATTTCGAGGTCCCGTCCATGCGCGCGCGGCATCCCAAGCCGACGGTCGAGCTCTCGCCCGCGACGGCCGAGCGCCTGGGCCTTGCCGAGGGCGATGCCTGCCTCATCTCGCGGCAGGATGCGCCGGACGTCGAGGTGCTCCAATACGTGCATATCACGAATATGCTTGATGATGTGGTTTCCGCCGAATATGGATGGTGGTACCCTGAATCGGTCGAGGATGGTCCCGATTTCGACAAGTGCCTCGAATCAAACATCAACTGGCTCACGCGCGGTACCGTCGAGGGCATGCGCGAGCCGCTTATCGGGACGTGGATTTACAACGGCATACCCTGCCGCATCAGAAAGAAGGAGTAGCATCCATGCAGAAGAAGTACGCGATCCTCATCTTCTCCAAGCCGCCGATTCCCGGTCTGGTCAAGACGCGCCTCACCATCGAGCGCGGTGGCGGGTTCACGCAGGAGCAGGCCGCCCAGTTCTTCAAGCGCAGCCTCTGGGACGTGACCGAGCTCGCCATGTGGTGCATGGATGACCTCGACGCGCTCAACGCGGCCGAGCGCGAGGCAGATCCGAGCGCGCCGGAGCGCAGCTACGACCTCTTCATCTCGACGACGCCCGAGAAGAATGTCGCCCTCATGAAGGAGACGATCGAGGAAATCGGACAATGGCCGCGCGAGATTCACTACATGTACGATCGCGGCGCCACCTTCGACGATCACTTCGATATGGCGTTTCAGGAGATCTTCGACCAGGGCTACGAGGCCATCGTCTCCATCGGCGCCGACATTCCCACGCTACCCCGCGCACATGTGACCCAGGCCTTCCAGTGGCTCATCTACTTCGCCGAGGTGCTGGGCACGCCCGGCTTCGTGCAGGCGCCGTGCCAGGAATGCGGCACCTCGCTCGTGGGCTTCAACTTCGACACGCCCATCAACCATCAGGGCATCTACTACAACATGACCGGCAGACCAGCGCTCGACGGGTACGTCGAGAAGCTCGTTGAGGAGGGCATTCCCAACGCGTATCTCGCACCCGTCGCCGACGTCGACGAGGTCGAGGACCTGGCGCACTGCCTGTCCTGCGCTCGTGCGCTGCGCACGGCATCGGAGTACCAGACGGGCATCTACGTGCCCAAGCGCGTCCTGCAGTGGGCCGACTTCCTGGGGCTCAAGCCACATGCCGCACCCAACGAGAATCACGACCCGCGCCAGTATCTCGATGACGTGGAGGATGGTGCCGACGCACCCGCGCACGAGCCCGAGGAGACCGAAGGGATACTCCGGTAGCTCTTTTTCAAACAAGCTCCGTACGCGTCAATGCTTTTCGCTCGGCTGCTGCGGACGGACTGGGGGGTCAAGGGGTCGCAGGTTCGAATCCTGTTTTTACTGTCCCAGTTCGTCCGTGACGAAATCAAAATGAGACAACGTCCCTGAGCAACTGTCTCATTCGAAGGAACGGTTATGACTGATAGACGAACTCTCCATACGGCGCATGCGCTGTGCCCGCACTGCCTCAGGCAGCTAAAGGCCGACATCTACGTGGACGACGGCGGTAAGGTCTGGATGACGCGCACGTGTCCCGAGCATGGCGAGACCGTCACCTACGTGTGGCCAGATGCCGAGCACTACGAATGGCTGCGCTCGATGCGCGTCGCGCCGACGGCTCCCAAGTGCCGTGACTATCCCATCGACGACGAATGCCCCAAGAGCTGCGGGCTGTGCAAGCGCCATCTGCGTCGTGGCACGCTGGTGGAAATCGAGGTCACGCGCCGCTGCAACGCGAAGTGCCCCGTGTGCTTCATGAGCGCGGACTTCCCGAGCGACGGCATCACCTTCGACGAGATCGAGGGGCTCATCGCGACGCTTGCCGAGAAGGTCGGTCCCGAGACGGGGCTCCAGATCACCGGTGGCGAGCCCACGGTGCGCAGCGACCTGCCCGAGATCGTCATGTGCGCGCGTCGCCACGGCTTTACCGGCATCGAGATCAACACGAACGGCATCGTCATCGGTCGCTCGAAGAAGTATCTGCAGGAACTCGTCGACGCGGGCATCACGGGCATCTACCTTTCCTTCGACGGCATTGACGAGGAGCCTTACGAGGCCATCTGCGGCAAGGCCGCGATGCTCGCCGACAAGATGGCCTGCATCGAGAACTGCCGCGAGGTGGGTATCCAAGTCGTGCTGTGCATGACCATCGTCAAGGGCGTAAACGACGACCGCGTCGGCGAGGTCATCGACTTTGCCTGGGAGAACTCCGACGTGGTGATCGGCGTGGCGCTGCAACCCGCGTTCACTTCGGGACGTTTCGAGCCGAGCGAGTATGCACCGTACACGGCCGGTGACACCATCTACGCGCTCGAGGAGCAGACAGGCGGACGCATCAAGGTCGCAGACATCATGCCGCTCGGGTGCTCGCACCCGCTGTGCGATACGGGCACCTTCCTCATGCCGGACGAAAATGGCAGCTATATCCCGGCCACGCGCGGCCTGTCGAGCGAGGAGTACATGCAGTACTACGACCCGACGTCCCCGCAGGGCTCGGTATTGCCCGACATCCTCTACAAGAAGGGCGTCAACCTCTATCGCGGCATCAGCGTCATTATCATGAACTACATGGACGCGATGACGACCACGACCGAACGCATGGCGGAATGCTCGATGACGGTGGCGATGAAGGACGGGCGCGTGATTCCGTTTTGCAGCTACCAGATGACGAATTCCGCCGGTGAGCGTATCTACGAGATGTGGGGAACCGGCCCCACTGCCTAATGCGACAAGGAGCAGTCCATGAGCGCTGACTACGAGTTCATACACGATGCGGATCGCTGCGTTGCCTGCGGCCTATGCGTGGCGTTTTGCCCGCAGTACTGCCTCGAGGTGGACGATAACGGCATGCCGAGGGCCGTCAATATGGAGGTGTGCGTCGGCTGCACGACCTGCTCGGGGCAATGCCCGCAACGCGCCATCGTGATCAAGTCGCTGCCCGGCGCCGCAGCCTTCGATCCGTATGCCGGCGAGGAGCGCGCCGAGCCCATTTCCGCCGAGGAGCAGCAGCATTACGCCGAGGCGGAGAAGGCCATCATGGAAGCGCTCGACCTGCGCTGGCATCCGGTGGCCGTCGGGCTCATCGACATCGACGAGCCACTGCCCGATGTTCCCATGCCCACCGAGAAGCTGCGCTACTGCCAGAGCATGAACGCGGCGCGCCGCGGCGCATCGATACTCATGCCGCCCCATTGCCACGCCTGTCCCGACGGCACCTCGATCTTCGGCATGACCGGCGTGCCCGACAAGCTCGCCACCGGCGAGATCTACGTGCTCTTCCACAAGGTCGTGGATGCCGAGGCCGCGGCCAAGATGGTGGCCGAGCGCCCCACGTTACCGCCCAACTCCAAGCGCGCCACCCTCGTGCAGCCACTCGGCGCATGCACGCGCCATCCCGAGGTCATCGTCTTCACGGGTACGCCCGAGCAGATGATGTGGCTGTCGATGAGCATGTCGTACTTCGATGGACACCGCCACGATTTCCACGCGTCGGGTTTCAACGCGCAATGCGTGGAGGCAACGCTGCTGCCGCTCATGAACGACGAGCCGAACATCTCGTTTGGCTGCTATGGCGGCCGCGCGTCAAGCGACATTGGCGAGGACATGATGTACATGGGTGTGCCGGCAAATCGCCTCGACACCATCGTCGAGGGTTGCCAGGAGCTTGCCAAGCGCGCCATTCCGCAGTCGCGCATGAAGATCTACGTGCCGCCCATCATGTAGATGCGATGACCGGGAAAATGAGACAACGTCCCTGAGCAACTGTCTCATCGAGGAGATTGTAATGACGGAGTCGTTCAGCAAGTTGACCGGCAACGAGATTGCCACGCTACTCGTTCCCACGACCGTGACACTCGTCACGGCTCGTGACGCCACGGGCATGGACAAGGTCGCGACCATCGCATGGGTCATGCCCATTTCGCATGAGCCGAGTCTCATCGCCGTCGCCATTCGTCCCGGCGGGCAGACCGCGTGCGCCATGCGTGAGTCGGGATGCTTCGTCGTGAACGTGCTCGGCGCCAACGAGGATGCCGCGCGCATCGCGATGGCGTGCGGTAAGAAGCACGGCGTCGAGGATCGCTTCGCCGAAGCGGGACTCACGGCGTGTCCGGCTGCTCATATTGACGCCGCCCGTATCGAGCAGGCAATTTCGTGGATTGAGTGCGAGCTGGTGGAATCGCGCGTGCATGGGGATCACGAGCTCTTCGTCGGTAGGACGCTCGTCGCCGAGACGCGCGGCGAACTCGACGGCAACGGCAAGCTCGAGCCGTGTTCGGCGCTGCTCATGGGGCAGCGCGGGCGTTTCGGGCGCTTCGAGAAAGGATTCAACGCATGATCGCACCCGAATACCACATCCGCGATTGCGTCGAGGCGGACATGGATCTCATCCGGTACCTGTTTTCGGTCGAGGGCTTCAGCGACCTCACGAGTCCCGAGGGAATACGCGTCGCCGTGACACCGGACAACACGATGTACGGTGCCTGCCGCCTGGAGCAGGGCAGCGACGGTTCGTGGAACGTGCGCCCCATCGTCGTCTTCGACATCGTCCAGGGCAAGGGCGTGGGACGTGCGCTGCTCAAGGACGCCCTGCGCCTTCATCCTGACTTGCGCCTCGTCGCCCGTGGCGAGATCGAACCCTTCTACTTGTCCTGTGGTTTCGAGCGATGCGGTTGGGACGCGATCGCTCCCGAGTATCGCGCAGAATGCGATGCCTGTCCCGACAAGGCCACCTGCGGGCCGCTGCCGTTTCGCTCGCTTCCCATCGAACGCACCTTCACCTTCCTGGGAACGAGCTCGGGATGCGGCGTCCCGGCATTCTTCTGCCATTGCCCGGCCTGCGAGGCGGCTCGCAGGGACCCCTCCAAGCGCCGGGGCTGCACGGGCGTGGCCCTGCGTGGCCATGGAACGACCGTCATCGACGCTCCTCCCGACATTCGCCATCAGCTCAACCGCGAGGGCATCGACGTCATCGACGACTTCTTCCTCACCCATGCCCATTATGACCACATGGGCGGCCTGGGCGAATTCGAGTACTTCATCCGTCTGTACCTCATGGACGTCCTGCCCTTCCATGCGAGCGATTACGCGATCGCCGAGACGCTCAAGGAATATGCCTACATGGACGACTGCTTTGCCCTGGACGTCATGGGGCCCTATGACACGCGCGAGGTCGACGGCCTCGAAATCCAGGCACTGCCGCTCAAGCACGCGCCCGGAACCTACGGTTACCTCATCACCACGCCGCAGGGTCGCCGCACCTTCTACGCTCCCGATACGAGCGATCTTAAACCCGAGGTCATCGATATCCTCAAAGGCGTGGACAACCTCGTCATGGATTCGACCTTCTGGGAAAACCACGGCACGGCGCGCTCCCATCATGACGTGCGACAGACCGTGCACGAAGGCATCGACATACTCGATGCCGGTCACGTCTACCTCACGCATCTCGCACCGCATATGAGCGAGGCGGGCGTGAACGAGATTGACGAGATGTACCGGTTCGCCGAGCGCTTCGACGGGCGTGTCATCGTCGCCGAAGATGGTATGCAGTTCACGCTGTAAGCTGGTACCATACGCGCTATGGATAACGAGTATCGACTTTCGGCCAGGCAGATTCTCACGCGCACCATCTCGGTGATCGTCGCGGGCGTCGGCGGTTCGGCATGCGGATTCAGCTTGCTCATGCAGGTGCAGGAAATCGGGACGATCATCGCGTCGATCACCTGGTTCTCCGGGTTGCTCGCCGTGGTCTTCGCCCTGGCAGGGTATGCCGTCTCCTGCGATCCGGGAAAGGGCAAGAGCTACATTCCGCTCGCCGTCGTCATCGGGGCGGTTCTCGTCATCACCGGGTCCGCGTTGGCGCGCATATATCTCTACGCGCACATGGTGATCGTCATCGCGCTCATCGCCGCGGCTGTCGAGGGCGTCGTGCTCATCATCTATCACTTCATCTTGAAACGCGAGGATCCCGAGGCGTTGTAGCTGGCGCCAGTCACGGGGAGGGGATTGCATGGTTTCCAAGCTGGTGCTCGTACGACATGCCAAGACGCAGACGCGCTCTCTCGAGCTCGCCGACAGGGATCGTCAGCTCACGCGCGCGGGTCGCCGTAGCGTCGAGGCGCGCTTTCCCGTGACGTTGCGGTTGGTGGAGGACGTTTCCGCCGCGGACCTGAAGGTCTGGAGTAGCCCGGCCCTGCGCGCATTGCAGACGGCCGAGGTCGTCGCGCGCGTGCTCGGCATCGATGGCATCGAGGTCAAGGAGTCGCTCTACACCCAGGATGCCGAGCGCTTCGAGGCCGAACTCGTCGAGGAGTCGGGATGCGTCATCGCCGTGGGGCACAATCCGTTCATGGAGGAGCTATGCGGACGGCTTGATGGCATGGTGCAGCCCATGAAACCGGGAGCGATGGCAGCCTTTGCGTTCGAGGCCGGGGGTATCGCGACGCTTGCCGGCGCTCGGCTGGAGTGGTTCGTGCAGGGCCCGCGTGCCGAGAACTGGCAGACTCTCGTTGACGTGGAGGACGGGATCTCCGATGCGGCCAAGCGTATAGAGCGTTGCGGTGCGGAGTTGCTCGAAAACCCCGATGACCCCGAGTCGCTTCACCAATACCGCATCTCGTTGCGCGTGATGCGCTCGTTGCTGGGTTTCCTGCGCCCGTATTGCAAGCGCGGGATCCTCAAGGGGGAGATGCGCGCTATCAAGAAGCTGCAAGACCCCACGTCGCGGCTGCGCGAGCTCGACATGCTACTTGCCGCGCTCGATTCGCAAACGGACGAGGCCGGCATGGTCCGTGCGGAGTGCTCGGAGGAGCGCGAGGCGTTCATCGAGCAGTTTGGCTCCGAGGCAACGCAGCGCTCGCTCAGGCGCGTCGTCAAGCGCGTTAGGGAGTTGCCGTGGCGTCGAGCTGTCTGGCAGTGTGGCATCGAGCCCGACGAGCTCGTCGGGCGCGTGAACGAGATGCGCGCGGCGTACGAGGTGGAGATGGCACGCGTCGACTATGACGACCAGGAAGCAGTGCATGATGTGCGCAAGCGGGCCAAGGCGCTGCGCTACGTGACGCGCGAGCTCGCGGATTGCCTGCCCGACAATGCCGGCAGCACCAACGTGCGCGCCAAAGCCGTGCAGGACAAGCTCGGCGAGCTGTGCGATTGCTGGAATAACGCACAGCTCCTCGTCGAGATTTGCGGGCCGCAGGCGGTGCAGGCCGCATCGCGCTTCATCGTGCGTGCCGACGAAATCGTCACTGACCTGAAGACGAGCCGCACGTACGGACTCGCGATAGGCGATTCGTAAATTCATCGGGCATGCCGTTTCCGTTGTGGTAACATAGCAACTCGCGTGCGAAGCACGTATCCAATCGGGTGGTGGCGCAGTTTGGTAGCGCACTTGACTGGGGGTCAAGGGGTCGCAGGTTCGAATCCTGTCCACCCGACCAGCAAATGCAAAGGTCAGCGGGTTTTCTCGCTGGCCTTTTTATCTTGTTGTGAGATAACTCCCGCCCGAAACCCGCCCGAAACCCGTTCACGATGCAACACGGTGACGCTGATATGTCATTCACACGTCGTGACTAACCCTCACCTCTCATCCCCAGAACCGTGCCCAGAGGGTCATGTCCGTGATTGCCGCCCTTTCTAGACTTTCTCATGCCCGGTGACACCGGAAAGCAATGAAGGCGTGGAGGAAGCGGGGACGTTTCGTGATTCAACCGAAGTACCAGAACCATCTTGTCGTGAGCCTTTCGGTATTGGCCGTTGGGGTGACCATGGCAATGGTCCAATACAAGGTTCCCACGATCATGATCGCCATCATGGAGCAGTATGCCATGTCGGCAAGCGGGGGCTCGTGGCTCATGTCCATCTTCACGCTCATGATGGCCGTGACGGCGATCGCCATAGGCGAGTTATCGGTCCGCATGAGTCCGAAGAGGATCATCGTGTTCGCGACATGCCTCATCGTTCTCGGCTCTGTTATGGGGGCATTCGCGCCCAATGGCATCGTCTTGCTCGTGTCGCGCGGCATAGAGGGTATAGCACTCACGGCGGTGACCACATGCGGCCCACTGGTCATACAGGAAAGCGTGGCGCCAGGGCGTATCGGCACTTCCATGGGCATCTGGGGCATGTGGGGATCTCTGGGTTCCGCCATCGCCGCGTTTCTGACGCCAATGGTCTTCGCGTTCGCGGGGCTCACCTCCCTTTGGCTTTTCTACTGTGCGTTGGTCGTGATCGCCACTGTCATCATGTGCATTTGCGTGAGAGATCCCTTCAAGAATGCCTCGTCTGCAGCGCTCGAGGACGCGGTCGCCATGCCTGGCGAGGTAGCCGGCTCGCAAGCGGGGTCGAAGCCCTCGTATCGCGAGCTTCTGACGAAGGACGTTCTGCTTTTCTTCTGCGGTTTCATCGCGTTTAACATATGCCTGCTCGCGGTCCTGAGCCTGGTTCCTTCGATTTTGCAGACGCGCGGAATGGACGTGAGTCTATCGGGTTTCGTAAGCACATTGCCGATGATAATCTCGGTCGCCTCTTCTCCCCTCTTCGGAATGCTGTCTGACAAAACCGGCAAAACCAAATGGCTGCTCGTGTTCTGCCTCTTCTTCCTGGGGCCGTGCACCTTCGTTCTCTATAACTTCGAGGGTGCCGTGATGTGGATAGGAGCGGTGGTCATGGGTGTGATTGGAATGGGCACCACCGGCCTCATGATAACCGCCTTCATGAAGGTGATCAGTAGACCGGAGCTTGCGACCATCGGTATGGGCGTTCTTATCTGCGTCCAGGGAATCGGACAGTTCCTGGGTACGTTCCTTGTCCAGGGCTTATTAGGCCCATCGTTCGAGAACACGCTTCTCGCTGGCAGCGTCGTCATGGTCATCGGGCTTGTCGGCACGCTGTGCACGGCGCTCTGCAAGATGCGGTAAGGAGAGAGAGCTGAGGCATTCGCCTGCGCAAAGTGCACTGCGATAGTGCGTTTTTACGAGAATAATGCACCGCGACAGTGCATTATTGGGCTAGTAAAGATTCTTTCGAGAATGCGCTCCAGCAACAGTTCCGTTCGAATAATAAATAGCGCACTTCACCTATTCGGTAGTACAATGCTCTTGACAAACGATGAATGCACACTATCGAATGTGGGGCCAAAATGGCGGCTGATGCGAGCATACCAAGCCCGCCGGTGGGCGCGGCGCGGACGGCGATGATCGTCGTCTTGCTCGCGAGCAATCTCCTCGCGTCGTTCACGCAGTCGCTCATGAACGTCGCGCTCGATTACGTCGCAACCGACTTTTACATCACGCTCTCCCAAGCTAACTGGATGGTACTCGCCTTCACGATCGTCACCGCGACGACCATCACCATGGCGGCAAAGCTGCTCGAGCGCATAGGCCTTCACAAGCTCATGACCATCGGCTTCGTCTTCTCGTTCGTAGGCTCGTTGCTCGGTTTCTTTGCCTGGAACTATCCGGTCATGATCGTCGCCCGTGCCCTCCAGGCCGTTTGCACGGGACTGTGCTTCCCGCTCATCAACGAGGCGTTGCTCACCATCGCGCCAAAGGGCAAGGCGGCGACCTTACTTGCCGTGAACAGTGGCGTCATTGGCGTCGCGCTGGCGTTTGCCCCGCCCGTTTCCGGTCTCATCATCACCTGCGTCGGCCTTCGCCCGCTCTTCCTCATCCCCGCGGTGATTGCCCTTGCCCTCATCATTGCGGGCAGGCCGGCTATCCACAATCTGTATATGCGCAGAAAAGCCCATATCGACATCCCGAGCGTTGCGCTGAGCTTTGTCGGCCTGGCCTGCTTCCTCTATGGCCTTAACGAGATCTCGCATGAGGTCTTTCCGCCGCTCGTCATCATGCTCGCCGGCATCGCGATACTCGCCATCTTCGTGTATCGTCAGCTGCATATCGACGAGCCCCTGCTCAATCTGATGCCGCTGCGCAATCCGGTGTTCACCGTCGGTGAGACGCTCGTCACGCTTGCGTTCATGGCATCGGTGTACATGAGCCTGCTGGTCCCCCTGTATCTCGAGGGCGCGGCGTCGTACTCGCCGTTCATAGCCGGCTGCATGTGCATCGTACCCATCCTGTGCTATGCGGCCTGTTGCTTTCCCAGTGGCCACCTGCTCGCGAAGCACGGCGTATGGCCACTCGTTCCGGTGGGATTTGCGATCGTGCTCATCGGCTACGTCGGCATGTACTTCGCCTCCGCGCAGCTGCTCGTCATCGTCTTGCTCGCCTGCGCTGCCATAGCCTATGCGGGCATCGGCATTTTCTTCCCGGCGGTGAAGACCGTCGACCTCGACGCGCTTCCCCGCGCCATCTCCTCGTACGGCTCGTCCATCCATTCGACGATCGTGCAGATCGGCAGCTCCGTCTCGTCGGCCCTCTTCGTCGGCATCATGTCCGGCGATGTCACCCATTTGATGGCGGGGGGGATGACCAAGGCCGATGCCTACGCATTTGGCTTTTCGCATACCCTGCTCATTGCCATTGGCATATTGATAGTGGCGGTCATTCTCACCGTCGTCTATACGCGTCTCGTGCGCCGTCAGAAGGGGAAGACGGCTGCCACGGGCAGTACGACGAACGAGAAAGCCGGGAGAGGATAGGAGGGGGTTATCATGACTGATACCAAGGATGCAGCTCCGAAGGCAGACGCTTCGGTGCAGAGCGACGCGCCGACTGCGGCGCAGACTGCGGACGCGTCTTCGTCACAGAGAGATGCCGGCTTCAAGAGGACGGTCGGCGTATTCGACATGGTGGTCTACGGCCTCATCTTCATGGTGCCCATCGCCACGTTCAGTCTCTTCGGTGGCGTGTCGAACGCATCGGGTGGCATGCCGGCGCTCGCGTATTTCGTCGCCTTCATCGGCATGTTCTTTTCCGTGCTGTCCTTCGGCATGATGATCGGGACCTTCCCGTCGTCGGGTTCCATCTACACTTACACGTCCAAGAGCATTGGCAAGGGCCTCGGTTTCGTGGCCGGCTGGCTCATGTTGCTGCAGTATCTCACGTCGCCCGACATGGTCTTCATCATGGGCGCCGAGGCGCTGAGCACCTATGTGCCGCAGATTCCGGTATGGGGCTGGTGTCTTATCTTCCTCGTCTTCGTCTTCGTCGTCGCGTCACGCGGCATGAGCACGACGATGTTCGTCAACCGCATCGCGCTCATCCTCGAGTTCATCGTGCTCGGCATGTTCATCGTGTTCGGCGTGGTCTACATCATCGGACACCCCGAGACGAGCGGTTTCTCGCTGACCGCCCTGTTCAATCCCAATACCTTCTCGGTATCCGGCGTCATGGGCGCCGCCTCGCTGGCGGTGTTCTCGTTCGTGGGCTTCGGATGCGTTGCCACGCTCACCGACGAGGCGAAGGACGAGCGACACGGGCCGTCGCGCGCGATGATGATCATGGTCATCATCCTCGTGGCCATCTTCGTCCTGACGTGCTTCATCGCCACCTGCGTCGACCCGTCGGGCCAGATTTGCAAGAACGACGAGAACAACGGCTTCTACCATATCGCCGAGCTGGTGGGCGGCAAGTGGTTCGGCGTCGTCTGCGCCGTGTCCGTGGCTTTGGCTCAGGGCGTCTTCACCGGCTTGGTTGCGACGGTGTCGGTATCGCGCATTCTCTACGTCATGGGCAAGAGCGGATCGCTTCCCGGCGTCTTGGCCAAGATCGACGAGAAGCGCCAGGTGCCCATCGTCGCCACGTGCTTCGTGTCGGCTCTCTCGCTCGTCTTGCTCGCGCCCTTTCTGCTCATCGGCATGGAGGGACTGGGCAAGGTCGTGAACTTCGGTGCCCTTTCCACGTACTTTCTGCTCAACCTCTGCGTGGTTGTGTGGTTCTGGTTCAGGAAGAAGGATCACGGCAACCCCGTGCGTTTTCTGGTCTGTCCCATCTTGGGCATGATCGTGGTCTTCGCCCTGCTGCTTTCGCTTGACGTGCCCGCCAAGATCATCGGCGTCGTGTGGATAGCCATCGGCATCGTGTACTACCTGGTCATGACGCGCGCCCTGCACCGCGAGATCACCATGGAGTGAGCGAGAGGAAAACCACGTCACAGGCGCTTGATACCCTCGGCTTGTCGTTCAGTTCAAACGAGGGAGAAACATCATGGGCGTCTTGTCGGCATTACTCGCGGGTTCCAGTGCGATGGCGTGGTTCGTCATCATCATGATGCTCGCGATCCTGTTCTGCGGGCCCTCGAAGTGAGGGGCTACAGCTCGAAGACTTGGCCCGCGTAGGTTGCCTCGACGATGTCGGGTAGCTCCTCTTGCAGGATTTCGAGCGCATGCTCTCCCGTGCAATGGCCGGTGTAGATCTTGTCGATGCCAAGCTCGCGGATGGTTTGCGCAAGGGCGCGTACTTCGTCATCTTCGCGCAGGAACAGGTGCAGGCCGCCGACGAGTGCGCGGATGGGTTTGCCGGGGAATGCGGCACGTGCCTCGTTGATGATGGTCTCGATGCCTCCGTGGGAGCAGCTGTTGAAGATGACGAGCCCCTCGGGCGTCTCGATGATGAGGCTTTGCTCGTGGTCGAACCCGTCGCCGACAAGCCCGTCATCGGTCTTCAGGTAGAGGTGCTCGCGCTCGCCGATTGCCTCGAGGCCCTTGGTGTCATGGCCCAGGAGCCATGCGCCAGGTGCGAATTGCAAGGTGCCGTCGACGCGCTCGATGCGCAGTGCCTGCTGCTCGAGAAGCCCTCTCTGGATGCCGATGTACTTCATGTCACCTTTGGCATCGCTCCAGCACGTCTCCTCGCATGAGCTCCGGATGAGCAGCGGCGCGTGGTCATTGATTGCGAAGAAGTCCCCGAAGCCATCGGCGTGGTCGAAGTGGGCGTGGGAGAGCACGCAATAGTCGACATCTGCCAGATTGATGCCGAGGGCCTGCGCATTCTGCGCGAAAAGCCCTGACGCACCCGAGTCGAGCAGGATGGTCGCGCCATCGGTCTCGATGAGTGCGGAGAAGCCCCATTCGCAGCCGAGACCTTCCTGTGCGTCGTTGTCCACGAGTATCGTCGTCTTCATGGTCATGCTCCTCGCTGTCGAAAATGAGACAATTGCTCAGAGATATTGTCTCATTTTAACGGGAGGCAGACATGGAGCGATTCGAACTGGAGACGCCAGCCTACGGGTTCGTCGATATCACGGCGCGAGTGAGGCAGATCGTGCGGGAAAGCGGCATCGAGGAGGGGTTGTGCGTGGTGTATTGCCCGCATACCACCGCCGCGATCACCATCAACGAGAATGCCGATCCCGACGTCGTACGCGACCTCAAGCTCGCGCTGGCGGACATCTTTCCCGACCGGCGTGACTTCAAGCATGCCGAGGGCAACAGCGCCGCGCACCTCAAGAGCAGCGCCATCGGTGCGTCGGAGACCATTCCCGTGGCGGGTGGCACCATGGCGCTTGGCACCTGGCAGGGCATCTACTTCTGCGAGTTCGACGGCCCGCGTCACCGCAAGGTCTGCGTGCAGGTGGTGGGGGAGTAGCGGCTACCTCGGGAGTTGCGGTGGTTCCTCGTCTGGCAGGCCGCACCACTGGCGAACGCGCCTGAGCATGCCATCGATGTCGAGGACGCTTTCGGCGAAGCCCTTGCGGATGAGCTCGATGGGCACGTACTCGTCGTATTTCTCCCAGATGGGAACTTCGTCGGGATAGACGAGGTCAAGTGGATCGAAGGGCGTGGTTGCCTGCTCGGCGAGCACGTCGTAGAACAACTGCTCGTCGCCCTTCATGCGAAACTCCATGAAATAGGGACGCGACGAGTCCAGACCCTTGAGTTGGAGCTGGTCGGCGCACTTGATCTTGAGGAAGCGCTCGAGCGCGAGGAAGGCGTAGCTGCCAAGCCAGGGGAAGAGCCCCCAGGTGTCGCCTCCCAGACGAACGAGCGGGATGTGGTCGAGATGGGCGTTGCGTGCGGTCGAGCGAGCCTGGGCGAGCCTGCCGCGCGCGTTGTCCATGAGGTAGGGATAGTCCACATCCTCCATGAGCACGCGCAGCATGCGCTCGAGCACGACGGTGTTGATGTCGCCGGGGCAGTCGCCAAAGTAGGCCGGCACCTGGCCCTTTACCTGCGTGGCGTAGACGAGGTGGCGTTTGTGGTCGACCTCCTCGACGAGCCAGGTGGCGCCGGCGATGGCGAGTTTTTCGCCCACGGGCGGCGGCAGCACGATGGTGCCGAGCTCCTGGGACTCGTTGCGGACGGTGTACTCTTCGTTTTCCTGGAAGACGCCGTAGAAGCGGTAGCTGTTGATGACACGCTCGCCCGCGATGCCGACGATGAGACCACCCTCCTCGGTAAGCTGGATGTGGTCGATGTCGATGAGGTGATGTAACAGGATGCGGAAGTCCTCGCTGCTCACGCGATGAAAGTACCCGAGGGTGAGTACGCGAGCCGCGAGCTCGGCCGGCGTCATCTCGCCCCCACTGGCGAGGGTTGCCATGGTCTGGTGGTAGAGCAAACTGTAGGGCAGGCGGTCGAGGCGCGGTGGCTCGACCCAGCGATCCTCGAGGTAGAGCTGTACGAGCGCGATGCCCTGCAGGAGCTTCCAGGAGATGGTCGCGCCCAGGGTGGTGCGCGGCTCGGCGCGGTCCTCGCGCATGACGAACCACATCTCCGGGGGCGAACCGCGACGTCCCGTACGGCCCATGCGCTGCAGGAACGCACTCACCGTGAAGGGCGCGTCGATTTGGAAGGCACGCTCGAGGCGACCGATGTCGATGCCGAGTTCGAGGGTGGCCGTGGTGACGGTCGTCTGGTCGAGCTCCTCGTCGCGCATGACGTCTTCCGCGCTCTCGCGCACGGCCGACGAGAGGTTGCCGTGATGGATGAGGAAGCGGTCGGGCTCGTTGTTGGCCTCGCAATAGCGGCGTAACGTGGTGGTGACGCCTTCGGCCTCCTCGCGCGAGTTGCAGAAGACGAGGCACTTCTTGCCACGCGTATGCTCGAAGATGTAGCCGAGGCCGAGGTCCGCGCCTGCGGGAGCGGCATCGGTGGCGGGCTCGGGTGGAGGAGGGATGAGACAGTTGCTCAGGGACGCTGTCTCATTGGGGTTTATGAGACAGCGTCCCTGAGCAACTGTCTCATCTTCTCCCGCCGCCATTTCCTCGGCGCCCTCTCCCACGAAGAAGTGCGACATGGACAGGCGCCAACGCTGCTGCGCATCCTCGATGCGGGGGATGATGGTGTCGCGGCCCGAACCTGAGCCGAGGAAGCATCCGGCAAGCTCGAGGTCGCCGATGGTTGCCGACAACCCGATGCGACGCGGGTTGCATGATGCGAGACGCGAGAGACGTTCGATGAGGCAGAGACATTGCCCGCCGCGGTCGGCGCGCATGAGGGAGTGAATCTCGTCGATGACGATGAAGCGCAGGTCGCCGAAGAGCGCGGGGATGTGGGAATGCTTGTGCAGGAGCAGCGCCTCGAGGGATTCCGGCGTGATCTGCAAGATGCCGCTCGGGTGCTTGAGCAGCTTGCTCTTGCGTGACTGCGCGACATCGCCGTGCCAGCGCCAGACGGGAATCTCGGCCTCCTCGCAGAGCTCGGTGAGACGGCCGAACTGGTCGTTGATGAGTGCCTTGAGCGGTGCGATGTAGAGCACGCCGACGCTCGAGGAGGGATTCTCGTCGAGCTGGGAGAGTATGGGGAAGAACGCCGCCTCAGTCTTGCCGGAGGCGGTGGATGCGGCCAGCAGGACGTTGTCCTCGGAATTGAAGATGGCGTCGGCGGCAGCGACTTGCACCGAGCGCAGGCTCTCCCAGCCGTTGCGGTAGATAAAGTCCTGGATGAAGGGTGCATATGAGGCAAAGACGTCCATGATCACCGCCTAGAGCGTGAATTCGAAGAAGTTCTCTTGCCGGTCGCTTGCCTCGGCACTTACGTTCACGTTATTCGAAGCATCGGGCGCAATGGCGCTGGTGAATGCGTCGCTTGCCAGCAGCTCGTCCATCTGCGCGTCGGGATTCTGGTACATGATGTCGAGCAACTCGATGAAATCGCGGATGACCTCGCGGGGCGTGATATGCGTGCTTGCCCCCACACGCTCGAACTCCGTCTTGATGAACTGGACGAGTTGATCGTCGGTGAGGCGTGGTTCGTAATCGAAGAGCTGCGCGTGGATGGCGGTGAGCTTCTCGGCGAGCACGAAGAGCTCCTCGTGCGTGAGTGGCACGAGACGGATGATGGGGGCGAGCATGTCCTTATATTGCTGGCCGGCGAAGCGTCCCTCGGCCAGACGGCTGCGCAGTGCCTCGTACGAGTAGACGCCACGGCGTTTGTCCTCGACGCACTGGGGCGTGCCACCCATGATGATGCCTAGATGTTGCGCCTTGCCCTGCAGCGTATCGTTGTACATCGTGAGGATCTTCTCGTAGTTGTACTGGCGCGTGATGGAGTTGGGCACCTTATAGATGTTCACGAGCTCGTCGATGAGCACGAGCAAGCCGGCGTAGCCCGCTTGCACGAGGAAGGACGCAAAGAGCTTGATGTACTCGTACCAATCGTCATCGGAAATGATGATGCGGATGCCGAGCTCGTTTCTGGCCTCGGTCTTGTTGGCGCATTCGCCCCTGAACCACTTGACGACCTTGGCTTTGGTGTCCTCGTCATCGTTGACGTAGGCACGGTAGTACATGACGAGCAGTTGCGCGAAGTCAAAGCCGTGCACGAGCTCCGAGAGCGTGCCTACCACTTCGTGGATGCGCATCTCGACACGCTGCGCGAAAGCCTCTGTACCAGGCTCAAGCCCTTCGGCGAGCACGTCTTGCTGCACGCCCGAAATCCAGCGATCGAGGATGAGCGTGAGCGCGCCGCCTTCGGGGCGCGTCTTGGTCGACATGTTGCGGATGAGCTCCTTGTAGGTGGCAAGGCCCTGACCGTGGCTGCCCTGGAGGCGACGTTCGGGGGAGAGATCGGCATCGACGACGACGAAGTTACGGTCCATCGCATAGTTGCGGATGGTTTGCAGCAGGAAGCTCTTGCCGCTTCCGTACTTGCCGACGATGAAGCGAAAGGTGGCCCCGCCATCGGCGATGATGTCGACGTCGTGCAGCAGGGCGTCTATCTCGGCTTCGCGCCCGACGGCGACGTAGGGCAGGCCGACGCGTGGCACGACACCGCCCTTGAGGGAGTTGAGCACGGTCGATGCGATGCGTTTGGGAATCTTGGTGGGCACGGCAGCTCCTTCAGGACAGGTCGAGCAGGTCGCGTAATTCAGGGACGTAATCTTCGATGATGACGGGCTCGCCGGTGCAGGTGTCGATGCAGATGTCGGCGAACTCGTCGTAAAGCTTGTCGTTAATGGAGTCGACGAGCACGGATGCCATGCATGCATGCGTGCGCTCGAACTCGCGGATGGAGCCGCCGGCGAGCAGGCATGCGACAAGTTCGATCTCTTTGGGGGAAAGCGAGGATGTGTCTGGGGATGGCGCAGTCGCTCGGACAGTGCTGGGCTCGCACGGAAGCGCCACTGGCGCTTCCACTCGTATGCGCCGACGCGAAGCTAGTCCCTTTAGGGCAACTCGCTTTGTGCATCCATCCCCAGACGCATCGGCATCATCAGGAGTTCGAACGCAGGCGCCATCTGCGCAAGAGGCGATCAAACTATCACGCGAATGCGAGGGCTCTTCGCGCTTGAGCATGTCATCGTGCTTGAGGGGGAGGGGTTGGTTTTCTTCGTCGACGATGAGCTTTTCGCAGGTTACCTCGGCGGCGGCGCGGATGTGGTCGAGCTGCGAAAAGTCGATGTGCACGGCTCGCTCCTCGCGCAGGCGCGTCTCCTCGGCGAGCTCGTTTGCCCGCGTCTCGATGGCCTTGAGCAGGTACTTGGTGGTGAGCTTGCGCTCGAGCGTGTTGGGGTATGCGTAGACATCGCGCAGAATGCACTCGCAGGTCTCGAGCAGTTGGGTGACCCAGGGCAGCGGACGCTCTAGGGCCTCGTAGCGGGTGCGGAACCACGCGCCGTTGCGGCAATACACCGTGTCGTGGGAGCTAATCTGGTATGCGGCGGTATCGATGGCGAGCGGGTTGGCGAAGACGGCCCGCTCGAACAGCCAGAGGCGATCGTTCTTGAGGCGTCCGGCGAGCTTGGCGGGAAGTGTCGTCTTGAGCTTCGCGTGATGCTGGGCGGCGGCCCGATAGGCGTGCACGACAAGGGAGCGCAGCTCGGCTTCGTGCTCGATGAAGAAGGGCGAATCTGCGATGGCATAGTCACCGAGCGTGACGAGCGCGTTGAAGAGCTCGCCCTCCGCATGCGCCTCATGGTGCAGCAGCACGTCGAAGGCGGCGTCACGCTTGGCGAACGAACGTGTGCGCAACAAGCTCGCATCCAGGCCGTAATAGATGACGAAGTCGTCGATCCAGGCGTCGAGGTGCTTGCCGAAGCGCGCGTCGAAGCGGCGATATGCGCTACCAAAGGCGAGCATCGCATCGTAGCCCTCGCGTGCGCTGGCGACGCCCACGAGGTTGACGAGTTCGTAGAGATAGACGTAGGCGAACGAGAGGGAACCCTGCTCGACGTTGCCCTGGCGCGCCTTTGCACGCCAGGCGAAGTAACCACGCAGCTGCTCGTTGCTCATGTCCTCGTAGCTGGGGTAGTAGTGCGAGAACGTGCCGGTGAACTCGAAGTCGTCCTCGTATCCGGCGAGCAGGCGTGCTTGCTCGTAGAAGACGCTGGCAACGCTCATGCCCTGTGCGTAGAGCGTGCGTGCGAGCTGGCGGGCCTCGCGTATGGCGTCTGGCACGAAGCTCTTGAGCTGGGTACCCGTCATGATGATGGGTTGGTCTTGGTAGACGGTCTTGCTGAAGGCGGCGTTGGAGCGCAGACGCTGGGAGATTTGCGTGCGAAGCTCGTCAACGCTGAGCTGCTGCGCCGTGCGCCTGGCCATGATCGCCTCCTTTCTCACAAACAAATGTTCGATTCAGTATACAACAGAACGAGATGTGATTCTATGGATATCGCAGGTGGTAAAATCGGCGTAGGGGCTATCGTGGGGAGGCAATGATGACAGAGACGAAGGAACGTGTCATCGTCGCATTGAAGGACATGCTCGTCACCACACGCTATCCAAAGGTCACGGTAAATGAACTGTGCCTGCGCGCCCGCATCTCGCGCAACACCTTTTACGCCAACTTCGAGGACAAGGACGATGTCATTCGCCTGGTCTTCGAGTCCTCCGTATTGCAACCCATTCGCGACCTCAATCGTCTGCTCGACCTCAGCGACCTTGAACCTCTCATGGAACGCATGAACGAGCAGATGTACGAGCGCCTGGCCGCCGAAGGGGAGTTCTTCAAGAACCTCATCGGCCCCATATTCGGCAAGGACGACACCTTCCTGCGCATCGCGACCCAGGCAATCTACCAGCTCAACATGGAGCTCATTCCCAAGACCACGAGGCTCGCGGACGATTGGCACACGGACTACATCGCGTATTTCTTCGCCTCGTCACAGGCCATGCTCATGCAGAAGTGGGTTGCCGACGGTATGCGCGTTTCGCCCAAGGAGCTCGCCGACCTCTACGGTAGCGTGACGGGGACCTTCTGACGAAGCATCGCGAAGTAGTCTTTATTCTCTTCTAAGAATGTACAAATCCCGCAATGTGTCATGCGTTGGTACACGATGCATGCGCACTGTTCCCAATCGAAAACGAATCGAAGACCTTGGGAATTGAAGGCCCCTTTCGACTCTTCCAAGATGGATGCATAAGGTGGCGAGCCATGCGCGAATCCCCCCCGCGTGCGTCGTTCGTCGCATCGTGAAGAGGAAAGGGAGAACAGATGAAGGAGATCAAGACCACACTCCAAAGCATCGCGTGTGGCGGAACGGGCGGTGAGATTACCGCGGTCGACACCATGGATGGCAAGATCTTGCGCATTCGCCCATTCAGGAACGACACCGCCTACACCAAGGAGGAGCTCGCACCTTCGATGTGGAAGATCGATGTCGACGGCAAGGTGTTCGAGCCGAGCATCAAGACATGCCCCAACTGGATCGCGCTCGCGTACAAGAACCGCGTCTACTCGAAGAACCGCGTCCTCAAACCGCTCAAGCGCGTTGACTGGGAGCCGGGCGGAGATCCCGCGAAGATCAATTCCGCAAACCGCGGCATATCGAAGTTCGTCGAGATCAGCTGGGATGAGGCGCTCGACATCGTCGAGTCCGAGCTGCGTCGCGTCATCGACAAGTACGGCCCGTATTCGGTGATCTGCATCGGCGAGGACGGCCATCGCGAGTCCAAGGACCTGCACGCCGGTGGCGGCATGCACGCCACGCTCATGGACAAGCTGGGAGGCTACACGCGCGAGACGCGTACGCCGGACTCGGTCGAGGGATGGTACTGGGGCGCAAAGCACGTCTGGGGCGCAGGTGCCAACAAGGGTCTTGACCTGGTTGCGCCGCCTGAGACGGGCTATAACTCGTGGAACGTCCTGCTCGACATCTGCCAGAACTCCGAGATGCTCGTCTTCGACGCGGGCGACTACGAGCTCACCACCAACTACGCGAGTATGTTCCTCTCGCAGGTCATGGGGTATTGGGAGGAGCTCGGCAAGGAGATGATCTGCGTCGACCCGTTCTGCAACTACACCTCCGTATGCCACACCATGAAGTGGATCCCCATCCTTCCCAACACCGACGCGGCTTTCCACTTCGGCGTCATCTACACGTGGCTAACCGAGGGCCTCTACGACAAGGACTACGTCGAGACGCATACCGTGCACTTCGACAAGATGGCCGACTACGTGCTGGGCAAGGAGGACGGCGAGCCCAAGACCCCCGCATGGGCAGCCGAACGCTGCGGCGTCCCCGCCTGGACCATCAAGGCCTTTGCGCGCAACACGGCCAAGAAGGCGACCTCGCACGTGCACTACAGTTCCGGCTCGATCAAGACGCCGTATAGCCACGAGCCCGCCCGCACCGCCGCCTACCTGCTCGCCCTGCAGGGTCTGGGCAAGCCGGGTGTGCAGCAGTACCACCTGAGCGCGCAGGTCACTGCCAAGGAGACCATCGCACGCTCGACCACGGCACCGTTCACCATGGCCATCCAGTGCCGCATGTTCTTCCCCAGTGCGCAGTCGCTGCCGCGCACGATGATCGCGGAAGCGCTGCAGACCGGCAAGGCCACATGGTGGGGTAGCCCCTGCATCGTTTACGTCGAGACGAGCGAGCAGTTCCAGGAGTTCAACTATCCCGGCAACCCGCAGGCGGCGCTCGCGATGCAGCAGGCCATGGCCGAGCGCTTCGGCAAGCCCATTCCCACCGAGGAGCCCAAGGTCAATCGCATTCACCTGCTGTGGTCGGAGAAGCCCTGCAACATGAACTGCTGGGACGGCGGCTTCAACTACCAGGACGCCATCCGCACCGACGAGGTCGAGTGCTTCATCACCAACCACCAGTGGCTCGAGAACGATTCGCTGTTCGCCGACCTGGTGCTGCCCGTCACGACCTGCGTCGAGGACAACGATGACATGGGCGCCTCCTCGCAGGTTCCCGTGCGCCATGCCGGCCTCACGCCCGCGGCCATCGAACATCAGGGCGAGTCGCTTTCGGACTTCGAGATCGCCTGCAAGATCGGCGAGCGCTTTGGCGTGCGCGAGGAGATCGACAAGGGCATGAGCGACGACATGTGGATCGAGACGGCCTTCCAGAGCTCGCGCCTCGTCGAGGAGATCGACTGGGACACCTACAAGGAAAAGGGCTACTACTATCCCAAGCTCGAGGAGAACTGGGAGCAGATGGCCCCCGGCATGCGCAACTTCTACGAGAGCCCCGAGGAGTACCCGCTCGACACGCCCACGGGCAAGATCGAGTTCTGGAGCCAGGCGCTTGCCGACAACTTCCCCGACGACAAGGAGCGCACGCCCATGGCGCGCTGGATCGTCGGCGGCCCGGCCGAGGAGGGATGGACTCACGACGAGACCTTCTGGGGCGAGCGTTGCAAGAAGTACCCGCTGCTCGTCACGGCAAACCCCGCCAAGTGGCGCGTACACGTGCAAGGTGACGACATCAAGTGGTTCCGCGAGATCGAGACCTGCAAGGTCAAGGGCAAGGACGGCTACCTCTACGAGCCGCTGTGGCTGGCTCCCGAGGATGCCGAGGCCCGCGGCATCGAGGACGGCGACATCGTCAAGATGTTCAACGAGCGCGGCACGATCCTGTGCGGTGCGCGCATCTCCGAGCGCGTGACGGCTCGTAGCGTCGTCATCGCCAAGGGCAGCCGCGTGGACCCGATCGCCCCGCACCTGGACCGCGGTGGCGCCGCGAACCTCATCTGCCCGGGCAACCAGGTCTCCAAGCACTGCAAGGGTTTCGCGGTCACGGGTTACCTGGCCGAGGTCGCCAAGGTCACCGACGAGGAGTACGAGGGCTGGAAGCGCGACTATCCCGAGGCGTTCGCACGTGACTACGACCCGGCCATCGGCATCAACCGCAAGTCCTGGGTTATCGAGAAGTAGGAGAGAGGTCATATCATGAAGGTATTCGTTATCGACGCCGCCCGTTGCGTCGGCTGCCATAACTGCCAGATCGGCTGCAAGGACGAGCATTGCGGTAACTGCTGGATGCCCTATGCCGAGGAGCAGCCCGAAATCGGCCAGTTCTGGATGAAAGTCGAGCAGAAGGAACGCGGGCACAAGCCGCACGTCAAGGTGAGCTACACGCCGCGCCTGTGCAACCACTGCGGGGACGCCCCCTGCATGAGGGCAGCCAAAGACGACGCGGTCTACCGTCGCGATGACGGCCTGGTCATCATCGACCCGGTCAAGGCCAAGGGCCAGAAGCAGATCGTCGACGCCTGCCCGTACCATGTCATCTACTGGAACGAGGAGAAGGAGATTCCACAGAAGTGCACGGGTTGCGCGCATCTCATCGACGATCCCGAGCAGCCCATCCACACGCCGCGCTGCATGGACAACTGCCATCTCGACGTCATCCAGTTTGGCGAGGCCGAGGACTTCGACCTGACGGGTTGCGAGGTACTCCATCCCGAGTACAAGACCGATCCGCATGTCTACTACCGTAGCCTGCCCAAGAAGTTCATCGCCGGCACGGTGTACGACCCGGAGACCGAGGAGATCGTCGAGGGCGCGACCGTCACCGCGACCTGCGCCGAGGGAACGGTCACGGCAACGACCGACAGCTGGGGTGACTTCTGGCTCAAGGACCTGCCGGATGCCGAGTGGCGTGTCGAGATCGAGAAGGGTGGCAAGAGGGCCGCTCTCGAGGTGAGCACGCTCGAGGAAGACAAGGGACTGGGCGACATTCCGCTTGCGTAAGTCTGGGGCAAAGGGCCGTCGGCATGTGTCGGCGGCCTGCTCTTTTCGCGAGCGCGAATGCATCTACTCACATGAGGAGGAACCATGGGCAAGGAGCTTTTCGAGAAATACGGCATCAGACAGCTCGGGTATAGCGTGGAGAGCATCGAGGAGACGGCGCAGCTGTATCACGATCTCTTCGGCGCAGGTCCGTTCATCGACATGGGTGTGAACGCCCCAGAGAGCTGCAAGATTCGTGGCGTCGAGCAGCCAGTCAAGATGCGCACGGCAATCGGGTACCTCGGCGACATGGAGATCGAGCTCATCGAGGACAAGAGCGATTGTCCGAGCCCGTACTCCGAGGCGGGGCGTTACGGGTTGCATCACTACTGCATCTGGGTCGACGACGTGCAGGAGGCAGTCGACGAATTTGCCGCCGCCGGCATCGAGATCGCCATGGACATGGTTTCGGGTTCCGGGATGCGCGTGGTCTACGTCGACACACGCGAACAGCTCGGGCAGTACATCGAGGTCAATCCGCCGCTCGAACAAGTGCGGCAGATGGGCATAGGCGTGCACCAGAAGTGGCCGGATGACGTCGCCCTCGTGGGCATCCAGGACGTCATGGCGATGATGGGACGCTAGATTCGCATGACGCAAGTCCGTTTGCGTGAAATACCAGTCGTGGCCATCGATCGGAGCTCGGGAGCATTCCTGGGCTCCGATGGTCGTCGTTACTACGAGGTAGAGGCTGACGTCTTCGTGCTCGATGGCATCGTCGAGGAAGGCGTCATTGCGTGCCATGGCTCCGGGTCGCACGGAGGACACATCGTGCTCAAGCCGTTTTACGAGCGACGCGATGGCGCGTGGGTGAACATGTACTCCGGCGCCGTCGCGCGCGGGAAGAATCGCGAGAGATGAGGGAGCAATATGGTTAACCAGGGGGATCGCGTCATCGTCGAGTATCGCGGCAAACTCGATGACGGCACGGAGTTTGCGAGCACGAAGGGCCAAGATGAGCCGCTCGAGTTCGTGGCGGGAAGCGGCGTCGTGCTGCCCGATTTCGATTATGCCGTGATGGGCATGAAAGTGGGCGAGACGCGCAGCATTCACATCCCGGCTGATCGCGCCTACGGGCAGCGCGACGAGGCCCTCGTCATCTCGATGCCCGTGACCTCGCTTCCCAATGGCGAGGCGCTCCCGGTGGGCGCGATGCTGGGCATCCAGACGCCCGAGGGCGATGTCATGCGCGTGCGCGTGCTCGAGGTGGGCGACGAAGAGGTGGTGCTCGATTGCAATCACGAGCTCGCAGGCCAGAACCTCAACTTCGACATCACCTTAGTCGATGTCGTGAGCGAGACGGCTATTGAGCACGAACTGCATCCTGAAGGGTGCACGTGCGGCTGCGACAGACTGCAGGAGTCGCTTGCTGCTGGCGAGCACTGATACGAAGTCATAGCCTAGGGCATAGGAGGAGCGTACTCCTTGGGGTAGAGAGCAGAGTCGAGGGGGACGACTATGGGGGATGCGAAGAGCGCGATAATTTCGAGCCTGAAAGAGCTGGTCGAGGAAAGGCCCTACACGAGCATAACCGTATCGGACATATGCCAAAACGCCCACGTCTCCCGTAAGTCTTTCTACAACATGTTCGAGAACAAGGACGATGTCCTGTCCACGATTTTCAAACAGGATGTCATCGAGCCCATCGAAAGCCTCAACGTGGTTCTGACGCAAAAGCAGGCATTCGATATGAGCATGCTCTTCTACGAGAAGGTATACGAGAAAATCTACGAATCCGCCGCTTTCTACGGCAAGCTCCTTGGCCCCATGAGGGGCAGGGATGATACGTTCATCCGCATCGCGACCCACGCCATCTACGATCTCAACATCGACATTCTCACTTCCTACGAGTGGATGGGAGACATCCGGAAAGCCGATTACACCGCCTACTTCTTCGCCTCGTCCCAAGCCATGTTCATACAGAAGTGGGTGAGCGATGGCTTGCCCTATACGCCCCGTGAGCTTGCCAAGCTGTATGACGAGATGACCCGGCAGTTCTGGTTGACGACATTCCCACCATCGACCAAGGACTAATCCAGGGAGAGGAAACAGATCGCCCGATTTGTACCGATTGGGTGTGGATGATCGCGATGTGTCTCCCAAACATGCCCAGCGGCTCCAGCTGCCCTGGCACTGTTCCCAATTCAGAATCATTGCAAATTGAATAGACCGGCCGCTTCCCCCATCTTTGAAGATGTCGAGCTGGGGGGCCCGACGCATGCGCGCATGTCCCTTCGTTTCACGAGAGGGACAGCGCGGGGCTCGGGAATCGGCGTGTATTCAAATCATAAGAACATGGAGAGGAAAGGCGATGGAAATGAAAGATCCCTTTGACCTGACGGGGCGTGTTGCCCTCATCACGGGTGCGAGCTCCCATGGAATCGGGAACGAGTCGGCAAAGCTCCTCGCCGAGCACGGTGCCAAGGTGTTTCTCACGGCCCGTCGCGAGGACAAGCTGCAAAAGGCGGTCGAGGAGATCGAGGCAGCCGGCGCCAGTGCGGCATATCGTGTCACCGACGTCTCGAGCGAGGAAGATTGCAAGGCCGCCATCGAGGAGTGCATCGCCACGTTCGGGCGCCTCGACATCATGGTGCTCTCGGCCGGAATCTCGGGACTTTCCGTTTCGGGCGGCCTCGGGACGGCTTTCGACACCGACAACTGGCGCAAGGTCCTGGGTGTCAACCTGGATGGCGTCATGTTCATGATCAAGTATGGCTGGGAGGAGTGCGCCAAGAACGACGTTGGTGCGATCATCCCTGTCGCCTCGCTTGCCGCGTGGAAGGCCGCTGGATCAGTTGCCTACACGGCCACCAAGGGCGCCATACGCGCGCTCACGCCGTGCATCGCGAAGCTCCTTGCCCCGGAGGGCGTGCGCATGAACACGCTGTATCCGGGCTTCATCGAGACCGACATGACGCACCCCGAAGGATCCGATGACATCTTCCAGAAGATCGCGCCGGGTATCTTGGCGAAGATTCCGCTGGGACGCACGGGAAAGGTATCCGATTGCGCGAACGCGGTGCTCTACCTCGCCTCGGACGCGTCCAGCTTCATGACCGGACAGCATCTCGTGGTCGATGGTGGGGAGCTCTGCTAGCAGGCAAGACAAGGTGGGATTACAAGAAGGGAGAACCTGATGGATCAGGTCAAGGAGGAGCCGAGAAACCCGTTTCTGGACGCTCCGAACGCAAAGAAGATGATGACGGTCATAGGCCTCTACCTCGCCGTCATCGCCAACATGCTCGTATCGAACACGAACTCGGTCATGCTGCCCGCCGCCGCAGCCGACATCGGAGGCATGGACATCTACGGTCTTGCCCAGGGAGTCAGTGGCATCATCGGCGTCTGCGCCATGCCCATCTACGGCTTCATCGGCGCGCGCAACCCGGCCTCCAAGCGGCTTCTGGCCGGTGGCTCGCTCGTCGTGGGCGCCTTGGTGCTCCTCATCCGCGGCGTCGCGACCAATATGTTCATGATCATCGCCGCGAACATCTTCTGGGGCTTGGTGAGCGCTGGCGTCTTCGCCATCGGCTTCACCATGATTCGCGACATCTATGACAAGAAGCAGGCGGGCCTGTACCTCGGCCTCGTGGGCACGATGATGTCCATCGGCATCCTTGCCGGCCCCTTCGTGGGTGGCCTGGTCATCGACCAGATCGGCTGGCGCGTGTGGTGCTTCATCCTGTTCGCCTTCCTCGCCCTGGGAGCGATCCTCATCCTCATGGGCGTCAAGGTAAAGAAGGAAGAGGTTGCATTTCTTGCCGTCAAGGGCGGCAAGTTCGACTTCGCCGGTGCCGCGGTCATCACCATCTTCCTGGGCTGCCTCATCATCGCGCTTTCCATGGGCAGCAGCTACGTCAAGTTCGGCACGCCGCTCAACACGGGCCTGCTCGTCGTGTCCGTCATCGCGCTCATTGTGCTCGTCTTCATCATCAGGAAGAAGAAGGATGACGCCATCATTCCGCTCAACGCCCTCAAGGATCGCAATACGCTCGTGCTGACGGGTTCGAACTTCCTGCACAACTTCGGTGCGATGTCGATTTCGTTCTTCATCCCCGGCTTCATCATGCGCACGCTCGCGACCGACCCCATCGTGCAGACGATAGGCCCCGCGCTTGCCGGCGGTCTGTCAACTTCGCTCATGGCCGTGCTCGGTCTGTTCCTCGGGCCCGTGTTCGGCAGGATCATCGCCAAGCAGAACACGGCGAAGTGGGTCATGACCTTTGGCAACGTGTGGCGTGTTCTCATCATGGGCGCCTTCGTGCTCGTGCTCGTGCCCGGCGTGCCCGTGTGGGTAATCTACATCCTCACCTTCCTGGGAGGCTTCTTCAACTCCCAGCAGACGGTCACGCAGTCCGCGGCACCGCAGATCATGCTCAAGGCCAATCTGCGCACGCTTGGTAACTCCGTCATCCAGCTGGGCCAGAACCTCGGCGCTGGCGTAGGCATGGCGGTCTTCACGTTGCTCGTGGCGATGGACCCGGCGACGGGCATGCGTCTGTGCATGATCGTCTCGCTGGTCGCCTGGATTGTTCTGCTCCTCATCACGTTCCTCCTCAAGAAGCCCACCGAGGCCGAGGCGGAAGCCGAGTAGGTTATTTGATTTTCGATCAAGGGCGGCCGTTCGTGCTTGCGGCCGCCCGGATAGGTGGGTAACGAGATGAAAAGATTGCAAGTTGTGGCAGGCGGAACGTCGGGCATGGGCCTTGCCACTGCCAAGGCGCTGGGCAAGTTTGGTCCCGTGCTGGTAGGAGGACGCAACGAGAAGCGCCTTGCCAATGCCGTCGCCAAGCTCGAAGCCGATGGCGTCGAGGCCTACGGGAAGACGGTCGACATCGCCGATCGTGCCTCTCTCGACGAGTTCGCGGCCTATGCAGCCTCGATTGCGCCGTTGGGAAACGTGGTGAACGCCGCGGGCGTTGACACGGGCGGCGGCGACCTCATCGTCAAGGTCAACATGGTGGGAACGGTCAATTTCGTCGAGGCGTTCCTGCCCTATCTCGAAGAGGGATCGGCTTTGGTGAACTACTCGTCCATCACGGGATACTTCGTGCAGCCCACGCCCGAGGAGCGCGAGATTTGGGACGATCCCAACAACCCTGCGTTCTTCGACAAGGTCAAGGCGGCTATAGATGCGCGTGAGGTGCCCGAGGCCATGCGTGCCATGGGCGAGGACTACCAGTACTATCCGATATCCAAGACCTTCACGCAATATTACACGCGTGCGAACACGCGGCGGTTCGGGAAGAAGGGCTGCCGTATCTTCTCCATCGCGCCAGGAGCCTTTGACACACCCATGTTGCGCGAGGCCTCCGAGGAGACGGTCGCCGGTATCGAACGTGGCACTGCGTTTGGCCGTCTGGGAGATCCTGATGAGATGGCCGAGTTCATCGTGCGCATGCTCGAACCCGGTTTGGAGTACCTGACGGGCGTTGACCTCATTTTGGATGGTGGCAAGTTTGGCATGACGATGGCAAAGCAGCTCGACTAGATTTCATTGCATGAGGCGTTTGACACTTATGCAAGAAGAAAGGACATGCATGACCATGAAAGATTACTCGACTTATTTCGAAGGCAAGGACTGGGTGCACCAGCTCGGCTTCTGCGCACCTGACTGGCGTGCGTTCATGACTGCCCATAACCGCCTGTTCGGGTCCGGGCCGTTCTTCTACACGACCAACACCTTTGGCAAGCTGCTCTATCACGGTGAGGAGGTCGATTGCAAGGGACTGGAGTTCCATGCCTGCTACGGCGCGTGGGGTAGCCACTCCATAGAAGTCGTGACGCAAAACGATTGGTCAATCCCCACGATGTTCACTGAGCTCAACAAGGAGGAGGAACCCGGTCTCAACCACGTGCACATCTTCGTGGACAGCCTGGCCGAAGCCCAGGACGCTTGCGATTTCCTCGGCATCGACGTGATCACGGTTGGCTATCCCGACCTCGAGAACGCACTCGAGAAGGCGCGTGCGACAGGTACCGACGAGGCGATGGTGCGCGCCAACGCGGGCAAGCCCTCGTTCATGGTGGCCGACATGCGCAAAGATCTGGGCTTTGCCGTGCAGTTCGTCGAGCCGCGTGCCAAGAACCTCCACGATGCCATCATCGGCGCTCGCGAGAAGTGGGACGGTTCGCAAGAGACGATGTTCATTCCCATGGGCGGAAGGTGATTTTCCTGTCCTTGCCGGGGGATGTCTGGGATTCTCCGGCAGGTGATATGCCCATTTCCGAGGCGTGCCGTGGATTAATCCCCCAACCTCAGGTCCATGGCACGCCGCTCTCTTCGAGAAGACCGAAGCCGGTGGACTTTCGGTCTTCTCACGTTTGGGGCGGTGAGCACGAATCGTCGCTGCCGACATGCTGAAGGGGGTCGAAAGCCCCCTTGGCCCTCGCCCCCTTCCATGCCGGTGCAACTCACATTGCCCCGCAAGGATACCAGCCGCACGTTGCGGTGCGATGACGGCGTGCTTACCGTGGCGTTTCAGATGGGAGGACCGCTTTTTTGAGACGCCCTGTTCGGGACACTCATCAGCTCAAGAATCGATGTATACATGTCGATTATGGAGCTCTCGAAAAAGACGGAACAGTTTTAAGTGCAAGCAGTGCGTTCCCAAAGTGCAAAAGTTGCACTTTGAATTGCACTTTGGGAGAACTCGCGGTACTTCGTCTGATTGCAGATAACCCACGAATAACGCAGAAGGGCCTCGCTGCGGTGATTGGCATCTCTGAGAGGACAGTTAAGACGCGTACTGTCGAGCTGCAGGCAAAGGGACTATTGCAACGTGAGGGTGGACGACGTAATGGCGAATGGGTTATCCCGTCCGCGATTCGCGGTGAAATCGACGCTGCTAGATAGTGAGATTTCTCGACTGCGCCGCCTTCGGCGTCTTCGCTCGAAATGACAGGACCCCATCGTGCATGAGACGGGGTCCTGTTTTGCTCGGTATGTCGAAATCTGACTACACGATCGTAGCGTGGATGTCCTGCAGCGACATGACGCTTGCCTCGCTCGCGTCCTTGACCGCCTGGATGCCCAGCGCGCTTGCCATGGCGGCGGCGAGCGTGGTCATGTAGGGCACGTGGGCCTTGATGGCTGCCTTGCGGATGTAGCTGTCGTCGACGGCGCTTTCCTGCGTGGAGGATGGCGTGTTGATGACGAAGTCGATCTCTCCGTTGGTGATGGCGTCCAGGATGTCGGGCCTGCCCTCGCCCTGCTTGTTGATGGTGTCGCAGGCGATGCCATGCTCTCTGAGCATCGCGCCCGTGCCTGCCGTGGCGATGATGGAGAAGCCGGCGCGCTCGAACTCGCGGGCGACGTCGACGGCCTCCTCCTTGTCGCGGTTGTTCACGGTGATGAGCACGGTGCCCGAAAGCGGCAGCACCGTCTGCGTGGCCTCCTGCGCCTTGAAGAACGCCTCGCCAAAGTTGCCGGCCAGGCCCAGGACCTCGCCGGTCGAGCGCATCTCGGGGCCGAGGATGGGATCGACCTCGGGGAACATGTTGAACGGGAAGACGGCTTCCTTGACGCCGTAGTGCGAGAAGGTCTTCTCGCGCAGTTCGGGCACGGGGCTGGGACGACCCGTGATATCGCCGGTGATGACGTCGGTGGCGATTTGCACCATCTGGATGCCGCAGACCTTGGAGACGAGCGGCACGGTGCGGCTCGCACGCGGATTTGCCTCGAGTACGTAGACGGTGTCTCCCTCGATGGCGTACTGCATGTTCATGAGGCCGCAGACGTGCATGGCCTCGGCGATCTTGCGCGTGTAGTCCTTGATGGTGGCCAGGTGTTCCTCGGAGATGTTGAGACTTGGCAGGATGCAGGCCGAGTCACCGGAGTGGATGCCCGCGAGCTCGACATGCTCCATGACGGCGGGCACGAAGGCCAGGGTGCCGTCGCAGATGGCGTCGGCCTCGCACTCGAGCGCGTGCTGCAGGAAGCGGTCGATGAGGATGGGACGGTCGGGGGTCACGCCCACGGCGGCGGCCATGTACTGGCTCAGGGTCTCATCATCGTAGACGACCTCCATGCCGCGTCCGCCCAGCACGTAGCTCGGACGCACCATGACGGGATAGCCGATCTCGTGTGCGATGTTGAGGGCGTCCTCGACGGTGACGGCCATGCCCGCCTCGGGCATGGGGATGCCCAGGCTGTCCATGACCTCGCGGAAGCGGTCGCGGTCCTCGGCCAGGTCGATGATCTCGGGGCTGGTGCCCAAGATGTTGACGCCGGCGGCCTTGAGCTCGCTGGCGAGGTTGAGCGGCGTCTGCCCGCCAAACTGCGCGATGACGCCGACCGGCTGCTCCTTCTCGTAGATGGAGAGCACATCCTCGGCCGTGAGCGGCTCGAAGTAGAGCTTGTCGGAAGTGTCGTAGTCGGTCGAGACCGTCTCGGGGTTGCAGTTGACGATGATGGTCGAGAAGCCGAGCTTCTTGAGCGCGAAGGCCGCGTGTACGCAGCAGTAGTCGAACTCGATGCCCTGGCCGATGCGGTTGGGGCCGCCGCCCAGGATCATGACCTTCTTGCCGGGGGCCGGCTCGCTCTTGTCGGGGGCGTTGTAGGTGGAGTAGAAGTACTCGGAATCGGCCGTGGAGCTCACGTGCACGCCCTCCCACGCCTGCTTGATGCCGGCGTCAAGGCGCGCCTCGCGCACCTGGGTCTCGGGCAGGTGCAGAAGCTGGGCCAGGTAGCGGTCGGCGAAGCCGTCGCGCTTGGCGCTGGCAAGCTCGTCGGCGGGCAGCATTTGCGCAGGATGTTCGGCGGACCAGGCGATGATACGCTCCTCGGCATCGACGAGCTCCTTCATCTGCTCGATGAAGTAGGCCTTGATCTTGGTGAGCTCGTGCAGCTGCTCGACCGTCGCGCCCTTGCGCAGCGCCTCGTACATCTGGAACTGGCGATCGGGCGTGGCGAAGTTGAGCAGCGTGAGCAGCTCGTCGAGGGTCTTCTCGTTGTAGTCCTTCACGAAGCCCAGGCCATAGACGTTCTTCTCGAGCGAGCGGATGGCCTTCTGGAAGGCCTCCTTGTAGGTCTTGCCGATGGACATGACCTCGCCCACGGCGCGCATCTGCGTGCCCAGGTGGTCCGAGACGCCCTTGAACTTCTCGAAGGCCCAGCGCGCGAACTTGACGACGACGTAATCGCCGTCGGGATAGTACTTGTCGAGCGTGCCGTATTTGCCGCAGGGAATCTCGTCGAGTGTCAGACCGCTCGCGAGCATGGCCGAGACCAGCGCGATGGGAAAGCCCGTGGCCTTGGAGGCAAGTGCCGACGAGCGCGAGGTGCGCGGATTGATCTCGATGATGATGTCGCGGTCGCTCACCGGGTCATGCGCCCACTGCACGTTGGTGCCGCCGATGACGCCGACCTTGTCGACGATCGCGTAGGACTTCTTCTGGAGGCGGTCGATGACCTCTTGCGAGATGGTCTGCATGGGGGCGGCGCAGAACGAGTCGCCCGTATGCACGCCCATCGGATCGATGTTCTCGATGGTGCAGACGGTGATGAGCTGCCCCTTGGCGTCGCGGACGACCTCGAACTCGAGCTCCTCCCAGCCCAGAACGCTCTCCTCGACCAGGACCTCGGTGACCGGGGACGCGGCCAGGCCGCGGGCGACCGTGGTCTTGAGCTCGTCGATGTTGTAGACCAGGCCACCGCCAGTGCCGCCCATGGTGTAAGCAGGGCGCAGCACGCACGGGTAGCCGAGCTCCTCGGCGATCTCGACGGCTTCCTCGACCGTGTGCGAGACGCGGCTGCGGGCCATCTCGATGCCGAGCTCGGCCATCGTGTTCTTGAACTCCTCGCGATCCTCGCCGCGTTTGATGGCATCGATTTGGACGCCGATGACCTTGACGCCGTACTTGTCGAGGATGCCCGCCTCGGCAAGCTCGCTCGAAAGGTTGAGGCCGGACTGGCCGCCCAGGTTGGGAAGCAGCGCGTCGGGACGTTCGAGCGCGATGATCTGCTCGAGGCGCTCGACGTTGAGGGGTTCGATGTAGGTGCGATCGGCGATGTCGGGGTCGGTCATGATGGTGGCCGGGTTGGAGTTGACGAGGACGATCTCGTAGCCCAGCGAACGGAGCGCCTTGCATGCCTGCGTGCCCGAATAATCGAACTCGCACGCTTGGCCGATGATGATGGGGCCGGATCCGATGATCATTACCTTGTGGATATCGGTGCGCTTGGGCATGGGGTGCGCCTTTCTGCGAGAGCCTACAATCTTAGATATGATACCGCGCCCTCGGGAGGGCGAATCGCACAATTTGCGGATGCGGCTTGCGCATCGGGGGACGGGATGAGTGCGCGTGGTGATGAGACAGTTGCTCAGGGACGTTGTCTCATTCGTCATCGAATGAGACAACGTCCCTGAGCAACTGTCTCATCACCACGCGTCGGCAACCGCCTCGCTCGCGGCTGATATACTGCTCGCATATCGGAGAACGAGGGTAACAAGGGGGATCTCCGTGGAAAACGTGTTTCGAGAGGCGCTGGAAAACGGCGAGTTCGTCGTCACCTGCGAGATGATCCCAGGACGCGGTGCCTTCGAGGCCTATCAGGAAGCTGACCACATGAAGATGAGGGCCATCTGGGAAACCGGCCTGGTCCACGCCATCTCGATCACCGACTGTCCGAGTGGCAATCCCGCCATCAGCCCGCCCACCGTGGCGCGGCGTTTCGCGCGCGAGGGGATTCCCTCGATCGTTCATTACACGTGCAAGGACCGTTCGCGCAACATGATGCAGGGCGAGCTCTATGCGATGCAGCTGCGCGATCTCGAGAACCTGCTCATCATGTCGGGGGATTACCAGGGCTCCGGCTTCGAGGGCGCGGGTCGTCCGGATTTCGACCTCGATCCCGCCAATGCCCTGCGCCTCGTGAGCGCCATGAACGAGGGTCTCGTCTACCACGGTCGTGATGGCGACGTGCGCGAGACTCCCGCGCATTTCTTTCCCGGTGCCGTCGTCAATCCATACAAGTACCGTGAAGGCGAGAGCATCCCGCAGTACCTCAAGTTGGAGAAGAAGCTCATCTGCGGCGCGAGATTCATCATCCAGCAGCTCGGATTCGACGCGCGCAAGATGCAGGAGCAGCTCTTCTACGTTGCCGAACGCGGTTATGACGTGCCCATGATCGCCAACGTCTTCATGCTCACCAAGACCGCCGCGTCCCTGATGCGCCGTGGCGACATCGCTGGCTGCATCGTCACCGACGAGCTCATGGCAGAGCTCGAGGAGGAAAGCGACGCCAATGCCCTGCGGCCGGGCTATGCCCGCGGCAAGCGCACCGAGCGCGCCGCCAAGCAGATTGCCATCGCCCGTGGGCTGGGCTATGCCGGCGTGCACATCGGGGGCGTCGGGCTGGACGCGGACACCGTCACCGAGGTACTGGAACGCGCGGCGGATTACGATGCGGATTGGCGTGTCTGCGCCCGTGAGCTCTCGTACGCGCCGGCCGGCGGCTTCTACCTCTACGAGCCCGAGCTCGACGAGAACGGCGCTCCCACGGGGCTCAACACACGTGAGCACGCACCGCTCGACGAGGACATATCCGATCGCAAGCTCTTCAAGGGCTATGGCATATCGCGTCTCTTCCACAAGCTCGCGCTCGCGCAAGAATACGATGACGAGGGAAACGTCGCCGACCGCTCCGGCTTGAACGGCCTGCTCGCCTGGAACATGGATCGTTTGGATCGCAAGAAGGGCGTCAACCGCGCCCATGGTTTCGAGCACACGTGCAAGACCCTTCTCTACGGCTGCATCGATTGCGGCGACTGCGGGCTGGAATCCGTCGCCTACAGCTGCCCCATGGCCTCGTGTCCCAAGAGCGAACGCAATGGCCCGTGCGGCGGCAGCATGGATGGCTACTGCGAGGTGTATCCTCCCACGAAGCCGGGCGGCACGCGCTTTTGCGTGCACTACATGGCGTACCATCGACTCAAACGTGCCGGCGAGCTGGGCAAGTACATGAGCTTCATCACGCCGCCCAACGACTGGACCTACTGGCAGCGCAGCGCATGGAGCAACTACACCCACGGACGCGATAACTGCGCCAAGCGCATCAAGGTCGACATCGGCTTTGGCGGCGCGCCCGGCGGGCTGCCCGACGATACGCCGAAGGACGAAGCCTGAGGGCATTCTCCGCATTCTGCCGGGAAAATCACGTATCATCTATGCGGTATGTCGATTGCGTCGCAGGGGCGTGTGACGTGGAATGAAAACGCACGATGTCGCCGCATGGCGGGTCGCGCCGAGGAGAAGGAGAGCATATGCCGTCTGATATCGAAATCGCGCAGGCATGCGAGATGGAGTCCATTGTCGAGGTCGCCGCGCAGGCGGGCATCGACGAGAAGTACCTCGAGCCCTACGGCCGCTACATGGCCAAGGTCGACAACATTTCGGTGCTCAAGGACTATGCCGACAAGCCAGACGGCAAGCTCATCCTCGTGACGGCCATCACGCCGACGCCGGCGGGCGAGGGCAAGACCACCACGTCGGTGGGCCTGGCCGATGGCATGCGCCAGATTGGCGAGGACGTGATCGTTGCGCTGCGTGAGCCCTCCCTCGGGCCCGTCTTCGGCATCAAGGGTGGTGCGGCCGGCGGCGGATACGCGCAGGTCGTTCCCATGGAGAACATCAACCTGCACTTTACGGGTGATTTCCACGCCATCGGGGCGGCCAACAATCTGCTCGCCGCCATGCTCGACAACCACATCCAGCAGGGTAACGAGCTCGGCATCGATCCCAAGTCCATCACCTGGAAGCGTGCCGTCGACATGAACGACCGCCAGTTGCGCCACATCGTGGACGGTCTGGGTGGCGCCAAGCAGGGTGTGCCGCGCGAGGATGGCTTCCAGATCACGGTCGCCTCCGAGATCATGGCGATCTTCTGCCTGGCGACCGACATCGATGACCTCAAGGCGCGCCTGGCGCGCATCGTCGTCGGCTACACCTACGATGGCAAGCCGGTCACGGCCGCCGATCTCAAGGCCGTCGGCGCCATGGCGGCCCTGCTCAAGGATGCCCTCAAGCCCAATCTCGTGCAGACGCTCGAGCATACCCCGGCGCTCGTGCACGGTGGTCCGTTCGCCAACATCGCGCATGGCTGCAACTCCGTCATCGCCACGACCACGGCGCTCAAGCTCGCCGATTACGTTGTGACCGAAGCCGGTTTCGGCGCCGACCTCGGTGCCGAGAAGTTCCTCGACCTCAAGTGCCGCTTTGCCGGCGTGTCGCCCGCGGCCGTCGTCGTGGTCGCCACGGTGCGCGCCCTCAAGATGCACGGCGGCCTGGCTCTTGACCAGCTGGGCAACGAGGATCTCGCCGCGCTCGAGCGCGGCCTGCCCAACTTGCTGCAGCACGTGGGCAACATTCAGGACGTCTACAGCCTGCCGGTCGTCGTCGCAATCAACGCGTTTCCCACGGACACGCCCGCCGAGCTTGCGCTCGTCGAGGAGAAGTGCGCCGAGCTGGGCGTCAACGCGGTGCTCTCCGAGCACTGGGCCAAGGGTGGCGCAGGTGCCATCGACCTGGCGCATGCGGTGGTCGACGCGTGCGGGACTCCCTCGAAGATGACCTATTCCTACGAAATCGAGGGTACCTCCATCGAGGACAAGCTCGATGCCGTCGCGCGCAAGATCTACCATGCCGATGGCGTCGACTTCGTCGAGAACGCGCCGGCGCAGCTCAAGCTCCTCAAGGAGCAGGGCTTTGGTGACTTGCCGGTCTGCGTGGCCAAGACGCAGTACTCGTTCAGCGACGATCCCACCAAGCTGGGCGCGCCGCGCGACTTCCGCATCTCGGTGCGCAACCTCACCGTGTCCGCCGGTGCGGGCTTCATCGTGGCGCTAACCGGCGACATCATGACGATGCCGGGCCTCTCCAAGGTGCCCAGCGCCGAGAAGATCGACGTGGATAGCGACGGAAAGATCACGGGACTGTTCTAGATGACCGAGGCCGTGGAGCTCAGCTGCAGGAAGTTCGTCGAGGTACTGGCTTCGGACGCACCGGCGCCTGGCGGCGGCGGCGCGGCTGCGCTCGTGGGCGCCATCGGCATGGCGCTCGGCAACATGGTGGGCTCGCTTACTGTGGACAAGCCAAAGTACGCACCCGTGCGCGACGAGCTCGTGTCGCTCATGGATCAGGCGCAGGGGCTTCGCGAGGAGCTTCTGGACCTCGTCGAGGCTGATGCCCGCGCGTTCGAGCCGCTTTCCCGTGCCTACGGCCTGCCGAGTGGAACCGACAAGGAGAAGGCCGAGAAGGCGCGTGTCATGGAGACGTGCCTGCGCGATGCCGCCGCCGTGCCCTTCGAGATCATGCAGGCGTGCTGCGGGGCCATTGACCTACTCGAGCGCTTCTGCGAGATTGGCACGCCGCTTGCGATTTCGGACGTGGGGTGTGGGGCCGCGTGCTGCCGAGCCGCTATGCAGGCGGCCAGCCTCAACGTCTTCGTCAACACCAAGCTCATGGCCGACCGCGCTCATGCCACGGCTCGCGATGATGCTGCGTACGACCTGCTGGACACGTACCTGCCCAAGGCCGATGCGATTATCGCGGAGGTGGGGGAGCGGCTGCGATGAGCGCGACGATACTCGAGGGACCGGCGGTCGCCGAGGCGATCAGCGAAGACGTGATGAACCGCGTGACCGCGCTTGCCGCGCAGGGCGTGACGCCATGCCTGGGCATATTGCGCGTGGGCGAGCGGCCCGACGACCTCTCGTACGAGCGTGGCGCATGCAAGCGCGCCGAGGTCATGGGCATTGCCGTAAGGCACCTCGTGTTCGACGAGGGCGTGACGACGGAAGAGCTCGTGGAGGCCGTCGAAGCCATCAACGCGGATGATTCCGTTCACGGTCTGCTCATACTGCGCCCGCTCCCCGCGCACATCGACGAAGAGCGGGTCTGCAATGCCCTGGCAGCCTACAAGGACGTCGACGCGTGTGGCGAGCGTTCGCTCGGCACGCTGTTTACCGGCGCCGACGGGGCCTTTGCTCCGTGCACGGCGCAGGCCTGCATCGAGATTCTGGACCACTATGGCATCGAGATCGCGGGCAGGCGCGCCCTCGTCATCGGGCGTAGCCTTGTGATTGGCAAGCCGGTGGCCATGCTGCTGCTCGAGCGCAACGCGACCGTGACCATAGCCCACTCGCGCACGGCCGATCTCGAGGAGCTTGCGCGCGAGGCCGATATCGTCGTGGCCTGTGTGGGTCACGCCGCCATGGTCGGTGCGGATCACGTCGCGCCGGGCCAGACGCTCATCGATGTCGGCATCAATGTCGCCGATGACGGCTCGCTCGTGGGCGATATCGCGTTCGATGAGGTCGTCGATGTCGTCGATGCCGTCACGCCCGTGCCGCGCGGCGTCGGCTCGGTCACGACGAGCGTGCTGTGCAAGCACGTCGTGCAGGCCGCCGAGATGATGATGTGATTGGCGGAATGAGACAACGTCCCTGAGCAACTGTCTCATTCCATCTCGCCCTTTCGAGAGGAAGCAAAAGCAATGGCGAAGAGCTGTGCGCATAAACAACGGTTGTGGACGGGCGACTTCACCCTCACGCTCGCCATCGCGTTTTGCGCATTCGTCTCCTGTCAGGCCCTCAACAACGGCACGCCGCTCTACATCACGCGTATCGGCGGAACGACGAGCTTTGCCGGTGCGCTTATCCTCGATTTCTCCATTGCCGCGGCCGTTGCGCGTCTGTTCGCCGGCCGCATCGTCGACCGCACGGGACGCAAGCGCATCATGGTCGCCGGTGCGCTCCTGCTCATCGCGGGCACGGTGCTTGCCATTCCGCTTCCCGGCTTCTATCCGCAAATTGTGCTGCGCGTGCTGCAGGGCGTCGGCTTTGCCTTCGTGACGACGGCGAGCGCGACCGCCGCCGCTGACGTCTTGCCGACCGAGCGTCTGGGCGAGGGCATCGGCTATTACGCGCTCGGGCAATCGCTCGGCATGGCGTTTGGCCCGGCCTTCGGCATCTTCCTCTGCTCGCTCGCCTTTACCGAGAGTCTGTTCGCGGGCGTTGCCGGTGTGGGGGCGGTACTTCTCATCCTCGTCATGTGCTGCAACTACGAGAAGCATGTTGAGCGCTTGCCCGAGACCTCCGAATACCGCGTGCTCGAGGAACGTCGCCGCAGGCTTGCCAAGGAGGCAGCCGATGGTGACATCGGGGCGATCGAGGAGGAGGTCGAGGACGCGGATCGCTACCGTGGGCTCGCGGCGCTCTTCGAGAAGCGCGCCTTTGTCGGCGCCCTGCCGATGATCGTCATCTGCCTCGGCTTTGCGATTCCCGTGAGCTACACCGCGCTGTACGCCCAGTCGCTTGGCCTCTCGAATGCCGGCATGTTCTTCTTCGTGGGCGCCATCGCGATGACGGCCTCGCGTTTTCTGGGCGGCCGCCTGCTCGACATCGTGCCGCCGCGCATCCTCTTCCTGATGACGAACCTATGCGGTGTCGCGATGTTTCTCGTCATGGCGTTCGTGCATACCGAATGGATGCTCTATATCGGGGGATTCTTCTTCGGCCTGTCGATGGGCTTCGCGTTTCCGCTGCTCAACTCGATGGCGGTCAAGAACACACCGCCGGAACGTTGGGGCGCGGCTAATGCCATGTTTCTCCTCGCCAATGACATGGGTGTCGGGCTGGGCGCCTCGTTGTGGGGCTTCGTCGCCGATTCCGTCGGGTTTCTTCCCGTCATGCTTGGCGGCGCGGCGATGTTCGTCGTCGGCTATGCCATCGCGCTCGTCGTGTTTCCGCACGGAAAGTAAGGGTGCGGCCGCGGTGCGATGCGCGTTTTTTGCGTTTCTCTAGGATGATGAAGGCAGCGCTGTAGAAAACTTGCGTTTCTCTAGGATGAAAGGAACTGGCCTGTACGTTTTTTTCGTTTATCTAGGGTTTATGTGTGAAAAAGGCTGCGAAAACGCAAAAAACGTGCATATGGCATCGTGCAGTCCTAGAAAAACGCAAAAAATGTGCGGACCACTTGCAAAATCAGGCAAATACGCAGCTGCTTATCTGATTTAGAACAATCCCATCGCTTGCCAGAAAGGCACGGCGACGAGCAAGCAGATGATTGCGATGGCCGTGTAGAGGATGCAGTATTCGGCGAGCTTGGAGTGTTTGGCCATCTTGCCGTCGACACTGTAGAAGGCCGCCAGGTACACGGGGTTTTGGTACTGCACGAACCAGACGTTGATGACCGTGTAACTTGCCATCCCGATGACCCAGGGATTGATGCCGAGGGTGATTGCGATGGGAATGACGAAAGCCAGGAAGATGTTGATGAAGGCGGTCTGCGAGACGATGAGGATGCGCGCCGCGATCGTGATGAGCGCGATGCCGACGACGAGTGCGTAGGGATTGCTCGCGATTGCCATGACGAGTGGCGTGAACTCGGCGACGATCCATTCGGTGATGCCTGCCTCGGCGAAGACATCTCCCAATCCCAGCACGATGCCGATGAAGATGAGCGACCCCCAGCCGATGCCCGGTCCGAAGTTCTTCTTGTTGATGATGCCGCAGGCGGTCATCGCGACGAGAGCACCGACGGCGGGAATCCATGCCGGTATGCCGTGCAGGCCTTGCGTGACCCAAAGCAGCACGGTCGCGGCCGTGATGATGGCCATGCGGCGTTCGTCGAGGCTCATGCGCCCGAGCTCGCGACGTTTTTCGAGTATGTCATCGTGCGTGTCGTGCGAGACGCCACCCTCGCTTCGCCTCGTGGCGCGCGGGCGGTAGAGAAGGACGATGAAGGCGAGGTTGAGGACGGCCATCGGAACGAACCAGGGGAGTGCGCTGACGAACCAGTGCACGAAGTCGAACTGCGCCTGGACGCTTGCCGGGTAGATGGCCAACAGCGTGTAACCGACGATCGAGGAGCTGATGAACAAGGGCGCAGCCGTCTGCACGCCGGTGAACATCGCGAGGAAAAGTCCGGTCGCCTCGCGTCCCTGACGTTCGTAGCCCCGGATGTCGCCCACTTCCATCGCGAGTGGAGCGAGAAGCGAGGCCTTGGCGGCCATGGAGGGAATGAGCGGGCCGAGCAAGGTCCCGCAGGCGAAAAAACCAATGGCCTGCGCGGCAAATGACGAGGGAAAGCGGCTTACGATGGCGAGCGCCATGCGCTCGAGCAATCCGGTCTCCTTCATTCCCAGACCGATGGAGAACGCACCGACGAGTAGCCACCATATGGGGTTGGAGAAGAACGAGAAGCTCGTGACTGCCGGAATGCCGCCGACGAGCGCGAAGAGCATCACCATAATCAGAGCCGTAGCGAACTCCGGCAGGACACCGCAGATCCACCAGACGATTGATCCGGCGAGAATGGCGAGCACGTAGCAACCCTGCTGGCTTAGGCCTTCTGGGTGCAGAAAGAGCGCCATGAGGACACCGACGAGGATGCCGCCGATCGCGCCGCCGATGCGTTTTGCGCGTTGCCTGCGAGCTACCTCGTCCACGTCGTCTCTCGTCCCCTCTGGTTAATCTGATTGGCTACAGAATAGCCCTCTTGGATATTTGATACCAACATGGCACCAAAGTGCGATTTCGCTGGGGTAATATGGCTCGTTGCAAGAGCCGCCATGTGGGCGGCGTGAAATGCGGGACATGAGGGACAGGCGTGGGGCTTCTCATCACATTCGTGCTCGGCATCTTCGTGCTGATAGGCGCGGCCATTGCCGGCTTTGCCAAGAACGAGCATCGCGTGAGCGAGCTTTCGGTGGCCGTCGCCCTCGGCGCCATCGTCATGCTGCTCGCGCTTGACCTCGTGCCCGAGGTATTCGAGGGTATCGAGCACATCGGCTGGCTTCTCACTGTGGTTGCCGTGGTGTTGGGCTTCGCGGCACTCGCGGCGCTCGACCGCTTCTTGCCGGATGCCGATCACGGCAAGCATGGAGCTCACGGTCATGTCGAGGATGACGATGCACATGACCTCGCTCACGCGCCCGTGGTTTCCGGGCATCCGCATGGTAGCGCGCTGCACGTGAGCGTCGCCGTGGTGATCGCCCTCACGGTCCACAACATCATCGAGGGTATGTCCGTGTACGGCGTGGCGACCCAGTCGGTCACGGCCGCGTTCCTGCTCGCCTTCGGCATTGGCATCCATAACATGCCCATGGGCATGATCATCTACTCCGGCGTGCGCGATCAGTCGCTTGGCCGTCGTGTCGGCATTCTGGCCGTCGCGGCGCTCTCGACCTTCGTGGGCGGTCTGATCATGCTCGCGATTGGCTCGGCAGCCGATGACCACATCGTGCACTTCATGATCGCGCTTACCGTGGGCTTGCTGCTCTACATCGTCATTTGCGAACTCGCGCCGCATGCGCTGCGCACCGATAACGCAAAGCTCACGATTGCCGGCCTGCTCGTGGGCGCCGGTGTCGTGCTCCTCGGCGTCACGTTGGCCGGCATGGCGTAATGAGACAGTTGCTCTGAGCAAGTGTCTCGGTAACTGGTTGCCTTTATTCTGCGAGCTGAGTTGAGGGGATGTGGACCTCGCCGCTTGTCAGGTTGCGCTCCTCGCCCGAATCGAGTCGCACGCGCAAGGTAAAGTCGTCGTCGATGCCGATCACCTGCGCCTCGAAGGTTTCGATGCCTGCGTGGACCTCGACATGGCGACCGTCGAGTAGGGAGCGCGCGCGGTAATCGGCCAGATGCGGCATGCTCGGGATGCGCTCGTAGTCGCGCATGAAACGATTGACCGTGTCGGCGACGATGTGGCAGCGCAGGGTGTTGGCATCATCGCTGTCATCGACAAGCGCTCCGGCGATATTGGTTTCGTCATCGAATCCGCCTTCGGGTTCGATGACGTTCACGCCGATGCCCACCACGACGTAGGCGACGCTCTGCGTCTCGGCGTCGAAGCTTGCCTCGCTCAGGATGCCGCTCACCTTGCGTCCGTCGACGAAGACGTCGTTCACCCACTTGATTTGCGCATGTCGGTCCGCGCATTCGTCGATTGTGGCGGCGAGGCAACACGCCGCGTAGCTCGTGACGAGCGCGACATCGCCAAGCGCGAAGCGCGGCCGTAGGATGAGGGTGAAGTAGACGCCGGTGTCCTTCGGCGAGGAAAACGAGCGTCCCTGCCGGCCACGGCCGGCGCTCTGGGAGTTTGCCACGATGAGCGTTCCCTCCGAAGCTCCTTCCTCGGCGCGCTGCTTGGCCACGGTGTTCGTCGAGCTCACGGTATCGTGGAACTCGACCGTGATGCGGGGATCGTCGATGAGGCGGGCGATGCTCCTGGCATCGAAGGTACTGGGTGATGACACGAGGCGATGGCCGCGGTTCGTGACGCTCTCGATTACGTGTCCTTCGGCGCGTAGCGCGCTCACGGCCTTGGAGACGCTGTTGCGCGAGATGCCGAGCACGCGTGCGAGCGCGGCTCCGGAGACGAACGAGCCCTTGCCTTCGTCAAGAAGCTCGAGGATGCGTTCTTTCGTGTTCGTCTGCATGCAGACAGGGTATCACGCCCGTTGCCATCGAGTCGCCTTGCGCACGGCGACGGCCACGGCAATGGCGAGCACGGCCTTGGCGCAGTCGATGGCGATGAAGGGTGCATCTGCCATGAGGAAGGCCGAGAGCGGGTCGCTCTGGGTGACCACCATGAACCACAGCCAGCCCAGGATATCGGCGATGACGATGATGCAGGCGGCGGCGACGACGTCGCAGATGACTTGGCGCACGCCACGACGCTCGAGGGAGCGCCGGACGAAGCTTGCGAGTGTCACCGCGATGGGGTAGCTCACGAGGAATCCGCCCGTGGGACCGAGGAACTTGCCGAAGCCACCGGTCATGCCCGAGAAAACCGGGAGCCCCACGGCACCCATGAGCAGGTAGATGCCGCAGGTCGCTGCCGCCTGGCCGGGCGTGAGGAGCAGCGATATGAGGATGATGGCGGCGGTCTGCAACGTGAAGGGCACCGGGCCGAGCGGGATGGTGAACAGGCATGACAGGGCGAGCAACGCGATGAGCAGGCCGCAGGTGACGATGGTTCTTGTCGAGGTTCTTGACACGGGTTCTCTCCTTAGACGAATTGTCACCCAATGATGCACTAAAGGGTGACAATCGTCAAATTATTCGAGCTCATAATGTCGTGACGGCGGAGACGGGCCGCGGTTTCGGGCTAGCTCTCGCACCCGATGAGCGGTTTTCGCGCAGCTGCTGCGGCGACGCAAAGCTAGTCCCTTTAGGGAAACTCGCACGCAAAGACCGCGTGCTCAGACAGTCCTCGCACCCGCAGCGAGAAAATCGCTCATCTGCTCCAGACGCCCGAAATCGCATCCCGCCTCCGTTGCCCCGCCACCATGCCTTCAAACTGCTATCATCGTGGGTTCTATGAACAGAAGCGTTTTCACAGACGGACTCAAGGCCGCGTTGCCCATCATGGCGGGCTACATCGTGCTCGGCCTTCCCTGCGGCTTGCTATGTCAGCAAGCCGGGATGGACTGGGTCATGGTTCTCATCATGTGCGTCATCTTCTACTCCGGCGCCGGTCAGTACATGATTCCCAACATGTGGCTCGCGGGTAACCCGCTGCTTTCCATCATCCTGAGCGTATCGCTCGTGAACACGCGCCAGATGCTCTACGGTGCCTCGCTGTCGCGGTATTGCGAATCGGCGAGCAAACGCCTGGCCTTCCTCTTTGGCGCGACGGTCACCGACGAGTCCTTCGGCGTCAACCTCGCGCGCTTCGAGAACGGCGGCTGGGACGTGAAGCGCGCCACGGTCGTCAACCTGTGCAGTCAGTCGTCATGGGCGTTTGCCTGCGTCATGGGCGCGCTCATCGGCAATCTCGTGTCGGTGCCCACTGCCATCGCGTCGTTTGCCATGACCTCGATTTTCATCTGCCTGCTGTGCATGCAGAAGATCACGACGACGAATCTCATCACCGTCGGCGTGGCGGTTTTGGGCGTGCTGCTGTGCAAGCTCACGGGGCTTTCCGGGCCTGCGATCTTGCTCGGCGCGTTGGCGGGCATGTTCGCCGGCTACATCCACGCGACGGTCACGAAACCGGGTGAGCGCGCATGAGCTGGTTCGATTTCGCCATCATCACCGCTTCCGTCGCGCTCACGATGCTCGCCTGCCGCGTCATTCCGGTGTTCGCGCTCAAGGGCCGCACCCTGCCATCCAATGCGGTGCGGTTGCTCAACCTCATTCCGCCTGCCGCGTTCGCCGCGCTGGTCGCCAACGACCTCATCGTGCTCGATAGCTGGGCGACAGGGCCCTGGCCGGCGATGATCCCGTGGATTTCCGCGGCGCTCGTGTTCGTGGTCGGCTACAAGACGAAGTCGCTCGTCTGGTGCATCGTCGCGGGCGTCGCCTCCTACGCGCTGCTCATGCTCCTCTAATAGGAGATTTCTCGATTCCGCTCATTTCGCGCGCTTCGCTCGAAATGACAAAGCCGACAGCTGGTGTCATCACCCTGAATGGGAAGTTGAGGGACGCATTCCTGTTTGGAGTGACAATGTCCACGCTTGGGTCTATGCAATGCCGCGGTCGCGTTCGTCGAAGCGCTCGGCGAGCCACATGTTAATGACGGCTTGACGAGAAACGGCGAGACGACGAGCTTCGGCATCGAGTCTGTTGACGAGCCATTCGGGCATGTTGATGTTTACGCGTATCTTGCCCTCAAGACCAGGCTGGCGTTCTGAGCCGGGAATGATGTATGGCGTTATGTCGCCACCGTTGTCAAAGTACTCATCGAACTCATCGGCATTCATTGTTCTTTCGGTCATAGCATGACACCTCATCTTTGGTAGATTTCCTGACGGAAATGATTCGTATTCGCTCTTCGCGCATCGCGAAGATGCCCGTCCAATACTGACCACCATATCGCGCGATTATCGCTTCGCGTTTCTCGACATGCGTCCGTGCGCCCATGATCACTCTGCGCTCGTCATCCCAGAGTCGCTGGGCTTCCTCGAAGTCGATACCGTGCTTTGCCTCGTTGGAATCGCTCTTCCTCTGGTCGTACTCAAAACGAAGCGGTTCATAGGATAAGTGTATTATATCCGCCATAAGTACCCCTAACAAGCTCCTAACATACATAAGATGTACACTTTCATAGTCACGTCATGCCACTGGAAGGCAAAGATCGGTGGACAACGCGGGCATGCTACACCACATGCTTCCGAGCGAACTACCCCGGCAACCTGAATAGTTTCGGAGTGTTTTCCGGATAAGTTCGGAGTTTCGTCAGGTGGGTCATATTGGTCAGACCAACTTGTCTCATTATCGTCCGGTACCATCAAAAAATGAGACGGCTTGGTCTGGCCAACTTGTCTCATTAACAATGCCTAAACAAAATGTGCAGAACGTCCTTCGAGCGAGGATGGTCCCGTGCCTCGTAGTAAAATCAACGGACTTGGTTTGTCGTAAGCGCGGAGTGTGAATGGCCAAAGGTAGCTCGAAAAGCACGGTTCTCAAGAACGCCCAGAAGGTCGCTGCCGCAACCACGATGGACTCCGTCGCGCGAAACGCTGGCAAGTACGATGCGAAAAACCGCGCGAAGCAGGCCGATTCGCAGACGGCGGACAAATCCGCTTCCGGGCCCAAGCACTCGAAGAAGGCCGAGAAGAAGATGAGTCCCGCCAGAAAGGCCCTCGTCGTCTTTGCCGTCGCCATGCTCGTTGTCCTCGGGTGCTGCTGCGTCGCGTTTGCCGCGTCCGAGGAATCCCGCTCCCAATACGTGCCCGAGGCAACGATGCTCGATGGCCAGGTCGACATATCCGGAATGACGGCCGACGAGCTGCGCGCCCTGCTCGTCAAGCGCGTCGAAGGCGGCATCGCCACGACGATCACCCTGGAGGCGGGTGATTCGAGCCATGCGATCGAGATGGGCGAGATCGGCACCATCGACATCGACGCCACGGTCGAGCAGGCGTTCGCCCCGTATCGTGCCAATCCCGTCGTACGCGCCGTCGTAACCGTTGGCGAGCTCATCGGCATGCCCCCTGCCGGTCATGACGTCTGCACGGTGTGCGTCGTGGATCACGACGCGCTCGTCGACCGCGTTGCCGCCGTCGCCCAAAAGGCAAACGCGCCGGCCAAGAACGCGGGCTATGCCTACGACAAGACGAGCAACGCGCTCGTCGTCGCGGCGGCGACCCGGGGCGTGGAGATGGACGAGCCCGCCACCGTCGCGCGCATCGAGGAGGCACTTGCCGGTGCCGACAACGGTGACCCGGAGCGCCTGTCCATCCAGGCCGAGGCGATCATCACCGAACCCGAGTCAAACGATCCCGGCCAGGGCATCTTCGTCGACACGCGCAAATGCCGCGTGCATCTCTACGAAAACGGCGTGGAGGTCGCGAGCTATCCCTGCACGCCGGGCATGTCGGGCTATGCGACGCCCAAGGGCGACTTCACGCTTTCGTACAAGGACCCGGCACCCATCTGGTATAACCCGCACAGCGACTGGTCCGAGGGCATGGAGGAGACCATCGCGCCCGGCCCGTCCAACCCATTGGGCGTTCGCGCACTGGCCGTGAGCTGCGGCGGTGGCATCTTCCTGCATGGCACGACGAACACCGGCGGTCTGGGTTCGCCCGGCAGTCATGGTTGCGTGCGCCTGTCCAACAGCAATATCGTCGAACTGTACGACCGGGTGTCGGTCGGCATCCCCATCATCATCCGCTAGACCAAGGAGCGAACCATGGAATCTACCCTGTACCTCGACCTTTCGACCGATGCGACGCGCAAGTCCATCTTCGGGCAGCTCGTCGCCGCCACGCCCGAGCAGCGTCGTGGCAACATCGGCGTCGTCGTGGGTGACGACAGCATTCCCGCCAAGGCGCACCTGCACGATCTCGCCGACGTCGAGCGTGCCATCGGCACGTCGGTGGCCAGCGACTGGACCAAGGAGGAGGCAAAGCAGGTGTACCGCATCCTAGCGCAGGCCGAGGCGCAGGTGCACGGTTGCGCCATCGAGGAGACGCACTTTCACGAGGTCGGCCTCGGGATGACCGTACGCGAGATCCTCGGCATGTGCGCTGCCATCGAGCAGATTGGCCCCGGCAAGGTCATCGCCTCGAGGGTGCAGGTCGGCAGCGGCAAGATCGAATGCGCCCATGGCGTGCTCGACATTCCCGCGCCCGCGACCGCGGCCATTCTCGAGCGCTACCGCATCCCCCTGGCCGAGCCGCGTCTGGAAGGCGAGCTGTGCACGCCCACCTCGGCCGCATTCATCGCACGTTACGTGGAGGAGTATCAATGAGCAGACTCATCGGCATCGATCTGGGTACGACGAATTCCTGCGTTGCGGTGATGGAAGGCGGGCATCCCGTCGTCATCGCCAATGCGGAAGGCTCGCGCACGACGCCTTCAGTCGTCGCGTTCACGAAGAAGGGCGAGCGCCTGGTGGGTGAGGTCGCCAAGCGCCAGGCCGCCATGAACCCCGAGCGCACCATCGGTTCGATCAAGCGCCAGATGGGTTCCACCAAGCCCATCCGCATCGACCGGCAGAAGTACCTCCCGCAGGAGATTTCGGCCATGATCCTCGCCAAGCTCAAGAAGGACGCCGAGAGCTACCTGGGCGAGCCGGTCACCGACGCGGTCATCACCGTGCCCGCGTACTTCACCGACGCGCAGCGTCAGGCGACCAAGGACGCGGGCGTCATCGCCGGGCTCAACGTGCAGCGCATCGTCAACGAGCCCACGGCTGCGGCGCTTGCCTACGGCGTGGACAAGGAGGAGAACAAGGCCGTCATGGTCTACGACCTGGGCGGCGGCACCTTCGACGTCTCGGTGCTCTCCATCAACGGCGGCGTGATCGAGGTGCTCGCCACGGCCGGCGACAACCACCTGGGCGGAGACGACTTCGACGCGCGTCTCGTCGAGGAGCTGCTGCGGCGCTTCAAGGCGCAGTACGGCGTGGACATCTCGCGCGACCCGGCGGCGATGAACCGCCTGACCGAGGCTGCCGAGGCGGCCAAGCGCGAACTCTCGTCGGTTTCCACGACGACGGTCAACCTGCCGTTTCTGGCTAGCGACGGCGGACAGCCCCTGCACTTCGAGACGCAGGTCACGCGCGACGAGTTCGAGCGCCTGACCGCGGATCTGGTCGAGCGTACGATGGGGCCGTGCAAGCGTGCCCTGGCCGACGCGCACATGGGGCCCGGCGACATAGGCAAGGTGCTCATGGTGGGCGGGTCGAGCCGCATCCCCGCCGTCAAGCGCGCGGTACGCGAGCTCACGGGCAAGGAGCCGTCCGAGTCGATCAATCCCGACGAGTCCGTCGCGCTCGGCGCCTGCCTGCAGGCCGGCGTGCTGGCCGGTGACGTGGGTGGTCTGCTACTGCTCGACGTGACGCCGCATTCGCTGGGCATCGAGGTCGTGGGTGACGTCATGTCGGTGCTCATCCCGCGCAATTCGACGCTGCCGACCACGAAGAGCGACATCTACACGACGGTCTCGCCCATGCAGACGACCGTCGAGATAAACGTGCTGCAAGGCGAGAGCCCCAAGGCGAGCGAGAACACGTCGCTGGGCAAGTTCATGTTGGGCGGCCTGCGCCTGGGGATGAAGAAGCCGCAGGTCGAGGTCACCTTCGAAATCGACGCCAACGGCATCGTGCACGTCACGGCACGTGACCTCGAGACCAACAAGGCCGCCAACATCTCGATCGAGGGTTCGTCGAACATGTCGCAACGCCAGATCGAGGCTGCGACCAAGCGCCTCACGGACGGCAGGTAACGACTCGGCATCAGCAGAGCGCGTGGGCGAAAACGCTCCTCGCTCGTGTATGATGAAAATGAGACAACGTCTCTGAGCAATTGTCTCATTTTATGACGGTACCGGATGATAATGGGACAAGTGACCTGTCCATTTGTCCCGTTTTCGAAGAGAGAGCGAGCGCATGGAAAAGAACGTGAAGAAGACGGTCGTCATTCCGCTGATCATCACGATCGTGGTCATCGGAATCCTCTACTACGTGACGATCCCGCCCATCAACATCCAGAGCGTGCAGTTCTGGAACTTCCTGATCTGGTGCCTCATCATCATCGCCGTGTGCTTTGGCATCCCGCGTGCGCATGATGCGTCGACCAGCTTCATCTCCGATTTCATCGAGGGCATCAACCGCGAGGGTCTCGGCTACATCTTCAAGTTTCGCGAGCGCCGTGCCGCGCGCAAGCAGGCCAAGGCCGATGGCGACAAGCCGGCCGTGCCCAAGCGCAGCTGGCTGTTCTGGATCATCGCGGTCGTCATCTTCCTCTTCCTCGGCATCTTCGTCGGGCAGATCGCGAGCTCCCCGCTCTTCAACGCACGCGCGTATTCGGGTCTGCTCGAGGTCAAGGAAGGAAACTTTGCCGAGGACATCTCCGAGATCTCGATGAAGAGCGTGCCGGTCGTCGACCGTGACACGGCCGTGCGCCTCGGTTCGCGCACCATCGGCGAGATGAGCGACCTGGTCAGCCAGTTCGCCATCGACGAGGGACCGGATGCCTACACGCAGATCAACTACGAGAGCCAGCCCTATCGTGTCTCGCCGCTCATCTACGCCGACCCCATCAAGTGGATCATGAACACGTGGGAGGGTCTGCCCGGCTTCGTCACGGTCAACATGGCCACGCAGGACACGCAGCTCGTGCGCCTGCCCGAGGGCCACTACATGCACATCTCCACGGGCGAGCACTTCAACAACTACCTGTATCGCTACGTGCGCTTCCAGTTCCCGTTCGAGATCTTCGGCGAGGCGGCCTTCGAGCTCAACGACGAGGGCGAGCCGTACTGGATCGTGCCCACCGTCAAGATGCGCATCGGGCTGTTTGGCGGCGAGGATTACGATGGCGCCATCCTCGTGAACGCCTGCACGGGCGAGACCACCAAGTACGACCTCGCCGACGTGCCCAATTGGTGCGACAAGGTCTTCACCGCCGACCTCGTCTACGAGCAGCTCGGCTATTACGGCAAGTATCGCTCGGGCTTCATCAACTCGCTCATCGGCCAGACCGGCGTGCTCGTGCCCACGGGCTCTCCCGCGCCCGGCTTGTTCAACAACGACAGCTCGTCATCGTCGGGTGTCGGTGGTGGTTACAACTACCTGGCGATCAACGATGACGTCTACATGTACACGGGCATGACGAGCGCCAACAGCGATGAGTCGCTCGTCGGCTTCGCGCTGGTCAACCTGCGCACCAAGGAGCCGCGCTACTACACGTGCGCGGGTGCGACCGAATCCTCGGCCATGTCGTCTGCAGAGGGCCAGGTCCAGCAGATGAGCTACAACGCGACCTTCCCGCTGCTGCTCAACATCGCCGACCGTCCCACGTACTTCCTGTCGCTCAAGGACGCGGCGGGCCTGGTCAAGATGTACGCGTTCGTCGACGTGCAGCAGTACCAGATCGTCGGTACGGGCTCCACGGTGGCCGACGCGCAAAACGCCTACATCGCGGCGCTCACCAACGATGACCAGGTCGAGATCGACGAGGGCGCCATCGCCGAAAGCGGCATCCTGCCCTCGGTCGACGGGCAGATCGAGGCCATCGAATCCGTGGTCTTCGACGGCAACACGCGCTACTACTTCAAGCTCGCCGGTGATCCGAAGATCTACATCGCGAGCATTTCGGCCAACGAGAACATGCCGTTTTTGGGGCCGGGGTCACGGGTGTCGGTGATGTACACCGAGAAGGACAACACGCGCGAGGTCACGGCGCTCACGCTGCTCTGACCTGCGCGACCAGACAGTGGTTGGCGATGAGACGGCGTCCCTGAGCAACTGTCTCATCGTCTCATAGGCCGATGCGGGGGCTTCCCTTCTGGGGAAGCTCCTCGTCTTTGAAGAGCGTCTTGACGACGCCGGGCGCGAGGTCGGCGGCCGGGACGCTGGTCGAGTAGATCATCGAGTGCGAGATGCAGCTATCGCGGCATAGGCGGCAGTTCACGCAGAGCGAGGGCCGGAACGTGAGCGTCGCGCGGCGCTCGTCATCGACGTGGTACTCGAGCGCCTGGGTCACGCACATGCGCGCGCAGGCGCCGCAGTGCTTGCAACGATTGGGGTCGATGTCGACCGATGCCCAGAAGCGCGTGCAGATGGTCGCGCCATCTGGATGAGAGCCGATTGCGTCGAGCATCCTGAGCAGGCGCACGCTACGGTAGCTATCGGCATCGAAGCGCTCGTCGGGACTCATGATGATCTGCGCGTCCGGATCGGGGGCGGCCTCGCCCGTGAGGTTGCCGATGGCGGAGCTCACGGCATGCCAGGCGTATTCGACTGCCGAGGCTCCGGCTTGCTCGAACGCCTCGCGACGGTCGGAGGCGATGACATGCGTTTGCGTTTGCGGCTTGTCGAGTACGAGGGTGGGCGGAACCTCATCGAGCGTGGCGAAGGTACCGGGTATCTTCCACAGGTCGAGTAGCTCGCGCGTGCTGCGAACCATCTCCTCGAAATAGGGTTGCTCGCAATCGACATCGCATCCCTCGCAGCTGGGGGTGAAGAGGATGACGCGCTTGAACTTGAGTGCGAACATGCCGGTGATGAGATATTCGTCGAGATAGTTGAGGCATGGCAGCACGACGACGCGGTTCGTGTCGACGGCCGCTGCCCGGGCATGGCGCTCGCAGATGAATGCGGCGCTGCCGGCATTGCGCTGCGCCGAGATGCGGGCCTGACGCACGATTTTGGTAGCCGACGGCGCGGTCGTGCTCATGGCCGATGTTGGGCACGCGCACACGCAGGCACCGCAGTTGATGCACAGCTCCGAGTCGATCGCGAGATGACCGAGCGAGCGCTTGACGGCATCGTGCTGGCAAGCCGAGAGGCAGCTGCGGCAGCGCGAGTGCCAGTTGCGGATGTAGACGCAGCGCTTGGGCACGACCGAGATTGAGGTCGCGGCGAGTTTGTCCGAGATGCTCTCTATGGTGTCGATCTTGCTCATGGGAGGATTATAACGTGCATGACATGTGCGTATGAGACACATTGGACAGGTACATCTGTCTCATTTGCTCCGTAATGAGACAGATGTACCTGTCCAATGTGTCTCATACGTCCCGATTGCACATCGCTTGCCGTATAATCAACGATTCGTGTGATGTTTCGAGCGAAAGGCTTCTTCGTGCACAACCGTCCCGAGTTTCCCAAGCGCGCCGTCGTCACGGCGGGCATGCCCTACGGCAACAAGGGCCTCCACTTTGGCCATATCGCCGGCGTCTTCGTGCCGGCCGACGTCTACGCCCGCTTCCTGCGCGACCGCATCGGGCCGGATAACGTGCTGTTTGTGAGCGGCACCGATTGCTTTGGCTCGCCCATCAACGAGGGCTACCGCAAGCTCGTCGAGGCCGGCGACTTCGACGGGACCATCGCCGACTACGTGCAGATGAACCACGACGCGCAAAAGGCCGCGCTCGACGCCTACGACATCAGCCTCGATATCTTCGAGGGAAGCGGCATCGGGCTTTCCGGCATCAAGCAGCAGGAGATGACCGACGCTTTCATCACGCGCCTCTACGATAACGGCTGGCTCGAGAAGCTCTCCACGCCGCAATTCTACGATGCGCAGGCGGGCACCTTCCTCAACGGCCGTCAGGTCATCGGGCGTTGCCCGGTGCAGGGCTGCAAATCCGAGAAGGCCTACGCCGACGAGTGCGACTTGGGCCATCAATATGATCCGGTCGACCTCATCGCGCCCAAATCCGCGCTCACGGGCCAGACGCCCGAGATGCGCGAGGTGAGCAACTGGTACTTCGAGCTGCCGCGCTTCCACGACCTCATCGCCGCGCACATCGAGCAGGTCGCCGGCATGTGCGGCACGCGTCGCGTGCTCGTCGACGAGGTCGAGTCGTTCCTCGCACCGCCCATCATCTACATCCAGGAGAAGTTCGCCGATGACTTCTCCGCCATCGAGGCGGAGCTGCCGTCGCACTCCGTGCTACCTGCCGAGAAGGGCAAGAGTTCGTTTGGCGTGGAGTTCGCGAGCATCGTCGAGCGCGAACGCGCCGTCGAGGTCATGCATGCTCACGGCCTGCGCTTCCGCACGGGCAAGACGCTCGTGCCCTTCCGCCTGACCGGCAACATCGAGTGGGGTGTGAAGGCACCGGACCTGGACGGGACCTTGCCGGACGCCACGGTGTGGTGCTGGCCAGAGTCGCTGTGGGCGCCCATCGCGTTCTCGCAGGCGGCGCTCGAGGAGAGCGGCCGCGATGCGGCGGACTGGCGCGCATGGTGGTGCTCGGATGACGCGAGGGTCTACCAGTTCATCGGACAGGACAACATCTACTTCTACGGTGTTGCGCAGACGGCGCTATGGCAGGGGACGCAGACGGGCCATGAGCCGCACGTCGATGGCACCGGCGACGAGTTGCGCCAGACGACGCTCGTTCCCAACTACCACATCCTCTTCATGGGCAAGAAGGCCTCGAGCTCGGGTGCGATCAAGCCGCCCATGGCAGCCGAGCTACTCGACCATTACACGCCCGAGCAGCTGCGCGCGCACTGGATTTCGCTCGGCCTGGGCGTCAAGCCCGCGAGTTTCTCGCCCAAGGCGCTCGATCCGAACGCCAACGAGAAGGCGCCCGACCCCGTTCTCAAGGAGAGCGCGCTGCTCACCAACATCTTCAATCGCATTGCACGCTCGTGCTTCTACACGGCGCAGAAGCACTGCGATGGTCGTCTGCCTTTGGGCGGGCCGAGCGAGGACGTGCGTGTCGCGTGCGAGCGGGCGGTGCTCGCCTACGAGGAGCACATGGCCTGCTTCGAGATGCACGCGGTGATGGCGCAGATGGACGAGTTCTTGCGCGGCATCAACAAGTGGTGGGCGAGCGAGAGTCGCACCGCGCTTGCCGAAGACGCGCCCGAGGGTGCCGTCGAGGTGCTGTTGCGCGACGCCTTCCATTATCTGCGGTGCGCAACGTTGCTCATGCATCCCATCGTTCCACGTGGCTGCGAGCTCATCTTCGAGCATCTCGCCATCGAGCCGAAGGACGGCCCGTGCGCGACGCGGGACGCCGGCTTCTTCAACTGGTGCCATGTCTTCGAGCCCATCGACTTCTGGGCCACCGACGAGGAACGCGCCGCGGGAAGCAAGGTGCTCAAGGAGCTGCCGCCGCGCTTCGACTTCTTCGAGAAGCATCCCAGTCAGTACGAGGATATGGCATAATACCGGTCACGTGCCCGAGTGGCGGAATGGCAGACGCGACGGTCTCAAAAACCGTTGTCCTCTGGGCGTGTGGGTTCGACTCCCACCTCGGGCACCAGCAGACGATACGCGGGGCAGCGAAAGACTGCCCCTTTTGCTATTTCGCATGAGGAAGCGAGGAGCTTCTGATGACCAACCAACACGGGTACGACGACGCGGACAAGCACGAGGACTTCTCCGACACGCCCATCATTCCCGGTCCCGACAATCCCGATCCAGACGGGCTGTTCATCGCCGAGGTGCAGGGTCGTAACAAGCGTCTGCGCCAGCTCATCCAGTTCACGCACTCGTCCACCAAGGCCGCGGCGATCATGCTCCTTGCCGCCATCGTCGCGCTCGTCGTCGCCAACACGCCGGCGCATGGTCCCTTCCTCGAGTTCTGGCATACGCAGGTCTCCATCGGCATCGGCGCCTTCCATGGTGAGATGTCGTTCGCGCACATCATCAACGACATCTTCATGGCCGTGTTCTTCCTGCTCGTGGGCCTCGAGATCAAGTACGAGATGACGGCCGGCGAGCTCACCAACATCCGCCAGGCCATCCTGCCGATCCTCGGCGCCCTGGGCGGTGTGCTCGCGCCCATCGCCATCTACCTGGCGTTCAACGCGACGCATCCCGAGGCGTTCATGGGCTGGGGCGTGCCGACCGCGACCGATATCGCGTTCGCCCTCGGCATCCTGTCGCTTCTGGGTAGCCGCGTGCCCAACGGGGTGCGCGTGTTCCTCTCGACGCTGGCCGTGGCCGATGACATCATCGCCATCCTCGTCATCGCCATCTTCTACGGCGAGAGCCCCGACCTGCTCTGGCTAGGTGCCGCGGCGATCGTGTTCGTTGCGCTCATCGTCATGAACCGCATGCACGTCTACTCGCTCGTGCCCTACATCCTCGTGGGATGCGTGCTGTGGTTCTGCGTGTTCTCGTCGGGCATCCACTCGACGATCGCGGGCGTGCTGCTCGCGTTTGCCATCCCGTCGGGGTCGCGCGTGAACCTCGACAACTTCTTCGACTGGTCCAACAAGCGCCTGCGCATGGCCAATAGCTTCTACGAGGGCGACGAGACGCCGCTCGTGGCCCAGAAGGACTACATCACCACCGTCTCGAGCCTGAGCAAGATCTCCAAGCAGGCTATGCCACCGGCCACGCGCCTCGAGCACAAGCTGTACCCGTGGGTGTACTTCCTCATCCTGCCGCTGTTCGCGCTCACCAACGCCGACGTCGCGGTGACGGGTCTCGATTTCGCGACGGTCACGTCCTCGCCCGTCGTGCTCGGCGTGTTCTGCGGTCTGGTGCTCGGCAAGCCCATCGGCATCATGTTGTTCAGCTTCATCACGGTGAAGACCAAGATCGCGTCGCTGCCCGAGTTCGTGACCTGGCGCCACATGCTGGGTGCGGCCGTGCTTGGCGGCGTCGGCTTCACGATGGCGATCTTCGTGGCCAACCTTGCGTATGCCGATGCGATGCTCGTGACCGAGGCCAAGCTCTCGATTCTGGTGGCCTCGACGGTCGCCGGCGTCATCGGCTTCGTGCTACTGCTCTTGCAGGCCAAGGCCGACCAGAGGCGCGGCATCAGCTACGTCACGATTGTGCCCGATGACGGCAACGTGACCCATGCGGACGCCGAGATGGCGCGCGATTCCGAGGAGCTCGTCGACCAGCTGGGCGACGAGGAGCTGGCCGAGCGCGTGCGGGCCGCCAGCGAACATGCCGCGGCACCCGGCGAGATCAAGGTCGAAATCAAGGGCGAGTAAGAACGCGCGTGATGTGTCGGGAGACAGAGCCAGCGCGAGTTGGCGCATCACATGTGTCACGGCGGCACAAACATGCCGCGCATCGTGACGCTTTGCGCACAAACGCGAAACGATAGGATGTCAAGACTGGTTCTTTTAACCGGAGGTCTGTATAGTACAAAGTGCTTCATCCTCTGACCCGGCTTATTGCGATGGACCGATGGCAATTCTATGGGATCCCGAGATCTTGGGTCGGAAAGGTATCCCTCGTTATTACGGTGGGGAAGCTGGAACGCCCAGTGTGGGAGCCCACCTTATAGGGTGGGTTCATCCTACCGGCAGGGGATGAGGTGACAAAGGGGCTGCTTCGGCAGCCTCTTTTGCGTTGCGAGGATATGAGGGATTCCTGCTGACTTTATAGCTTGCAACATATAGAATCGTTGGAAACGATGAGACGGTTTGGTCTGGCCAATCGTCTCGTTCTTAGAAGGCACCAATAAAAAATGAGACAAATGACCTGTCCATTTGTCTCATTCGCGAGGAGGAAGCGATGAAGCAATCACCGTCCATGGACCAGTGGCTCGCCGAGGCAAAGGCAGACGAAAGCGCCCCGCGTTGCGGCATGTACCTCGCCCACAACGGCACGGTGCGCGAGCTGCCCAAGAAGCTCGTGCGCGAGGGCGTCGATGATGGCACCAAGGTCACGGGTATGAACTTTGGCTATGATGCCGATGCCGTGGAGGCCGCACGTCAGGAGGCGCTCGCCTGGCCGGGTATCGAGTACGTGCGCGTATGGCTCAACGAGGGTACGCTCGCGGTGGGTGACGACATCATGTACGTGCTCATTGGTGGCGACATTCGTCCCAATGTGATCGATGCGCTCCAGAAGCTCGTGGGCAGAATCAAGAACGAGATGGTGCAGGAGATCGAGATTGCCGAGTAGGCATGCGATGCGTGCCGTTGCGCAGGTAACATATTGACTTTGCCGCAATGTTTTTCTTGTGACCCGAATCTAATTATTCTAGAATATAGATAACGTGATTGGCACGTTGTTTTAGCGCTCGTCCGGGCTTGGCCGCCCGGCCCGCGTGTATTGGAGCCCCTAACGGGGCCAAACGAAAGGCGTTTCAAATGGCTGAAGGTACGGTTAAGTGGTTCAACCCCGACAAGGGCTACGGCTTCATCTCTCGCGAGGATGGCGACGACCTGTTCGTGCATTTCTCCGAGATCCAGATGGATGGCTTCAAGACCCTCGACGAGGGCGACAAGGTCAACTTCGAAGTGACGACGGGCCAGAACGGCAAGCTGCAGGCGAGTAACGTCACCAAGGCTTAAGTTCTCGATTCATACTGACGTCTAAAGGGCCCCGCTCATGCGGGGCCCTTTTCGTTTGGATAGTGCACCTGGTCTTGGAAATGAGACAGTTGCTCAGGGACGTTGTCTCATTTCTGGGTGCGGATGCCTTCGGCGGCCATGCAGAGCAGCGCGACATGGCGCAGGCGCTTCTCCTCGTCGCGCTTCCGCTTCGCGGCCCTTCGCTGCTCCTCGGCTTCGGCGATGGAGAAACGGCAGCCGCAGTAGTTCTGGCGGTACATGCCCTTCTCGCGGCTGCGACGCGTCGCCTCCCGGTAGCGGTCGCGAAAGTCGCGCGCATCGACCTTGAGGCCATGGCGTTCGGCCGCCGCCTCGAGCTCCTCGAGAATGGCGTCGGTGAGTTGGTAGGGGCTGATGGTGAGCGTCGTCGAGATCGTGTCGAACCCCCGTGCCGCGGCCTCGCGGGCCGTCTCCTCGAAGCGCAGGCGGTAGCAGGCACGACAGCGGGCCTCGCGATCGGTGCCGTGCATGGCGACCTCGCGCTCCCAGGCGTCCGGATCGTAGTCGCCCTCGATGAGCTCGACTTCCTGTGGCTCGCACACATGCTCCCTGAGCGTGGAGAGGCGGTGCTCGTATTCCTCGGGGGGAAAGATGTTCGAGTTGGCGTAGTGGATCGCGAAGTCGACGCCCTCTTGCGCGAAGATGCGCGTCGGCTCGAGCGAGCAAGGGCCGCAACAGGCATGCAGGAGCATGCGCCCGCCGAGCTCGTCACTCTCGCTAGACATTGACGATTCCCTTGAGCATGGACTTGGCCTGAGACTCCGATATCTCGCCCGCTTGGTACATGGCGGCGATGTCTTGGATCTCGTCCTTGTTGCCGATGTTCTTCGCGACGAACCCGCTCACGGCTGCCGGATCGTCGGTATCGACGCCGAGCTGGTCGGCGATGTCGATGACGGTCGCCGCCTGACTCGTCGAAAGGCCGAAGTCCTTCGTGAGCATGCCGACGGTGCTCGTCGAGCTCGCCGGAGTGCTGATGCCCGTGACGTGGGCCAGACGCGAGATGCCCTGCTCGAGCTTGTCGATGGGACCGGTGTTCCCGCTTATGGCGCTGTAGGCGAAGAACGCGGTAAACGCGATGCAGATGACCGATATGACGACGAATATCCCCTTGAGGACCTTCACGGGTGACTCCAAACTGACGATGCGATTTCAAAGCATGCTAGTACAACCGGAAGGGTCGCTCGTCCGATTGACCGATTTTGCGTCGAACGACCCCAAAATCAACACAATCGTGCTGGCGACGGGGGTCGGCTCCGGAATGCGGGTGCGGCCGACGTGGTAGTATAGCCACTCGGGCTGACAAGCGCCTGATGAGCGCCGCGCTTGCTTGCCCACCATGTGCCGGCACCAGCTACCAATGAGACAGTTGCTCAGAGCAACTGTCTCATTTCGAGGATTTCGATGAAGACCGAAGACTTTGATTACGAACTACCCGAGAGGTTCATAGCGCAGCAACCCGCCATTCCGCGCGACTCCTGCAAGCTCATGGTCGTGAACCGCGACGGGAGCATCGAGCACTGCGTCTTTCGCGATATCGGGGAATACCTGCGTGCGGGCGACCTGCTGGTGGTGAACGAGACGCGCGTGCTGCCGGCACGCCTGCTGGGCCACAAGAAGGGCACGGGCGGTGCGGTCGAGACGCTGCTGCTCGACAAGGTGGCCGATGCCGTGGATACCGCAGACGAGCAAACCTGGAACTGCCTGGTCAAACCGGGTAAGCGTCTCAAGCCCGGGGCGCTCGTCGAGTTCGAGCACGACGGCGCGGTGGTGCTCGAGGGCGAGGTCATCGGCATCGACGATGCCAACGGCTCACGCTCGGTGCGCTTCACTGCTCCGGGCGATACGGGTGTGGACGCGGCCATTCATCTGGTGGGGCATACGCCGTTGCCTCCCTATATCAAGGATTATGTCGGTGACGAGGAGCTGTACCAGACGGTCTACGCGCGCGATGAGCGCAGCGCTGCGGCTCCCACGGCCGGCCTGCACTTCACCGCCGAGCTGCTCGACCAGCTACGCGACGCGGGCGTGAACATCGCGACAGTCGACCTCGAAGTCGGAATCGACACCTTTCGCATCGTGAGCGAGAGCGACCCGCTCGATCACGAGATGCACACCGAGCTCTACACGGTGCCGCCCGAGACGGTCGAGGCCATCGCGCAAGCCAAGGCCAACGGTGGGCGTGTCTTTGCCGTGGGTACGACATCGGTGCGCTCGCTCGAGAGCGCGGCAGCCGGTGGCACGCTCACGCCTTGCACGCGCGCGGCCACGAGTCTCTACATCCTGCCCGGTTACGAGTTCAAGGTATGCGATGGCATCATCACCAACTTCCACGTGCCCAGAAGCACGCTCATGATGCTCGTGAGCGCGTTTTCGGGGCGCGAGACGATCATGGACGCCTACGAGACTGCCAAGACCGAGGGCTACCGCTTCTTCAGCTTTGGCGATGCGATGCTGTTACTGTAGATGAATTGATAGATGGCATGGGAAGGTGCGCCGCCTCGACGGTCGCTTCCCGACAGCCCGCTACGCGGTCTTTACGGCGCGCTCCCTTAGACCTCGGCTCTGCCCCTTCCCATGCCATATAATGTCTCGATATGTGCTAACAAGGAGTCACACGTGTTCGAATACGACCTCATAGCGACCGACCCCGGATGCGCTGCGCGCCTGGGCTGCCTGCATACGCCACATGGTGACGTCCAGACGCCGATCTTCATGCCCGTGGGCACGCAGGCCACCGTCAAGGGCATCACCAACGCCCAGCTCGAGGCCCTGCACGCCCAGATCATCCTCGCCAACACCTACCACCTGTACCTGCGGCCCGGCATCGACATCATCCGCGAGGCCGGTGGCATCCACGGTTTCATGCACTGGGATCATCCCGTGCTCACCGACAGCGGCGGCTTCCAGATCTTCTCGCTCGCCGACACGCTCGAGCTCGATGCCGATGGCGTGAACTTCCGCTCCATCGTGGACGGTTCCAGGCATCGCTGGACGCCCGAGGACAACATGCGCGTCCAGGAGGCCATCGGCGCCGACATCATCATGCAGCTCGACCAGTGCACGCACTATCCCGCCACCAAGGAGGAGGTCGCGGCCGCCGTCGAGCGCAGCGCCAACTGGGCCGCGCGTTGCAAGGCGGCGCACGCGCGCGAGAACCAGGCCCTGTTCGGCATCGTGCAAGGTGGCGTCTTCGAGGATCTGCGTCTCGAGAGCGCCCAGCGTGTAAGCGAACTCGACCTGCCGGGCTATGGTATCGGTGGCTATTCCGTGGGCGAGGATCACGAGCTCATGCTCGCGCAGCTTGGCGTGGTCACGGCCGCGCTGCCGGCGAACAAGCCGCGCTACCTCATGGGCGTGGGCAATCCCACGACCCTCGTGCGCGCGGTGGCGTTGGGCGTCGACATGTTCGATTGCGTGTTGCCCACCCGCACGGCGCGCATGGGCACGGCGTTTTCGAGTACGGGACGCATGAACATGCGCAACGCCAAGTACGCGCGCGATTTTGGGCCGCTCGACGAGCAGTGCACATGCCCGACTTGCCGCAATCACACCCGCGCCTACATCCGGCACCTCGTGAAGATGGACGAGATGCTCGGCGGCATCCTGCTCACCGTACACAACCTGCACTTCCTGCTCGACCTTATGCGGCGCGCCCGCGAGGCGATTGCCGAGGGACGCTACGCCGCCTTCGAACGCGCGTGGATGGAGTCCGAGGCCGCCGACGACTACTAGGAGCGGATGGAGAGAGTGTCGGCGTGCTGCATACACGCTTTTCACGAAAGTATGAAGCTTAGCGAAGCACTGTGCAGATTTTCACGATGACGCGAAATCATACGACTTTTTGTTCCACATCTATGCGTTTTTTCTGTATGCGCGATACGGAGACGGGTGCGTTTCGCGCAGACTTGTGATCACATCGGGAGTCTGAGGCGCCTTAGGTAAAGCTCTTCTTGAAAAACGTTTGTGATGTCAATATGGATATCTCATAGTTAGGTGTCCCATAAATAGATCATATCCGAATTTCATATGGAATATGATTGTTGCTGTGATAGTTGGGGCAGGAGATTATGGGAGCAAGGCAAGGACCTCTCCTAGGCATTTAAAATAAGGGCGATATCAATGGATGACGAGTTGGTTTTCAGGCTGCACTTCTTTCTCTTTCTTAGGTCATGCCCGTCCTTCGAATTGGTCAAAAGAGGCAATCGCTATATTGGCTACTATACAGATGTGCGTCGGCCAGATATGTCTTTTGACGTTAGTAATGAGCGGGTAGAGGAATTCGAGAGCTTTCTCATGTCGTGCGATATCGAAGACTGGTATTGCCATTACGACCACCCCGATTTTTTCGATGGGCTTGAATGGAATATGTGCTATCGGGGAGAAAAATATGGCGGCCTTTATCAGTATCCAGATCATTTCGATGCTCTTGTCTCATATATCGGGGAGATATTCCAGATTGAGGAGTTTGCACAATATCGTTACCTAGGCGGTTCCGACCTGAGCGATTTTGAACATATTGCCTGGTATGCTCATGAGGTTATTGACTCCGAAGATAGCAAGTATTCGGTCAAGCTTCATCAGGAACGCGCAGGGGAAGAATTGCACAAGTTCATACATGATTTAGATTTATTCGTTCGGAGAAATCCAGAGTACCGACGCCCTAAGAAGCTTCTTGCTGAAAAGAATATCGACTTGGATTTTAGGCATCTTCGGCAAAGTCAGATTCAAAATGTTTGTCCCGCAACCATCGTATCCATGATACTCGCGGTTTTGGAACTTGATCGAGAACAAGCAACATTAGGGGGAAACTCGAGTCTTTTTTCGAAATGTTTCGAAGATGGAACATTTTATTCATGGCTATTCGCACTTGAAGAGATTAGTACTCGCCATCCAAATCCACTGCTGATTTAATGAGTGTGATGCCCGTTTCTACATCGGGAGCTTGAGCTTGTCATGGCGCTTGAGAACGCAGGCGAGGAGCGCCGCGGCAAAGGCGACTCCGGCCATGATGAAGAAGACCGGCGTGAGCCCCACGGCATCGCCCGCCATGCCGAGCAGCGGCTCGACCACGCCGCCGATGCACACCGTCACGCCATACGAAAGTCCCGATGCCATGCCCAGGTGCAGCGGAACGTAGTCCATGCCGAGGGCGATCGTGGAGGGATGGAAGAGACTCGAGGCCACCGACAGGCACATGGCCAGCGTAATCGCGATCATGACGTTTCCGCTCAGCCCGTAGGCGATGAGGCCGGCTCCCAATGCGACGCAGCACGCGATCGCCAGGCGTATGGCGCCGAACCTCTCGGCGGTCTTGCCCGATATGGCGGTGGCGATGGCGCCGAATACCGCGAACGCCGAGAGCACCATCGAGCTCGCCGTGTCGCTCTGGCCGAGATTGGCGACCATGAACAACGGCACGAAGGCGAGCAAGCCGTAGCTCACGATGGACTTGAGCGAGAGCACGCCCATGACGACGGCGAAAAGTCCCCAGTGCTCACGCTGGCCCGGTTCGACGACGGGATTGTCACGCGAGGTGCCGAGTGCCTTGAAGCGTTCGTTGAAGGCGAGGAGAACGAGCGCGCAGGGAAGCGCGGGGACGAGGAAGACCCAGGTGCCGGTAAGTCCGAAGCCGCCGACAAAGGTCGCGCACAGCAGCGGACCGACGAAGAAGCCGACGTTGCCGCCAACGGCGAAGATCGACATTCCGGTGCCCTTGTGCTCACCTGCCGCGAGGTTTGCGAGACGTCCGCCTTCGGGATGCACGAGTGCGATGCCGATGCCGCTCACCATTGCCGAGGCGAGCACGAGCCAGTAGTTACCCACGAAGCCGATGGCCGCCATGCCGAGGCCGGCGAGGAATACGCCGAGCGCCATGAACCACGGACAGGGATGGCGGTCGCCGAGCCAGCCGAAGAGGGGTTGGATGATGCCGGACGCGATGTTGCTGGCGAAGAGCAGCATCGTCGCCTCGAGGTAACTGTAGCCGGCTCCTACGACGAGGAAGGGGAGGATGGCCGAGAGCGCTCCCTGGTTGATGTCGGCGCACAGGTGGCCGAGCATGGTCAGGTAGTTCGCGAGCTTGTCACCTTCGGGTCGTGCCATGAGGTCGCGCACCTATGCCGGATCGGCGGCGTTGAGGCGCAACGCGCAGGCCTGCAGCTCGTCGGCAAGTGCGGGCGTGATGGGTTCGGAGAGCTCGTCGCCGGCCTGCAGGGCCTCGTCGAGCGCGAGCATGCGTCGCACGAAGGCCTCGTTGTCGGCGTCGAACATGTGCAGCTGGCGTGCGGCGGCGAGACCGGCGTCGATGTCGTTGGATTGCGCGACGCGGCGCAGATGCAGGATGACGAGGTTTACCGAGCCGTGAAAGCGACGCTCGATGGGAACTTCGGTCTGCGGCATGCTGGGCTCCTTGGTGACGGGGTCGTGGGTCGTAGTGTAGCGCGTTACGTGGCGCAGTGGGACGGATTCGAGCGAAAGGGACGTCCGCCGGAACTCCGAGACCCAGTCGTTCCGGTCGTACGCCCCTTTCGCTCGCTCATGGTCCGGGACTTTCGACCGCATGCCGAACAGGTGACGTTCGCTTAAGGAGCCCCGATGCCGCATACCTCCGTGGGTAAAAGAAGGGAGCCGCACGATGCGGCCCCCTTGGCGTCGAGATGTATGCGAGGATGCTAGAGCGTGAAGTGCTCCTTGCCCTCGAAGACGTCCATGGCCTCCTCGACATCGTAATCGCCGAGCGTGATGGCACTGATGGCCTGCGTGAGGCGTACGGCCTCGTCGAGCGAGCGCATGTGGATGTTGCGGCCCGTGGCGTTGCCGACGGCGCCACCCACGTGGATCTGGTCGTAGAGGCTTGCGAGGAACTCGCGGGCATCGGCCTTGGAGCCACCTGCGCACACGAGACCGGTGCGGCCGGCTGCGCGGCTGGCGACGGCCAGGAGCTCGGCGCTCGACTTGCCATCGGCCGCGGCGGGCGGGTTGACCTTGACGAAGTCGGCACCCAGGCACAGGGCGACACCGGCGGCACCGGCGATGAGGTCGGCGGCCTTCTCGTCGGTGACGGCCTCGCCACGCGGATAGATCCACAGCACGACGAGCAGGCCCTCGGCATGTGCCTCGGCGATGAGCTCGCCGGCCTCGGCCAGCATGTTGGCCTCGTACTCGCTGCCCAGGTAGATGGTGTAGCCCAGGCCGACGATGTTGACGCCCGCCTCGCGCATGGCGAGTACGGCCTCGAGGTCGTAGAGCTGCGGGGAGTAGGGATCTTGCTGGGCGGTCTTGACCAGGTTGGTCTTGGAGTTCATCTTCACCAGGTAGTTGATGTTGGGATAATCGCGCGCGTACTGGGCGATGAGGCCGCGCTGGCCGGCGAGGACGCCGATGGTGCCCTGGTCGCCGATCTGGAAGAGATGCTCGGGATCGCCGTCGGCCGGGTCGATGCCCTCTCCATGAAAGTCCTTGTTGAGGTGCTCGATCTTCTGGTCGCAGGCAAAGAGCATGAGGCGTCCCGTGCCACGGGTGGCGGCCATGTAGTTATCGATGTAAAGCTCGACGGTCTCGGGCATGACGTCGGCGGGAACGCGCACGTCTTCACGGGTGATCTGGGGCATCGTGAAAGTCCTTTCGTTGGGCGGCGAATGCGATGGCATCTCGCCAAAATGCTTTGCCCTCCATTGTAGCACGGGTGATTGACGCGGAGGAGCATGCACCAGAGCTCAGAAACCCACTCGCTCTGATCGCATGCCCTTCTGCGTCTTTCCGGCCATGCAGGTGTGATGGGCGTCCGGCTCTATGCGAGTGCAGGATCGACCCAGCCGTTGGTGATGGGCCATGCACGGTCCCTGGTGAACGAACGGCCGAGTACGTGCGGCGCGATCGGCTCGCTACGACGCTTGTATTCGTTGGCCTGGACCGTCTTGAGCACCGTCTCCACGAGCTCGGGGTCGAAGCCGGCCTCGATGAGCTCGGCGGCACCCATCTCGTCTTCGATGTGCGCCTCGAGAAGCTCGTCGAGCTTGTCGTACGGGGGCAGACGGTCGATGTCGCGCGCGCCTTCGTAGAGCTCGGCGCTCGGTTCCTTGTCGATGGCGGATTGCGGGATGACGGCATCGTGCGTGTTGCGCCACTGGGCGAGTTCGTAGACCTCGGTCTTGTAGATATCGCCGATGGGGGCGAACGCGCCGGCCGTGTCGCCGTACAGCGTCGAGAAGCCCATTGCCGCCTCGGACTTGTTGCCGCAGTTGAGCATGAGCCATCCGTGGCTGTTCGCGATCGTCATGAGCTCGACGGTACGCACGCGAGCCTGGAGGTTTTCGGCGGCCAGGCCGTCGACGCTGCCTCCGCAGGCTTGCGCCAGCACGCGCTCGAAGGCTTCGAGCGGACCGGTGATGGGAATGACGTCGCAGGTGATGCCGAGGTTTGCGGCGAGCGAGCGCGCATCGGACAGTGATGCCTCGCTCGAGTAGGGACCGGGCATGGCGACGCCGTGGACGTGTGCGGCACCGAGCGCATCGACCGCGATGGCGGCGACCACGGAGGAGTCGATGCCACCGGACAGCCCGATGACGATGTCGGTGAAGCCGTTCTTGTGGACGTAGTCATGGGTGGCGATGACGAGTGCGCGCCAGACGATCTCGCGAATGTCGAGCTCGACGGCGGGGCGCTGCTGCACTTCGTGGACGGCGCCAGGTGCGGTGTCGAAGACGAAGAGGTCCTCCTCGTCGATGGGGGACGCGTGCATGAGGCTCCCGTTGGGCGCCGTGACCGTCGAATTGCCCGCGAAGACTACGGAGTCTGCCGCGCCGCACTGGTTGGCGCTCACGACGTGCGCCCCGCATTCGCTCGCAAGTGCGGAAAGGGGTCGCAGATCGCCACGGGCGGCGGGTGCCGCCATCGGGTCGCCGAAGGCGTCGCGGTTCATCTCGACGAGTACGTCGACGTTGGAAAGCTCGGTGTCGGGTTCGAAATGGCCGTCGAAGAGCACGGCGATGTTGCAGTCCGCGAGCTCGATGACGGGCACGACGTCGCTTTCGAGCAGCTCGGGCGCACCGAGTGACTCGAGCGAGCGCTCGCCGGCGAGGAAGAGCTCAGGAACGATGGCGAGCGTATCGGCATCGAGCTCGTTGACGCTCGCGCAGGAGACGAGCGCGGGGATGGGCGAGGTCATGGCGAAGGTGCGCAGGTGCTCGTGCGCGTCCTCGACGAAGGCGTGGGAATCGACGAGCCCGGCGATGTGGGCGCCCGTGAGGGAGCCGGCTCCGAAGACCACGAGGTCGGCGTCGGCTGCCGCGGCCCGACGGGTATAGTCGAGCATCTTGTCCATGTTGCCCGACAAGTCACCGACACGTGGGTTTACCTGTGCGACTGCAATGCGCATGCGTTTCTCCCTCGATAGAGTGTGAGCTTACAGGATACCATGAGGGTGCATGCGAGGGCTGCTCGGATGCGCTAGGGTTCCCTGATGGCCTCTGCCGGCAGATACCCCTTCACGCTGTCGAAGATGAGGTCCTGGTACACGACGGCGCCCTCGGGGCGCAGGTGCTCGTGATCGTCCCACAGGTACTCGCTCGCGTGTCCGTTGCACGCGGCGTACCAGTCGATGACGTGCACGTTGTCGTACCTGGTCGCGAACTCATTGATCATCGCGTTGTTGACATCGGTCATGATCTTCTCGTTGTAGACGTTGACGAGGAAGATCTGCTTGTCCGGCCCCACGAGCTCGTACATCTTGTCGAGTTCGTCGCCTTCGAGCACGAAGTTCGAGAAGCAGGCGAAGATGACGACGTCGCCGACGACGCCTTGCGCCTCGTAATCCTTGTAGACGTCGCGTGCCTGCCAGAACCAGCGGCCGATGTAGCTGTCCATGAGGGCGTTGGTGTAGTGTGAGTAGAACTCGTCGGCCGAATCTCCCGGCACGGAGTCGCCAATGAGCAGCGGATCGCGTATGCGCGCGAGACGCTCGGCCTCGGCGAGCTCGGCGGCTTCCCGATCGGCCTTGGCCTTGAGGTAGTTGGCAGCCGCCACGGCGTTGCCGATGACGCCGTTTTCGGGCTCGTAGCTCGGCGGCGTATCGTAGAGTTGCATGGCCGAGCCTACCGCCGCGCCCGTGCTCTTGATGGCGTCTTGCGGCACTTGGAACTCGTCGGGAATGAACGCGCAACCACCCACGGCGATGGCGAGTGTCAGCAGACTCGCGAGCGCGGGCGCGATCACGCGCGGCTTGCGCAGCTCGAGGCCGTTCGACCTACGCTCACGCCATTTTTGCAGCGCCTTGCCGATTGCACCATGACGTATGGGGTTTTCCACGAAGGTGTAGGACAGCGCCGAGACCGTGAAGGTTATGGCAAAGACGGCGAGGACGAACCACCAGGTATAGTCTCCGGGGCCGTTGAGCGGCTTGAGCAGCAGGATGACGGGGTAGTGCCACAGGTAGATGCCGTAGGAGCGCTGGCCGATCCAGACGAAGGGCTTGAGGCTCGCGAACTTGGCGAGCCGGCTGCGCGGGTGCACGAGCACGGCGATGAGCACGGCCGTGAGCACCGAGCAGATGACGATGCCGCCGTGGTACATGAAGCCCGAGAAGCCGTCGATGAAGGCCATCATGCAGATGATGCCGGCCAGCGAGAGCACGCCGATGACGTCGAGTAGGTTGATGGTGCGCGAGGGCACGTTGCGGGTTCCCTGCTCGGTGAGGGCCTGGCCAGGCCAGAACAGCGAGAGCCATGCGCCGATGAGAAGGGAGCAGGCGCGCGTGTCGGTGCCGTAGTAGACGCGGGTGGGGTCTTCGAGCGGATTGTAGAGCACCCACATGAGCGCCGCGGAGATGACGGCGAGTATGAGGCAACCGCGGCGGATGACGTTCTTGCTCGCACCGAGCTTGCTCACGAGCAGCAGCAAGATGGGCCAGACGAGGTAGAACTGCTCCTCGATGGCAAGTGACCAGAAATGCGTGAGCGGCGAGGGATCGCCGAGCGACTCGAAGTACGACAGGCCGCGGAAGACGTACCACCAGTTCTGGAACCAGAACAGCGACGGGCCGACGTCGGGGCGCAGCTTGGTGAGCAGGGGATGGTTGAACAGGACGCAGAGCGCCGTCACGACGACGACCACGAGCACGATGGCCGGGAACAGGCGCCGCACGCGACGCAGCCAGAATTGGGGGAGGTTGACGGTGCCGGTCTCCTCGAGTTCGGCCATGAGCAGGCCGGTGATGAGATAGCCGGAGAGGACGAAGAAGACGGTGACGCCGAGCAAGCCGCCAAGCGCGAACTTGAGGTCGAGGTGATAGCAGATGACGGCGATGACGGCGAGCGCGCGCAGGCCGTCGAGCGACGCGATGTAGCGCTTCTTCACTATTTTGGGTGCGTTTTCGTCGCCGCGCCGTGCCGTCAATGTCCCTCCATCTCTCGACACGCAATATATAGCGCGCGCGGGGGAAGGTGCAAGGGTCGATGGGATATCGGGAGGAAGACAGACGAACGAAGACCAAGTGAGGCACATTGGGTGAGACAACATCCCTGAGCAACTGTCTCATCCATCCCGGCGGGTTCTGTCCGGTCGGCCATGTCGCTCCACTTTTCAGTTCGCGTACGAATCGGATTTTTCGCGGCCCATGTCGCAGGGGCGTAGTAGGATATTCGGTATTCGAAGCCGCACGCGATTGATTTTGGAGCGCCCGTGTCAGACAAACTCCGAACCCAGCTCGTCGACAACCTGCTTTCCGTCCTGGCCTCGCTGGATACCGAGGACGAGGTCTACGACTTCCTGCTTGACCTGTGCACCGTCCGCGAGATCACGGAGATGTCGCAACGTCTCGAGGTCGCTCGCCTGCTCGGCGGCGGCCAGAGCTACGTCTACGTGCAAGATGTCACCGGGGCATCGGCCACCACCATCAGCCGCGTCTCCAAGTGCCTCAACTACGGCAGCGGCGGTTACGAGCGCGCGCTCTCCATCATCGAGCACGCCGCCGACGATGGCGAGGAGTAGCCATGGCCGAGCAGGACATCCCCGCATTCGAGCAGATCAAGGCCGCGAGCGAGGGCAACGGCCCCATCCCCACCTCGTGTCGTGACGCGGGCACCTTCGTGCACCTGCACGTGCATACGGAATACTCCCTGCTCGACGGCGCGACGCGTATCAACGAGCTGTGCACGCGGGCCAAGGAGCTCGGCATGCCCGCCGTCGCCATCACCGATCACGGCTACATGTACGGCTGCGCGGAGTTCTACCAGGCGGCCGTCAAGGCCGGTATCAAGCCCATCATCGGCTGCGAGATCTACTTCACGCCCGACTCCACGCTCTCGCGCGACAAGCGTCCCGAGCTCTATCACATGATCCTGCTCGCCAAGGACAACCGCGGCTATCGCAACCTCATGCGCATCGTCTCGGATGCCGCCACTGAGGGCTTCTACTACAAACCGCGCGTCACGCTCGAGGCGTTGCGCAAGTATCATGACGGCATCCTGGCGACCAGCGCCTGCATCGCCGGCGTCATCCCCAAGTCCATCGACCGCGGCGAGTACGAAATCGCCAAGGAGTGGGCGCAGACCTTCATCGACATCTTCGGCAAGGACGATTTCTACATCGAGCTGCAAAACCAGGGCCCCGAGATCGTGACCGACAACGGCATCAGCCAGCCGCGTCTCAACGACGCGCTGTGCAAGCTCGCCGGCGAGATGGGCCTCAAGGTTGTCGGCACCAACGACTTGCACTACCTCAGGCAGGAAGACGCCTACACCCAGGACCTCATGCTGTGCATCGGCATGGGCAAGTTCGTCAGCGACGAGAACCGCATGAAGTTCTCGAACGACCAGTTCTACCTCAAGAGTCCCGAGGAGATGGCCGAGGCGCTCAGGGAACATCCGGAGTGCCTGGCCACGACGCTCGAAATCGCCGACAAATGCAACGTCACGCTCGAGTTCGGCAACATCATCCTGCCGCGATACCCCTTCCTCGAGGAGGGCCAGACCAACGAGTCGCTGCTGCGCGACATGTCCATGGAGGGCCTCAAGCGCCGCTATGGCGACCCGTTGCCGCAGGAGGTCATCGACCGCTTCGAGCACGAATACGAGATCATCTGCTCCAAGGGCTTTGCCGCGTACTTTCTCATCGTGCAGGAGTTCGCACGCTGGGCCAAGCAGGAGGGCATCGGCGTCGGTCCCGGCCGCGGTTCGGCCGCCGGTTCCATCATCAGCTACGCGCTCGACATCACGACGTTCGACCCGCTGGCAAATGACCTCATCTTCGAGCGCTTCCTGTCGCCCGAGCGCACCGAGATGCCCGATATCGACATGGACTTCGATGACGAGCGCAGGCTGGACGTCATCCAGCACTGTCGCGACATCTACGGTCCCGAGCGCATCGCCCACGTCATCACCTACGGCAAGATGAAGGCCAAACAGGCCGTCAACGACGCCGCGCGCGTGCTCGAGTACCCGGTCTACGTGAGCGCCGGCATCTCCAAGATGATTCCCAACGACCCCAAGATGACGCTCGAGCGTGCCTTGGCAGAGAACCCCGACCTGCGCAAGCAGTACGAGAGCGATCCGGACACGGCCAAGATCATCGACGCGGCCAAGCGCCTCGAGGGCATCACCCGCGGCGAGGGCGTCCACGCCTCGGCCGTCATCATCTGCCGCGATCCGGTCTACGATTACGTACCCACCAAGCTCGACACCAAGGGCGGCATGATCATCACCCAGTACGATGGCGTCATGACCGCCAACATGGGCCTGCTCAAGATGGACTTCCTCGGCTTGCGCACGCTCACCGTCATCTCCAAGGCACTGGCGAACATCAAGGCCAACCATGGCATCGACATAGACCTCGACGCCATCGACATGAAGGACCCGGCGATGTACGAGCTGTTCGCGCGTGGCGGTACGGCCGGCGTGTTCCAGGTCGAGTCGCCCGGCATGCGCGTACTGCTCAAGAAGATGCGCCCGGACTGCTACGATGACATCGTCGCCGTCATCGCGCTGTACCGCCCCGGCCCGCTGGGCGCGGGCATGGTCGACGACTTCGTCGACCGCAAGCTGGGCCGCAAGCCCGTCACCTACTACGACGACCGCCTCAAGCCCGTGCTCGAGAGCACCTACGGCACCATGGTCTACCAGGAGCAGGTCATGCGCATCTCGGTCGTGATGAGCGGTTTCACCACGGGCGAGAGCGACAAGGTGCGCAAGGCCGTGGCCAAGAAGAAGATCGCCCTTATGCGCGAGGTCGAGCAGAAGTGGGCCGACGGCACGGTCGAGACCATGGAGGACCACTGGCTCAACGGCGCCGAGCGCAACGGCTATTCGCGCAAGATCGCGCAGACCATCTGGGACGATGTCCTCAAGTTCGCCGAGTACGCGTTCAACAAGTCGCACTCGGCCGCCTATGGCATCCTCACCATGCAGACGGCCTGGCTCAAGGCGCATTACCCCAACGAGTACATGGCGGCCGTGCTCTCCAGCTACACGGGCAAGACCGACAAGATCGTCCACTATGTCAACGCGTGCAAGCAAGACGGCATCGCCGTGTTGCCGCCGGACATCAACCAGTCCCGCGGTGATTTCACGGCCGTTCCCGAGGGCGTGCGCTTCGGCCTGTCGGGACTCAAGGGCGTGGGCGAGAAGGTAGTCGAGCTCATCATCGAGGAACGCGAGAAGAACGGGCCGTTCACCTCGTTGCACGATTTCGCCTTCCGCGTGCCGGGCGAGGCCTGCAACAAGCGTGTGGTCGAGGCGCTTGTCAAGGCGGGCGCGTTCGATTCGACCGGTTACACGCGCAAGCAGCTCTGGGGCTTCGTGAACGAGGGCTCCTTGCTCGAGCAGGCGAGCCAGCGTCAGAAGGACCGCGAGGCCGGCCAGGTCACGATGTTCGACCTCTTCGCCGAGACGGCTCAGGACGATGCGGGCGAGATGGAAGACGACATCCCCGCGCCCGATGGCATCGAGTGGGATCGCAACGTCAAGCTCCGCTTCGAGAAGGAGTCCATCGGCATCTTCGTAAGCGATCATCCGCTGTCGCCGTACGCGGGCGTGATGACCGCCAACGCCCACGCGAGCATCGGCTCGCTCGACGACGAGGACGTCTTTCATGATGGCCGCACCTACGATTTCGCGGGTATGGTGGCAGACGTGCAGGTCAAGACGAGCAAGAAGGGCAACAACTTCGCGATCGTGCGCCTCGAGGACATGGAAGCGGGCGTCGATTGCGTGTTCTGGTCCTCGTCGTGGGAGAAGTACCGCGAGGTGCTGCAGTCCGAGGACGAGACGGGCGAGATTCCGGTTATTCACGTACGCGGAAAGTTCGAGCGCAGCGACCGCGGTGCGCAGGTCATCGTCTACGAGGTCGACCAGCTCAGGGCCGACGGTGCGTCTGCGGGCGCGCCGGCGCAACGCGGGCCGTCGGCGCTGTCGATTCACGTGCGCTCGGAGCAGTTCAGCAACGAGACGATGCGCCAGCTCTCGGCAATCTTCGACAACTATCCGGGTGCGCATCCGGTCACGCTGTTCATCGAGCAAGCCGATGGCCGCAAGTTTCGCGCCGAGCTCCCGGTGAGCGTCAACTGCGGGTCACAGGAGATGGTCACGCGCGTCGGCGAGCTCGTCGGCTCGGGGGCCGTCGAGCTGAGGTAGGGCTTCGGGGGTCGGACATGGACGCCAGGGCGTAGTGGGGCGCGCAATGGGGTTCCGAGACCCAGTCACCCCGATTGCACGCCCCACTACGTCCTTTTGCGCCACCGACAATCGATGCACAACTGGATACGCAGAGATGCCCGTGTGCCGACGGGCTCGGCGGTGCACTGGGCGGAGGAAGGTTAAAGTAGCTCCTCGAAGCTGTGGATGGCGATGGTCGCGGTGTTGGCCAGCGCATCGAAGGAGCCGGCCACGTCGTTGTCGTAGGTGCCGATGGTCGCGATCCCGCACTCGTTCATCACGCGCAGCGCGTAGAGCGAGTCATCCGCGCCCCAAGCCGTGCTGGTCTGGGCGTCCATGAGCTCGAGCGCATGCTCGTAGATGCGTGGGTCCTGCTTGGAGATTCCCGTTTCCTTGGTCGAGACGATGGCGCGAAACGCGTCGAGCAGCCCGCAGGTTCTCATGCCCGCCTCGAGGTAGTCCTTGGGGCTTGCCGACACGATGCAGCAGGGCACGCCTCGCTCGTCGAGAGCGCGCACGAACGCCTCGACGCCGGGTTTGAGCGTCGCCTCGTGCTCGTAGTAGTCGAGCATCGTCTCGTCGATGTAGGCATGGATGGCGTCTTCGCTGTCCATGACGCCGTACTTCTCGTGAAAGACGCGGGCAACCTCGTCCATGGATGCCGCGCGCATCGCCTCGAGCATCTCCTGGGTGAACTCGACGCCCGAGGCGTTGATGAGGCCGAGCTCGACCCTGCGCCAGGCGATCATGGAGTCGAGCAGGCAGCCGTCGCAGTCGAAGATGAAGCCGCTCGCATTCGCGAATCGGTCAAATGAGACAACGTCTCTGAGCAACTGTCTCATTCGATGCTATGCCTTTGCCTGGTACTCGTCGTAGACTTCCCGGAACGCGCCGAGCGCGCCGCGGATGGTCGCCTCGTCGCAGCAGTAGCCCACGCGCGTCCATCCCTTCGTGAGAAAGCCGTCCGAGGGGACGAGTAGCAGCTCGTGTTGGCGACAGGTCTCGCAAAACGCCTGCGCATCGGGCTCGAGCGCCTCGATCCACATGTAGAACGCACCCTGCGGGTAGATGACGTTGTAACCGATCTCCTTGAGGCCGTCGTAGAGGATTTTGCGGTTGCGGTCGTAGGGCTCGATGTCGACGGGGGCGTCGACGCATTCGGCGACGGCGAGCTGGAAGAGCACCGAGTCGCAGATGTAGCCGAGCGAACGGCCGGCACCGCACACGGCCTTGTAGACATGGTCGAAGTCGGGGATCGTGTCGGGAACGAGCAGGTAGCCAATGCGTTCGCCAGGCAGCGAGAACGACTTGGACCACGAGTAGCAGACGAAGGTCGCGTCGTAGAGGCTCGGGATCCACGCCGGCTCGAGACCGTCGTAGACGAGCTCGCGGTAGGGCTCGTCGCTGATGAGGTAGATCGTGTGGCCGTGTTCGGCGGACTTGGCGCGCAGCAGGTCGGCGAGCGCCTTGAGGTTCTCGTCGTCGTAGACCGAGCCCACGGGGTTGTTGGGCGTGTTGATGATGATCGCGGCCGTCTTGGGAGTGATGGCGGCGGCGATGGCATCAATGTCGAGCATGAAGTCGCTTGCGCGTGCGGGCACCTCGACGGTCACCGCGCCGGCATTGCTCGCCCAGGTCTTGTACTCGGGGAAGTGCGGCGTGATGGCGATGAGCTCCTCGCCAGGGAGCACGACGGCCTTGATGGCGATGCAGATGGCAGCCGAGGCGCCGGCCGTGAGATAGAGGTTACCGGCCGAGTAATGCGTGCCGTAGCGGCGGTTGAGGTTTTGGGCGATGGCCTCGCGCGCCTCGACGAGACCGGGCGACATCGTGTACATGTGCATGGTGCCGTCGCCCTCGTTGACCAGGCGGGCGATGGTCTCGTCGACGATGGCGGGGGAGGGGACGCTCGGGTTGCCGATGGAGAGGTCGAAGACCTTGTCGTCGCCGATCTGCGCCTTGCGCTCGAGGCCGTAGGCGAATATCTCGCGAATCTTGTTGGGTGCGGCGCCCAGTGCGTACATGTCCTCGTTGATCATGAGTGCTCCTTGGTTGCGGATAGCGTGATGGCGCCTAGTGTAGCGCACTCGCGTTCGCGGTGGGTTCAATTTGGCGGGAAGGTGGATGGTTGTTGGTCCGGCAGAGGCGTTGGGGCCGGGCGGGCGCAACGCCTCTGCGTCGTTCCGTGACTACTGTCTGGTCCCGCACGTCAGCTTTCGAGGATTGCGTCGACCTTGGCGACCTTGCTCGTCATGGTATCGGTGTGGCCGGGGCGGATGTCGGCCTTGAGGACGACCTCGGTGCGGATTCCACGCTCGGCCAGCACGAAGGTCGCGTCCTTCACGACCTGCATGACCTCGTCGTATTCGCCCTCTATCTCGGTGAACATCGAGGTGGTGCGCGAGGGTAGTCCCGAATCGCGGATGACGCGGACGACCTCGGCGACGTATTCGGCGAGCTCATCGCCTTCCCCGAAGGGGGCGATGGCGACGGCTACGAGCGTGTTCATGGCTATGCCCCCTCGATGACGAGCGGGTTCTCGGCGATGTCGGCGGGCGTGGCGCGATAGAGCTCGTCGATGAAGGCGACCTTGAAGCTCGCGGGAGCATCCGTCTGGGCGGCCGCGCGGGTGGCGGCGCAGTTGAAGGCGGCGCTTCCGGCAAGCGCGGCGGTGAAGGGGTCGGCGCAGGCGGCATAGACGGCGACGACGCCTCCGAGCGCGCAGCCGAATCCGGTCACCTTCTCCATGAGGGGCGAGCCGCCCCGTGAATGTGCGACGAGCGTTCCGTCGGTGACGAGGTCGATGGGACCGGAAACGGCGACGGCGCCCCTGATGTGACGGGCCAGCGCAATCGCGGCGCTACGGGCCGTGTCGACGTCGTCAGTCGAATCGACGCCTTTTACGCCACCGGTTGCATAGTCGCCTTCGAGGCCCCATGCGTCGGCAAGCGCGATTGCCTCGGACGCGTTGCAGCGAATGATGGTGGGCGGGTTGTCCTTCATGTGCGCGAGGATGCGTCCGCGCACCGCACCTAGGCCGATGCCGACGGGATCGAGCACCCAGGGCGTTTTGCGCTCGCAGAGGACAGTCGCGGTGCGGCACATCGTCTCCTCGTGGGAGGGAAGCAGCGTGCCCACGTTGACGTAGAACGAGCCGGACATCGTGCCGAGCGCCTCGCCTTCGTCGGGAAGGTACACCATCGCAGCAGAACCGCCGGCCGCGAGCTGCGCGTTGGCGACGAAGTCGATCGTCACGAAGTTGGTGATGGAGCCGGAAAGCGGGGCCGTCGAGCGTACGGTGCGCACGGCGTCGGCGATGCGATCTCGGTACTGGTCGATATGGGGCATGGGTGGATCTCCGTTCTGGGTGGGATGTGGGGTTATCGTAGCACAGGGCTGGGGCCTGGGAGGCGCACGACGAGGCTCCGAGACCCAGCCGCTTCGATCATGCACCTCCCAGGCCTTGCGTTTCCATGCGTGCCGTTGCGGCGGGTGGGGTAATATGGGGGGCATGGGACAGAAGCCGACACACGAGTACCCGTTCTTCGCGCATCGCGCATGCGCGTACTTTCCCTGTCATGAAGGCGTTGACCTCGACGAGTTCAACTGCCTGTTCTGCTATTGCCCGCTCTATGCGCTCGGGTCCGATTGTGGCGGGGACTTCTCGTACACCGACGATGGCGTCAAAGATTGCTCGGCCTGCACGCTGCCGCACGAGGGTGACGCGGGCGGCCGACTCGTCACCGGGCATTTCGAAGAGCTCAAGGAGCTTGCCTCCGACCGCTAGAGCGCGTGGCGCGCCAGGGCGATGCGGCATGCGATCTGATGTGCACGTTTACCCGCCTCGCCACTCGGCAAAAAATAATTGACGCACGTCGATTTTTTCGCGTTAGTTCGCCCGAGGTAACTTGCCTATTTGTAAACTAATGACAGGGGTACGACAGGCAAGACAAGCGGTGTGTTCCATGGGTACGACAGGCGAGACAAGCGGTGCGGTGCAAGTGGGCGAGGGCCTCGACGGCCTGCAGCGTTTTTGGCCGCTTGACGATGGCGTCCTGGGATACGGTGTCGCGGCCTACATGAGCGCCAAGCTCATCACCTGCCGTCTTTACAATCTCCAGTCAAACCAGCTTCTCGCGATGCTCAAGGCACCGGGCGAGTACGCCGTGCAGTCGGGCAAGGAGCTCATCGCGAGCCTGACGGCCGTGCTCGACCAGCTTTCCGAGCAGGCGGGCATTCCGCTTTCCAAGCTCACGGTCGCCGTCGTGAGCGGCACGACCGCCATGGAGAGCAAGGCGGCTGGCCTCAATCCGGCCGAATTGCAGCATGACCTCGAGGAGGGGCTCGGCGAGTTCGGCCGCGACGTCGAATACATGTTTGCCGGCTCCAATTCCATCGCCGTGGGCCAGGCGTTCTTCGTTCCCTGTCTCAACGCGCAGATTGGCGGCGACTTCTTCTGTAGCCTGCTGGCCATAGACATCCTCGGTTCCGAAAAACCATTGCTTTTCGTCAACGTCGACCCGCATGATTCCTCCAACGTCGTTCTCGCGTATGGCAACAAGGACATCCTGTCGGTATGCGTCGTGCCCGAGGGCGCGAGCATCACCGATGCAGTGACGCGCCTGCTGGGGGTGTGCGAGGCCGAATACGGGCATATCGAGCATGCGCTCGTGGCGGGTGACACCGACGTCGAGATGCCCTTGCAGCTGCGCGATCGCACGCGCCGGGTTGCCGAGCCTGCAATCGAGGGAGCGAGCGCCGTGCTGCTGAGCGAGATGGCCGAAGACGAGCTGTGTCGCATCGTCTCGGCGTGTCAGGTCCTCGAGGTATAGATTTCTCATTTGCTTTATCACTCTACTGTGGTAGAGTATCGCGAGTTGCGTTATAGTGTGCGGACACGCGATTGAAGGAGAAAGACCCACGATGATTCCCAAGACGCCGCGCGGTTTTCGCGATGTGCTGCCCACCGAGGCGGCTTGGCGACGTTCGACGAGCGACGCCGTGTGTGCCCGGTTCGAGCTTTGGGGCTACCTGCCCATCGAGACGCCGGCCGTCGAACTTGCCTCCGTGCTCGACAGGGCCCGAAGTCTCGACAACACGGCCGCGCAGTTCACGACGAGCGCCGAGGCGCCGTTTCGCTTCTTTGACAGCGACAGCAACCTCGTCGTCCTGCGCCCGGACGTTACCATTCCCGTTGCGCGCCTCGCGGCGACGCGCCTGCGCGATAAGCCGGGCCCGTTTCGCTTCTACTATCGCGAGCCGGTCTTCACGGAGCGCGCGTCCACGTATGGCCAGGAGCGGCAGTTCACGCAGCTCGGCATCGAGTTCATCGGGCGTGCGGGCTTCGTCGCCGATGCCGAGGTGCTGAGCGTGTGCATGGAGGCGCTCGCGGCAGCCGGCGTGCGCGACTTCACGGTTGCCGTCGGCACCGTCGGCGTGCTCAACGCGCTCGTCCGCGCGGCATGCGATGATGACGTGTGGCGCGACCAGGTGCTACGCGCTTTTCACAAGTCCGACATGGTCGCGGTGGACGCCCTGAGCCGAGAGTCCGGCGTCAAGCCCGCGTACGGCCAGGCCATCGCCCAGCTTGCCCGCATCCGCGGTGGACGCGAGGCGTTCGAGGCGTGCCGGGCCATCTGCGGGCCGCTCGGCTGCGTCGACGGGCTCGATGACCTCGAGCGCACCTACGATCTCGTCGTGGCCAACACGCAAAGCGGAAGGCTCATCGTCGACTTCTCGATCGTCTCGTCGTTCGACTACTACACGGGGCTCGTCTTCAAGGCGTACGCCCCGCAGGTTCCCGCATCGCTTGCCAGTGGCGGCCGCTACGACACGACGCTTGCCGCCTTCGGGCGCAACGAGCCGGCGGCCGGGTTTGCCATCGGCCTGGAGCGCGTGCTCGCCGCCATCGAGGCGCAGGGCGCAACGCCACCCGACGTCCGTGCGCAGCAGGTGCTCTCCGGCGATGATCCGTACGAGCTCTTCGCGCGCGCCGCGCGCTTACGCGAGCAGGGCGTGCGCGTCGAATTGGGTGGTGAGTGACATGGAGCAGAGAAACCTGCGCATAGCCGTTTCGAAGGGCTCACTCTTTGGCGATGCCGTCGAGCTGCTCACTGAGGCGGGCTTGGATACCACGGGCCTTGCCGATCCGGGCCGACGCCTCATCATCTCGAATCCGGGCGTCGACTTCATCATCGTGCGACCCACGGATGCGCCGGTGTTCGTCACCTACGGTGGTGCCGACTGCGGCATCTGCGGCAAGGACACGCTCGTCGAGGCGGGGCTGTCGGTCATGGAGCTCGTCGACCTCAAGTTCGGCTATTGCCGCTTCATCGTGGCCGAGCCCGAGGAGCGCCGTGGCCTGGCCGAGGAGAACTACGAACGTCTGGGCGTGCTGCGCATCGCGACCAAGTACCCCAACATCACGCGGGCGTTCTTCGAGGAGAAAGGCGTGCAGGTCGACGTCATCAAGATGCACGGCAACATCGAACTCGCGCCGCTCGTGGGCATGGCCGACCGTATCGTCGACATCACGGCGACGGGCACGACCTTGCGCGAGAACAACTTGCGTATCGTGGACGAGGTCCTCTCGTCGACCGCGCGCTTCATTGCCAATTCCGCATCCGTGCGCACCGACGTGCGCGTGCGCGAGCTGGCCGCGCGACTCGAGGAGCTGACCCGCGACCGTGACGTGAGTTTGAGTTAGAAGATGTGTCTCATATGAGGAAGGATATGAAATGAGGACCATCGTGCTGGAGGAAGGGCAGAGCTTCGACGCGTCGTTGCTCGAGCGCGACAGCGCCTTTGACGCCGAGGCGCTCAAGGCGGCCACCGACATCGTCGATACCGTGCGACGCGAGGGCGACGCGGCCCTACGCGCGTATTCGGAGCGCTTTGACGGCGTGACGCTCGACGAGCTCGAGGTGAGCGAAGAGGAGATCGACGCCGCGCTCGCGACGGTCGACGAGGAGTTCCTGCGCTCGATCGAATATGCGGCCGATAACATCGCCGACTTTCACCAGCGCCAGCTGCAGCAGTCGTGGTTCACGACGCGTGACGATGGTGCCATCACCGGCCAGCGCTTCACGGCCCTCGAGCGTGCGGGCATCTACGTGCCCGGCGGACGCGCCCAGTACCCCTCCACCGTGCTCATGAACGCGATCCCGGCATCTGTGGCCGGTGTGGACGAGATCATCATGTGCACACCGCCGTCCAAGGATGGCACGGTCAACCCGTATACGCTGGCTGCGGCAAGCGTCGCCGGCGTGGACCGCATCTTCAAGGTGGGCGGCGCCCAGGCCATCGCCGCCATGGCCTACGGCACCGAGACCATCCCCAAGGTCGACAAGGTGACCGGGCCGGGCAACGCGTTTGTTGCGGCGGCCAAGAAGCTCGTCAACGGCGATGTGGGCATCGACATGATTGCCGGTCCTTCCGAGGTCTGCGTGCTTGCCGACGAGACGGCCGTGCCCGAGTTCGTCGCCATCGATCTGATGGCGCAGGCCGAGCACGATCCAAAGGCAACTTGTTACCTAATTACGACCGAAGAGGGCATGCTCGATGACATCGACGCCGCGCTCGACGCGCTGCTCGAGCAATCGCCGCGTGCCGACATCACGCGCGCATCGCTCGAACATGGGCTCGTCGTCGTATGCCAGACGCTCACGCAGGTCTTCGACGCGGTCAACGTCATCGCGCCCGAGCACCTCGAGATCAACATGTCGGACCCGTGGGAGCTGCTGGGTGCGGTGCGCAATGCCGGCGCCATCTTCCTCGGCCCCTGGACGCCCGAGGCCGTGGGTGATTACGCGGCCGGCCCCAACCACACGCTGCCGACCGGCGGCACCGCCGCGTTCTCGAGTCCGCTTTCGGTCGATGACTTTGTGAAGCGCTCCTCGGTGCTGAGCTATTCGTTCGACGCGCTCGAGACCGATGCCGATGCCGTCATGACGATGGCCGCACGCGAGGGCCTGTGGGCGCATGGGCGCTCGGTCGACCTGCGGCTCAAGTTCATGGAGTACGTGACCAACCAACTCGCCGGTGAGGACGATGACGAGCACGAATGCGGTTGCGGGTGTGGCTGCGACCACGACGAGGAGTAGACGCTCATGAGAGAGGTGCGGCGTAGCGCCGACGCGCTCGTGGGGATGTTGCCCTACGACCCCAAGTACAAGAAAAGCAACACGTTGCTTTCTGCGAACGAGAGTCCGCTCAACGTGCCCGACGAGGTGCTCGACGCCGTCATCGAACGCGTGCGCGCGCTCGATTTCAATCGCTATCCCGATCCGCTCGCCAATGCGCTACGCGTCGCGATCGCCGAATGGCACGGCCTCAAGGCAGCTAACGTGCTCGTCGGTAACGGTGGCGACGAGCTGCTCTACGACATCTTCGTTGCCTGGGGTGGCCCGGGACGTAGCCTGCTGACCTTTCCTCCTACGTTCTCGGTTTACGAGACGAACGCCGTGCTCACGAACACGCAGGTCATCAACATGCCGCGCAACGAAGGCGACTGGTCCATCGACGTGGATCGTGCCTGCGAGCGTCTGGCCAAGGGCGATATCGACATCGTCGTCATCACCAACCCGAACAACCCGACGGGCACGATGACACCGCTCGAGGACATCCGACGTATCCTGGACGCGAGCGATGCGCTCGTCCTCGTCGACGAGGCGTACGGCGAGTTCGCGGACGAGAGCGCGGCCAAGCTGCTCGACGAGTACGAGAACCTGCTCATCTTGCACACCTTCTCGAAGGCGTACCGTTGTGCTGGCATTCGCCTGGGGTACTTCCTCGGCAACCCGAACGTGATCAGCGAGTTCAAGAAGGTGCGCCAGCCCTATTCGGTCGACGCGATCAGCCAGATCGTGGGTGAGGAGGTCGTGCGCAACCGCGCGCTGTTCGACGAGAGCATCGAGCAGACGCGCGTGGAGCGTGACCGGCTCATCGCCGCGCTCTCGCAGATGGACAAGGTGACGGTATACCCGAGCGAGGCAAACTTCGTCATGCTCAAGCTGCCGTTCGCGATGAGCGTGTGGAGCAATTTGGACGAGAGGCATTCGGTGCTCGTGCGCAACGTGTCGGGCGAGAACCATCTGGCCGGCTGCCTGCGCGTGACCGTGGGCACACCCGAGGAAAACGACCGCTTCCTCGATGCGCTCGCAGAAGAGCTGGGTAACTTGGCATATCAGCGCTGACCAGGCGAAAGAGAGATAGGCAATATGGAGCGTATTTCTGAGATAACCCGGACGACCAGGGAAACCGACATCACGATACGGCTTGACCTCGACGGTCGTGGCAAGACCGACATCGACACCGGCGTGCCGTTCTTCGATCACATGCTCGATGCCTTCGGGCGCCACGGGCTGTTCGACCTCACCGTGCATGCGCGCGGTGACGTGGACGTCGAGGCGCATCACACGGTCGAGGATTGCGGCATCGTGCTCGGGCAGTGCTTCGCGCAGGCGCTCGGCGATTGCCGCGGCATCGTGCGCTACGGGTCGATTCTGCTGCCGATGGACGAGGCGCTCGTCATGGCGGCGGTCGACATCTCGGGCCGCGGCCAGCTGCACTACGACGTCGAGATGACCTGTCCGCTGCTCGGCAGCTTCGACGTGACGCTCGCGCAGGAGTTCTTCATCGCGTTGGCCACCAACATGGGCGCGACGCTCAACATTCGCTCGGTGACCGGGCGAAACATGCATCACATCCTCGAGGCGGCCTTCAAGGCGGCGGCTCGTGCCATCAGCGCGGCCGTGGCCATCGACCCGCGCATCGCCGATGAGGTGCCCTCGACCAAGGGCGTGCTGTGATGACGGCCACGATCGCCATCGTCGACTACTGCAAGGGCAATCTGGCAAGTGTGCAGCGTGGCCTTGCCGACGCGGGCTTCGACGCGCGCATCACCGACGTGCCGGCCGACATCCTGGCTGCCGATGGCGTGGTATTGCCCGGTGTGGGCGCTTTTACCGACGCGATGACGACGATGGAGGAGACGGGGCAGGCTGACGCATTGCGTACGGCCGTGGCCGACGGGGTGCCGTTTCTGGGCATCTGCCTGGGGATGCACTTGCTCTTCGACTGGGGAGACGAGGGACAGCTCGAGGGGAGCCGCCTGGCGGGACTGGGCGTCTTGCCCGGTCACGTGGAGCGCATGGCCGCGATTGACGCGAACGGAGTCAAGCACAAGATTCCGCACGTGGGTTGGAACTCGGTCGAGTTCGTTGACGGTCTTGCAGGGCGTGCGGATGTCGCGCGCCTCTTCGACGGCATCGAAGATGGCGGCTACTTCTACTTCACGCATTCGTATTGCGCGGTGCCCGACGATGCGGCCGATCTGGTGGCGACGAGCGAACATGCGCGACGTTTCGCGTCCGCGGTCGCACGCGACAACGTGTTCGGCGTGCAATTCCATCCCGAAAAGTCCTCTCACCTGGGGTTACAGCTGCTCGAGAACTTCGGCAGGATTGTTGAGGGCGCATAAAGCTGCTCAGAATTAGATGTTTTGACTAAGAAAGTTGATTTGACCAAGATACGGGAAGAAACGGCAGGTAGAAGATGATTCTCGTCCCCGCAATCGACATACTCGACGGGCGCGCGGTGCGCCTGAAGAAGGGCGATTACGCGCAGGTGACCGTCTACAACGAGGATGCCGTCGCGCAGGCACGGCTCTTCGAGAATGCCGGCGCGCAGCGTATCCACATCGTCGACCTCGACGGCGCGCGCGATGGCGCACCCACGAACATCGACGTCATCTCGCGCATCGCCCGCGAGACAAACGTCGAGATCGAGATTGGCGGCGGCATTCGCAGCATGGAGACGCTCGAGCGCTACCTGGATGCGGGGGCGACGCGCCTCGTGCTCGGCAGCGCGCTCGTGCGTGACCCGGCGTTTTGCGAGGCGGCCGTGGCGGCGCACGCCGATAACATCGTCGCCGGCATCGACGCCAAGGACGGCATGGTCGCCATCGAGGGCTGGCGCGAGGGAACGTCCACGCCGGCGGTCGACCTGGTGGCCGAGCTCAAGGACCGGGGCATTCACGAGCTCGTCTACACCGACATCGCGCGCGATGGCATGCAGACGGGCATCGATGCGGCTGCCTACGGGCGACTCGCGCAGGTTGCGGGCTTTCCGATCACGGCATCCGGTGGCGTTGCCACGCTGACGGACATCTATGCGCTCGGAGAGCTTCCTGCGGGCAGCATCGACGGTGTCATCACCGGGCGCGCCATCTACGAGGGCGCGTTCACGGTCGAAGACGGCATCGCCGCGTGCGAGGAGGTGAGTGCACGATGCTGACGAAGCGCGTCATTCCCTGTCTGGACGTGAAGGACGGGCGCGTCGTCAAGGGCGTGAACTTCGTCAACCTGCGCGATGCGGGCGACCCGGTCGACCTGGCCAACGCATATGACGAGCAAGGCGCCGACGAGGTCATCTTCCTCGACATCACCGCGACGCACGAGGAGCGCAAGACGACCATCGCCATGGCATCGCGTGCAAGCGAGGAAGTGCACATTCCGTATGCCGTGGGCGGTGGCTTCAAGAACGTCGCCGACATGCGGCAGATGATCGCCGCGGGTGCCGACAAGGTGTCGCTCAACTCCGCGGCGCTGGCGGATCCCTCGATTATCACCGCCGGGGCGCTCGCGTTCGGTAGTCAGGCAATTTTGGTCGCTATCGACGCCAAAAGGGCCTCAGATGGCTCGGATAGGTGGACAGCGTACGTGCACGGTGGACGCAAGGATACGGGTATCGACGCCATCGAATGGGCCCGCGAGGCCGCGCGCCGTGGCGCCGGCGAGATCTTGCTCACGAGCATGGACTGCGACGGCTCCAAGGATGGCTTCGACATCGCGCTCACGCGCACGGTCGCGCGCGCGGTGGACATCCCCGTCATCGCGAGCGGTGGCGTGGGCAAGCTCGAGCACTTCGCGCAGGGCATCATCGAGGGCGAGGCCGATGCCGTGCTCGCGGCCAGCGTCTTTCACTTCGGCGAGCTCACGGTGCGCCAGGTGAAGGAGTACATGGCGAAGCAGGGGATACCCGTGCGGCTGTGAGATGTCCGCATGAGGTGGCGGTGTCGCGTTCAGGATTCAGGAGACCATTCATCCTGAACGCGACACCGCCACCTCGAATATGCCATGTCATCCATACGGGTATACTGCTTTGCCATATAGGAAAGGGTTAGGGAAAGGAAGGCTTCACATGTTAGTTGAAGGCAAAAACGCCGTCGTGACCGGCGGGACACGCGGAATCGGTCTGGCCATCGTGCGCAAGCTGCTCGAGAACGGCGCGAATGTCGCCGTTGCCGGCTCGCGTATGGAGACGGCCGAGGCTGCCGTCGCCAAGCTCATCGAGGAGGATGCGGCGCTGGCTGATCGTCTTATCGCGATCGCTCCCAACCTCAATGACCCCGATGCCGTCGCGGCGGCATTTGACGAGGTCGTGAGTGCCTTCGGGAGTCTCGACATCCTGTGCAACAACGCGGGCGTGAGTTCGCGCACGCCGCTCGTCGACTATACGGTCGAAGAGTTCGAGCGCATCGTCGACCTCAATCTCAACGCCGTGTTCGTCTGCTCCCAGGCCGCGGCGCGCATCATGATCGAGCAGGGTGGCGGCGCCATCGTCAACACGAGCTCGATGGTGGGGCGCGACGGGCAACTCGCCGGTTGCGCGTATCCGACTACGAAGTTCGCCGTCAACGGCCTCACGCTCTCGCTTGCCCGCGAGCTTGCCGGCAAGGGTATCCGCGTGAACGCGGTTGCTCCGGGCGTTACGCACACCGACATGGTCGATGCGCTGCCCGACGAGGTCATCAAGCCGCTCATCGCGACGATTCCGCTTGGCCGCATGGGCGAGCCCGAGGACATCGCCAACGGCGTCGTGTTCCTGGCAAGCGATATGGCGAGCTACATTTCCGGCGTCGTGCTTCCGATCGACGGCCTGGCAAGGACGTAGGGCGGGAACAGCAAGGTTGACGATGACAGAGCGGGATAAGCGGACAGGTCGTTTGTCCCGCTCGACTAGCGCACGGTGACGCCGGCGAAGCGCTCGGCGTTGTGCCAGAGCATGGCGTCAAACTCCTCGTCGGTGAAGTCGAGGGCGCGGAAGGCCTCGTACTCGCTGATGGGACTCCACATGGGGTGATCGCTCCCCCACATGACGCGATCGACGCCCCACATGCGCACGAGCTCGGCGGTGTGACGGTCGCCCATGATCGGCTGCGAACTCGAGGTGTCGATGAAGAGGTTCTCGTATCCCCCCAGGTGGTCATATCCCTGGTCGTAGATGGACCAGCCGCCAAAGTGCGCGGCATCGACCACGAGCTCGGGAAAGGCGTCGAGCACGCGCGCGAGTCTACGCGGATGCGAGAAGTCGTGTCGGTAGTCGCCGGTGTGGATGGTGATGGGCAGACGGCCGGCGATGATCTCGTAGAACTCCATGAGGCGCGGGTCATCCGTATCGACCATCTGCGTGTCGGGATGGATCTTGAATCCGTGCAAGCCGAGCTCTATCACGCGGTTGACCTCGGCTTCCTTGTCCTCGAAATCGGGATGCATGGTGCCGAACCCGATGAACTCGGGATGCCGGCGCGCCTGGTCGGCGATGAAGTCGTTGATGCTGGTCACGGCATGTGATGTCGTGGCGACCGAGTGGACGATGAAGTGCGTGATGGGGGATTCGTTCGTGCAGGCGAGTAGCGCCTCGGGCGTACCGGGGGAACAGGCGCCTCCGTCGAACATCTCGACGCCGTAGAACGCGCCGACGGCATCGACTGCCTTGCTTGCGATCTTCTCCGGATATATGTGCGCGTGTGCGTCGATAACTGCCATGGTTTCCTCCTCCAGCGCTTGCCATCCTACCCCAATCAAGAAGTTTGGGGAAGATAAAAGGCGAAAAGTCGGGTAATGGACGCTCCAGACAAGTGGCTATTTTAGACACAGCGACCAGAATAGGAAGGGGACGGGATGAGACAGCGTCCCTGAGCAACTGTCTCATCCCGTCCCCTGTGCCATCATGTACACTGACCCCATGGAACGCACACGTCACATCCACCAGATCGAGCCGGTCTTTGACGAGTGCTCGCGCATTCTATTGCTCGGAACCTTTCCCTCGCCCAAATCACGCGAGGCTGGCTTCTTCTACGGTCATCCGCAAAACCGCATGTGGAGGGTGCTGGCCGCCGTATGTGGCGAGGACGTGCCACAGACCGTCGAGGAGCGCCGGGCGTTTCTGCTACGCAACCGCATCGCCATGTGGGATGTGCTCGCGAGCTGCGCCATTAGGGGCGCTTCGGACGCGAGCATCCGCGATGCCGTGCCCAATGACCTGTCGCGTATCCTGGATGCGGCTCCCATCGAGCGTATATACGCGACCGGCGCGAAGGCCCACGAGCTGTACCGACGCTATCTGGAACCCGTATACGGACGCGAATGTACGCGCCTTCCCTCGACGAGCCCGGCCAATGCGGCGATGGGGCTCGACGAGCTCATCGAAGCGTATCGGATGCTGAGAGGGTGAGGAAGCGTTCGATTTGTCATTTCGGGCGAAGCGAACGTGGTGAGCAGAGTCGAGAAATCTCTTTCTTGGGGGATTTTGACAGCGGAGTAGGTGGTCCCGGATGAGACAAATGACCTGTCCGCTTGTTTTGTCAACAACAGGCACCAGTTGATAATGAGACAGATTGGTCTGACCAGACTGTCTCATGCGAGCATGTCGAGGGCCCATTGGGCGGCGATGGTCGCACCGGGCGCGAGCACGCTTTCGTCAACCGTGTAGTAGCAGCTGTGCTGCGGATGCGTGGCGCCGATATCGGGGTTGTTGATACCGGCGAAGACGAAGACGCCGGGGACGTACTGCAGGTACTCCGCGAAGTCCTCGCCCGAAAGCGTGCCGTGATACGACGCGAGAGTTTCCTCGCCCAGCGTCTTGTCGATGGCCTGTGCCGCGACACGGGTCACGTCCTTGTCGTTTACCACGGCGGGGTTGCCGGGCGTGTACTCGATTTGGATGCTCGCGCCATATGCGCTGCCGATGCGGCCGCCCATCTGCGAGAGTCTCTCGGCGATGAAGTCGCGCGTCTTCTTGTTCCACGTGCGCACGGTTCCGGTGATATAGGCGCTGCCGGCCATGATGTTGCGGGCCGTGCCGCCGTGAATCTCGCCGACGGTGACGACGACGGGTTCGAAGGGCGACGAGCGACGGCTCACGAGCAGCTGCAGCGCATCGACGATCTCGCAGGCGACGACGATGGCGTCCAGACCCTTGTGGGGCATCGATCCGTGGGCGCTCACGCCTTCGATGTCGATGCGGAACCAGTCGGTGTTGCCCATGCGACTGCCCGGCTCGGCGGAAAACGTCCCCGCGTCAACCTCGCTCCATACGTGCTGACCGAAGATGGCGTCTACGCCGTCGAGCGCGCCGGCGGCGATCATGTCGCGTGCGCCGATGGAGATTTCCTCCGCCGGCTGGAAGATGAGACGTACTTCCCCATGCAACTGATTGCGCATATCCATGAGAATGCGCGCGGCGCCGAGCTGCATGGCCATGTGGCAATCGTGGCCACAGGCATGCATGACCCCGTCGTTTTGCGATGCGAAGGGCAGTTCGGTTTTTTCCGCAACCGGTAGCGCATCCATGTCGCAACGGAGCGCGACGCGCTTGGCGGGATTGCCCTCGTCGTCGTAGGCGCCGAGTGCCTCGCCTCGTATGGTCGCGATGATGCCGGTGCCGATGAATTCGTCACGCTCGTCGCGCTTGTCCTCGGGACGTGGCCCGACAATGCGCTCATAGGGAATTCCGAGCTCGTCGAGGTGTGCGCAGATGTAGTCGCTCGTGGCATGTTCCTGCGCCGAGAGCTCGGGATGCTGGTGGAAATGGCGCCGCAGGGCGATGATGTCATCGGCGTAGCGCTCGCCCAGCTCGCGGGTGGTTTGCGCTGTATCGTGCGTATCGGGCATGATGGCTCCTCCATCGGAAATCGCAGCCCTATGATACAGCGATTGCGGAATGCGCACGAATGAGACGAAACGACCCCGCGACTTTTGTCTGCGAGACAGTCACGCACCCGCAATCCTTGGCGCTGGTCCTTATCCCAGCAGCTTCGTGAGCTTTCCGTTGGCAATGAGCGTGACCTTGCGCGTCGCGCGCGAGATCGCGGTGTAGAGGCGGTGGCGCGCGAGCGTCTCGTCCGGATAGCTGCGCTGCTGCACGTCGGGCACGATGACCTGATCGAACTCGAGACCCTTGGCAAGGGCGATGTCGAGCAGCACCACGCCATGATCGGGTATGGCCTCCTTGCGAGCTGGAATGACGATGGGAAGTCCTCCGAGCATGTCCTCGAGCTTGGCCATGCGGCGGGCGTCCGGTGCGATGATCGCCGCCAGACAACGGTCCTCGAGCGCCTCCTCGACCGCCGCGCGCAGTTGTGCCGCGTAATCGATATCGTCGGCGCATTCGATGATGACCGGATCGGTTCCCGCCGGCTGGACGGATTCGACCCGCACGCGTTTCTCGTCGTCGAGCAAGCTCGTGAACAGGGCCGTTATCTCCGGCGATGAGCGATAGCTCGTCATCAGGTCGCAGCTTTCGATCGAGCCGCAGGCACGCTCGAAGACCTCGCGGATCTCCGCGAAGCTCGCCGTGCCTTCGCGGATTGCCTGGTTCTCGTCGCCTAGCAGCATGAAATGCGCCTTGCCAAAGTAGCGGGCCAGGCACATGAGCTGCGCGGCGCCGTAATCCTGCACCTCGTCGATCATGACGTAGCGCGCATGGCGCATGCCACCACCGACGAGCGCGAGCTTGAGGTACAGCCATTCGACGGCGCTCAGGTTTTCCGAGCCGGTCAAGCGCATGCCAATCGCATCCAGGCGCAGCCAGCGCCCCTCCTCGATCTCGTGTTCGACGCCCGCGTAGCGCCAACGCAGAAAGCGCTCGGTGTAGCTCGCGAGCTCGGCCTCGTCCATGTCGCCGACGAAGACGTTCTCGCCGAAGCACTCGATCTGCTCGGCATCGGAAAGGTCGCTGATCATGTCCTGGTACTTCTCGGACTTGGCCAGCCGCTTGATGCGTTGTTCGAGACGACCCAGGAGGTCGTCGATGACCAATGCGCTCTTGCGGGCTCCCGTGGGAAGGTTCTTGAGTTTGCTCCACGCGCCATGCGCCTGGGCGGCCGTGATGACGGGTTCGCCTTCGATGCGTATGTCGGCAAAGTCGCCCTGCTTGAGCGCGAAATCCGGGAGTCTCTCGTCGATGGAGCGCAGTTCGCCGGCACTCACGTCGCGTCCCATGTCGCGGCTGCCCAACCCCAGCCCCGTCATGAGGGATTCGAACGTGATCGATGACGGGTTGCTCTCGCCCATCTCGGGCAGCACGTTTTCGATGTAGCGCTGGAACACCGGGTTGGGCGTGACGAGGAAGACGTCTTCGGGGCTGAGCGTTTCGCGGTGCCGGTAGAAGAGGTAGGCGATGCGCTGGAGCAATACGGATGTCTTGCCGGAGCCGGCGATGCCGCTGACCAGCAACGCCGGTACGTCCTCGTGGCGGATGACCTCGTTTTGCTCCTTCTGGATGGTCGCCGTGATGGCCGACAGGCGCGATGAGCGGTCTTGCGCGAGCGCGGCGAGCAGCAGTTCGTCCTCGATCGCGACCGTCGTGTCGAACATGGCCCTGAGCTGGTCGCGCTCGATGTCGAACTGGCGGCGCAGCTTGAGGTCGCATTCGATGACGCGGCCGTTGGCCTCGTAGCTCGTCTTGCCGTTTTCCTGGTTGTAGTAGACCTCGGCGATGGGGCTGCGCCAGTCGACGATGAAATGCCGGTAGTCGTCATCGGTCATGCCGACGTTGCCGATGTAGACGTCCTTGGGCTCGCTGCCGGGCTTGAATTGGAGCGTGACCTTGGCGAAGTAGGGCTGCTTGAGGAGCAGCTGGGCACGATGGAGGCGCTCGGTCGTGACGTCGGCGGCGATGTTGTAGGTGTCGATGATGCGGTTGACGGCCTCGAGCTCGGCCATGGTCTCGACGTGAATGTCGGCATCGAAGTCGAAGTTCAGCTCGTCGGTGATGAGGTCCTTGTCGGTGGCGACCTCGCTTAGGATGCCCGAGAGCTGGCCCTGCAGGTCGTGCTCGATATCCTGGAGCTTTTCGTAGGTCGTGCTCAGGTGCGTTTGCTCGGCTTCGAATGTCTTGTCCATGATGTCCCTTTGGTGTTGGTGGTGTGTGCGGTATCGCGATGAGACAGTTGCTCAGGGACGTTGTCTCATTCTTCAGGGAATGAGACAACGTCCCTGAGCAACTGCCTCATCGCCCCGGCCCGGCGGCAACTGCCTCATCGCGGCAGCATCCGTCTCGCTTTCCTGTGGTCCAATCGAAACATGGCATTCAATTGTACTCGACCACGGCGGGTGTGACCATGCCGAGATGCTACCATGTGCGTATGGATATGACGCTTGCCATAGTGACATGCGTGGTGTTGCTCGTCGTCGCGATCGCGGTCGTGACCGTCATTCTCGTGCGCCGCCACCGCAGGAGTCGCGAAATCTTCCTCAAGTTCGATACGATGGCCGGGCCATGTCGTGTCTTCACCGTCGAGCGCAAGGAGGGGCTCGTGCGCATGATGAACGTGGCGGGCACCATGCAATCTGGCACGTATCTAGACGATGACACGTACTGTGACCTAGCCTTCTCGTACACGCGTGACTACGATTGCATGTTTCTCGCGGGTGTCCCCGTACGTGACGTGCTGGTCTTGGGTGGCGGCGGCTATTCGTACCCCAAGCACTTGATCGCGCATCGACCCGAGACGTTCGTGACCTGCGTGGAGATCGACCCCGTTGTCACGGCGATCGCGCGACGGTACTTCTTCCTCGACCGCCTGTTCGAGGAATACGACCTTGACGAGACCGGGCGCCTGCAACTCGTGGAGGGTGACGCGCGGGAGTTTCTCGAGCAATCCGACGAGCGTTACGACGCGATCGTGAACGACTGCTTCGCCGGCATGAGCCTTGTCGAGAGCCTGGCGACACGCGAGGCCGCGCTGCTGTATCACAAGCACCTGCGCGAGGACGGCGTTTACCTCTCCAACGTGATTGGCGCGGTCGAAGGCCCGCGCTCACGTGCGATGCGCCGCATACTACGCACGCTCGCAAGCGAGTTCGCGCACGTCTACGTGTTGCCGGGGCAACCCGCGGCGCTTTCCAACTGCGATAACAACGTCGTCATCGCCACCGATGGTGACTGGCGCTTCCCGGGCGCAATCGAGCTCGAGGCATGGGAGCTCGCGGGCGCGGAGGTGCTGCTCGATGCGACTGCCGCTGACGAGGACTGGACGGTTCCGACGGCGTAGCGCAACTGCGTCCTAAGCTTGAGACTTGCGTGGAGAGACCGCTGCAAGGAATTTGCGTTTTCCTAGGCTTTCCGGACCTGGCGTGTCGAAAAGCCACGTTTTCCTAGTCCAAGTGAAGATTTTTCGCTAGGAAAACGCAAAAAACGTGCAGATGCCGGCTGGTCATGCTAGGAAAACGCAAATAACATGCAAGCGAGCCTGCAAAAGCGGGCAAACGCTTCTCGAGGGACGGCTACAGGCGCGCGGCAACGGCCTCGATGAAGCCCTCGGTGCTGAGCACGGTGGGGTCGGGTAGCGAGGTGATGCGCGCGAGGTCGCCGGTCATCTGCCCGTCTTCGATGCAGGACAGCGTCGCATGCTCGAGCCTGTCGGCGAAGGTAACGAGCTCGCCGATGCCGTCGAGTTCGCCGCGCTTGCGCAGGGCCCCGCTCCACGCGAAGATCGTCGCGACGGAATTGGTCGAGGTCGGCAAGCCCTCGAGGTGCTTGTAGTAATGCCGTTGCACCGTGCCGTGTGCGGCTTCGTACTCGTAGTAGCCATGGGGGCTGACGAGCACGCTCGTCATCATCGCGAGGCTGCCGAAGGCGCTCGAGACCATGTCGCTCATCACGTCACCGTCGTAGTTCTTGCAGGCCCAGATGAAACCGCTCTCGGACTTCATGACGCGCGCGACGGCGTCGTCGATGAGGGTGTAGAAGTACTCGATGCCGGCTTGCTCGAAACGCGTGCGGTACTCGGCATCGAAGATGTCGGCGAAGATGTCCTTGAAGCGGTGGTCGTAGATCTTCGAGATCGTGTCCTTGGTCGAAAACCAGAGGTCCTGGCCGATTTCGAGCGCGTACTCGAAGCAGCTGCGCGCAAAGCTCTCGATGGAGGCATCGAGGTTGTGCTGACCCTGCACGACGCCGGGGCCGGCGAATTCGTGCACCAGGGTGCGCACCTGCTCGCCGCCGTCGGCCGGCGTGAAGACGAGTTCGACGCTGCCGGGGCGGTCGATGCGCATCTCGGCGTTCTTGTAGACGTCGCCATAGGCGTGACGGGCGAGCGTGATGGGCTTCTTCCAGCAGCTCACGCAGGGTTCGATGCCCTTGACGACGATGGGGGCCCGAAAGACGGTGCCGTCGAGCAGCGCGCGGATCGTGCCGTTGGGGCTCTTCCACATCTGCTTGAGACCGTATTCGTCCACGCGCGCGGCATTAGGCGTAATGGTTGCGCATTTGACGGCGACGCCCAGGCGCTTGGTCGCCTCGGCGGCATCGATGGTGACCTGGTCGTTCGTCTCGTCGCGGTGCTCGAGGCCGAGGTCGTAGTACTCGGTCTTGAGGTCGATATGCGGAATGAGCAGCTCCGATTTGATCAGCTGCCAGATGATGCGGGTCATCTCGTCGCCGTCCATCTCGACAAGCGGGGTCTTCATCTCGATTTTGCTCATGTCTCTTCTCCGGTGTCCGGTTGCGTGATGCGCCAGGAGGTCAGGTTCCTTGGCGCGTTTGCGTGCATTGGCTGCTCATTGTAGCGGTAATGGGCACGGCGTGCGCGGCAGATGGGCTATAGTTAATCGCATGGAAATCTTCGGCGACACCCTCATGTTTGGCAGCGTGCGCTCTGCGCCCGACGACATTGACCTTGGCGATCTCGAGGTCAAGACGGGACAGGACGCCATCTTCGCGATTTCTGAGGTCATGGAGCGGCAGCGACGCGAGGTCGAGGAGCGACGTGCGCGCGAGGAAGGGCGCTGCAGCGAGCCGCGCCGCGAAGTCGCAGCCGATGGCGTGGTCTGGGAATACGTCGTCGTGGATGACGCGTTTGCTCGCATCACGGGCTGCGCGTTACCGGATGACGGGATGCGCGAGCTTGTGGTTCCCGGCGAATTGGGCGGTCTTGCGGTGCTCGAGCTGGGCGCCGGGGCCTGCGAGATGCTCGAGGGCGTCGAGAGGGCCATCTGCGCCGACTGCATCGAGGCCATCGGTCCGTCGGCGTTCAGGATGTGCCGCGATTTGCGGGTTCTCGTGCTTCCGCGCATGACGACGCGTTTCGATTCGAGTTGGATTAACCAGTGCCGCAAGCTCGAGGAGCTGGTGCTCCCCGGCATGCTCGAGCGCGTGGGTCCCGAGGTCTTCGAGGTGGGCGAGCTTGCGCGGCTCACCATCGGCGTGGGGACGACTTCGGTGGAACCGGGTGCGTTTGCGAACAGCCGGCTTGCGGAAGTGCATGTCGCTTCGGGAAATCCGTTTTTGGCAACTGATTGCATAAGCGTCTTCGAGCGCGTGCGCGTGGGCGAAGAGGACGGCGGGTTGCGCCTGGCCGCGGTTGCCGTCGCGCAGGACGAGTACGAGGTCCCGGCCGACTGCGTCGAGATCGGCGCCAAGGCCTTTGCGTGCTGCAGTGGATTGCGGCGTGTCGTGCTGGGCGCTGGCGTACAGGCGATTGACGCACATGCGTTTGCGCGCACGGGGCTACGCGAAGTCGAGTTGCCGCCTGGCTTGCGGCGTATCGGCAAGCGCGCGTTCTTCCGCTGCCGTGAGCTGGAAAGCCTCGAGCTGCCCGGAGGCCTGCGCGAGATAGGCGAGGAGGCTTTTGCGCAGACGGGCCTCGCAGGGCTGCGCGTGCCCGCGAGCGTGCGGCAGCTCGCCTGTGATTGCGTGCGCGGAACGGACGTGCGCTGCAGCGGCGACGATGCGACGCTCGTCATCGAGAACGGTGGGCCGCTCTGGCTCGACGGGCATGGCGTGCTGTACGCGAACGAGGACCCCACCCGCGTCGTGGTCGGCGCCATGGACCCGAACCTTGTCGAGTACGATGTCGCAACCGGTTGTGAGGCCATCTGCGAGCGTGCATTCGCGAACATGTCGCGTCTGCAACGGGTGGCGTTACCCGAGGGTCTCGCCGAGATTGGCGACGGCGCCTTTCGCGGCTCTCGCGGTCTGCGCCAGGTTCGTTTTCCCGAGACCCTGCGCTCGATTGGCGACGAGGCGTTTCTCGATACGGCGCTCGAGGGCGTGTACCTTTCCGCGGACTTCGAGCATCTGGGCGAGCTTGCGCTCGCCACGGCAGGCACTCGCGACCTCAACGGCGCGCCTACGCTCACCGACGTGCGAGTCAATCCCAATTGCGCGCGCTTCTATCACACGGGCGGCTTGCTGTGCGAGCGTGTGGATGGAGGCACATCGCGTGCCATTCTCTATGATGGCAGCCGCTCCGATGTCGTCATTCCGCGCGAGGTCGATACGCTCGCGCCGTTCTCGTTTGGCAACGCGACCAATCTTGCGGCGTTGTCCATCGGCACGAACGTGCGGCACATCCAGACCCGCGCCCTCAACGTCAATTGCCTCATCGAGCATGTCCACGTTGACTTCGTCGAGCCCATCGAGGACCATTCGTGCATTGACCTGCATTTTCCCGTCACCTTTCGCAGTCTCAACGAGATCGTGCGCGGGTTCAATTCGATGACGTACCTCAATCCCGAGGCCCTGCTCGCGCGCTATGACGCGTGCGTCGTCAACATGCACGACTACGACGCGAAGAGCATGGCGCCCATCGACCTTTACGGCCAGCTCACGCGCATCATCGGGCGGCTACGCGATCCGCTGTTCCTGAGCGAGAACACGCGACGCATGTACGGGCAGATTCTACGGGAGAACCTCGTGGAAATGTGCGTCGCGGCAGCCCGGCACGACGATCGCGAGAGTGTCGACGCGCTGGTTGAACTGGGGTATCTCAATCGCGAGACGCTACTGCCGGTGATCGATGCGGTCGGCGCGTTGCGGGATGCGGCGATGACGGGATACTTGCTCGAGCTACAGCGTGCTCTTGCGGGTCGCGGCCTCGATTTCGAGTTGTGAGGCGGTCGGCGCGATTCCAGACGGCTCGCGTGCAAGTTTTTTGCGATTCCCTAGCCTTGATTCCCCCCTTTGCAAGCTCGTGTGTTGAAAAACTACGTTTTCCTAGCCTGTTTGAGGCTACAGCGTGGGAAAATCACGTTTTCCTAGGGTTTTCAATCGAATAATCCTAGGAAAACGCAAAAAACGCGCAGATACCGCGTCCGTTGTCGATGCCGCCGGCGGTCAGGGGAGTACAATGGTGCGAACTGCGAGCATGAACGCAGACGCGAAGACGAAACGAGGAATCCGTGTACGACAATCTGGAAAGTCCCGGACGCAATGACGAGTGCTGGTGCGGCAGCGGCAAGAAGTACAAGAAGTGCCATCTCGAATTCGACCGTCACCTGCAGGAGCTACACGATGCCGGCGAGATCGTCTTGGGTCGCGATTGGCTCAAGACGCCCGAGGAAATCGAGGGAATCAAGGCATCGGCGCGCGTCAACATCGGTGCGCTCGACTACGTTGCCGAACATATCGGTGCCGGGACGAGCACCGAGGAAATCGACCGCTGGGTTTACGACTACTGCATCGAGCACGGGGCGATTCCCGCCGACCTCGATTACGAGGGGTTTCCCAAGAGCGTGTGCACCTCGATAAACGAAGTCGTTTGCCATGGCATCCCGAGCGAGGATGACGTGCTCAAGAGTGGCGATATCGTCAACGTGGACATGTCGACGATCCTCGATGGGTACTTCTCGGATTCGTCGCGCATGTTCTGCATCGGTGACGTCGATGACGAGTGGCGCCGCCTGGTCGACGTCACGTACGATGCGGTGCAGGCCGGCCTTGCGGCGGTGAAGCCGTGGGCGCATCTGGGCGACGTGAGCGCGGCGGTCAACAAGGTTGCGACCGACGCGGGTTTTTCGGTGGTCGCCGAGTTTGGCGGGCATGGCATCGGTCTGGAATTCCACGAGGACCCGTTCGTGAGCTTCGTGGCGCAGGCGGGGACGGGGCCAATCCTCGTGCCGGGCATGTGCTTCACGATCGAGCCCATGGTCAACATGGGCAAGGCCAAGATCGACATGAACGATCCCAACGGATGGACCGTGCGCACGGCTGACGAGCTGCCTTCGGCGCAATGGGAGGTGCAGATCGTCGTCACCGATGATGGGTACGAGCTGCTCTGCTGGTAGATACGGAGTGGGACGGTTGCTCGTTCGCCGTTGGCGCTTCGGTCATGCAGGCAATAAGAAAGGGACCCCGCGGGGTCCCTTTCCTCATGTTATGTAGCCGGTCCTATGCGCCGATCGCGGCGATGAGGAAGAAGCAGGCGATGACGGCGATCGAGGCGATGTAGCCAGCGGTCGTGGTGAGGATGATCTCCTTGAAGCCACGCTTCTTGGGCGTGACGGGGGAGCCAAACTGAGCCTGCATGGCGGACTTCTCCAGAGCCTTTTCGGGGTTGAGCAACATGATCCCATCCTTGTCTCTCAGCGACGCGTTGCCGCAGAATTTCACACTTCCTGCGATGATAAGGCTTCGGGGAAACGCGCGCAAGGGCATGTCGGTGGAGAGACGCCGACCCGCGAATGAGAGATTTGCTCCGGGCGAATTTCCCGTTTCATCGCGAGTCGAGGACCTGCTGGGCGACGCGAACGGAGGCGGCGGCATCGGCAACGTAATGGTCGGCCCCGATGCGCTGCGCGTAGTCCTCGGTGAGCACGGCTCCGCCCACCATGATCGTGACGTGCGGGGCCTGCGCGCGCAGAAGCTCGATGGTACGCTCCATCGCGGGCAGCGTCGTGGTCATGAGCGCGGAGAGGCCGACGAGTCGCGCGTCGCTTTTGACGACGGCATCGACAATGGCCTGCGGCGCCACGTCGCGGCCAAGGTCAATGATTGTGAAGCCGTAGTTCTCGAGGAGCATGCGCACGATGTTCTTGCCGATGTCGTGGATGTCGCCCTCGACGGTCGCGATGACGATAGGCAACTCATTGCTTTGCGATGCGGACGACTGTGTCTTCGCATTGGCTTCGCGCAGCACGTCGAAGGCGGATTTGGCGGCTTCGGCTGACGCCATGAGCTGGGGCAGGAAGATGCGGCCGTCATCGTAGCGCTCGCCGACTTCGTCGAGGGCGGGTGCGAGGACGTCGCCGGCGATGGAGGCCACGTCGCTGGTCACGAGCAGCTCGCGTGCCGCCCCGGCGGCGGCTTCGCGCCGGCCGGTGAGGATGGCCTCGCGCAGGTGGGAGGCAGGACCGGCGTTGTTTCGAACGGAGTCGCCGTTGGGCGGCGTGGTGGAGAAATCTCCTCCGCTACGACTACCGGAACGCAAAGGGCGAGATCTCTCGATTTCGCTCGCTACGTCCGCTTCGCTCGAAATGACGACACCCTGCATCGCGTCCACGTATTGCAGACATCCGGCATCTTGTCCGTTGATGACGCGAAAGGCGGCGATCGCCTCGCGGTAACGCGGCTCGAGCGGATTGATGATCGGCAGGTCCAGTCCGCTGGCAAGCGCGGCCGTGAGAAAGCTCGCGTTGAGAACGGGACGTGCCGGCAAACCGAAGCTCACGTTGGAGACGCCGAGCACGCATCGTACGCCGAGCCGTTCCCTGCACGCGCGCATGGCGGCGAGGATCTCGGGGATTTCGGGTTGGTTGGTGGCGGCGGCCATGACGAGGCAGTCAATCGCGATGTCCTCGCGGCGCAGGCCGGCATCGAGCGCGGCGTCGACGATGCGCCCGGCAATCGCGACGCGCTCCTCGGCGTGCGCGGGAATGCCGTTCTCGTCGAGGGTGAGCCCCACGATCGTGGCGCCATGGCGCGCGGCGATGGGTAGGACGGTTGCGAGGCTTTCGGCCTTGCCGTTGACCGAGTTGATGAGCGGACGCCCCGCGTACGTGCGGCAGGCGGCCTCGAGTGCGGACGCATCGGACGAATCGAGCTGCAGCGGCACGGGCACGGTTGCCTGCAGGCGTTCGCTGACGGCGCGCAGCACAGCCGGCTCGTCGAGGCCCGGAACGCCCACGTTGACGTCCAGGATCGCGGCGCCTGCCTCGACTTGCCCGACGGCTTCGGAGACGATGAGGTCATAGGAGCCATCGACGAGCGCTTCTTTGAGCCTTGGCTTGCCCGTGGGGTTGATGCGCTCACCGATGACGGCGATGTCGTCGCTTCCAGGAGCGAGCTCGACGAGCGATTGCGCGCTCGTCACGACGAACGACGGGCGGTATCCCGCTTGCCCGCCGCGCGTCTCGCCGTCCTCGTCGAGCAGGCGGCGCAGGGCCGCGATGTGCTCGGGCGTCGTCCCGCAGCATCCTCCGATGACGCGTGCGCCGGCTGCGAGGATGCCGCGCATCGCCTGGGCGAACTTCCCGGGGGTCACGTCGTAGACGGTCGAGCCATCGGCATCCATGCGTGGCAGGCCGGCATTGGGCTGCACCATGAGCGGGCAGCGCGCGTAAGGCGCCATCTGCGTGACGAGCGGGGCCGTCTCGGCGGGGCCGAGGGAGCAGTTGATGCCGACGGCCGAGGCGCCGAGCGCGGATAGCGTTGTGGCCGCGATCGCCGGCGTCGTGCCCATGAAGCTGCGGCCATCCTCTCCAAAGGTCATCGTCGCGAAGACCGGCAGGGGAGTGTTCTCGACGCAGGCGAGCAGCGCCGCCTTGGCCTCGAGCAAATCGGCGAAGGTTTCGAGGAAGATGAGGTCGCAGCCGGCCTCGTGAGCCGCGCGGGCCTGCTCGGCAAAGATGTCGTAGGCCTCACCGAAGGAGAGCGGGCCCAAAGGCGCAAGCAGCTTGCCGGTGGGACCGATATCTCCGGCAACCAGTTGCGCACCTGTCTCGCGTGCGATGCGCGCTGCGGCGGCGTAGAGTTCGTCGACGCTCGCGTCGGCCCCGGCGAGCTTGAGGCGATTCGAGCTGAAGGTGTTGGTCGCGATGCAGTCGCTTCCCGCTTCGACGTAGCGGCGCTGTAGCTCGCGGATCTCGTTCGCATGCGTCAGGTTAAGCAGGTCGGGAACCTCGTGGACGCGCGCGAGGCCGGCTTGCTGGATGAGAGTGCCCATGCCGCCGTCGCACAACAGCGGCGCGCGGCCATCGATGACGCGCCCGAGCAAGTCGTTTGCGATTGCGAGTTTTCGGGAAGCTGCCATGTCCGCCCTTTCAGATCGTGGGTAGATGATACCGCAAGATAGGACATGGGCTTCGTGTCGCGAGATGGAGTGCGCGAGAGTTCCGTTGCCTTGAATAATTGCACCTTACGCGTGAGGGTCTGGCTTCAGGCCGACTATGGCCGTGACGCTCTTCATCGGCGTCATGAGATGCGAGCTACCGGCGTGTATCCCGAGCAACTTGTCGGCATCGATCGTCTGGAGGAAGGCGTCTTGCAGCTCGAGTGTCAAGTCGCCGAAGCCGGGACTGAAGCGCTTCGTGGGCACGAGACCGGCCTCATCGGCGAGTTCGGCGATGCGCTGCGATGCGGCCTGTGCGGCCTCCTCGGTCATTGACGAGGCGCATGCGTCGAAGAGCAGCGCGTCGAGCGGACTCGTGGCCTGCAAGCGCGCGATCATGCGCTCGCCTTCCATGCCGAGGGTGACCGCCAGCAGGCACGCGAGCGGACAGCCATCGAGGTGGCGGGCGATGTTGTGGCCGGTCAGGACGAGAGTGTTGCCTGCGAGCGCGATGCCGTCGGCGCGGCGCTCGAGCGCGAAGCTACGGGCGATGCCGCGCGGCCGGGCGATGGATTCGCAGAGGCGAATGGCGTCTTGGAAGCGGTCCGCGAGTTCGTCGGTGAGCTCTTGACCGCGCTGCCCGAGGTACTTGAGGGCACGGAACTCGTCGACGTGGCAGTCGAGTGCCTCGGGGCCGAAGCGCACGATGCCCAGCGCCTCCGTGCTCCCGTCAACCGTGACCATGGCCCGCTCCCTCCCGTTAATGAGACAGTTGCTCAGAGCAACTGTCTCATTATGTGCCGGCGCCTGTTGTTAATGGGACAGCGTGGTCAGGCCACTTGCCCCATTCGCCTCATCCTCTGGCGCCGTACTGCTCGTAGTAGGCGTCGAGGGCGGCCTTCACGTCGTCGTCGATGACCACGCGACCGCCGCGCTCCTGGTTATGCAGGTAGCCGATGACCTCGCCCATCGTCACGATGGCGCTGGTGGGGAAGCCGTACTTCTCGCTCACCTCGTCGATGGCGCAGATCGTGCCGCTCGGGCCGACCTCCTGGCGGTTGAGCGAGACCATGAGCCCGACGACCTCGACGTCCGCGATGCTGCGCAGCAGCGGGTACGTCTCGTCGATGGACTTGCCCGAGGTCGTCACGTCCTCGACCATGACGACGCGGTCGCCGTCGTGTAGCTCGGCGCCGAGCAGGATGCCCGCGTCGCCGTGGTCCTTGGCCTCCTTGCGGTTGGAGCAATAGCGCGCTTCCTTGCCGTAGAGCTCTTGTAGGCCGATGCAAGTCACGACTGACAGCGGGATGCCCTTGTACGCGGGCCCGAAGACGATGTCGAAGTCCAGGCCGAAGGCGTCGTGGATGGCCTGTGCGTAGTAGAGGCCAAGTTTATGCAACTGGTTGCCGGTAACGTAGGCGCCGGCGTTCATGAAGAACGGGGACTTGCGCCCGCTCTTGAGCGTGAACTCGCCGAACTTGAGCACGTCGGAATCGACCATGAAGTCGATGAACTCCTGCTTGTAGGCTTCCATGATTCTCCTCGTCTTCCCTGATAACGAGACAATTGCTCAGAGCAACTGTCTCACTCTGTCATGCTGTCCCTAGAAGGAGAGCTCCTCGATACGACGCATGGCCTCCTTGGTGGCCTCGGCATCGCCGAAGGCGGTGAAGCGGATGTAGCCCTCGCCCGCCGGGCCAAAGCCCGCGCCCGGCGTCGTGATGACGCCACAGCGCTCGAGCAGGATGTCGAAGAACTCCCACGAGCCGATGTCGCCGGGAGTCTCGCACCAGACGTAGGGGCTGTTCACGGCTCCGTAGACCGTGTAGCCGCACGCCTCGAGCGCGTCCTTGATCACGCGGGCATTTTGGCGGTAGTAGTCGATAGTCTCCTCGACCTGGCGCGCGCCTTCGGGCGTGTAGATGGCCGCCGCGCCCCTCTGGATGACGTAGCTCGCGCCGTTGAACTTGGTCGTCTGGCGACGGTTCCACATGGCGTTGAGGCTCTGGCCGTCGCGCACGAGCGCCTTCGGCACCACGGTGTATCCACAACGTGCGCCCGTGAAGCCGGCGGTCTTGGAGAACGAGCGGAACTCGATGGCGCAGGTCTCGGCGCCCTCGACCTCGAAGATGGAATGCGGCACGCCCTCCTCGACGATGAAGCGCTCGTAGGCCGCGTCGAAGAGAATGACGGAGCCGTGCTCGTTGGCGTAGTCGACCCAGGTCTTGAGCTGGTCGCGCGTGAGCACAGTGCCGGTGGGGTTGTTGGGCGAGCACAGGTAGATGAGGTCGACTGGGGTTTCGGGAAGCGCCGGGCAGAAGTCGTTTGCCGCGGTGGTGGGCATGTAGACGATGTCGGTCCAACCTTCCGCGCTCTCGTCGTAGAAGCCCGCGCGTCCGGCCATGGCGTTGGTGTCGACGTAGACGGGGTAGACCGGATCGCATACGGCGACGCGGTTGTCGATGGCGAAGATGTCGCCGATGTTGCCGCAGTCGCTCTTGGCGCCGTCGGAGACGAAGACCTCGTCGACGGAGATGTTCACGCCGCGCGCCGCGAAGTCATGCTCGACGATGGCCTCGCGCAGGAAATCGTAGCCCTGCTCGGGGCCGTAGCCGTGGAAGGTCTCTGCATGCGCGAGGTCGTCGACGGCGGCGTGCATGGCCTCGACGACGGCGGGTGCGAGCGGGCGCGTCACATCTCCGATGCCCATCTTGATGAGCTTGACGTCGGGATGGGCCGCGGAAAAGTCGGCCGTACGATGGGCTATCTCGCTAAACAGGTAGCTACCGGGGAGTTTCTGGTAATTCTCGTTGACTGTGGCCACGAGGGGTCCTTTCGTTGGGAGCGGATGGTGCGGTTCGCGCGGACAGGTGCATGCGCGCGTAACTCAATAGTGTACAACGAATGAGACAAACGACCTGTCCGCTTGCCTCATTTTCTGATGAGGCACTTGGGACCGGAGCCGATGAGGTCGGTACGCCCGGCCTTGACGAGCGCCTCGCGCACGAGCTTGCGGTTCTTCGGGTCGCGGTACTGGATGAGCGCGCGCTGCATCGCCTTGTCGTGCGGCGATTTGGCGACGTAGACCGGCTGCATCGTGCGCGGATCGAGGCCCGTGTAGTACATGCAGGTCGAGATCGTCGAGGGAGTGGGATAGAAGTCCTGCACTTGCTCGGGGTTGTAGCCCATGTCGCGCACGAACTCGGCGAGCTCGACGGCATCGGCAAGCGTCGCGCCGGGATGTGACGACATGAGGTAGGCGACGAGGTACTGCTTGAGGCCGTACTTCTTGTTGAGACGCTTGAATTCGGCATCGAAGCGCTTGAAGACGCCGATGGGAGGCTTACCCATCACGTCGAGCACCGCATCCGAAGCATGCTCGGGGGCGACGCGGAGCTGTCCGCTCACGTGGTGCTTGACGAGCTCGCGCATGAAACTCGGATCATCGTCGAGCAGCATGTAGTCGAAACGCAACCCACTGCGTATAAATACCTTCTTCACGCCGGGCAATGCACGCAGCTTGCGCAGCAGGGCGAGGTAGTCGTCGTGCGTGACGCGCAGGTTCGGGCATGGCGTAGGCGACAGGCAGCGCCTGTCGACACAGGCACCGTGCTTGAGCTGCTTTGCGCAGGCGGGTACGCGGAAGTTGGCGGTGGGGCCGCCCACGTCGTGGATGTAGCCCTTGAACGCGGGGTCTTCGGTCATGAGCTTGGTCTCGGCGAGTAGCGACTCGTGGCTACGCGCCTGGATGATGCGGCCCTGGTGGAAGTTGAGCGCGCAAAACGAGCAATCGCCCATGCAACCGCGATTGCTCGTGAGCGAGAACCTCACCTCGGAAAGCGCGGGCACGCCACCGGCTTGCGCGTACGAGGGATGCGCGTTACGTGCGAAGGGCAGCGCGTAGACGGCATCCATCTCGGACATCGAAAGTGGCTTGGACGGTGGGTTTTGCACGACGAAGACATCGTGCGGATACTCCTCGACGAGGATGTGCGCGGAAAACGGGTCGAGGTTTTCATGCTGAATCGCAAAACTGGTTGCGTATTTCCGGGAATCCGACTGCATGGCCTCGAAGCTCGGCAGAATGACCGCGTCATCGGGTAGATGGTCGAGCGAGCGCGCCTTGTAGACGGTGCCGTCGATGAAGCTCAGGTCATGGACGGAGAGACCGCTGGCCAGGGCATCCGCAATCTCGATGATGGATCGCTCGCCCATGCCGTAGGAGATGAGGTCGGCGCCCGAGTCGAGCAGGATGGAGCGCTTGAGGGAGTCCGACCAGTAATCGTAGTGCGCCAAGCGACGCAGGCTCGCCTCGATGCCGCCGAGGATGACGGGCGTCTTCTTGTACGTGCGGCGGATGAGGTTTCCGTAGACGACGCAGGCGTGATCGGGGCGCAGACCAGCCTTGCCGCCGGGCGAATACGCGTCCGAGCGGCGGCGCTTCTTCGCGACCGTGAAGTGGTTGACCATCGAGTCCATGTTGCCGGCCGAGACGAGGAAGCCCAGGCGCGGTTCGCCGAGTGTGGTAACGGACGCCGGATCGCGCCAATCGGGCTGCGCGATGACGCCGACTCGGTAACCGTGGGCCTCGAGCAGCCGCGTGATGATGGCCATGCCGAAGGAGGGGTGATCGACGTAGGCATCGCCGCTCACGTAGACGAAGTCGAGCTCGTCCCATCCGCGCTCGAGCATCTCGGCGCGGCTCGTTGGCAGGAATGCAGCTGTCACGGCGGGCTATCCCTCGTCGTCGGGCAGTTCGAAGGTGATGAAGTCAATGAAGTCGTAGTGCTCGTAGCGCTTGTTGATCGCCTTGATCGCGTCGGCCCGCGTGGCGAGGCGGTCGAGTATCTCGCGTCGGCGGCGGAACGCCAGACGGCCGAGCGTGCCGTATTCCTCGCGCAGCGCGTCGTATTCCTTGACGTAGGCCATGATGTCGTCTTGATACTCGGCGATGATCTCGTCGTTCGTCTCTTCCTGGTCGCCGGCCTTGGCGTCTTGGGCGGCTGCCATGAGCTCGGCGTGCTGGCGCGTGAGGTAGTTGATGTCGGTGAGACGCTGGCGTAGCTCGGCCTCGAACTTGTCGAGCTCGCCGGCCTTGGAGCGCGTGAAGGGCGACATGACCTTGCAGAATCGTGCCCAGAAGGACTCCATGAGCTGCTGCAGGGCGGTGACCTTCTTGACGAAGTCCCTTCCGAGCAGGCCGACCTCGCGGCGGATGTTCTCGTGCTTGACCTGGTCAAAGACCTGCAGGGCCGCCAGTTCGCCCGCAAACTGCTGGCCGAGCATCTCCTCGCGCTCGGCGACGTGCTCGGGGTCGTAGGTGCCCGAGCCATCCGGAGAATAGGACGTGTCGCCAAGGATGGAGATTTCCTCGCCGACCTCCTTGACGAGGTCGAGGAACTCGAGAATGCGCACGACGGTGTCGTCGACGCTTTCCTTGCGACGACGCAGCGATTCCGGCAGCGACTTGTAGGCATAGCGCTCGGCGGCCGTCATCGCGGGCCTGTCCAAGGTGTATTTGCCTGATTTCCGCTGCTCTGCGGGCATCTCTTCTCCTTCGCGCATCAGTCATCCCATTCTACGCCCCAAAGCGGGTGTCGGTAAATGGGGATTTCCGCGCTTGGGTGCAGAGAGACGGAGGATGGGAAAATGAGACAGTTGCTCAGAGCAATTGTCTCATTTGCTGGTACCGGCTGATGCGACGCGGTTGCTGATGTAGACGCCGAGCAATCCCGCGAGAACGCCGATGACGGCGCCGGCGAGCACGTCGGTGGGGAAGTGCACGAAGAGGTAGAGACGCGAGAACGCAATTGCGATGGCCGCGACCCACGCGGCTACCTTCCAGCCGCGCGCGATGGGGGCGCGCGTGAGCACGGTGGCTGCGATAAACGCCGTGAGCGTATGACCCGAGGGAAGCGAGTACCCGCTCGGCGGGGCGATGAGGAGCACGTAGCTGGGGTCGACGACGAAGGGACGGGGGCGTGCCAGGAGCTCCTTGACGCCAAACTCGCAGATGACCCAGGTGATGCCGAGGGTGACGAGCAGCGTGACGCCCCATCGCCGCGTCTTCGGGATGATAAGCAATACGATGCCTACCACAATCCAGATGAGGCCATGGTCGCCGCATGCGGTGATGACGGGCATGAGCGCATCAAGAAACGGGCAGCCGATTACCTGCTGTATGCCGTAGAGTATGGCAAGGTCCATGCGCGTCCTTTCGGGATGATTGCTGGCATTGTGCCACATGAGTCGGCTAATTGAAACGAGACACGGGGATGTGCGTCGAGGCTCGATGTGGGACAAATGGACAGGTCATTTGTCCCACCTAGCGTACATCATTATTCTGCGCGTGGTACCATTGTCGCCACGAAACCACGAGACGGGAGCATCCATGTACATCTCCGATTCGTACCTCGAACAGCTCATCCGCGAGGACGTGCCCGACATCGACCTGACCACGCACCTGCTGGGCATCGGCACGAAGCCCGGACGCATCGAGTACTTCACGCGCAGCGAGGCCGTCGTCTGCGGCACCGAGGAAGCCGCGCGCATCTACGGCATGCTTGGCGACGTGCGCTGCGAGTTCGAGCCCTCGGGCACGCGTCTTGCGCCCGGCGACGTCTTCATGCGCGTATGGGGCGAGGCCGCGACGCTGCACATGGGGTGGAAGTGCTGTCTCAACATCTTCGAGTACTACAGCGCACTGGCGACAAAGACGCGCACGATGGTCGATCGCGTCCACGAGGCCAATCCGCGGTGCGAGGTGCTGACGACGCGCAAGCGCATGCCGGGCACCAAGCCGCTGGGGACAAAGGCGCTGCTCGTGGGTGGGTCGTTTCCGCATCGCCTGGGTCTTTCGGAGACCGTACTCATTTTTGCGCAACATCTTGCATTCTACGAGGGAGGCATCGAGGCCCTCATCGCCGACATTCCCGAAATCAAGGCGCGTTGCTGCGAGAAGAAGCTCTTCGTCGAGGCCGATGCCGCCGATGCGCGCAGGTTTGCCGAGGCGGGCGTCGATGGCATCCAGCTCGACAAGGTGCCCGCACCCGAGCTCGTCACGCTCGTGAGCGAGATCAGGGACATCGATCCGCATGTCACGATCATCGCTGCCGGCGGCGTGAACCTCGATAACGCCCGCGAGTATGCCGCGACCGGCGTTGACGGCCTCGCGACGACGTGCCTGCACTTTGCCAAGCCGCTTGACATGAGCGCGCGCATGTTCGCGGGGGAATAGGGACCGGCATGACCGTGGCCTCGCAGCGCGCCCACGAGGCGCTCGACCGGCTGCTCCTTGCCCACGAGGGCTACTTTGACGTGGAACGCGACCATGCGTTTGCGGGAAGGACCTTCGACGGATACGCAGAGTTCCACTCGAGCACATCGCAATACGTGCTGGTCAAGCGCGCGAAGCTCTGGGAGGCGCATTCCCACGAGTACCTGTTCTTCACGCTCGTGGGACATCTTGACGAGGCGGCTTACGACGACCTCGTCGCATTCATGAAAGACGAGGCGCTTGCCAAGGTCACGCTCGAACCCGATCACATGAACTCGTTTCTCTCCCTCGTCATCATCGCCGATTCCGCAGACGGGCATATTGCGCGGCGCGTGCGCAAGACGCGGTTCCGCAAGAACTTCTGCCTTGGCCTGAGGGGATGGGCTGACCTGCGGATATGCGTGGCTTGCCTGGACGAGGGGGCGGTCTATGCCAACGCGATGGGCGCCGATCTCGCCTCCACGGTCGAGGCGAACGCGTTGCGTGCGAGGGAGACCCCGGCGCGCCCGCGATGACGCGGGATTCTCGGTTCTCATAAGAACTGAATACGGCGCTCTTCGCTCCACTCGCCCTCAAAAGTACTAGAATCCCAGCATCATTGGATGATGAGAGGTGAATGTCGATGAACGCGATGCTGATCTTGCTGGTGTCGGTGGTGGTGCTCGTCCTGGGATACGTCCTCTACGGAGGATGGCTCGCCAGGCAATGGGGCGTCAAGGCCGACAGGACCACGCCCGCCCACGAGTTCGAGGATGGACGCGACTTCGTGCCGGCACCCCCTTACGTCGTGCTCGGCCACCATTTCTCGTCCATTGCCGGAGCCGGCCCCATCAATGGTCCCATCCAGGCCGCCATCTTTGGCTGGGTGCCCGTCTTGCTATGGGTGCTCATCGGCGGCATCTTCATCGGCGCCATGCACGACTTCGGCGCGCTCTTCGCCTCGATTCGCCATAAGGGCCAGACGCTCGCGACCGTCATCCAGGAAAACGTCGACGGCATGGCAAAGCGCCTGTTCTGCATCTTCGCCTATCTCACGCTCGTCCTCGTCGTCGCGGCCTTTGCGTCCATCGTAGCCGGCACCTTCGCCGTCTCGCCCGTCCCGGCTGATGCCGCCAAGGCGGCCACCGTCGAGATGACGAACCTTGCCAACACCCGCACTGCCATGATCTCGGTGCTGTTCATCATCGTTGCCGTCGTCTTCGGCCTGGCGACGCGCGGACGTAAGATTCCCGTTTTCGCCAACGTGCTCTCGGCGATCGTCATCATCGTGCTCGTCGTCACGCTGGGCTTTCTCTTCCCGGTCATCGAGCTCGACAACACGACGTGGATGCTCCTCATCGGCGTCTACATCCTGCTCGCCTCAGTTGCTCCCGTGTGGATCTTGTTGCAGCCGCGTGATTACCTGTCGAGTTACCTGCTCTACGGCATGATCGCGCTCGCCCTCGTCGGCATCGTCGGGTCGGGCATCGTGGGCGGCTCGACTGACCTGGCGATCCCCGCCTTCACCGGCTTCGCGGCCACGGCGGGCACGTCAAAGGTGGCTGCAAGCGGCTTTCTCTTCCCGGCGCTCTTCATCACCATCGCATGCGGCGCCATCTCGGGTTTCCATAGCCTCGTCGCCTCCGGCACGACGTCCAAGCAGCTTGACCGGGAAAGCCAGGCGCAACCGATTGCCTATGGCGGCATGCTTCTCGAGTGCCTGGTCGCGGTCATCTCGCTGTGCGCCGTCGCCTTCGTGTTCTCGGGATACATGGACGGTACCTACACGTCGCCCACGCAGGTCTTCGCCGCCGGCCTGTCGCAGATGCTCGGCATGATCCCGGGGCTTGCCGGTACCACCGACATCGCGTACGCGCTGCTCATCCTGGCCGTTTCGGTGTTCTGCCTGACCTCGCTCGACACGGCGACGCGTCTGGCCCGCTACATGTTCCAGGAGCTCTTCACGCCGCAGGGAGTCGAGATTTCTGAGCTCACGGGCTGGCGCAAGGCCATGACCAACCCCTGGGTCGCCACGATCATCACGGTCGTGCTCGGCGTGGGGCTCGGTATGACGGGCTATCAGCTCGTCTGGCCGCTCTTCGGCGCCGCCAACCAGCTACTTGCCGCACTGGGCCTGCTCGCCGTGTGCGCGTGGCTCGGCAATGCGGGGCGCAACAACAAGATGTTCTACGTGCCCATGGCGTTCATGCTCATCGTGACGCTGACCTCGCTCGGCATGACGCTGTACGCCAAGGGCGTGGCGCTTGCGGGCGGTGCGTTCGATGCGGCGACCGTGCTGCAGCTGCTCATCGCGCTGCTGCTCATCATCCTGGCCGTCATACTCGCCGTGAAGGGCTTCAGGACGATATTCGGCAGGAAGGGTCCGGGTGGTCCCGGTGATGGCGGGGAAGCCACGAGCTCCGCGCGCGCCAACCCCGCCGACGAGCCCTTCGAGAACGCCAACCTGGGATTCGAGGACCTGAACATATAGGACGATTGCATTCGCAGGCGCAACCCGGCGTGCGGGAAACTCGCGATTGAGGACGAGGACTCCGTGGCCCATGCGCGTTTTTTGCGATTGTGTGGGGGCAAACCGGCCCGCATGCAGAAAATTGTCGATTGAGTGTAATGCAAGAGCCTCCAGATTGCGCACAATCGAAAAAACGTGCACATGCCTCCTGTGAATTGCGCACAATCGAAAAAAACGTGCACGTGCCTCCCGCAGATTGCGCACAATCGAAAAAAACGTGCACGTGCCTCCCGCAGATTGCGCACAATCGAAAAAAATCCGCAAAATCGTGCTAGAATAACCGCAACAAGTTGCCAAATGCGTCGGGGGTCCAGACCCCGCGGCGCACCGAGGAGGACGATCGTCGTGAAGTCCAGCGAACGAGGCCAGTACGAGCAGTTTGTCATCGGCGCGATCTCGATTCTGTCGAATCGATTCAATCGCTTTGCCGATTCCCTGCATTCGGATATCACCTTCAAGCAGTGGTATCTCATGATGATGATCTCGCGCATGGAGGACGAGCCGCGCAACGTGCGCGACATCGCCGAGTTCACGGGCACCACGCGCCAGAACGTCAAGAAGATGCTCAGTTCGCTCGAGGACAAGGGCTATGTCAGGTGCAGCAGGTCGAGTGCGGACGGGCGCGCGCTTGACGTCGACCTCACGCGCAAGGCGCACACGTACCTGGACCAGAATGGCGCCGAGGCCGAGCGCAAGATCGACGAGCTCTTCGAGAGCGTGTCGGACGCCGAGCTCATCGACATCGTCAAGGACATCCAGAAGCTCACCGATTGCCTCGATGCCCTCGAGGAGGAATAGCGAGGGGGCGGCCGTCCCCTCGCCCTACAACAGCTCCAGTCCCACTTCGCGCAGGTAGCGACCCTGCTCGTCACGTTCGAGCACGTTGTACGAGACGGCCACGGCGAGGCGCGTATCGGCCAGGGCGTCCGCATGGCGCAACGGGAAGGCCAGGGCGTTTTCGTGCGGGCTTTCGAGCATGTCGGCGCAACCGGCCGCGCGCAGGTGCTTCTTGGCCGGTTCGATGTCCTTGCCAAACACCTTGGCCGTCTTGAGGAAGAAGTCGTCCTCGTCAAATGAGAAGCACGGGTGCATGTCGCGTCCGATCTCGTTCATCTGGCGCATCTCGCTACGGTGCTTGTTGTCGAGCGAGCAGTAGTGCATCCCAAAGCGAAGGCCCTCGTCCATGGCCCAGAGCATGAGCTCGAGTGCGAGCTGCTCGCTGCCGTCGATGGCCAGACCGCCCGAGTAGCTGTAGTCGTACATGACGTCGAAGGGCGGGTTGCGTAGCTCGAATCCACGCTTGGCGAACTCATCCCAGCTGTGGAAGGGAAAGCAGAACTCGAGCAGGTTCATGCCGTCGATGCCCGCCTCGTCGAAGCGACGCATCCATTCGCGCATCGCATCGCCGGTACCGGGGATGATGGGCATCTCGACCATGACAGAGGGGATGTACTCGGTTGCCATCTTCATGTTGGCGAGCACGCGCTCGCGCTGGTCGTCGGTGTCGTCCTGTTTGATCGAGAAGCGAATTTCGTCGAGCCCGGCATCGCGGAGCCGTTCGGCCATCTCGCGCGTGAGCAAATCGCCCGACGTGTACATGCGCTTGTGCGCATCGCCGAAGAGCTCGTGGGCGCGGGCGAGGAAGGCGAGCGTGTCATCGAAGTTGAGTAGGGGCTCTCCGCCGGTCAACCCCACGACGGCGAGCTTGCCGTCTGAAGATTGCGCAGCCTGTTGCATGACTTCTTCCCACGGGCATCCCTCCTCGACGAACTTGTCGTAGTCGGCGAGGTTGTAGTTGAAGCAGAAGTAGCAATCGCGATGGCACTTGAAGGTTGTCGAGAAGGTCTCGGAGCCGTTCGCTCCGGTGCACTCCACGCATGCGGGAGACAGCCAGCCCACGCGGATGCTCGCGCCCGCATTGCGCATCTCGGCGCCACGTTCGGCGAGATCGGCACGCAGGCTGGCGATCGCCTCGTCATGTGCATGCGCATCGGCAAAGGCCAGACCCTTTTCCCGCAGCGCCTCGACGTAGTTCTGCTCGACGCGCTCGAAGTTGCGCAGGGCGCTTTGCATTGATTGGTTGTTCATAGGGGCGTCACATCCATGTCGTGGTCGGGTGGCGTTTTTCCATTGGCGATTATAGGGCCTGCGTGGGGTGGCGTGGTGTGGGAAGTCCGATATACTGTATCGAGTTCGCGCCTTGGAGGGATGCGAAACGTTTCCGCCCGTCGAGGGTGGGTGGAAGAGCCGCGCGAGCGCTACGCGGCTTTTCTCGTATGGGCGCGGGCCTTTTTGGAGGATTGGCCCGCACGAACAGGGGGAGTTACATGAAACCTTACAAGACCGTGTTCTATAGTTTCTGCGTGGGAGGCGTTCTCGCTCTCATCGCGCAGGCGATTCTGTCGTTCTGGCAGTTCGCGCTGACCGGTACGCCCATGGAGTTCTTCACGGGTGGTGCCACGCTCGTGAGCATGGGCCTCATCGGCTGCGTCCTGGGCGGCTTCGCGTGCTATCAGTACGTCGAGGAATGGGCCACGTTTGGCGCCTTGTTGCCTTTCTCCGGCTTTGCCATGGCCGTTGGCATGAAGGGCGTCGGTCCGTGGACCAAGGAAAACGCCTCGATGGGCAAGTGTGTCTGGAACTGCGTCTGGTTCGTTATCTGGTTTAACGTCGTGTTCATGCTCGTGTGCGTCGTGATTGGCTACGTGTGCGGCATGATGGGCGTCCAGCCTGGCCAGAACCTGGGCGTGGCAAAGACCGAAGGCGGCATGCTCTTCTTCAACGCGCTGTGGGTGGGTGGCTTGCTCGCCGCGTTCTTCCAGATTCTGTTCCTGGTCTGCAAGTCCATCACTTCCAAGACCACGCCGCTCCACATCCTGATGACGGCATGGATGTTGGGTGCGATTCTCGCACCCTTCGGCATCTCCGGCGCGCTCGCCAACTTCGCTGGCCAGGGCTTTTCGGTCATGATTACCGTTGGTGGCTACAACACCTATAACATCGGCATGGACCTGTTCCTCGGTGGCGAGCACGCCATCGCCGGTCTGGTTCACCTGGGCTCCTTTGCGCTGGCCGTGTGCGGTCTGGCGCTTACGGCGCTGTTCACCTTCTGGATCTACAACGCCATCTTCGGCCGCAAGCCCATCAACGAGGTGCATGCCGAGAAGGCGCTGCATTCGCTCGAGGAGCTCGGCTACGACGCTTCCATGGTCAAGGTCGCCAAGGTCGAGGAGCAAGAGGGCTTCGACGAGGGGGCCGATGGCACGCCCGTGGGCACGGGAGGTGCTGTCGATGCCAATGATGACGGCATCATCGACGTGACAGGGGATGTCGTCGATAAGTAGCAGGTTGCGTAAAGGCAACTGATTTAAGCGGCGAGGGTGCCGAGCAATTCCTCAGAGACCCATTCGGAATTGTTCGGTCCCTCGTCGCTTTTGTATGCATGCAGGCACTTCTGACGCGATGGGGCATTGTGGTAGAATATAGCCAGCGGATGCCTGCGATGGTTCCGTCAGGCAACGCCGTTTGGATTGAGACCGCCCGACGCCTATTGGCGCGGGCGGTCGTCTTTCTTCCGAGCGTTGCTCGGAGTCTTGGTCATGAACTTGAAGACTGCCGTACCGAGAGCTATCGCCGAGGCGAGTAACTTGAGTATCGCAATCAGAAGGTCCATGGGCATCACCTCCTTCCCGAGGGAAGAGGCGTTGCCGACTCGCGGGGCTTACACCGCTGACCAGCGAGTATCGTAGCAGATGCTATCTAACAAGAACGCCGACCAAATCCGGAACGATTCCGGATATAAATGAGACAGTTGCTCAGGGACACTGTCTCATAGGCAATGTGTTGCGTTAGCGATGGTAGTAGGCGCGGCGCTCGAAGACGGGCTCGCAGCAGACGTTGATACCGAGTTTGGCGTACGTCTTCTCGTCGGTCGAGGAGATGATGACCGAGAAGTACGCATCGCAGCCGCGCAGGGCCTCCGTCGCGTCGATAGCCTTTTCTGCCAGGGGGTCCGTGGCCGAGCTGATGGAAAGGGCAATAAGTGTCTCATCTGAGTGCAAGCGCGGGTTGATGCTGTGCATATGCTCGGTCTTGAGGTGGCAGATGGGTTCGAGGGCGGCGTCGCTCACGATGTAGGTGCTGTCATCGATGCCGGCCACGACCTTGAGGGCGTTGAGCAGCAGCGACGAGGCGGCGCCCAAGAGCTCGGAAGTCTTGCCGGTCACGAGCGTGCCATCGGGCAGCACCATGGCGCCCGCGGGAAGCCCCGAGGCCTCCGCCTTGCTAAGCGCAGCTTGGTGAGCGGGGGAAAGGTCGACGTCAACGCCGACATCCTGCATGAGCAGCTCGAGTTTCGCGACTTCGTCCTTGCCGACACCGGTGCGAGCGAGCTGCTCGCGGGCGTGGAAATAACGACGCACGACCTCGTTACGGGCGGCGTTGCTGCAAACCTCGTCGTCGCAAATGCAATTGCCCACCATGTTTACGCCCATGTCCGTGGGAGATTGATAGGGGCTTTCGCCCAAAATGCTCTCCATCATGGCCTTGAGCACGGGAAACGTCTCGACATCGCGATTGTAGTTGACGGCGATGGAACCATAGGCCTCGAGATGGAAGGGGTCGATGATGTTGTTGTCCTCGAGGTCTGCCGTCGCGGCCTCATAGGCGACGTTGACCGGATGCTTGAGTGGGAGGTTCCAGACCGGGAAGGTCTCGAATTTTGCATATCCGCAGGTCACGCCATGTTTATTCTCATGATAGAGCTGCGAGAGGCAGGTCGCGAGCTTGCCCGAACCCGGGCCGGGGGCCGTCACGACGACGAGCGGGCGCTCGGTGAGCACGTAGTCGTTCTTGCCAAAGCCCTCGTCGCTCACGATGTGGTCTATATCGGATGGATACCGGTCAATGATGTAATGACGGTAGCATTTGATGTTCATGGCCTCCAGGCGGCGCTGATAGGCCTCGGCGTGGGGCTGGCCGGTGAAATGCGTAATGACGACACCGCCCACGAGCAGGCCCATCTCGCGGTAGACGTCCATGAGGCGCAAGACGTCCTCGGAATATGCGATGCCTATGTCTGAGCGGTGCTTGTTGCCCTCGATGTGGTTGGCGTTGATCGCGATGATGACCTCTGCGTCGTCTGCCAGGGACATGAGCATGCGAACCTTGGAATCCGGCTCGAACCCGGGCAGCACGCGCGAGGCATGGTAGTCATCGAAGAGCTTGCCGCCGAACTCGAGGTAGAGCTTGCCGCCAAACTGGGCAATGCGTTCTCTAATGCGCGCGGCCTGCATCTCGATATACATGTCATTGTCGAATCCGGTACGCATGCCATACAACCTTTCGCCTCGAGCCTTTTCTTCATCATACACGACAGCAATGACATGAAAACGGAACCGATGCGGAGAATCGGTTGGGAGCGGACGAAGGCAGTTTCCCACATATGTCCACATGTGGGTGTTTTGTGATTGGCGCCAAGTACGCATGAGGAGAAATTCGCGATATGGAAAACGACGCATCAGAATGGCGTGTAAGGCATTCTGGGGATTAGTTTGGCATCGATGTACGCCAAATGTGAAAAAGGCCTTGAAAGCCAGCATTTTGCGTCTGGGGGATAGTCACGTGTCTGGAATCTCACGGATCCGATTTTTGGGTTCTGGTGGAGACGGCGCCTCGGGGCGAGTCGAGACATAGCCAGAATTATTTGTCATGATTCCAGATAAAGATTCGTTCGCTTGTGGAAAAGTGAGTCTCTGTTAATTATCTAAAGAATAGATAAAACTTTATCTGATATCACGATAGAAACGAGAGATCTGGCCGAAGGGTTCATTCCTGTTATCTGCTGGTGCCAGTTAAAAATATCATCGAAAACGCTTTGTATTCGACAGGAAATAAAGAATTATCTAGATTGAGATAATGTCGAAAGCAGGGCACAGTTTTTCGAGAATGAAAAACTTATCTTGAAAGTCGATAAAGATTTATCTGAATCCGCAATAAAGAATTCATATTGCGAAAAAGTGGCGGATTTTACTCTTTATTCTTGATTTTGATAAAACATTATCTGAATAGAAGATAAATTTTCCTTTCCGGATTCGAGGGAGAGATGAAGGGGATATATACAGGCACCAGTAGAAAATATGTCATTAGTTAATCTAAAATTTAGATAATATATTTATCTACAAATCAGTTAATGAATTATATGATATTCAGATAAATATGAGGAAATCGAAAATTTGGAACGCGTCATTTAATTAACAGGAAATGATTTCTAATCCTGTAGAAAACTTCCAAGAGACATTTTGAGATTATTAACTAGAAACTAGATAAAGATTTGAAAATACGATCAGATTTGCTTTCGTCAAAATCTACCGGGTTTCGGGTTAAATCCTGCCAGAATTCCGAAATAGGGGATTTGAGGCACGAGAATCGATTTTGAGGCGTTTTAGGGTCTTGAATGAGCATGAACCCAAAGGGGTTTTGAAAAAGGCTTCTGAGGGCAAAATATGAGGCCGTTTTCTTACTCGAAAATCTGGCACCTTATATCTGAAAAGAGAATAAAGAAACGCAAGAACGAAATCGATCGGATTTTCAAACGAGATTCAAAAATACTATCCTAGACAAAGATAAAAGAATCGAGATTAGAAAATCTGCTCGATTATTCTTCAAGCAGATTAAACTTTCTCAGAAAAATGAATAAATTAATATGTAAACGAGAATAATAAAACGCATGAATCTTAATCAACTATGAAGATAAAGATTGCCTGGTTTTCAAAAATTTTCGAAGCCCGTTTTGTGTCTAGATTTTGAAGCGGTCTTGTAAAAAAAGTTTTCTCCACAATTAAATTTTGCCGAAAATTCGTGCTAGAAATCGTTGAAAATTCGCGATAGCACAGCCCCGTTTTCGGGGGTAAAAACGGGGCTCAGAATCGCTTGTAATCGCTCTGAGATATCCTCTGGATCAGACCTCTGATTTTGTATAGAAAAAGTGTATATATTCCCTGCTAAATCGCTGATATCATCGAAAATGCTAGAAGGCAAAAACACTGCTAAATCGGGCGTTAGCTGAGCTATTTTCGACTGCATGCTACGAGGGGGCAAAAAATCGTCCCAGAAGCCACTCAGGGGCCTCTGAAAGCACAAAGCTATCAATTTGTATTTTTTATAGATTTGCGTATATCACTTGGTATATAATCTCAAAGACTCTAGATGAGTCAGATCGTCTAGTTACTCGCCAGAATGTTCTCAAAAAATGTAGGTTAGGTGGTTGAGTTGAGTTCAAAAGTCAAACAGGCGAATTTCCGTTTACCCCTCGAGTACATGTCGATGATCGATGATTTCGCTTCACGCGAAAACATCACCAAGGCGGCCGTCATCACGCGCGCCCTGGATTGCATGTAGGCATCGTACGATTCGGGTAACGGCGGAATGCCCGTCACCGGTTCCGGTTCCGGAGCCTCCGAGCAAGAGATCAACGATCTCAAGAACCAGCTGAAGCAGGCGGAGGAGCGCGCGCAGGCTGCAGAGCAGCGTGCCAACGATGCCGTCATGGCCCGCGACGCCGCAGAGGCGAAGGCCCGCGACACCGCGACGGAGCTCGCGGCCGAGCAGGCCAAGGCCAGCCTTGCGGCTGCCATTCCGCAGGTCGCTCCCGCTGCCGATACCGCCGAGCTCGATCGTCTCAAGGAGCTCGTCGCCAAGCAGGAAGCCAGCCTCGAGGAGAAGACCAAGGCGCTGGCAGCCAAGGAGGCCGAGGTCGCAGCCAAGGAGGCCCAGCTTGCAGAGCGCGATGCGCGCATCACGTCTCTCAGCGAGCAGCTCGGTGCGGCAAACGCCAAGGCTCAACTCGCATCCACCGCTCAGGTCGTGAGCACGGCGCCCGTCGAAGGTGGTGGTTCACCCGGAGAAGATTCAGCCCGTGCGCTGACCATGCTTAACATGCTTGGCGGTGTCATGGGTGCATTCCAGCAGCAGGTCGATGATGCACGTCAGGTTGGCGAGCAGGAAGGTCGCGAGGCTGTCCAGAAGGATCTGGAAGACATGCTCAACAGGGCACGTAACGACGGTTACCGCGACGCAATGACCTATCTCGATGATCGTGTAACGACCGCGCGCGAGGCCGGCGCAAAGGAAGAAAGGGCCCGTATCGCAAACATGGGATTCTTCGAGCGTCGACGTTATTTGAAGGTTCACCTAACCTAAAGGAAGCATTTACATACACCAGGTTTCACCACTTACCACGACTTCCGCACTTCCCTTACAACACTCAAGCGGCCCCGTATCCACCTAGCGGGGCCGCTTTTTTGCGCCCGCAAACCGTGCCAATGAGACAGTTGCTCAGAGCAATTGTCTCATTGGCCGGAGGGTGTGGCAGGCCCTCGGCGGAGGAGAAACCGGCGGCAAATCTGCGGCAAATCTGAGGTCGAAAATGAGGGGAACGCTGCCCTGGGAAGGCAGCAAAGTGGGCCGTGTTCGATGTCGTTTTTGGTGTCGGGAATGTGCCAGGGGGTCTGACCCCCTGGCACATTTGCATGCCGTTTCGGGCGGCGCGGGCGCAGCAATCGGAGTCGGAAAATGAGACAGTTGCTCAGAGCAACTGTCTCATTTACAGGTACCAGTGATAGCGAAAACGATCTTCTCGAAAGCGATCAAATTTTGCTTCGACGCGATGCCCCAGCAGACTAAAACGGACTCTCGATTTTGATATAGCGGGACGGAAAGTGACGATGATTCCGGGGCTCATTTTGCATCAGGAGCAATGCGAAATCACATGCGACGCGGATGCGAAATCGTCTCGAAACGCGCGTGGCGCGAGACGGCTATCGCGCATGCCCCAAAGACAGAAACGACACATTCCGGGTGTCGCGTCCGGATGACGTGACGCTTCCGAAAACCCCTCGGGAGGCGTCGGGCCGCGCGGCGCGGAGGGGTTCGAAAACGTGGCGCGGAACTTTCTCGAGAACAGGCGCGGAGGCTTTCGGAAAGCCAGGAATCACAAATGGGCAAGAAATGATTTGGAGCGGGGAGAATCCAAAGCGCGGAAGGTGTCGGGCGCGGCGCGGGAGGGCGGCGCAGAAAAGCGCGGAGCCCTCGTACGGCAAGGCGCGGAGACGTCTGCAAAAGCGCGGAAGTGCGTGGAGGCCCCGAGAGGGTACCGACAGGGTTGGCGGGCGCGTCCCGCTGTAAAGCAACGGGCCTCGAATGGCTGCCGTCCGAACGACCGATTTTGGGCTTGCGTGGCGAATCGAACCCATCTGGGAAGAATACCTTGCGGGAAACGGAGCGAAGACGGCGCGCTGCTATCTTGGACACATGACCCGGACGCAGATTCAGGTTCCGGGACGATTCGGGAGGGGGGTCTGGCGCCCAAGATTCCCCTCGGGTCTCTAGCACCAAGATGCGTCCCGCATTCCTCCGGATTCGGATTCCCGGAATCAAAACGAAGAAAAGGCAATCGGGTGCGCGTTTTGACCGTTTCGATGATTGCGATCCAGGGAATTCGTCCCCGGTATGGAGACAGATGCGTTCTTGCCAAATTGAGCATTGCGTCCATCCGAAAACGAGGCACGAGAATGGCCTCTGAGCGGTTTTTAGGCCCAAAAAGGTATCCGAGTGAGGCAGCGAGGCATAAAACGCCTTAAATCGCCTAAAAACGCGTCATTTGTCACAAGTCGGGGAGGGCTGCCTGAGACAGGCGGCTTTCGGCGGAAAATGAGACAGTTGCTTAGAGCAATTGTCTCATTCTGTAGGTCAGGGGAGGGGGTGTGGCAGATGCACCTGTCCAATGTGTCTCACGGGCGGGGTCTGTCTGTTTGCGCCGCAAAATGGCTCCCGAACGTAACGAGAGGAACTGTTGCTGACGTTGCTTCGCAGCAAGGAAAATGAGACAACGTCTCTGAGACGTTGTCTCATTCCGCAGGTCAAGGGCATGACGGAGCGGAAAATGAGACAGTTGCTCAGAGCAACTGTCTCATTTTCCGCGGGTACCGGCCATTAATGAGACAGATGTACCTGTCCAATGTGTCTCAGTGCGTGAGCAGGGATAGCAGGGGCCAAAATCACGAAAAACGCAATTTGTCAAGTTTTGACTGTCTTTTAATCGGCCTCTGTTGGGTAAAAATGGGCAAAAGGGCCATCTTTATGCTCAAGTTAGATAAAGAATCGAAGGAAGGGGCTGGTGGGGAACACCGCTTCGCGATGACAGAATTGTGAAGAAGAGGGTGCTGAAATGTGAAGGAATTGTGGAGATGAAAAATAGTTTTCTGCTTCAAATCTGCTTGCAAGTCGCTAGAAACGGCCAGTTTTCGCCCTCGATTGCTATTTCGTCATGGTAACCAATTGATTTACGCGATTATCCGTGGGAACTATACAGAATCTAGTCGAAATCTATACAGAATCTAGCGCTTGCTTGCATGCTTGCTAAAACGCGCTATATCCGCAGGTCAGAGCAACAATCCAAAAATGAAGAAACTTGAAAAGAATGTCCTCGCGAGTAATATGCGACATGCCGGTGAGTCAGGAAAGTAATACGTATGACGCTAAACTTCGAACATAGCCTTCGTGGTTCGAGTGTACGCAGCGCCCACGCGCGCGCGTTGTACGCTCTGTTCGTCGGTGCGTTATCGTTCCTGATCCTCACCGCAACGATGGTCTTCTATTCCATCATGACCCCTTCGGCATACGCAGAAACCTCTTCCACCGGGGGAGACGCCTCGTATTATGAGGAAGTCTTCACCTTGGACGAGGCGACTGGCGAGATCACGAAAACCTCCGTGACCCGCATCGATGTGCCGCAGGAGTCCTCCGCATCGTCAAATGCGGCCGCTCAGGAGCCTTCGAGGTATTCGGGCAGTTCCACCAATGCTGGTGGCTCCACTAATACTAGTGGTGTTTCCGCCGGAGCCTCCGATTCCTCCTTCGTGACCTCGACGGGCAACGGAAAGAAGATTCATCTCACGTTTAGGGCACTTGACCAGGTCAACACCGTCGAGGCGTGTGCTGGCACCGTTCAGATCAAGAGCCTGGACAACACGGTAATCGATGGCAAGAGTTACACCTTCCTGGGATGGGAGCTCCCCGACGGCACGCTTGTCGCCCCGGGAGCCACCGTTGACCTTGATGAGGACGCGACGCTCACGGCTCGCTGGGACATCAAGCCCGTTGACGGCTCCGCAGATGGCATCAACTCTGGTCAGGGCGGTTTCCAGTCCAAGGTCTTCGATCTGAACGACCTCCTGATCAAGCTTCCCACCAATACTAATGGCATCGACACGTTCCCCTCGATCGACGTGTCCTCCCCGGACAACGGCGATTCCGATGCCGACCTGGACGACGTGATCGGTTCGATCAAGCCGCCAGACAACTTGTACGAACCTGACATATTGCCCGATCAGGGCACAGATTCATCGGGTGGCGAGAACTCGACAGCGCTGCCTGGTGACGAGCCGGACCGAACGCCGAGCATCGACGTCGGCACGGGTGACACGCAGTCGCCCTCTCATGGCACTAATACTAGTGGGTCGAACGGATTCGCCGTCGACGAGGATGCCACCTCGGCACCTTCGCCTGCCCCCGCGCCTTCGCCCGTTCCGGCTCCGAGCACGCCCGCCCCGAGCGCTCCGGGTTCCTCGGCCTCCACCGTCATCCTCCCCGCCGGTGGCAACGTGCAGAACAACATCCATTACGAGAACATGAACGGTACCGGCAGTTCCTCCGTCAGCGCTGACGGCGTTGCTGGCGATGCCGCGACTTGCGAAGACGGCGAGGGCGAAGAGGACGGTGATGACTCCGGCGACGGAGACTCAGACCCAGACTCAGACCCAGCCGACGGTGACGTCGTCGGCGTCACCGTGTACCCGGGCGACGACAAGCCCTTCGTCGAGCTTGCCGCTCCGGTCGTCTTCACGCTCAACCCCCAGACCGGCGCGATCACCGCGCAGGTCGAGCTCACCAAGAACCCGTTCCACACCGACTTCCCGATGCTCTACTGGACCTGGGACGCCGTCTCGGGCACCCTGACCATCGGGCAGAACGGCACCAACGCCGGCATCACCGACATCAGCGGCAAGTTCACGGCCTCCACCCTGCCGTGGCTCACCGCCGCCAACGGCGCCGCGCCCCAGGCCATCAAGCACATCGCCTTCAAGATGAGCGGTGGCGGCGGAAAGATCGCCGCTGACTCCTTCGCCTCGTGGTTCGAGAACTACACCGCCCTCATCGACTTCGACAGCACGGGCCTGTCCTTCGGACTGACCACGGACTTCTCCCGCATGTTCAAGGGCTGCCAGAACCTCACCACCATTACTGGTACGGCTTCCTGGTCGTCCACTAGGGGCACCAACTTCACCGAGATGTTCTCCGGCTGCTCCTCGCTGGAGTCGCTGGACATCTCCGACATCCACACCGCCAACACCACGAGCCCCACGGTCAACAAGACCCGCACGAACATGCTCGCGGGCATGACCTCTCTCAAGAGCCTGCGCCTGGGCGCCAACACCTCCCTGGTGGGTTCGGGGCTCAACACCATCTCGAGCAAGCTCGACTCCCTGGGCATCTGGGAGGCGCAGGGCCGTGGCACCGGCGAGACCGTCAACTGGACCGGCAACGGCACGCAGCTCATGGCTCGCTATGGCCTGTCCGGTGGCGTCTCCACCACGGGCAGCAAGCTCACCAACTCCATCATCTACACCTTCCATCCCCAGGGCACCTTCCTCACCAACGCGCAGGTGCATTGGGACTACAACACCGCCACGCAGACCATTACCGTTTTCGCCGACCCGGCCGCGGGCCTCAACCGCATCGTGACCGACGCAACCATGCCGTGGCTGGCCACCGTCTCCAAGAGCGAGGTCAAGACCGTCAACTTCGCCCTCAGCGACATGAACAACAACCCCACGAGCCCCGTGGGCTTCAACATCGGCGGCAACACGAGCATCGCCAACCTCTTTGCCGGCTACACCAATCTCACCACCTTCGTGGGCAAGGGCCTCATGATGTACCCGGCCGACGGCGTCAACGTCTCCGTGGTCGACTACTCCGGCCTCTTCGACGGTTGCTCGGCGCTCACCTCCGTGGACCTCACGGGTTGGGACATGCTCTCCAACTCCAATAGCGCAGGCTTCAACATCCGCAACATGTTCAATGGCTGCACGTCGCTGCTCACCGTCAAGGCGAGCGACCGCGTCGTGCTCTTCGTGAACGCCTCCCACAGCTCCGGCCTGGATACCCTTAACGGTCGCGGCAACAACAACGGCGTGTGGGAGCGCACCAACGCCTCGGCCACGGACCCGTGGTTCGGCACCTCGCTCAACCTGGTGACGCGCTATAACACCGACACCTCCAAGTTCCGCATCCACGGCGAGGCCACCTACGTCTTCAACACCTCGTATCGTGGCGGTCGCTTCGATAACGACAACACCTGGTGGAAGGTCGTCACGGGCGCCAACGCCAAGACGCTCACCGTGGGCGCCGACGCACTCGAGCCCAACGAGGTCGCCAACTTCCAGATCGACTGGGACGTCACCTCCAAGGGCGACCTGCCCTGGACGCAGCTCTTCGCCAAGAACGAGATCACGTCCATCGAGACCAAGGGCCAGGCTGCCCCGCTCAACCTGTACCACTGGTTCATGGGCTACACCAACCTGCGCAGCTTCGACGGCTCGGGCCTGGATACCCAGTTCTGCACCAACTTCTCCGAGGTGCTCATGGGCTGCTCGGCCGTCACCACCATCAACATCTCCAGCTGGAACATGGGCTCTTCCACGGCTGCCAACCGCGCCAACATGTTCAACGGCTGCACCGCGCTCGAGCGCCTCGTGCTCGGCACCAACGTCGACCTCACGGGCTCCAACCTCACCGCCCTCGGTGGCCACTCCACCGACGACGGCACGTGGGAGCGCGAGGGCCATCCGAGCGACAAGTTCATGGGCTCGTCCGCGAACCTCATGACCCGCTACTCGGGCGCTGGCTCCGAGGGCTCCAACGCCACCATCGTCGGCGCCGGTGCCGCCACCTACTTCTTCAACACCCAGCTGCTGCGCAATGTCTTCGCCAGCAACATGAACGTGTGGTGGCAGTTCAACAAGACCGACAAGCTCCTCGTCATCGGCGTGAACAACACCAGCCTGGGCAACGTGGTCACCGAGACCTTCGACCAGCTCCCGTGGCTCACGGTCCTGGGTGGCGGCACCACGCAGGCCCATAAGGACGCCGCGCGCGCCATGGTCGAGTCGGTCGAGTTCCGCAACGCCGTCACGGTGAACAACCCCGAGTTCTGGTTCAAGGACTACGTCAACCTCGCCAACGCCTTCGTGGGCAACATGAACGTGGCCAACGCCAGCTCGCTTCAGGGCGTGTTCCAGAACGACACGAACCTGGCCCGCATCGACGGCATCGGCAGCTGGAATCCCAGCAACGCCACCAACCTGAGCCACCTGTTCGATGGCAACAGCTTCGCCATCATGGGCGGCCTGGAGAACTGGAACAACCGCGTCGGCAACGTGACCGACTTCTCGTACATGTTCGCCAACAACCCCAACATCACCAATCTCGAGGGTCTGAACGGCTGGCAGCTCAACGCCGGCGTCACGAGCTTCGAGAGGATGTTCGAGAACTGCGTGCGCCTCACCGCCCTGGACATCTCCGATTGGCAGATGCCCACGGCCGCCAACCGCACCAACATGCTGTACGGCCTCGACCGCCTCGCCACGCTGGTGCTGGGCAACGGCGCCCGCCTCGATGGCACGGGCCTGGGCCTGTCCGACAACACGAGCCTGCCGCGCGGCGACACCTTCGGCACCTGGCAGGCCGACAAGGCCGCCAACACCGCCGCGGGCGTGGCTGACTTCGCCTGGTTCGGCACCTCGGCCAACCTCATGGACCGCTACACGCTGTCCCGTTACGGCACGAGCATCAACCTGAGCTCCAACGACATCACCTACACCTGGCGTGCGGGCCAGTACGGCGGCCGCATCCAGCAGGCCGGCAATCCCTACGATGACCTCTGGTGGAAGTTCCAGAAGGGCACCGAGGGCGCGACCGGCGCCGGTACGGGCACGCTCACGCTCGGCACCGACAACCCCAACGGCACCAACTACACGCTCACCCATGCCACGGCTCCGTGGATCAGCACCATCTACCGCATCTACGGCGACGCCACCCCGCAGGCCGGCCTTGCCCGCGTGGCGGCCTTCGTGGCCCAGGGCGGCAAGACCAACATGGCCAACATCCACCTGGGCGCCAGCAGCCTGGCCAGCCTGTTCACGGCGGCCAACGGCTACACGGCCCTGTCGCGCTTCAACGGCGCGGGCTTTGACCTCACCAACGTGACGAGCCTCGCCTCGATGTTCGACGGCGTGAGCACGCTCACCCAGGTCACTGCCGTCGATCACTGGACCACGGGTAACGTCACCAGCATGGCGTTCATGTTCCGTGGCTGCACGAACCTCGAGTCCATCTCCACCATGCGCGCCAACGCTGCCACGGGCGCCTGGGATGTCTCCAAGGTGACGACCTTCGAGTCCATGTTCGAGAACTGCGAGAGACTCGGCGACCTCACCGCCTTTGCGGACTGGAACGTCCACGGTGCGGTCAATCTCGCCAACATGTTCAAGAACGCCAAGGGCACCACCGACCTCGACATTTCGGGGTGGGACACCGCAGGCGCCAGCTCTCGCGCCGACATGTTCACGGGCCTCACGAGCCTCAACCGCCTGGGCGTGGGCAACAAGACCGTGCTCGTGGGCACGGGCTTCGACGCCATCGCCACGCGCCAGCCGGCCCTGGGTTCCTGGGACCGCTCCGACCACTCCTGGTTCGGCAACATCAGCGACCTCACCGTCCTGTATCCGGTCGGCGGCAACACCATCACGCTCGAGGTCAACGGCGTGCACAATCCGCTCGGCACGGCCACCTACTACGAGTGGGCGGGTGACTCCATCCGCGGTCGTTTCAAGAACGACAACGCCTACTGGACCATCACTTGGAACAACACCGAGCACACGAGCGCCAACCTCTACATCGGCATCTACGACGTGAACGGCAACCGCGAGGTGGACGAGGACTACCTCAACACCCCGTGGACCAAGGTCCTCTCGAGTGCCGGCACGCGTGACGGCAACGACCTCATCACCTACGTGGTCATGGAGCGCGGCATCAAGCCGGTCAACTTTGCCCACTGGTTTGCCGGATACAAGAACCTCACCGACTTCGACGGTCGTCGCGGCAGCGACACCTACGGTGTGGACGTGTCGGGCACCACCAGCCTCGAGGGCCTCTTCGAGGGCGACACCAAGCTCCAGATCGTGGGCAACATCTCCCACTGGCCCGTGAGCCACATCACGAGCTTCGCCAACATGTTCAAGGGTTGCGAGAGCCTCTACGTCGTGGACATCCACAACTGGCAGATGGGCCCCGTCAACGCCGTGAACCGCACCGACATGCTCTCCGGCTGCAAGTCGCTCAAGACGCTGATCCTCAACGGCACCGTGTCCCTGAGGGATTCGGGTCTCGACGACCTTGCCGCCACCGACACGCGCGGCCCGTCGCACGGCTCGTGGCTGCGCATCATCGACAAGACCGAGAACACGCCCTACACCGCCGATCCGTGGTATGGCTCCTCGGCCAACCTCGTGAAGCGCTATAGCGACTCCACCAACACCCACGGCATGGGCGACGGCGAGGGCGCCATCTACATCTGGACCGACGTGCTGCGCGGCCGCTTCGAGGACAACGACAACGCCTGGTGGCACTACGACTCCAGCCGCAAGATCCTGACTATGGGCCTTGACGAGCCCGAGGCCGGCGAGACCTACACCGACGCCGACCGCGAGGTCACCGCCCTTCCGAGCTGGCTCGGCAACACGTCCGTCGCCGCGCTTCCGTGGGAAGTCGCCTTCCCCAACATCAAGAACGAGTGCGTGAACGCCTACGCCGTGCTCAACGGCGTCTCCAGCTTCAAGCTGCGTCCGACCACCATGCACGGCTGGTTCAAGGACTACACCGCGCTGACCAACTTCGACGGCTCCAACTACGACACCACCATCATGTGCGGCAACACCGCCAGCCTGGACGACCTGTTCAACGGCTGCGGCGCGCTCAAGACGCTGGACCTCTCCAATTGGCATTGGTCCGACCGCCAGAACCCCACCACGGTGCCCGGTGCCGCCTCCTATGACAACATGCTGCTGGGCCTCAACTCGCTCATCTCCATCACGATCGAGGCCGACGCCGCCCTCAAGGGCACGGGCCTGGATGACCGCACCGCCACCGCGGACCGCGTCGAGACCGAGGGCCGCTGGGTCATGGACAACGTCACCACCGGCGCCGGCGCCGCCGACATCGCGTGGTTCGACTGCACCGAGAAGCTCGTGGCGCGCTACCCGGGCAATACCCCCGGCGTCGTGCTCCAGCGTCCGCTCATGTCGCCCACCAGCCCGCAGGTCGTCGTCAACTACCTGCAGGGCCGCCACACCTACACCTGGGATTCCAAGGTGCTGGGTGGCCGCTTCGAGGATAACCCCAACGCCTGGTGGACCTTCAACGTCGAGGAGACGTACAACACGCCCGCCGGCACCCTCAAGGCCGGTACCGACAACCAGAATCCCGTGGTCGACATCAACAACAACGTCTACGGCCTGGACGTCTGGGCCGACGGCGACGCCATCGACAACGGCGACGGCACCTGGACTTACGACACCTCGAGGCTCCCGTGGACCAAGGCCATCGGCGACCTCTCGCGCGTGAAGACCTTCGTCTCCTCGAGCGATCACCTGATCCGTCCGCTGTCGCTGCGCTCGGCCTTCGCCAACATGACGGGGCTGGAGAGCTTCGACGGCAGCGGCGTCTCCATGCAGTCCATCCTGGGCGACCTTGCCTACTCCGATAGCTTCCAGGGCCTGTTCGCCGGTTGCAAGAACCTCGTCCAGGTCGACATCTCCACCTGGCAGATGGGCCATGACGGCACCCATCCCTCCAACGTCACCAACACGACCGAGATCAAGGACATGTTCCTCGGCTGCGAGAAGCTGCGCCTGCTCACCGTGGGCAAGTACGCGGTCCTGGCCGGTTCGGGCATCGACAATAACCTCGTGGGCCACACCCGCAAGGAAGGCTCCTGGATCATGGACGCCTGGTTCGGCTCGGGCGACGAGTTCTCCAACATGTTCGAGGTCGGCTTCGCCGGCGGTGCCAACGCCGACGCTCTGGCCCTGTTCGACGGCACGACCCAGGCCATCACCTTCGTCTGGGATGCCGGCAACCTCTGCGGCCGCTTCGCCTCCAACTACAACGTGTGGTGGCGCTACACCGGTGTCGCCCCCGAGGACGACCCCTACCTGCACGTGGGCCTGCTGCGCATCGGCTCGGACTCCAAGGACATCACCGAGTCCTTCGTCACCGAGTTTGGCGACGCGCTGCCCTGGCGTGAGCTCCTGGACACCTGCACCACCATCTCCGAGGTGCTCACCGCCGCCGACTACAGCGGCAAGGTCGCCGTTGCCTCGCTCGAGGGCTGGTTCGGCCACAACACCTACAACGGTCTGGATGAGTACCACACCGGCCTCACCGCCTTCGATGGCACGGGCCTCGTGACCTTCGACTCCGCCTTCAACGACAAGGGCCAGTACGGCAACCACTGCACGTCGCTGCGCAACCTCTTCGAGAAGGCCGAGAACCTGGTGACGGTCAAGGGCGTCAACACCTGGGACACCACCTACATCCAGGACTACAGCCGCGCGTTCTTCGGCACCAAGTCCATCTCCAGCCTCGACATCCGCAGCTGGCACATGACCAACGTGACCAACAGCACCAACATCTACGACATGTTCACCGACATGGGCGGCTGGGATACCTCGCATCTCAAGTCCCTCACCCTGGGCCCCGGCGCCGTGCTCACCGATTCCGGTCTGGGCATGCATCCGGGCAGCAACGGCTCGTGCATGGACGCCGACGCCACCACGTTCAAGGGCGAGACTATCGGCCGCTGGGTCATGGGCGACCCGCTGAACCTCGACCCGACCAAGCTCAACACCGACGTCGCCTGGTTCGGCAGTAACTTCGGCCTCGAGGACCGCTACCGCTTCGGCACCGGTTCGCGCCAGGCCAACGACACCTCGCTCACCTACGTGCACACCTACACCTGGGATAACACGACGGTGGGCAATCACTTCGACTCCAACCGCAACGTGTGGTGGAGCTACAGCCACGCCACCGGCGAGCTCAAGATCGGCGTCTTCGACAAGAACGCCACCGTCGAGTACGACAAGAACTGGAACATCGTCTACAGCCCCAACTCCATCGGTTGGGCCCACAAGATCATCGAGGGCGGCCCGGCGCCCACTGACGGCAGCTACGACGCGCTGCCGTGGCGCCGCCTGGGCTTCCTCATCTCGGACTTCCGCGCCGACGGCACCCAGGGCAAGGCCGCCCCGGAGACCATGGAGTCGTGGTTCGAGAGCTACACCACCATCAACAACATGCCCGCCAGCCAGCTCGACCTCACCAACACGTCGGCCTGGAGCGGCTCGCCCTACGTGAGCGTCTCGAAGCAGAACGACGGCACGGGCGACTGGTACCAGGTCACCTTCAACACGAGGCCCAACTGGGAGCAGTACTACACGCCCATCTACCTGTCCACGGGCTACACCTACCAGCTCAAGGCCACCATGCGCACCATCAGCTGGCCCACGAACGTCGGCGGTAGCACGGGCTTCGAGATCGCCTACCAGTCCTACAACCACAGCAACGCCGACTACTTCAAGTACATCGGCTTCACCCCGCGCCAGACCACCGGCTGGACCACCAACTCGATCCAGTTCACGGTGTCGCGCGCCGGTACCTACTACCTGGGCTTCAACGGCGGCCCGATTGCCGACGGCTACACCGTGTCCGTGGGCATCAGGGACATCGAGCTGTCCATCGTCGCCGAGTTCGTCGAGTTCGACGGCACCAACATCGACGTCACCCACACCGTGTCGATGAAGAACATGTTCAAGAACCAGAACAAGCTGCATCGCACGATGGGCATGAGCGCCTGGAACACCGCGAGCCTCGTCAACACCTCGGGCATGTTCCAGAACTGCGGCAACCTCGACACCATCACGTCCGTGACCCATTGGGACATGTCCAAGGTCACCGACGCCTCCTTCATGTTCGACGGCGTGGGCAAGGTCGACACCACCAACGGCCTGAGCTGGGACGTCTCGTCGCTCACCAACGCCGAGGCCATGTTCCGCAACAACGCCTCCGTGGTGAACGCCAACTACATGGCCCGCTGGGACGTCTCCAAGATCACCAACTTCAAGTCCATGTTCGAGGGCTGCTCGTCCATGACGAGCGTCGACGCCATCGGCGGCTGGAAGGTCGGCATCAACGCCACGGGCGCCAACCCCGTCGACCTCACCTCCATGTTCGCTAGCTGCGGCAAGCTCGAGCAGGTCGACATCACCGACTGGAAGATCTACGATCGCGCCGACGGCACGCACTACGCCATCATCACCAACCTCTTCGCCGGCGACGGCGCCCTGACCCAGCTGGTCATGGGCAAGTACGGCATGCTCGAGGATTCCGCCCTGGGCCGTGACGGCGTGGGCGGCAACGCCCTGGCATCGCGTGCCCCGAGCGCCGGTGGTTGGACGCGCTACGGCTCGTCCACCCCGTGGTTCGGCACCACCAACGACCTCGTCTCCGCCTACACCCCTGGCTCGCAGTTCCTGCTGTCCGAGGCCCTCATCTACACCTACATCTGGCAGAGCGAGCAGACCGGCGGCAACGAGTTCGTCTCCAACCGCTGGGCATGGTGGAAGTTCATGCCCGACTCCGGCACGCTCGTCATCGGCCTCAACGACAACACCACGAGCGACCCCAACTACCACCGCTGGGTTTCCGAGCGCTGGTGGGAGCTGCCGTGGTTCGTCGACATCACCGGCAACAACGACGCGCTCTACAAGCGCAGTGAGATCAAGTACATCGAGTTCGTGGGCGACGTCCACGTCATCAACCCCGAGTACTGGTTCGCGGGCCTGCCCAACCTCGAGAAGGCCGACGTCGCACACATGCACATCGACGTGGCCGGCTCCATCGAGGGGCTCTTCGGCACGCTGCCCGAGAAGTACACCGATGACGCTGGCGTCGAGCACGATCCCGAGTCCATCAAGGCCATCCGCGACAAGGAGAAGGAGGGCGGCAAGGCCGACGTCAAGCTCCGCACCGTCCAGGGTCTCGAGACCTGGAACACCGAGCTGAACCTTCCCACCACCACTGGTGCCTTCGACGGCAAGGACACGCGTCCCGTCACCTCCGCCAAGGGCATGTTCCAGGGCGCCGAGACCCTGCGTAACGTCGACACGGTCGTGGGCTGGGATACCGCCACCTTCCTGGACACGAGCTTCATGTTCGACGGCTGCAAGTCCCTGACCGACGTCTCGCAGCTCGCCACCTGGAACACGGGTAACGTGCTCACCATGGAGGCCATGTTCCGCAACGTCGAGAAGCTCCGCGTCGTCGACGGCGTCATGGGCTGGGATACCCGCAAGGTCGAGAACTTCGTTGACATGTTCAACGGCTGCAAGTCCGTCGTCGAGATGGACTTCTCGAGCCCCACCTGGGACCTCTCGGCCTCGGTGCGTCCCAACGGCACCTACAACATCGACAACATGCTGGCCAACCTCCAGAACCTCAAGCTCATCACCCTGCCGCACACCTTCACGCTGGCGGGTTCGGGCCTCGACAACGAGCCCGTGAACCACAAGGCCACCGACGGCACCTGGGAGCAGGAGGCCTTCCCGCAGCCCGGCACCACCGCCGGTTACGTGGCCTGGTGGGGTAACCCCGGCCAGCTCGTGAAGCGCTATCCCGAGGGCGGCAACAACACCCTGCCCGTCGAGTACGCTGCCGTTTGGGGCACTGCCGAGTTCCTCACCTATAGCTGGAAGTCCGGCTACGTGGGCGGTCGCTTCGAGTCCAACCGCCACGCCTGGTGGAAGTACGACAAGAACGGCAACCTCATCATCAGCGTCGACCATGTCATCACCGACGGCGTCGTCAACAACGAGTTCCGCGTCTGGGAAGACGTCATCGCCGAGGACACCACCCTCACGGACTACAACTGGTCCACCGTGATCGCCAACCCGACCACCGCGCCCACCGGTCCGTCCAAGGGCAACTACAACGCGCCGGACGTGCCCTGGCTCGACGTGCTCTCGGGCACCGACATCAAGAAGATCTACATGCAGAACCAGATCGCCCCGGTCAACCCCAACGGCTGGTTCTCCACCCAGGTCAACACCACCACCACGGGCTCGCAGAACTACTGCAACCTCGAGGAGTTCGAGGGCTCGGGTGCCGACATGCAGCACGCGACCTCGCTGGCCGACATGTTCCGCGGCGACATCAAGCTCAAGCGCGTCTCCACCGGACTTGCCGGCTGGAACAACATGAACCACGCCACGAGCTTGTCCGGCATGTTCGCCGGCTGCAAGGCGCTGGCGGAGATCGTCGGCCTGGACAACTGGGACGTGAGCTACATCACGGACTTCTCGTCCATGTTCGACATGAGCCAGCATCTCGAGGCCACCGGCGTGCTGGGCAACGACGCCCTGGTGCAGATGGGCAACTGGAACATCGGCGCCAACACCGCCGGCCCCATCACCATGAAGGACATGTTCAAGGACCTCCAGGGCATCACCTCGCTCACGGGCCTTGCCGCCTGGGACACCTCCAAGGTGACCGATTTCAGCGGCATGTTCTCGAGCTCCAAGAACCACAAGGGCACCGTCTACGAGTACAAGGACGGCAAGCTCAACATGACGATCGGTGACAAGGGCTCCATGCTCCTGGACGCCAATGTCGTGACCCTCTGGGACACCTCGGCGGCCACGACGTTCGCCAACATGTTCGCCAACGCCATCCGCCTCGAGAAGGTCAACATCTCGAGCTGGAACATGCACAACAAGACCGCCACTGACATGTTCCTCAACTGCGCCGGCCTCAACGAGATCACCCTGGGCACCAGCAACGTCCTGGATGACACCGCGTTTGGTCCGGACATGTTCTTCATCGAGACGGTTCCCACCCGCGCCAACGGCGGCACTCACATGGACGTGAACGTCTACTGGCGCTCCAACGTGGACATCAACGCCGACAACAACAAGCTGACCTACAACGGCGTCACCTGGGAGTACGGCAACATCGGCGGCACCTGGTTTGCCCAGGACGCCAACCGTCCCACGGGCAACGACTTCACCGGCACCAACATCTGGTCCGGTTCCACCTCCAACCTGCTGGCCCTGTACCCGGCGCCCATCGCCGCGGGCGTGCAGGCCCACAAGGCGCCGGCCGCCGTCACCACCTACAAGTGGGACGACAGCTGCTATGCCGGCGTCTTCGACAGCTCCATCGCGCAGGACACGGCCACGGGCCTGTACTACTACAACTCGTGGTGGCGCTACTACAAGAAGGGCGATATGGAGAAGACCCTGGTCATGGGTACCATCGCCAACGCCGGCAACCATGTCGTGACCGAGAAGAACGAGTCCCACAAGGACAACGGCACCAACAACCTGCCGTGGGCCAAGTACCCCGGTGCCAACATCGTGGCCAACGTCGAGCACATCAAGACCGGCGCCGTGCTCCACGAGGATGGCACCATCACCTTCGACAGCCTCTTGGGCCAGATCAGCCCCACCAACCCCGAGGGCTGGTTCTACGACCACAACAACCTCAAGGACTTCGACGGTGCCGGCTTCGACACCTCGCAGGCCACCTCGCTCTCGTACTTCCTCGCCGGTTGCGAGAAGCTCGAGACCATCTCCAACATGGGTGGCTGGGACGTGAACGGCATCGTCGACTTCAGCCACATGTTCCATGGCGACGTCAAGCTCAAGGACATCAGCACGCTTTCCACCTGGGTTCTCAAGAACACGCCCGGCGGCGTCAACATGGCCTACATGTTCGCCGACACGGGCATCACCGACCCGGGCGCGCTGGCCACCAACGGCACCTACTGGAACGTGGGACGCGTGGACAACATGGAGGGCATGTTCGCCGGCTGCAAGGAGATGACCACCCAGGAGACGATCAAGAACTGGGATATCTCCCGCGTGCAGACGATGGCCGGCATGTTCCGCAACTGCGCCGCGCTCACCACCGTCGACCTGTCCCGCTGGGCCATGAAGAGCGCCGGCGGCCTGACCCACATCGGCAACCTCAACGTCGATGGCATGTTCGAGGGCTGCTCCAAGCTGGGCCAGCTCACCGTGGGCGAGTCCTCCATGCTCACCAACACCGCGTTCAACAACAGCCTCGCCAATCGCGGCCCAACAGACACCGAGACCGGTGGCATGTGGGAGCTCGTCAAGGCCAATGGCGTTGACCTGCCGCGTACCTCCCACACGACTGAGTTCCTCCCCGAGGGAACCGCGCTGTGGTTTGGCTCCACGGGTAGCCTGGCCGAGCGCTACACCACCATCTCGAGCGTCCCCGGCGCCGCGCTGACCTACGTCTGGCGCGACGACATGATCGGCGAGCGCTTCAAGTCCAACCCGTACGCCTGGTGGATCTACGACAAGGGCATCAAGCTGGACAAGGACGGCAACCCCGTACTCGACAGCAACAAGAACCCCGTCAAGGCAGGCCACCTGGTGATGGGTCTCGACACCGGCGCCGATGCGACCGACTACTGCCGCAGCCCGGAGCAGCAGACCCAGACCTACGGCAGCCTCGTGACCGAGGGCCAGGACGACACCACCGCGCTGTCCGCCTCCGACCTGCCGTGGTTGTTCAGGACCTTTACCGTGTCCGAGTCCGACTCCGTGAACAACGTGAGCAAGGACTACACCCCCGTCGATCGCAACAGCATCGTCAAGGTCACCACCCAGGGTGGCATCGACGTGCGCTTCCCGGCCAACTGGTTCAGGGGCTACGTCAACCTCGCGTACTTCGACGGCTCGGGCATGGACACCTCGCAGGCCACGAACCTCTCCAACATGTTCGCCGGCGACGTCAAGCTCGCCGACTTCGTGACCAGCGCCTACCGCTGGAACACCTCCAACGTCACCAACATGAGCGGCTTCCTCTCCGGCACCGCCCTGACCAACCTCGACATGCTCTCCACCTCCGGGGCCAACGGCTTCAACGTGTCCAACGTCAAGGACCTCTCCTACGCCTTCAACGGCATGACGTCGCTCACCGACATCTCGGGTCTGGCGAACTGGCAGATCAACTCCTCCCAGTACGCTCCCGTCAACATGAGCTACATGCTCTACGGCGACACCAAGCTGCTGAGCGCCGTGCCGCTGCAGGACTGGACCGTCGACTACGCCGACCTCAGCTACGCCTTTGGCGGCAACGTCGCCATGCACAGCGCCGACCTCTCCCGCTGGGACATGCGCAACGCCACCGTCAACGGCCTGTTCGAGAACAACAAGGTCATCGGTGACGCCAGCAAGGGCGGCTACCTGCGCCTGGGCAAGTTCTCCAAGCTCATGCTCACCGGCCTGGCCGACATCTCGACCCGCGCCGCCAAGACCGGCATGTGGGTGCGCGACACGAGCTCCGGCACGGTCATCGACTGGTTCGGCACCTCCAACGCCCTCATGGACATGTACAAGGACGGCTCCACGGGCGTGGGCAACGCCATCCTCGTGCCGTCCTATCTCGACTACATCTGGGACGACTCGCGTCTGGGCGGCCGCTTCGGCTCCAACGTCAACGACTGGTGGATGTTCTTCATCAAGGACTCTACCTACAACGGCGAGCCCATGCGCAAGGGCACGCTGCTGCTGGGCGCCGACCAGACGGCCAGCAACCGCGTCGTCACCGAGACTGCCAACGCCCTGCCGTGGCTCGACGACGCCTCGACCCCCGAGGTCGACCCGATCGTCACCCGCGACCAGGTGTGGTACATCAAGACCAAGTACGACATCGCCCCGTCCAACCCGGCCGAGTGGTTCAAGGACTACGTCAACAACGTGAGCTTCGACGGCTCGGGCATGCACATCACCAACGCCGTGACCTCGCTGGCCGGTATGTTCAAGAACCAGCCCAAGCTCCACACCGTCACCGGTCTGGACAGCTGGGACGTCAGCAACGTCACGAGCCTCAGGGAGTTCTTCCATGGCGACGAGCGCCTCACGAGCATCTCGGGCATGGACGCCTGGGCTTCCAAGACCGGCAAGGTCGAGGACATGTCCGGCATGTTCTACAACAACGACGGCCTCATCAACACGAACCTCAACCAGTTCGCCAACTGGAACGTGGGCAATGTCCGCGACATGAGCTACCTGCTCTACGACGCCGACGGCATCACCGACCTCGACGCGCTCGCGGGCTGGCGCCCCAGCCGCGTGGAGGACCTGAGCCACGCCTTCGAGTCCATGAACGAGCTCACCAACGTCAACGGCCTGCGCGACTGGTCGCCTGCCAGCTCGAGCGCCACCACGTCGCTCAAGCTCGCCTACCTCTTCGCGGGCTGCACCAAGCTCACGTCCATCGAGCCCATCACCGGCTCGTCGGCCAACATCGGCGCCAACCACTGGAACGTCGACAAGGTGACGGACTTCTCGTACATGCTCTACAACATCGCCGACGCGTCGGATAAGATGACCATCACCAGCATCGACCTGTCGCAGTGGGACATGCGCTCCAACACCTACCGCAACGGCAACATCCTGCTCACCAACATGCTGCAGCTGTCGAGCAACGCCTACACGGACGCCAAGGACCCCAAGGACACCAACTTCGTGTCGTTCACCTTTGGCCCCAACACGCTGCTCTACAAGGATTCCACCAACAACGCGGGCCTGGCCAACACCCCGCTTCTGACGCTTTCCGACGGCGTGTGGATCAAGAACACCAACGCCCTGGGCCAGGCCACCTCGGTGGGCAACTCCAATGACCTCATGATCTGGTACGACACGAGTGTCAACGTGCCCAGCGACATCACGACCTACACCTTCGACCCCACCCACCTGGGTAGCGTCATGGCCGACAACCGCAACATCTGGTGGACCGTGGCCAAGAAGGACACCACGTCGGTTGCCAACGCGGGCATCGAGGACAAGGCCAACCTCCTGCGCATCGGCCTCATCGGCAACTCCAAGAGCCATGCCACGTCCATGCTCGGCCCCAACCTGCCGTGGAAGCAGGCGCTCGGCAGCGTCAGCTTCTGGAACAACGTCATCGGCTTTGCCACCGACGGCACCAACGGCAACGTGGCCCCCACCACGATGAGCCAGTGGTTCGCCTTCACGTCGGCCGCCTTCACGAGCTTCGACGGCACCTACCTGGACACGAGCAACGTCACGAGCTTCTACCAGGCCTTCTACAACGCCACCAAGCTCGCGACCGTGACCGGCACCGGCAACTGGAACACCAACAAGTGCGTGAACTTCGACTCGATGTTCCAGGGCTGCTCCGTGCTCAAGGAGCTCGACATGAGCAACTGGAAGGTGCGCGGCAACGCCGCCGGCGCCAACGCGAGCATCACCAACATGTTCGCCGGCATGGAGTACATCACCATCATCCACATCGGCCCGGGCATGGTGCTCCAGGGTACCGGCTTCACCGAGATCGCGGCCATCGGCCCCGACATGTCGGGCTACTGGTACAAGGACGGCACGCGCAAGGCCGACCGCTACGGCAACACCGCCGAGCTGGCCAACACCCATTACGGCGCCGCGAGCTGCGACACCACGGGTATCCACACCTACCGCTGGATCTACGGTGGCGAGTTCGCCAGCAACGGTAACGCCTGGTGGCGCTACGACCACGAGACCCAGACCATGTCCATGGGCCTGTACAACTACGCCGCGAGCGCCAACCACATCGTGACCGAGTACGGCAACTCCCTGCCGTGGCTGTCCGCATCGGGCTCCAAGTCGATGCCCATCACCGAGGTCAAGCACATCGTCACCAACTTCGGCGCGACGGGCGACGACGGCGTCGTGTGCAACGGCGGCAACGGTCTGCGTCCCCGCGACCTGAGCTCCTGGTTCGCGGGCTTCACGAGCGTCGAGGACTTCGACGGCCGTGGCCTGTGGGTCGACCGCACGGGCTTCTTCACCAGCACCTTCAGCGGGGACGCCAAGCTCAAGAAGATCGACATCTCCACCTGGAACATGGTCAGCAGCCAGCGCTACAACGTCAAGAACAGCACCAGCCTTGGCAACGGCATCTGGCCCACCATGACCGACTTCCTGGCCGGCGCCACGTCGATCTCGCAGATCGTGGCCGGCAACCAGATCTACCTCATGGGCAGCAACATCGCGCGCACCGACGGCCTGTGGGCCACGGGCGAGTTCACCTACGACAACGAGTACACCGCCGCCGACACCCTGTGGTTCGACACGACGGCCCACCTGTTCACCGACACCACCTGCCGCTACATGAACTCCACCAGCACCGCGGCGGCCACGGGCCGTGGCCTGGGCACGGTCACCTGGACCTTCGTGCCCGGCACCGGCGCTCCCTTCGACGACAACCCCGAGGCCACGTGGATCATGGCCGACGAGGACGTCGAGCTGTCGCCTACCACCACGCTGCACAAGAACACGCTCTACGTGGGCGTGCGCCCGACCGCCGCCAACAAGACCACGGCCGGCTTCGAGATGTGGGCCCCGTGGGCATCGTGCGACTTCGAGGAGGTTCGCACCTTCGGCGGACTCAAGCCGCTCAACATGAAGTACTGGTTCACCAACAACTTCCTCACCACCGAGCAGACCAAGACCTGGGGCTTCAGCAAGTACGTTGCCAGCGACACCTACTACAGCCCGAGCGCCGACGGCACTTACATGAGAGTGACCGACTACGACCACGGTGACACCACCGGCATCTACAAGTGGGGCTACTACTTCGAGGCCGGCAAGACCTACGAGTTCATGTACGACTACAAGATCACGACGACCGGCAGCGGCTTCACGAGCGGCTGCTACATCCGCTTCGGCTTTGGCCAGAGCGTCGACTACAACGCCTGCCTGTACTACACCAACCTCTCGCCCTACCAGAAGGACTGGAAGACCGAGCACTTCAGCTTCACCGCGCGCTCCACGGGCAACCACACCATGAACTTCGGCTTCGACCTTCTGGGCAAGAACAACTACGCGACGTTCTACTGGAAGAACATGATGCTCATCAACAAAGACTCGCGCCTGAGGAACTTCGACGGCACGGGCTTTGACACCTCGGCCTGCACCGACTTCTCCTACATGCTGTACAAGCGCGGCAACCTCGAGTCCGTCGACATCCACAACTGGGACATGCGCAACGGCGGCAACTTCACCTACATGTTCCACGAGGACGACAAGATGACGCGCCTTGACCTGGGCCCGCTCACCTCGTTTGGCAGCAGCGCCGTCATCCAGAGCTCCACCTGGGGCCAAAACGAGGGCTATGCCGCCGGCACGTCGCAGTCCTGGACCATCACCGCCACGGGCGGCGACCCCATCTCCATCTACTTCTTCCCCGGTTCCGAGGTCGAGCGCAACCGCGACTTCATCAAGATCTGGGAGAACGTCACCACGGCCAACCCCACCGCCAACGGCGCCAAGTACAAGCTCACCGGCACCGCCATGGCCGGCGTGACCTACACCTTCAAGGACATGAACACCATCGTCATCACCCTGTCCGCCGACGCCATGGTCAACAAGAAGGGCTTCAAGGCCCTCATCAACGGCGGCAAGGTGACGGCGGTGACCGGCAACGCGGTCTACGCCAACACCGACAACAACATCGGCGTCTTCGGCCCGCAGCCGTCCGGCGTGCTCGAGGGCAACGGCGCCTGGCTCGAATACGGACGTCCGGGCCCGTACCCCAAGGACGACCTGACGCGCGAGGACGGCGACTGGTTCGGCAACTACAGCGACCTCATCAAGCACACGTACAACACCAAGGGCAAGTACACCTACATCTGGGATCCCAACTTCATGGGCGGCCGTCTGGCCGGCAACGACCACCTGTGGTGGTACTACACCGAGCCCGGCCACACCCGCACCGACAACGGCTACGTGGTCAAGCCCAACTCGCTCGTCATCGGCGCCGACCCCGGCTACACGCCCCAGAACCTGACCGTCGACATCGACCGCGCCACGACCATGCTGCCGTGGGAGAAGATCGTGCCCGCCGGCGTGGTCAAGCACGTGGCCACGATGGGCCAGTGGCGCGCCATGACGCTCAACCAGTGGTTCTCCTCCAACAAGGAGTACCTGATCGAGAACCTCTACGACCCCCATAGCTGGGCGGCCGACAAGCTGGACGAGGAGATCCGCGACAAGGGCACCTTCACGATGAAGGACGAGAACGGCGACGGCACCTTCAACACCGTTGCCAGCTTCAACCTCACCGCGGGCACCACGTACTACTTCCACTACAGCTACTACTGGGATTCCCGTGACCTCAACATGCTCAACGCCCAGGCGGGCAAGGGCTCCGAGAGCTCGCTCAGGTTCTCCATCGAGCGCTCCGACGGCAGCTCCGCCTACACCGCCTGGTCCACCAACCTGCTCACGAGCCGCGTGGGGGAGGAGTGCGCCTACGAGAACTGGGTGTCCTTCAGGCCCACCCAGACCGGCCAGTACAAGATCTGGCTGCGCCTGCCGGGCAACAGCTCCTACGAGCTGAGCTCCGCCACGCTGCACCTGGACGGCCTGAGCCTGCTCTCGCCGCGCAACGCCACGTCCTCCACCTCGGGCCTGCAGAGCGCCGGCGTCGTCGCGGGCAAGTACGAGACGTATCCCACCAAGAGCGTTCCCGTCTACGTGACGAGCAACGGCATGTCCTTCGAGGACTTCGACGAGCTTTCCGACTACCTGGCCGCCAACCCCGGCATCACCTACACCACGAGCTCGCGCCTGGAGTACACGCCCACCATCAAGACGAGCAACTACACCAAGTACTACTATCCGTCCGACTTCTTCCGCAACCTCGAGACCTTCGACGGCTCGGGCATCTACATGGATGACTGCCGCAGCATCGGCGGCCTGTTCGAGAACACCACCGGCCTCAAGGAGATCAACATCCGCGGCTGGTCGCTCGATCCGACCAAGATCACGACCGACAAGGCCCTGTCCTCGCTGGTCAACCTCGAGCGCATCATCGTCGACAACGGCACCTCGCTCACGACCGACCCGAGCTTCATCGCGCAGATCCCCAAGCACAACAACGGTGCGTGGATCGCCCAGTCCGTGACCGAGGATGCCGACAACCCCAAGCTCGACTCCGGTTCCAACCGCGTGTTCGAGGGCATGGCCGTGCTCAACACGAGCCCCACCACCTCGACCAACAAGAGCCTCGAGAACCTGTACGCCTACACCAACGGCGGTAACGACCACGGCATCGTCACCTGGGAGTTCGGCTACGGCACCTTCATCAACTTCGAGCCCAACCGCAACGACGCCGAGGGCTACATCCCGAGCGCCTTCCTCAAGGGCGGCGAGACCTTCAGCTTCACGAAGGACCCGGACGGCACCCTGTGGATCGACTTCCCCAACGGCGACCGCTACCCGGCCTACACGATGGACGGCTACGTGCTGCGCTACTGGAACACCGTGGCCAATCCGCCCACCAACAAGCACGGCGTGCCCACGCAGGGCCAGGAGGTCACCTGGGGCTACAGCTACACCGCCCCCAACGTGGGCGATGACGACGCCGTCTCCATCACCTTCTACGCCCAGTGGTACCGCGACGCCGACGTGACCGTGAAGTTCGTCGTCGACACCGACGGCGCGGGCACCGGCACCACCCCGGATTCCAACGTGGGTGCCGACGCCGACATCACCACGGGCTACCTCGAGGTCACCGGCAAGAAGGTGGGCGACACCTTCCAGCTCTTCGATGGCACCACCATCGGCACCATGATCTACGACCCGGCCGAGGGCTACGTGCTCGACATGGCGAGCTTCGAGGAGTTCAAGCGTCCGGGTTACGACCTCGTGGGCTGGAGCTTCTACCTGCGCCACATCAACGAGGACGGCACCATCGAGGGCCACACCTACACCATCAAGTTCGACGAGGACAAGGACCACACGACGCGCCTGTTCATCCCGTACGGCGCCGACGAGGCCGACACCCTCTTCATCGACACCTTCTACGCCCTGTGGGCCCCGCATCGCGGCTACAGCGTGCAGTACGTCTCGACGCCGAGCGCCTACACGCCCGACATGCGCACCGACCTCACCTGGACCGATGCCAACCTGCTGCCGACCGACGGCGACAAGGTGACGCGCCTGGGCTACAAGGTGGCCGGCTGGTACGCCCTGGACAAGAACGGCAACCGCATCACCTTCGCCGACGGCAGCAACCTGATCACCACGGCCAACGCTGCGCACATCCGCATCCGCGACATCGCGCTTTCCGCCGACGTCGCCGACGTCATCACGCTGTACGTCGAGTGGGCCGAGGGCGACATCGTCCTCGAGTTCAACGCCGACACCGATGCCGGCCGCGTCTCGATGCCCGTGCAGGAGGTGCCGCTGTCCGACGCAACGGCCGTCAAGAACGTCACGGCCATCGTCAACAAGGGCTATCACTTCGACGGCTGGACCAACGACCGCGACGGCACGGTGTTCACCGACTTCCTGCTCACGGCCGACCAGATCCGCCAGATCGCCTTCGACGCCGTCACGGGCCACTGGCTGCCTACGGTGTTCACGGCGCACTTCGCCCCCAACGAGTACACCATCAAGTTCGCCCCGGGCGAGGGCGGCCAGGGCTCCATGCCCGACCAGACGGCCACCTACGGCGTGGGCTTCATCGTCCCGACCGCTGGCGACACCACCACCTTCTACCGTGATGGCTACGTCTTCACCGGCTGGATGACCAACGAGCTCTACAGCGACTCCAACCCGTCGACGCCGCGCTTCATCCACGCCGGCGACAACATCACGGACTTCCTGAGCACCCACAACGGCACCATCATCCTCACGGCCCAGTGGGAGCCCATGACGATCAAGGTCACCTGGATCGCCGGCAAGGGCGGCATGGTCGCCGTGGCCGGTGACGAGGGCAACAAGGCCCAGACCGTCACCCGCGAGTACACCACCGTCACGGTGGCGCTCGACCGCGTGCGCGCCATCGCCAACCTGGGCTACCGCTTCACCGGCTGGCACATCACCGGCAGCGACGAGGTGCTCTCCACGAGCGCCCTGCTCGAGCGCATCCTGGCCGACGGCACCATGTGGCCCGCCGAGCAGAGCTTCACGGCCACCTTCGAGCCCATCACCTACAAGATCGTCTTCCAGCACTACGTGGACAACGACGGCCAGCCCGTGGCCACCGGCACGATGCCCGGCGAGCTCACCAAGACCTACGACACGCCGCTGGAGCTGCCGTACAACTACGACGAGCACGGCTACGACCTGCTCACCCGCCTGGGCTACGTGTTCAGCGGCTGGCGCACCCTGGACGGCAAGACCGTCTTCGACGAGGGCGGCTTCATGAACATCGACCTCTCGGCCGTGGATGGCGACACCGTCTTCCTCTACGACCACTGGGTGCCCTCCAAGTACACCGTGACCTTCTACCGCGGCACCGACAACGCCGTGGGCACCATGGCCGTCCAGACCTTCACCTACGACCTGGCCCAGGCGCTCTCGAAGAACCAGTACATCCGCAACGGCCACCGCTTCGTGGGTTGGGCCAAGAGCCTGTACGGCGGCATCGACTACACCGACGAGGAGTTCGTCAAAAACCTCGGCATGGACGGCGACAACATCGTGCTCTACGCGCGCTGGGAGAAGGTCGAGGCCTACAACGTCTTCTTCGAGCTCGACGAGAAGTGCACCGGCATGGCCACCATCCACATGCCCAACGACTACGATCCCAACATCGGCATCATGGTGCGCCAGGACTTCTTCGTGCCCGATGACCAGGTGCCCTTCTTCAGCCAGACGCAGGAGCAGATCGACGCCGACTACCAGCTGGCCTACTGGCGCTACAGCATCCAGCACGAGGACGGCACCGTCGACACCGGCATCACGCAGGACGTGCGCAAGATCGCCGTCACCGGCGTCATGCTCTTCACCGCCGTCTACACCTACGGTCGCACCTATATCGTCCTCTACGAGCAGGGCGAGCACGGCACCTTCCCGTCGGCCGACAACAAGACCTACTTCGTCGAGCTGCCGCCTTCGGTGAGCACCAACCCGACCTACGTGCCGCAGTACGGCAACACGCCCGCCGGTGGTGCGCTCGATCCCACCTACTTCGACACCAACAGCTCCAACCCCAAGAACATCGGCAAGCCCAAGGGCACCCCGGGCTGGCAGTTCCTGGGCTGGATGTGGCAAGATGACGACGGCACGCGTCACTACAACTTCGACTACTACGATGACCTGGGCAACCTCGTCAAGAGCGCCGAGGAGTTCCCCTCTGTCATCACCAACCGCTCCTACACCTTCACGGCCATGTGGGCCCCGTCCGAGGTGACCGTCTACCTGGGCACCAACGGCGGCGAGTGGATCCGCAACCCGGGCGACCCGGGCCTGGCGCATCCGGACGAGGCCGGCGAGTTCACGCTCACGGCGGGCAACGACTTCGCCATGGCCGTCCAGAACACGGGCCGCGCCATCATCCTGCCGTCCCACGTCAACATCATGGAGCGCGAGGGCTATAGCTTCATGGGCTACACCTCGAGCCCCGGTGGGGAAGTGATCTGGGCAGCGGGTGACACGATCATCGCCACCTACGGCCTGCACATCTACGCCGTGTGGCAGAAGCTCACCTACACCGTGCACTTCAACTCGCTGGGCGGCACCTCCGTCGCCGACAAGAAGGGCGTCGGCTGGGCCGACCGCAACCTGCTGGCGGGCGTGGCCACCCCCAAGAAGAACGGCTACACCTTCGACGGCTGGTACATCATCGACCCCAACGCCGACCTCGTCGACGACTCCATCCACAAGGTCTCGAACCCGTCGATGTACTCCACCATCGCCCGCTACAACGGCCTGACCGACCTCACGGCCCTGGAGCCCGGCGTCACCCTGTACGCCAAGTGGCTCGAGAACGTCTACGAGATCCAGTACAAGGCCGCCCAGATCGACAAGTTCGGCAACTTCATCGACACCAATGGTGGCACCGTCACCGTGAAGAAGGAGACCGTGCGCATCATCACGCAGGTCGAGGCCCCCAACGGCTCGGCTGCCCGCACGGGCACCGGCTTCCACTTCGTGGGCTGGTACGACGTCAACGGCAACAAGGTGTCGTCCGCCTACGAGTTCCGTCCCAACAAGGGCGACTACAACCTCACCGGCGAGTTCTGGGGCGATCCCAACCACTCCATCTACTACGCCGTGTTCGAGCCCAACACCTACATGGTCGAGTTCGTCGTCAACGGCGGCATCGGCCGTATCGAGGCCCTCGAGATGAACTACGGCGAGGCCCGCTACCTGCCCCTCAACAACGGCCAGATGGCCCGCGTCGGCTTCGTGTTCGTGGGCTGGGCCACCAACCCCGATGGCTCCGGCGTGCGCTATGACGACGGCGCCCAGATCATGAACCTCACCGGCATCAACGGCGCCCGCATCCCGCTGTACGCCATCTGGAAGGGCCTCGAGTTCACCTTGACGCTCGACAAGAACGGCGGCATGCCCAATCCGTGGGACGGCGTCGCCAAGCCGCCCGTCACCTATAACGCCGACGGCAACGTGGAGTACCCGATGGTCGCGGGTTCCACCATCCGCCTCCCGGACACCCACACCTTCGTGCGCGCCGGCTACACCATGGACGGCTGGGTCACCAAGCCGATGGGCGACGACCTCATCGCTCCGGGCAGCATCTACCAGATGCCCGGCGGCAACGTGGTGCTCTACGCCCACTGGGTGCCCAACACCTACATCATCCGCTTCCAGCCCGGTGCGCCGGACGTGGAGGGCGCCGAGGACATGGTGGACATCACCGCCACCTATGACAAGACGACCTACCTGCCCAAGAACACCATGACCCGCGAGGGCTACGTCTTCTACCACTGGACCGCCACCATCAATGGCAGGATCGTGACCTTCGAGGACGAGGAGGGCATCCGCAACCTCACCACGGTCGACGGCCAGATCATCACGCTCACCGCCGTGTGGACGCCCAAGCCGCATCGCGTCACCTTCGAGGGCGGCGCCGGCACCATCGGCGGCATCGCCAACCCGCAGGACGTCAAGAACGGCGAGACCCCCAACGTCGCGGGCCTCACGGCGAGCTACGGCAACCACGTGCTCATCGGCTGGTCCTTCGTCATGCAGGATCCCGAGGGCGGCGATCCCATCACCGGCTACACCTACACCCCCGGTGAGGTCAAGATCTACGGCGACACCGTGTTCACCGCGCAGTGGGGTGGCCCGCGCGTCGTGGTCTACCTCCCCGGCGACCATGGCCTGTTCACCCCTTACATCGCGAACGAGACCCTGTACACCGACCTGCCCATGGGCGCCACCGCCGAGCAGTACCCCTACGGCGGTGCCGTCGACGACGAGAAGCACCTGCCCCTGGGCGAGGAGGGCTGGCAGTTCATGGGTTGGGACCGCGTGGCCACGGATGCCAGCGGCAACATCGTGGGCGACCGCCTCATCATCACCCTGAACGAGTACCTCAACGACCCCGTCGGCTCGCTCGGCTTCATCGACAACGACGAGCAGACCGTCACCTTCATCGCCCGCTGGTACAAGCCCTTCACCCTGACCTACGACCTCATGGGCGGCGGCACCTGGAAGGAAGACTTCGACTTCGGCTTCCCGCGCCAGGACGACACCCTGCCGGTCAAGCTCACCGTGGGCGCCGGCGAGATCGTGACCGTTCCCACCAAGGACGCCATCGACCGCGCCGGTTGGATGTTCGAGGGCTGGGCCACCTCGCTCGAGGACCACGAGAAGCACATCGTCACCTACCCGGGCTACGACGAGAACGGCAACGTCTTCACCGACTTCGAGATGCCCGAGCATGACGTCACGCTCTACGCCGTGTGGACCCAGCGCGAGTACCGCGTCCACTACGCCACGGGCGGCGGCACCTACATCGGCGTCCACATCTTCCACTGGACCGACCGCGGCCTCATCCCCGCCGAGGACCCGACCTGGCCGGGCTACGCCTTCAACAACTGGTACACCGCCGACAACTCCACGACGCTGCCCGGCGACGAGCCCCAGGGCCAGCGCATCTACCCCGAGACGCGCCTGTGCGACTTCCTCATCTCCGAGGAGATCACCGACGTCATCCTGTACGCCTGGTTCGTGCCCGGATTTGCCACCATCCACTACTTCGTGGACGGCGACGGCGGCACCGTCACCAACCCGCGCGACGTGAACCTGTCGGCCTCCGATGGCCAGCCCAAGGGCTCCACGGCCGTCGCCGGCAAGGGCTACGCCTTCATGGGCTGGTACGACGCCAAGGGCAACCTGGTCGGCACCGAGCCCACCTTCGTGCCCACCAAGAACCCCGACGAGGCGTGGCTCGACGGCACCGTGTACTACGCACGCTTCCTCTACAAGCAGTACATCATCGTCTTCGAGTCCAACGAGGCCGACTCCGGCAAGCTCAACGACCAGAAGGCGCCCTTCGACCAGGTCGTCACCCTCACGCCCAACGCGGGCCGCGTGGTGCGCGACGGCTTCAAGTTCATGGGCTGGACCAAGAAGCAGCTCTCCGCCTTCGACACCGTGGACGACATGAACGCCGCCCTGACTGCCCAGAACCTGCACCTCTACCTCGACCAGGAAGAGGTCATCAACCTCGTCGACGGCGACAACATCATGGTCACGCTGTGGGCCGTGTGGGTCAACGTTGGCTTCAACGTCCACTACAACCTGGACGGCCAGAACGACTTCTTCGGCGAGAAGTTCTTCGGCTGGGTCGACGACGTCGACAACGACCGCGTCTACAAGACCAACACCGTGGTGACCACGCTCACCAAGGAGGACACGCACGGTGCGCACCGCAACGGCTACAACTTCACCGGCTGGCGCTACCAGAACCACCTGGGCCAGTGGGTCGGCGTGGGCTTCGGCCAGACCTTCGTCATGCCCAACTACCACGTCACGCTCACCCCGGTGTGGGAGCCCATCACCTACACCGTGCGCTTCGAGGCCGGCGTCACCAACTACGAGGTGCTCGGCCAGTACGCCAGCGACGTGCACCTCAAGTACAGCGACGAGGGCAAGCCCTACTTCGAGATGGAAGTCAGCTTCGAGGACCTTTTCGACGCCAACAACCGTTTCTTCCGCAGCGGTTTCGACTTCCTGGGCTGGAGCGTCACCGGCACCCATAGCTGGGGCGACACCGTGAACAACCTCGACGGCGAGTACGAGGAGGGCTGGTACGAGGGCCTGTCCAACCTGGACGGCTCCGAGGTCACCTTCACCGCCATCTGGTCGCCGCGTCGCGTAACCGCCATCTTCAAGTCCTACGACTCGGTTACCGGCGGCACCATCACCGGCCAGACCACGCAGGTGCTCTACACCGGCGACAAGACCAAGTACGACGAGGTCATCAAGACGCCGCGCTACCGCAAGGCACTGGCCTACTGGACCGCCGACATCGTCATCGTCAACGAGGACGGCACGACGGCCACCAAGTCGCAGCGCATCGAGCCCGAGGACATGGCCGATTACATCCTCGAGGGCAACACGACCTTCACCGCGTTCTGGGTCGACGCCCGCGAGGTGTGGTACTTCGAGGGCGAGTACGGCGACTTCTACGAGGACAGCGGCCACGACGCCGGCCATACCGGCGGCGAGGAGGGCACCACGCGCTTCACCCATGCCGTGCCCAACAAGCCCATCCCGACCTACAACGGCATGCAGAACGGCCTGCCGCGCTCGGTCACCGTCTTTGACGGCAACAAGCAGATCACCTACACCTTCATGGGCTGGGCGCTCGCCGAGATGGAAGACGGCAGCCCCAAGAAGGACCTCGACGGCCATGTCGTGTACCGCACCACGGCCAACGGCACGCCCATGTACCTGCGCGACTCCGAGGGCAACCTCGTGCTGACCGCCGACCTCTCCGGCCTGTCCCTCACCGAGGACCTCTTCCTCGTGGCGACCTGGAAGCAGGGCGACTGCCTCATCATCTTCAACCGCAACGACCCGCCGCAGCCCAACGTGCCCGAGCTCGACGGCATCGACCTGGTCACCGGTACGATGCCCCAGCAGCTCATGGCCTACGACACCCAGGTCAACCTGGCACCCAACCAGTACAGCGCCGTCGGCTACCGCTTCATCGGCTGGTCCACGCGTGCCGAGAGCCCGTTTGCCAAGTCGTGGCTCATCGGCGATAACGACTACAGCCGCATCGCCGCGGAGATCGCCAACAACGGCGGCCAGTTCTTCGAGAACCAGGCGCTCTTCCCCGCGACGCTCGGCGAGATCCCCGTGGGCCACGACGTCAACCTCTACGCCGTGTGGGTCCTCGAGGAGTACACCGTGACCTTCCTCACCTCCGGCGACATCGTCGGTGGTAACATCATCGGCTGGCTCGGCAAGCCGATTCCCGAGGGTGACCCGCGTCTGACCCAGACCGTCGAGTACATGGGACATCCCTCCACCATGCACAAGCCTGGTGACCTCACCCACCTCTCCAACTGCATACACCTCCAGGCCAACCCCGGCTACGTCTTCGCCGGCTGGAACTACGAGGTGACTCTGCCCGACGGCACGAAGCTCACCGGCACCTTCCCCGAGGAAGGCGAGATCGGCTCGATCACCGTCTACGGCAACACGATGGTGCGCGCCATCTGGGAGAAGACCTACAAGCTGACCTACCAGCCCGGCGAGCACGGCGACTGGGCCGAGGACACCATCTTCGTCGAGGGCCTGCGCGGCGGACGCGACATGCTCGTCGCCTACTATCCCGACCTCAACGGCCCCATCGACAACGACCCGAGCATCCCCGCCCTGGATTACGGCAGCGGCATCGCGAGCAAGCGCACCCTGCCGCTGTCCAAGGACGCCGACTTCATGTTCGACGGCTGGGTCTCCAACGACGGTCGCTACTTCCAGACCGTCGAGGAGGTCACGAAGGCCCTCATGAGCCGCGGCGACCTCGAGCTCACCGCCAACTGGGTGCGCCGTCCCGTGCTCGTCCGCTTCGACGTCGACGGCGGCATTCCCGTGGACGACACCACGGCGCTCGACGACCGCTACTGCACGCCGTACGAGCAGATCACCCTGCCGTTCATCGGCACCGTGACCAAGCCCGGCTACCACCTCACCGGCTGGGACTACAACGGCCACACCTACAAGGTGGGCACCAACTACTCCGACGCCTTCACCGTGCCGCGCATGGGCGCGACGCTCAAGGCCCACTGGGAAGAGGACCTCGCGACGCTCACCTTCAAGTCCGAGGCCACCAACACCACGGGCGCCGGCTACATCGTGTCCGACTTCGGCTACAAGACCACCCATGACCCCGGTTGCGGCAGCGACGGCAAGGTCGGCGCGGGCTGGTGCTACTGGCACGGCCTGAGCGGCTGGTACTACGACGACGCCGCCGGCCACCAGGTCGTCAAGGTCTCCGGCTTCCACGACGAGTGGTTCAACCGCACCACCGGCGAGGTCGACTACGTCATCAACAACGCCGTCAAGCCCGACGGCAAGATGTACCAGAAGTGGTACGACACCCTGCAGTTCAACGTGAGCGCCATCTCGGGCCAGACCCGCGGCTGGCTGTCCAAGGACTCCACGCTCGTGGTGAGCGACACGCCCATCCAGGTGCGCGCCGTCGCCCGTACCGGCTACCACTTCCTGAACTGGGTCGATTCCAACGGCGTCGTGGTCTGCGACACCCCCGAGTTCGTGGCCCCGGCCGGCGCCTCGGGCGTGTGGACCAACGCCACCTACTACGCCATCTTCACCGAGGACCAGGACATCGTCATCAAGTACCGCGTCGACGATCCCGACCACGGCTGGGTCTCGCGCGAGCGCGAGTCCATCGCCCCGTCCACCGGCACCGCGCTGGGCACCGACGTGCGCACGCTGCCCGGCTACGAGGTCGTGGGCTGGTACGTCGACGACGACAGCGAGCACCTGATCCCCAACCTGCCCGATCCCATCACCACCTTCATGCCGCCGCGCTACGGCGACGGCCTGCTGCCGGGCGCCCAGATCTTCTACGATCCCTCCAAGGAGTTCGCCGGTGGCCACACCTACACGGCCGTCATCAAGCCGCTGCCGCACATCGACTTCGTCGTGAACCACTACCTGCAGCACACCGACGGCTCGATGAACTTCGACCTGCGCCTCACCGAGACGCTGGACGGCCCCTATGACACCCGCGTGGGCGTCCGCTCGACCACGGTGACCAACCCCGACGGCACCACGTCGGTGGCCTGGCACCTCTACGAGCTGGACGACGCAGGCAACATCGACCTGTCCGGCTACTACCTCGAGAAGATCCTGCTGGGTAGCGACTACCTCGTCGACGGCGGCTGGAAGTGGGCCTATGCCGACGACATCTCGGCCCAGACCAGCCATGGCGTCATCGGCCACGGCACCACGGGCAACGTCATGGTGCTCGACCTCTACTACATGCTCGATCCGCGCAACTACGCCACCATCGCCTACGAGGTCATCAACGTGCCGCACGTGGGCAACGACCCGTACGGCAACGGCGACTACGGCTCCACCGACCCGACCTTCGAGCTCATCGCGTCGGGCCCGACGGGCAAGCCCCTGGGCACCAAGGTCACCGTGCCCGACGGCTACGAGTTCCTGGGCTGGTTCACGAGCATCGTCGACCTGCAGGGCGGCATGGCACCGCTTTCCACGGACCTCAACTGGGCCCCGGCGCTCGATGGCGTGGCCCTGCCCACCACCGGCCTCAACACCGGCGACACCGTGACCTTCTACGCGATCTTCCGCGAGAAGGCGCCCATCGACATCTACTACGACTTCGTGCCCTCCGACGGCGGCTCGATCTCGATGGACCATGACAGCTTCGAGCCCGTGACCGGCCATCCGCAGGCCGTGTACACCGAGCCCAAGCCCGGCTACCGCTTCAGCCACTGGACGCGCGACGACGGCCTGTGGGTCGCCTACGACGGCACCGTCATCGCGGGCTCCGACCTGTGGACCTCCATCCCGAGCGACGCCAACCTCATGGGCCCGACGTTCTTCCCGCAGCGCATCAACGGCTCGTTCATGAGCTACGACAACCGCGTCTTTACCGCCCACTTCGTCATCGACGACGTGACCTTCACCGTCGAGCGCTACAAGGTCATCGGCGGCGAGATGGTGGACGGCAAGCTCGTGGGCGGCAAGGTCGTCTACGTCAACGACGACGGCACCCTGAGCTACACCAACAAGCCCACCGAGACCGTCAAGGTCTACGCGCCGGCCAATTCGCGCGTCAAGGTCTTCTACGACGCCGAGCTCAAGGACTACTACGTGGCCGAGACCGACATCTCGGGCGTCCAGCTCGACGTGGGCGTCACCAAGTACTTCAACATGTGGCTCGGCTACTGGTACCTGCCCGACTACGAGAAGGCCATCGAGTCCGGCGTCGTGCGCGGCGACGGTAGCCTCGTGCTGCGCATGTACTACTGGGCCGATCCCAACATGCACTTCGTCGTGGAGCGCTACACCGTCAACAGCGGCGACCCGTCGCGTCCCGAGACCAACCTGGGCGACGTGCTCTTCGACACCACGCACTACGGCGCCCCCTACAACAACAACGGCGCCCCGACCGACAGCACCGTGACCCTGCAGCTGCTGGCCAACGCGAGCGACAAGGCCGACGCCGGCAAGATCGGCATCACCGCACCGGCCGGCTATCGCTACGTGGCCCACACCGACGAGATCCTGAGCGCCATCGTCAAGGGCGACGGCACCACGGTGCTGCGCATGTACTTCGAGGGTATCGAGGGCGGCACCTCCTACAAGGTCGAGCACGTCTTCGTCGACGGCATGTTCAAGGAGACCATCGCCGAGGGCGACCCGATCGTCATCCCCAACGCCACGGCCGGCACCTACGTCTCGACCGACCCGCTGACCTTCGTGCCGGCGGCCGTGGGACACCCCGGCTACACCTACTCGGACACCGCCACCGTGTGGCGCACCAACCCCGAGACGGGCATCCGCGAGCTCACGACCGTGAACTCCAACCCGTACGAGCTCTACGTGGCCGGTGACGGCTCCACGGTGCTGCGCCTGTACTACGTGGCCGACCGCCGCTTCCTCGACTTCGACCTGGGCGACGAGGGCCAGTGGGCCGACGACTTCACCCGCGTCATCCCCATCGAGATGGCCACGGGCAGCGAGACCTACCTGCCCACCACCGGCGACGTAAAGCGCGACGGCTACGAGCTCGTTGGCTGGTACATCGAGGCCACCGGCACCAACACCAAGGGCACCAACTCGCTGGCCGTCGCCGACCAGCTCAAGGCGATGACGAGCGGCTTCTGGGGCCTGGGCAGCGACGGCCACGGCGCCCTGTTCAAGATGCCCGAGCTCAACGCCGGCGACAAGCTCGACCCGACCGACCCGAACCGCTCGCCGCTGCTGCACTACAACGCCGAGACGGGCGAGTACGACACCTACGTGCTGCACGCCGTGTGGCGCGCGGTGCAGGCCACCTACACCGTCGAGGTGTGGGTCCAGCACGGTAACGGTGACATCGAGCGCATCCCGTTCACCTTCCCCGTGCCGCCCGCCAGCGATGACAACGTGCTGTCCGGCAACTTCGGCGACATCATCGACTTCAGCGACCCGACCAACCCGGTGCGCCGTTACCCGACGGCCAACGGCGTGGTGACCGAGGCCCTGAACACGCCGTACGCGCCCGGCACGCCGTTCAGCGTTCCCACGCCGGCCGGCTACGTGTTCGAGAAGTCCTTCACGGTGCCCGTGGGCGCCAACATCATCGGCTACGACACCTCGCTGCCGGTCAACGGCTCGGTCAACTCGCTCGAGCTGAGCAAGACCGGCGGCTCGGTCATCTACCTGTTCTACACGCCCGAGGTCGACAAGGTGTACTACACCGTCAACCGCTACATGGTGCTGTCCGACAAGGTGACCCAGATCGAGGTCGACAAGAACGGCAATCCCATCTACCGTGACGCCAACGGCAACGTCTACACCGACGCGGCGCTGACCAACCGCGTGGCCGACGAGGACCTCGACAAGTACCTCATCCGCGTCGCCGCCACGGCCGGCCAGTGGGCGCACGCCGTGAAGAAGGCCGTGGTGGACGGCATGGGCCTGACCTACACGCCGGGCTCCATCCGCGTGGTCGACCCGAGCGACAACACCAACTACTACATCATCTACGACAATGCGCTGCCGGGCTTCACCTTCTCGGCCGACCTGTCCGCCTTCTACGACAACGCCCGCGTCGCCGGCGATTGCTCCACGGTGCTCAAGCTCTACTTCGACGCCAACAAGCAGGACGTCGTCTTCGAGCTGGGTGACGGCAGCTGGACCATCAACAACCTCAACCGCGACGACGGCGCCCTTGGCGGCACCCTGGGCCGCGTCCACACCCTGGACACCATGAACCTGCCGGTCAACGCCAACGTCGAGCGCGACGGCTACGAGCTCGCCGGCTGGGCCACCACCACCGACATGCGCGACTGGGCCGAGATCAACTTCGACTACAGCAACCTGCTCAAGCCGGGCGTCAACTGGACCGTGCCTGCCGCGGCACTCGGCCCCGCCAACGTGGACGCCGCCGGCTACGGCGTCGTGCGCCTCTACGCCGTGTGGAAGCCGCTCGACAACTACTACAACGTCAAGGTCTACCGCGTCGAGGGTGGCAAGGTCATCCGCGACAAGGACTTCGAGCGCCTCGAGATCCGCGACGCCAACGGCGACATCACCAAACCCGCCTTCATGGACGTCAACGAGAACCCGCTGCTGCAGGGCCCCACGGGCTCCACGGTGGGCTTCGCCCCGACCGGCAACGCCGCCCAGACCATCTGGGCCTACCCGCTGCGCAACGGCTACAACCTCATCACCGACCCGACCTACTCCACGGTCTACGGCAACGCCAAGCTCACCGGCCAGGTCACGCCCGACGGCCGCATGACGCTCATCCTCTACTACGAGGCCATCCCCGGCGGCTCGCCCTACCAGGTCGAGTACTGGTACTGGGATCCCATCAGCAAGAGCCCCGTCAAGTTCGACGAGAGCGTCGCTCCCACCGTCACGCTGCACGGCACCGCCGGCTACAAGGCCAACGTGAGCGACCCCGCCTACAACACCAGCGCCGCGGCCACGCTTGACACCACCGTCACCGGCGCTCCCGACGAGGCCACCCCGTATGACTCGCTGTCCTACATGTGGAAGACCATCGAGGGCTTCGACGCCGCGCCCACCACCTCGTGGATGTACACCGGCGCCTCGAAGGACCTGACCTACGATGTGACCTACGTCGCCGCCGACGGCACGGTCACCACCATCAGCCGCACCTTCCGCATCTCGCAGAACACGTCGCTTTCCACCACTTCTACCGGCACCGTGGTGGGCGACAGCGAGATGCTCGTCCTGCGTCTGTTCTACACGCCCGCCCCGCGCGAGATCGTCTTCGATCCCCAGGGCGGCGTGTGGAGCAGCGGCACCGACAATTTCAGCTCGTCCACGTCGCGCAAGTACATGACCGGCCAGGTCATCGACGTTCCCGTCTCGACCCAGGCCAAGAACGACATCTACCGCACCGGCTACAAGCTCCTGGGCTGGACCACCGACAAGGCCGCCCTGGACACCTGGGAGGCCATCGGCGCCGACCGCAACCACGCGAGCTTCGACGCCCTGACCGACGTGCTCTACACCACCACCTACGAGGTGGGCGCTCCGCTGCACCAGACGCTGTACGCCGTGTGGGAGCCCGCCGAGGCCACCTTCAACGTGGAGCACTACCGCGTCGTTGCCATCCGCAACGCCGACGGCACCATCTCGCAGGTGCTGCGCGTCGAGGACGGCCCCATCTACACCACCACCCAGACCGGCTTCAAGGCCGAGCAGCTCATCGCCGAGGGCGCCGTCAGGGAGATCACCGACTACGCCGCTTACCCGTCGCTCAAGGGCTTCGAGTACTTCGAGGACTTCTCGCAGCTGCTGAACGGCACGCTGTACGAGGAGTTCGACACGATCACCTCCGCCCCGGGTCTGGCCGGCGACGGCACCACGACCTTCAAGCTGTACTACGTGTCCGTCCTCGTGGACTACGAGGTGCAGTACTGGAAGGTGTCCGGCGACGGCGTGGCAACCCGCGTGCTCGACGAGCACGGCAACGGCGTGAGCGATTGGCGCCAGGGCTATGCGGGCGCCTACGCCAAGGCGGATGCCCAGGAAAGCGCTCCGGGCACCTGGATGTCGTACAGCTACGTGGACGCCGACGGCAACACCATCATCCCGACGCACCTGACCGCCGACGCGTTCCTGCGCGACCCGTCCATCATCGGCTACAGCTACCAGGCCGGCACCTTCACGATCAACGACGTGTCGTTCACCTCCGACCCGTACGTCATGATCAAGGGCGACGGCAGCGCGGTCATCCGCCTGTTCTACACGCCGGACACCTACAAGCTCACCCTCAAGCTCAACGACGACGTCACCTTCACCGACGGCAACTGGATCAAGAGCTACAGCGGCGCGGGCAACGGCTTCGTGCTCACCGGCTCGATCGACGTCACGAGCGGCTCGCAGCACTTCCTGCCGGGCGCGGGTGCCGCGAGGCGTCCGGGCTACAAGCTCGTGGGCTGGTACACCACCAACGCCGACATGGCCACGGCCGGTGCCGCCTCCGTGCTGCGCTACAACAACCTCATGAGCAACCCCAACTTCTACGGCAACGGCACCTTCTACCCGGTGGGCACCAACTACACCGTGCCCGATTCCGATGCGGGCACCGAGGTGTTCATGTACGCCGTGTGGGTCGCCGAGGAGTCCAACTTCCAGATCGCCTACTACAAGGTCGTCGACGGCCAGGCCACGCTCGAGTACACCAACACCAACGCCTCGCTCAAGTACGCCACCGGCGACACCGTCGACCTGCGCGTCACCGACCTCTCCGACCTGCAGGCCCGCTACAAGCTCGTCACCAACTCGACGTTCAGCGACAACGGCCGCGACTACGACTTCCGCGGCTACACGCTCGACCTCACCGACGCGCGCAACGTCCTCAACGCGGTGATCAGCGGCGATCCCACCAATCCCACGGTCTTCCGCGTGTACTACAAGGCCAACGACGACACGCTGTTCAAGGTCCACCACGTCTTCGTCGACGGCGACGGCAACACCTTCGAGGTGCTCACCGAGATCCGCCAGTTCACCACCGACAAGGAGTGGCAGCCGGCGTGGATCGGCCGTGGCACCGGCACGGCGCCGTACCAGACCGGCTACGAGGACAACGTCAACCACATCTACGGCACCCGCGACAACGTGAACCTGACGACCATCACGCTGAGCTACCCGCTGGGCGCGATGATCGGCAACGAGTTCATCTTCGACTTCACCGGCTACAAGTTCCATCCCAACTCTGACGGCTACGTGCCGGGCACCACCCTGCAGACGAGCCTCGCGGCCCGCATCTCCGGCGACGGCAAGTCCGAGTTCACGCTGTACTACGTGGCCGAGGCCCTGCCGCTCACCTTCGTGCTGGGCGACAGCAACTCCACCGACCTGGCCGACCGCGACTGGACGAGCGGCGCCGCCAACATCTCCGGTAACTACAAGGTGGGCAAGACGCTCACGGTGCCGGTCTCCACGGCCGCGACCCGCCCGGGCTACGAGCTCGTGGGCTGGTACTCCGGTGCCGACTACACCATCTACACCAACCTGGTGGGCAAGGAGTCCATCGCCAAGTGCGCCGCTCTGGCCGCCTCCGGCGCCATGGACCAGTACGGCGTCAACCCGCTGTTCATCCCGGCCGGCGGCACCTTCAAGATGCCGCAGGGCGCCACCACGCTGTACGCCGTGTGGCGCGCCAAGGAGATCACCTTCTCCGTCGAGCGCTGGGTCATGGAGGGCGGCACGAACGCCAAGAAGCTCACGACCATGGAGTTCCGCGGATACGCCGGCGACAAGGTCTTCTTCGACGACCCGAGCCAGCCCGAGTGCGAGTACTACGAGGTCCAGGCCGACGGCAGCCTCGTGGCCCTCTCCCCGCGCGACATCATGGACTCCACCAACCCCAACCCCGACCGCAACTGGGAAGTCCCGCTGCCGGCCGGCTACCACCTGTGCGACCCGACCAACCCGAGCGACCAGGCCGACGCCACCATCGGCGGTGTCGAGTACTGGAAGAAGATAGTGACCACTGGCACCATCGAGGAGGTGCCCGGCATGCCCATCGGCAAGCCGACCATCTACCTCGTCTACGTGCCCGACAACGACACGCCGTTCTACATCCAGCACTACCTCGTCCAGGGCGATGGCGACATCATCGACCTGTGGGAGGAGAGCCAGTTCCGCACGATCGGCCATGCCAAGACCGGCGCCTACATCGACGAGGCCACGGGCCGCACCTACGAGCTGGGCACCTGGCTGGACAACTCCACCAGCCCGGCCACGAGCTACGCTCACATGATCAAGGGCTACAAGTTCGGCGAGTACGAGCTGCAGGTGCTCACCGGCACCGTCACCGCCGAGGACCCGCGCCTCGTGCTCAAGCTCTACTACCTGGCCGAGCGCCAGCAGATCAACTTCGAGCTGGGCACCAAGGCCGGTAGCGACTACGCCAACGACGCCAAGTGGCGCGGCGACAACCCGTCCACCAACCTGTACCGCACCGGCGAGAAGATCGCGCTGCCCAATTCCATCGTGGGCGTGCGTCCCGGCTACACGCTGTACGGCTGGTACGTCTCCAACGACGGCGCCTTCTCGACGGCCGACCCGACGCATCCCGACAACGGCACCATCGCCTGCGACCTCGAGGGCATCATCTCCAACGAGTTCATCGACACCCACGCGGGCCGCATCATCAAGGCCGGTGACCCGTTCGCCTTCGAGGTGCCCAACGACACCGTGACGCTGTACGCCATCTGGCGCGCCATCGACTCCGAGTACAAGGTCATCGTCAAGGTCGTCAACGGCGACGGCACCGTCGAGACCATCGCCACCTACGTGCGCACGGGCGTCACGGGCAACTACCTCGACTACGCGGGCACCCCGGGCTCCACGAGCCTGCTGCCCACCGAGCGCTACGGCAACGACATCTCCAAGGTGTACGCCAACCTGCAGAGCATCGTCATCCCGGCCGGCTACCGCATCTACAGCCAGACCAGCCCGCTTCTGCCCGACGGCGTCACCGAGTGGAACACGGCCTACCTCAACGCCACCGGCGACGACGCCGATGCCGCCGGCATCCTGCAGACGATCCTCACCGTGTACCTCGAGGCCATCCCCAACGGCACGAAGTTCTACGTCGAGCGCTACACTGTCGACGTGGACGCCAACGGCAACCTGCAGCTGCCCAACCTCATCGACCGCAACTCCTACAACGGCACCGCCGGCCAGTACGTGCGCGTGGACGCCGCCGTGGACACCGACGGCACCACCATCCTCAACGCCATCTACGACGCCGCGCTCTCCGCCTGGATCGCCAACGCCGCCGCGGGCGCCGAGGCCGGCTGGCGCTACCTGCACGTCAACGGCTACTACGTGGGCTTCTCCTACGACCCGACCTTCTCGAGGGTCCTGCCCGAGAACAGCACCGTCTCGATGCTGTACTCCACCAACGCCACCGGCCGCATCACCGGCCACGTGGGTGACCACACCTCGGCCGACGCCCTGGTGCTACGCCTGTACTACGTGGTGGACCAGTTCACCATCACCTACAAGAGCCTGGGCGGCCAGATCACCGAGGACGACGGCACGACGCCCGAGAACGTGGACCGCACCGTCTACTACAACCACAGCTACACCCCGCTGCCCGCCAGCCAGGTCAAGAAGACCGGTTACAAGCTCAAGGGCTGGACCGACGTGGCCAGCGGCACCGTCTTCAACATCAAGGCCGACGGCACCTTCGACGCCCAGACCTTCCTGTGGGACAGCAACCGCGTGTTCGAGGCCATCTGGGAGGCCCTGCCGGCCGACGTCACCGTCGTCCACATCAAGGTTGACCGCGACGGCAACGGCACCATCGCCAAGACCGACACGTTCCCCGCCATCAAGGACGCCGGCCTGACCTTCACCGTGGCCGAGAATGGCGACACGATGCCGCATGACGCCGAGACCTACGTCGACCGCTACGGCAACGTCAACACCACGCTCGTGACCACCGACGCCGACAGGCTCTTCTGGCTCGGCTACGGCCACATCACGAGCGGCCCGCACAGCTCCGTGCTCATCGGCGGCACGCTCTACACCACGAGCGCCGACGGCTTCGGCTACGAGCGCGCCGTGGTCAACGCCGACGGCACCACCACCATCTACGTCTTCTACTACGCCGGCGGCGCCGACGACAGCATCAAGGTCGACTACGACGTCAACATCTACAAGGTCGACGGCAACGGCAACCGCGTCCTGGTGAGCTCCAACACCTACCAGGGCTACGTCGACACCACCGTCCACGGCAACGCCAACAAGCAGGGCATGGCCGAGGGCCTGACCGGCAACGACGACTGGCATGCCTACGACAAGGCCATGGCCGGCTACACCTACCGCGACGAGGGCCAGGCCGACGCCGGCTACTACAGCGCCAACGCCGCCAACTGGTTCACCACGGCCAAGGCGCTGCTCACCGCGAGCCTGACCGCCACGAGCCGCCCGACGCTCAACCTCTACTACGAGGCCGACGAGCACGAGTTCGTGCTGCACCTGGACGCCGACACCTCCAAGGGCACCTACGACACCAACGCGCTGGCCGCAGCCGGCTGGACCATCTCGACGGACGGCCGCTACGTGAGCCGCATCTACCGCACCGAGCAGACCACCGTGGCGCTGCCCAACGACCTGCTGGGCAACACGCTGTTCAACGGCGCCTACCGCCACGACAACAACGACGCCAACCCGTTCCGCGACGGCTACGAGCTCGTGGGCTGGTCGACCAAGTCCGACGGCGCCGCCGCCAGCGGCTCTGCCAGCGTGACCATCGCCAACAACTACCTGGCCAACAACCAGGAGAACAACTGGCTCGTCTTCAACCCGACCACCGGCAGCCAGACCGTGAGCTACGCCAACGGCACGAGCTACGTGAACACGATCTTCACGCACGGCCTGGGCTACTACCTCGAGTCGGTCAACAACCCCGGCAACATCGCCGGCGGCGTCTTCAGCACCGTGTTCTACACCGAGGACGGCCACGCCGTGGTCATGCCCGCCAGCGACCTGCACCTGTGGGCCATCTGGAAGGCCGACAACAACACGCCCTACACCGTCGAGCGCTACAAGATCCCCGGCACCTACCAGAACGCCGGCGACGAGGTGCAGCTGTCCACCGAGACGCTGTACGGCGTGACCGGCGAGACCGTCTACGTCGACAAGAACTGGATCGACGCCTTCGACCCGACGCACGCCGCCTCTCCCAACGGCGACAGCTACCTGGCCAAGGACACCGCCGTGGCCGGCTACAGCTACCAGCGCGTCATCGCCGACGTGAGCGGTGGCTACGCCAACAGCCTGCCGGGCTGGGGCACCACCAACGGCGCGTACTACGACCTGTCCATCGTGCCGACCGACCTCACCGACGGCCTGGCCCGCCTGTTCACCAAGGACGGCGGCGACATCATCATGGCCGCCGGCGACATCGAGCTCTACGCCGTGTGGCGCGCGCAGAACACCGTGCCCTACACCGTCGAGCACTACCGCAAGGACGGCAACGGCTACCTCAAGCAGGTCATCGTCGACCCGACCGGCACCAACACGCTGTACTGCGTGACCGACGAGGTGTGCACCGCCATCGACCACGTCTACGACGCCGACACCATCGCCAAGTACGACGCGATCGGCAAGCCCTACATCCTGGATCCCGCCTTCCAGGGCTACAACGTCTTCGCCGACGGCGCCAACTTCACCTACAAGGATTCGAGCAACAACACCATCACCGTGCAGAACGTGCGCACCGGCACCTACGATGGCGTCAACCCGCTCGTGCTCAAGCTCTACTACGAGCCCAGGCCGCTGAAGCTCACCTTCGAGGGCGGCGACTACGCCGTTTGGGACACCGCTCCGGATACCGACACCATCGACGGCGCGACCTCGACGCTCACCTCGACGCACACCAAGGAGCTCTACCCGGTCTACACCGAGAAGCGCTTCGACATCGGCGCCGACTACTGGACCCCGAAGATCACCCGCACGGGCTACACGCTCATGGGCTGGACGACCGAGAAGACCTGGAGCCTGGACGGCGGCGCCACGAGCATCGACATCTCCACCGCCAAGGCCCGCGACACCCACGCCATCTACACCGACCTGCAGATGGCCGGCAAGATCTACATGATCGGCGACACCTTCACCATGGGCCTGGTCGACACCACGCTGTACGCCGTGTGGCAGGCCAACGTCTACACGCTCGTGCTCACGCCGGGCGGCGTGGACGGCACGAGCCCCGTGACGCTCGACCCCAACTTCAAGGGCTCCGTGCAGCTCGTGACCGACGAGCAGTACTACCTGCCCGGCTCTGACAAGCTCGACCGCGACGGCTACGACCTGGTGGGCTGGTACTACCAGCCGCAGGTCACCCTCGACGACGGCACCAACCAGTACGTGCACACCTCCGAGGGCCGCACCTCGCAGGACACCGCCAACAAGGCCAGCGCCGACACCGCCGACGGCGGCATCAACGTGGGCAAGCACTTCACGCGCAACGACCCCAACGAGTTCTACGTGATGCCCGCCCCGGTGTACCCCAACACCGTGGTGCGCCTGTACGCCGTGTGGTCGGCCAAGGGCGACACCCCGTTCGAGGTCCACTACTACAAGGTCGACGGCAACGGCAGCCTGACCCTGTGGCTGTCCACCACCACGACCGGCATCGCCAACGAGACCTACACGATCGCCAACCCGCATGACGCCGCGCAGGTGGCCGCCGCCCCGTACAAGAGCGCGCTGCAGGCCATCGACTGGAGCGGCTACAAGTTCATGGGCACGACCCCGACGATCTACGACATCATCGGCACGGCCAGCGCCACCAGCGACGGCTCGCTGCACTGGGCCGGCATCAGCGGCTCCTCCATCACGGGCATGGGCCTCAACCCCGCCGGCACCGTGTGGGGCACCCTGACCATCACCGTGGCCGGCGACGGCTCCTCGGTCATGTCCGTCGTCATGGACTCCACGCCGCTGAGCCTGTACCTCAAGCCGGGCACGGTGCTCGACAAGGACGGCAACGAGACCATCGTGTGGACCGACGCCGCCGGCACTAAGCTGCCCGACATGCCGCAGAACTACAAGGACTACGTCTTCGACGAGACCGCCGGCACCCCGGGCGTGCGCGACGCCAACGTGCTGACGCTTCCCGGCGCCAACGACCTGCAGCGTCCCGGCTACAAGCTCAAGGGCTGGTACTACCTCGAGAACGTGACCACGGCCGACTACGGCACCGTCAACGTCAACGACTCCAAGGGCCTGGCCTCCATCGCCGCGGCCGCCATCGCCATGGCCGACGGCGGCACCACCAACGGCCTGGTGCACTTCATCCCGGTGGGCACCACCTTCACGATGCCCAACCGCGACATCACCCTGTACGCCGTGTGGGAGGCCGAGTCCAAGGACCCGAACGGCAATGACCCGGTCGATCCTCCCTCCCAGTCCAACACCTACCAGACGATCATCTACACCATCAACGGTGACGGCCAGCGTGAGGTCTACAAGGTCATCGACCACTGGGGCGTCGTGGACGAGGTCGCCAGCGCCAACACCTACGACGCGTCCAAGCGCGACTACTGGAACGACGACCGTCCCTACGACAACCCGGACGACTACACCAAGCCGGGCCTGCAGGGCTACAAGTACATCATGCCGGGCACCTACGTCACCTACTACGACGACTTCGGCAACCCCGTGACCACCACGTCGGTCGAGACCGGCTGCATCATCGGCCACACCGCCTGGACCAACCCCGAGTGGCCCGCACCGGACGCCACCACGGGCTACCGCGAGTTCGCCCCCGGCCAGCAGCACCTGCGCCTCGAGATCTACTTCGAGGCCGTGACCTCGCGCCTGATCGTGGACCTGGGCGTGGGCACCTGGATCGATGGCGCCAACGAGACGCGCGGCGACTCCTACTTCCCGGCCCCGGGCTATGACAACCAGCACAGCTACGGCAAGGAATACAAGACCGGTGCCACCGTGCACCTGCCCGTGGACAAGCGCTACGGCGGTCTGGTGCAGGCCCCGCTGGATGCCCAGGGCCGCCCGTACAGCCTGCAGGGCTACGCCTGGGACAACGGCAACACCGTCATGGTGACCGCCCCGGACGGCTCGTTCACCTTCATGTCCATCATGGACTGCATCAGGAACGCCAACCAGGTGCTGGGCGGCATCGACAACTTCATGTACCGCGACGCCCTGATCGCCGAGAACGCCACGGCCTCGACGCCGGTCTACATCCCGGCCGATGCCCCCGCCGGTGCCGAGGACGCCATCTTCAAGATGCTGCCGCAGGAAGTGACCCTGTACGCCATCTGGGCGATGTCCGTGCAACCGCTCACCTTCAGGCCTGACGGCTACGCCGACATCAACGACCCCTCGCGCATCGACCGCGACGGCTCGCTATACACGGTCTACGTGAACCCGGACGGCACCATCGACGAGACCCGCACCACGGCTGTGGCCACGGGCTCGTGGAACACGAGCGACGGCAACCCGCCGGCGGGCTACGAGGACCGCACGCAGCACAACATCGACTCCGAGGTGACCATGCCGGATGCTAGCTACCTGCGTCGCGTGGGCTACACCTTCCTGGGCTGGTCGCGCAAGCTGGGTGCCACCGAGCCCGATGCCGACCTGACCTACCAGGACCTCGACGGCGACGGCATCTACGAGACCGCCCCGACGGGCTGGAGGATGCCGGCCGAGGAGACCATCCTGTACGCCGTGTGGGAGGCCCAGTGGATCCCCATCATCTACGATTCCAATTACCCGGACGTGCCGCACCTGGATCCGGACGAGTGGCTCGTGGAGTGCTCCACCACCATCACCCTGGACGCGCCCCAGCGCGACGGCTACAAGCTCAAGGGCTGGGCCGTGACGCCTGACGCCACCGACATCGACTACAAGCCCGGCGACAAGTACGACGTGCTCAACTGGCTGAGCGTGCTCGAGGACAACGGCGACGGCACCTTTAGCGAGAAGCTCGTCAACCCCAACGTGCTCTACGCGATCTGGGAGCCGGACGGCGTGACGCTGGTGTACTGGTCGTTTACGCCTGATTTCCCCGTCGATGATGGCGTGTATACTGAGATACGCAGAGAGACTGTACAGCTTACAGATCTTTTCGATTACAAATTTGATCAGAACAAGGACGATGATCCGACTAACGACTATCTGCCCTATAAACCGACAGGTTGGTATGATGATTCGTGGGCTGAGCTTTACAATCAGGATTGGGTAGACTCGTACGGCTTTGAGCCCACGATTCAGTGGATTGCCGATTACATTGGCTGGGATGGAGTAAGTGATATCAATGTCTATGCCGATATGGTGCTTCGCGAGATTAAGGTGACTTACGAGGCAGGTGGCTACGAAGACGAGAACTATATCGAATTGGTGCAGTACATCCCCTGGAATGTCACTCCGTATATTGAGGGCCTTAAGTGGAGCGGCCGTGTACTTCTTAGCGAAACTGATGACTGGGGTGATGAGCTCGATTCCACGATAACCTGTGGCGATATTCTCACTGATATGATATTCGATCCGCTTGCTGATGAAATGACGATTTATCTTGACTGGATGCCGATTAATTATGAGGTTGAGTTTGTTTTCCCGAATGGTTCCAGCACTATTCTGGGCCTGAATTATGCTGATGTGATTGGTTTTCCGACCATCAATATGGCTGGCGATTATCCTGGTTATGATTTTGTTGGATGGTTTACTGAGCCGAATGGTGGCGGTGAACAAATCCCTGATGGCTATCGTTATGCAAATCTTGAAAAGAACGATACGATTGCTTCTAGGACTCTCTACGCCTACATTATCCCCTCGGTCGGCGGCTCCTCCGTCAGCTCGATGAGCGTGCTCGACGAGGTCGCGGTAATCGAGACCATCTCGACGTCGACGCCGCTCGCCAAGGCCAAGGCTCGTCGCTCCTTTGCGATGGCTGCACCCAAAGCTGTAGAGTCCGAGAGCACTCTCGAGGGGGATATCGAGCTGACATGCATTGAGGCAGACACGACGATTATTGCTGATTCCGAGAATCCTCTTGCTGCTGGTGATGCAATTTGTGCAGAGTCCGAGAAAGCACCCGCATCTTCCGAGCTCCCTGCTCGCGATGCCCTGGACGTGCCGATGACTCTGGACGCTCGTGAACCCGAGGAGCAGGGGAGTGTGACGCTGCGCTATTGGTCGTACACCGAGGACTCGCCCGATGAGGGCGTGAAGGTGAATGAGGCGACGGTTCAGCTTACCGACCTATTCGACTTTTCCTATGACCAAAACAAGGACGACGACCCGTCCAACGACCATTTCGCCTACAAGACCATCGGTTGGCATGACAGCACGTTCGCGTGCACGTACAACCAGAGCTGGGTCGATTCCAAGGGGTTCCATCCGACTGTCCAGCATATTGCTGACGCTATTGGTTGGGATGGTTCAGTTCCCTATATCGATGTGTACAGCGCGCTGGAGCGTAGATACATTAAAGTCACGTATGAGGGCAATGGCTATGAGGCCGAGCATGACCTCCAGACCGTGCGGTACATGTCGTGGGATGGGCGACCGTACGTTTCCGATGTCCACTGGGCCGGCTATAAGCTGCTCGGGCAGTATGACGACCTCGGTGACGAGATTGATGAGACGACGACCTGCGGATACATACTGAAAGACCTGCTCGACGATCCTCTTGCGGACACGCTGACAGTCTATTTTGCCTGGCTGCCAAAACACTACACGGTTACTTTCCACATAGACGACGGCAGCTCACGCAGGAAGGTCACCTACTATGAGGGTATTGGCCTGCCTGCAGTAGGAACAGACTTTGCCGTTTCCGATGACCAGTTTTTTGTGGGGTGGTTTACCCAGCCCAATGGTGCGGGGCAGCGGGTCAAAAGTGGCGATAGCTACTCAAGCTTCGAGCCTGATGAATACGTGTATTCCCGTGACCTCTATGCCTGCATCCGCTCTGTTGATAATGTGACCGTTCAGTACTGGTCCTTCACTGACGCCTCGCCTGACGATTTCGCGCTCGTTCACTCGGCGAGCATGCAACTTTCCGATGTTTTCGACCCTACCTATAACCAGAACAGCGACGGTGATCCGAGCAATGATTGGATGCCCTACAGGCCCACGGGTTGGTCGGATATCAACCTCAATACGTACTGGGCAAGTGACCCCACCACTCTTTGGCCGACTATACGGCAGCTTATTGGTAACGCTTTCTTGGATTCTGATACCGCGTGGGATGGCCTGAGCCCCATTAACCTGTATTGCGAGTACGAGTTACGCATGTTCGATGTGCATTACAACTTGTATGGCTACGAGGATGAGTACCATTTCGAGACTGACCGACAATTCAGCTGGTACGGTTGTCCTGTAAACGATACTATCCAGTGGCAGGGTCATAGGCTTGACGCAATCCTTGATGACGAATTCAACGCGATTGATAGCACTATGACCTGTGGTGATATCTGGCTCAGGCTCAATCCCGATTATCCTATCCTTGCGTATCCTGATGATGTTCTGAATATCGAGTATGTTTGGACCACACTTGACTATACGGTGAGCCTCTATTATCCCAACGGAATAAAGGAAACTCTCAGCGTGCTATATCCGCAGGAGATTCATTTTCCAACCTCTGGCAGTGGATTTGATTACCCTGGTTACAACTTCATCGGCTGGTTCACACAGCCCGACGGAGCGGGCGAGCAGATTCTTGATGGCAGGAAATACGGGGGTATCGTCCGCGACGACACCGTTCGCAACCTCAACCTCTACGCCTATTTCGTTTCGAAAATGGTGACTGTCGAGTACTGGTCCTACACTGATGCGTCTCCTGACGAGATGGCGCTCGTTCATGCGGCGAACACGCGACTTGCGGATCCTCTCGATTACACCTATGACCAGAACAAGGATAACGACCCGACCAACGACTGTTTGGGCTATAGGCTCATCGGCTGGTATGACGAGTGGGGGGTGGAGTACTACACGCAAGATTGGGTCGAAGCGATGGGTCGCGTCCCGACTATCCAAGACCTCGCCATTGCCATTGAATGGGACGGCAAGAGCCCCCTTGTGCTCTATGGTGACCTTGCGATGCGCCAGATAGAGGTCAGATACTTCGCCGGAGGCTACGAGGAGGAAAACGGTTTCGATACTGTCCAGTACATCCCCTGGAACTGCTCTCCCTACCAGGAGGGGCTAAGATGGGTCGGCCATGAGATGCTTGCCCAGACCGATGACTGGGGTCATGAGATTAATTCAACGATGACCTGTGGGGACATCCTCGTAAGCATTGAGGACGAATGGTCTGACGTCCTGAATATCTACATCGACTGGATAAAGATGGAGTACTGGGTCAATTTCGTGATGCCTGATGGGAGCGTTTGTATCGCAGGGCACGACTATGACGGCGTAATAGCCTTTCCCAGTGTCAACATGGGAGGCTATCCAGGCCATAAGTTTGCTGGCTGGTTCACGGAGCCCGATGGTTCCGGCAAGCAGGTTCTTGTGGGGGCTAGATACTGCGAAATCGAGCCCAGTGACCTGATCTACTCGAGGACGCTCTATGCCTATATTGTTCCTCTGGCTAGCGATGCCTCCATTGTTTCGATGAGCGCGAGCGCTCCGGCCACCGCCCCCGTGCGCTCGGCCGAGTGCGTCGAGGTCCAGTACTGGTCCTACACCGATGCCTCGCCTGACGAGATGGTGCCCGTGCGCGCCGTCACGGCCCGGCTGGACGACCCCTTCGACTACTCCTACGATCAGAACAAAGATGATGATCCATCCAACGACCGCCTGCCCATGCGCGCGGCGGGATGGCGCGACTTCTGGGGCACCGAGCTCTTCGATGGGGGCTGGACCGAGACGGCCGGCCGTGTGCCTACGGTCTGGGATCTCGCCGACGCCGCCGGCTGGGACGGGACCGGACCGATCCGCGTGTACGCGGAACTGGAGCCGCGAGTGTTCGATGTGCATTACATCATGTACGGATACGAGGACGAGCATGCTTTCGATATCGATCGACAGCTTAGCTGGTTTGATTGCCCCGTTGACGAAACCGTCGTCTGGAAAGGCCATCTGCTTGATGAGGTTTTAGATGACGAGTTCAACGTGCTCGACAGCTCTATGACTTGTGGCGATATTTGGCTAGCGATTAACTATGACTATCCCACCCTCTATTATCCGGATGACGCTCTGAATATCGAGTATGTTTGGACCACCCTTGACTATACGGTGAGCCTCTATTATCCCAATGGAATAAGGGAAACTCTCAGCGTGTTGTATCCGCAGGAGATTCATTTACCAGCCTCTGGTAGTGGCTTCGATTACCCTGGTTACGACTTCGCGGGCTGGTTCACGCAGCCAAATGGCGCGGGCGAGCAGGTACTCGACGGCAGGAAATACAGCAGCATCGTCCGCGACGATGCTATCCAGAACCTTGACCTCTACGCCTACTTTGTCCCGAGCGCGGATAGCGTGACGTTGGTGTACTGGTCGTTCACCAATGACCATCCTATCGACGACGGCGCGTATGCGGAGGTTCGCAGGGTCACCGTCCGGCTCACCGACCCCTTCGACTTCGCCTATGACCCGAACAAAGATGATGATACGGCCAATCATTACCTGTCCCATAGAATTACGGGCTGGTATGACGAGTGGTGGGCCGAGCTCTATAACCAGCAGTGGATCGATGACAATGGCTTTGCGCCCACGATTCAGTGGATTGCCGATTACGTTGGCTGGAACGGCGAGGGTGACATCAATGTCTACGCAGATGTTGAGATGAGAGTAATCAAAGTTACATACGTAGCTGATGAGTTTGTGAAAGAGAATTCCTTCGATACTGTTGAGTACATATCCTGGAATGTGTCTCCGTATGCATCCGGCTTACGCTGGTTTGCTCACGAGTTGCTTTCCCAGACGGATGAGTGGGGACAGGAAATCGACAGTTCGATGACGTGCGGCGATATCTTGTTGGGAATTCACGATGAGTCATCAGATTCGCTTACGATATACCTTAACTGGGTTGCACTTTCCTACAACGTGACTTTTTGCACGCCTAATGGCATGCTTAGCGTTTTGACCATTGGCTACCTCGACGAGATCGTATTTCCACAATTGGGCATCGACTTTTCGTATCCCGGATACGATCTTGTCGGTTGGTATACGGAGCCCGACGGTGGCGGAAATCTCGTAGAAATTGGAGCCCACTATAACAATATTGAGATGTCTGATTCCGTTACCGAAAGAACCCTGTACGCCTACCTCGTCCCCTCGGCTAGCAAGCCCCAGAACGCCGTCTCGGCGGCCCTGCAGCTTGCTAGCATGCAGGCCATCGCATCCACTCTCGCGGATTCCGTGCAGATGGACGCCGTGAACGGTCTTGCCGCGGATGACGCCACGTCCTCCGCCCCCTTGTATCCCGCTGCCGCATGTGCAGCGTCCACATATGAAATGATCGCCGGAAGTGCCGCTGGACACACGGTTTGCCCCGCTCAGACGATGCAGGCCGTGCTTCCCAGCGTGACACGTCGCGTCGCCTAGGAGCATGACATGGTTCGCCTGCCGCAAACTTCCATGCCTTTACCCTGTCAAATCCCGGTCATCGTGGCAAAACTCATGACTGCTATACAGGGCCTGTGGTATCAATTACCCGTGCCTGACAAGGGGATATTCAGGGGAGTATCTACACGGATGAACGCACGCGTCCAACATAGGAATAACCTGCAAAAGGTCATCAGCTGCCTGCTGGTGTTCTGTCTCGCGTTCTACTACGTGGGCGTGCCGACGACGGCGTACGCGACGACGGCAGACGAGGGCGTCGTTGCCACGGACGAGACAGATAGCCCGGAGCAACTGTCTCATCTCGAAGACCAAAATGAGACAGCTTCCTCCGGGCAGCAGTCTCATCCTGATGAGGATTCTGCCGAGACTCCTGCTGAAGAGACCACCGACACCACTGACACTGACGACACCACCGGTACCACTGAGGGCGAGGGCGACCGCGACCTCAACGCGCCCGATCCGGATGACCCCGCCGCCAACGAGGAGCCCGACCCGCAGCATGCGGTGAGCGTGAGCTCTGCCTTTGACGTGGATAGTCGCACCATCACCTATACGGTGACCGTTACCAACACGGGCGACGACGCCCTCACGGGCGCCAGCTTCCTCATCTCGCCCGGCGTGGAGGCCGGCGAGGGCGCCTCGTCTTCCACCGGCGTAAACGGCTTCGAGTCGGCGCATGACGGCGCAGACTACGCAAACTTCGAGATCACGGACCTTCCCGCCGACTTCGATTTAGCCGTGGGCGCATCTGCTAGCTTCACCTTTACCCACGAGCTCGTCATCCAGCCTACGGATGGCACGCCCGTAACCGTGGGATTCTATGCCACGGTCGAAGCCGCCGGCGAGACCGCCTTTGGCTCTTGCATGGACGATTATGTGCTTCCCTACGAGGCCTACGAGGTATCGAGCTATTTCGACGCCGCCAAGGCTGACGGTTCGCGCGTATCTGGCGATGAGCCGGTCGTCGTGGGCGACACCCTGTACTTCACCTATGTCGTCACCAACACCGGTAACGTCCCCCTGCGCGGCGTGTGGGCCCAGTCCACGGGCATCGCGCTGGTCAACCCCAGCGACGACTGGTCCACGGCCACTGTGCTCCAGCCGGGGGAGAGCCGCAACTTCACGGCCTCGCACCTCGTGACCGACGCCGATACCGCCGATGCCCAGGACGGATACGCACGTCTGTGGGCCACGGCGTCCATCTACGTCAACGGTCAGTCCCAGGAGTGCACCTGCGAGGGCCCGGTCGTGGCCCTGGATTACCTGGACGTCTGCATCCGCCTGCTCTACTTCGAGGGTGCCCAGGTCACCGAGTATCCGGAGCGCAATCTGCACATGAGGGCCTTCGTCGACGACGACTTCTACTGGCCCGTGGACTACATCTACGAGAACTGCACCGACGGATTCGAGATCTACCGTCCGACGAGTTTCGATCCCATCGCGCCCGAAGAGCTTTCCCAGATGGGAACCAACCAATATGGCGAGATAGTGCTACCCGTTGCCTACCTGCGCACTCCCACCGAGGCCTCCTGGACCGTGAACTACTACCTGGACTCCACGGAAGGCGAGTACCTGGGTAGCGAATACGGCACCGGCAACGTGGGCGAGGCCATTCCCGTGCAGATATACGCGGCGCCTACGGGCTACAAGGCAGACCCCGTCGTCACCGGCCCCGAGGTCATCGACGCCGATGGCACCCAGAACGTCGTGGACGTGGTCTACGAGCGCGATAGCTTTGGCTACACCGTGAACTACTACAGCCGCGATTACGCCGGCCAGGAGAGCTTCCTGGGCAGCACCACCGGCCCTGCCGCCACGTACGGCTCCACGGTGACGGTGCCCGTCGAGCAGCTCAACGCCAAGCTCCCCACGGGCTTCAAGGCGCTCGAGGCCGGCGCGGACTACACGGTGGACATCACCGCCGACGAGTCCCAGAACGTCATCGACGTGACCTACGACCCCGACACCTTCACCTACACCATCCGCTACTATCACGATGCGGCGCTGGACGATGCCTATCACTTCCAGGGAGAACCCCTGGTGGGGGAGGCCGTGTACGGCTCCACGGTGCACGTGGACATCCACACCCTCAACCGCAACATCCCCGACGAGGGCTTCTACCCCAAGGACAATGACGACGAGTTCGACATCGTCATCACCGAGGACGCGGCCGCCAACAGCTACAACGTGGTCTACGAGCGCGCCAGCTACGCCTACACCATCGCCTACTACAAGGACTCGGTGGCCCCCGAGAACCTCCTGGGCGAGCGCACGGGCGTCTACCTGTGGGACTACGACCGCAACCTGGCCGTGCCCGGCGACACCGACGCCTTCCTGCCCGAGGGCTACCGTAGGCTCGTCGCCGACCTGCGAATCCACATCACGGCCGATCCAGCCCAAAACGTGCTGAACGTCGTCTACGACAGGAAGCGCAACGACCTGGGCTTCACCGTCAACTACTACCGGGACAGCGTCGATGCCGCCAACCTGCTGGGCAGTGACACCGGCACGGGCACCTTCGAGGACGCCATCCCCTACGTAAGCGGCAAGTACGCCCCCGAGGGCTACGACACTACCGGCGTGACGAGCGGTGCCACCACCATCGGCATCGATGCTGACGCCAACGTCCTCAACGTCGTGTACTCCAAGGGGCAGGTCGGCTACACCGTCAACTACTACCGGGACAGCGTCGATGACGCCAACTTGCTGGGCTCCGTAACGGGATCCGGCATGCTGGGAAGCGACATCCCGCACGAGGTCGGGCCGTTTGCCCCCGTGGGCTACGACGTGGCAAACGCCGCCACGAGCGGCCAGACGCTCGTGACCGCCGACGCGGCCGCGAACGTGCTCAACGTGGTCTACACCAGGCAGAACAACCTGTCGTGGCGCGTCAACTACTACCTGGGTAGCATGGACGGCGCCCCCGTGGCCTCCGAGACGGGCTACGGTGCCTATGGCGATGCGATCGTCTTCGAGGAGGGTAGCCACCTCGCCCCCGGCTACGTGACTCCCGCCCAAGTGAGTGGTGACACCACCATCGTGAACCTCGAGGGCGAGAGCGTTCTCAACGTGGTCTATCCGCTGGGCAGCTACGATTACACCGTCAACTACTACAAGGACGCCATCTCCGAGGACAACCTGCTGGGAAGCGACGTGGCCAACGGCCTCTACGGCAGTCCCGTCATCTTCGAGCAGGGCAAGTATGCTCCGGAGGGTTACCTCACCACCGGCCAGACCAATGGTGCCCTGACCGTGGGCTATGACGTTGCTAGCAACGTCCTCAACGTCGTCTACACCGTTGATAGCTTTGGCTATAGCATCAACTACTACAAGGGTAGCGTCGCCGACGAGAACCTCGTCGAGACCGTCCACAACCCCGCTGACCTGCGCCCCTTCGGCTCGACCGTCGAGCTGCGCGCGAGCGAGATCAACACGCATCGCCCCAACGGCTATGCCGAGGTCTCCAACGCCCGTAACCTCACCATCACGGCCGATGCCGCAAACAACGTCATCAACGTGGTCTTCGCGCCCGACTTCGGCGAGTTCTACGAGACCGGTATCGAGCCTGTCGTGACCACCTACGATGGTTCCACGCACTACGTGACCGCGCCCGGCGTGGTCGATGGCGACGTCGTAACCTACGTCTGCGATGGCGTCTACGAGACCCGTACGGTCGGCGTCGACGAGAACAGCGGCCTGGAGTTCACGGAAGTCACCGATGGCGACGTGCCGGTTGTCGTCATGCTCACCCGCGCGGGCATTGCCTCCAACGCCGTCGAGACGTACGTGAACAGCGCGCCCGCTCCCGTGGTGCCCGACAATCCCGACACGCCCGACAAACCCGATGATCCGGTTACGCCGGATAATCCCGATAACCCCGATGATCCGGATAACCCCGACGACCCCGCGATCGATGATCCCGAGGTGCCCAGTGACATCTACGTGCCCGGCACCGATACCACCACCGATAGGGGTCCCATGGGCCAGATCGCCGAGCGCATCTTCTCCTATGTCGACCCCGGCATCGACGTGCCCGGTCCCCTGAATGCCACTCCCATCGAGAGCGGTCTGGACCTTGCCGGCACTGAGACGATCGCCGATGACGCCAACCCGCTGGCTGCGCCCGCAGCGCCCCAAAAGGACTTCAACGCGGTGAGCTACCTCCTTGTGGTGCTAGCTACCTTGTGCCTGGCTGCTACCTCGATTCTGCTGGTCGTTGGTAAGCACATCGGCAACCGCATGATGCAGATGTCAGTCGAGCTTGCTATCACCGACGAGCGCAAGAGGCGCGTCGTGAAGCGCATTGCGACAGGGCTTGGGGTCTGCGCCATCGTGCTCTACGTGCTATGGGCAATGCTCTTGCTACTCTGAGCAATCTATTAAAACTAATCTAGAAAAGGGCTACAGGGTCAACGCACCAGAGCTCAGAACGCCTGGGCCGTAGGGCGATGCGATCAGAGCTCAGAAACCCATTCGCTCTGATCGCATCGTCCTACGGCCTTGATTCACGAACGTTTCTCCAAACTCAATGAAAAATGACCTCTCAGAATCGCGTCTAACAGACTTTGCGAGTGGTCTATGAGTATTTACACCTAGGAAATATACGAGGTCTTAGAGGGCAAAATATTGCGTCATCCTACAAAACCGCAGGTCAGAGCACTATGGCATTAAGGAAGAATAGGGGAGAATTGCCCGCGAGCGGTATTGCATGGTAGAATAGGGTAACCGGGTGGCCACCGTTGCAGCGGTTTGGCTAATCCCCATGTGTTTTTGGCACGTGAGATAGCCGCTTCCACGAACAAGGGGGCGGCTATTTCAATAGCAATTAGTATTAGTGCGGTGCGTGAGATATTTCTATCTCGCGCACCGCACCATTTCCTCCGCTCTCTCCCAGAGAAAATAGAAAACAGGTCCGGGATAGGGGCGTAGGGCAGACGTGATCAGGACGACTGGGTTTTGGAGCCCTGACACGTCTGCCCTATGCCCCTAAATTCGCTCAATGTGCCTTGTTTTCTAGATTCCCGATTTGCATTTCTAGCAATAACAGTGTATGTGCTACGAATCGGATAGTCTCGTGTATACCCAGAAGCTACTAATTGCTACAAAACCATATACGCATTTATCAGGTGTTTTAGATTTGGCCCCAAAAGCCATATATCATTGTATATCTCCCGGTCAGAGCCATATTTCCCAAAGTGGGGGAGGGGCCATTCCGGCCTCGAATCCGGTCCGTTTTCGGCTCGAAAATCACCCGTTTTCGGACCCGAAATCGGCCCGAAATCGACTCGAGATTCAGCCTGCGGATCGTTCGGTCACGACCCCAAAATTGGCTTGAATTGTGGAGGAATTGTGAAGAAATGGGCATTCATTGACCGTTCACCCACACAAAATCGAGCCTCTGGGGGTCCGTCTGGAAGCTCCCGAACGACTTTCAGAGTCCTCATGTATGCGGCATACCCTCTCGCCAGGCTTCCGCGCTTTCTTCCGCGCCTCATGAAATCCGAGGTCAACACCGCAATTCCGAGGCTTCTCGAGACATCTTCCGCGCCGGGGTTCCGCGCCTGGAAACAGGCAAAGCGCGGAAGGGCAAATCGGCGCGGAAGTCTCGGTCAACGACACATTGCCAATACTCGAAATTCGCTGACCTGCGCAAACGTAAATCGAATTTGGCACGATTTCGAGGTCGAAAACAGGCGAATTCTGAGCCTGAGCTGGACAACCCTAGAAGCGCGGAGTACCATTCCGCATGCTTCGCCAGAGGAGTGTCTCGACGGCACCCCTGGGGAGCGCAAAGCAGGAAGCCTCGACTCCGAGGGAAGGATCTTGGGTCGGGGTGTCTACGGAAAGACGGATTTGATGCAAGACTGGAAAGACATAGAGCAGGAGAGGGGTATAGCTACGGCTGCCCTGTCTTCTGACATGCCTGCGGTCAAGCATCGCAACCGCCTCGTGGCCTGCATAGCCGTTATATTCGTAGCGGCAGCGTTATTGTTCGCAATGCCTTCTCTTGCGTATGCCTCTAGCGAGGCGAGTGCTAGCCCCCAGGGCGGCGAGGCGCAGGAAATCCTGCTACAGCAGCAGCGTAGCAGCAAGTCGGTGGACATAACGCCAAATCAACCCGATATAGCACCCCCACCCTACACGGCTACAGATGCCTACACGACGACCTCGGATAAAAACTCCGAGGTCGTTGCAGTTTCTGGGGACGATGCTAGCAACCGGGTTGGCTATACAGAAGATGGTAAAGACAGCGATGATGACTCCGACGATGCTAGCTCCACCGAGCAGAACGCATCGGACGGAGCCAATCAAAACACGGGTGCTAGCGACACTGGGAGCGATGCTAACAGTGGCGATACTAGCAACCCTGATACCGCTGATAAGAGCACTGGTGATAGCACCGGTGCTCCTGCTATTGACGACGAGCTAGCTACTGGTGACAAGAACCAGAGTGCCCAGCCGACTGTTGATAGCGATAGCAAGGGCAAGGACGTGATCTCTACTGACGGTTCGCAAGCCGGTCAGGGTGAGGATCTTTCCTCTGCTACCTCCTCGAGCAACCGAGGGGAGGTGCAGAATCAGCAAACTATTACTAGTGCTTCGGATAGCATTACCACGCAAGCGGGTGGGTCAATCACAATTGATTTTCTCCACGGTTGGACTTCTACTGATGCTCCTTCGGGCAATACCACTACAAAGTGGACTACCACCAACACTTGGGGTTCAGCTCTTGATCCTACATATGGCGCAAATAAAGCCTTGATTAATGCTACAAATTGCCAGATGACTCTGACAAGTGCTACTGATCCTGCTGGTGCAAATTTGTCAAAAATTTATCGCTATGGTTACAAGTTCTCGACATGGACCATTATTGGATACAACAATACTAGCAAACGCTGGCAGAAGCTGACTGCAACCACGCTTACAGCACTCAGTAATTTCGCTGGGTACAAAAATGGAACAATCACCAATGTCGAAATGTATCCTTCGTTCGCTCCATCAACTCCAGGCGTTCAGTTCTATGTCGCCGACCTCCCAGACGGTGGTTCTGATGGATACAAGTTTGACCAGACTGTTGATTTCTCCAAGCATCCTCATTCGGATCCCACCAACGCTGACCTAAAATGGCAGGTCATGAATGACTCTGAAACGCTTCCTGCAAGCAAGGCCATTATTGAAAATGGCGCAACCCTGACCATGTCCGATCTCTACAATCTCGTTTTTGGCACGCGCTCTGCGACTACTTTTCTTGATGCTTTTGATACTGAGGCCGGAAAAGTAATTGAGTCTCTCAAAATCAAAGAATATCTCGATGAAGCTGCTGTCTCTTTCACCGTTACCTATAACAATGGCGGTGGCACCGGCACGGCCGTGACCATCACCTACACCACCTCTTCTCCGAACGCAACCACCGATGGCTCCGCCACCGGTGCGACGCCCGGCGGCTTCACCCGCACGGGCTATACCTTCAAGGGCTGGGCCACCGCCAACGGTGCGTCCACCGCCCAGATTGCTGACAAGGGTGCCCTCAAGCCCACCCTGGCCTGTGCCAACGGTGGCGCCTACACGCTCTATGCCGTGTGGGAGGTCATCAAGCACAACGTCTCCCTCGTCTATAACCAGAACTTTACCGGTAGCAACGCGGGCTCCATGCCCACCAACCCCGCTGCCGAGCCTATAAGCCACGGCGCCAACTATTCCGGCACCGTTGCCAACAACACCCCGACCCGCACGGGTTACGAGTTCCTGGGCTGGTCCGAAAGCGCAAGCGCCACCACGGCCACCTATTATGGCCCGAGCAATCTCACCATCACCAGGAACAACATCACGGCCGACACCACCATCACGCTGTACGCGGTGTGGAAGGCCTATCCCACCATCACCTACAACGGCAACGGCAACACGGGTGGCACGGTTCCCACCAGCACCTCTGCCGCGCCTGGCTCCACCTATAACATCGCCCAGGGCACGCCCGTCCGCACTGGCTACGTCTTTGCCGGCTGGACCACGGTCCAGAACAACGCCTCGGGCACCAAGTACTCCTACAACGGCACCATCGCTGGCGCCACGGGCGTGTTCACCATGCCCACCACCAACGTGACCTTCTACGCCCTGTGGAACCCGCAGATCACCTACAACGCCAACAGGCCCACCGACGCGGCCAGCACCACGGTGTCGGGTATGCCCAACCCCGCGACCGTGACCGTGACCTACGGCTCCAACACCACTGCCGCTGCGGCCCCCAGCCTGGTGGGCTGGAACTTCGCCGGCTGGAACACCGCCGCCAACGGCAGCGGCACCTCCTATGCCGCCGGCGCGGCCATCAACAACTTCACCACCTCCATGACGCTCTACGCGCAGTGGACCGTCAAGGGCGGCTACAGCATCGCCTGGTACGACCAGCAGACCGCTGCCAGCGACGGCACCGCCTACCACACGCAGAGCAACCTCAACTGGACCGCCAGCATCAGCCTGCCGTCCGGTACGCCCACCAAGACCGGTTACACCTTCGACGGCTGGTACACCCAGAAGAACGGCGATTCCGCCACGGGCACCAAGATCACCGCCGTCGACACCTTCAACAAGCTGTGGCAGGTCATGAAGACCGCCGGCCAGGCAACTGACACCACCACGCAGCTCAAGGTCTACGCCAAGTGGACCGAGAAGGACAAGGTGACCCTGACGCTCAACCCTAACGGTGGCAACTACAACGGCACCACGGGCGTCTACACCGTCAACAACATCCTGAACGGTGGTTCCGCCTCCATCCCCACCGCCGCCGCGGTCTCCAACCCGTGGCGCGAGGGCTACAAGTTCAAGGGCTGGACCGAGTCCAGCTCCGGCACCGGCACCGTGTACGTCGCCGGCCACACCTTCACCAACATGACGACCAGCAAGGTCCTCTACGCCAAGTGGGAGGCCGCCGACGTCGTCTTCACCTTCGACAAGAACGCCACGGCATCCGAGGTCATCTGCCACAAGACCCCGGATCCCTACCAGATGACCGTCAAGTACGGCAGCTCCATCGCCGTGCCGCAGGGCATCACCATCTACGAGCGCACGGCCTACAACTTCGCCAAGTGGACCTACACCACCACCGCCGGCGCCTCCGCCGACATCGCCGCCGCCGGCGCCTCGGTGGCTGTCGCCAACTTCAAGATCACCTGGACGGGCACCTCGGCCGACGGCACCCTCGCGGGTACCGCCACCATCGTGGCCAACTGGACCCCCTACACCTACACCATCGCCTGGGATCACAACTACACCGGCCGTCCCACCCCGACGACCACCAACAACGTGAAACCCACCGACACCATCACGCAGCCTGCCAACCCCACGCGCGCCGGTTACGACTTCAAGGGTTGGAAGACCGTCGCCAACGGCACGGGCAACACCGTCGCCACCGGCAACTCCGTGGGCTCCACCTGGACGCTCACGGGCCTGCCCAGCGGCGCGACCCTCACCGCCTACGCGCAGTGGGAGGAGAAGAAGGTCCAGATCCGCGTCTACGGTGACGGCTCCAAGGCCGGTATCCAGTACGGCGACGGCTCCGCCTACACCGCCGGCACCGTGATCTACGTGGGTGCCGCCACGGGCGCCATCTACGCCAACGCCGGCGACTCCACGCCCACGGCCAAGAACGTCTCGACCGGCTTCAAGCCGCTCATCACCGACTCCAGCTACGAGTTCAGCGCCACGCACGGCTCCAAGTGGACGCGCGGCTCGGCCACGGGCACCCAGGTCTCCACTGCCGAGACCCTGGCCCTTCCCAAGACGAGCAACCTGTACGTGACGGGTGACTACTACCTGACCGTCTCGCCCAAGTGGTTCGCCTACACCATCGAGTACTACGAGCAGAACACCACCGGTTCCGGTTACACCAAGGTCAGCTCTCCCGCTGGCAGCGGCACCGCGCCGTTTGGCTACGCCCTGCAGCTGGGCACCACGGCCGGCACCAACGACTCCACCAAGACCGTGACCGTGACCCGCTCCGACATCACGGGCTTCACGTTCAACTCCGCCGCGGCCGGCTCGGTCACCAACCTGACCGCCATCAGCGCCACGGCCGCCAACAACGTGCTCAAGCTCTACTTCGACCGCAACCAGTTCAACGTGCAGGTCTCCTACTCCGGTGACGTGCCCCCCTCCATGGTCTACACCCCGGCCACCGACACCAAGCGCTTCGGCGAGACCGTGACGCTCACGGCTCCCCCTGCGGTGACCGGTTACACCTTCACCGGCTGGGTCCTCAAGAACACCGTGTCCGGCCTCACCGCCGGCCAGGTCAAGAGCGGCACCTTCGCCATGCCCAACGGCGCCGTCGTCATCGAGGGCGTCTGGTCCAAGGTGAAGTACAACGTGCTCTTCGTCAACGACGCCACCAACGGCAACATGAGCGGCACCAGCAACTACCAGCTCGACTACCTGGATTCGCTGCCCGCCACCCCGACCATCAACCCCAAGGACGCCAACAACTACTACTTCATGGGCTGGGAGCTCTTCGAGGGCTGCACCTCCACGTCCTCCCTGTCCGTGACCGGCGGCACCTCCAAGGGCATCATGTCCGTGGACGCCATCCTGGGCCTGGGCGCCGAGGCCGGCACCCCCTGGCAGGTCACCTCGCACTCCCGCTTCGTGGCCCGCTTCGGCAAGACCGTGGCCGTGTCCTACACCAACGGCGGCGCCAACGCCTTCGGTACGGTCAACGGCTCCATGGTCGCCAACACCGTCACCAAGGACGGCACCTATTACACCCAGCTCCAGCTCGGCTGGAACATGCCCGGTTACGGCGGATCCTTCGATCCTTCCGGTGACCGCAACGGCCTGAACCCGCACGCCGCCCCCGGCTACAAGTTCGTGGGCTGGGAGTGGGTCGACGTGCTGTCCGGCAACGTCACCAAGCGCGCCGTGGGCTCCTACAACGCGGCCAAGAAGTTCGTGCTCGCCAGCGGTGACGCGCTTCCCACCACGGTCGACCAGTCCTACACCTTCACGGCCATCTGGGAGGAGACCTCCCAGCAGATCCACTTCGTGAACAACTGCGTGAACATCCCCGGTGTCACGGGCGCTCCCGCCCCCGGTGACATCGTCGCCAAGACCAACGAGGTCGTGAACCTGCCCAAGGCACCGGCCTACGGCGCGGCCACGAACCCCACCGGTTACACCTTCGTGGGCTGGACCACCGTGTCCACCGGCTACGTCGCCGGCACGAGCCCGCTGTACACCAACACCTTCACCATGACCGCGGGCGTCCGCGAGACCGGCACCTACAACCTGCCCGCCGTCGCCGCCGACGGTGGCTACGGCGTGACCCTGTACCCGGTCTTCAGCGAGAACACCGTGACCATCCTCTACAAGTTCGCCACGGGCTGCGATTCCATGGGCACCCTGTCGGCCAGCTCCGAGGGCACGACCTTCAAGATGGTCAGCGGCACCCCCAACGGCTCCACGCCGACCGCCAACACCGGTTACAAGTTCGTGGGCTGGTTCAAGGACGCCGCGCACACCACCGCCGTCGACGCCGCCTGGGTCAACGCCTCCACCAAGAAGCTCACCCCGGGCAAGGAGAGCGGCGTCTACAAGGCGGCCACCTACTACGCCTACTTCGAGCCCGAGCAGTACGTCATCAAGTTCCAGGTCGGCGACAACGGCACCTGGACCGACGGCACCGCCGCCTCCACCGACAAGAGCGTCACGCTCACCTTCAACACCAACTACGGCACCAACGTGCCCACCTACACCGGCACCGGCGCGGCCATGAAGGCCAACACGGGCTACGGTTTCAAGGAGTGGGCCGAGATCAACCCGACCACGGGCGCCGTGGTGCGCACCATCAGCGACAGCTCGCTGCGTGGCGAGCGCGTCACCGCCGCCCGCACCTTCAAGGCGATCTGGGAGCCGCGCAGCGGTTACACCATCGTCTACAACACCAACGGCGGCGCCCCTGCCGTCCCGAGCCAGCAGGTCACCTGGAACGCGGTCATCGATAACGTGATGCCCGCCGGTGCCAAGACCGGCCAGGCTAAGCAGGGCTACGACTTCGCCGGTTGGTACACCAAGGACGACTTCAGCGACACCCGCATCGATGGCTCCGGCAAGACCTTCGAGCAGGCCATCGCGCAGGCTGGCATCACCGTCGACGGCGACGGCACCGCCACCCTGACCCTGTATGCCAAGTGGAACGAGAAGTCCTTCACCCTGAACTACGCTCCCAGCTGGCCCGGCTCCACCACCACGACCTTCCCCGCGAAGACCGTGACCTGGACGCAGACCGGCCTGCTGCCCAGCGGCTACGCCACGCTCACCGAGACGGGCTTCGACTTCAAGAACTGGAACACCGCCTCCAACGCCACTGGCCTGGTCGTCACCAACGCCACGAGCTTCGCTGACATCTACCAGCGCCTGTACGGTACTTCGGACAACACCAAGACCACCGCCACCATCTACGGTTGCTGGGGCCAGCGCACCTTCAACGTGCAGTTCAAGTCCGAGTCCGGCACCGTGGTGAAGAGCATCACCGGCGTCAACTTCAACGACACGATCGCCTACTACAACTACGCCCCGGCCGACGGCTCCAAGTCGCTGCTGGGCTGGAAGTACACCCCCGCGGGTGGCACCGAGCAGACCTGGCTCAAGGCCATGGCCGGCACGCCGCTCTCCGTGGGCGTCTTCGACGGCACGCCTTCCCCGGCTGACGGTGCCACCTTCGTGCTCACCGCCATCATGGAGGACAACGCCAAGTACGTCATCAACTACTACAAGGTCAACGTGGACGCCAACGGCGACCCGCTGATGAGCCAGGCTGCCCGCCTCAAGCAGGACGCCGGCTTCGCCCCCGTGGGTGTCGGCATCAACATCAAGGACGGCACCTTCAACGGCATTGACTACGTGACCCGCTTCGAGATGCAGAACGGTTCCGGTCGCCGCGCCGACCTCAAGGGCTACGTGCTGCAGACCATCCCCGGCGCCACCAAGATCAACGCCGACGGCTCCGAGGTCACCTCGGGCGGCACCGTCACCTTCAACGTGTACTTCGTCGAGAAGCTCTTCACGGTCTCCTACGACCTGGGCGCCGACGTGCTGGGCAACGCCTGCCCGCCGACCGTGGGCACCCCCGCCGACAAGACCGTCGCCTGGAACTCCTCCAACCTGTACCCCGTCACCACCCCGGTGTGGGAGGGCTACAAGGCGCCCAAGTGGCAGTACAAGAACGCCACGGGCACCTGGACCGTCGTCCCCACCAATGCCAAGCTGTGCGACATCGCCATCAACGATGACAACACCAACCCCATCGTCCTCAAGGCGCTCTGGGAGTCCGACGTGGTCCGCCTGGTCTTCAACGCCCAGGTCGGCGGCATCATCAAGAGCACCGACGGCACCATCACGGTTCCCTCCGGTGGCTCCAAGTACGTCGACATCGACGCCGTGACGGGCCCGGCCCCCACGGTCAAGGTCACCACCGCCGACGGCTACGTCTTCCTGGGCTGGTACAAGGACGGCGTCAAGCTGACCGAGGACGAGACCTATACCGTGACCGCCGTGGACGGCCTGTTCACCTCGGGTACCTACGAGGCCCACTTCCGCGCGCTGTCCTCCATCAACTACAACATCAAGCACTTCTTCGAGGACGCCTCCAACCCCGGCACCTTCATCGAGAAGCCCGAGCTGCTCGAGGTCCGTTCCGGCCAGGAGAACTCCGTGGTCAACGTCTCCAACGACATGGTCAAGCACGTCAAGGGCTTCACCCATGCCACCGGTATCCTGGGCGAGAAGCTCCACATCGCCGCCCTGGTCAACGGTGAGGAACTGCACCTGTACTACCGCGTGAACGAGCATGACGTGTGGGTCAGCCCGGCCGCCCCCGGCGCCGACGCCCCCACGCCCACGCCGACCCCGACCTACGAGACCACGGGCATCACCGCCTCGCATACCCTGCAAAAGTTCGGCACCGCCCTCGTGCTGCCGACCATCACCGCGCCCGACGGCTGGGACTTCAAGTGGACCGTGACCTACCAGGATTCCGACTCCACCATCAAGACCACCCAGACGCTCGCCAACGGCGCCAACTTCTCGATGCCCGATGCCGACGTGAACATCGTGGGCACCTGGACGCGCCTGGGCCACACCGTCACCTTCGTGGCCGGCCCCGACGCCCACGGCACCGTGAGCGTCATCGCCCCGGCGACCCTGCCGTTCCGTGTCAACCACGGCAAGAACCTCAACGATCCGTCCGCCACGGGCAGCTCGAGCAACATCAAGGTCGTCGCCGACGCCACCTGGGCGCTCGCCGGCTGGTCCTACGTCGACGAGAACGGCATGACCCTCACCACGGTGAACCCCGACACCGTCCTCATCAACGTGGACACCGTCTTCACCGCCCTGTGGGCCCAGACCTTCAGCGTCATCTACTCCCCGGGCAACGGCGCCTCCAACCATGGTGGCGTGACCGGCTCCGACGACTTCACGCAGCTCGTGGTCGTCGAGAAGGACATCCCGCTGTCCGCCAACAAGAACGTCAACTCCGTGCGCTTCATGCTCAACGGAACCAACTATGACTCCAACGCCCCGGCCGCCGCTGGTTATAACTTCATCGGCTGGTCCTGGGAGCGCAACGGCACTCGTTACTACGAGGTGCTCAACACCCCGACTGCCTCCTACGACCTGAGCGTCTTCGGCGTGGCCGGTACGAGGAACTGGATCATCGACGAGAACATCACCTTCACCGCCATGTGGGAGGCCGCCGAGCAGACCCTGAGCTTCGTCCTGGGTTCCGGCAACCCGGCCCCCGCCTGGACGACCACGGGCGCTGCCGCCGGCACCACCGGCTCCAAGTACACCGTGAGCCCCAGCCCGCGCACCGACGAGACCGTCACGCTGCTCGGCACCGGCGACATCAGCCGCGAGGGTTACACCCTGGCCGGCTGGCGCCAGTGGGTCGACGCCAACGGTGACGGCATCGCCCAGGGCAACGAGCTGGTCGGCGCGGCTGTCGCCGCCGGTGGCTCCTTCACGATGCCCGCCCACGAGGTCATCTTCGTTCCCATCTGGGAGTTCGACAGCCTCAAGATCCGCTACGAGATCGAGGCCGGCTCCATCGGCCGCGGCACGCTCGACTCGCCCGGCGACAACATCATCAACGCCCTGACGAGCCAGCTCAAGGGCTCCACGGCCACGGCCAACACCGGCTACAAGTTCGACGGCTGGTACACCGACGCCGCCTGCACGCAGCGCGTGGACCTGGGCCTGCTGAGCAACATCGTCAACGACCCCAACGACCCGACCGTCATGATCAGCGCCAAGCTGGCCCCGACGCGCCCGTCCTCGGGCTGGGTCCCCATGACCTACTACGCCAAGTTCGTCCCCGGCAAGGCCGAGTACACCATCGAGTACTATCTGCAGGGTGCCGACGGCAACTACACCAAGGCCAACATCACGCCCAACAAGTTCGCCGACCTCGACACCGGTGACACCGCCGACGTGACCGACGCCACCAACGCAGCCTACGCGCATCGCCTGAACACCGCTTCGGGCACCTACGCCGGCTACGTCTTCAACGACAACGCCTTCGGTCAGGTCCTGTCCGCCGTGGTCGCCGCCGACGGTACCACGACCCTCAAGCTCTTCTACGACCTGATCTGGTACAACATCGAGTACGACCTCGGCACCAACGACAAGGGCGACGCGGGCACCTGGGCTTCCACGCCTGGCCCCAACCGCGCTGTCGGCGGCGGCATGGTCGTCATCCCCGAGGCTCGCCTCGCTGGCATGAGCCTGTCCGGCTGGACCATCACCTGGACCGATGCCGACGGCGTCGAGCAGTCCATGGTGCGCGGCTCCAACTTCCAGATGCCCTTCTTCAACGTGAAGGCCACCGCCAACTGGACCAAGAACGTCGACTTCAAGGTGCTCGTCTACAAGGCCGAGTGGAACGGCAACACGCTGGTCACCACCGAGGAGCTCGTCACCCCGATGAACTGGCCGGCCTCCTTCGCCTCCGGCGACGGCGTGGCCACCATCACCGTGGGCGCCAACGGCACCATCACCGTGACCGCACCTAATACTCAGGGTTCGAGCTTCTTCCCCAAGACCTACACCCTGCCGCGTCTGGCCGGCTACGAGTACATCGCAGCCTGCGAGGCCCTGGGCATCTACAACACCACCGACGCCCCGCTCGAGGACGGCTTCAAGGTCATGAAGGTCTACCTTGCTCCCAAGCAGGGTTACAAGGTCAACTACGTCGTCGAGATCGACGGCACCCAGCGCCCCGTGGGCGACAAGACGGGCGTTGCCTGGGATGACAAGAACCTCGGCCTGACCACGCTGCCTTCCGGCTTCGAGGGCTACGAGCTCGACGGCTACGGCTGGCAGTACAAGGTCGGCGGCGACCGCATCGACGTCACCGCGACCATGTCCTACGGCGACATCGTCTACGGCATCTACGGCGTGCCCCGCGACTCCGTCAAGGAAATCACGCTCTACGCCAAGATCAAGGCCCTGACCTACCACGTCATCTTCGCCGACGACACCAACGGTGCCGACGACCCCGCCACGACCATCGTGGACAACGGCGACTACCGCTGGACGTCCCCGGTCGTCATGGGCGACCCCGCCACCATCGTGACCCCTGGCTACAGCAAGCCCGGTTACAAGTGGATGGGTTGGGAGATCCGCAAGGCCGACGGCAGCACGCTCGTCAAGTACGATGGCGGTGCCACCGTCAACTACAACGAGCTCGCCCGCCTGCTGGGTCTGGACTCCAAGACGGCCCTGGACACCCCGGTCACCGTCTACGCGGTCTGGGCCGAGTGGCTGCCCGTCACCATCGAGTTCTACACCAAGGACTCCAACGGCGAGGTCAAGTTCCTCGACATCAACTACACCGCCGATGACCAGAAGGTCTACAACGGCAGCTCCTACACGGTTCCCGACGCCATCGTGAGCGCCAACCGCCCCGTGGGCTACGTGCTGGACGCCGCCTCGATCCTGAGCCTCATCGGCGACGCGACCAAGGACAACGTCCTCAAGGTCATCTACAGCGAGGCCAACGGCTTCAAGCTGTTCCTCAACACCAACTACGGTGCCAACGCCAACGCCCAGACCATCACCGGCCTGAGCTGGACCTCCAAGCCCGACTCCAAGGCCACCGCCGCGCCGACCCGCATCGGCTACCGCCTGGCCGACAAGCCGCAGCGCTGGAACACCAAGGCCGACGGCACCGGCCATGACTTCACCGCCGACGCCACCTACGCGCAGATCGCCGAGTGGATCTACGGTGCCGCACTGGACGACGCTGCCATCCTCAAGAATGGCCTGACGCTGTACGCCCAGTGGACCATCGCCAGCGACTTCGAGGTCCTCTACGACCTGAACAACGACAAGGACACGAACCCCAAGATCCAGACTGCGGTGCCCGATTACCGCAACCCGCTGGACATGGAGCAGCTCAACAAGCACAACGTGGCCTGGACCGACAACGGCTTCGACCAGAGCAACGACACCGAGCTCGACGCCGCCCCGTTTGGCTACGTCTTCACGGGCTGGAACACCAAGGCCGACGGCACGGGCCTGGCCATCACCAATAACATGACCTACGCCGAGATCTCGAACTACCTCAACGCCAACGCCGAGGTCAAGTCCATCAAGCTGTACGCTCAGTGGGCCGAGCTCGAGATCGAGATCAAGTACACGGTCGACAACGAGGAGGCCGGTTACATCGACCGCTTCCTCGACAAGATCAAGGCCGTCTCCGGCGAGCATGACCCGAACGGTTCGTCTGCCGGCGAGAAGCTGCACTCGGTGGCCAAGGCCAAGCCGGGCTGGCACTTCGTCCGCTGGGAGATCGTCTTCGACGGTCGCACCCGCGCCGTGAGTGACTACGCCAACGAGGTCGCCTACCAGGGTGCCGACGGCTCCACGATCGTGGTCAGCCCCGACTCCGAGTCCGGCCGCCTCTACGGCGCCGAGTACCGCGCGATCTTCGAGCGCAACCCCGAGGCGACCGTCGAGTACGATCCCAACGGCGGCGAGGGCGAGAACTTCACCTTCTCCACCCCGCACGGCAGCTACTTCACCCTGTCCGACGGCTCTCCCTTCAAGCGTGGCCACTACACGCTCAAGGGCTGGAACACCGCAGCCGACGGCACGGGCACGCACTACACGCTGAGCCAGGCCGAGATGCTGATGCCCGAGAGCGGCATGAAGCTCTACGCCGAGTGGGAGAAGAACTCCTACAGCGTGTCGGTCAACGAGCCCGAGAAGGGCGGCTCGGTCACCCCGGGTTCCACCGACGTCATCTACGGCGAGAAGATCCCGCAGAGCTTCGTCGACGGCCTCGACCCGCAGCCGAACCCCGGCTGGCACCTGTCGGGCTGGAAGTACACGATGACCAACGCCGAGACCGGCGAGGTCACCGAGGGCTTCACCACTGACCTGACCACGCTCACGATCGACGGCCCGATTAGCCTCACCCCGGTCTTCGAGGGCGCCGACCCGGTCGTCGTTGACGGACCGCCCCGCACGGGCGACGTGCCCTTCGACGGCACCCTGTGGATCATCGCCCTGGCCGCCCTCGTGGCCTGCGCGATCCTGATCGGCCTTGCGGTGCTGCGTCGCCGCGAGGAGGAGGCCTACGAGGCCGCCACCGCGACCTACGGCGCGCATTCCGCGAGCTGGAGCGATGCCAAGGCCACGCGCGTGCTGTGCACGAGCGGCTTCGGTGCGCATTCCGTCCGCAGCGACGGTTCGCGCGTGTCGCGCAGGGAGCGCGAGGCGCAACGGGACTGCGAGACGCGCGAGGAGTTTCTCGCGCAGGCCGCCGAAAGCGGCATCGGGGCGCACGCGGTTGCCGCGAGCGCCGACACATCTGACGACGAGCTGCGCACGAGCTGCTGCGGTGCCCATTCGGTGGCCGCGGCAGGTCGTGGCGCGCATTCGATACCCGTTCTGGCCGACGAGGCCGCCTGTGGCGCCGTGGAGCGCCTGGGTGCGGCCCAGGGAGCCCACACGGTCTCCAAGGCCGGAGAGCGCGTCCTGGACGGTCTGGTGGCCGCCTACGGAGCGCATTCCGTCCGCCGCGCCGACGACGGCGTCTGGGAGAGCTTCGCGGCGATCGTGCCGCCGACGCGTCCCGACGCGCCCGGCACGCGCGAGCGCATGGCACGCCGCGTGCGTGGCCTGAAGCCGCGCGTCAGCACCGCTGGCGCCCACGAGGCCGCTCCCGTGGCCGCTGTCGCGCCTGCGACGGCCGCTGCGACGGCGATGGAGCCCGCGACGGCTGCTGCGACGCCCGTGACCGGCGCCTCCGCGCCTGCGGTCCACGAGCCTGTGGTTGCGACGCCCGCCGTGGCGGCCGCGACTTGCGCCTCCTCGGCGCCCTCCCGCGCCGCGCTGCAGACGCTGGCCATCTTTACGTGGCTGTGCGACTCCAGGCGCGAGATCGACGGCTTCGTTGCCTATGAGGCTCCGATGCCCGCTCGACCTGCTCGTATGCATAAGCGCGCACGTGTCTTTGACGACGTGACGGGGGGTCAGACCCCGTGGCACGCTCCGCATCGCTTCTACAGGAGGGGAGTGGGCGACCTTTCCGCGCCCCTCGCGGCATTTGCCTCCGTCGGGAATGAGACAGTTGCTCAGGGACGCTGTCTCGTTTCCAATGAGACAGCGTCCCTGAGCAACTGTCTCATTCCCGAGGCACCGCAACCAACACTTGTACCTTCGGCCGCGCAAGTCGCGGCAGCCGCATCTCCACCGCGCTTCGGAGCAAAGGCGCGGTTCGCCCTCGGGTTACCTTCGGTAGCCCTCGCTCTGTGTCTGGGCTTCTTCGGAGTCGGGGCACACCTTACCCCCACCAGCGCTTATGCTGACGATCTTGCTGATTACGGCGGAAACTTTGCCATTTCACAGGTGAACTCTGCCCAAAATCAGTCCTCTGAGGGGACAACTGTGCCCTCGGACGGGACCACTGTATCTTCCGGCGACCCCGCACACGCCGTAGGCGACGCCCCCGCCTCAACCACCAGCACTTCCACTACCGGCACGAATGGCGCCTCAGGCGTCCAGACGGCCACTGGGGGCGATTCCTCCACTAATACTAGTGGAGACACCACCAAGGCTCCCGCAGGCGTTTCTGAGGGCTCTGAGGGCCTCGACAAGGCCGCAGACGCCACCACGGGCGACGCCAAGGACGCCGAGAAGGGCTCCGAGCCCACCGATGGCACCGTGGACGACAACGCGGACGCCACCGAGAACGATTCTGCCGCCAACGCTGGCGACGAAAACGGCGGAAATTCCTCCAAGAATTCTTCCGCGGACCATGAAAATGACGGCAATCCTGCCGACGATTCCACCCAGAACGACAACCCGCCGGCTCCCGTCGACACCGACGCGGAGGGCAATTCCCCCGTCGACCTCCCCAGTGAGGACGACAATGCTACACCCCCATTTAGCGGGGATGATAGCAGCAATGCTAGCCTCGTGACCCCCAAAGATAGCAACGCGCCGCCAGGCGCCAGAGTGGATTCTCCACCCCCTCCGGATGACGGAACGTACTTCATTCGGTGGGAGACTTACCCGACTTACTGGATGGGTCAGGAAAACGAAAAACTTATCGTGAAAATCAACCCTGAGTCGACCTATGCCCTCGACTGGGTTGTCGCACATATAAGGGGTGCCGCATATGACAACGTGTACTCCCTGCGTTGCGGCGACTTTTACCTGGCCAGGCTCGGCGCCACCGAGGACGACCCCTCCGGTCACAACGTCGGCCTGTCCGCGGACCTCAACGACAATTCCTACTGGCGCATCGTCGGTTACTCGAACATCGCGGGCGAGACGGTCTATTACCTGTTCGACATGAACGAGGTAAACGCGCTCACCTTTACCATGGATTACGACTGGAACGTCGACGGCTTCATCTGCGACAGCTACGGCCAGGACATGATGAGCCTCGGTTCCCAGTACCGCTTCTTCTTCGACAGGGCCCAGCCCCAGGACTGGACCATCCGCTATGACGGCAATGGCGCCACCGAGGGCAACGTCACCGGCACGACCGTGACTGTCGCCGACGGCGGCACGATCGCCGACAACGACTACAAGCGCTTCGGCTACGAGTTCGCCGGCTGGAACACCGCGGCTGACGGCACGGGCACCATGTACACGCCCGGCGAGCACGTCGACGCCGGCGAGGTCCTGGCCTCCGGCTTCGTGCTGAGGCTCTACGCTCAGTGGAACGAGCTCTTCGCCAACATCACCTACACCACCGCCGGTGGCGGCGAGGTCCAGCTCGGCACTGACGGCGCCAAGGACTTCAACATCATCCAGACCGTCTCCTCGGCCACCGGTATCCTCAAGGACACCGCTGACGAGGGCATTCAGGGCGTCACCGCCGTGGCCGCTCCCGGTTACCACTTCGGTTCCTGGGTCATCAACGGCGGCATCGGCGAGATCTCCGACCTCCTCAAGCACAGCGCGACGCTCACCGCCGACCAGGTGCGCGTCCTCTCGCGCATGCGCGACGAGGCAACCGGTTGGAGCCTCTTCCGCGACGTCACCCTGCTGGCCGACTTCCTGGCCAACAAGTTCATCATCAACTTCGACGCCAACGGCGGCACGGGCTCCATGAGCGCCAAGACGCTCGAGTACGGCGAGGTCAACCCCGTGACCGGCATGAACGGCCTGTCCCGCGTCAGCTACCGCTTTGGCGGCTGGAACACCAAGGCCGACGGCACCGGCATCGCCGTGAACGACGCCGCGACGCTCGAGCAGCTCATCGCCTCGGGCGTGCTGCGCAACGCCGATGGCGCCACGTGCACGCTGTTCGCCGTGTGGGAGGAAGATCCCAACTCCGGCGGCAACTTCAATCCCGATAACTCTGGCGGAAACTACGCCATCAACGAAGGAAATGGCTCGACCGGCGGCAATGCCGGCGGCGATGGCGGTTACTACGGTGGCCGCACCTACGGTCGCGGCGGCTACGTGCCCGCCACGGGCGACATCGCCCAGGCCCAGGCCGCCACGGTCAGCGAGGTTCCCTCCGTGAGCAGCGACAACATCCGCGCGATCACCCCGCGCAACTCCGGCCCGCTTGACACCATCGGGCAGTTCTTCTCCACTCCGACCGGTCGCGTGGTCGGCATCGTGTGCGGCGTCGGCCTCGCCATCGCCGCCGTTGCCGGTATCGCGGCACTGGTCATGCACCTGGGCGCCGCTGGTGCCGCAGGCGGTGCCGCCGGTGGCGCCGCTGGCGGAGCTGCCGGTGGGGCCGCTGGTGGCGCTTCGAACGCAGCCGCCAAGGGTGCAAAGGGCGCCAAGGGCGCCGCGGAGGCATCGGCCTCCAAGTCTCAGAACGGACGCCGCCTGCGTCGCGTGCGTTCGGTCAAGAAGTAGGAAATCCCTGGTCAGGAGAGGAATTCCGTGATGAAGCGTCATTTCAAAGCGAAAGTCGCAACAGCCGTCCTCGGCGTCGCGCTCGCGACGGCACTCACGCCTGCCCTGGCCATGGCCGATACGACCGGCCTTCCCAACGAAGATGTCTACACGGAGACAAACGTCTCTGCTGAGGAGCTAAGTCCCGCACTTCCCTCCGCTGCCAGCACCTCCACCGATGGCACCTCAGCTCAGACTGGCGACTCCGACGCTTCCGCACGTCCCTCTGACGAGTCCGTGACCGGGGGAGTGACCCCCAAAACGCCTGGTCAGAGCACTTCGGCGCCCGATGCGCCCGCTGACGACCCAACTACGTCTGCCGCTTCTCCCGTCAGCGACGCCACCGAGCCCGAAACCCCCGCACCGTCCGATTCTATGAACGATGGTGCAAACGAGCCTGACGGGGCGACCAGCCCCAACAAGGCTGCGCAGGCCGGAGACGTCATCGACGGCGTGATCACCACGCAAGACGATTCCGGCACCTGCGGCGACGGCGTGAGCTGGACGCTTACCGGCGACACGCTGGCCATCACGTACGATGGCACCGGTACGGGTGAGATGACGGACTACGATGACTCCAGGAACGCTCCTTGGGGAAGTTACCTGTCCTCCATCACCACCATTACCATTGGCGAGGGTGTCACGAAACTGGGCGCCAGTTCGTTTTCGATGATGCCCGAGGGAAACACGATAACGGTCTCGCTCCCGAGCACGCTCATAACCATCGGCAATTGCGCATTTATGGGCACGCATGGGTTGCATGCAATCGCCATTCCCGATAACGTCAATTACATCGGCGAAGCGGCCTTCAGCGATTGTCTGTATTTAGACACTGTGACTATTAATGCAGCTGGTTCTGTGTTGCAGAGCATTGGCAATGATGCCTTTGTGAATACCGCGATTACCTCCATAAGCCTTCCCGATTCTCTTACGACTATTGGCAATAATGCCTTCAATGGGTGTCAACAATTAGGCACCGTGTCTATTGGTGTGAATGCCAGCCAGCTGAGCTCTGTGGGATCCAATGCATTCAATGACGTTTATTCGGGTGTGCAAGCGTTCAGTACAGTGAACTATGCTGGTAGCTCTAGCCAGTGGAATAACATAACCATTGCAGAGGGTAACGGCCGTCTGACGCAGGCCTCCATTCAGTACAGCGTCCAGGATCCCGTGACGCCGACCACCTACACCATTACTTTCGATGCCGGCAACGGAACCTTCTCCGAAAACGGCAGCAACTTCCTCACCCTCACGACCGACACGAACGGGTACCTCACCCAGCAGCCGAGCACTCCGACCCAGAGCGGTTACACCTTCGCGGGTTGGTTCGATGCCGCGACTGGCGGCAACGCGATCAGCACGAGCGCTCAATTCTCAACTAATACTACCGTCTACGCGCAGTGGACGCCGATTCAGACTACGCCGACCACTTATACCATTACCTTCGATGCCGGTAACGGCGTGTTCTCCAACGGCTACTCCACCATGAACATCACCGCTGACGCCAACGGTGCCTTGGCCTCCGCCGTGGAGACCCCGTCGCTGAACGGCTTCACCTTTGCCGGCTGGTTCGATGCTGCTACCGGCGGAAACCCGGTCAACGTCAGTGACCCGTTCCTTGCCGACACCACAGTGTACGCGCAGTGGACCGAGAGCAGCCAACAGCCCACTAATTACTACACTATTACTTTTAATGCCTACACCGGCCAGTTTGCCGATCAGTCCACGACCACGACGCTGATGACCGACGCCTCCGGCGTGCTGCAGAGCCTACCCACCACGCCGACCAAGAGCGGTTACAACTTCGTCGGCTGGTATACCGATGCGAATGCCGGCGACCTCGTGCAGGTCGGCCACGCGTTCACTTCCGATGCCCTGCTCTACGCGCGCTGGACCCCTGATTACAGCACCCCGGTCGAGTACACCATCAGCTTCTACCTGAACGATGGTGTCAACACCGGCGTCTACAGCACGATCACCACGACCGATTCCTATGGCTACCATGTCCTGGCAAGCCTGCCGGTGCAGCCGACCCGCGATGGCTACGATTTTGCCGGCTGGTTTACCGAGACGAGCGGCGGCACCAAGATCGAGCTCCTGATCACCAACTTCTACGGTGATTGCCCCGTCTACGCACAGTGGACGTCGCAGCAGGTGCCCGTGACCGGCTACACCGTCACCTTCGACGCCAACGGCGGCACGCTGACCGGCGACGCAACGATGACGACCGACGCCAACGGCAACCTGGGCAGCCTGCCTACCGCCCCCAGCTGGGAGGGTTACACCTTCACGGGCTGGTTCGATGCGGCCATCGGCGGCAACGAGATCACCACGGGTACGTCCTTCACCGCTAATACCACGGTCTACGCCCAGTGGACCGCCAACGGAGACACCCCGACGCCGGGTGCAAGCTACACCATCACCTTCGATGCCAACGGCGGCACCCTTGCCGAGGGCGTCGTGAACACCCGCACCACCGGCACCGACGGCAAGCTCGCCGGCGTGGTGAGTGCCCCGGTCATGGACGGTTACACCTTCGTGGGCTGGTTCACCGCGACCAATGGTGGCGAGCAAGTGACGACGAGCTACGTCTTCACGGCCGACGCCACGGTCTACGCCCAGTGGACCCAGAACACGACGCCGGTCGACCCCGACGACCCGAACAATCCCGACAACCCCGACGACCCGAACGTGCCGGATAATCCCGACCAGCCCATCAAGCCGGTCTACAACGTCATCGACGGTGCCAACGGTCAGTGGACCGCCGAGAGCGGAGCGGCCCTGGAGGTTCGCGCCGATGGCGAGTTCGCCAACTTCGACCATGTCAAGGTCGACGGCGTGCGCGTCGACGAGATGCACTACGACGCTCGCGAGGGCTCCACGATCATCACGCTCAAGCCGAGCTTCCTCTCCACGCTGAGCGACGGCGTCCACTCCCTGACTTTCGCCTACAAGGATGGTGGCGAGGCCAATACCAACTTCACCGTCGCGGCAAAGCCGGCCGTGTACGTGCCCGGTGACGCCGACGCCACGCCGACGCAGGTCGACGCAACGGTCGCGGCTGACGGCGCATCCGGCGTCGACGTGCCCAAGACCGGCGACAACGCCCTGGTCATCCTGTACGTATGCATGATGGTTGCCGCCATCGCCGGCCTCTACGCCGTGAGGGTTGCTCGTCGCGTTCGTCAGTAGATAGAGGTTTGCGCAACGAAGCGAGGGGACGGTCCTGATGTTGCGCTTTACGCGCAACATCAGGACCGTCCCCTCGCTTTGCGATGTGTCACGGGGTCTGATCCCGTGGCACATCGGCCATGAGACTCGAGGAAGGAGGGAAGATGGAGCAGGCAGGCACATACGACGAGACCGTCGATGACAGGCGCTACCGGGCAAAACGACTCGGCCTGCTGTCGCTGTCCGCCATCTGCGCCGTGCTCGCCATCTTCCTGCTTGCCTTCAACCTGGGCTTCCTCTCGCGCTCCCAGGAACTCGCCGGCCAGTACGCCCAGAGCGACTACGCCGCGGACGTATTGCTCATCATGTCCTATGACGAATCCGACCCGGGCACCCCGCTTGCCCGCGACGGCGTGCTCGATGTCATGGGCCGTTCCGCGGTGAACGTCGACGTCATGTACATGAACGCCCATAACGCGCCCCTCGGCAGCTCTGCCCATTACACCTGGGTGGGCCAGCTGCGCCAGAGGCTCGCCTCGCACGGCGGCTACGATGCCGTGATCTGCTGCGATGACGAGGCGCTCACCTTCATGGAGGCCAACCATGGCGATCTCTTCGCCTCGACTCCGGTGGTGTTCTTCGGCATCAACGACTATTCCCATGCGATGAGCGTCGCCAACAGCGGATACGCCACGGGCATGCTCGAGCAGGGTTACATGTGCTCCATCATGGAGGTCACGTATTACATGCACCCGGATGCCACGAGTTTCACCGCCATCATCGACCAGACCCCGACGGGCGTCGGCGACCAGGCACAGTTCGCTGCTGCCGCCCAGGACTTCACCGACATGGGCGTGCGCTACGTGAACGCCTCGCGCCTGAGTCGCAACGAGCTCGCGTCGTCCGTGGCCTCGGCCGGCAGCGACACCATCGTCTTCCTGCTCGATGCCAACAACGACCGCAACAGCAACGTCTACACGCTGGAAGACTCCATCGCCTGGGTGACGAGTGCCAGCTCCGTGCCCGTGTATCGCGCCTCCTTTGGCGGCGTGGGCGGCGGCATCGCCGGTTCCACCTACCTCGATCCCGAGCAAGACGGGCGGAAGGCCGCCGAGATGGCCATCGAGGTACTCAACGGCACGAGCCCTTCGGCGATTCCGGTGGTCGTGGACGGGACCCTGGGGTACGTCTTCGACGGGCAGGTGCTGAGCGACCATGGCGTGTCGACGCTCAACGTGCCGATCGGCAGCACCATGGTGAATCGCCAGCTCTTCTCCTTCGACACGCTGCGGGTGATCGTGCTCCCGCTCGCCCTGCTCGTCCTCGCGCTCGTCTTCTTCATGAAGGCGCGCAATCTGGCTCGCCAGCAGTTTGCGGTGGTTTCCGCAGGTCAAGACGAAGTGGCGCTTGCGGTCGAGGACTTCGATGACGGCGTTGACGAGACGGACGAGGCGGATATCGTCGAGGCGAGCGCCGTCGAGGTGCCGGCCCGGATCATCGAGCCCGTGGCCCGACGCACGAAGCCGCGGCAGCTTCCCAGGAACCACAAGCGTCAGGGCAACGTGCGTGGTCATCAGCGCTCGCTGCGCAAGACGCATTCGGTCGAGAGGGAGACGGACGAGCTGCAGGTCGAAGACGAGGTCAAGGTCACGACGTTGCCCGAAGGCGACGAGGTCGAGGTGACCGCAGAGGCTCGCGAGGAGCTTCGCGTGGACGCGCCCGCCGAAGAGCAAGAGGCCGTCGTCGAGGCCGAGGTCACGGCACTAGCCGAGGGCGACGAGGTGGTCGTCGAAGACGCCGAGGTGCCGGAAGCCGAGGCGGTCGAGCCGGAGCCGGAACCCGAAGCCGAAGCCGAGGATACGGCCAAGCCGGAGGCCGATCCCGAACCCGTTCCCGCGGTCGAAGCGGAGGATATGGGCGATTCCGAGGATGATAGCGAACCCGAACCCGAACCCGAACCCGAACCCGAATCCGAATCCGAACCCGCCATCGCCGAGCCGGACATCCGCGCCTTGGTCGGCATCGAGGTCTGTGACCTGGACGAAATCGCCGATGCCAGCGGTGTGCAGGCCGAAGAGGAATCGCTGCGCATCGTGCGCAAGCGTCTCGAGGGCGTCGAGAACTCCTGCGTGCTCGAGGTCGAGGGCAATCGTATCCTGCTGGGATTCGACACCGACATCGATCGCGGCTCCAAGCAGCTCGAGCTCATCGAGTTCTTGCTGCGGCAGCCCATCACCGTGGAGGACAATACCGTCACGCTCAACTCGTGCATCGGTGCCGTGAACCGGCAGAAGTCCATGGACCTCGACGAGATGAAGTCGAGCGTTGACTTCGCCATCGGTCAGGCCGCCGAGCTCGGGCAACGCAACGTCGTCGTCTTCTACGACAACAACATGCGCCGGGCCATCCACGACCGCGAGAAGATAACGGCCCTGCTTCAGACCGCCATCGAGCAGGAGGACTTCCTCGTCTTCTACCAGCCGCAGATTGGTCTGCATGCCAACGAGGTCGTGGGCTACGAGGCCCTGGTGCGCCTGCGCGACAAGGCCTATCCGCCCTCGCAGTTCATTCCCGTGGCCGAGATCACGGGCCTCATCGTCGAAATCGACCGCATCGTGACCAAGCGTTCCGTGGAGCAGCTCGCCATCTGGAAGCGCCGCAACAAGCGCATGCGTCCCATATCCATCAACTTCTCGCCCGTGCATCTCGCTCGCGACGACGACTACGTGACCTACCTGCTGAGCTTGCTCAAGACCTATGACGTGTCGAGCGAGTACATCAAGATCGAGGTCACGGAGACGTTGTTCAGCGGTAGCAACCAGCAGAAGGCCGAAGACCTCATCAAGCGCCTGTTTGATGCCGGCATCTCCATCGCGCTGGACAACTTTGGCATGGGCTATACGTCGTTTACCGACATCATGGCCATCCCCGCGTCGATCATCAAGATCGACAAGGAGTTCGTGGATACCTTCCTCGTCGACGGTAACGCCGAGAACTTCGAGCAGCTCGTGCGCCTCGCGCATGGCCTGGGCCGCAAGGTGGTCGTGGTGGGCGTGGACAAGAAGTGGCAGATCGACGTGTGCCGCGAGCTCAACTGCGACGTGGTGCAGGGTTACTACTTCTCGAAGCCGTTGCTGCCCGAGAACGCAGCCCAGTACAAACCCCGCGGGTAGCTGCGAATGAGACAGTTGCTCAGAGACGTTGACTCATTAACGACGATCCCCTGGTCAAGGCAATCGATACGGAGGTCGCTATGGTCAATAAGGACGACGTCTGGCTCGACAACATCTGGTCCGTGAGCACGTTGCAAAACGAGCATAAGATGGAGCTCAACCACTGGAAGCGAATTGCCCGCGAGGCAAAACAGCAGGGCATAGAGCAGGGTGAGGAACGCTCGGGGCGTCTTGTCGATGCACTGCTCGATGCCGGACGATTCGATGATCTCAAACGCCAATGTAACGACCCCTCATATCGTCAGACCCTCTTTGAGGAGTTCGGGTTGTAACTTCGGTTATTTGGCAGGATGACACACAGCCCATGTAAGACCGCTGGTGGCGGAGGGGGAGCGCGGTCAGTGCCGGGATACTGGGTCGCTGCGAGCGTGGGAAACGCCGAGAATGGCGGGCATTCTCTGTGCATTGTCCGAGAGCGTCGAGAATGACACATCGCTGAACGGGTGCTAAGCTCCAATGTGCGTGTTGCTTTACGTTTACTAGCACCATGCAATACAAGTGATAGCTATCTAAAACACAGACAATAGCAGTTTTTGCCGATTTGCTTCATGGTTGCTATGAGTGGCGTAGAAAAATTTTTCGCTGCGCAAGTCGTTTTCGCGGTTTTAGCCCAAATATGCCAGGGGGTCAGATCCCGTGACGCATTCGGGCGAGGGAAGGGACGGACTCTGAGAGACACGATGTGCCAAGGGGTCTGATCCCCTGGCACGTTTTGACCCCCTGGCACGTTTTGCTGTGCCGAAGCGTTTTGATCCGGTTGCGATGAGACACTTGCTCTGAGCAACTGTCTCATTTGCCCTTGACCAGCGCAGATAGACCACTCGCCGAGCACAAGATGAATACGAACCCGAACCAACGTAGTATTAGTGTCGACGAAACGGGCGTTACCCCAATCGCACGTTTTGCCAGGTAATGAAGGATTCGTTTTGGAGAGGTAGGATTCTTTCTCTGTAACTCACCGGCAAATGAGGTACAGATTGACAATCTACTAATCAGACTGTTTACCTTGCGTTTTTGTCTGTTCTCGCGCCTGACCCTTGTAAGGAAGCAATGGGTTTGGTGCTTTGTGCATTTTATTTGCATGAATGCGCGTCATGTAAGAAAGGACGGGCACAATGACAAAGTGGAAAGCAAGAATCGTGTCCGTGTTCGTGATCGCGTTTGTCGCGGCGATGCTGGGAACGGCAACCGCATTCGCGAGTACGACGGACATCGATGAGCCCTCAGAGGGCACTTTTATAGAATTGGAGCCCCCCGTCATCTTCACTCTTGATGACGTGGAGCCGGCCGCCGAGCTCACGACCGAGACGCCTGCGGACACGGTGAAGCCTGCAGACGATGCCACCACGGTCACGTCGGCCGAGGACATCACGACCCAGTCGACCACGGGTTTCTGGGGCACGAGCAACCAGTGCACCTGGGAGCTGAAGGACACGGGCGAGCTCGTCATTGGCGCAGGTCTCACCAGCGCCCAGCCCATGTGGGACTATCCCCATGATGACTACGGCACGACTTACTCGAACATTCTGGCTGACAAGGGTGTCAGCCCTGCCTCCGTCACGAGCATCACCATTAGCCAGTTTGTCTCCAGCATCGGGGCAAACGCGTTTCAGGGCTTCATCAACCTGAAGTCCGTCATCTTTGGTTCGCCGACCACGGGCACCACTCTGACCAGCATTGGCAACGGCGCGTTTGCAGGCTGCACCAGCCTTGTCAACATCACCCTTCCGGGAAAGCTTCAGGCCATCGGTGCTGACGCCTTCAAGGGCTGCACGGGGCTTGCCTCCATCGGCCTGCCTGCCAGCCTCACGTCCATCGGCAGTAATGCCTTTGCCGATTGCCCGTCCTTGAGCAAGGCAGGTAGCGTCAACTACGCGGGCACCACGGCCCAGTGGAACTCCATCCAGATGGGAAGCGGCAACGACATCCTCGATGAGGGCCTGCAGGCCAAGGACGTCTTCACCGTCACCTTCCACTACAATGACGGCACCAATCACCCCACGCCCTTCGCGACCCTGACGACGGGCACGAACGGCAGGCTCACCGCGCTTCCGGAGAGCAATCCCTTCTGGCCGGATCACACCTTCAGGGGATGGTTCACGGAGACGTCGGGCGGTGTCAGGATTACCACGGCCTATACGTTCAAGACGGACACGGACGTGTACGCCCAGTGGTACGTCGGCGAAGACAAGTACGAGATCACCTTCTATCCCAACGGTCAGGGTGCCATGATCAACGGCAGCCAGATGCAGGTCGTCAAGACCACGACGGAGGGTTATCTGACGGAGCTTCCGCCCGACCCCACGCGAGCCGGCTACAAGTTTACGGGCTGGTGGAGCACCTCTTCCGGTAGCGAGGGCTACGAGATCGACAAGGAGAATCTCAGCTCGACGCCCTTCGACAAGGCCACCAGCTTCTACGCCCGCTGGCAGAAGCTCGAGGCTTCCGGAAACTGGGTCATCACCTATGACGCCAACGGCGGCGTGCTCACGGACGCCCCACAGATGACGACCGGCGAGGGCGACACGCTCGTCCAGCTCGCTGGCGATCCCGCGCGCGAGGGCTATAAGTTCCTGGGTTGGTTCACGGCTGCTACGGGCGGTAACCAGGTCATCGCCAAGGTGACCGTCTTCACCCGGGACACGACGCTGTACGCGCACTGGGAGGCCAAGCCCGTCGATCCGGATAATCCGGACAACCCGGATAACCCGGACAATCCCGACACGCCGACGTACAAGGTCGTCTCGGGCGCCAACAGCACCTTCACCGCGGGCGGCAACGGCACCATCGTGATGCGCGCGGACGGCGACCTGGCCAAGTTCCAGGCGCTGCTGGTGGACGGCAAGGAGCTCAAGCGCGACACGGACTACACCGTGACCTCCGGCTCCGTAATCGCCACCATCAAGAACGCCTACCTCAGCACGCTCGCCGCTGGCAAGCACAGCGTCACCTTCCGTTACAACGATGGCCAGGCGACTGCTGACTTCACCGTGACCAAGGCCTCCGATAATGGCGACAACAACGGTGACAACAATGGCGATAACAACAACGGTGACAATAACGGCACCAACAACAACGACAGCAACACGAATCGTCCCACCTCGCAGGTGAGCGATTCGACCGGGGCAAATGGCTCTGAGAGCAACGGAAACGGCTCAGGAAGCGCGAATGCTTCCGGGACGGGTTCTGGGCCGTCGGACACCTCCGACGGCGCTCAGACGGCGTCTCTGGCGCTCGTTATGCTCCTGGCCCTCATGGGTCTTGCCGCGAGCCGTAGCCGTCGCATCCGCGTCATGAAGTAAGCACAATCGCATAGATTGCGAGACATGGGCGCCCTCGGCAACGGGGGCGCCTTTCTTTGTGGGCGGGGGAGGGGTGATATGAGGCACCAGGAAGGCGATGCCGATATTCAATGGAGAGGATTGGATAGGAGAGAAGTCGATTATCTAATGGTGCCAGGAAGAATAAGAGTGAGCCAAATCATGTATTGAAGCGTTAGCTTCTTTGAAATATTATCTGGTGCCGGAAGAAAATGAGACAAGTTGACCAGACTAATTTGTCTCATAAATTACCGATACCTGTTGAAAATGGAACACTTTGGTCTGGCAAAATTGGCATGTTAATGGCAGGTACCAGAAGATTGCTATGAGTTAAAGCGGACAGGTGCTCCAGCGGATATGTCAGGGCATTAGATTCCTCGGTGACTCCTTTGCGCATCGACAGGACACGTCCTTTGCCGTTTTTTGCCCATATCGAAGCCGTCAACATGTCATTGACCTTTGATTTTTGACCGCAGGCGGGGTTAGCCTGTACTTTGCATGGCATTACCATGCCAGTTCTTGTTCTATACACGCCGTCATCTGGCGATTTTTATATTATCTAGATACGCGTACACGCGAGATTCTCCCCTACAACGTGCCCAAAACACCATCGTTTTCCGTTCACCGTGCCGAGGAACGAAAGGATGCGACTGCATGAAAACCCAAAATAGGAAGACGCGGCTTCCGCGCAGGCTCATTGGCTTCGTAGCCGCCTTCGCCTTAGCCCTCTCGCTCTTGCCCGTGGGCGTGCTCACGGTCTTTGGCGAGGGAGAGGCAATCTTGCAGGCGCTCAATCTGGCCGGCGAGCCGGAGGCGGTGCTCGCCGAGGAGGCTCCCACCAGCGCCATCGATGGCGAGGATGAGGACGTCGCATCCACCGATGAGACGGCCGACCCTGTCACCGAGCCCGAGACGGCCGCCGAGGACGCCGTGGGCGATACCGACGACGGTGAGGGCGCGGCCAAGGACGATGGAGAGCAGGAGGCGGCTCCCTCCCAGGAGCTCAAGGCCTTTACCAACACCTACGAGGAGGCAGTCGCGGCAGCCGCGGCCAAGGACAAGGATGCCCTGGCCAAGGCCCTCGAAACCGCTACCGGCCTTCATGCCATGCTCGGCGCCGACGAGCTCGAGCAGCCCGAGGTCGCTCGGATGTGGACCGAGATCGAGGGCCTGAGAGCGACGCTCTCGGAGCTGGCGGCCGAGGTCACCGACCCGGCAGCCACCGTCAACGGCACCGGTTACGAGACGCTCCAGGAGGCCATCGGCGCCGCCAACGCGGGCGATACCGTCACCATCGCCAAGGACCTGGCCCTGACAGAGGGCATCACCGTCGCCAAGGCCATCACGCTCGACCTGGGCGGCAAGAAGCTCACTGCCTCCGGGTGCTCGGCGGTTACTGTGACCGGCGACTCCGCCACCGTCAGGGGCGGCACCATCGAGGTTTCCGCAGGCAGCGACACCTACGCCGTGACCGTGGGTGCCAGCGGCTCGCTTTCCACCGAGTCCGTCACCATCATCGGCCATGGCGCCTCGGGCGTCCTGGTCAACGGCGGCAGCTACGTCAAGCGCCTGACCAACATCCAGGCCACCGATGGCTTCGGCATCCGCGTCGTGAACGGCGGCTCGGCCAGCCACGAGGGCGGCATGGTCGTGGCCAACTACGGCGTCTTCGTCGCAGGCAGCGGCTCCACGTTCAACATGAACGGCGGCGACATCAGCGCTGCCGGCTTCGGCATCACCGGCAACGGCCTGGCCGCAAACGGCGGCACCACCATCAACATCTCCGGCGGCTCCGTGAGCTCGACGGACTCCATCGCCGTCTACCATCCGCAGGCCGGCACGCTCACCGTCTCCGGCGGCAGCCTGAGCGGCACCTACGGCGGCATCGGCATCAAGTCCGGCACGCTCACCGTGACCGGCGGCACCATCGCCGGCACGAGCGGCGGCGCCTACGTCGACGGCGAATCCAACGGCAACGGCATTCACGTGTCCGGCAGCGCCATCCATGTGGACTCGCGTGCCGGTTACGCGGGCGGCATGAACATCAGCATCTCCGGTGGCACGCTCAGCAGCAACAACGGCTACGCCATCGACGAGGTTTCGGGCGGCAGCAGCCAGATCAGCTCGCTGTCCGTGACCGGCGGTTCCTTCCGCGCGGCCCTGGGTTCGATCAGGCTCGCACCGGGCGCGAACGCGAGCATCTCGGGCGGTTCTTTCAGTCACGAGGTGCCCGCGGAGTACTGCGCAACTGGTTTCGTATGTGACGGCGAGAACGGTAGCTACGACATCGTGCGCGCTGACAGCATCGTCGAGGCGCAGATCGGCGATACCACCTACAAGACGCTTGCCGAGGCCATCGCGGCCGCCAAAGACGGCGATACCGTCGTTCTACTGCGCAGCGTGAGCGTCGACGGGGAGGGTATCGTGGTGAGCGGCAAGGCCATCACGCTCGACCTCAACGGCAAGACCATCACCGGCTCCGGAATCACCGGCGCGGCTGTGGTGAGCGCGGCGGGCGGCTCGGCCGTGACCGTGCTGGGCAACGGCGGCACCGTCACCGGATCCGATAGCCCCGCGTTGGCCACGACGGGCGGCAGCCTCGTTGTCAGTGGTGGCAGCTATCGCGGAAACACAACCGGTTGCATAAATGCGCAACAGGGTGCCATTACCGTGTACGGCGGTACCTTCGGCTGCGAGTACGCCGAGGGTCCGGGCGTGTGGTACGTGCTCGCCGGTGACGCGGCCAGCTTCAAGATCTACGGCGGCACCTTCCTCAACGCGGAGCCCGCCGAAAGCCAGCTCGCCTCCGGCTGCAAGGTCATCAGCGACGGGGCGGGCAAGTTCGACGTCACGAGGAACTACTCCGGCAACATCACCCTGCTTGACGGCACGCCCGTCGAGGGCAACACGATCGTCTTCGCCGACGAGACCACGCTCCAGATGATCGAGGTCACCGACCCCAACTTCGGCGACAAGAGCTGGGAGTGGCGCGCCGGTTTCAAGATCACGGTGCCCGAGGGTTCGCATAACCCCAGTTACTCGCAGATTTCCGACTGGTTCAACGACGACGGCAGCAGCTCCCAGTGGGTGAGCGCCGGCTCGGTAGCCGATGACGGCATCTACTACGTCTCGTCCTCGCAGGCCATGATGGAGCAGTACAAGGGCGGCGACAACCAGCTCATGTACCGCTACGGCTTTGACTGGGATGGCGATGGCGTGAACGACCAGTACGTCACCGTCATCGTGAAGGACACCGTCACGTACGCGGATCACGCCGATCATGTGTGGGACGAGGGCGTCATCACGGTCGAGCCGACCTGCGCGAATCCTGGCGCGAGGGTCTTTACCTGCGCTGTCGGCGGCGAGACGAGGACCGAGGAGATTCCCGCGCTCGGCTGCGACTGGGACGAGTGGGTGTATTACGACGCGACGTGCACGACCGGTGGCGGCCGCGAGCACTTCTGCAAGCGTGCTGAGGCATGCGACGGCGAAGGTTGGGAGTGGGAGGACACGACCCCCGCGCTCGGCCATGACTGGAGTGACTGGGAGCTCGCGATCGAGCCCACCTGCACCGAGGCCGGCGTCGAGTGCCGCTGGTGCAACAGGGACGATTGTGACGGTACCTGGGAGAACGGTGATGGCTGGGACGAGCGCGAGGTTCCCGCACTGGGCCACAGCTGGAACACGACGGTGACCAAGGCCGCCACCTGCACCGAGGACGGCGAGGAGACTTCCGTCTGCGCCACCTGCGGCGAGACGGTCACGACCGTGATTCCCGCGACCGGCCATAGTGCGGTCGCCGTGGCCGACAAGCCCGCCACCTGCACCGAGACCGGCCTTTCAGGCCGCACGGTGTGCAGCGTGTGCAACCAGGTCGTGAACGAGGGCACTGTGCTTCCGATGCTCGAGCATCGCGTGGGCGTGGGCGCCGTCATCCGCGCCGCCACCTGCACCACCGAGGGCCTCATGGCCTTCAGCTGCCAGGACTGTGGCGTCCAGGTGAGCACCGAGACCATCCCCGCGCTGGGCCATGCCGTGGCGATCGACCCGGCCGTTTCCGCGACCTGCACGACCGCGGGCCTGACCGAAGGCTCGCACTGCACGGCCTGCAACGAGGTGCTAACGGCGCAGCAGACCATCCCCGCGCTCGGCCATGACTGGGACGAGGGCGAGGTCACCAAGGCCGCCACATGCTCGGCTACGGGCGTGCGCACGCATCACTGCACGCGTTGCAACGTGGCGGGCGAGCAGGAAATCGCCATCGACCCCAACGCCCACAGCTGGGGTGCGTGGACCGTCATCAGGAACGCCGCCGTCGGCGTCGAGGGTAGCGAGCAACGCGTCTGCGCGCATGACGGTACGCACGTCGAGACGCGCGCCATAGCGGCGCTCCAGCAGCCCCAGAACGGCGGCAACGCGAACGACGCTACGACGGGCGGCAATGCCGCTTCGGGTGTCACGGGCGGCAACGGAGCCGCAGGTGGCGCGACGGGTGGCGTGGAGGCTGCTGTGACCGGCGGTACCGGTAACGTCGCAGGCACGCAGGGGGCCGGCGAGGCCATCGAGGGCGACGAGACGCCGCTTGCGGCGCCCGACGAGACCACGATCGCCGATGACGCCAACCCGCTCGCGGCCGGCAACGCGCGCGTGCAGCAGGAGGGCGTCGACTGGGCGCCCGTGGCGGTCGCGGTCGGGGCGTTCGTGCTCGTCGACGGCGTGGCCATCGCCTACGTGCTGAGGAAGCGCCGCAGGAACAGGATGATGTAGGGAGCGCCAGGCGGGCTTTCGCCCGTCACGATGCGACTAACGAGGGGCGTCCGCGTCATGCGGGCGCCCCTTTTGGTTGTGGGGGGCGTGCGCCCTTGTCAGGGTAGAGGAAGGCGACGTTTGCCGGGGCCGTTTCGAAAGCAAGTCCAAGGGAGTCAGCTTGGCGGAATCGGCATGAGCGGCGGGATTCCGGTGGCTGCGTGGAGCGAAATAGAGGCGATTTGAGGCGTTTTGCGTGGTGGTTCGGGTTTGTTCTCGATCTGGCGTGCAAAGGGGCTCAGATTCGCCCTGAGGGCCTCGTGGAGGCTATGGCGCGGCATGCGCACCTGCGGGGAGGTGGCGGAGTTGGCGCGGACTGCGGATTTCCTAGGTTTCGATGCATTCTGCCGGGAGTTATGCAAATCGTCCAGTGAGAGTTATGCAAATTGTCCAGTGAGAGTTATGCAAATCGTCCAGTGGAGCTCGATGAACTGGGGAAAGGGGCATACGTCGCCAAAGGCGTCGGCGACGTATGCTCCCAAGTACTTCGATAGCCTGGAGAAGGTCGGTTCGCTCCTGGAGGTGCCCGAAGATTCGCGGTACGTTATCTACGGCGGCAGTGAGATTCTCGAGACGCGCCATGGACATGTGCTCTCGTTGCGCGAGGCGCACCGGCTCGTGATGTAAATCATGGCGCAATAGAGAGAGCGTTCTTATCGGTGCCATGAGAAGATGCCGTTAAGATGGCTGGCCGGTTTTGCAGGTATCGGAATAAAAGGCAAATCAACGAAAACTGGATAGCAAGACCAGGCCATGTATCTGGGCGATAATCTGCAGGAGTCTGTGGGGACTTTCCATTGCGGCGCACGAAAGATCTGCCTGTGCATGTAACCGGACGGACTGCTCATTAAAAATACGCTCCTCTAAGGGCTTTTTGAGTCTGCCGATAGGGGCTAGGCCCAAAAGTAGTGAAAACGTCTTAGAAGCGATTCTCGTTATCCTGAAGCCGATTCGAGGCTTTGGCGTTCGAGGAGTCGCTTTGGCTCAAGTGACAGAGTCGGACGAATTGGACCCTGCTCTCGCATGCGCTTGTTTCCTCCCCATGGAACAACCCCATATCTTCCGAGCTTTGAGCAAGTTGGCCGTTTTCGGGGTATAGGGATGATGCAAACGACGGTACAGGAGGCCATATCGATTCTTAAAGCGCATGTTTGCAAGATGCCATTATTCACAATCACAGATGATTCAAATTTGGAAAATATGCTCGTCAAATCGCGTAAGTTACTCGTTTTGCTTATAGATGTCTTGAATACCTTGATCACAATCGAATTTCCAAAAAGGGCGAAAAAGAGTGTTTCGCGCTGCCGAAGTCTCGGATCGAGAAAACATCCGTAGGCGAAGAGAGCTCCTTGGCGTCATATCGTATGGACGCCGTGTCGAAATGACGGACCAATGCCTACAAAGACATGCGGTTTTCGCAAAATATGGTGATTATTTCCGACATATCGTGATTTCTGTCTAATATGCCCATGAAAGACAATCAAACGTTCTGTTTTGAATGTCGACGATACTCCCGTGCATTTTTGATTCTTCTGATGGAGCGGCAGAGGTGAGGCTTTTCGACAAAGCAATATCTCGTGTTTGTTCGGTACCTGAAAGATGATGAGACAAATGTCGACGGAGCGCTTTTGTCTGGTTGTCGGCTTGAGTAGATGATATACTTGTCATGTATACTTGTTCTGAGAAAGGGGAAGACATGGCGCAGCTGTCACTCTACATGGACGAGGCTTCCATGGCGGCTCTGCGTGCGGATGCGGCCAAACGCGGCGTGTCAATTTCCTCGTTCGCGCGCGACGTGCTTGTCGAGCGCGATGCACCCTCTGCGCATGCCTGGGAAAACGGATGGCCCCCAGGCTACTTTGATCTGTATGGCAGCATTCCCGATTTCCCTATCGCCGAAGACCTCGAGGCGGCTCCAGTTGATTCGCCATTTGCGTAGGTGATGCCCCATGTACCTGCTCGACACGAACGTTCTCGTCGACTTCCTGCGTGGCAAGAGTCAATACGCGTTGCGCATGCTCAGGGCGGGCAATGCCAGTGTCTTCAGAATCCCATCGGTGGTCAAGGCGGAGCTGCTCCTCGGCGTCGAGAAATCGGCTGACCCCGGCCCCAATCGCCTCAAGGTCGAGCTCCTCCTCCTGCCGTTCGAGGTGCTTCCCTTCGATGACGAGTGCGCCTTGCACTACGCCCGCATACGCGCGCATCTCGAGGGCAAGGGCATGTCAATTGGCGCGAACGACTACATAATCGCCGCATGCGCCATGGCACATGGCGCGACGCTCGTTACCAACAACGTGGGGGAGTTTCAGCGCATTCCCGGACTCTCGGTCGAGCAATGGGCCGAAGTGCCCTTCTGAGACAGCTTCGCCTGACCAAATCATCACTAATATCGGAGCCTGATCCAAATTCGTCCGGACGTTTCTCCGCAATCCTTCCAAATATATCCGGAGAAACGCCTACTCCCATTCGACGGTTTTGTTGGATTCGCATATTACGATAGCCAGGCAACACGAAGCTGCTGTGCTGACACCTCAGCTCTCGTGTTGACAATACTTCTGTATGGCAGTAGTATACTTCTGCGACGCGATAGTAATGGAGTACTCATGCGATTCGCCGACCGAGATATCGAAGCGTTTTGGAACGCTCCCGCGACATGTCATCCCAGGCGCGTTTCACCCGCATTGCGCAAGGCGCTCTATCGCAAGCTCCAGATGCTCGACGCTGCATATGCCCTCACCGATCTTTGCGCACCGCCTGGAAACAGGCTGGAACAACTCCAGGGTGACCGATTGGGGCAGTACAGCATCCGGGTGAACGACCGATGGCGTCTGTGTTTCTTGTGGGAGAACGGTGAGGCGACGGAGGTTGAGTTCTGTGACTACCATTGATGATGTCATTTCGAGCCCGGGCGAGATCCTGCTCGAGGAGTTTCTCGAGCCCCTGGGCATCAGCCAGTATCGTCTGGCGAAGGCGATTGGCAAACCGCAGTCGGCGATATCCGAAATCGTGCATGGGCAACGAGCCATAACCCCCGAGATGGCCGTGCTTCTAGGCAAGGCGCTCAGTACCTCGCCCCAGTTCTGGCTCAATCTCGAAATGGCCTACCAGCTCAAGATGGTCGACTCCTCCAGCCTCGCCCACGTCACGCCCCTCGTAGACGAGCTTGCCGAGGCGCGGCTGCTCGGTCGCATTGCGCGAGCAGAACGGGAGTACGCGACCGGGCAGTATTCCGATGGCCCTTCTGCCATCGCCTCGCTGAAGGAACAAGCATGATCCTTGCCCGATGCGCAATGAGACAAATCCCGCCGGGTCGCTTTTGTTTCATCAGCAGGCACCGCAAGAAAACGAGACAGTTCGGTCAAGCCAAACTGTCTCGTTTTCGTTTATCCGTCTAGAGGATGCCCTCGGTCTCGAGGCGATGCTCGAGGGACGTGGGATGGATGGCGTGGCTGAGCGCCGTCTCCGTCGTGATCTTGCCCTCGCTGACCAGCTCGAAGAGGCTTTGGTCCATCGTGCGCATGCCCTCGCGGCTGCCGGCGGCGATGACCGAGTCGATCTGGTAGGTCTTCTCCTCGCGGATGAGGTTGCGGATGGCGGGGTTGGCGACCATGATCTCGAAGACCGGCAGCACCGTGCCGTCGATGGCGGGGACCAGCTGCTGGCTCACGACGGCCTGCAGCACGAGCGACAGTTGCATGCGGACCATGTGGCGCTGCTCGGCGGGGAAGGCGTCGATGACGCGGTCGATGGTGCCGGCCGCGCTGTTGGTGTGCAGCGTCGAGAAGATGAGCTGGGCCATCTCCGCCGCGGTGATCGCGATGCCGATGGTCTCGGCGTCGCGCATCTCGCCGAGCAGGATGATGTCCGGGGACTCGCGCATCGCGCTGCGCAGGCCCTCGGCGTACGTGACGATATCGGTGGGCACCTCGCGTTGCGTGACGATGCACTTCTCGTGACGATGCACGTACTCGATGGGATCCTCGAGCGTGATGATGTGGCGGTTGCGCTCGCGGTTGATGCGGTCGATGATGCAGGCCAGCGTCGTGGACTTGCCCGAGCCGGCGGGGCCGGTGACGAGCACGAGGCCCTTGGTCAGGTCGGCGAGCTTGAGCACGCTTTCGGGGATGTTGAGCTCGGCGGGGTCGGGGAGGCCGAAGGGGATGACGCGGATGACGGCGGACATGGAGCCGCGCTGGCGGAAGACGTTGGCGCGGAAGCGGCCGATGCCGGGGAGCGCGAACGAGAAATCCTCGTCAAGATTATCGTTACTGGCGAAGTTCTTGAAGTCACGACCGGCAATCTCGTAGATGGCCTCGACCACGGTGCGCGTGTCCGCAGGCGTGAGTATCTCCCCGTCCATGCGCACTTGGCGACCGCTTGCCTTGTAGGTGAGCGGAAGGCCCGCCACCACGAAGATGTCCGACGCCTTGAGGTCGATCATCTGCTTGAGCAAATCCGAAAGTAACATCATCTCTTCCTTCCCTACATGCCCGACCAAAGGGTATCGGTCTCGGCGCTGTTAACCTTTGCTGTCATGTTCCACTTGGCGATGCGGTAGCCGTTGCCCTCGGGTGCCACGGCGATGTCGAGCAGACGCCCGTTGGGGCAGGCGAACTGGGCGGTGACGGCGCCGTTCTCGAGGGCTGCGGTGACGGTGACGTCGGCGTTGTCCGCCTGCACCTGGGTGGCGATGGCCGTGACGGCCTGCGCGGAGGGGAATCCCGCGGAGGCGTCGACGAGGCCGACGAACTGCTGGGCCGCCGACTCGGCGGCGTATTGCTGCGTGACGGAATCGGCCTGCATATGCGCGAGGCTGTCGGACGCGCGCGACGTGTTGACCGCGAGCACCGCGAGGGTGGCGAGGCAGATCACCGCGATGAGGGCGAACAGCGAGATGGGACCGATGCGCACGGATGGCGTGGAATCGTTCATCGGCTCACCCCGCTTACGTATCGTGCCGTGTCGAGTGTGTAGACCTCGACGTCGTCGACGGTCGCCGTGATGTGCGCCCGGTAGAGGGTGCCGCCGGTCATGGACTCGGGGGTGACTTCGCAGGTGACGGCGAGCTTGTCGTCGGAGACGTCGAGGTTGGTTGCCAGCGGGTCTGCCGAGAACCGCTCGGCGACGTTGCCGGCGCAGGCCACGGCACGCTCGAGGTCGAGGCCGTTTTGCGCCACGATGGCCGAGCCGACGTAGAGCCGCACGATGACGGCGAAGGAGACGATGAGGAAGACGAAGAGCACGAGGGTCTCGATGATGAAGGCGCGGTTGCCCCGACGGCTGCGACGGGGACCCTGCGGTCTTTCGCCATGCTGCATGACCGGGGCCATCAGGAGCCTCCTTGCATGGCGCGCAGGGCGATGTCCGTCCTGCCCTGGTCGGTCACGATGGTGAGCAGCCCGTTCCTGTACGCCAGGTCGAACTTGGACGATTTCGATAATTTGACTGCCTTACCGGGGTCGTACGGGGTGCCCGCGACGGCGTATTCTTGGACAATGTTGCCCTTATAGAGGTACATTCTCGTCTCGTAATTGCCATTGGGCAGGTATTCCATGAGGACGAGGGAGTTACCCTCGGGACCCGTGCCGACCCATACGGCGCTCGTTCCGTCGATGGAGCGGACGTTGTTCGCGAGGAACTGCATGCCGAGACGGTCCTCGTTGGCCTGCATCTGCACGGAGGCGACGCGCTGGTAGACGGTGACGCCCGTGACGAGAGCTATGAGCAAGATGCCCAGTATGACCAACATGAGGATGCCCACGAAGAGATTACGCTGCCGTCCGGCGTGCTTGTCATTGCGTATGGTAGCCATCGCGCTGACTATGTCCATGTTATTCTGCCTCATCGTGCCACCACCGTTACCGTGGGGGGTACGTTATCGGCAAACCACTCGTAGTTGACGGTGTAGTCGTTGCGGTTGATTGCCAGACCGTAGACGTCCTCGAGATGGGATATGGAGGCCGGGTAGGAGCCCTCGATGGCATAGCACTGCGCGGCGCTCGCCAGGACGGTCGAGCGGATGGATGCCGCGCTCTGCTCGCGCGCGGCGTGCTGGAACGCGCCGATCGCCCAGACGAGCAACGCGATGGCCACCGCGACGAGCAGCACGGCGCGGATGCGCCGGATGCGGCGCCTGCGAATCTCGTATGTGCTGAGCTCGCGGTACATCGCCGATGCCTATCCAATCGATCCCATGATGCCGATGAGCGGGAGCATGACCGAGATGAGCGTGCCGCCGACCGCGATGGTGAGCAATGCGGCGAGCAGGGGCTCGATGCGGTCGAGCGCGCGGTCGAGCTGGGCCGTCGAGTCGTCGAAGAGCATGACCGACAGGTCCGCGAGCACGTCGTCGACCGAACCGGCGTGCGCGCCGGCGGTGAGCATGTGCGCGTAGAGCGGGTCAAGGATGTCGGCCTCGGTGAACGCCTGGGGCAGACTGCGCGGGTTCTCGAGGTCCTCCATGGCCTCCAGGGCGTACTCGAGGCGGGCCCTGAGCCTGCCGTGACGCACGGTCTCGAGCGCCTGGCGCATGGCCGTCTCGGTGGTGATGCCGGCGGCGATGTAGGTGGCGAGCGCCGAGGTGAAGCGCGAGAGCGCGAGCTCGTACATGGCCTGGCGCGTGCTCGGGATGCGTTCGAAGATTGCGAGGACGCGTTCGCGCCCGGACTGGGTGCGGCTCGCGGCGAAGAGGAAGATGGCGACGATGGCGCAAGCCACGGTGATGACGAAGGCGACCCAGCCGATGACGATGGACGCGAGCGCCATGCTCGACGAGGCGGCGGTCAGCGAGCCCGACGTGGACTCGTAGACGTTGGCGAACACGGGGAGGATGACGACGACGGTCGCCGCGAGGATGATGGCCATGATGCAGAGCAGCGCGGCGGGATAGGCCACGGAACTGCGGATCTTCTGGAAGGTGCGGTCCTCTTCGCCGTAGTAGACCTCGAGCGTGCGTAGGACCGACTCGAGACGGCCGGATTGCTCGCCGGTCTGGACCATGTCGATGACGTGGCCGGGAAAGGCGCCGGTGGCCTCCATTGCCTGGGAGAGCGACTCGCCTGCGATAAGGCCGCGGTACATGCCGACGCATGCCGTCTTGAAGCGCGACTCCTCGCGGTTTTCCGCGAGCAGGTGGACGGCCTCGTCGATTTGCAGGCCCGCGGAGAGCATGGTCGCGACGCTCCCGCACAAGGCGGAAAGCGCGCCGCTGTCGAGCAGTTTAGCTGCCATTGGTTTCCTCGCATCCCTTGTTTCGCATGGTACTCACTCTAATATACCTTCCCTCGTTGCCGGGGCAGATTTCTAATAAACATAGCGATCCCGATAACTTATTCCGTCACCGACGTACGCGTTGCCGCCTTCGGTCGCCGCCAAGGTCAGGTCGACGCGTGACCATGTCTTGGGGTCGACTGTGAACTGGATGCAATGCCAGGTCCCGTCGATGTAGACCATGATCCAGGCATGGTAGAAGTCGTCGGGCGAGACGTAGCCGGTGACGATCTGGGCCGGGATGCCGACGCTGCGCAGCATGGCCGCGCCCAGGGAGGCGTAGTCGAAGCAGATGCCGTTGCCGCTCGAGAGCGTGGCGTCCGGGTCGGGGATGTAGCCGGTGGACGTCGAGAGCTTCTCGGCCTTGGCGGTGTCGTAGGAGATGTTGTTCGCGATGAAGTCGCAGATGGCGCGCAGGGCGGCCGCCTGGTTGTCGGCACCGGAGGTGAGCTCGCGGGCCCTGCGGGTGGAGGCGCTGTTCTCGTCGAAGTCGCAGTAGAGGTTGGGGTGCAGGAAGGGTTCGAGCCCGGTCTCGAGGTGCACGGGGACGCTCGTGGAAAGCAGCTCGACGTAGTTGTTGCCGCTCGTGTTCTGCATGACGCGGACGGTGTAGGTGCCGTCGCCCATGTTCATGGGGACGAAGACGGGCGTGCCGTCGCCGGGCATGTCGTAGTTGTAGCTCTGCTCGCCACGGGTGACCTGGAGCTTGAGGCGCGACGAGCTGTTGCCGGTGGCGCCCACGTAGCCCTGGGAGGCCGATGACGTGTCTATGGCGCAGTTGGGGCCCTGGACGGCGGCCGACGAGTTGAAGGACACGTCCTGGACGGAGCCCGGGTCCGAGAATGCGGCGCCCTCGACGACCTCGTCTGCGCCGATGGGGGACGAGCCACCGCCCCCGCAGGCGGAAAGCGACGCGATGGCGAACAGGGCCGCGAAAAGCGCGATAGCGGTCGCGGACGCAAGGAGGCGACGCCGGGCCCGGACGGGGCGCGGCGCGGCATGCGCGTGGTGCGCGGAATGCGTTCTATGGGCCGGGAAGCGCGTCAACGGCGGCCTTTCGGACGAGCGTGTTGCCAGGCGGGTGCGTGGCGAATGCGACCATTATAGAAGACGCGCGTGATGCGGACGATGACACCGGGGAAACAAAACGGGGGAGAGAAGGGACGGTGCCGGATGGGACGGCTCCCATCCGGCGGCATATGTCTCGGCGGCCCCGTCCACGTCCGCAGTTGGAGGCCGATGTGAGACAATGTGCCAGGGGGGCAGACCCCGTGACACATTTTGCTGTGAGACAATGGACAGACATGTTTCTTATTCACCCGGCAGTATGAGGAGGGGGCGGTCATGCCCGAATTCATCTACCAGATGCACGACGCGCGCAAGGCACACGGAAGCAAGGTTATTCTGGACGAAGTGACCCTGAGCTTCTATCCGGGGGCCAAGATCGGCGTCGTCGGTCCCAACGGCATGGGCAAGTCGACGCTCCTCAAGATCATGGCGGGGCTCGAGGACGTGAGCAACGGCGAGGCGCGTCTCACGCCCGGCTTCACCGTTGGCATACTGCAGCAGGAGCCGGAGCTTGAGGAGGACAAGACCGTCATCGAGAACGTGAGGCTTGCCTTTGGCGACATGCTCGCCAAGATCGAGCGCTTCAACCAGGTCTCCGCCGAGATGGCAGACCCTGATGCCGATTTCGACGCCCTCATGGAGGAGATGGGAAAGCTCCAGGATGAGATCGACGCGGGCGACGGATGGGATCTCGACAGCCAGCTCACGCAGGCGATGGACGCCTTGCAACTACCAGACCCGGAGGCACCTGTTAATGTTTTGTCGGGAGGCGAGCGAAGGCGCGTTGCACTTTGCAGGCTCCTGTTGGAAGCTCCGGATCTACTGCTGCTCGACGAGCCGACTAACCACCTGGATGCGGAGTCGGTCCTATGGCTCGAGCAGTTTCTAAAGCGCTACGAGGGCGCCGTGCTCGCCGTGACGCACGATCGCTACTTCCTCGACAATGTCGCCGAGTGGATCTGCGAGGTCGATCGCGGGCACCTGTATCCGTACAAGGGCAACTACTCCACCTATCTGGAGACGAAGGCCGCGCGCCTGAAAGCCCAGGGGCAGCAGGAGGCCAAGCTCGCCAAGAAGCTCGAGCGCGAGCTCGAGTGGGTACGGTCAAGTCCCAAGGCGCGTCAGGCGAAGAGCAAGGCACGTCTGGAGCGTTACGAGCAGATGGACGCCGAGGCGCGCTCCATGAAGAAGGTCGACTTCACCGACATCCACATCCCTCCCGGTCCGCGCTTGGGCAATAAGGTGCTTATTGCCGATCACCTGAGCAAGTCCTTCGGGGATCGCGTGCTCATCGACGACCTTTCCTTCGAGCTGCCGCGCAACGGCATCGTAGGCATCATCGGTCCCAACGGCGTGGGAAAGACGACGCTCTTCAAGTGCATCGTCGGCCTCGAGGAGCCGAGCGCGGGCACGCTCGACATCGGCGAGACGGTCAAGATCGCCTACGTCGACCAGAACCGTGCCGGCATCGACCCTGACAAGTCGTTGTGGGAGGTCGTGTCGGATGGCCTCGATATCATGCAGGTGGGGGAGACCGAGGTGCCCAGCCGCGCCTACGTGGCCGGCTTTGGTTTCAAGGGCCAGGATCAGAGCAAGCCCGCCGGCGTGCTCTCGGGTGGCGAGCGCAACCGCCTCAATCTCGCACTTACGCTCAAGCAGGGCGGCAACCTGCTCTTGCTCGACGAGCCGACCAATGACCTGGATACCGAGACGCTGGCGAGTCTCGAGGAGGCCCTGCTCGCGTTTTCGGGTTGCGCGGTCATCACGAGCCACGACCGCTGGTTCCTCGACAGGATTGCGACGCATATCCTCGCTTGGGAGGGTACGGAAGAGAATCCTGGCGCATGGTACTGGTTCGAGGGCAACTTTGACTCGTACCAGAAGAATCGCGTCGAGCGTCTGGGCGAGGTCGCCTCGCGGCCGCATCAGGTGTACCGGAAGCTCACGAGAGACTAGGTGCAAGCGAACGAACTAAGTGGTTGAAGCGCAAGCGCAAATCGTTGCATATTTGGATAAAAAGGCTAGTTCAAAAAGTATATGTAATACATTGCGTTTTTGAATGAATGCAACAAGCAATATATTGCTCAATATATCCCTTTTATAGATTCGGTGATTGCCATGAGACAGCTTGGTCAAACCAGAGTGTCTCGTTGTTGGGAGGTGCCGTTTATGGATGAGGCAGCTTCGTCAGATCAGGGTGTCCCATCTGTTTATGGAGCCGGTTAGAAATTAGAAGCGTATCAGAGTGCTGGATGAGATAACTGGATGAAACAAACGCTCTATTTTCGACTGGTACCAATTTAAACTAACTCACGCTACTGATCTTCGTTCGAATTAGATACATATTTATTATCTGGCACCTACTGATAATGAGACAGTTGATCTGAGAAATTGTCTCATTATCAGTAGGTGCCATTTGAAGATGAAATTGAATCAGCGCACAAGCCCAATTTGGGTATGCCTTGTCTGTGGGTACCGTGTCAAATCGGCTTATCCAGCTCGCCTTGTTGCATCATAATCATCGGCACCTGTGGATAATAGAGTGAATAGTCTAAACATGTATCCTTATTTATACAGGTATCGGTTGGAAATTAGGGCAGGAAGTGAATCTTGTCGCCGAGTTCGAGCTGCTCATGTGCAGGCTCCAGCATCGGTTTGTGTACAAGGCAAACGCAGGGCGTGACAGAACGTCTCCGGCACCATCTGTCACGAAGAGCTCAGTTCGTTTCCTCCGGTCAAAAATCTACTGGACCCGTCATTAAAATACCCATATGGAAAAAAGTGCCCAAGTTTCCAACTGGAACCATTTTTCAGGACAGGACGGTGATTTAACAGGTGCATGTTTTCTGGATAGCAGAAACGAGATCGGATTTCGAGCGAGGAGATTTCCGGAAAAGCGTGCGTATAGCACGCCTTGGGAGAAAAAATTCGTTTGCTAGTCCGAGCAGGTTTTTTTCATTCGGCGAACGGCTCGAAAACGACCCATTCTTTTGCCCCCAGGAGCCGTTTTGAGAGGGAGAGCGGAGTAACTACGCCCTCAAGCAAAGAAAATGCCTTAGAAGCCAAAATATTGCGTTTTACGGGCAATTTGTACTTTTTCACGCGAGGGGGAGTCCATTTCGATTACCTCTTCGCCATCCTTCGAAACCGATTCGTCCTCTTTCGTAACGGAGCCTGACGAAATCAAGTTCTCTTGCTAGGTGTTCCGTAGGCACCGATTGATTCTCCGATTCCGTGCCGGGATGTCGCCTCGGGAGAAGCGGAAAGGGAGCAGCGCATAGGCCCTGGTGAACAATTTAGGATAAATGCCTAATTATTAATTCTCCCTTATATCCACCTCAGTAGAGGGCAGGAGAAGGAGAGTAGGGTACATGTTATCTAGGACACAATTCTTCTCTGTGTCCATAAGAAAATTCCGGTTTTCTGCATCGAAATAATGAGGTTGAATCTTCCTCACAAATCGCGGTTGGGCATGTTAGCAGGATATGAAAAAGATGGGAAGATAGCATCAAATTCCGCTAGCAGCGCAATGCGAAATAGCACTGCTATACCGCAGCGCGTAGCTCAAATTGAGATGGGGAAGGGAATCTATACAGGATTGTGCCGCTGACCTTGTATAGCATAGGTGCTAGCAATGCTGCGCTAGCTCTAGCAGCCCTGCTAAATCTCTTCCGAAATTGGCCTATTTGGTTACAGATCTACGTTTCTTACTACATTTCCTACCTTTGACACGTACCGGCATTCTTGCGAATGCCGTCCAGAGAGCTGGTTTTGTGCCGGTGTTTTGGTCGCCCAATACTGTGTTTAACCAGCTCTTTGACGTATCGTGGACGAATTATACGCATATAAACAGGAAATGCAAGGGACAAATTATCTTAGTCAATATGGGTAAATAGGTCTTTAATGTAGATCATTTATTTATAAAACCGCAGGTAAATGATAGATTCTATCCTTTAATTACATCGAAAATTAATTAGATTATTCTCCCAATTCACATGATTTCCATAACTTACCCATGTGGGTAATTAAAAGCCGAACCCGCTTTTGTAGCAAAGGCGCTTGTATAGCAATTTCACAAGACTTTGTGCCCGAAAAAAATTTCATTGCTACATATTGTGTTCCCTTCCTGCTATCACTTACACTCCGCCTATGTGTCTAGGCGCGCTGTACGCCAGGCAGGAAACGCAAGGTAATGAAGTACGACACGTAGTTTAATTGGGGTAAGAAATGCAGCGGTTACAAGAGATCTACCGGGAAAAACGTGCAGATTTGCACCGTGCCCAAACAAGGACGTCGGCACTCACCAGTATTAGTGTGGGGACGGCCCCCCTTCTCATCATTCTGGCGCTCTTCCTCGCTCTCATCGCGATGAGCTTTGGCTTTGCCGAGGATGCCCATGCAGATGAGCAGGTCGTCGAAGCGCAGGTCGAGCAGCTTGTTTCCCAAGGTCAGAAGACTCCTGCCCCCGTCCCGGCTTCCACCGAGACCAAGGCCACCGTTGACGAGATCGCCTCTACCAATACTATCGTTCCCCAAGCCGATTCCTTCGACGTCACCTTCCAGAACGTCGTTGTCGGTGGTAATTACCAATCCGTCACCGAGACGCATGAGGCTGGCACGACCGTCACCTTCAGCGCTGGCGACCGTGAGGGCTATGTCTTCACTGGGTGGCAGGTAAAGACTCCGAGTAGCCTCACCATCGCCGAGCCCAATGACGAGAACCTGACCTTCACGATGCCCGGCGAGTCCGTTGTCATCGAGGCAACCTGGCGTGATATCAAGTACATCGACGCCACCTTCGACTTTGGCGGCGCCACCGGTGATAGCATCACCTCCGAGGGCACCCAGGCCATCAAGAACGTCGTCACGGACGACAATGGCACCAAGGCCCAGCTCGGCGTGGGCATGGTCATCTCCATCGACGCCGGCAGCAAGCCCGGCTTCGTCTTCGACCAGTGGGCCATCAAGGCCGGTTCCACGTCCGTCACCTTTGGCGAGAAGTACAACTCCAAGACGAGCTTCACCGTGCCCGATGGCAACATCAGCATCGTCGCCATCTGGAAGCAGGCCTACCTCGTGACCATCAACGGCGGTTTTGCCGGCAACAACAGCGGTGCGGGCTACTACGGCGAGGGTCAGACCGTCAAGATCGACGCCGGCACTAATCCGGACAGCACCCTGAGGTTCGATGGCTGGACGGTCGTGTGCGACAAGGCCGTCACCTTGACGCCCAACGTGACGTCCGCACAGGCCGAGTTCAAGATGCCGGCCGGCTCCGTGACGCTCACGGCGAAGTGGACGAAAATGGGTGTCGTGTCTAATTCAACGAACACGACGACCAACTTCCTGGGCGGCAATCTCACCGCGAGCGGCTCTGACCTCGCCAAACAGGTCTGGAAGTCCGATAGCGACGAGATGAAGAAGATCAACGACGGCACGAACGCCTCCGTCAGGCTCGTGACCAAGGAGCTTTCCGCCAACGACGTCTCCACGTCGGATCGCTCGCTGATCAACGCCGCAAAGGGCGCCAACACGCTGGCCTACTACATGGATATCTCGCTGTACGGCAAGGTGGGCGATGATGCCGAGAAGAAGATCACCGACACGGCGCAGCGCGTGACCATCAGGCTCACGCTGGCCAACGGCCTGCTCGCCGCTCCCTCGGGCTACAAGCGCACGTTCAAGATCATCGCGCTGCATGGCAGCCAGGCGACGCTCCTGACGCCGACCTATGCCTACGACGCCACGACGAAGGTCGGAACGCTCACCTTCATCACGGACCAGTTCTCGACCTACGCGCTGGTGTACACGGATGAAAAGACCGACGGTGACAACAACGGCGACAACAACAACAATAACAACAACAATAACAACAACGGCGACAACGGCAATGGCAACAACAACCAGGTCAATTCGGGCCTGAACTCCGGCAGCAACGGCAATGGCGGTAGCTCCGCAGGCGGCTCCTCGGCCGGCTCGAGCACCGGCGACACGACCACGGGCATGAGCGCCTCCACGGCGACCCTGATCATGATCGTCTTCGCCGCCCTCGCCATCATGGCTCGCCGCGTGCGCAAGCAGGCCTGCTAAGAAGCGCCGTTTCCAAGCGAAACTTCGAGAAGGCAAGCCCTTAGGGGCTTGCCTTTTTCACGTGCGCCGATGGTTGGGGCGCCGGGGTGTTTTCCTGTCTCCCCGTTCGGGTATCATTAAGGCCACCTCAAAAGCCGAATGCACCTGCAAACGGGGATGTGAATGAACATGAAGAGATTCGTCGCTTGTATTATTAGTGCGCTCTGCCTGTCCGTGCTGTGCCTGACGCTCGCTGCGTGCGGGCCCGATTACAAGCCCAACTTCGTCGGTACCTGGAACGTGACGTCCATGACGGACAGCACCGGGGCGGATCTGACGCCCACGATCGAGCAGCTCGCCGCCGCGGACAAGCACCTCACCCTCACGCTCGCCGACGAGGAGGACCAGGCGACCTTCGACCTTGCCGGTCAGACGACGCTGACGGGCACCTGGAAGCCGACGGGGGAGGACACCTGCGCAATCACGTTCGAGGGCTACGAGGAAATTCCGGCAACGCTTTCCGAGGGTGCGCTCACGTTCGAGGAAAGCGGCCAAACTATGACCTGCACGAAGCAGGAGTAGCGCGTGAACATCACGGTCTACTGCGCCTCGTCGTTGGGGCATGACCCGGATTTCGCGCAGGAGACGCGCAAGCTGGGCGCCTGGATCGGCGCGCATCGTCACACGCTCGTGTACGGCGGGACGAACGTCGGCCTCATGGGGTTGCTCTCGGATGTCGTCCTCGATGCGGGCGGGCGCGTCGTCGGCGTGCTACCCGACATCCTGGCCGACAGGGAGCCGCCGTCGGGACGTCTGACCGAGTTCTATCGCGTCGAGACAATGGCGCAGCGCAAGGCCAAGATGATTGAGCTCGGTGACGTGTTCATCGCGTTGCCGGGAGGACCGGGGACGCTCGAGGAGCTCTCCGAGATCATGTCGCTCGTTAAATTAGGCACACCGCCTGGTTATTTGTTTCTCCTCAACGTCAACGGATACTATGACGAGCTCGTCGCGAGCTTCGAGCGCATGCTCGAGCATGGCTTCATGACGCCCGAGATGCGCTCGTATCTCAAGGTCGCCGCGTCAGCAGACGAGCTCGCGGCAGCGCTTTCGGTGATGGGGCGGGGGAGTGCTCGCCCGTGAACGAGGAGCGATACGAGGCCATATCGCGACCGTTTCGCGACAACCCATCTGCCCTGCGGATGCTGACGCTCGTCAATGACGGACTTAAGTGGCTTTGCTATGTGCTCTATCCGGTCCTGCTGGTGCTTTTGGCATTGCATGAGCCGGCAGAGCTCCTGAGAGCGATTCTAACGCCCGCCGTGCTTTTCGTGGGCCTCAGTGCCTTTCGTCGTCTTTACGACGCTCCACGGCCATATGAGGCGCTCGAAATCGATCCGCTCATGCACAAGAGCACGAAGGGGAGGTCATTTCCGAGCAGGCACATCTTCTCGATCTTCATGATCGCGATGTGCTGGTTGGCGTATTGCGTGCCGTTGGGCGTGTTCTTGCTCGTATGCGGGGTTTTTATGGCCGCTATACGCGTCATTGGGGGCGTTCATTACCCCAAAGACGTCATTGTGGGTGCGCTCGTGGCCATCGTGGGTGGTATCGTGGGCTTGTGGGTATTGCCCCTGTCCTGGTTCTAGAGATGCGATTGGGCGCTTGGCCGGGATATGAATGAATCGTTCTCAAGCTACCCAAATGTAATAAAATGACGCTAATACCATATAAATTCCACTTGATTTTTGCATCAAAAGGTGTACTATCTTACCCAGTTGCAGAAAATGTGTCCAATTCTGACATTTTCATGCACCTGCATGATGGCGGTTTTCGCGCAGCTTGTGACGAGGATTCGTAACAATGGGTTCTCTGCACAGCTCAACGTACCCTCAACGCAGTCACGCGTAAGATCGCCATCATGCAGCATCGAGGGGCGTGTGGCTCAAAACCCCTGTTCAGGCGTCTGATTCGGCTTGTTTTGCGATGTCGGGTGCATGTGGGCCAAAAAAAGCGAAAATTTTTTTCGTTGACGCTGCGGTTCGGGAAAAACTGGGTCACAGCATGCATGAGCGCGTGTATATCATCCCCGCATACGGCGTATAGCAACGCATTTCGCGAAGCTGGCGTCAGCACGCTCTGCAGGGTGTGTTTTTCGCTCGTTGCCCTTATGAGCAACTTGTGGCTTAAAAGGTCAAAAACCGCCTTAGAAATTAGATAGTGTGCCTAATGTATCTTCGTCAGAACTGTCCAGTATTGCTGAAAATCTTGGCATCCGCTGGCTTCGATCTGTCTGGAAAACGTCCAAAATAGCGATATCCTCCTCACTTGGTCGTCTGGGAGAGAAAACGCTTAGTATCTTCCGCACGATATGTCTATGATACAAGTTTCGGAGGAGCTGGTTGCCCAGTTTTCGGGTTCGAAAACATGCCGTTCAGACGCATGTATTCGCAGGTCAAGGGATATTTCGCGCAATATGCTCCCTAGTATCTTGCTCTTAACTGTCTATGATACGCGATATTCTGGTCACGATATGCCAGCATTTGCATGCTCTTTTCACTTTTATATTCGCAGCTAGGCTGCGAAATCCGAAATGGGCAACGTATGACAGGAACGGGGTTTCTGTCACGTACCCTCCTAGCGCAAGAGTGGGGATGCTCCCATCAGGGCGAATGGTCTTCTGAGCTCTGAGGGAGCATCCCCACTCTTGTTTCTGCGCGTATTAAAGGGTATTATGTGCGCTCGTGTGTACCCGCAGCTTGGCTGTGCACCCGGCACCCTGGATGTCGGCTCAGCTTCGGGCGTATTGGAAAGACGCCGGTCACACACGGTGTCGAGAAAGAAAGGGTGGCTAGTCACATGGCAGTCTCCAAGGAACGCAAGGCCGAGCTCATCAAGGAGTTTGGCAAGGACGCAAACGATTCCGGCTCCGCCGAGGTCCAGGTCGCAATCCTGACCGAGCGCATTCGCGAGCTCACCGAGCACGTCAAGGTCCACAAGAAGGACCACCACACGCGCCGCGGCCTGCTCATGCTCGTCGGCAAGCGTCGCCGTCTCCTCTCCTACATCAAGGAGCGCGACATCGAGAACTACCGTCAGCTCATCGCAAAGCTCGGTATCCGCGACAACATCTAGTCGCAGACAAGTGGGGAAGGGCCGCGTAGACGCGGCCCTTTTCTTGCATCCGGGGCCATTTCGCCCGGGGATGCGCCAAGGGTCACATCCGCCAACGTGGCGGTGAAAGGAGCCTTCTCGCACGGGGCGAAAAGGCGGAAAGAAGTAGAGGAAAGAATATGACCAAGATCACGCACGAATTCGAACTGTACGGGAAGAGCTACCGGCTCGAGACCGGCGAGCTGGCCAAGCAGGCCACGGGTGCCGTCGTCGTCAGCCAGGGCGACACTATCTTGCTCACTACTGCCGTAGTGTCCAAGGAGCGTCGTGACCTAGATTTCTTCCCCCTTACGGTGGATTTCATCGAGAAGATGTACGCTGTCGGCCGCATTCCCGGCGGTTACCTCAAACGCGAGGCGCGACCCAGCGAGAAGGGCACGCTCACTGCCCGTCTCGTCGATCGTCCCATTCGCCCGAGCTTTCCCGACGGCATGCGCAACGACGTCCACATCGTCATTACCACGCTGTCCTGCGACCAGGTGAACCAGCCTGACGTCATCTCCATCATGGGCGCCTCGGCGGCCCTCATGGTGGGCGGCGTGCCCATCGAGGGCCCGGTCGCCGGCGTGCGCATCGCCCGCGCCAAGGCCGAGGACGGCAGCATCGACTACATCGTCAACCCGACCTTCGAGGAGGCCGAGGCTTCCGACCTCAACCTCACCGTCGCCGGCACCAAGGAGTACATCTCCATGGTCGAGGCGGGCGCGGACGAGGTCTGCGAGGCCGACATGATCGCCGCACTCGAGTTCGCCCAGGAGGCGATCGGCGCGTTCTGCGACGAGCAGCAGAAGTTCCTCGACAAGTGCACGATCGAGCCCAAGACCTACGAGCTCGACCAGCCCATCCCTGAGGTCGTCGACAAGGTCGACGGATACTACGCGGCCATGGAGGCCGCCCTCAAGGACGCCGACAAGCAGTCCCGCATCGCCAAGGTCGAGGAGCTCAAGGACGAGATCAAGGCCTCCTTCACCGACGAGGAGCGCGCCATGTGGGGTCGCGAGATCGCCGCGGCGTGCAAGGCGCTCGAGAAGCGCGCCATGCGCACGATGATCATCGAGACCGGCGAGCGCGTCGACGGTCGCGCCAACGACGAGATCCGCCCGCTCTACATCAAGCCGCACTACCTGCCGCGCGCCCACGGCTCCGGCCTGTTCCAGCGCGGTCAGACGCAGGTCCTCTCGGTCGTCACGCTCGGCATGCTCAACGAGTGGCAGCGCCTCGACACGATCGATCCGGCCGAGGGCAAGCGCTACATCCACCAGTACAACTTCCCGCCGTACTGCACCGGCGAGGTCGGCCGCATGGGCGCCCCCAAGCGCCGCGAGCTCGGCCACGGCGCCCTGGCGTCGCGCGCGCTCGAGCCGATGATCCCCAACGAGGAGGAGTTCCCGTACACCATCCGCGTCGTCTCCGAGGTCATGGAGTCCAACGGCTCGTCGTCCATGGCGTCGACCTGCGGCTCGACGCTCGCGCTTATGGACGCCGGCGTGCCCATCAAGCGCCCCGTTTCCGGCGTGGCCATGGGCCTCATCAAGGAAGGTGACCAGCACGTCATCCTGACCGACATCCAGGGCCTCGAGGACTTCCTCGGCGACATGGACTTCAAGGTCTGCGGCACGACCGAGGGCATCACCGCTCTGCAGATGGACAACAAGGCCAAGGGCCTGTCCACCGAGATCCTCGCCGAGGCGCTCGGCCAGGCCAAGCGCGGCCGCGCCTTCATCCTCGACGCCATGCTCGAGCAGATTCCCGCCCCGCGCGAGGAGCTGTCCGAGTACGCGCCGCGCATCATCACGATCAAGATCCCGGTCGACAAGATCCGCGACGTCATCGGCACCGGTGGCAAGGTCATCCGCGGCATCCAGGAGGAGACCGGCGCCTCCATCGAGGTGCACGAGGACGGCAACGTCTTCATCGCGTCGGTCGATACCGGCGGCGAGGCCGCGCGCAAGATGGTGGAAGACATCGTCAAGGTGCCCGAGGTTGGCGAGGAGTACGAGGGCGAGGTCGTCAACATCCAGTCGTTCGGCGCGTTCGTCAAGCTCACGCCCAACAAGGACGGTCTGCTGCACATTAGTCGCGTGGCCAATGGCCGCGTCGGCGCCGTGGAGGACGTGCTTTCCGAGGGTGACACCGTCAAGGTCAAAGTCATCGAGGTGGACGAGAAGACCGGCAAGATCAGCCTGGACCGTCTCGACAAGCCCGATGCCCCCGAGGGCAGCTCCAAGCCGCGCAACGACAAGGGTCACGGCAACGACCGTCGCGACCGCGACCGCAAGCGCGACAACAGGAAGCCGCGCCGCAGGGACTAAGCGCATGCGCATCCCAGCGTCCTGACGAGGCGCGGGGGACGCGTGCCAGAGCTCAGAAACCCATTCGCTCTGGTCACGCATCCTCCGCGCTTTTTTGCGTCTTTAGAGCGCAGACGGTACGTGCCAGGGCTCCGAGACCCAGTCGCCCTGGCTGCGCACCGTCCTGCGCCCCTTTTGTGTCGTTAATGGAAAACGTGCTGCCGGTCTTGCGCGACTCTCCGCAGGGGAAAGTAATGGTAGAATACAGGGACTTTTACGAGTTCCGGGAGCAATCGAGTGGCACGACGCAGAGAGACATACGTAGGCGGTGGTCCGAACAAGGGCGGTATCCTCTACGGCGGCGACAAGCACGGCATCTTCGGTAGCAGCGGACGCCGTCGCATGGGTTCCCAGATGCGCATCTACAGCAAGGCGCCGCGTCGCTGGCCGCGCGTGGTGCTCATCGTCGCCCTCGTCATCATCTTCGTTGCCTGCGTCTGGCAGTTCGCCTGCGGTGGATTGCCCTTCCTCAAGGCCGAGGAGAAGCAGGCCGATTCGGGCGTGTTGAGCATCGTGAGCCAGAACATCGACGTCGCGCGGCAGAAGGCGGGACTCACCGGCCTCAACGGAACCGCGCAACCCGGTCTCGACACGCAGGTCACCATTTCGGCGGTGGGGGACTGCACCTTCGGCAAAGATCCGGACTTCCCCGACGCGACGAGCTTCAACGCCTTCTATGCGGCCAACGGGCCGGCGTACTTCTTCGCCGACGTGCTGCCGTACACCTCGGCTGACAACCTCACCATCGCCAACTGCGAGGGCGCCTTCACCGAAAGCAACGACATCCAGGAGAAGGCATTCAACTTCAAGGCTCCTGCCGAATACGCCAACGTCTTCGTTCAGGGAAGCGTGGAGGCCGTTAACCTAGCCAATAACCACTCATTTGACTATGGTACTACGGGATTTAACGATACCAAGGCGGCACTCCAGGACGCCGGAATCACGAGCTTCGGGTACGACCGCACGAACACTTACGAGGTCGATGGCGTCAAGATTGGCCTGTTCGGCGTCAACGAGCTTGACGGCGTCGAGAAGGCCACGAGCCTCATGAAGCAGGACATCGAGCATCTGCAGCAGGACGGCTGCGCGATCATCGTCGGTTGCTTCCATTGGGGCAACGAGGGCGAGTACGAGGTCACGTCCACGCAGGTCACGCTCGCGCACGAAGCCGTCGACGCCGGGTGCGACCTGGTATTGGGCACGCATCCCCACGTGCTGCAGGGCGTCGAGTACTACAAGCAGCGCTACATCTGCTACAGCCTGGGCAACTTCTGCTTTGGCGGCAACACCAATCCCATGGACTACCGCACCATGATCTACCAGCAGACGTTTCCCATCAAGAACGGGCAACTCGTGCCCGGCGAGGCCATGCGCACGCAGGTGCGCGTCGTGCCCTGCCTGGTGAGCAGCTCGACGAGCGTGAACGACTACCAGCCCATGCCGATTTCCGGCGACCAGGGGGTCTCGGCGATAGAGGCGCTCAACGGCTGTTCGGCCACGCTCGCGGGTGACGGTGCCGAGTTCTCCACGAGGCTTGACGAGTCCGGCTATTCGCAGGTGAAGTAATTGGCCAAGCGCTGGAATATCATCTTGCCGATCGTCGTCGTCATCATCGTTGGCGTGATCGTCTTCATCAAGCGCGACGACCTGGGCTCCTTCGTCGAGACCATCAAGGACGTTTCCATCGTGCCCTTCGCGCTGGCCGCGTGCTGCCTGTTCGGGCGCTACTTCAGCCATGCCTTCGCCTACAAGGCGGTGTTTCGCTGCGTTGACGAGGACGTGAAGTACCTGCACATCGTCCCGCTCGTCTTCTCCGTGACCTTCGCGAACGATTGCGCGCCCACTGCCGGCACGGCCGGATCCGTGCTCATCGCGGCGTGGTCGCATAAGCAGGGACTTGACATGGGCAAGTCGGTGACCGTGGTCTTCCTCGAGAAGATCGGCTTTTTCGGCGGCTTTGCGGTCGTCATGCTGGTCGGGTTCGCGATCCTCATCTTCACCGGGCAGATGGTTTGGTATCTTGCCCTTGGAGGCCTTGCTGTCCTACTTATGATTTTTACCTTCGGCTTCGTGATGTGGCTCGGATACAGTCACGTCGAAACCGAGCAGCGACTCTTCGCCTGGATAGAGAACCTGGTCAACCGTGCCCTCGTCGTCTTCAAGCGCAAGCCGATGGAGCCATGGGCCGGACGCATCGCGGCATCGTTTCACGAGGCGGCGAGCATCGCGGTCGAGAAGCCGCGTGCGCTCATCGTCATGTTCTGCCGCATGGTGCTGCTGCACGCCTGCGACTGCATGTGCTTCATCTTCGTCGGCTTCGCCTTCGGCTACACGTACATACCGTTTCTCATGGCGTCCTACGTGGCTGGCTTCATCATCGCCACCTTCATCCTGCAGACGATTGGTGCCGTCGAGATCCTGCTCGCGCTCGTGCTGAGCGCGTACGGGGCCACGCCCGCGCAGGCCGCCGCCATCGCGCTCGCGTACCGCGGCCTCATCTTCTGGATCCCGTTCATCATCGGCGCCATCTGCATCAACATCACGGGCCAGCAAAAGCAGGTCTTCGCGCAGGGGAGCGAGGAGGTGCTCGTCAGGGGCGGTGACGAGAACGCCGCCCAGGCAAAGCTCGAGGCGTCTACCGGCGCTCCCGTCATCGAGGACATGTCCGAGATGCTGCCCGTGCCGCCGGCTGCCTGGACGCGCGAGCAGGAGCGCACGCAACACGAGTCCTACGTCGTCAGCCTCGCCGATATCGTCAACGCCTTTCAGACCGGCGATTTGGTGACATACAATACGGGAGAGCCGGTCGAGGATGGCGAGCAGAATGCTGCCCATGATGGCCAAGATGATGTAATCGCAGGTCAAGCCGATGACACTTCCGACGAGGAGACGTATCCCGTACCCCCGCAAGGCAGTTCCGGGACAAGCCTGACCGAGATCTTTATACAGGTCACGGGTGACCAGAAGGCGATCGAAAAGGATGACGTGGATTCTGGTACCTTGGACAATATAGAAAAAGATGACTAGGAAAAACGAAGGAGCGTAGAAGCAGCATGTCCCTCTCCATTGGCATCGTCGGCCTCCCCAACGTGGGAAAGTCGACGTTATTCACGGCCCTGACCGATCAGACCGGTCTTGCCGCCAACTATCCGTTCGCGACCATCGATCCCAACGTCGGCATCGTCCCGGTACCCGATGAGCGTCTCGACAAGCTTGCCGAAATCGCGCATCCCGGACGCATCGTCCCGGCGACGGTCGAGTTCGTCGACATCGCGGGACTCGTGAAGGGAGCGAGCGAGGGTGAGGGGCTGGGCAACCAATTCTTGGCCAATATCCGCGAAACTGACGCGATTTGCGAAGTCGTGCGCTATTTCAGCGACCCTGACGTCATTCGCCATGAGAGCAGTCACGATCCGGCTTCCGACATCGAGACCATACGCACTGAGCTGGTCTTAGCCGATTTGGCGACGCTCGAGAAGGCGCTCGGACGTCTCGAGAAGGATGCCAAGCGCGACAAGGCGAACATGCCCAAGTTCGAGATGGCCAAGCGGATGGAGGAGTGGCTCAACGAGGGCAATCCCGCGCGCCTCTTGGACATGACTGACGAGGAACGCGAGCTCCTCCGCGATCTTCACCTCTTGACCATGAAGCCCGTTATGTATCTTGCCAATGTTGACGAAGATATGGTGGGTGCGGAACTCGATCCGATCGACGGTGTCAGGCCGTTGCCCATTTGCGCGCAGGTCGAAGCCGAGCTTGCCGAGCTCGATGCGGCCGACAAGGCCGAGTTCCTCTCGGACATGGGGCTCGAGGAGCCAGGACTTTCGCGTCTGGCCAAGGAGGCGTACCGTCTGCTCGGCCTGCAGTCCTTCTTCACGGCCGGCGAGATGGAAGTCAAGGCATGGACGGTGCCCATCGGCGCCAAGGCACCACAGGCGGCCGGTGTCATCCACACCGACTTCGAGCGTGGCTTCATCAAAGCCGAGACTTGCAGTTACGATGATTACGTCGAGCTGGGGGGAGAGGCCGGGTGCCGTGCCGCCGGCAAGTTGCGCCAGGAGGGTAAGGAGTACGTGGTGCAGGACGGTGACGTCATGCACTTCAAGTTCAACGTATAGCGAGACGTCCGACATGTTCGTCGGTCTCGCCCGTATCGGAGAGACTACCCATTCGTCTAGGAGGATTTGCCATGAAAAACGAGCACGCTGGCGCGATCAAGGGATTGAGCATCGCGGTCGTCGTCCTTTCCGCCATTGGCATCATCGGCGCGATACTGATCATGGTCTTCTCGGGTTTGCTGAGCGCCGTGCTGCTCGAGAATGGTCCCGAGATCGCCTATCATCTTGAGTTCAACGACAATGGCACGATCACCGGCGGAGGTACCGCCTTCGATAGCGAAGACGCCTTCTTCCTCAGTATGCTCATGATGCTCGTGGGTGGCGGCGTGGCAATTTGGGCGTTGATTTGCTGCATCGTGGCGCTCATCGCAGGCATCTTCGGCATCATGCATGCCGCCAATCCTCCCAAGCTCGGGTTCGTCATGGGTTGGGCTATTGCAGGTGCCGTTACAAGTTTTCTGGGTGCCGGTCTAATCACCATGGTCCTGCTCATCATCGTCGCGGTTTTCGCCAACGCCGACAAGCGTGCATATCGCTGCGGGACGACTGCGGCAGCTTCCCAGCAACCACCCGTGCCTCCCGTCTCGTAGGGGAGGCACGGGGGGCGAGGCAGCTAGACGCGAACTCACCGAATTCCGTACCTTTGTCTCATGGGGAAGGGCACGTAAAAACCAGATGGGCACCTTGGATGCTCATCTGGCTCATGATAGTAAAATAGCAATATGTTGCGTAATGAATTTGCGCAGGTGAACGCATATAAGCAACAGGTGACGAATAGGTAATAAGTAACTAGTTGCTAATATAGTCTAGAAGAGAAAATCGAAACTCAACTGGGAATCACCGTCGTCCTCATCAGAGGATTCTCCGGCTACCTCAGATCCAGCAGCGGGCGTGTCTCGCGCTGCGCCGGACTCATCATCAGCTGGTTCGTCGACAGACGCTTGTTCATCGAGCGCGTCATCCGCGGATCCATGCTCGAGCTCAGATAGTTCGGCATGGGCGGCTTCGTAGATTGCCACGCCTTCCACGCGCTCCTCATAATCGACTTCAGTCGCTGAGACGTCCGTGGTTTCCCACGGGGGGTTGGCTTCTGGTTCATGAGAATTCACAGGCTCCTGTTCGGTATTGACGACTGGCTGGCCCTCTTGCTCCGTTTCATGCGCAGAAACATCATCGAGGTCCTTCTCTGGTGCGAGATTCTCTTGAGATTGCGGTTCATTGACAGGTTCCTGCTGGGATAAGTCCTCATATTCGTTCTCCGTTTCCTGCTGCGTTTGCGTTTCTTGTTCCGGTACCTGTGTAGATTCAAACTCGGCGTCGCGATTCATCTCGCGAAGCGATTCCGAGTGCATCTCCTCCTCGATGATTCTCTCGATGAGCGATTCGGCTGATTCCTTATCTGCCGGTTCCTGCATATTAGTTGCCGCGTTATCTATTTCGATAGCCGCATGTTCGGCGTAATTATCGACCGGTTCCTGTACGTATTCTTCCAATCGAGGTGCGTGATCTTCCTCGTCAAGCGTTACGGCGCTCTCGAATTCGTCGTTTCCGACTTGCGCGGAGCTTACGACCGTCTCGATCACGGGCTCGTAATCGTCACCGTCTTCGATTCGATTGGGCTCCTCATGAGGTGCTAGCACCTCATTGACTTGCGGTGATGCAACCTCACCTGTCGGGAGTTCCTCTTCTTGCTCATCGACGATGCGTCCATCGACCACGTGTTCGATGATGACGTGCTCCTCTTTCACCTTTACCTGCGATACCTGCGTCCAGACCTCTCCCACATCGCCCTGTGGGTCGAGTTCGCCGCGCAGCATGCCGATGCTCGTCGAGAGCAGTTCGGAATCCGCGACCGTCGACTCGAATGCGTCCAAGCCGCCGGACCGGTCCGCCGCCAGCAGGGCGGTCACCCCTCCGAACACGAAGTCGATGGAAGAGCGCAGCTCGTTGGGAAGTGTGGCCGCGTCGAGCCCGAAGAGACCGAGCCATTCGTTCACGACGGCGCGCTTGGCGTCCTCGAGCAGGCGTTGGTTGCCGTTTTCGCCCGCTAGCATGCGCAGGTGGTCGAACCCGACCTCCGCCTGGGATGCGGCCACGTCCGTGTCATCCTCGTCGGAAGCGGGGGAGTCGCCCAGCAGGACGCGCGCGAGGGCCGCGAACTTAGCGTGCTCGATGGCCGCCTGGGCAAGGTCCCACATGCTGTCGTAGTGATAGTAATAGGAGTTGCGATTGACCTTGGCCCGGCCGACGATGTCGCGAACGGTGATTTCGCTAAAGGGCATCTCGCCCATACAATCCCAGAAGGCCGACTCCATGCGTTCGGTCGCGCTCGGTCCTTCTGCGTTCTTCGGCGGTCTTGCCACGTTTGCTCCTAAATTAGATGTTGTGTCTACTACATTTCAAACTAGATATGATGTCCATGTATCCTAACACGAATTAGACTAATTGCCCATAAAATTTTCAAGACCTTCGTTCCTCATCAGATTCCGTTATCTTCTCCAGACGTAAAAAAGCGACCCCCCCACATGCGGAGAGGTCGCCGTGCGTGTGCCGGTTGCGGCGAATTTGGCTAGTCGAGGTTGGGATCGATGTTGCCGTAGCCCTCCTCGGTCCTGATGTCGGGATCTTCCTCGATTTCGACCTCGGTGTCGATGACGTCGATGTCCTCGGTGCCGTAACCCTCTTCGGTGCTGATATCGGGATCCTCTTCGAATTTGACCATGATTCGCTCCGTTCTCGCAGTGCGCCCTGCATGCGCAAACTATCTGCCTACACGAATATTTTACGCGCCCTATAGCGTTTTACCGGCGCGTTCACGATTTTCGTAGCCGTCTTGCGCGATTTCAGTACCCAGGTATGACGCTCGAATTTCGGGTATGAGACGGTTGCGCAGGGACGAAGAGACGGTCGAGGTGAGCTATGCGCACGGGAACAGGGGGATTAGGGAGGCGGTCCTGATGAGACAAAAGCAGCCCGGCACGATTTGTCTCATTCGAGCATGCCGTACTTACGCCGCACGCGCGAGAGCTTGTCAAGCAGCGGAGCCGCTGCGAGGAGCAGCGTGGCGAAGGTTGCGGCCGCCTGAGCGCAGTTCATCGGAAATCCGGCGAGGTAGACGGCCACGATGACCTCGGGCGTGATGCGCGAGACCATGAAGAACAGCGAGCTCGTGTCGAGGACGGGGCCGGCGACGATCACGACGAAGACGGCGCCGAGGATGGCCAGGACGAGACTGCCCGTGACGCCCAGATCCTCGCGTTTCACGACGCCGCGCCTTGCGAGCGCCCCAAAGGCCAGGCCGCAGAGCCCGAAGGCGAGCATCTGCCAGGGCGTCCAGGGGCCTTGCCCGAAGATGAAGTTGCTCGTCAGTGCCGAGAGCGAGCCGACTAGGAAGCCCGACGAGGGTCCGAAGGCGATGCCCGCGATCATCACGATGGCCGCCATGGGCTTGAAGCCCGGTAGCCAGATGAACGCCGCGCGTGCCGCCACCGCCAGGGCGCACATGACCGCAAGCATGACGAGCTCGCGTGCCTGGGGCCTGCGGCGCTCGAAGCCAACAAAGAACGGCACGATGGCGCAGAGCACGACGATCACGCTCACGATGACGTAGGACTTGCCCCCGGCGAGCGCGCCGACGACGATACTCGCCATGGCGCAGGCAAGGGCCAGGATCCACACGGCAATGGTGCGGCCGTGTCCCCGGTCGTTCCCTCGCTTCTCGTCTAGCTCTCGCATAGCGAGATCACGTCCTCATCGGTTATGGCCCCGGCGAACACCGCGCGACTCATGCGGTTGGCGGCCGTCGTGTAGAAGGCGCTGTCCGAGAAGAGGCGCCTGGGCGTCGCGGTCGTCACGACGCCGCCGTCGAAGAGCAGACCCACGAGGTCGGCATGACGCGCGCAGAACTCGACGTCGTGCGAGACCATGACGACGGTGACGCCGCGCGCCACGAGCGTGCGCAGCAACGCGGCGAGCTGGCGCTTGAAGAACGCGTCGAGGCCCTTGGTCGGCTCGTCGAGCAGCAGGAGACGTGGATCGGTGAGCAGGACCTTCGCAAGTGCGACGCGCTGCTGCTCGCCACCGGACAGGTCGAGCGGATGGGCGGCGAGCAATGCGTCGATACCGCATTCGCCGGTCACGCGCTCGATGCGCTCCTCGCGTTCGGCCGCACCGATGTCCGCGTCCTCGAGCATCTCGGCCAGCTCCTCGCGCACCGTCTTTCGCGAGAAGAGGTTGACCGGATCCTGCGGCAACATGGCGACGCCGCCGCGGAATAGCTCGTTGCCCTTCCAGCTGGCGAGCGGCCGGCCCAGGACGCGCAGCTTGCCGCGGTAGGGGCGCACCGCGCCGCAGATGCACTTGAGCAGCGTGGACTTGCCCGTTCCGTTGCCGCCGACGAGCGCGAAGACGATACCGCGCTCGATGCGCAGGCTTGCGTCGCGCAGCACGTCGGGCCTCGTGCGCTCGTAGCGGAACCAGACGTCGCGCAGCTCGACGACAGGATCGCCCGCGGGTTCGGGGATGGGGTTGTCGGGGATGCTCACGCGCGCCGGCGGTTCGGCGAGCACGCGCTCGACGAGCCAGGTGCGCCCCTCACGCACGGTGAGCGGGCAGGCGGATGCGTCCATTTTCTCCACCCCGTAGAACACGCGCACGGGGGAGGGCAGGGCGAGCGTCATGTCGTCGCCGGTCGCGTACAGCGCATTTGCCACCTCGCGGGGCGTACCGTGCGCCGCGACGCGGCCCTCGTCGAGCGCGAGCACGCGGTCGGCATGGGAAAAGGCGCTCTCGAGGCGGTGCTCGGTGATGATGACGGTGCAGCCGAGCTCGCGGTTGATGCGGCGCACCGTGTTGAGGAAGTCCTCGGTCGCGATAGGGTCGAGCTGGCTCGTCGGCTCGTCGAGCACGAGCACGTCGGGTTGCATCGCCATAACCCCCGCGAGGTTGAGCAGCTGCTTTTGGCCGCCCGAGAGTTCGGCGACGTCGCGGTACAGCCAATCCTGCATGCCGAAGTAACTTGCCATCTCGGCCACGCGCAGGCGCAGGGCCGATGTCTCGCAGCCGATGCTCTCCAACCCGAAGGAAAGCTCGGAGAAGACCCGGTCGGTGACGATCTGCGCATCGGGATCCTGCATGACGAAGCCGATGCGCCGCGCCTGCATCTCGAGGCTCACCTCGTCGAGCACGACGCCGTCGAGCAGCACCGTGCCCGAACGCTTGCCATGGGGGCTGAGCACGCTCTTGAGCTGGCGCAATAGCGTCGTCTTTCCGCAGCCGCTCTTTCCGCAGACGCAGAGGTACTCGCCGCGTTCGATGTCAACGCTCACGTTCTCGAGCGCGCGTCGGTCGGCATCGGGATAGGCGAAGCTCAGATCGCGGACAGAGAACAACGCCATGTGATCGCCTCCTTCGCGTCGATTGCCGTGGGGACGAGCACGAGGAGCACGTAGGCGACGAGCGCGGCGATGTCGAGCGGCGGCAGCGGCGCGACGGCGATGGCGGGAACGTAACTGACGGCAAGCGCGCCGCACCCGAGCGCGACGATTACGACGACGGTGCATGCGAGCATGGCCGCGAGCAGCACGACGCCGAATACGCCAAGGCGATAGCGCAGGTAACGGGCGTGCGATCCGCGTCCGTCGCGCGCACCGTAGCCGCGCGAGCGCATCGAGTCGGCCGTCGTCACCGAACCCTCGAGCGCCCAGGTCGTGAGTGCCGAGAGCAGGCGGATCCCATCGCGCACGCGCTGGCGCAAGCCGCCGTCCTTCGGCGACATGCCGATGCAACGTCTCGCCGTCGCGATCTGGCGGGCCTTGCGCACGTAGCTCGGCACGAGACGCAACGTCATCGTCAGCACGAGCGTGAGTGCGGGAGCATGTCCGCCAAACAGGTAGGTGAACTTTCCGGTGTCCATCACGCGCACGTAGCAGGCAAACCACAGCATGATGGTCACGAACATGCAGGCCGTCGACGCACCGTAGGCGAGCGCCTCGAGCGTGTAGGGACGACCATGCAGGTAGGTGAACAGCACGGTATCGCCAAGCGTGTCGAACAGGGGGTTGACCGCGGCGAGGATGACGAAGGCGAGCACCAATCCAACGAGCAGGCGCCAAGCGTCGCGTCCGCGCAGCACGAGGTGGTAGATCGCCGCGCCCACGAGGCCCACCGCCTGCAGCGCCGGTTGCTGGACGATCACGCACAACACGATGACGCTCGCGAAGAAGGCGAACGTCACCACCGGGTGGCATGTCGAGAAGGCATCGGGGCGCATGGCGGGCGCGGCGTTTCGCGGATGGCTACATCGTGATGTAGGAGAACTCCACCGTGTCGCCATCGGCGACCGGACATGCGTCGACCGACTCCATGACCTGCTCGCCGTTGACGGTGTAGACCCAGCCGGAGCTTCCCTCGGCCGCGAGGCCGTTGATGGCGGAGATGTAGGTGCCGTACTGGCCGTTCTCGACGGTCACGTCGGCATCGGTCGCCTGGATGACCGAAAGCACCGTGGCGCCCTCGGCCGCCGTCTCGACCGTGTAGTTGGCGACCTGGCCGTCCGCGTCGGTGACCGTCACCGTGGTCTGGGCGAGTTCGACGGCTGCGCCGCTTGCGGAGGAGCTGGCACCGGACGTGCCCGAAGAGCAGCCGGCCAGTGGCAACGAGCAAAGCAGGACGAGGGTCGCGACGCCGATGACGAGCTTCTTGAACGCGACGTTGACGTGGGCGATGCGCCCGGATTCTACGACCATGACATACCTCTTTCATCCAGGGCTCCGGTCGTGGGCTCGGTATTCCGACTTCGGCCGGTCACGCATCGTGTCCGGCACCTTACGGTTACTGGTATAGCGCGGGATTCGCACCCGCATTCCCCGAGGCTGCTTCGAGCACCGCCCATCTGGGGCGGCCCATAGAGCCATTTGCGCTCCATTGTACCCGCCCTCGTGCCGACGTACCCGTGCAGATTGCACATTCATGCGCTGAGGCGACTTCCGTCTTCACCTCCCCGGTGCCGTGTCACGTCATGCGCGCTCTGGCACATCTTGCGTGCCGCTCCTTTCGCACTGTGGCTTTCGAATTGCGCAAATCCCCGTTCAGATGCATGCGCGCAACCGATAATTGCGCGAATTTCCAACCAGAATCGCTGGCGCAACCAGCCGCTCTCCCGTAACTTTTCACGACGGACATGGCTTATCATGCTCGCAGGAGAAAGGACGCGCATGGATGTAGATATCGCGAAGCGGCTGGCGGACCGGCGCCGCGCGGCGGGCCTCACACAGGAGGAGCTTGCCGAGAAGCTCGGCGTCTCACGGCAGGCCGTCTCCAAATGGGAGTGCTCGGAATCCTCGCCCGACACGGACAACCTCATATCCCTGGCACGGCTCTACGACGTCTCGCTCGACGACCTGCTGTATACGGACGTCGAGCGTGGTGGTACCGGCATGGCTTGCGGAGAGGATGCGGAAGAGGACGCTGGCGGTGAGTCCGCCGCCGATGCGGGTGCTGGCGAAGACGACGCCGATGGCGCCGGCGATGCCGACACGTCTCGCAAGGGCGACGGCACGACCCACATAGGCTTCGACGGCATCCACGTCGAGGACGGCAAGGACTACGTCCACATCAACTGGCGCGACGGCGTGAACGTCATCGACGGCAAGAAGGGCGACCACGTGCACGTGGGCTGGGACGGCGTCCATATCAACGACCGCGAGTTCGACAACCTGGCCGACGCGAACGCGTACATGGGGACCGGCAAGAGGGGGTCGTCATTTCTGCGCGCGTGGAACCGCTTTCCGTTTCCGCTGGTAGTGCTTGTCGCATATATATTAGTCGGCCTCGTGTACGACGCATGGGGCTACGGCCTGTTCCTGATCGCCGCCATTCCCGTCTACTACGCGTTGGGCGGTCTTTTCGGCGCGAAGCGCATCGCGGGGTTCTTCTGCACGCTCTACGTGGTCGGCGCGATTTGCTGGTTCTGCTACATGGCGTTCGTCTGCAACCAGCCGCATCCCGCGTGGGTGGTGTTCCTGACGATTCCCCTCGTGGGTTGGCTTACGGGTGCGCTGTCGCACTGGTGGAGGAAGCACCGCAAATGAGACAACGTCTCTGAGCAACTGTCTCATTCGGCCAAGGCAACGGCTCGGCATCGGACTGCACCTTGCCCTCACACCTTATTTTCCGCCTCGTATAATAATGAGACAGATGTACCTGTCCAATCTGTCTCACCCGCTCGAGGTCGCCCATGACGTATCGCATCGGCATCGACGCCGGTTCCAAGACACTCAAGCTCGTCGTGCTCGATGAGGCGGGCACCGTCGTCTACGACGCCTACATGCGCCATCGCGCCAACATCGCGCGCACGCTGGGCGAAGCGATCCACGACCTCAACTGGCGCCATGGTCCCGTCGACGCGTCGATCGCCATGACCGGCTCGGCCGCGATCGAGGTCGCACGCGTCCTCGGCATCCCCTTCGTGCAGGAGGTCGTCGCCACGACGCACGCCGTGCGCACTCTCGAGCCGGACGCCGACGTTGTCATCGAACTTGGCGGCGAGGACGCGAAGATCATCTACCTCGACGAGCGACCCGAGCAGCGCATGAACGCGACGTGCGCGGGCGGAACCGGCGGCTTCATCGACACCATCGCCTACATGCTCGACATGCGCAGCAGCCAGATGAGCCAGCTGGCCTTTGGCGCGAGCCGCAGCTACCCGATCGCCTCGCGGTGCGCCGTGTTCGCGCAGACCGACGTGCGTCCGCTGCTCAACGCCGGCGCGAGCAAGGCCGATATTGCCGCGAGCGTCTTCGACGCCGTCGTGCGTCAGACGCTATCGGGGCTTGCCTGCGGGCGCCCCATCCGTGGCAACGTCGTCTTCCTGGGCGGTCCGCTCGAGCACATGCCGTACCTCGTCCACGCGTTTCGCCGGACGCTCGGGCTTTCGGCACGCTATGGCGCCAAGCCGAAGAACGCGCATCTGTTCACCGTCACGGGCGCGGCGCTGCTCTCGGATGACGCGCGGCGACTCGGCTGCGATCCCGTCGTCATGAACACGGCCGAGTTCGAGCGGCGCGTCGCCTCCATGGGCGAGCTCGAGAGCGACCTCGCGTTTTTTGCCGCCGCTGTTCGAGGACGCCGACGAGCTCGCGGCGTTTCGCGCGCGCCATGGCCAGGCCGAGTTCGAGCGCCAGAGCATCTACGAGGGGACGGGCCCCCTGTTCCTCGGCATCGACGCGGGATCGACGACCCTCAAGCTCGTCGCGCTCAACGCCGATGCGCAGATCGTCTACAGCGTCTACGAACCCATCCGCGGCGACCTCGTCGAGACGCTGCGCGAGGCACTCGACGGGCTGTACCGCAAGATCGAGCCGCCCTCATACCTGCCGCATGCAAAGCCGAGCATGTGGATCGCCCGCGCATGCGCGACCGGTTACGGCGAGGAGCTGCTGCGTGCCGCGTTCGGCGTCGACATGGGCGTGGTCGAGACGGCCGCGCACCTGCGCTCGGCGCGGCACCTGTGCGATGACCTCGACTTCCTGCTCGATATCGGCGGCCAGGACATGAAGGCGCTGTGGGTGCGGCACGGCATGGTGACCGACGCGGCGCTCAACGAGGCGTGCTCGAGCGGATGCGGCGCGTTCATCGAGGGAACGGCCGCCGCGCTCAAGACGACGCCGTGGCAGTTCGCCGATGACGCCCTGCTCGCGCGCCATCCCATCGACCTGGGCACCAAGTGCACGGTCTTCATGAACTCGCGGGTCAAGCACGCGCAGAAGGCCGGTGCGCCGATCGAGGACATCGCCGCCGGCGTCGCGTACTCGGTCGTCAAGAACGCCCTGCATCGCATCATCGGCGACGACCGCATCCCGCAGCCCGGTCAACGCGTGGTCGTCCAGGGCGGGACTTTCCGGTCGGACGCCGTGCTGCGCGCCTTTGAGCTGCTATGTGGCGTCGAGGCGGTGCGGCCCGCGCAGGCGCATCTCATGGGGGCGATCGGCTGCGCACTCTTCGCACTCGACGAGGCGGGTGCGGACACGACGGCGAGAAGTGGCCTTGTCGGCCCCGACGAGCTCCAGCGTCTCGAGGTCCGCCGCGAGAAGGTCACGTGCACGGGCTGCGCGAACGCATGCGAGCTGTCGGTCGTGAGCTTCGATGCCGAGAGGACGCGCTGCTTCGTCAGCGACAACAGGTGCGAGCGTGGCCTCGACGAACCGCGGCGCCGATGGGGAGGTGGCGAACGTGCCATCCAGCCAGGTCCGCTATCGCATCATGCTCCCAACGTCATCGCCGACGAGCAGCGCCTGATCGCGTCGTTTGGCAACATCGAGCAGCAGGGGAGTCGCGGTTCGCGGCGCATCGGCCTCATGGACTCGATGGCGCTGTTCGCGTACCGGCCCTTCTGGCGCACGTTGCTCGTCGAGCTCGGCTTCAGCGTCATGCTGCCCCGGCCCGGTTGCGAGGCCGACCGCATGAGCGAGGCGTGGGAGACGGTGCCTTCCGAGAGCGCGTGCTATCCGGCCAAGACGTCGCACGTGCGCTACTTCAGTCTGTGCGAGGGCGGCTGCGATGCCGTCTTCATGCCGCGCTTCACGCGCAACTACCATTGCCCGGTCCAGACCGGATACGCCAGCGCGCTCGCCGCCAACGTCGGGACGGCCCGAAGCGGCGGCGGTCTCGCGCCCATCGTGTCGCCCGAGCTCGCCAACTACCGTCCCGCGCGATTTGTACGCGACGAGGCCTCGATGGAGCGGTTGCTTGCCGCCGTGAACGAGCTTGCCGGCGACGAGGCACCCGCCATCACGCGCGACGAGCTCGACCGGGCGTTTTCCACGGCGATGCAGCGCCAGGAGGAGGTCAGCGCCGAGCTCGCGAGGCAGACCGAGGACGCCCTGCGCTGGCTTGCCGACGACCCGTCGCGTCACGGCATCGTGCTCGCCGGACGTCCCTACCACATGGACGAGGCGCTGCTGCATGGCATCGATCGCGAGCTCGCCCAGTTGGGGTTTGCCGTGCTGGGCGTGGCGGGCCTCGCGGCAGCCGACCCTTCGCGTGCGAACGCGCACCTGCAAGGCCCGCATCCGTGGATGCCGGCCAAACGGCTCGTCGGGATCGCGCGCTTCGTCGCCGACCATCCGCAACTCGATGCCGTGTTCCTGCAGTCGTTTGGCTGCGGGTTCGAGGCGGTGTCGATCGAGGAGGCGGCCGACGTGCTCGACGCGGCGGGCAAGCCGTGCACGACGCTCAAGGTCGACGACATCAGCGATCTCGCGCACATCCGCATCCGCCTGCGCACGCTTGCCGCGGCCATCGCCATGCGCGGGGAGGTCGAGGATGGCAAAACCGCCGAAGGCAGCGCAGCCGAGAGATTCCGCCAGGAATGCCCCGCCGTCCCCGGCAAGACCGCTTCGCTGCTCGCCGACATCGCCAAACGCCCCCTCGACGCCGATGACCTCGAGTGCGCGCGGCGCAGCTGCGTGAAGGACGCGTGCTTCACCGCCAACGCGATGGCGGCGCGTGTCATCCGCATGCTGCGCGACGATCCCGGCATCACGCGCGTCGAGCTTCCGCGCGTCTGCGAGACCTGCCTGACCGATGCCGTGCCCCGCATCGTCGAGCGTGCCTGCGGCCGCACGCCCGAGTACGTCTGGGTGCCATGGGCTAGCGGGGGAGATTCTTCTGCCTTGGCGCGTGCCTCCATGCACAATGACGGGAGCGCTCGCCCGCGCATCGGCATCGTCGGCAATCCGCTCATCGTGTTCGAACCCTTCATGAACGACCACGTCGTCGAGATGCTCGAGTCGCTCGGATGCGAGCCCATCATGCCCGACCCCGCGCTTCTCGCGGGTGACGACGTGCGCTACCTCGATCAACTCGCCCTCTTCGAGGAACAGGGCATCCACGACGTCATCTGCCTGCTGAGCTTCGGCTGCCTCAAGGGACACGTGAGCGCCCGCGGGGCCCTGCACGAGCTGCACGAGCGCTTCGCCGACATGCGCATCACGGTCATCGACTACGATCCCGAGTCCTCGGCGCTCAATCGCGAGAACCGCATCCGCCTCGCCGTCGACGCCGCCCGATGAGACAGTTGCTCAGGGACGTTGTCTCATTTGTCCCACATAAAGCAGTACCGGCTCCTCGACGAATCGGGGAGCCGGTACCGTGCCGTTGCCCTGCTTTAGCGGCTTAAGCGGGGCGTGAGTAGGGGAGGAAAGTAAACGTAACTCGTCTCTCACTTGGAGCCGTTCGTTACCTGCCGCTGTGGTCGAACGACTTCTTGGGGGCGATGTTGGTGTCTGCCGAACCGATCACCGTCGCGTTGTCGAGGTTCTTGATCTCTGCCTTCATGTCTTTGATGAACTTGTCGGCCATGGTCATCGAGAGGTCCGCGCGGGCCACGATGCGCTGGCACGTGACGTCCTGCATGTTCTCGGGCAGCGGGTAAGCCGGGATCTGCCAGCCATGCATGCGCAGACGGTCGTCCAGGTCGTACAGCGTCCACTTCTTGCCGGCCTTGGGGTCAAGGCTCCAGCACAGGATGGGGACCTCGGAGGCCTCCTCGTACATGATGAAGATGCCGATCTTCTTGATCTCGTCGACCAGGTGATGTGCCACGTCCAGGGTGCGCTTCTGGATCTCCTTGTAGCCCTCGAAGCCGTTGCGCATGAAGACGTAGTACTGGCCGATGATCTGCGAGGCCGAGCGGCTGAAGTTGATGGCCATGGTGGCCTCCTCGCCGCCGAGGTAGCTGACCCAGAAGATCAGGTCCTCGGGCAGGGCCTCCTTCGAACGCCACATGACCCAGCCGATGCCCGGGTAGACCAGGCCGTACTTATGGCCGGAGGTCGAGATGGACCAGACGTTGGGAAGGCGGAAGTCCCACTCGAGCTCGGGCTCGATGAACGGGGCGACCATGGCGCCGGACGCGCCGTCGACGTGGATGCGGACAGGCACCTTGGCAGTCTTGTTGTACTCGGTCAGAGCGGCGTCGATGCCCTTGACGTCATCGTAGCAGCCGGTGTAGGTGATGCCGAGCAGGGCGACGACGCAGATGGTGTGGTCATCGACGAAGGGCATGCACGACTCCGGGGTCATGTACAGGTGCTCGGCGTCCATGGGAACCAGACGCATCTCGATGTCCCAGTAGCGGCAGAACTTCTCCCAGCAGATCTGGTAGCCGGAGGTGATGACCAGGTTGGGGCGATGATCGCTGTAGATGTCGATGCCGGCCTTCTTGGCCAGGGCCTTCCAGCGGAACAGAGCGGCCAGGCCACCCAGCATGCAGGCCTCGGACGAGCCGACGGTCGAGGTGCCCATGGGCTGCTCGTCCTGATCGGCGTGCCACAGGTCCTGAATGATCTTCACGCAGCGGTTCTCGAGGTCGGCCGTCATCGGGTATTCGTCCTTATCAATGGCGTTCTTCTCGAGCGTGTCCGCCATCAGCTGCTGCGCCTCGGGCTCCATGTAGGTCTGGACGAAGGTGCAGAGGTTCTGGTGGGCGTTGCCCTCGGTGCCGATGTACTCGCGAATCATCTCGCTCGCGATACGCGGCTCGATGGGCATCTTGTTGAGCTTGGTCTCGGGCATCTCGACGTCCGAGGCATAGCTGCCGAAGATCGGGGACGTGTATGAGGTCTGGGCGTCCATCTCTGCCAGTTCCTCGGTCGAAACGAGGTCGATGTCTTTAACAGTCATGATAATCTCCTCCTAATCACTATCCGAATCGCTTCGGATTTGGTACCTACGTTGAACGAACTTACGTGCCTTTACGTGCTTGATATGGTTCGTCGTCACATCACTCCTTCTGGGGCGTGTCTGCGGGGGCCGCGTCTTGCGTGCCGGCAGCGGGCGAGGGGATGGAGTGCTTGCCGACGGGAGCCGGCGCGTCTTGTGCCGCAGCCATCGCGGCGCGATCCTTCTTGCCCGGAATCGTGGGCGGCTTGTGGTCGACGCCACCGTTCCAGTGCTTGCGCAGGCCGTAGATGATGAACGGGATTGCCACCGAGATGACCCAGCAGATCAGCAGGGTGATGACGTACACGGTGCCGGATGACGCATCGAGCTGGCTCGGCGGGAAGAACGACACGATCAACGCGAAGACCGTGAGTATGAGGCCGAGGCCGGCGACGATGCACTTGCCCGCGGTGCCGCCGAAGATCTGGAACACGCGAGCGTGGTCCTTGCCCTTGAACACCAGCTTGAAGTAGGCGAGGAAGAACAGGACGTAGCCCACGAGGTAGATGACGACGGTCAGGCCGACTGCCGTGAGGTACGAGATCGACGAGCCCGAGCCACCTGCCAGTGCCATGGACCCGCAGAGCACCGCGTCCCAGATGGTGACGATGACGCCCTGGACCACGACGGTCTTGACGGAGACGCCGTGCTTGTTGGTCTTGGCGAAGCTGCGCGGGATGATGCCCTCGTTCGCGGTCTCGAGCAGCGCGCGCGACGGGCCGACGATCCAGGAAGAGATCTCGGCGAGGACGCCTGCGGCCAGCAGGAACGCGATCACGTACACGAGCCACCCGCAATGGAAGTGCGCGTCGAATATGTTGGCGAACGCCACGACGACGCCGGTGGAGAGGTTGGCGTCGAGCTGCGCCTCGGTCATGGTCATGGCAACTGCGAGACCACCCAGGGTGTCGAGCACGATGGTGAGGATGCAGAGCACGATCATGACCATCGGGTAGATCTTGCCGGGGTTCTTCAGCTCGTTCACGTGCGAGGCGGAAGCCTCGACGCCCGCGAAGGCGAGGATGAACGATGCGAAGATGACCAGCGTGCTCACCTTCGTGAAGTCAGGGACGATGCCGCCCGCGTCAAAGTGCAGCTGCGAGACGCCGCCCGTGGCCAGATACGCGACCAGGCCGATCAGAAGGACGACGGCGGGAATCAGCACGCCGCCGAAGAAGCCGATCTTGGCTATGCGGGCGGTGAGCTTGGTGCCGCCGAGCTGCGTGAGCGTGAGCACCCATACGATAATCGCCACGCCGATGAACATGACGAGCGGATTATTGTAGAGTGCGTCCCATCCCACGATGTACGAAATCGCGGCCAGGACGAAGAACGCCATGGTCACGAAGCCGACCGTGATCTGGAACCATTGGTAGAACAGGGCCGCGAAACCCCAGCGCTTGCCGAGGGTGTTGCCGACCCAGGCATAGATGCCACCGTCTTCCCATCCTTTAACAGTCGCCATCTCGGCGGCGACCAGTGCGACCGGGAGGAACCAGAAGATACCACCCAGTATGAGGAAGAAGATCAGATGCAGACCAGATGATGCGAAGTTGGGGTACGCATACACGGTCATGACCATCGATGCCGTCATGGCGAAGAAGCCACCGAATCCGAGCATCTTTGCCGCTTGTTTGCCGGATGCCGCCGGTGCCGTCTTTTCTTCACTCATTTTCCTCACCCCTTTCCTGATAGAACTCTCATCCGTTTTCGGGTTCGAAAACAACCATCGAATGAAGCTCTGTCAGCGCGAGATGGAGGAGTCGAGCAGTCTTCCATTTCCTGACATTTTGTCATTCATGGTTAGAATCTTGCCGCACACCGATTGTATCACTAAAAATTTTAAAAATAAGTTGACAGATAGAAATAATTACTGTCTTGGAAAATTAATTTTGTGGAAAACTCGATATCCACAGGTCAGGCGCTTGATTCCGCGAAAAAGAGAGGTCGTTTTCGCGAGAATTCGGCCCTTTTTATTTCAAATTGTGAATAAAACTATTCTCTCTGCAGGTCAAAATTGCAGAATTTGTGGATAACTCCCATTGACAGAATGTGACAGGGGTCAGGCCCCTGTCACATTTGTCGCTGCCCAAGATTGCGGGCGGCTGACCGGGTTGTGCCAAGGTCGATGGTCAGTGACCGGTGTCCTTGGCGCAACAGCTTGAAATCGTGCCATTCGGCGGTCACGCACTGGGCATTCTTGGCGTGGCTTGTCCGAGAGCGGTCACGCGCCCGGCATCTTGGGCCGTATCGCTCCCTGCCGCGACATTTCACGCCCGCGAAACACGGTGGCGGCGGGGGAGGGTGTAGAATCCATCCGATACATTCGACATCTTCGAGGAGGCACCGTGGCGACGTCCGCAACCCCACAGCAATTGGTCATCGTGTTGGATTTTGGAGCGCAGTACGGGCAGCTCATCGCCCGACGCGTTCGTGACCTGGGGGTTTACTCCGAAATCGTACCCTGCGACATCACGGCCGATGAGGTGCGCGAGCTGGCGCCGTCGGCGATCATCCTGTCGGGTGGTCCGGCGAGCGTCTATGCCGAGGACGCGCCCAGCGTGGACGCGGCCATCTTCGAGCTGGGCATTCCCGTGCTCGGCTTCTGCTACGGGCAGCAGGCCATGGCCGTGGCGCTCGGCGGCGCGGTGGGACACACCGACAAAGGCGAGTACGGCCCGGCCAAGATCACGCGCGCGGGCTCCGATTCGCGGCTGCTCGCGGATACGCCGCACGAGCAGACCGTGTGGATGAGCCACCGCGATGCCGTGACCGAGGTGCCCGACGGCTTCGTCATCACCTCGCACACCGACATCTGCCCGGTTGCGTCCATGGAGGACGCCGAGCGCGGGCTGTACGCGACGCAGTTCCATCCCGAGGTGCGCCACACGCCGCACGGCAACCAGATGCTCGCCAACTTCCTCTTCGACATCTGCGGGCTCGAGAAGAGCTGGACGATGGACTCGATCATCGAAGATTCGATCGCGGCCATTCGCGAGCAAGTGGGGGACAGCCGCGTGATCCTGGGGCTTTCCGGCGGCGTTGACTCGAGTGTCGTGGCGGCACTCGTGTCGCGCGCGATCGGCAACCAGGTGACCTGCGTGTTCGTGAACCACGGTCTGCTGCGCAAGGACGAGCCCGAGCAGGTGGAAGAGGTCTTCACCAAGCAGTTCGACGTCGACTTCGTGCACGTGCATGCCGAGGACCGCTACGCCGAGCTTTTGGCCGGCGTGACCGAGCCGGAAGAGAAGCGCCGCATCATCGGAGAGCAGTTCTGGAAGGAGTTCTTCGCCGTGGCCGAGGAGCTTGCCGAGGACGGCCGCCCCGTGCGCTTTTTGGCCCAGGGCACGATCTATCCCGACATCATCGAGAGCGGCGCGCGCAAGACCGGCGGCAAGGCCTCGACCATCAAGAGCCACCACAACCTGATCCCGTTCCCGGAGGGTGTGAGCTTCGAGCTCATCGAGCCGCTCGACCACTTCTTCAAGGACGAGGTGCGCGCGCTGGGCACGGCACTCGGGCTGCCCGACCACATCGTGCAGCGCCAGCCGTTCCCGGGACCGGGCCTGGCGATTCGCATCATCGGCGACGTGACGCCCGAGAAGCTCGCGATGCTCAAGGAGGCCGACGCCATCGTACGCGAGGAGCTCGATGCGTACAACGCGATGATCGCCGAGGAGAGCGGCGAGCCAAACGGCGAGGTCGAGCGCGGGTGCGCCGGCGGTCCCGTAATCGAGCGGGCCGTGTGGCAGTACTTTGCGGTGCTGCCCGACATCCGCAGCGTGGGCGTGATGGGCGACGAGCGCACGTACGCGCGCCCGATCATCCTGCGCGCCGTGGAGAGCACCGATGCGATGACGGCGGACTGGGCCAAGCTGCCCTACGACGTGCTCGGGCGGATCAGCAGCCGCATCGTGGCCGAGGTCCCGGGGATTAACCGCGTGGTCTACGACATCACGTCCAAGCCGCCGAGTACGGTGGAGTGGGAGTAGATAGTTTAAATCAGTGAACAAAACGCTATCACTGTGGATTTCTGGACATTTCTTTAAGTATGCCAAGTTTAAAAGCAGGAGTAAACAATTGGTATGGTGGTATGGTATTGGATTTCGAGCCAAATGTGCTTCGTCGGAGGCTGCGAATTATGGATTTCTGACCCTGCTGATGCCATTCCGATGTCGCTTTTGTACTCAAATAGAGTGGGCATTAGTGTTATCCCCTAACAACTGCTTGAAAGGGTAGAGGAGAGCTGTGGTTTGAAGTCTTAGGCGATAACTGCGCACATATTTATTTGAACTTAACGCCCATACGCGTTAGCTCTTCTTTGCTGATAGGCTCGATACTGCTTATGTATTCAAGATTGTCGTTAGGTTTAGAATAGCCTAATACTTCAAGTTCAACTTCTCGTCTAATCTCGGCGTCTATTTCATAAATCGATAAGTAATATTGAGTGTTGATTCTAGGATTGAATAACGCAATATAGTCAATGTGGTCATATCTGCCATCATGCCAGCCGAGTAAGAAATACATGAAAACTTGCAAAGTGTCGTTTTTGTCGGGGATAGAAGTCGACGTTTTGATGTCGCACATAGCCGACGCTGTACACAAGTCTGCATCACCATACGCAACGGTATCTGTGTAACCATACTTAAAGGTTGGCCCACAAATAACATCCTCGTCTCCATCCATTTTTTGAACAAAAACCTTGCAGCGTTCAACCATACGTTGAATATTCGCAATGGTGGCTTGATCTGGAATGATGTTTCGAATTGGAGAATAAAACCCTGCACGGTACACAGAATCGAATCCCGCAAGTTGGCACGCAGCAATAATCGAATTGTCGTCTAATCCCTTCACATTATGCATTAGATTATTAAAGTATTCGCTTTCGTCGATGCCATGGAGTTCTGGCAGTTTTTCCATCCCTTGTCTAGCAATAGGAAATGCCTCTTCTGCACTATCGACATATTGAAGACGTGTCAAGTAATCAACTGCTAAACCAACAATGCTGGGTGAGATGTTTTCAGGATGAAGTGCAGCAATTCCGCCATCCCCTAAATCTTCAGAATGAAATTGCTTAATTGGAAGATAACCGTCACGTGGTTGCTTGACTCCTTTGATATTGGCTTTCGGCACACCTCTGATTCTTTGTGTGACGCTTAACTTATGATGTGCGGGCTCTTGTATTGGCATTGTTTCCTCCGTTCTTCTCAAATAATTATTAATACGAGGCAAAGGAAAAAGATGTAACACTGGCAAAGCTGAGGAAAGACTGCATACGACTTTGCGTGTTATTTGATGTTTGGACTGCGACTTCTCTTCTGTTTTTATTACCGAGTCATTAAGCGACTTATTATACCTCGATACCCTTTGAGCGCCCCAGCATGATTGTCCAAGCATATTTGGATCTCAGAGTTGACTCTGGTGATTTTATTGGCCGCGTTTTCTTGGAGAGATTGGCGGGGAAAAGCACAAGGCTTGAAACCCTTGATTTGAGAGATAGAGGGCGGATAGCAGATTTGAATGAACTTAGGGAGCTTGCGAGAGTTGTGTCTAATGGACTGCCTGCATCTAAAGCGAATGTCTACTTGAAGAACCATGCGATTCATTTGATGATTTGGTTATGAAGAAGGAAAAGCTATAGCATCGAGTTGGAACGGGCTGCAGGATGCGGAAGTCGCGTTCTCTAAATTGCACTCTTTAGCTTAGTTTGCTCCAAATAAGTGTTGGATTCTGATGTGCTTCTAAAGTTGAGTTATTAGGCCATCCTCTCATCTCGAGGAGAATGACATGCAAATAGTGAGGTCGAGCGTGATACGTCCACGCCCTGCCGCTATTTTTAGGGTTCATGTGACAGGCAAATCTGTCATTCGCAAGAGAATGGAGGCTCCTTGTCCAGAAATTTAAACTGTATTTTTGTGCTACAATTATTGTAACGAAAAAATACAAAATAGGAGTAGAACTATGAATGATAAAGACTTGCTGCTTTTCAATCGGCAGGCTCTTAGGACAAAACGTGAGCTTCTAGAAGCAATTGATGAATACATTGCTAGCCTTGAACAACATGAAGATATTGAAATAGTCAGAAAAGGCCGGGCGAAACCTCTTGCGAGCGTTATGAACGAATTCAGAGATAAAGTCGCAAGAGCCCCCCTCGCAGATCTTAAAGCGGAATTTACCGCCTATAGGGTCGAGATTACTGATACAAAAATCGAGCTCATCATTGATGAATTTGATGACATAGTTTTTGATGAGGATGGCGAGATGATTGAGACTTCCGCTGACTATATACCAGGTATTATCGAGGTCAACGCTCCATATATACCCATCAAAGAATTTGCCGAAATGCAAGGGGTGAAGGTTGCGACTGTGCGGCAATGGATTCGCCGTGGAAAGATACGAAATGTTCAGAAGCTTGGGTCTGAATGGCTGATTGCATCTACGGAAGGAAAACCCGAAAGAGGTTTTACTAGTGGGATGTTTTATTGTACGGATACCGCGGGTGACATGAGTGAGCTGTTTCCTTTAAAAAGAGGTGTGCGCTCAATAGAGCTTTGGAAGACACACCAATACGGCGAAGAGTGCTTAGCAACAATGCGTGATTCTAATTACAACGTGCTTGAAGAGATAAAGCTCAATAGGGTCTCTCGGGAGAGGCTTGAGCATGCATTAGCGGCGTCTCCGAAAGTGCGTTTTCAAAGCACATTTATAGATGAAATAAATAAGAAAGTTTCGTCTGATGAAAGCTCTGGACATGAGCAAAGCGTGGAGAATAATGAAGGAATTTTTAGTGAATTTGATGAGGCGCCTGCTGGTTTTCTCTTGAAATGTTTAGGTGGGGAAAACTATGTGCGCAATTTGGCAAAAAGCTTAGCTCACCTGTGTTTTAGAAATGGCCCAGTCGAAGATATGCATGCAGACGGGAAACTGGACGATGCGGATTTAACGCAGCTTAATAAATATATGATTGATCACCTGGGCTTATTCTTTTTGCTCTTAGGTTTGTCTGATGTGGACTCGTTAAAGCAAGTTCTTCGGCTTCATGAACAGCGTAGTTCAGATTGGGATGGCCCAGACATTCTCAAATTGCTGAACGACTACCATATCTCGAGCGAGCGATTAAATACGTTGACTCGCAATTGCAATCAATTATCCCGACGGGACTGCATGTCAGAGTCCGAAAGATAGGATATGAGAGATGAACGAGTCCCAAAAGCATGATTCTGCGTTTGCGTTTAGACAAGATTTGCCTGGATACACTGTTCCGCATGATCGCCTTGTTGAATTTCGCAAGATGATGTCCGAATTAAATAAGGCCGCTAAAGCCGATGCAAAACCAGAGGCTTGCTATATCTGTGGCGAAGAAATGCCTAAATTCTGCAATTCGCATACCGTGCCTCAATATTGCCTTAGAGAGATTGCTGATAATGGGAAGCTCCTGACCACTTCGGCATTAATGGGCGGGAACCTACTTGACTCAGAAATTGGCATAAAAGATGCTGCGACTTTCAAGCAGGTTTGCAGGAAGTGCGACACGGAATATTTCAAGCTTTACGAGACTCCCGAAACGCTGCTTAGTGAGCCAACCTCGCAGGTATTGGGCCAAATTGCAGCAAAGAATCTCCTGCGCGAGATTTCGAAAGCACGGTTGGAACTTGGCCTAAGAAATGCTCTAGGTAATCGTTCGACAGCGGGACTCGATGCGATGACGAATGTAAGGGCGGTTGATGCTGCAGAAGATGAGAAAGCCTTTGATATAGCAATTCGTGTCGGGAAATCGAATAAAAGCTCCAGCGCATATCATCTCATTTTTTATAGGGTGCTCCCATATGTTGCCCCCTTTGCATTTCAGCAGATGATTTCTCCAATTTCGGATTTTGAGGGCGGAATGATTAACAACGCATATAACCCAAGTGCAAATTACCGAATGGAGCCAATGCATCTGTGCGTTCTGCCAACAAAAGGGCAAACCGTAGTCCTTGCGTTCAGAAGTGAGAAAGCGAACAGATACCGTGACTTCGAAAAGCAGCTCAGAATGTTTAGTGAAGATCAAATCTTGCAGTCTATAGTCAAGCTTATATTCGCTTATTCAGAAGATGTTCTAATTAGTAGGAAAATTTCCCCGAAAGCGTTAAATGATGACAATCTTGCCGTTTTGTCGCGGATGAACCATAACTACTTTGGTTTTGGTGATTCTCCAGAAGAATATAGGCGGATTACGCTTAAAACGGCTCTTTCAGAATTTGCGATAGACAACCTCCCCGAGCCGCCGGCGCTGCTGTCTGAAGAATTTGCTCTATAGTTTTCTGAGGGGAGGGGTCGTATACCACTAAAATCAGAGTACCCGAATCCCCCCCCCTTCGTTTCGAGGAGAGCGGCGAGCCAAACGGCGAGGTCGAGCGCGGGTGCGCCGGCGGGCCCGTGATCGAGCGCGCCGTGTGGCAGTACTTCGCGGTGCTGCCCGACATCCGCAGCGTGGGCGTGATGGGCGACGAGCGCACCTACGCGCGCCCGATCATCCTGCGCGCCGTGGAGAGCACCGACGCGATGACGGCGGACTGGGCCAAGCTGCCCTACGACGTGCTGGGGCGGATCAGCAGCCGCATCGTGGCCGAGGTTCCGGGAATCAACCGCGTGGTCTACGACATCACGTCCAAGCCGCCAAGTACGGTGGAGTGGGAGTGACGGAATTCGGCACTCTACTACCTAAGCGCCCTGTTTAGGGCGCTTTTTCTTATATCAAAGCTACGTGAAAAGCGTCATCACGGCGTCATCACGAGGGTCTGAAATCCACAACTTCTTACGGTGCATCTGAGACCATCTGGTCGAGGTATGTCTTTTCATGGACTATTGTTGGATCGGCGAGCCTCCTTGCTCTTGCTGTCTGCGACGATCATAGACGCAAGGAGGTTCATGAGTGAGGGAGACGGAATCGTTTAGTCCCGGATAGTCCCGCATGGTCACTTATTCACGAAACGCATAGAACTCGGGAGTCACATGGGTTCATCTAACGAAATAACTCAGTCCCTTTCAAGGCTCAGAATCCGCTCGACCGCATCGAAGTCCTCCTCGCCATATCTTGCGAACGCGGCCATGATGCCTGAGAGCCGCCTGATTTCGTTGAGAAGAATGTCGTCGTCGAGTTGGCTTGCGGCTGTGAGCGCATCGAGCCTGTCTGCTATCCGCTCGGCATAGCACTTGAGCGATCTCACCACGCGGCTGCTGGGAACTACGACCACCTGCTTGTCGAGCGCACGCCTGACGAGGTAGTCCTGCTTCGTGAGCCCGCTCAGCCGCGCGAGCTCATCGATCTCTGTGGCTTGTCCGGGCGTCACCCAGAATGATATCGTGCGGCATCTTTTCCGCGCTTCCTTTGGGCAGCTCATCGCATGTCTCCTTCCGCCTCAAGCGCGTTCGACATGTTGTGCTGCCTTACCGGGAAGAGATGGGCGTAGGTGTAGGTGACCGAGATCGAGGAGTGCCCTATCCTCTCGGCGATGGCGGGAGCGGGAAACCTGAGGTCGATGAGCAGCGACACATGGCTGTGGCGCAGGTCGTGAACGCGGATTCTGGGAAGACCAGCCTTCTCCGTGGCGATGCTCATCTGCTTTCTCATCTTGTCATGTGTGAAGGGGAATATCCGCTCGCTCGCTTGGATTCCCTTCAGGTACATCACCGCGCTCAGCTCCTCTTCGAGAAACGGCGGCATTTGCACGACGCGTCTTGACGTGCTGGTCTTGGGCAAACTCATTACGTAACGACCGCCAATTTTTGCGATGCTTCGCCTTACCATGATGACACCGCGATTGAAGTCGATGTCGTCGCCTGTGAGCGCGAGCAGCTCCCCGAGGCGCAGCCCGCATCAGTAGAGTATCTCGAAGGCGCGGTGCGCAACGGGGTCGTCCTCGATCTGTCTTGAGAAGTTGAGATACTCCGCTTTCGTCCAAAAGCGCATCTCTCCAGCTTTCTTCCTGCCGAGCTTGCGCAGACCCTTCATCGGGCTTCGCTTGAGTCCGTAGAATTTTTCAGCGTGGTTCAAGATCGCCTCAAACTGGTTGTTTATTCCTCTCAGATAGGTGGGCGAGTAGCGGGTGCCGTCCTTCTTGCGCATGGACCGCATGAGGTCTTGACACAGCAGCACATCTGGCGTCGAAAGTTCCTCAACTGATTCGCCTCCAAGGTAAGGCTCGATCTTGTATCTAAAGATCGCGACTTTTCCTTCCCAGGTGCTCGCGGCGACCGTCGGTCTAATGTCGCGTTCGTATACGCGGAAGAACTCTGAGCACAGCGTTCTGAGACCCGAGTTTGCTTTGAGTCCACGCTCCCATTCTTCAGCCTCTTCCTTCGTCTTGAAACCTCGCTTGGTCGTTCGCTTTGGTATGCCATTCATATCTTTAAATCGACATGAAGAAGTCCAACAGCCCCTTGCTTTGTCTTTGTAAATGCTCATAACCAGTCCTTTCTCTTATTATGCCAACCATCAAAAACCAGACAATTCGTACATAAGGATTGTGCATAAGAGATAGGACACCTAACTAGCGGCTAATTCACCCAAAAGATAACATTACCCACCCTACAAATTCCAAGCAGATGCAAGATCTCGATCAGCGCTTTTTGGTTGTTTGTTCGTAGGCATTTTTTCTACCTGAATTTGGGTTGGATACGGGATTGCTGTTCCACTGGCAATACAGGCACCCTGAGGGAGAACCGGAATCATACTATTTGTTGCTGCATCTATAAATGAAACAGCCTTTGCAATTGCACGCAGGTCATCATCGTTAACAAGTCTGTGGATGAAATAATTGTGCATTTGGGAAACTATCGTGGGTGAAATGTCAGATGGTCTTTGACTGCTTACGGTCAAGTACATGCCAAACTTTCGGCCTTCTTTAATTATTTCCTCAAAAGTTTCCAGTCTATAGTCTCTCCAACTCTCGCTCTCTCTTTGAGAGGCGTAAGAGAGAATATTATGAGCTTCGTCTACGATAAGGTGAATACTAGACAATGGATTAGACTGGCCTCGCTGCTTCTGCTCACGGTATGCATATTTTGCTACAACAAGTGGAATGAGTTTCTTCTGCTCCTGATTTGCATTCAACAGTGAATACACTACAACTGGATTTGTTGCTAAGAGTGCTCCACCATCCGAGACTGGTCCGTATATTTTCCTTGCTTCTTTAATTTGATTTTCCAATCGAGGAAGCCAGCTTGCAATATGATCGCGAACAATGCTCCCGTTGCGCCAACGCTGCAAGAACTGGAAACGAGCGACAAATTCAATAAGTGCGGGGATATCAGAGATAAGCTTGCTTTCGTTTCTTTGCAAAGCATTGAACTCCTCGAAGATATCTTCCCGTACCGCACGCGCATCATTACCATAAGTGCTCCCCGAGCGTAATACCGGTGTTGTTCCAGATGAGCCAGTGAACACTTCGATATTCTGGATAGAGTCGCGCACTGCATCCTCTGCCGCTTTTAAGTCACTCACATCAATCAGGTAAGCCATGCATTTTATAAAATCTTCAATTTGCTCTATAAACATATATGCATGGCCCGCATATTCTTCAAGGAAATTGTTTGTCATGCCCCATAGGTAACTGACTGCATTTGATGCGTTTAGAATCTTCTTAGCTGTGCGATAGCATGACTTAAGAAATGGCTGCTGTGTTTTTTCTGTGGCTTGAGTGAGGATAGACCACGTTTCAAGATCAAAAAAGAAATCATCTGGAACAGGAATCAAATCGCCACCAGTTGGTTTTGAGGTGTCAATTTCGCAAACCCTTTTTTCGGGGCATAATACATCCTTGGTCGTGTATTCGCCATTGAAATCAATAATAATAAACCGGCTTTCTGACGTTGTGAGACTACCAGCTTCTCTCATTAGGTCAAAACAGTCAGTGTAGAACTTGCACAGAGTGTTCGACTTTCCCGAACCCGTATTCCCAAATACGCCAATATGACTGGCGAATAGGGCGCTCATAGGCACCAAAACAGGAATGTCGCTTTGACCGGCAAGCGAGCCCAGTCTAAACGGTTTTTTGATTTTAGATGTATAGGCACTAATCGCCGTTAACTCTTCAGAAGTAAGTATATAAACATTGGAAGACACAAGAGGAAGAACAGTTATTCCTCTATCAAAATGATCGCCTCTTTGAACACCAAAGACAGAAATCTCAATTATACGGTTTACACGATCCGCTTCTTGGACTCGTTCGAGACCCCCGACATCGCCGCTTGTTTGGTATTCACCATCGATGCGGCCGATTACCTGATCATAACCTGTGGGAATTTTTACATACCCACCTACAGCGATATTTTTGATAAGTGAACCGTTATGGAATAGGTACGTTTCGTTCTTGTCTTTAAAGACTCGTGCTTTTATTTTCGTTCCTTTAACCTCAACAACTTGACCTATCAGCAAAGAATCAATGATCATTAGCGAACCTCTTTCAGGAGCGCGCAAAGATCAGCAAGATTGAATTGTTCAGTTGGAACAACATATTTAACGTTGTCGTAGTCATTAAGCTTGTTTTGATACCACTCGAGATCGTCTGGAGTATGGCAGCAGACTAGAAGTATGAGCTGGGGGTTTTCGAGCGCTCGTTTAACAATTTCTAAAATGTGCTCATCAGCAAAGGAGAATCCAAAACTTACAAGCAATGCATTATTTCTATCAAGCTCATTTGCGAATAGCCTCATCAATTCGTAATAAGTTAAACCCATAACTGTTTCTTCGAACTTGCTTTTGTTTGGGTTAACGATCTGAAGCGTCGAATAATAATCCTCAAGGAAAGACTCTGCCTCATCGCTCCATTCTGGTGACTTGCTATCAACAATTCCATTTAGCACTTCAATATCGGAATCTATGAAAGGTTCTGAAACAGCAGTCTTTATTTTGTCCAATTCTTCTTGGCTCAAAAGTGAGCCATGGGTCTCTATCAATCTTGGAATTAATTTGGCTGCTTCACAATAAGTTATGGCCTGGGGATTCTCTTTACTCCAGGTTACTGAGCCATGAAGCTTAATAATGTTAATAGTCGGAACCTGAGCACTATATTCCAGAGAAAGTGATTGAACGTACTGAACGTGACCGAATGAACGAGTAGCAAAGATGGGGCTGATTCTGCCCTCAAAACCGTCGTTGTATGAAACGCCAGCTATTTCAAAGGCGTCTTCGAGAATGGCATCATAATTGGTTGTAAACAACGAAGCTTTTCGAGGAATTGAAATTGTTCCACGGGCCGCAAGCAAACGCTTCAACTGCTTCGCGAACTCGACCATTTCTTCATTTGGATGCAGCCCTTCCATTGGGCAGACAACATTGCGAAAGAACTCATATTGCAATAATGCTTCATGCTTTCTTTCACCATTTGCGCAGGCTTGCGCTATCCATTCTTCGCGACAAGCCAGAGTGGGGAGCAAACCGCAGCAAAACCCAGCTCCCAACAAAAAATTGATATGGGAGCTTGCGAAAGCGTTTCTTAAAAACTCAGAATCCTCTTTCACCAAGAAAGGACCATCTAATTCGACGGATTCTGTATGAACTTTTATGACGTTGTTATCTTTTGGAGATCGAATACTTTTCATTGTGCCTCCTTTTCGCAGCGCTAAATCAGAGTTTTAAGCGTTACTGCGCGTAAAGCAGTACTGGATAATTCATCTCAAGCGCTTAAGGCGACATCTAGTTTCAGTCCAAAAGCCTTTATCACTTTTTGCACTGTATCAAACGATGGATTTCCCGTCGGGGAGAGCGCCTTATAAAGACCATCGCGAGTGATGCCAGTTTCTTTTGCGAGCTGCGTCATTCCTTTTGCGCGAGCTATGTCGCCAAGAGCGGTAGCGATTACAGAGGTATCGCCATCCTCTAAAGCAGCATTGAGGTAAGCAGCCATATCTTCCTCTGTTGCCAAATATTCAGATACATCCCATTTCGTTGCTTTCTTCATCTTCGTTCCCATCATTCGTATTCCTGATTCAACTTCTTCGCCTTTGCGATGTCTCTCTGTTGCGAGGATTTATCCCCTCCGATAAGGAGCAAGACCAATTCGCTTCCTCTCAGTGCGTAATAGAGGCGGTAACCCGGACCATAATCATCGCGCATCTCGAATATCCCATCGCCAACCGACTTCGCGTCTCCGAAGTTTTCTGTAAGCGATAAGCGTTGGATCCTCACGAGAATCCGCGCTCGCGCGGCAGCATCCTTGAGCCGCTTGAGCCACTTTGCGAATTCATCTGTCTGAAGAACTTCAATCATGAATAGAATGTATACTATAGTCTACATTTTGTCAATTCTGAGAATAGAACTCCTGGCTCAAGGCGCCGCCAATTTGGCGCTGTGTTTCTCGTTGCGTTTGACTGTCCTCATCGCCACAAGGCACATCTGTCTGAACAGCATTTCCCCTATGACTCACGCATCGCGGCACTGGCCACATTGGCTTCCAGTGACTTATTGAAAAGTTTGATTCCCTCTATCGCTGAGTGCCCAAATGTGGTTGCTTCAGTTAGCCAAGGGTACATATGGGAATGTTCTTGAGTGATCAGCGGTTTTGCTTTTGTAAGGGCTTTCAACCACCCTGCCTCACGCTCTATTCGTTATCTGACAGAGCCCCAAGATGCTTTTCGGCTATTGCCTTATAGTAATGGCAGGTGTTTCCGAGCCTTTTCGTCTCCTCGTATCTCCTAAAGCAGACGCTGGCTGCGATTATGAGCGCTTCTTTGCCATAATCCCTCGCGATTTTCCTAAGATAATTATCTAGCGCGGTGCTATTGATATCACGTGTGATGTCGCCATTGGAGAGAAGGGCATCGACGGCACTCAGGTAGTACGAAGCCGAAGATCGATTCATCCCCGTCTTGTTCGCGATTCTATCCCTCTCGCGATGAAGCAACGTCTCTCCATTGCTCAACATGACGCCGCCTTGGTAGCAAGCTTCAATCATTTCATCTGTCATACAAGCCATTTCTGACTCCTTTCGCTAATTTCCAGTAAGGCAATTACTTCTTCCTCTTGCGTTTTCCTTCGGGCGCCTTGCCGCGCGTTGGCTTGCCGTGCTCTTTGATGTACTCGAGACGGTTGTCAACCGATGACTGGGTTATGAGTAGCTTTCCGGCGAACCTGTATCCATCAATTGATCCCTCTTCAATCATTTTGATGATGCGGGGGATGCTGACGCTGAGTAACTTCGCGGCTTCCTTTGACGTAATGAGGCCATCGAGGTCTGCCTTGTTCTCCAAGAGAGGACTATGTACATCTGGCATATTGTGGTAGTAGTCGAAGAGCTCTTTCTTGAGATCAAAGTCGTCATCCCAGAGCTCCGTCTCGAAATGCAGCAGAACATGCTCGAGGATGAATTTTTCCGGGTTCTTCTTGTAAAGCGCCCGTGAATCATCATCGAAGTCGAAGGGATAGACGCAAAGGCCAAGTGGATTGACGAGTCCAAATTCGTAATCCTTGAGATAGAGTGCGAACAGCCCACGCTCGCCAAATGGATCGCTGACATCTTGGACTAACAAACGAAGCCCACTGTAGTCTTTAAGATAGTCAATCTCGACGCCCCTGGGGCTGTCGCCTTTTTGATACTCGCCTTCGGCGAGATAAAGGCGAGCGTATTCAGTGAACTCCACCTCGTAGAAATCAAGCTTGTGAAACGTATCTCTGTCGAGGAGTGTTCCCGTTTCAACCTGATCGAGAAAGCGTATCTTCTCGATTGAGCCCGGATCAGCTTCTATGGCAGCCCTCAGGATCGCTGGATCGGTGCGATCTTCTTCGAAGTCTTCCCAAAAGAGCGGCTGCTCAATCAGCTCTTGCATGCTCACATCTTCGAGTTTCATATATCCTCCAAAATGGCATTAATAACTAATGACATTATTGACTATATCAGCTGTCTCAAATGATTGCAAGATATACCATTAATAATTAATGGTATGTGTAAGAGAAAGAGGACTGATAGTCCATTTGGTCGCAGATTGGAAAGACCATGACAAAATTGGCTGCCCTGCAGTGCACTGCCTAGAATTTATAATACAGAGCGTATAGACATCTCAAGATTGGCTTAACAATGGCTGATTCACTAGCAAAGAACTCCGAGGCTGCGGAGTTCACTTTCAGCATAGAGTTCCCCAAAGCAAAGCTTCTGCCAGCTGCAAGCAGTTCTTCTATGGACGCGACTCCTTTGAAAGAGGGCTTCATGGAGAACGAGACGCGCTGGGAAGCAAAACTCGATCATGCTGACAAACTGGATTGCACCATTGCTGTTGCTAGTGGGATTATCACAGGGCTTGTCGACTCTTTCTTCGTAGGAGAGTCCTCGCTGGAAAGGGCGAACGAATGGGGCTCAGATAAAGTCAACGGTTTCGTAGTCTCGATGTCAAAACTTGCGGGCTATGAAGGAGATGATCTTCCCGGGGCGATTCGTTACCTTGAAGGTAACTTCAAGTTTGCAGCCGATGGAAATACGTCTGATTTTGGGGGCGGCTACCAACATCACCTCAGGGACTTCTCTCATCATTTCAGTCTAGGCGGGTTGGTTAGCTCGATATTCACTCAGTTTACGGGCAAGGTTATAGGCACTGATACGGCCGGAAGGCTCCTAGTGGTTGATGCGTCCGAAACCCATAGACAGTTCCTTGGCAAGAGCTTTGGTGAGAAAGTAATGCTCGGCACTGTGTCCTGGGTTATGCATATCGCAAGCGATGTTGCGGGATCAAGTGGCAACCCAGGCAAGGGCACGGGGGTTCCAGGCCCCATACTCTCACTCGTCAAGCAGCTCTCCGCACTGCCTATTTTCCAAGACGCGCGACCGGCTACAGAGCAAGCCGGGGATGGTGGATCTGTTTTTCGCGAGATTATCTCGAAGATGTTTAACGGAACCTTCTTCGCAATCAGGGATGAGAATGGGAAGATCACCAAGACGCTGCGATTCGATTTCAGAACCGAGTTGGGCGTCATCCATGAGGTTGGCAGGCAGTCGAAGCCCGTCATCCTCAACCAATGCCTCATTAGGTCGTTCTACTTCGCTCGAAGGCTTGCGCATGAGGTCAATGCACTGCGGATATCCGGCCTGAAAGACCTGCAGCGAATAGACCCCGAGGACGTCCTTCCTCTCAGGAACAAGACGATTGCCCGCATGTCCACAGTGTCTTGCGGTGTCTTCTCGGCTGTAGACCTCTCGGATGCGGTCGTCAGGGCAGCCATCGCATCGAGGGGATCGAAGGGTAGTTTTCTCGAAGAGTTCTTGGTCAGAGTCAATTTCGTCGGACTTGGCACCTTTGCCGTTGCATGTGTAATCGATATCAGAGAGGTGCTGAAAGAGAGGACTTCCGATACTGCCTCTTCTGCAGAAGAGGACTACGAGAAGTCGCTTGCCGAGTTCGGATCCCTAGAGCTTGGCCCAAGTCAGATTAGGCTGCTTCAGTCGCTTCAAAGGGCAATCGTCTTGAGCGATATCCAATCCACGATGCAGTCGCGAAAGAAAGAGGAAAAGCGATTATGGCTAGAAGAATGGGAGGCCGCAATCGAGCTAGGGCTCAAAGAACGGGGGTTAATCTCTTCCGAGTACCTTCTTGAGCCAGACGAGCTATATCGAGAATTCGAGGGGCTTGCGAAAGAGGACCCCTCTAGACCCTGGCCTTTCCTGGTTGCGCTGGAAGCAAGTCTGTTCATACCTTACGAGCCCTTGGGTGGCGAGAATGACAAGAAATTCAAAAAGCTCAAGTGCAAAGACGGCTATATGCAAGACGTGTTCGCCGTCGCGCAGGATATTGTTACAAAAGATGACCTTGAGCACATGCGAAAGGCCCTGAAGCAAGCAAGGGACGATATCGACGCGAAGATGGCCAAGCGGATCATCGGCTTCGTAGGCACTGCCATAGTTGCCGGAGCTGCCACGGCCGCAGCCTTCGTCTTTGCACCTTACATAGCTCCCCTGATTGCGGGTAAGGCGGTTGCGGGACTATCGGGCGCGGCATTGACCAGCGCCAGCCTTGCGTTTGTTGGAGGCGGAGCGTTAGCCGCCGGAGGTTTTGGAATGGCCGGTGGCACGGCGATTATCGCAGGAGGCGGAGCGTTGCTTGGCACCATTGGTGGCACCGCAGCATCCAAGGCCATGACAACGATGACGAACGCAGACGGCTTTGTCTTCGCCGAGGCGTCCAAGCTGCTTTGTTACTGCCGTTACGTCTTATTAGACGAATATTCAGACATTGATTCAGTGAAGCGAATCCAGATTTCATTGAACGAAAGAATACTGGAGATGGAGATAACTCTAGAGTCGCTGAAACACGCCGAGGGCTCTGTCGCACTTCTCGAGGAAGTCACAACAGGTTCTGTCGAGGGACCTGCCGATAACTCTGATCCCGCTGAAATCGATCCCAAGAAGCAGGTAAAAGTGCTGTCTAAAAGCCTGAAGTACCTCAAGAGGTGCAATCAGGCTTTAGCAAAAGCCATATCGGACACAGTGCGAGGCTAGGCCAGCATAGCGTTTCTGGGTGACATTGCAGACATCACAATCAAAGACGCTTGAGATGCGTTTCATGCACAATTGGTTGCTACATCCTCGGTTCGATGGTTAGACGTATGCAGTTGCCCTGAAGCTCATCGTCTGATATGAGCGAGTACTGAACGCGCGCCGTGCCTTTTAATGGGACATGTGAGGTTGACATTGGATGAAGTCTAAAGTTGAAATTTCTGCGGCTGGTGTCGTCTGTTCAAAGTTATTGGTTGAGGAGGGCATTTTTGTCCAAAGAATAATGCACCAGCACAATACTTATCCTCGCGCTTCTAGTGTGCTTGCATTAGTAGTAATGCCATTTCTGGCGCTAATCGCGCATGATTCTATTCCATATTTAGAAAAGAAGTATGGTCTCAGCTTGCCGAAGGAGAATTCAGATTTAGTTAGGATTAGGCATAAAACAAAGTCAATCGACTCTCGATATCTCAACTATCAAAAATACACGGAAGAAGCTGCCAGAATAATTGAAGTGAGCAGAAAGAGCTTCCGGAAGAAAGGCATTACGCGATTGCTGCCGCCTTCTTGTGTCAAGGATATCGGAATATCATATTTCAATGGTATGCCGGTATATAGCACATTTTCTGTTGCGAATGTTCTCGATGATAAAAACGAATCATTATGGAACAACAGTAAAGAGTACTGCTCTTCTATAGGCTACAACGCAGGTTCAACCTGTGCGTTTCATTACTGTCTTGCAGAACAGCTTATAGAGGATAAGCACCTTTTTCTGTCAAATGAGTTTACAGTTACCGCAAACGATCACACGTATTCTTCGTTAGTTGAAAAATGTATGAGTGGAAAAACCAATGACGAGCATGCTTTCTTCTTTTTATCTGAACAACTGCTGCGCCTGTCGTCGATAAAAGCTCTTCGGAAAAGTGGATTTCTTGAAAAGACACTATGGCTTAAATTGAATACAGTATATTTATTTCATGCTTATAAAGCCATTGAGAGCTTTATAGGATTCGCCCATAAACCGTCACAGAAGTTCATCTATTCGCGGGATTTCCTATCTCAATGCTCCGAGGTTTTTTCTCGAGATGAGAAAAAACAAATTAAGAAAATGAAAAAGCTACGCAACGCCTTCGTGCACTACGACTTTGAAGATTTAATCGATAGCACTGTTTCAAGTTCTAGAAATTTCGATTTACTTTTGGAGACAGCCATTGAATCCACGATGAAAATGAGTCTTTCCCAGTACGAATCATTTCTTTCAACCGCAGTTGATAAAGCCATAATAAATTTAAAGGCCATTACAGGGTTTCCTGAATATGATCCAAGGCGCAATGTATTTACAGATTGATGGTTGAGTTTGAAAGTGAGTACGGTATGAGCAGCTTAGTTTAGACAAAATGTCTAACGTGACACGTGATAGTACATCAAAGTTAACTCTATTATTCATCGAATCAATTTAAGTTTGTCGAGTGGGAATGAGGGGCGGAACGCAGAGCATCCATTCCGTGACAGCCCTATATCCTCTTCGCTCTAACTTCTTTTAGAATGCCCTTCTTGAACATTGACCAGCTTCCAAAGAACTTCTCGTCGGTAGGTGTCGTTTTGCGGGCTGCATACTTTAACGCGGTAAATTCCATGGTGCAGATATAGTCCGCTGCTTGGGCGAGGCGGTAGTCGGTTGGGTTCGCAGGCTTGTAAACCACGGCGTTTTTAGACAAGGAATAGTCAATGGCCTTGTGCAGCGCATCTGCAATGGAGCGTTGTCCGTTGTCGTAATAGATTTTGACGACATCGAATTGCTGGAAGTAGTCAAGGTTATCGAAGAAGAGGTCAATGAGCGCCCGCCGCATTGCTCGCTCGACATTCCGGCTTGAACTGTGCTCCTTGGTCTTTACGGAGAAAGCCCAATATCTGATTGGCAAGTGCCTGAAGAATACGCGAAACGAGGACAGAAGCCTCTTACGTGTTTCGAGCGTCAGGTTCTTGTATTCATCCTTGGCGTAGAGAAGGGGCGAGGCATGAAATGCAAGATCGGGAAGGCCCTTGTCGGCCAAGGCGCGTTCGTAGTGCGTGATGGAGTCTGTGATTGAATCGCTTTGGTTATGGATGACGAGCGTCAACAGGTAATGATGACTATCCAATGCATCACTGCCCGATTCGTCGCAGAAAAGGCTGAGTTCGAGGGACATGAGGACTCCATGAGGTAGCAAAAAGCCGGGGAAAACGTCCCCGGCACTTGGTAGCCCTCTATTCGAGAACCAAGTACTTTATAGCATCTGGCAAGAGCACCTGCAAGTTTCCTGCTACGATTGCGTGGGAGTAGAGTGAATTTGATAGATTCGCTTTGGAGAGGAATTTGCGTAATTTTCAATGATGATGCTGAGTAGTGAGTTTGTATCGATGTTACTTATCTTCTGCTGGTTTGGATATTAAGTCCATTATTAGATCAAAATGGTTTTTGTAATATTGGACATATTCAACATAATTGTCTTGGATTGATTTCAGTGTATTAATGGGAAAAACACCCAGATCGGGAAATCCCTTCCTTCTTATTTCATGAGCTACAACACACAAATTGTCAGTTTCAAACGTTTGAAAAAGTGGCTCGATTTTTTCATATGCATCAGTTGCCGCTTCCATTAGTTTTGTCAGAGCAAAGATAGTGAGCCCCGTTACGGCACTGAAAAAGTTGCGCAAAATGAATCCAATATTTCTTCGAGGAGGCACACCTGATTGTTCCCTTTCTCGCAAAAAGTCAGCAACAGGAACATGCGTAAACGGGATTTCTTTCCCTTGCAATTCATGTTCTAAGTTAATAACAGCATAGGCGCGTCCTGTTTCTGGATCAGGTTCAGTAATGTTTATTAGTACATTATCGTGTTCATAAATATTTCGAAGCTTTTTACAGAGCACATATGCGAGGTCGGTATCGTATATGGAATTTGTCATCATTTTCCAAAGTACGAATGTCTCAGAATCTTCGGTAAAGAATTTTTTGAGGTTGCGCTCCGTTGACTCGATCAACCTATTTCCAGTTGTGAGCACATTAGCAAAAAAGGCATTCAGAATCCCGATTGCCCGATCTGGACTCTCCCCAAAATCAAATTGTCCGTCCTCGGTGAGGTTAACTTTTTTGACTAAAGCCTTATTCGTCTCATCGAAGCCGATGTGCTGATAAACTATGCTCCAGAAATAAGACGTAACTATTAAATAGTTAATAATGAATTTGCCTTCTTCTGGAGGAAGAGGGGATTCGTCATAATACTGGTCAAGGGTTGAGTCCTTCAGCACCATTCGAGCTAATCTCAACTTTGGAATATCCGAGTCTTTCAGATTAGCTGCCATCCAGCCGTGAAGAATTGCAGCTTTGTTTTCTGATTTATTGGCATTCATAAAGTCCCTAACTTTTATGTTTAAATGACTTGCTGAATAAGGCGAAAAGGCACTATGAAGACAATTATATAGTCGCTTTTCTAATTATCTTTCATTCGCCATTGTCGACCAGTAGTTGTCAGTGGCCTGTACGTGATGACGCTTTAAGCTTTTTTTGAAGCGAAGTTCCAGTTCAGCGTCATTGTGCCAAATTGACGCAGTAAGGATGGAGAGTCGAAGCATGAATCTTGAAACCGAAAGGCTCATCCTTCGATCCTGGGATGAAGGCGATGCTGAAGAGCTATATCGCTACGCCCAAGATCCGGATATTGGCCCTATCGCCGGATGGCCCCCGCATACAAGCGTTGAGGACAGCCGTGGGATAATCTGCGACGTGCTCTCGGCACCGGAGACCTACGCTGTTGTTCTCAAGGAGACCGGCAAGCCCGTGGGGTGCGTGGGTCCTTTCCGTGATGAAGAAGGCAATATTCCGCTCGATGGGGACGAGGCCGAGCTTGGCTATTGGATCGGCAAACCCTATTGGGGCATGGGTCTCATCCCCGAGGCCTCGCGAGAGCTCATCAGGCATGGTTTCGATGATCTTGGTTTGTCAGGGATATGGTGCGGCAATTTCGAGGGCAATGCTAGGTCTGAGCGAGTGCAGGAAAAGCTCGGATTCTCGTATGTTCGAACAGACCACGATGTTCTCTGCAGGCTATTGGGGGAGGAGAGGACATTGAGGGTCAGCTATCTTTCAAGGGGACAATGACAATGGCCATCACCTACAGTACAAAGAAGGATTTCAGCTCGCAGGAGCTGGAAGACCTGTTTCTCTCGGTCGAGTGGTCGAGCGGCCATTTCCCCGACAAGCTCGTGGTCGCGATGAGGAACTTCAGCACCGTCATCTCCGCATGGGACGGTGATAAGCTCGTCGGCATGATCTGCGCGATGGACGACGGGATCATGAACGCGTACGTCCACTACCTCTTGGTGAACCCCGCTTATCATGGGCGCAAGATCGGCCGCACCTTGGTCGAGAAGGTGAAGGAACGCTACACGGACTTCATGCGCATTGCGGTCATCGCTTACAACGACGAGCTGAACTTCTACGAGAACTGCGGTTTCTCCAAAGCCGACGATGCATCGCCCATGTTCATAACTTCGCTCTGGACTTAGGAAGACGAATCATATCCGCGACTGATGGATTTCTGGGGGCACTCTGCGGACAACTAGACTATCGCCTCTTCCGCTGTTCCTCGAGCCGCCTCTCCCAATAGAACTCGTCCGGGATCCCCGCCTTGCGCGCGACGAGCGCGCAGAGGGTCCACCAGAGTCCCGTAACAAGGAGATCCATAACCGTGTGCATCCTTTAGTATGATGAAGAAGAAACCCTCGCCATCATGAGAAGCTTTCTTCCAGACTAGAGAGGTGCTGATCGTGACCGCAATTGATAAGGCAGCAGACCAGCTGCGTGGCATAGTCTACGGAGCGGCCGTTGGTGATGCCCTTGGCGTTCCCTACGAGTTCATGAAACGCGGCTCGTTCGAGTGCACGGGGATGGTCGGCGGAGGCGCCCACGGTATGCCCGCTGGGACCTTCTCAGATGACACCTCGCTCATGCTTGCGACCTGCGCCAGCTACGGTGCCCTTCATCACGTTGACATGGATGACATGAGGAACGAATTCGCCCGCTGGCTCTACGAGGGCGCGTACACGATCGACGGCTCCGCCTTTGACGTGGGAAACGCGACCGCCACGGCAATCGAGCAGGGTCGTGGTTGCGATGGGGAGCGCTCGAACGGCAACGGTTCCCTCATGCGCATCGCGCCGCTTGCGCTGACAACCGCAAGCGATGACGAGATCAGGGATGCGTCGGCGGTGACCCACGCCCATGCCATCTCGAAGGAGGCGTGCGTCGCGTTCGTGCACATCCTGCGGGAGGTGCTGCGAGGCGAAGCCCTCGCCACTGCGATCGAGGGCAACATCCCCGACGACCCCCGCTTCGGCTTCATGCACGACATCGGATCGTGGAGTCGTGATGACGTGCGCTCGACGGGCTACGTCATCGACACGCTCGGTGCAGCGCTTTGGTGCGCCCTTAACACGGACGACCTCGCCAGCTGCGTTCTTGCCGCGGTGAATCTCGGGGACGACTCCGACACGACCGCCTGCGTCGCGGGAGCCCTGGCAGGCGCGATGTATGGTTACGACTCAATCCCCAAGGAGTGGATCGAGCAGCTTCGCGGAAAGGACGTGATCGAGGACTCGCTCGAGTGGTGGTTCTGACGGTAGAACACGCTAGTCCTCCCTCCCTCGGCAGACACGTCACCACATCAACCCCTTCTCCCTGCTCAAAGGCACCAATACGCAGGTCAGCAGCTAGAAACACCCTGTAAATCCCTGTAAAATAGCACCTTCAGCCAGGCCACATTTGCGGGCTCGGCACCTCCGGCCGAGGAATGGAAGCATGCTTCAAACGCTTGACGAAAACGCGCCGCTCGTAATCGCCGCCATACTGGCGTTCGTCGCGCTTTGCCTGCTGCTTGCAAGCATCTCCGTTCTGCTGCGCGTCAGGCGCCGCCGGCCCATCTCGTCGCCCATCCAATCCTCTGCGAGAAAAGGCCTCGCGCAGAGCTCATCGTTTGACGTCTTTCGCGATGTCCCGTTCTCGTCCTTCATCGCAATCGACTCGGCAAAGCGCGCGATCACCTGCATCGCCGGCTCGTTCGAGCATATGACGGGCCTTTCCGGCGAGCGTGTTCTCGCCGATGCCTACGCGCTCGGCCAGTGCCTTGGGCAAGACCAGCGGCGATCTCTCCTGATCGCGTTTGACGAATGGGACAGATCCTCCCTGCTCGAACTCGAGGTCGAACTCGAGCACCTCGAAACGCACGAGCAACTCCACTGCGCGCTGAGCGTCTATCCGGATCCCGCAAGCGGGCTTTGGATCATGGAGCTGCGCGACATCACCGACGTTCATCGCGAAATGCTCTCGCTCGAGCAACGCGCTTCGCAGGCAGAGGAGAACGAGGCGGCGAAGTTGCGCTTTCTCTCGGATATGTCGCACGAGATTCGCACGCCCATGAACGGCATCATGGGAACGCTCGCCCTCGCCAAGGTTCATCATGACAATCCCGAGCAGGTGAGCGAATATCTCGAACAGGCGGACGACCTGACCGCCTACCTGCTCTCGATCATCAACAACGTCCTCGACATCTCGAAGATCGAAAACGGCAAGATGGAACTCGAGGACCGTTGCTTCAGTCTCGAGGACGTGCTCGAGCAGATGCGCAGCCTCTTCGGCGAGTCCACGAAGATGAAGGGCATCAACTACACCGTTACCGGGGAGGACATCGTTTCGCCTTATGTGATCGGCGACGAGCTGCGCTTGGTGCAGGTCATCACGAACCTCGTCTCCAACGCGCAGAAGTTCACGCCTGCCGGCGGCACGATCAAGGTCGAGCTCTTCGCGACGCAGACCAGCGAAGAGCGGCTCCATTTCATGATCCGCGTCTCGGACACCGGCAAGGGTATGGACAAGAAGTTCCTGGAGACGATCTTCGATCCCTTCTCCCAGGAATCGTCGAGCACCTCGCGCCAGTTTGGCGGCACGGGTCTCGGCATGGCGATCAGTGACCAGATCATTCGCCTGATGGGCGGTTACATCATCGTCGAATCGGAGCTCGGGAAGGGCTCGACGTTCGAGATCTATCTCGCGCTGCCCTTCGCGAATGCCGATGAGATAGCCGGCTACCAGGCAGAGCGCGGTGCGGGCGCGACCGATGTGGCGGCCGACGACACGCAGGCGGCGCTCTTCACGCTTGAAGGCAGCGTGATTCTGTTGGCCGAGGACAACATGTTGAACGCCACGATCGCGCAGGAAATGCTGCTCGAAACCGGGGCGGCACGTGTCGACCACGCAACTGACGGCGCGATCGCCTGCGAGATGTTCGCATCGGCACCACCGCATACCTACTCCATCATCCTGATGGACATCCAGATGCCCAACATGGACGGGCGGACGGCGGCGAAGGCCATCCGCGCGATGGATCGCCAGGATGCGGCCGAGATACCCATCATCGCGCTTTCGGCAGATGCGTATGTCGAAGACAAGCGTGCCTCGCGCAAGGCGGGTATGAACGGGCACATCTCGAAGCCAATCGTGTTCGAGACACTCGAGCGGCAGATCTGCGAGGAACTCGCGCAGCATAGCTCGACCGAGGAAGACTGATGATACGGCATCGACGACAGACCTACTCCGCACAGGGAAGGCCGGCGGTGCGGCTCGGAAAGTCCCTGCACGTGGCTTCGAAACCGGCTTCGTCGCTGCTGTTCAAGGGAGCGGTCGTGGCTTTTTGCTCCCTGGGTGTCGCTTCGACAGTATTCACATGGCAGGGCGGGGCGTTCTTCGATGCCGATTTCCTGTGGTCGCAATCCAGCTATTCGGCGGAAAAGGCCTACGAATCCGAAGCGTATCAGATCAAGGAGGAGGACAAGGCCGATAACCAGCTCTCCGAATCAGAGGTGACCGAGCAGGACGACTCGGTTCAGAACCAGGTATCTCTCGGTGGGCCGAATTCGCAGACGCGACCGGTGATAACCGACGAGGTGGTCTCATCGACCGGGTCGGGCGGAACCGGCAACGGTGGGGGCGAATTGCCGGGGCCGGGCTCGACAGGCCGGCCGAGCGGTGCGCTCGACACGGGGCAGCAGACCGACGGTGAGGGAAACTACATTCCGAATCCCGATCGAATTCGCGCCCCGGAAAATGATCCCGCGTTGCAGAAGGCCGGCGCGAACAAGCTCCTGTCGCTTGCACTTGGTGGCACGCCGAAGGTGAAGAAGGGCACGGTGAGCAGGTCGGACATCCTGCCGTTTCTCACGAGGCAGGCGGAGGTCGCGCTCGGTGGCGATCCCGATAACACCATCGACTATTCCGGCCAGCTCAAGGATTCGAGTTTCAATTTTGGCAAGGGCATCGATGCGAACGGCAATGCCACCAACACGGTTTCCTTCACGACGGTAGACCGTACGGGTATCCAGACGATACCGATCTACTACAACGAGAACTACCTCACGTTCCTCACCACGGTCACGGTTCAGGCATATGAAAACGCAGTGACGTTCGAGGACAAGGACGGGACGAAGCTGTCACCACCGGGGTCGCAGAACGCGCAGCTCTTCTTCGACGGAAGCCACTTCGAGATTCCGAAGGAGGTCTGGGGCTACGCCATCGACCGCGCTCAGGTCGAATACCATGAAGACGGCTCGATGAAATCCATTTTCCCGGGGTTCAAGAGGGGCAATACCTTCGCCGGATCCTATGTTCGAGCTGGGGATGCCCAGGTTGTCCTCATGGTTCCCGCAACTGCCACGCCCGTTGACGAGAACCTGGTCATCAAGCGCGAAGGTTCTGACCAGGTGTTCGAGGGCACGCGTACACCTGATTCGTTGGCAAATGGCGTACTGCGCATCCCCGATGGGGTCACCAGGGTTTCGATCGATGATGCCGTGGTGGACAGGTCGGTCAAGACCATCATGATTCCCAGTTCCGTCAAGAGCATCGACATTCCCTCGGTTCTCAAGGCCTTTCCGCATCTCGAGGCATGGATCGTGGATGGGAACAATTTCGTCTATAGGAGCACTGGCGACGAGAAAAGCGGCGGCCTTCTGCAAAAGAAGATCGACCTGAACGCCGATGCCACGGCATCTGTCGACGAGCAGGATGCCAACTGGCAGATCGTCTCGATTCCCGCCGGCGCGGCGAAAGGCGACATCATCACCATTCCGGCGGGAACGCGCTCGTTCGACAAGGACGTGTTCGCGGCCTTCACATCCGAGCGGCTGGAGCGAATGAAGCTGAAGTTCGAAAGCGAACGTCCCGAGCTCGAAGACGCCACGTGGCTGGCGATCCCAAGAGGGATGAAGATCGTCGTCCCCTCCGCCATCACGGACCCAACGACGAATCAGCCCGTCGAATCCGACATTCCGTTTTTCAGGTACCTTTCCGTGCTCGCGCCCAACAATCTCCAGTCGAAGCTCGACGCGACGAGCGAGCAGCAGGGCAAGTACTCGTCAGATTCGCACGGCTTCGTCTATTCTGCCGATAGCGACGTTTTGCACTACGTTCCCGCCAGCATAAGGGGAACGTTCGAGATTAGCTGGTCGGTGGACACGATTGCGTGCGATGCCTTCTGCGATGCGGACGGCATCTCCTCGGTCACGATTCCCGAGCAGGTGACCACGATCGAGCAAAATGCCTTCCGCGGGGCGATTTCGATCGAGAGCATCGTCGTCGAAGCTTCGGAGGGCAAGAGTCTTCCCTCGTCGTCTGCGGCCTCGATCTTCGGTACGGCCGGACTTCCCAACGGCGACTTGGTCGTGTATCTCAACTGCACGCAGGAAAACCACGAGGAGGACGCGAGCTACCGGGCTTGGCGCAATCAGGTCGCGCAGTGCGTCGCCTCCGGTTCGGGTGTGTCGGGTGAGGATATCGAAGCCGAGGTCGATCGGCATATCAGGCATTTCTCGGCAGCTGCCGATGGCCAGGCGGTTGTCGATGGCGTGACGGGTGCGGTCTATTGCGAACATGCGCAGGGGAGTGCAAATGCCTCGGTGGAGCTTGTCAGGGTTCCGACTGGCACGACGGCGTTCATCTTCCGCACCGATACCACTTCGATTGGAAGCGGGGCAATCGTCGGGTGCGATTCGCTCAAGGTCATTGACGTACCCGATGGCGTGAGCACGATCGCCTCCGACGCCATCGAAGGCTGTGCGAAGCTCGAGGTCCTGTATCTGCCGGCCGCACTGGAACCGGCAATTGCCAGCGGCGGGAGGTTCGGTGCGACAAGCGAGGCCGGATGTCCCAACGTGAAGGCGGTCTGTTCGCGCGCGATGGTTTCGCGGGTGAACGAGCACGAGTTCTACAACGTCGCCGAAGGGCAGCTCGTCGCGTTGGTGAGTGATTTCGAGGGGGAGCTGGACCTTCCCTCTCACGTCAAGTCGATTGCCGCATACGCGGCGAGGGGATGTACCGCACTCGAGAAGATATCGCCCCGCCCGCTTTCCTCCATCGGCGACGAGGCCTTCGTGGGCTGCACGTCGCTCAGCGAGCTTACGGTCATCGGACAGGACCTGGCGCTGGGTACGCGCTCGTTTGCGGAGTGCACGGGGCTCGAGAACTTGACGGTCGGCGGTCGCGTCGCATCGCTTGGCAGCGAGGCGTTCGACGGCTGCTCCGCGCTGGTCGAAGCGACGCTGGGAGGAAGCGGCAGCTCTATCAAGGACACCGGCACGGCCACCTTCGTTGGCTGCAAGCGTCTTTCGACCGTTCACTTTGATGGCGCGATCGGGCAGATCAGCGATGGCTCATTCGCGGGATGCACCGCGCTCACCGAAGTGGATTTCTCCTCGGCCGCCCGCGCGTCGGTGAAGCGGGTGGGGGATTGCGCCTTCATCGCATGCGACAAGCTGAAGTCCTTCCCGTTCTACTCGCTTTTTGCGCTCGAATCGATCGGGGAGTATTCGTTCGCGGGGACGAGCCAGGTCCTGGAGCTCTACGCGCCGGCGAGCCTGAGGACGGTCGGCGCGTCCGCCTTCGTATCGCTTTCGGCAGATGAGGGCCTTCCGGAAAGGCTCTCCAATCGTCTTCCCGCGGTGTCCCAGACGCTTCCGTCCTCCAGTCTGCCCGCCGGTCTCAGGAGCGTGAGAACCGTGTCAAACGCACGGCTTGCCTCGATTGAGCCGCAGGCGTTTTCGGGCTGCCAGAGCCTTACCTCGCTCGATCTCTCCCAAGTCACGGGCGCCCTGACGATCAAGGCGGGGGCATTCGAAGGCTGCTCGTCGCTCGCCTCGGTCGATCTGCCCAGCTCGCTTGCGTCCCTTGGTGAGCGCGCTTTCGCGCATTGCTCGTCGATGCAGGTCGTTCGCGGGAACCTGAATCGCCTTGCCTCGGTGGGCAGCGCCGCCTTCGCGCATTGCACGGCGCTCACGACCATCTCCCTGGCGAGTTCCCAGGTCGGCGAACTCGCGCAGGACGTCTTCGCGCAGTGCTCGGCGTTGAGGAACGTCGACTTGCCGGCAACGCTCCGAACGATTCGAGCCGGCGCCTTCGCGGACTGCACTTCGCTTGCGCGCATCACGCTCCAGGGCGATTCAGTCACATCCGTTGCGGGCGGCCCCTTCGGCGCGGCCGGCGAGAAAAGCGACTTGCCGCGGCATGTCGTGGTCGTCGTCCCGCAACGGCTGCTCGATGCGTACCGCTCGAATGCCTCGTGGATCGCCGCCATGACGGCCGATGACGGCGTGTTCTATCGGCAGAACATCGTTTCCGGAGGTACGGGAACGGTCACGATCATGGGCGCGACGTACAAGACCGTGCAAGACAAGACGGGCAAGACCGAGACCCATCTCCAATCGGTCGACACGTCTGCGGTCAACGCCGGATTCGAGATCCAGCCCAACACGACCCATATCGACGAGGGGGCGTTCAGGGATTGCACCGCGATAAAGACGCTCATCGTCCCGGCAAGCGTGAAGTTCATCGGCAAGGACGCCCTTGCCGGCTGCACCTCGCTCGAGAACCTCGTCTTCGAGGGCGACTACGCGCCCGAGCTGGAAGGCGACCTGTTCGGCGCGACGCAGCCAAACGCGAACTACCGCATCTTCTGCCCGACCGCGACGGGCAAGGGCTTCGATGGCATCGCTGAACTGCAAAACGACAGGAAGCCCATCGAATGCGGAGACTCGTTCTCACGTGACGCGGCTTCGGGTGCGCTCTATTCGGACTACGAGTCGAGCGGCATCCACATGCTCATCCGCGTCCCAAAGTCCTACGAGGGAGATCTGACACTCGACGCCTCGACGAACTGGATCGCGGATTACGCCGCTCAGGATTGCACGGGGCTGACCTCGGTCGACATGCGCAATAACGTGCGCAAAATCGCGGTCTACGCCTTCGCGGGGTGCACCTCCCTGGAGTACGTCCCACTGGCGAACACGACCACGCAGCGCCTGAACTCGATTGGCGAATCAGCCTTCGAGGGGTGCACCTCCCTACGCTCGACCGTGTCGAGGACTTCGACGTCGTTGCGCATTCCCGTGTCCACGGATTCGATCGATAGGCGCGCGTTCGCCGGTTGCAGCGCGGTCGCGAGCGTCTCGATCCAGGGACAGGTCACGCAGCTGCCCGAGCAGGCGTTTGCCGGTTGCACCTCGCTTCAATCCGTGGGAGGTTCGGCCACCTTCGTCTCGGGACTGCGCTCCATCGGGAGGGAATGCTATCTCGGCTGCACGAACTTCACCACATCGGCGGCCTCGTTGACCTCGTTTACCAGCTTGACCTCGATCGGGGCTGGCGCCTATCGAAATTGCACGAAGCTCGCGCTCGTGACCCTTCCCGCCTCGCTTACGTCTATCGGCGCGGATGCGTTTGCGGGCGATGCGAACATCGAGATCGTCGCGTTTAACGGCTCTACGCCCATGTCACTTGCGGGAACGGGCCTCGATGTGTGCTTCTCACGTGCACGTTTCTTCGTCCCGAGCGGGACGAAAGACGCCTACCTTTCGAAATGGACCCAGGCGGGGCTCGGTTCGCCCGCTCGTTTCAACGAGAGCGCGAGCAGCTACCGCGCAATCAGCGGCAACCTGTATACGGAGGACGCCGGCCAGCACCTGACCTTCCTGGCGGCGACTTCGCGGGCAATCGCGAGCGCGAGCATCAACGGCACGAAAATGCGCTGCCTTACGGCCTATAACGGAGCGGGGCTTGCAAGCGTCGCCATCGGCGAAGAGGCCCTGATGGGAATGCAGGGGTTCGCGGGCTTCAAGGCGGGCGCGAACCTCGAGGTGGTCGGTGCACGTGCGTTCAAGGACTCGAGCCTGCGGGCAATCGACTTCACCGGAACGGGCGATGCCGCGAATCCGGAAACGTCGCTCAGGATCAACGCCCAAGCGTTCGAGAACTGCACGGCGCTTTCCTCGATTAAGCTCCGGAAGAACACGACCTTCATCGGAACGGGTGCCTTCGCCAACGTCTCGTCGCAGTTCGTCCTGGATGCGAGCAACATGACGAGCGCGCCGACCCTTGACGAGAGGATCTTCGGCGATGCGATTCCCGTTGGATGCACCATCGAGCTCAGGCGAGACGAGGCCAATCCGGCGCTGTTCGATGCGCTTGCGGCGGAGTGGGGCGAGATTCTCGTGCGTGACTACCGTTTGTCGGCCGAGGAGCTGCGCGCGCTCATCGTGGGCCTCGACGAGCAGGCCGCTGCCGATATCGTCGAGCGCGTCTATCCCTCCAGTGCCGAAGCCGAAGTCGCGCGACCTGCCGATGCCGACGAGGAGGCTGCGGACGCTGCCGTGGAGCCCGGCGAGGCCGGTGCCGACAAGCCAGCGGGTGATGAGACGGCCGATACGGCGGATGATTCGGAGGCGCCGGCTGACGATGCGACCATCCCGGGCCGCGAGGGGCCCGATGCCGTTGCGCTTGCCGGCAGCGAAGCGTCCGCGCGTGCTGCCGAAACGTATAATGGGACGAACGACGACCAGGTGAGGTACGAATGATAATCCGCAGGAGTCAACAGATCATCGAAGAGGTCAGCAAGGCCATCATCGGCAAGGAGGACGTCATCCGGAAGGTCCTGATGGCGATCTACGCCAATGGCAACGTCTTGCTCGAAGATGCGCCTGGCGTCGGCAAGACCACGCTCGCGCTGGCCTTCTCGCGCGCACTAGGCTTCGAGTATCGCCGCATCCAGTTCACGCCCGACACGATGCCGGCGGACATCACGGGCTTCAGCATGTATGACGACGAGACGCATTCGTTCGTCTTTCGTCCCGGCGCGGTCTTCTGCAACCTGCTCCTGGGTGACGAGATCAACCGAACCTCGGCCAAGACGCAGGCGGCTCTGCTCGAGGTCATGGAGGAGCGCGCGGTCACGGTCGACGGCGTCACGCATGATCTGCCGAGCCCCTTCATCGTCATCGCGACGCAAAACCCCCTCGGTTCGGCAGGCACGCAGCAGTTGCCGGACTCGCAGCTTGACCGTTTCATGGTCCGGCTCTCGATCGGATATCCCTCGCACGATTTGCAGGTCAGCATGATTCGCGAATCGCTTGCGGTCAAGCCGCTCGACAGCGTGCGGGAGGTTGCCAGCAGGGAGGACATCGTCACGATCCAGCGCCACCTGGCCAACATCAGGATCACGGACGAGCTCATGGACTATGCGGCGACCCTGTGCGAGGCAACGCGCACCGCTCCGCTCGTCCAGCTGGGCGTCTCGCCCCGTGGCGTCTTGGCGCTCGTGAGGATGGCGCGCGCCTCGGCGATCTTGAACGAGCGCGATTACGTGATCCCGCAGGATATCCAAGACGTGTACGTCGACGTATGCGCGCACCGCATGGTCCTGCGTTCCCAGGCGCGCATCGAGGACATCAGCGCCGAGGCCATTCTTGGCGAGATTCTGCAAAGCGTTCCCGCTCCGGCACTGGGAAACCCTAGCTTCCGATGATCGCGAACAGAATCCTCTATATCCTCTCGTTCGTGGCTTGCCTCGTCCTCTTCCTGTTCACGGGGTCGTCGATCGCACTCGCGCTCATGCTCGTCCTGGGCGTGCTCGCGTTGGTCCTCGCGATCGGGGTCGCGATCGAGAGCTCGTATACGAAGCTCGAGGTTGCCGTTCCGCGGTCGTTCGAGGTGGGCGGGGATGCCCGCATCCAGATCGACGTGGTACGCGGATTGCCGTTCAGCCTCGCCCTCGTCGTCTTCGATGTCGAATGCGAAAGCCTCGTCTTTCGTTCCGCCGAAAGACGCCGCGTGGCGCTCGCGCTCGACTCGACAAGGCGCTCGCACGCGAGCATTCCGTTCGAGGCGGGCCGATACGGTCGCCTGCGCGTCCGCATCGCGAACAGCATCTGCGCCGATCCGCTGGGGCTTTTCACGCGGAAGCTTCCGCTTGCGTGCGGCGAGCAATGCGTCGCCTATCCCGAGGATTACGCGCTCACGACCAACGTGCGCTCGGTGCCGCTCTCGCGCGCGTTCGGCAAGACCTACGATGAGAGGCGCAGCGGGAGTGACGTTGACGAGGTGTTCAACGTGCGCGAGTTTCGCGAGGGCGATCACCTCGCCTCGATTCACTGGAAGCTCTCGGCGCGCTTCGACACCATGATGTCGCGCGAGTTCTCCCGTCCGGTCGATTTCGAGATGATCGTGGTGACACTCGGCTCGCTGCGGGGGAGGGAAAACGAGCGCATCGATTCGTCGGTTCTCAACGGGGTCGCCTCGACGGGCATCGCCATCTCGCGCGATTTTCTCGACCTGAACCTCTCGCACAATTACGCGTTGCCGGTGAACGGCGTGCTCGCAAGCGAGCTGGTCGATTCGCTCGATTCCTATGCGCATGCGACCGAACTCGTGCTCGACGCGCCCCTCTCGCAGACGTATTCCGATGCGGTCTCCGTGCTCATGGCATCGGAGCTTGCCACGAACTTCACGAAGTGCATCCTCGTGACCTCGGTATACGACGAAATGCTCTGGTCCCAACTGGCCATCGAGATGAACTTGAGCGTCGTCCTGCTCGTGAAGGGCCAGGGCGTAAACGAGGTCGAGGGCGAATACGACCTCATCGTCATCGATACGGAGGATGCGCAAGACCATGAGCGCTGCATCAACCTCTAGAGAACACCGCTTTTCACGGCAGGCTCGGACGAGCGAGCAGGGTGCGCCCGTGGCGGCAACGCCGCTGTTTCTGGTGGCGTCCTTCCTCATGGGCGCCGGGCTCGCGCTGACGTTCTCGTCGCTTACGCTCGGCCTCACGTTGAACATCCTCGTCGGCGTGATATGCGGCGTTGCGTGCGCGGGACTTGCCCTGCTCCATCGCAGGGCGGAGGCATGGAAGCGCGCGTTCTACGCAAGCGTCATCCTCATGGCACTCTCCTTGATGATAAGCGCCTCGGGCGTTGTCGGCTTTTTGGCGCACTTCGTCAACCTGTCCATCGTCGCATGGGACGGTTATACCACCTCCTACGTCTTGCCGTTCGCGCTTGACCTGCGCACGGACCTCATGGCGACGGTGGCCATCGTGGTCTTCCTGACCGGCCTGGTCACGCTCGTCTTCTGGATGCTGATACGTGCGGGCAAGAGCGCCCTGACGCTCTTCGTCACGATCGCCTTCGCACTCTGGTATCTCTTCGTTCCGGATGCCTTGCCGGTGGTGGTCGCCCTGTTGGTGATCGGCGGGGTCATGGTGGTCGCCCTGCAGACGATCGCGCGCTTCGAACGCGGACCTGTTCGCGGAAAGGACGATGGCCGCGGCGTCGCGAGCGCCCTGAGCGCGTCCTTTGCCATCGTCGTGGTGCTCTTGGTATCGCTTCTCATGATCGTGCCCGGTGCGCAAGGGGAGTGGCCCGGTGCCACGGTGCTTCGGGATGACATAATTGCGCAGGTTGACCAATTCCGCTTCGGCAGCGACACGCTGGGGGAGGGGAACTTCTCCAAATCCATCTACATGAACAACACCGCAGGTGATGATGCACCCACGCGGCTCGAGGTGTCCTATAGCGATCCAACCGCCTTCTCGGCGCAGTACTTCCGCGGCTTCGTCGGAAGCGAATACACGGGCTTCTCGTTCGAACAGCCTTTGCTCGAGAACTACCTTGGCGAGTGGAACGGCTTTTTCGAGTGGGCGGATACGCTCGACTTCGATCCGGTGCTGCAAAACGGCACCTACGTGATGCTTGACGAGGAGCTGCAGGGCAGTCGCATGGCCACGAAGCAGGTCACCATCTCGACGCGTGAGGCGAATCGCAAGTACAGCTATGCTCCCTACCTGACCCTTGCGCAGGAGGAGGCGCGTCAGCTGCTTGACTTGCGCCTGGAGCCGTCGGGGTTCAGCGGCCAGCAGTCCTCGCAGGTCGAGGAGGTCGATGCGCTCCTGCTCGACGAGTCGTTCGCGCCGAACGGATGGGTCAACATGGGCTCCGAGGCAAACGGGGCATCTTCGACGGAAGCTGTCGCATCACACGCCCAGGGCTTTGCGCAGGCCGAGCATGCCTACCGGTCGTTCGTTTACGAGCATTACCTCGAGGTTCCCGATTCGGTTTCGCCCGTGATCAGCGGCTTCTTCACAGCCGAAGATCGCGTCGTGGGAGATGGGGACCTCTACACGGTCGCAACGCATATCCGCAGCGCGCTCGAGGCGAAGTGTCTCTACACCGCCGCGCCGTCTCCCTACGACCCTGTCGTCGAGGGCGATTTCGTGAACTGGTTCTTGAACGGCCAGAAGAAGGGCAACTCCGCCGCCTTCGCCGCCGCCGCGACGCTCGCGTTCAGGGAGGCGGGCATTCCGGCACGTTACGCCGAGGGCTACATCCTCACCACGAGCGATGCCCAGGCGCTCGCGCAGGCGGGACAGGACACCGCCTCGCTGACCGAGAAGGCGGCCCATGCCTGGGTCGAGGTCTACGTCGATGGCGCGGGCTTCGTCCCGATCGAGGTGACCCCGGGCTTCTTCGACAACGAATACCAGGCCGAGACCACGATCAAGATCGCGCGCGAGGTGGTTGGCGATGGCAGCGATTCGGAGTCGTCGGGAAGCCTCGATACGCCCTGGCAGGACATGCTTCCCGACGAGCTGAAGCCGTTTGCGTGGCTTGGCCTCATCTTGCTGGCTGTCATAGTCGTGCTCGTGGTCTATGCGATTCTCGAGGTCCAGCGCTACTTCCGCCGCCGTCACCGCAAGCGCGCGCTCGAGCAGGCGATAGAGCGGTCGATCGAGGCAAGCAGGAACACGGCGGAGACAATTGGGCTGACCTCGTCGATTGCGCCGCTCGTCTCGGCACGCTGCAGTGCGCGTCTCGAGCAGGCGCTGCGTTTTGCGCCCTTCGCGTTCGACGCGGCGTTTCCGCGCCGGAGCGCTTCCACGATTGCCGACTTCGTGCCCGGCCTCGATGTCGGGGAATACGAGCGCGTGGTCGACCTGGTCGAGCGCGAGCGCTTCGGGTCCATCGCGATCAACGCCCACGAGGCCGCGTTCATCGACGCCGTGATGACGAAGATCGAGGGCGCGGTCTGGAGGCAGGCCAATCCCTGGCAGCGTTTCGTGATGCGATACGGGTACTTGATTGACCTGCCGCTGGGGTAGGGGAGTCGAGTAGGCGAGATGCGGATGCGTTGGCAGGTCCGTTACGTCAAATCCAAAAATGATGCGAAGTAAACGGGAAGATAGCTGATCTTCCCTTCAACCCGCACGTTGCCTTCGTAGAGCACGATTGCCGAGTCTATGCCGTAGTTCTCCACGTTCAAGAGCTTGTTCAGCGCACTGTGCCGTTTGTACGATTTACCCGATTTCACCTCGACGGGCATCACGCTTTCATGTCTCCAGGGCAAGACGAAATCGACCTCTCCGATCCTCTCGTTTTTGAAGTAGTACAGTGGCAGTCCGTGACAAACGAGCTCTTGGGCTACGACGTTTTCGTACAAGGCTCCGTAATGGATGTCAGTGCGACCGGACGTCATGTCCCGCACCGTTTCCATGCCATACATATACGTGAGAAGTCCGACGTCGCATAGGAACAGTTTGAACAGCTTGAGATTAGTCGACACCATGAGAGGGGGTCGAGGCTCTGTGACGTTGTAGGATGCGAGCCCGACATTTGCATCCGCGAGCCAGAGAAAGTCGTTCTTCATGAGATGCTCAGTTTTCCTGAACTGAATTATAAGAAAGATTAAGTTTTTCTGAACTGCTTTGCATGCGTATAACTCGCTTTTCTGAAGATAGCGCGATTCTTCCCTTGTGCTTTTAGGATGTAACGTTTCGCCAACCTCGCATCTGCGCATCCAGCCTCTTCGTTATGGCAAAATGCCGGCGTCTTGGCCTTTACCGGCACCCATCGCTGGTTTCATGGTTTGTCATGAATGAGGATAGGCCGCCTTCATCGAATTGGCATGGACTTAAAAGGATGGAAAGGGCGTATGAGAGGTTCAATTCGAGGGATATCGATACCCCTGAAGCTGGATCCTATGACATCTGCGCGCTAGTCAATGCTGCTGGTCTTCGCCCTGCGGCTCATCGCATGCGCTCCACGGCGCGCAAAGCCCGTCGCGCGCAGCACGGCCAGTACCGCAGCCGCGCACAGCGCAACCGCCACGGCAGCCATCAGGCCCTTCGCGATCGCATCGCGCGTCTCGGCGAGCGTTCCGCCATCGCCCGATGCGTCCGCATCGGTTCCTTCTGCATCCGACCCGCCTGCGATGTCGTCCTGGCCGTTCCGGTCGTCAGATGCCGGCCCTTCCGGATCTTCGGCTCCGACCTTTTTCCAGTTTGCCAGGAACACCAAATCGCCCACCGACTCCTCGAGCTGGAGCTCCGGGTAGTTCTCGTCTGCCGAGCGCGACCTGCTCGTCGTCCCGGGGCCTGGGCTCCAGCCGACGAACTCCCATACCTCGTCGGGATTGGCGGGATTACTTACCGAGACGGGGTTGACCAGGGTCACGCTGTATCCACCGTTGAAGTCGGTCACCTTGTAGCGGGTCGGGTTGCTCTTCGCCACGGCGGCACTGCGCAGGTCATCGCCCGCGAGTCCGTCGAGCGCCTCCTGCATCGCGGCCTCGAGCGCCTCCCTTTCGCCGGCGCTCATGCCCTCGTCGTCCGTCAGCGTGCCGACCCGGTAGCTGATCGAGTAGGGGATGGGCGCGACCTTGAAAGTGATGGTCGCCTCCTCGCCGCGATTCATGTCGGCGAACTCACGGTTGCGCGCGTTGATGAAGTCCTCGAGCTCGAGGTAGTTCCGCGCGGGGATGGGTTGCCCGTCGTCCCATTTGGTGTTCCCGTCCGCGTCCATCTGCACGAGCTGGTAGCCGGCAGCCTTCAGGGTCAGCCAGGCGCGGCTGGTGGGGGAGAAGAACACGTCGTCTGCTATGAAGCTGTCGGTGGTCAGGCGCTTGACGATGCCGTCCTCTCCGGTCTTGTCGTAGAGCTGGTAGCGGATCTTGTACGTCTTGACCGGACTCTTGCGATAGTAGAAGTAGGCGACGTTTTCGGTAGTGGCGGCGTTCGTGCCGGTCTCGTTCTTCAGGGTCAGCGTGGTGCCCACGTGCGCGGGCAGGTAGCCGGGAATCGACTCGGCGACGAGCGACAGGGTGGTGTTGTCGGGTAGCTCCTGGGCATCGAAGTACTGGCAGCCTAGCACGTGCGTGAACGCACCGTGGCTTGCGTCGGGGTGCGGCGTTCCGCGGCCGCTCCCCTCGAGCCATTCTCCCGTCGCGCCTGCCGGCTTGTCCGCCTGCACGGCGCCGGCATCGTCGGTGAGGTACCAGATCTTATAGCGGTAGGCCTGCTTGGCGTTGGAGACCCAGTTGGCGGTGAGGACCAGGTCCCGGGTGATGGGCCTCTCGAAGTTGAAGTCGATTTCCGCTCCCGCGACGGGCTCGCCGCTCGTCGCCGCGCTCTCGTGCCACGTCCAACCGGCGAAGTCGTAACCGGGCTTGGTGGGAGAGGGAATGGGGTTGCCGCTGCTCGTGTAGCCCACGTTCGCGGTCACCTTCTGGATGTCAAACGAGCTCGACCCGTTGTAGGTACCGCCATCGAAATCGAACTTGACCTGGTATTGCGGCGGCTCCCACAGCGCGAAGACGCGCAGGTTGCCCGAGACGCGCGCGTTCCAGACGTTGTCGGCGGAGACGTTGCCCGCGCGGTCAAGGTGCCAGCCCTCGAACTCCCACGCCCCGCGGCTGCCCTGGGCGCTATCGGGAACGAGGGCCGCGTACCCCGCGCCGTTCAGGGACGCGTCGTTGAGGCCGAGGCTACCCGGCGCGACGGCGTTGTTCACGGCGTTCCATGGGTACGTGGCATCGTCGCTGTACCTTCCCTTGTCGTCCGAACTCAGGTCGACGCGGTACTTCGCCAGCGATTCGCCGTAGATCGCCCGGCGGGTGCCGTATTCGTATTCGCCCGATTTGGAGTCCTTGGCGGGGACCATGTAATGGATGTCGAAGCGTTCGCGGTCATAGTAGTAGTACAGGTCGTAGGGGTCGTCCGGCGTGCCCACCTGGACGAAGCCCTTCTTGCCGGTGTCGTTCATGGGCGTCATGGTCCTTCCCCAGTCGTCCCAGACGCGCGAGCTGTGGTCCACGTTGACCTCTCGCGGCACCGCTTCGCCGACGACGCCGTACGTGAGCTTCAGTGGCAGCATGTTCGTTTCGGCACTGGGTGCCTGCGCTTCGATGAAGTTCGATGACGAGGCCATCGTGTGTCGTGCAATGGCGTAGATCTTGCTGTCATCGCCGGTGCTGATGCGACGTACCGCATAGTAGGTGCCTCGCTCCGATTCGACGCCGCTCTCGTCGTAGCGAATCAACTCGCCTGCGTAGTCATCGAAATACGAGCGCAGGTCGCCACGGGCGGGAACCAGGTAGGTGGTGTCGCGACGAGTTGCCTCGGCATTGCTGATATTGTTACTGGTCCCTCCGTAGAGGGGATTGTCGGCTACGGTAAAGGGAGTGCTCGGCAAAGTGAAGTTGAGCACGGGCTCCTTGGCGCGAATGTCGATCTCCTTCACGTTGGCGGACGCCCGAAGCGTGCCCCACGTTAGCTCCGGAATCTCATAGCAGGCGTTGAACCGGTAATAGCTCAGGGCCTGGTTCCACCAGTAGCCGTACAGGTTATGGGCCGTAGCCGGGTTTGCGGGGTCGGCGATGATGTCCGCGCTCATGGCACGATAGGCGCCCATGATGGTGGATTCGCCGTTGCGGCCCTGTTCGTAAACGTCCCTGTAGGCCTGGCTGAAGGGTCCCGCCGTGGCGGCCCAGGAAACGAAGACGCCCGTCGTGGTGCCCGAGTTATCGCCTGTCTGCAGGGTTAGGGGAATCGTCTCGTTGTTGGTGCAGGGCCAGGTATCGCGCAGGTCAGCGTTGTACTTGGCCTGTATCGTGACGGTCCGGGGAACGGTCCATCCTGGGTTGTCTTGATCGGTGACTTGCTCCCAGCGGTTTATCCATCTCCCGCTCTTGTCGTCCTTCAACTGGAAGTCGTAGCCTTGCGCCCCGCCGCTCAAGGTGTATCCGATGGTGTTGGTCGCAACCACGAGACCCGGGTCTCCCGTATACTGCGGTCCCGTCTTCTTCCCGTCACCGGCGGTAATGGTGCCGTAGTAGCTGAAGTTGAGCGTATAGACGTTGCGCGCGAAATATACGTTGATGACGGTGGAGCCGTCTGCGGCGACGGTGTACTTTGCCTGCGTGGCGCCGTCCACCTGGTAGGGGTGGTAGAACGCCGAGGTATTGATGGGGTCGCCCGTGGAGACGGTCTCGCTCGGCATGCGCGCGGCGAACATGGCGCTGATCAGGGTCGTGAGGTCCTTGGGATCGGCATTCGGCCCCGTCTCGCCCGTCGCCCTGAACGTGCCGCCGGTGGTGCTCGCGAGTGCCTCGTTCGCTACCGAGAGGTCGAGCTCGGCTCCGGTGGGGGCCATGAAGGTGAAGCTTCCCACGTTGGAGAAGTTCGCGCCGACGGTCTCGGGCGTGCCGTTCAGGTACTCGTCCGGGAGGTTCTGGCAGTAGGGGAAGCTCTCGGAGGAATCGCTCAGGGTCACCTTCGTGTCCCTGCTCGCGCCGCCGAGGTCTTCGGTCCAGAACACGACGCGTACGTTCGCCTCGTTGGGCGTCCAGATGGGGGAGAGATAGATGATCTTGCTGTGGTCGCCGTTGCTGTCCTGGACGGCCACGGTGTTGGCGAGCGCCTCGCCGGAGAGGGTCCAGGCGTTGCCGGGATCGGCATCCGCCACCAGGACGCTCTTGTAGAGCTTGCCGTTTTCGCGCGTGTAGTAGCCGCTTTCGCCCGGCCGGTAGAGCTTTCCGTCGCCGTCACGCTCGGTGGCATCGCCGGGGATGGCCTTGACCTCGTATTTCCAGCCCGCGAATTCGTATCCCTGGCGTGTCGGGTTCCTGTAGTCGAGGGCCGTCGAGGCGGTGCCGTCGGCCTTCGTGATCGACATCTTTGCCGTGGCCGTGGCGCTGAAGGTCACGGTGTCGCCCGCATCCACGTGCTGGCGGGGGATGTAGCCGCCGTCGGTCAGGAAGATCAGGCTGTAGCTGTCGGCGACGTCGTAGGTGATGTCGACGCGGGTGGTGTCGGTCGCGATTTCCTCCTGGACGAACGGCTGGGGCACGAACGAGCGCAGGACGTCTTCCTTTTGGGCGGGGTAAGGCCGTGCGTTGGTGAGCGCGCCCACGCGGCCCTGCTTGTGCTCCAGGCAGACCATGACCAGACCGTCGCGGTGATAGACGCCATCATCGTTGTTGTAGTCGGGGTACTGCGTCTTGTAGGTGGCGATTTCGCTCGCGGGGATGTTCGCGTGCGGAACCCAGTGGGCGACGTTGTAGAAGCCGGCGTTGCGACGGTAGTAGATGTTCACCGTCACTTCGGGATCCATCGAGTTGAGCGCGGCGACGCACTGCTCCTCGCTCAGGGAGAAGGTGAGCATGGGATTGACGAGCGGGTTGGCACCCTGCTTGTCCACCGCGGGCGTCGAGTCTATGCGGGCCGTGAAACCGTCCGAGAGAGTTCGCGCCGATTCCCAGGACTGGTTGTAGACGGTCGAGAAGCGGTTGCCGTAAGCGGGGTTTTCCGGATATGCGTCGAACGAGGTGGGAGGTTGGCCGCCCGGCTGGGTCTGCCAGTAGTAGACGGGCATGGCGGGGTTGCTCGTGCTGACGGCGAACGCGTCGCTGTTGAGCGCCTCCTGGATTTGCTCGGGGCTGAGCTTGCCCTCCATGGCCTGCTGCGCGAGAACGGGATCGTTCACGTAGGCGTTGAGGGGAGTGGGATCGAGCACGATGCGGAATCCCTCGAGCGCTGACGTGGATGGGTCGTTCGGGTCGAAGTGGGGCACCGGATAGGTCGCGTTGAGCTCGCCCGCGCTCGTGACCGTACCGTTTTCGTCTCTCTCCACGTCGGGGATGTGGATTTGGTAGACCTGGGTGGAAGCCGCGTCGATGCCCGCGAGCCCGCCGGTGGGCGAGTACTTGTAGTTCAGGCGCACGGTGATGACGTCGGCAGGGACAAAGGTGATGTCCTTGATGTTGCTTCCCTCGAAGCTGGTCATGGGCATGATACCGTAGGGGTCATCGACCTGGTCCGCGCCCGAGGAGAAGACGGCGCGGTAACCGTCCAACATGCGGTACTCGATCACGACCTGGAGCGCGAGGTAGGCGCTGCCGTTCTGCGGGTCACCCGCCTGCGTGAAGTCGGCCGCAGTTGCCGTGGTCTTTTCGACCAGCCCCGACTCCTCGTCCGCGCAGTGGACGTGGAGGGGAGCCATGCCCTCCTTTTCCATCACGTGCCGGTTGAGGTCGTAGGAGCCGTTCGCGAGGTCGGATTCGGAGAGGTTGACGACCTCGGAGTAGGTGTAACTCGTGCCGTCGAGGTCGAGCGTGTGGGTTATCAGGAGGTAGCGGGGCATCGACTCGGTGCTGGCGGGGGTTGCGGCATCCGAGGCCAAAGCGACGGGTGGCTCTGCGTTGGGAGCGGTCTGGGCATCGGCGCAAGGGGCGTCGCTGGTCGGGACCGCCCCGTCTAGCGGGTCGGCTTCGTTACCGGTCACGCTGGTGGAAGTCCCCATGCCGGGAGAAGCTCCTGTGTCGGCGGTGCTCTCTGCGCTTGCGGAAAGTACTGGCGTGGGCACGAAGCTGAAGCAAAGCAAGAATGCGAGGAACGCGCACGTCCCCCTTTTCCACATGCTGCTACGCAAGAACCGTCACACTCTTTCCTCGAGAAAGATGGTAATCGTCACTCGAATACAACTGCGGAATCTCTCACCCCACGCCTTGCTCCGTCAATGCTTTTGGAGAGAAGAATGGCTAATGACCGGGTACGATTCGGGTATCGGTGTCAGGGTCGCGGTGAGGTGACGCCGCCTCATGCCTCTTGTGCTGGTCCTCGAGCCATCTGCCCCAATAGAACTCGTTCGGTACCAGGCCCACATCGTAGCCGGTTTCGGTTCCGTTCATGTTCGCCACTTCCTCTTCGTTGACCGCGTCCGGGGAAGCTCCCGTCGTCGATAAGGCAGCGCTCCCGCAGCCGGCCGCGCTGCAGGCACCCAAGCACAGGCAGAGCGCGGCCGCAGCGGCCAGGAGGATCGCGCGCGGCGCCCTCATTCGTATGGCCGGTACACGACATGCAGGCCGTCGCCTTCGACGCGCTCGACCTTCGCTAGGGAAAGCGTGACGGGCACCTGCCCGCGCGGCTTTCGGTAGCGGCGCCGCTCGTCATGAACGGGCCCGAAATGCGCCCGTCAATCGTGCTGAAGACGTGGATGATGGTCCTCATGATGGCTTTTCTCCGAGGAGGGGAGCTTCGTGCGCCTACTTGCCGGCCGCAAGCCCCCTGCGTTTCCACGAGTATCCTAGTTCCATCGGGCGTCGGGAAGAAGTGTCCGTTCGTGTCCCAGTGTTAACCCTCAGGTTGGGAGCAGGGGAAAGACGATGCGCTGCGGTACAGCTGAGCCACTGCAGAGCGTCACGGAAGCTGCGCCATTATCCGCTACGAATCAACAGCTGAGATAAGGTTGCGACAGCATGAGGGCGTTACAACACGGTGCCGCTCGAACCGTTTTCGATAATCGCGTGTGCCTCTCCGTGAGGGCCAAAAACCGTCTTGATTGGACCGTCGCCGATGACGGCATGCATGCCATCGGGTCCAGAGACTATGTTGCCATTTCGGAAGTAAACGCCATCATGGTCTCCGGATCCGATGACGGCAAACGTATTCGAGCCGGAACCGACCACGGCAGATACGTTGCCATTGGGTCCGAAGAGCGTTCGAATGCCGGATTGCGGCTGGTTGTTGTCAAACATGGACCCTCCAATCGCCTAAAAGGCTGCTGGGAACATTATAGCCTGCGCCTGGGCTCGTCGGCGCACGACTGGCGCGTTTGGTCTCGTGCCAAGGATGCCGGGTCCCTGACCGCCAAAAGCAAAGAAACGCCCCTCCGTGACCGCTCTGGACGGTCACGTACCCGCAATCCTTGGCGTTTCGCGGTCACGCGCCGGCCATCCTTGGCGTGGTGCCATGCGAAACGGTCACGCGCCGGCCATCCTTGGCGTGGTGCCATGCGAAACGGTCACGCGCCGGCCATCCTTGGCACGGTTCGTCGCGCAGCGTCCGCTCGCTACCCGAGCGGTGGCTTGGGCACTTCGCCCGTGAGCAACCAGCCCCCACTTGCCAGCTGGTGGCCCAGCTCCACGTACTCGGCGGCATTCGCGTCCAGGCTTGCCCTCTCCTCGTCGGTCAGCGGGCGCTTCGCCCGTGCGGGCGATCCGACGACGAGCATGCCGTCAGGGATGCGCGCCGTGCCCGTCACGAGCGCTCCGGCCCCGATGAGGCAGTGACTGCCGATCACGGCACCGTCGAGCACCGTGGCTCCCATGCCGACGAGCGAATGGTCGCCGATGGTGCAGCCATGCACGACTGCGGCATGCCCGATGGTCACGTCATGGCCGACGATCGTGGGCGAATCGTGGCTCACGTGCAGGCAGGCGCTTTCCTGCACGTTCGTGCGCTCGCCTAGCTTCACGAAGCTATCGCAGTCACCCCGGATGGTTGCGTTGAACAGGACACAGCACTCGTCGCCGATGGTGACGTCGCCGATGACGGTCGCGTTGGTCGCCACGTGCGCGGTGGGGGAGACGGTGGGGACTTCGTTCGGTTTCTGCATGGTCATCCTTCCTGGACGCATCCTTGTGTATATGCATTGTTGCTTAATATGGCAGAATACTACCAATTATGGCGAGGCTTTGCCACAGCATGATGATGCAGTGACGCAATGCGGGACTACAGTAGACGACCGTTCGGAAAGGCTCTCCCATCATGGCAGTGTTGCTACGCTAAGTACGCAGCGGAACCACCTCAGCGTGTCCATTGCTGAGCAACAGCGCCGTTCCATCCCCGATGGGCCGGTCGCGCGTCGTACGAGAGAGGGTGTCGCATAGCCAGATGGTTTCGTTGACGCCGTCGATTTTCTCGCATGTGGGAACGGGCGTGTGTCCGACGATTTGGTCGATGCCCTGTGCTGCATCATCGCGTAACTCCGAGAGATCGGCCCACAACGGCCCTGGCACGCCGTAGCCGCCTCGGGCCCAACCCACCGTCGAGAGCTTTTCTCGGCAGTGAGAGCTGCCGTCGAAGAAGAACTCGTTGATGCGTGAGGTGCACGCTCTTGCATCGTCGCATCCAGGCAGGTTCTCGTCTCTCCATTTCTGCGTGAGTCCGGCATGCGTGAGGAGAAACCCATCGACACATGCTGCGGCTTGCATTTCTATTTCCTGCAGCTTGTCGCGGATTTCGAAGAACGCCTCGTGGTGCGTGCCGGAGCAGCCGCGGCCGATTAGATATTCGAAATCGTGGTTTCCCACAAGGCAGGTCACGTTCATGCCGTCAGCTGTCTGTTCCTTTAGCCAGCCGATTTGGAAATCCAGGGCACTGAGTACCTCGTCAGCTGTCGAGCCCCACTCGTCAGTGTAATCACCCAAGAGCACGATGCTCTGTACGCCTCGCTCCTTGGCAACGGTGCTGATTCGCGGCAGCATCTCCGCCTGCTTGCAATGCAAGTCACCAACGACAAGCGTGCCGCTTCTTGTTTCAATGTCCTTTTTCTTCAAATCGATTACTTCATTTCTTCGACTATATCGCGGCAGCACAATGCGAGGTGGCTGCCTCTTCCAGCGCAGAGGTGCTTTGGAGGCCGTCTTTGGGACGACGACTTCAACCGTTGTCATAGGTGCTTGCATTACGATCACCCGCTTCTTGTTCGACCCCCAATACCTGCGCAAATCACGCCGTGTATCGCTTGCTCATTTGATGACACCTGCATGCTTTCAATGAATAAGTCGCTGTAGGTACCGTACTGCAGCTGGCTTTAGACTAAAACAGTCGCAATAGTCCGAATTCGAAATCCCCGGCATGTAATTGCCAGGAATCTCATGTCCCTGTTGCCTTGTACAATGCTCTTGTGATGTAGCTGCTCGTCTGTGAAGGAAGGTGTCGCCAAGCATGGCAGGAAATCATCGGTCAGCGTCGCTGCGGTGTTTTCGCGCGAAGCGAGAGGGTGCCATGGAAGAAAGCGTTCGTGATGCAATCGCCTCTTTGTTGGCAGAAGGTAAGACCCCCTCGTTCTACAAGGTCGCAGATCGTGCGCGGATTGCGCGAAGTTCGCTTTACAGGAAACAGAATCTAAGGCAGTTGGTCGAAGACGCGCGCGAGGGACGTGGAATCGGCGGCAATTCCGCAAGCAGCTACGACCAGCTCGTACAAGAGAACGAGAGCCTCAAGCGTGAAGTCCGTGCTTTGCGTCGTGAGATGGAGGCAATGAGCGGTGCCGAGATTCTTGTGATAGGAGAGAGACAGTCATCTGCTGTTGAGTATTACATCGTCGACTTTCCCCAGGCGGCATAGGCAAGTCTATCGTCGCAAAATCGGACTACTGCGACTATTGAGATGCGGGTTTTCTGCCTGGTATCGTCTAGTTCCCTGATTAATCGAGGGGTGCGCGATGTTTTATAAAGTGAAGGAAGTATATCCGCTTTCCGATATGCGGCTCAGCGTGATTTTCGCCAACGGAGCTACCAAGGTCTATGACGTCGCGCCGCTGCTCAGCAGGTTCGACGCGTTCAAGGTGCTGCAAGATCCCGACGTCTTCGGTAACGTCGAGGTCGATGTCGGTGGGTACGGCATCGTATGGAACGATGATATTGACCTGTCTTGTGACGAGTTATGGGAGAACGGTGCCCCTGTCTCTGCGTAAGCCCCGCCTCACGTCCCCTATCAGCGACTTTTCGCGAGCGCGGTAACGGCCTCGTCTCTCGTGGAGACGAAGAAGAAGTCCCTGCCCTTGTTGCTTTCGTACATGAAGTCCTTGAGCGGTTTGCTCGTGTAGCGTGAGTAGTCGCCGTAGATGGCCATACGGCCACCGTAGTTGACGTACTTCTGCAGCACCTCGCCGGCCAGCCCCGTGCTGAGGACGAAGAAGTCCTCGGCGACGAGCTGCTTGGGAATCACGATGTTCTTCGACCCCACGTCGTACTGCGCGCTCATCAGCAGGTCGATTGCCGATTGCGCGTCCGTAATGACCGGCTCGTCACTCTCCACGAGAACGCAGAGCGCGCCGTTTTCCTCGATGCCCGTTAAGTTCATGATGCCGCTCCTTCTGATTGCCTACCGCGTACTTTACCATCGCGGATGCCAGGCTGCGCCACGTGCCGCGAAGGAACCGCAGGGCGTTCGCATCCTCCCGTCCCTACGGAAACGCCGTCATGAGCGCCGTGCCGCAGACGATGAGTGCGAGCCCAATGCCCGCCCGCCATGATAGCCGCTCGTGCAAGAACAACCAGGCAAACGCGATCGACACGACGATCGAGAGCTTGTCGATCTGCACGACGATGCTCACCTGGCCGGTTTGTATGGCGTAGTAGAAGAACAGCCACGACGCGCCGGTCGCGATGCCGGACGTCACTAGGAACAGCGCCTCGCCGGGCCGCACGTCGCGCACGGCCCGCAGCTTTCCGCGCGCAGCGGCGATGCCCCACGCCATCGCCAGCACCACGCAGGTGCGGATCGCGGTCGCCAGGTTCGAATTGATGCCCTCGATGCCAACCTTTGCGAGAATCGAGGTGAGCGCCGCGAACACTGCGGCTCCGATGGCGTACCACAGCCATCCATGCCCGCCTGCGCTGCCATGCTGTGCGTCACCGCTGTCCTGCCCCGCCTTCCTCTCGATCATGAGGTAGGTGCCAATGCCTATCGCGACGATGGAGGCGAGCTTGATCGTGAGGTTGCTCGTCTCGCCGAACAGGACGATCGCGAAGATCGCGGCCAGGATCGTGCTCGACTTGTCTACGGGTACGACCTTGTTGACGTCACCGAGCGAAAGCGCCTTGAAGTAGCAGATCCACGACGCGCCGGTCGCGAGTCCCGAGGCGATGAGGAACGTCCACGAGAGGGGAGCGATGCGGGTTATCCCGTCTTGCGCACCGGTGAGAAAGACCACGATCCAGGCAAAGACGAGCACGACCGCGGTCCGAATGCCCGTGGCGATGTCGGAATCGGTCTCTCGCACGCCGCATTTCGCGAGAATCGACGTTATGCCTGCGAAGAGCGCTGCGAGCAGTGCCGCGCTAATCCAACCCATAGCCTACGCTCCCGATCCTCCTCTGGCTATCGTCGCCTCGTCAACCCTACAGCTCGTGGTAGTAGGGACAAATGTCGACATACGTGTCATCGGGCATGCGAAAGCCACCGGGAATGGTGCCGAGCTGCACGAAGCCGAGCTTCTCGTAGAGGTGGCGCGCGCCGGCGTTGGTCGCGACGACGGCGTTGAACTGCAGCACGCGAAAGCCGTGCGCCTTGCCCTGGGCAAGCGAATCCTCGACGAGCAGACGGCCTGCGCCCTTGCCACGCGCAGCCGAGCTGACCGCATAGCTGGCGTTGGCGATGTGCCCACAGCGCCCGACGTTGTTGGGATGCAGGATGTAGAGCCCGATGACGTGCCCGCCCTCCTCGGCAACGCCGCAATACGTCTGCGATGCGAAGAACTCGTCACCGCTTGCGAGGTCGAGCTCCTCTTCCTGGGGAAACGCGACGCCGTCTCTCACGACCTCGTTCCAGATGTCCACCATGTCGGCAAGGTCATCCTGCCGGTAGCCCCTGATCTCCATCATATGCTCCTCGTCATTTGTCATGTTTTCAGCTCAACGTTCCCTTGTGCGCATGCGCCCGATCACCCAGCCGATGATGCCTCCCAGCACCGCAAAGCCGATCCAGCCGAGCCCCATCGAGTACAGCGGTAGCCATTCGAGCGGTACGAGCGTGACCACGCCGGTGACGTACAGCTCAAGCGCCACGCTCGCGATGAGGGCTCCTATGGTCGCTCCCTGGTAGATGCGCTGCTCCCTGATGTACCGGTGGAAGAGCAGGAGCACGACCATGGTGATGAACGGCGGGTAGATGACTCCCAGGACCGGATCGGCAAACTGGATGATGGTCTCGAGCCCCAGGTCGCAGATGAGCACGCCGATGACGCAATCGACCAGGAGCAGCACGTTGTACGAGACCTTGCCCCCGAACAGCGTGGTGAAGAAGTTGGCCGCCGAACTCACCAGGGCAACGGCCGTCGTCACGCAGGCCAGAAGGACGATGGCGCTCAGCAGGATCGTGCCCGCATCCCCGAGCAGCGCCTCCACTATCGCCACGAGGAGTCCCGCCTGGGTGAGGCCCGTTCCCAATGACGTCGACGTGGCCCCCAGGTACGTCAGCCCACCGTAGACGAGACCGAGCATGGCCACGGCGCCGATGCTCGCGCGGGCGAGGAGCGTCAGCCTCTCGCGTCCCTCGGGCCGTTCGCTCACGAGACCGGACTCGAGGATGATGATCGAGAACGCTGCCGCCCCCAGCACGTCCATGGTCTGGTAGCCGGAGCGCACGCCCTCCTGGAACACGGTGCTCGTGAGGGGAGCCTCTATCGGCCCGATGGGCTGGACGATGCCCGCAACGATCAGCACCACGACGCCGATTACCAGCGTCGGCGTGAAGAACTTGCCGATGATGTCGACGACGCGTGACTTGCGGCACGCGAGCAGGTAGACGACGAAGAAGAACGCGATGGAGAAGGGCACGAGGTAGCTCTCGGCGCCATCGCCCAGATAGGGGCTGACCGAGAGCTCGAAGGTCGTCGCCGCCGTGCGGGGCATGGCGAACAGCACGCACAGGCACAGGATCGCCGCGGTGCCGAGGACGGTGCCGCCCACCTTGCCGAGTGCCCTCTCGAAGGCGTGGCGCGGACCACCGGCCGCGTTCACCGCGTAGACGCCCAGGCACGACAGCACGGCGTCGGTGATCAGAAAGCCGACGAACCCCCAAGGCCACAGGGTGCCGCTGAGCTGGCCAAGCGTCGGCGGAAAGATGAGGTTGCCGGCCCCGAAGAACATCGCGAACAGGGCGAACCCGACGATTATCGAGTCCTTCCCGAGGGACGTGCTCTTATGTCCTCGCGTGTCGTTCGTCTTCCTCTCCCGTCTGTCCCGGCTCGTCGTCTCAGAGCGTGAGCTGCTGGATGTACACGTCGTTACGGAGCTCCTTGGCGTGCTTGGGGTCGATCTGCCCGTCGTGGGCCATCTCCTTCACGTACTCGAGCTCGCGGGCCAGGGCCAGGGCCTGGACGTCTTCCACCGCACCGTAAACGTCACGCAAGGCGCGAAAATGCGCGGTGAGGGTCGACGGATCCCCGGCCTCCTCGTCCCCATCGTAGAAGCCGGACTCCCTGAGCTCGGAGTCGAGCTCCTCGATGCGCTCGTACTGCTCGTCGCATTGCGCCATCACCTGCCGGGCTTGCACGGCCACGTCGGCGGAGGCACGCTTGGCGATGTCTGCGAGCTGGTCGGCGTAACGCTTCATCACGATGACCGTGGCCGGTTCGTCAACATCGCCGTTTGCGGCCGCCATCTGCGCCGATGCCTCTCCGGTGACCGATCCCGTCCGGTGGGCGTCGGCCCTCACGGACTCGATGACCCTCATGAGCAGGCGTGCCTCGGCATCTACCTGCCTTTTCGTGCGGCGCGAATCGGCTTTGTGCGGCACTAGTGCCGGAACGGCGAAGTTCGCCAGCAAGAGCGTGCACAAGATGACGCCGGAGGCAATGGACGCGAGCATGGTGTGAACCGGGAGCGCCCCGGATGCCGGCAGCGTGGCGGGCACCGTCAGGATGAGCGAGAGCGTGATGCCGCCCTTGGGGCCCGCGAAGGCCGTGGCCAGGGCGCTGCGAAAGTGCTCTCCGTCGAGCAGGGTGCGCACGGGCTGCCTGCAGACGAGGCAGTGCACGATGTCCATCCCCGCGATCCAGCAGAAGCGCACGATTTCCAGAATCAGCGTGAGGACGATGACGACGCCGAACATGAGCCACGGATCGCCAAAGCCGCCGTCGGCAGCTGGTGCGATGAAGCGGGGCAGCTGCATGCCCAGCAAGACGAAGATGATACCGTTGAGGATGAAGCCGAGCGTGTCCCAGACGCCCTTGGCCTGCATGTGCTGGCGCGCGGTCTGGGGCGTGTGACGATGGGGGAGAAGCGACATGACCATGCCCGCCATGACCACGGCGATGACGGCACCGATGTGAATCTGGTGGCAGATGAGGTAGATTACGAAGGGCAAGAGCAGCTCGAGGGTCACGTGCAGGTTGGGGCTGTCGATGCCGCGACGGCGGATGAACTCCAGCAACAGCCATGCAGCAAAGCCCAGGATGACGCCCCCAACAAGTCCGCCGAAGAGCTCCAGGGCGAACTCCTCGCCGGCGTGTGCCAGGGAAAGCGCTCCCGTGAGGGCGAACCCGATGGCGGTCTTGAAGACCACCGTGCCGGTCACGTCGTTGAAGAACGCCTCGCCGGTCAGGAGCGTCTCGTGGCGCTTGCCGAAGCGGAAGTCCTTGGAGAGCTCCGTGACGGCAACCGCGTCGGTCGAGCCCATGGCGGCGCCAAAGGCGATGGCGGCGGCAAGCGGGATGGCGGGGAGCAACGCGTGCAGCGCGAAGCCCACGGCGACGCCGGTGACGAGCACGAGTCCCACGGCAAGCGAGAAGATGCCCCAACGGCTCTTCCAGAGGGCACCGGAATCGGCATGGCGCGACTCGTTGAAGTGCAGTGGGGCGATGAACAGGATGAGCAGTAGCTCAGCGTCCAGCCCGGTGTCGAAGGAGCCCGTGACGAAGGCGGCGATGACGGCGCCGAGCGCGATCTGCACGAGGGGAAGCGACAGCGCGGGCAGGAAGCGCCCGATGATGCTGGAGGCCACCACGGCCGCCAGCAGGAACAGCACGAGCGAGAGCGCCTCCATCCATGTCCTCCTTCGTAGGTTTTCAGAGCATTGTAGCGCGTAGAGGAGGAAGGGGAGGGGTTGAGGACGCGAGAGGCCACCGTGCCAGCGGGACAGAAGATAATGTTCGTCTAGGTCAACAGGCTCTCTTCACCATCGAGCGCACCCATAATCTCGCCGTTGGGGTTGTAAGGCTCATCCGGATGCGATGCCCCTCCCTGGCATCTACAATGATGTCAAAGTCCCCGTCTTAAGGAGAACTGCCCATGCTCATTCGCGAGGAACATGGCGACAAGCGGCACCACCTGCCCTTGCTCTTGCTTGCTGACGAGCAGGAGAGCATGGTCGATCGCTATCTCGACGAAGGCGCGATGTATGTCCTGGAAGTTGATGGCATCGTGGTGGGCGAGTGCGTCGTGAACGATGCGGGCGACGGCGTGCTGGAGATCAAGAACATCGCGGTCGATCCCTCCCGCCAGCACCAGGGCTATGGCCGCATGCTCATTGACTTCGTGGCTAAGCGCCATGCGGGCGAGTATGACATCCTGCAAGTGGGGACGGGCGACAGTCCGCTCACCATGCCGTTTTACGAGCGATGCGGCTTCGAGCGCTCTCATGTGGTCGAGGGGTTCTTCACGGAAAACTACGACCATCCCATATTCGAAGGCGACGTCCAGCTCGTCGACATGATTTACCTGCGCAAGCGCTTGCAGATGAGAACCACGAGTTTGTTGTGCAGGGCAGTTTTGCTTATCCTTTCGCGCCTGTCCTAATCCAGCCGGGAGCATTTACAATAATGCCAAAGACCGTGCCTTAAGGAGAGTCACTTGTGTCCAAGCCCCTGACCGACATGTCCCTCGGGGAACTCTGGGAACTCTTTCCCATCGAGCTCGTGGAGCACCAAGATTGCTGGGTCGACTGGTATCGCGAGGAGGCCTCCGCACTCGACGGGATCCTGCCTCCGGACCTGCCCCACGCAATCCATCACGTCGGCAGCACGGCAATCGATGGCATCTGGGCAAAGCCCATCATCGACATACTCGTCGAGCTGCCCGATGATGCTGCCATCGATTTGGCGAAGGCGCGGCTTGCGGCCCATGGCTACCTGGTCATGGCCGATCGAGACCTCAACAAGGGCTATACGCCGGAAGGCTTCGCCGAGCGTGTCTTTCACGTCCACTTGCGCATCGCCGGCGATAACGACGAGCTTTACTTCCGCGATTACCTCAACGCCCATCCCGATGTCGCCAGAGAGTACGAGAGCCTCAAGCTCTCGCTCTGGAGGGAGTTCGAGCACGACCGCGATGGCTACACGCAGGCAAAGACCGCCTTCGTCAGGAAGTACACGGATCTCGCCAAATCCTAACGCAGCGTGCGCAGATGCGCCTTCATCTCGTCGGTGATACGACGGCTCTCGATGGCCTTCTGGATGCCCTTGCGCCGCGTCCATTCGTCGAGCAGCGCCTCGTCGTCTTGCTGTTCGAGGTAGGGGAGTGCCGCCGCCTCCTGCTTGGCGAGCGCCTCGGCAAAGTACCAGGCGCGCATCATATCCACGTAGTAGATGTCGTCGTCGCTTGCCGGGCGTTCCTCGGTGCTGGGCATGCGCGTTTGCGCGACCATGGCGAGGAAGCGTTCGTCGAACAGCTCGTCGAGGTACAGCCGCATCAACACGCCGATGCCAAAGCGAATCGTGTAGCAGTGCTTTGAGGCGAGCCAGCGCTCCACGCGCTCCAGCGTCTCGTCCGTACGCTTGGCGAGTACCTTGACGGGAAGCTGGTCGCAGGTCGCCCAGTTGTCCACATGAGGCAGGAAACGCTCGTAGAGCTCCAATGCCGTGTCGTAGTCGCGCTCGCGCCCGATGCAAAAGGCGTGCACCTGGTTCTCGTCGAAAAGGCGGTGGGGAAGCGTCCGCAGGAACGCGTTGGCATCTTCGCGCCGTGCGAGCTCCTTGGCGATCTTGCGCAGTGCCGGGGTGCGCACGCCGGCCATCGTGCGGGGATCCACGGTAGGGAGCAGCTTCGAATTGAAGTCCTTATACCCGAGGTCCACGTTCTCCGCCAAGCTGCGGCACACGAACTCGCCTGCGGTGTCCTCGCTAAAGCCCGGCAACTCGACGCGCAGCACGTCTTCCAGCGGCGTATCCGCGGCCTTCGCCAGCAACGCGTCCTTCTGCCCGCGGTCAAGCCGCTTGAAGAGGGCCTCTGCGCTCATGGCACGTTCCTTGGAGTAGAAGCGTGCCTGGGCCACCAGGCGCACCGGTGCGTGGGACTTCGTGTACTTGGCTCCCGAACCCGACTGGTGAGCGGCCAGTCGCGCGACCACGTCGGTGGTGTAGCCGGTGTAGAGGCTGCCGTCACCGCATTCCAGGACGTACATGTAGTGCTCGAATGAGGGCATGCCATCGTCTCCTCTCCGCTGGCGCCCGTGTCACAACGCGAGCTGCATTTGGCCTTCGGGGTCGTTGCCCTCATCTTCCGGCGTCACGTCGAGCGCGATGGCCGAGCGGTCGGCGAAGGCCATCGGGTCACCGGCAAGCCACGATTCGACCTCGTCTTCGCGCAGCACGAGCGGCATGCGGTCGTGGACGGGCGCGATCGCGGCGTTGGGAGCCGTCGTCACGATGGAGAAGGCGCGGTCATCTCGCACGCCGCCGAGTAGCGTGATGCCGCCGGAATCGGGCGAGCAGAAGCGATACTGCCGCTTGACGGGCTTGCCGCCCCTGGGATTCGGCCGCGTCTCGGTCGCGTGCGGCTCGAAGAACCCCATCGTCGGCACGATGCAGCGTCCCCGCCTGATGGGATCCTCCCACAGCCCCGGGCTATCGCCTAGCGCCGTCTCGATGCGCGTGTTGAAGAGCAAGCGATTGGCCCAGCTCGCCTCGAAGCCCCAGCGCAGCTCGGTGGCATCCAGCTCGCCGATGCCGGGAACGATGACCAGCGCTATTGCCCCCGGGCGCGCGTCGGGGCCGGCGGGCCAATCGGGCAGGCAATTGAAGGGCGCGTGCATCTGGATGAGGCGGATGACCTCGGTCACCTCGTCCATGGTCAGCATCTTGAAGCGTCCGCACATCGCAATGTCCTTTCGGCCGCCCCGCGCCTACTGCCTGAACAGCCAGCCCATGATCCGGCTGTCGTTTGCCATGAGGGAGCTGCCAGTGCCGTGTTGTTCGTCCGAGCCCTGGAAGTACGAGGCGTCCTTCACGTCGAGCACGACCAGACGGTCAATCTCCCTCTCGGAGAGTCCCTGCACCCGGTAGAGCAGGCGCAGCCTTTCGGTAAACTCCTGGGCCGCCTCGACGGAATAGAACTCATCGGCATCGCCCAGCGAGATGCGGATGGGAACGCGTGCCGTGGCAAGCGGCATGGGATCGCCATCCCATTGCGAGGCGCACATCAGCGCTGCGCTGTAGAGCTCGGGCTTGGTGCCCATTACGAGCGAGAGCGTCTCGCCTCCGTAGGAGTAGCCGTGGAGATACACGCGCTTCGGGTCGATGTCGTATGTGTCGATGAGGTACTCGGTCAGGGCAATGACCTGGTCGGCGGAGTTCTGGCCCCAGTCGCTGGGCTGCGGGGCCGCGATGATCATCGATTCGTCGTATTCCTGGGCGGTGAACGGGTATTCCTCCGTGTTCAGGTTTTCGCCCGCTCCGTGATAGTACAGGCCGGGTTCTCCGGGAAGCGTCACGAAGAGCGCCACGGGCTCGTCCTCCTCATTGCCTTCGGGAACGTACAGGTTGTAGTGAATGTCATCGAGACCCTCGACGCTGAGCACGTTGTCGACGACGAAGCCGCGGTCGGTTTGCGTGCCCGGCGTGAGTAGCGGCCGGTCGTGTTTCGTGGCGTGAGTGCCGTGCGTGGTGACCGGTGTCGCCGGCACATCGGGCTTGGCCGCTTTCGGTTCGCTTGCGATGGCGATGCCTATGCCTATGAGGAGCAATGCGCCCACTATGACTGCGAGGAATGTGGTTGGCTTGCGCACGAAGATAATCCTTCCTGTTCGGAGCACTCATTGTATATGGCGTCATGACCGCCGTGCAATCCGTCTACGACCGAATGGCTTTCGGCGACGCATTTGCCGCGACAACCCCGGTGCTTCCTTGCAAAACCGTTAGGTTCGCGTAAGCGGATTCGATGGTGCGCGTCATCTGCCGATCCTAGGATTGATACGTGGTCATAGGTCATGCATTCAGGTGCGAGGAGGTATGAGATGGGCAAGAGGGCGGCCATTGTCGCGGTCGTGGTGCTGGTCGCCGCGGTCGCCGTCGTCGGCTTTCGCTGGGGACTCATCCCGGGGATGGCAAGCGGAACGTATTACACGCAGGTCGACAACACGCAGATTCGGGAACAGGAGTCAGATGGTGGCATCATCGACTTCACGGGCGGCATGCCGCTGCTCTACACGCTGCCTTCCTATGACGAGAACGGAAGCGTGCAGGACCTGAGCTTTGGCACGGAACGCCAGCTTCGGGAAGGTGCGTACCTGCGACTCAGCGTCCTTCCCGTTCGCGGCGTCACGGAGTGGAACGAGGTACAGTACGAGGAGCTTCCGTCTGCGGTCCAGGCGAGAATGCGTCGGTAGGGAGATACGATAATCGCGTCGACAAGCATGCCGATTGCCGGGGTCATCGCGCTTTCAGGCGCATGTGCAGAATGGGGAAGGGCTCGCCTTGCTCGTCGGTCTCTGATCGTCCGATGACCTCGAAGCCCTCGTGCTCGTAAAAACCCCGGGCCTGGGCGTTTTGCTCGTTCACGTTCACGTCGGTGACTCCCAGTTCGCGTACTGTGAGGTCCAGCAGCGTCGCCCCCACGCCCTTGCCGCGATACGCGGGGCCGATGAAGAGCATCTCGAGTTTTCCGTCATCTACGCCGGCAAAGCCCAGTACACGTCCGTTGTCATCGCGTGCCGTCACGAGAATGCGGATCGCGCGTATCGCCTCCGGCACGTATTGCGCGATTCGCTCGACGTCCTGTTCACCCAGGAAGTCATGCGTTGCCTCGACAGATGCGCGCCACACGGACGTCAGCTCCTCCACCAGCACGTCAGTGCGATCTTGTGGCATCGTGATTTGCATTGGGCATCTTTCTCTCCCGTTATGGGCTTGCCGCATTTTAGCATTGCGCTAGGCTAGAGAAGGGGACCATAGCATCGCGTGCCAACGGGTAGCAAACGTAGGTTCTGGATTGGCGTGGGAATCACGCTGATTGGCGGCGCCCTATGGGGCGTGTCCGGTACGAGCGTGCAGTACCTCACGACGACGGGAGGGGCCAGCCCGGCGCTTGTCACGTTTCTGCGCACGCTGCTCGGCGGCGGGATCTTCTTCGCCTTCCTGCTCCTGACTAGGCGCCGTGTCGTCAAGACGATGTTTTCACGCCGGCGCACCGTCGGTGCCCTTTTCGCCTTTGGGTTTGCGCTCTACGCCAACCAACTCTGCTACGCGCAGACCGTGCAGATCACCAATGCGGGGACCGCAACGGTGCTTCAGATACTGGCCAGCGCGTTCGTCATGCTCTACGTGTGCGTGACCCTGCGCAGGGCACCGCGTATCAGGGAGGCGATTGGCCTGCTCCTCGCGCTGCTGGCGGCCCTCCTCATCGCGACCCAGGGCGATATCCGCACGCTTGACGTCCCGGCCGACGGGCTCGTCTGGGGTCTGCTCACGGCTCTTTCGACGGCCGTCTACATCATCGTTCCCAAGCGATGCGGCCTCTTCGAGCGATACGGTAGCATGCCGGTGGTGGGGACGGGCATGTTGCTTGGCGCGCTTTTTGCGCTGCCGGTCTACCCGCTCCAGGGAAACACGCTTGCCGACGTGGCGACCGTGCTCGCGGCTTTCGGAGGCTTCGAGTGGCTCGTTTTCCTGGGTGGCCTCGTCGTGGTCGGCACCATCTGCGGATACGGCCTCTACTTGCATGGTGTCGCGATCGTGGGCTCGGTCAAGGGGTCGCTTCTGGGTGCCATCGAGCCCGTGAGCGCCACGGTGCTGGCGGCATTATGGCTGGGAACCGCCTTTACCGGCTACGACTTGGCGGGTCTGGTGCTCATGTGCGTCATGGTCGCATTCGTCACCTCCGACGAATAGGTCTGCCCGTTGTCTTTTCGCGTTTCCCTGGCGTCGCGGTGAGGGTCGTACGCAATCGCACGGGTTCGCATATGCAAGGATGCCGGCCGCGTTTTCGCGACCGGCATCCCGCCTAATCGTATGTCTCGCGGCGCTTACTCGTCCTTGCCGTCGTCCTGCACACGACCCACGTAATCGCCGCGCTCCTCGAGGATCTCGAGCGTCGCGGCATCTTCCTCGGCGCGAAGCGCACCCTCGGCATCGCGCTCGGCTTCGGCCCAGGCCTTTTCCTCGGCATGCTCGGCGCGCACGTCGGTCGCCTTCTTGTCATGTTTGGCGTTGGCGATGGCGAGAATCGAGCCGGTCAGCGCAAACAACGCGATGGCGTTGGGAAGCACCATCAGCTGGTTGAACATGTCCTGCAACTCCCAGACCAGATCGATCTTGAGCACCGCGCCCAGGAACACGAAGAACGTGCAGATGCATGCGAACACGAGAATCGTCTTCTTGCCAAAGAGGTATTCCCAGTTGAGCTTCGCGAAGAGGTTCCACGACAGGATCGTCGAGAACGCGAAGAATAGCAGGCATATGGCGACGAAGATGTTGCCGCCGTTGGTGGTGAAGAACTGACTGAACGCAACCTGCGCCATGTTGCCGTTGTCCAGGCCGATGGCGGCGGCCAGAGCGGACGGATCGCTCATGTCCTCGTCGCTGAGCACGATGCTGCCCTGCGCATCGACGAGCTTGCCGTCTTCGAGCGTAAGCGTGTCGTCGATGGCATCGCCTTCGGCCATGACGAACTCGATGACGGTGTCATACTTGCCGGCGTCCTCGTAGGCCTTGGCCAGCGCACCATCGCCCACGTAGAGGGTGGAGATGACGACGAGCGCCGTCATGGTGACGACCACGAGCGTGTCGATGAAGACGCCGATCATGGCGACGACGCCCTGCTCATGCGGATCGCGCACCTCGGCGAGTGCATGCGCGTGCGGGGTGGAGCCCATACCCGCCTCGTTGGAGAACAGGCCGCGCTTGGCACCGTAGGTGATGGCCGCGACGATGCCGAAGAACGCACCACCGATTCCGGCTTGCGGGCTGAAGGCGCACTGGAAGATGAGTGCGAAGGCACCTGGGATGTTCTGCCAGTTCATGACGAGAACGATGATCGAGCCCACCACGTAGAGCACGGCCATGACGGGTACCATCTTCTCGGTGATGGATGCCAGGCGGTGGATGTTTCCGATGAACACGAACCCGGCGAGGACGGCGATGATGATGCCGACCATCCAGGGCTCGATGGAGAATGCCGTGTTCATGGTCGCGGCGATGGAGTTGGATTGCACCATGGGGCCGATGAAGCCCAGGGCGATGATGACGGCCACGGCGAAGAAACCGGCGAGTGCCTTGCCGCCCTTGCCCTTGAACGCGGTGGTGATGTAATAGGCGGGACCGCCGTGAACCGAACCGTCGGTATCGACCACGCGGGTCTTCTGCGCCATGACGGCCTCGGCATAATTGGTCGCCATGCCCAAAAGGGCGATGAGCCACATCCAGAAGATGGCACCGGGGCCACCTACCAGGATGGCGCCGCAGGCGCCGACGATATTACCGGTGCCGACTTGCGCGGCAATGGCCGTGGCCAGGGCCTGAAATGACGTCATGCCGCCGCCCTGCTTGCCGCCGCGCAGCGAGAAGTCGCCGAAGATGCGACGCCATCCCTCGCCAAAGCAGCGGAACTGCACGAACTTCGTGCGGATGGTGAACCAGAGGCCCATCGCGATGAGCAGGGTGAGCAGGACGTAATTAGACAGATACGAGTTGATCGTCGTGACGATCCCCAATAGTGCTTCTTCCACGAACGTTTCCCTTCCTTGACAACGGCTACCCATTATCAGAGAAGCGGAGGAAAAGTGGTTCAATTTCGAATTATTTAACGTGACCGTGACAAAGAGGGCGGGTGATTTGCCACGCTGCTGTGATGGAGTATCGAATACGGGAATCGCGCGTATCCGCATCGGCCGAGCGGGTCGTTACACACGGAAAGCTATCGCTTGTCCTTCATGACGAGCGACGCGATTTTCGATGACAGTCTGTCGCTTTTGAAAACTACCTTTACCGAAGCCAAGGTCAGTAGAAGGCATACGACGAAAACCAAACCGATCACGATGATGACAGTACCCATAATCCCTCCTCGCCGGTCACGTTCCTGACGGACGTCTCTCAGATGTCTTCGGCTTGTTTCTTGAGCTCCTCGACAAAGGTGGGTAATGCGGGATTGTCGTTGCTGCCGAGGTAGACGAAGTACAGATGATAGTGGCAATCTTTCCCCTCGAGCAGGCGGGCAACCATATCCTCGCGCATAAGGAAGCGCGGATCCTTTATCCACGCATCGCTCAAGACGATGATCCCATCGCTCAGGTTTCCGGCGAGATAGCCGTTGATAGTCGGTGTCATGCGTAGCTGTATGCGGGGTGTGAAACCATGCGAGATGCACAGCTTTTCCAAGACGACGCGCCAATCGTCGAAGAGCCTGTCCGCGGCAAGCAGAAAGCGGGTGCCTTCGAGGTCTTCCACATGGAGGGGCTCCTTGCTGGCAGCCGGATGGCTCCTGTTCATCCACGCGGAGAACCTCCTCTTCCTAAGCGGTACAGCCGTGATGCCCATGGCCGCGCGCTCCGCGACGACCTCTTCGACGGGACCATACGCCATGAGGTACCCGACATCGACCGTGCCGTCGAGGAGGGCATCGGTGATCGTTTGCCCCGAGATGGTATGAAGCTGGACATCGATGTTCGGATGGTATTCGGATAGGTGCATGAATACCGGTATCGCCTGGTTTCCGATGGTGAAGTCGATCATCGGGTCCTGAACGACGATTCGCATGGCCTTTTCCTGGCTAATGCGACGGCACTTCTTCAACGCGAGGTCATAGTCGTAGAGCATGTCTTCGGCGCTTTTGAGGAACTGACGTCCGGCGGCGGTAAGCGCAATCTCGGAATCCCTATTGACCAGGGTGAATCCGATTTCCTTTTCGAGTTCGGCAATGTGCTTGCTCAAGCTCGACTGCGACATGTGGAGAAATCGTGCCGCTGCACTGAAGTTGAGATGCTTCGAGAACTCGACATACTCGCGCAAGATCCGGATATCCATTGTTACCCCCAGTTCACGCCCATGGTACTAGACTATCAAAGAAGTCCGGCCCTTCGGTGTCGAAAGCCGATGACAGAGTATTCCAATCCAGAATGAGACCCCGGCCATACGGTAATAGTTCCGCACGTTTTTCCGGGCAATACGTACCCGTAATTGTCATTTTTCGTAGTCCCTCCGTTTCGATTACATTTTTCGCGGCGGGCCCGTCGTGGGCCCGGTCATATCCCTTGGGGAAGGAGAATGATATGTACAACAAGATCGGCCTCGAAGAGCATTTCGCGATTCCCGAGACGATGGGAGGGTCGACGGTCTACTTCGAGAAAACGGGTGCGAAGGACATTCGGTCAACCCGCTTGCTCGACCTGGAGGAGATGCGCCTGGAGCAAATGGACGAGTATGGCATGGACATGATGATCATGTCGCTGAATTCACCGGCCATCCAGGAAATAACCGATGTGCAGCAGGCGGCCACCATTGCCCGCAAATCCAATGAGGACCTCGCCGCGGCCATAGAGAGGCATCCGGACAGGTTCCGCGGATTTGCCGCGCTGCCGCTGCAGGATCCCGATATGGCCATCGAGGAGCTGCACTACGCGATTGACGAGCTCGGGTTCGTCGGCGTCTTGGCTAACGGCTATTCGAACATCGGCACAGATGACGAATACGTGTACCTGGATGATGCGCGGTACCGTCCCTTCTGGGCCGAGATGGAGAAGCTGGACGTTCCCTTCTACCTGCATCCGCGCGAGCCCATGCCCTGCAATGCCCATACGCTCGACGGCCATTACTGGATCATGGGCGCACCTTGGGCATTTGGCGTCGAGACGGCCACGCATGCGCTTCGTCTGATGTGCAGTGGACTGTTCGATGAATATCCGAAGCTGAAGATCATCCTGGGCCATCTCGGCGAGGCGCTTCCGTTCACCATCTGGCGTGCCCAGAACCACCTGAACAAGCGTCGTCGCGGCATGCCGGCCAAAAAGCCGTTGCCGGAGTACTTCAACGAGAACTTCTGGGTGACCGTCTCCGGACAGTTCACCCTGCCTCCCTTGCTGTGCACGATGATGCAGATGGGCGCGGATCGCATCATGTTCGCGACCGATTACCCGTTCGAGGAGATTCCGGATGCCTGCATCTGGTTTGACAACCTGCAGATTTCCGAGCCCGACAAGAAGAAGATCGCGCGCGATACGGCAATTGACCTTTTCAAGCTCGACCTCTAGTCGAGAATCATCTCTACGCAGAATGGGGGAGAAATGAAACTGAAACCAAAGGCGATTGCGGGATTGTCGATTTCCGTCGTCCTCGCGATACTCACTTTCGTGATCCAGCCCGACATGATCGGGATGGAGGACGTCAAGGGCGTTCGCACCCTGGGCGTCTTGCTCATCACCATCGTGTTGCTCATGACGGAGACCTTCGCCATTCCCGTCACCTGCTTCATATGCATTGCGTTCATGTATCTCTTCGGAGCGACCGACAAGTTCTCGGCTACCCTTGCGGGCTTCACGAACACCACGTCGTTCTTCGTCATCGTCTCCTACGCGCTGTCCATAGCGATAACGAAGATGCCCATCGGAAACAGGATACTGTTCTTCATGATGAAGATCTTCGGACGTTCTATGAAGGGCATCCTGCTCGCGTTCATGGTGACGATCGCGACGTTGTCGGCCTTCATCTCGAATGTGGCGACGGCGGCCATCTTTGTCGCCATTTGCATCTCGTTCCTCGACATATACGGGGATGACGAGGATGCGAAAAAGCAGGCGGGCAAGGTGTTCATGGTCTGCATCGCCATCTCGGCGACGGTTGGCGGCATGATCACGCCCGCGGGATCGTCCCTGAACCTCCTGGGCATCAATCTCATCGAGTCCCTTGCCGGCATCCGCGTGACCTTCCTGCAGTGGATCGTGCTCGGCGCGCCGCTCGGCTATCTGAGCGTCATCATCGCCTGGTTCATCGCCTCGCGCATGTTCAAGCTGCCCGAGCTGGATATCACCGCAATCGTCGCCTATAGGGACAATCTGAAGGAAGAGTCCATTCCCGACAAGATGAGCTTCAAGGAGAAGTACACCCTTCTCATCGTGTTCCTGATGTTCGCGCTGTGGATCGCCTCGTCCTGGTTCCCGTTCTGGGATGTCACGCTGGTCGCCACCATCGGCTGCATCCTCATGTTCATCCCCGGCATCCAGGTCCTCACTTACAAGGAATACATCAAGGGCGTCAACTGGACTCCGTATATCGTCATATCCACCTTCATCATGGCCGGCCAGATGCTCGTCGCGAACAAGGTCACCGTCTGGCTGTGCACCTTCGTGCTGCCGAGCAGCCTTGACATGCCCATACCCCTGGCGGTCATGGTCGTCTCCGCAATCATCTTCGTGATCATGGTGATCGTTCCGTCCGCGCCGGCCATCATCAATCTGCTGGCATCGCCGTTTGCGGCCCTGGCCGTCGCCTCGGGCATGTCGCCGTTGTTCCTCATGCTCCCGTTGAGCATGTATGCCGGCTGCGTCATCATCTTCCCGTTTGATGTCGTGCCGTCGATCACCTATGCGGCGGGGTATTACGGCATGACCGATTTGCCCAAGGTCTCGATCATACTTGAGATTGCCATGTGTATCATGGCCGGCATCTGGATACCCATCGCGCTTGGGTTGGTCGGTCTGGTCTAGGCGGGCGCCACAGTCAATTCCTGCCAAGGGGGCTCGCTTTCCCTCCTGTTCCCTTGGCACCCCCAGTGTTGAATTGGCGCCTCACTTTTCGGGGGCCGCTTCGATGGGTGATTGTCACTTGTCGAATTGCGGTCCCCGAAGATGTGCCTCGGTGTAAGGGACGCGATAATGGAACTTGGCCAAACACTTCCCATATGGAGCATCATCCCCTTCGCGGGCATGCTGCTGTCCATCGCCGTCTTCCCGCTCGTGAGGGCCGAGTGGTGGGAGAGGCACCAGCTGCTCGTCTCGCTCGCGTGGGCGCTGCTCTTCCTCGTGCCGTTTTTGTTCGCCTACGGAGCCGAGGCCACGGCAGAGCAGCTCGCCGAGGTCATCATCGGCGACTACGTGCCCTTCATCGTCTTGCTCATGGGCCTCTACGTCGTGGCCGGCGGCATACACGTAGGCGGCACCATCGCCGGCACGACGAGGAACAACGTCGTCATCCTGCTCATCGGCAGCTTTCTTGCGAGCTGGGTGGGCACCACCGGCGCGGCCATGCTGCTCATACGCCCGCTGCTGCGCGCGAACCTCTGGCGCAGGCACCGCGCCCACGTCGTCGTGTTCTTCATCTTCCTGGTCGCCAACGCCGGCGGCTGCCTCACGCCGCTGGGCGACCCGCCGCTGTTCCTCGGCTACCTGCGCGGCGTGCCGTTCTTCTGGACGCTTGAGCACATCTGGCCGGTGCTGCTCGTCAACGTCGTCCTGCTCATCGGGCTGTTCGTCGCCGTGGACCGTCACTTCATGCGCAGGGAGCCGCGCGAGAGCCGCGAGAAGCTCGAGCTCATGGCCCGCGCCGACGACCGCGTGCCCATCCACCTGCAGGGCTGGCATAACCTCTTCTTCCTGCTCATCATCATCGTCGGCGTCATCCTCAACGGGCTCATCCCGCAGCTCGAGACCTTCATAGACGCCGAGACGGGAAGGACCTTCGGCGTCGACGTCTTCGGCGCGCACATAGGCCTCGAGTACGTCGCCCAGATCTCGCTCATCTGCCTGGCGATGATTCTGTCCTGGCTCACGACCTCCAAGGACGACCGCTCGCGCAACAACTTCGAGTGGGCGCCCATCGCCGAGGTCGCGAGGCTGTTCATCGGCATCTTCGTCACGATGATCCCGGCGCTCGCGATACTTCGCGCCCACGGCGGCAGCCTCGGGCTCGACTCGCCGCTGGGGTTCTTCTGGGCCACCGGCGCGCTCTCCTCGTTCCTCGACAACTCGCCGACCTACGTGGTCTTCCTCACGACGGCCGGGGCGCTCGGCACCGACGCGGCCGGCGCCGTCGTCACCACGATCGGCACGGTCGATCCCTCGATATTGCTGGCGATCTCTGCCGGCGCCGTCTTCATGGGCGCGGTCACCTACATCGGCAACGCCCCCAACTTCATGGTCAAGAGCATCGCCGAGGGAGCCGGCGTAAAGATGCCGAGCTTCTTCGGCTACATCGGCTGGGCGCTCGCCTTCCTCATACCGGTCTTCGTCGTCGACAGCCTGCTGTTCTTCCTCTGA